>SCPP01001586.1_pt1:0-357500 | contig 394808 bp, 437 predicted proteins | sample 6106811 | NCBI WGS metagenome assembly SCPP01 (sample SAMN10720449, study PRJNA508395) | human gut metagenome | isolation source: Participant 2 stool, 15 month | host: Homo sapiens | collected 2018
ATACATGGCAACTACGATGTCATACCAGCCGCCTCTTGCTTTGGAGAATACAGTATCAGGCGGTACAGGTCCGTCTGCATTGATGCCTTCTGCCTTTGCTGCCTCAATTGCAGGGATGATCTCATCGATCTCTTCTCTTCCAAACAGGCCGTGCTCACCACTGTGTGGGTTCAGGCCTGCTACGCCGATCTTTGGCTCCTTGATGCCCAGATCCTTGCATGCCTTGTCTGCAATACGGATCACGTCTAATACTCTCTGCTTCTTTACACGGTCGCAGGCTTCACGCAGGGAAACATGGGTGGAAACATGGACTACTCGCAGATTTTCATGTGCCAGCATCATGGTATAGTTCTTGGTGCCGGTCATATCTGCGTAGATCTCTGTATGTCCGGAATAATGATGTCCTGCCAGGTTTACAGCTTCTTTATTAAAAGCATTGGTAACAGTAGCATCTACCTTCTTATCCATTGCCAGTTCAATAACCTTTGTTACGTATTTAAAAGCGGCATCTCCGCACATAGCGGAAACTTCCCCTCTTTTTAACTGTGCCATGTCAACCAGACCCATATCCAGCACATCAATGGTTCCATATTCATATTTTGCTTCAGAAACATCCTTAATGGCATGGATCTTCATTTCTGTATGTCCTACAATAGGAAGTGCTGCTTCCATTACGCAGGCATCCCCTACTACTACCGGGTTACACAGGTCATATAAGGACTTGTCTGCAAATGCTTTTACAGTAATCTCCGGTCCGATACTGGCCGGATCTCCCATGGTAATACCTACGATCTTCTTTTCGCTCATATCTGCCTCCTGAAAAATGGAATAATAAAATTTTCTGTATTCAATATACCATACTTTATTGAAAATAGTATGTCATATGCTTAGATTTCCTACTCAGACACGCCCGCTGACGCAGGCGGTCGGCATTTCTGTAACAAACAGGACCGGATGCTTCCACCCGGTCCCACTTATCTTACAGCCAAACCAGCTGTACTTATTCTTTTATTATCTATTTACTTATTTTGCTGCTCTGCGCTTATCCTCAAGCTTATGGAGCCATGATACAAGGATCGGGCAGCAGATAGCGGTTACGATGATAGCTGCTGTGATCTGAGCAGTTGCTGCTTCAGATACTGCCAGTAAAGTTGCATCTACAGCTGCTACAGATGCAGGAGTTGCTGCTGCGTTTCCTGCTGTTGTACCAATAGCACCACCAACTTCCGGATGATCCATTCTTAACAGCTTGTATACAAGGTATCCAACCAGACCTGTAATAAGAGTACAGCCAACACCTAAAAGGATTCCAGGGCCACCTGCCTTGATCAGGTTCATGATGTTTAAGCCAGCGCCCAGAGGGAATGCGAAGAACGGGATCAGCATAGAAGCACCTGGTTCGCAGAACTTACGGATGTCTTCATCTAAGTTACCCATGATACAACCAACGATTACAGGAATGATACAGCCTACAAGTACGGACATTGGGATCTTTGCAACACCAGCAGCACCTAAAGCTACCATGGTGAAGAAAGGACCATCGTTGATAGAAAGGATAGAAACAGCACCTACGTCTGTTGCATCACCGTACTCACCAGCTAATGCTGCGTACAGACCACCATTGGAGTTTGCCAGGGCACCTACGATCGCCAGTGTGGACAGTCCCAGGAAACCTGCTTCGCCAAACAGCTTACCACAGATCAGACCAATGATAATACCAACACCAACTTTGACAGCGGTAATTACAACGCCTTTATAAACGGTAACGCCTGCTTTTTGAAGTTGATAGTTGTTGCATTACAGAAAATGAACACTGCCAGGATCGGCATTGCACCTGATTTCCAAAGGTATGTAGTAAATGTACCATCAAACATGGTCCAGATCGTACCGCCAAAAATGTATTAATAATTGCACCTAACAGCAACGGAACTACCATTAAACCACCAGGAATTTTTTCACGGTTTTCAGAATGTTCATTCTAGTATCCCCTTATGTTAAATTATATTTTTATTTTGCAGCGATCAGTCTTAAAACGTTATCTACTGTATAAGCCAGGTTCTCCTTGCTGTGATGACGGCTTATGGAGAAATCCTGAGGCAGACGGTTGATAGGGAATACGGCAGTTACACCCATTTCATATGCTTTATCGATCTCTGCATCATCTGCACCGCCTACAACAGCGATCACATTTTATTCTGTTTCTTTGCACGCTCTGCAATACCGATCACAACCTTGCCGCGAAGACTCTGGGAATCCAGCTTTCCTTCACCGGTGATAATGTAATCAGCATCGCTGATCATTTCGTCAAACTTTACAGTGTCCAGAACCGTCTGGATACCCATCTGCAGACGGGAGCCAAAGAAGGCGATCATGCCTGCGCCCATAGCGCCTGCTGCACCGGTTCCAGGAACTTCACTGATATCCTTGCCGATGGCTTCTGTAATAGCACGGCTTAAGTTCTTGATACCTTCATCCAGTTCCAGTACCATTGCCTCATCTGCACCCTTCTGAGGTCCGAAGATGTGGGATGCGCCGGTTGGTCCGTACATTGGGTTATCAATATCACACATGGTAACGATCTCAACTTTATTTAAGATCTCTGCCTTGCCGCTTAAGTCGATCTTACAGATATCTGCGGTGGTTCCGCCGGTTGGAACGAATTCCTTTCCGTCTTTGTCATAGAATTTAACGCCAACTGCTGCTGCTGCACCGCAACCACCGTCATTAGTACTGGATCCGCCCAGTCCTACGATGATCTTTTCTACGCCGCTTTCAGCTGCTGCTAAGATCAGCTGTCCAACGCCATATGTAGTGGTCTTTCTTGGGTCCTTGCGGTCTTCTACTAATGGAAGTCCTGCGCAGGAAGCCATTTCAATGACTGCTGTCTTGCCTTCGTTGATCAGACCGTAGTAGGAGTCCATATCTTCAAAATATGGGTTTTTAACCTTTACAGTTACCTTGCTGCCGCCTAAAGCGGTAATAAATGCATCTACAGAGCCTTCGCCGCCGTCTGCTACAGGAACGCAGGCTGTTTCAGCTCCAGGAAAATGTTTTCTACTTTTTCCTTTGCAATCTCGCAGATCTGCTCAGAACTTAAGGTTCCCTTAAATGAATCAGGAATGAGAACAAATTTCATGTCTGTCTTTCTCCTTTTTCTTTATATGTTCTCTCGGAATCTTTCTGTACCTGATCTTGCGAGAAAGACTCCGGGAGTACATTTATTTCATCTGTCTGGAAACACACCAGAAAGCCTGCTTCCAGACAATTCAGAGTTCAAAGTTGATCAATTACTCTCTGACGATAACAGATACACCATCCGGGATAACAGTTACCTTGTAGTCATCCTTCTTAACGATGGCTTTTGCCTTCTCCAAAGCTTCTTCCATGCTGTGTGCAGGAACCATATGCAGGTCTTCTACTAACTGGTCATCGCAGGAAGATACAAATACTACGGTTGCCTTTAACAGCAGTCTTGCAAAGATCTGGGACTGCCACTGGTCGATAATGGTCTCTTCCGGTTTTCTGTCAAGGAAGGTCTTCATCATACGGTTCAGATCCTTCTCATCACGGAAAGTCTCATGGAAGTATTTTCCGCCGTGTCCATCAGCTGCCTTGGAAAGCATGATGATAACGCCGCCTTCCTTTACAGTTGCCTCAGCTGCGGTCATACCCTTTACAGACTGATAAATGTTCTGGTCCAGAGGATATCCGCCGTTGGTGGAGATAACGATATCTGCCGGAATTGCATCTACCTGGCACTTGGAAGCTAAGAACTCACGTCCAACTCTGTGAGCCAGATCACAGTCACCAGCTACTGCAAAAATAGGATCATGTGCTGCATCAATAACTACATTTACGATGAAATCCAGTCTTGCTGCTCTTGCTGCATACAGCATATCATTGTGGATCGGGTTTCCTTCAACAACACCGGTACGTGCATGAGGATCAGCAATAAATCCGGAGTTATGGTTGTACATAACAGTCTCACGGCTTGCAACACCAGGAAGAATACTCTTTCTGCCGCCGGAGAAACCTGCGAAGAAGTGTGGCTCAATAAAGCCTTCTGCTACTAACAGGTCTGCTTCTGCTGCCAGACGGTTAATGATCAGATTGCCGCCGGATGGAAGCTTGCCAAGGTATACCAGGTTGTCCTTGTCATCGCAATCATGAACTACGATCTTCTCATTTGCCATGATCTCAGGACCAAATTTTGCTGCCAGCTCTTCTTTGGTAGTTGTTCTGTGAAGACCGGTTGAAATAAGAATGGTAATATCAGCATCAGGATTGCCCTTACGGATCTCTGCTAAGATCAGAGGCATCATGATGTGGCTTGGAACAGGTCTTGTATGGTCAGAAGAAATAACAACTACCTTTTTCTTTCCAACTGCCATATCGCACAGTCTTGGAGTTCCGATTGGATGCTCCAAAGCATCCTGAACCAGCTCTGCCCCGCTCTTTGGCGCCTTGTAGCTGTGAAGTTCAGATAACAGCACACCTGCCAGATGCTCATCCTCGATCTTTGCTGTTAATTTTTCTTTTCCATAAGGTAATAAAAATTCTTTCATCTCTGCTTCCTCCTGTTTTAAATGAATGATTGGATCGTTAAGTTTTAAGTTGTTTTTATGCTTCTTTGATCTTACGCAATGCAAATGCAGCTGCATCATCAGCTCCAAAAGCACCTGCCTTTGTTACCAGCTTCATTCCTTCGTACTTTCCGCCTTTTACCCGGACTAACGGGATACCTACGCGGATCTCAGAAAGGATCTGTGAACCGTCTGCTTCAATGTTCATCAGCATTCCAAGGGCTGTATCACCACCTGTAAGAAATACACCGGAAACCTTTACCTGTTCCAGGATTTCCATTGCCAGACGGCCAACTATGGAACGTACCTTATCACCAGTCTCTACAGGGCCAAGTCCTAACGCCTCACCAGCTTCAAAGGAAAGCTCCAGTTCGCTTCTGTCATAGGCTGTATTAGTAAGAAGAATGGTATCTTTACCTGCCTTTAAAGAATCTACCACTTCTTTCAGATAAGGCTCTGTCTCTTCTTTTCCGGACAGAATATCATGCATCGGAAGCTTTACCATCTTGATACCCGCTTCCTCACAGTATTTCATCTGCCGGTTGGTCACGGTGCTTACGCTTGCAACTACTCCCAGTGCCGGAAGTGACGGACGTTCCAGTTCCATCAGGTTATCTGCCAGACCTGCGGTACCAATATAAAGTACCTTCTTTCTTGTCTTTGCAACTGCCTTTAAAACTTTCTTTAAGTCATCATTGCAGTCTGCATCGCATACATAAATGCGGCCTTCTGTAAAGTCAAGATCATCACTTCTCACATCCGGAAGTCTCTTTAAAATGACCTTTTCTTCATAATATCTTCCCAGCATCCGTACCAGATTATCTTCTACTACCGGGTTCTTAGGGTCGCTGGCAAGCTCCGTGCGGCAGATCTCTACGCCGTTTAAACACTGCACCCCATCTACAGTCGTTCTCTTTAAATCCGGAAGAGGTGCAAAGATCATTAATTCCGGTTTGAAATGTTCATCTACTGCCTTGATCTCTGCTGCAATATTTCCTCTCATGGTGGAATCAACTTTTTTGATCACATAGCGGAAGCTGTCAAAATCCACATCTTCCAGCGCATGGGACACTATCTCATATGCATGATCAGGATGAACTGTTCTGGACTCTGTATCAATGACAATGGATCTGTCTGCACCCATCGGCTTTCCGCAAAACAGCACTTCTGTTGGAAAACCTCTTCTGCGCAGCTGGACTCCGGTATCATTGGCTCCGGTAAAATCATCTGCAATGATCAGGTATCTTTCTTCCAACCATTTCACCGCCTTTCTAATTGTTCATTTTTGAAACACTTTTGTGAGAGTTCATATTTTTTTTAGATTTTTTTCTCATTCGTTTTATATTCTACACGCTTTTGTCTTTCTATTTCAATGAATTTATTGTATAATATGTTTAAATTTGTAACATTTATAAATGTGAGGTGACTTAAATGATAAAAAAAATCCGTATACTGGGAATTGCTCCCTATAAAGGACTTGCCACTCTTATGAAACAATGTGCCCTGCAATACCCTGAGATCGAATTTACCGCCTATGCAGGAAGCATGGAACAGGGACTTGCCCTTGCAAAACGCTACAGCGAACATTATGACGTTATCATCTCCCGCGCAAACACAGCCAAGATGATCTCCCAGTCTGTGCATATCCCGGTCATCGATATTGGTATTGGCTATTATGATGTACTGCGCTGTATTAAAATGGCCCAGAATACCGGGACCAAATTTGCCCTTTTAGGCTTTCAGTCTTTGACTGTCATCGCAAAAAACCTCTGCGATCTTCTCCAGATCCATGTAGATATTTTCTCCTTCTCCGTAGATAACTGGAAAGGCTCCGGCGATCTTCTGGACCGTATGAAGGAACAGGGCTATAAAACTGTAGTCTGCGATATGATCCCTTATGACCATGCAAAAATGATCGGACTTACGCCTATCCTTCTTACCTCCAGCGCAGAAAGCGTAAAACAGGCCATGGAAAATGCCATTGGCACCTGGCAGCAGTACCAGAAGCTGTGCAATTCCAATGCCATGATGCAGTCCCTGATCCGCAGCAGCTCCAACCAGTATCTGATCCTGGATCTGGAAGGCCGCTGCCATTATTCCACAATCAATGATGAAAAAGAGGAAGAATTTATCCAGAGCCTGCAAAAAGAGCTTGGAAAATGCCGCACTTCCTCCAGGCGTTCTTTCTTTGTCACACTGGGAAACCAGCTGTATTCCGTCCGCTCCAGCCTGGCTGAGGAAGGGGATTTCCCTTATATCATCTTCCGCATCATGTTATCCAAGATCCCTTTAAGCCACTCTAAATACGGCATCACCATTATGGATAAAGAACAGGCATTACAAAGCTTTATTGAAAGCTTTTACAGCAATACAGAACTATCCCGCAGCGCTGCCGCTGCCATGGATCAGTCAGGTTCTTCTTCAGTCCCTCTTATGATCACCGGAGAGATCGGTACAGGCAAAGACCGTGTAGCTTATCTCCACTATGCAAAGAGCCAGTTTAATGATGAACCGCTTTACGTTGTAAACTGTTCCATGTTAAATGATAAAACCTGGAATTTCCTGATCAATCATTACAACTCTCCTTTTACAGACAACGGAAATACCATTTACATCTCCAATCTGGGCGTTTTGTCCCACCCGCGGCAGAAACAGCTGTTATCTATCATACTGGACACCAACCTGCATATCCGCAACCGTCTGATCTTTTCCTGCACCCAGGCAAAGGACGGTCATATGCCCCATGCTGCATTGGAGTATACCAATATGCTTGGATGTGTGCCTCTTCCTATCAAGCCTTTACGGGAACAGAAAAATGACATTGTTCCTTCAGCCGCTCTTTATATTGATACGTTGAACCAGAATCTGGGCCGCCAGGTGGTAGGACTGGAAGACGGTGCCGCAAAGCTTCTTATGGAATATGACTATCCATGTAACCGCACCCAGTTTAAACGTATATTAAAAAAAGCAGTACTGGAAACCAGCACTGCCTATATATCCCGTGATACCATTGAAAAAATATTAAAAGAAGAATCTGCCTTTTTCCCGGATGACCATGAAGCGCATATGATAACACATTCCAAAGCAGCCACCGAAAAAGAAGGCTTTTCCCTGAACTTAGAACAGCCTCTTGACCGCATCAACCAGGACATTGTCCAGCATGTTTTAAACAGCTGCAATGGAAACCAGACAGCTGCAGCAAAGAAGCTGGGAATCAGCCGGACCACTTTGTGGCGCTATATCAACCGGTGATCTCGTCTTTTTTCTTTAACCCTTTTGTATTCTTCTCCACCAGTCTGCGGGCTACCATGATCTGGTGCCCGCAGCCGGTACATTTTAAGCGGAAATCCGCTCCTACTCTTAAGATCTCCCATTCACTGCTTCCGCATGGATGGGGCTTTTTTAATTTTACGATATCTCCTACTTCGTAGTTTAAACGTTCTCCTGGCATAGTTCTATTTCTCCTTGGATCTTCCTGATCCATTGTCATTTCCAACAACTGTTCCCAAAACCTTTCCGATGCTGTCAGAAATCACCAGATCTGCCTGGGAGTCCCTGGATGTTACGCTTTTATTGATCAGAACCAGCTTGTTGCCTCTGTAATAGTCAATAAGACCGGCTGCCGGATAGACCACAAGGGACGTACCTCCGATAATAAGCATGTCCGCGTTGCGGATATAATCAATGGACTTCTGGATAGTCCGGTCATCCAGTCCTTCCTCATAAAGGACTACATCCGGCTTGATACGGCCGCCGCAGGTGCAGGTAGGAACGCCTTCGCTGTTTCTCACATAGTCCAGATCATAAAACTGGCCGCAGCGGGTGCAATAATTTCTGTGTACAGAACCGTGAAGCTCCAGCACTTCTTTGCTTCCTGCCATCTGATGAAGGCCGTCAATGTTCTGGGTGATCACAGCCTTTAATTTTCCTTCCTGTTCCAGTTTTGCAAGGGCTTTATGGGCTGCATTAGGTTTTGCATCCGGAAACAGCATACGGTCTTTATAGAAGCGGTAGAACTCTTCCGGATTTTGTATGTAAAAGCTGTGACTGATGATCCGCTCCGGCGGGTACTTATATTTCTGATTATACAGTCCGTCCACACTGCGGAAATCCGGTATGCCGCTTTCCGTAGAAGCACCGGCTCCGCCAAAGAATACGATGTTGTCGCTTTCATTGATCCAGTCTTTTAACTGCTGCCATTTTTCATCCATATGCGTTTCCTCCTACACAACCTCGTCCAAAAATACCCCTTGCAGCGTCCTCACATATTCTGTCCAGAACGGTGGCATCACACCTAATGTCTCTTCCAGCGTCTTGTACCCAAAGATCCACTGTGCCAACTCGTCAATGTTGATCTCCAACACTTCGCTGGAAGATGGGATCTGTTCTGCCTCATCTGCCTCTGTCTGCAGCCCCAGTCCCTTCATCCGTTCCAGAGTACTTCCATTTTTTCCCAGTTTCCACAACCAGCATCCTTCATTTTCCGAAATAATCGGATCTTTTATGGAAAGAACTGCCTGAAATTTATCTCCTGGCGCGTTTTCATTTAATCCAATGACTTCTAACAATGATCTTACATCTGTGATCCGGACCATGATCGCCGGGTGCATATCTGAAGGCTTTATTTCCGATATGCTGTAATAAAACCGCTCTTCTCTTTTTCCAAGTCCCCACCAGGCTTCCAAAGCATGAAGTTTTCCGTCTTTTTCATACAGCCCCGTCACTTCTCCTGCTTCACTTTCCAGCTCTTTTTTAAGAAGTTCCATATAAGCCCTGTCTCTCACTGCATAGACTTCATAACGTTTCTCAAGCCAGTTATTCAGCCAGTGAGCCAGCTCTTCTGACTTTTCCGCCAGATCTACAGGAACCTTTTCCAGATCTTTTTCCGGTTCATCCTCAGGCTTCCATACCGGCTGGTCATAGATAAAAGCAAACTGAAATGGCCGGTAGATAGCCTCTGCAGCAGGCATCAGGAAGCAGAACGGCTTTTTCTCCTGATTTAAGTCCCGGAGCATTTGATTAAGAACCTGGCGCATATAGCCTTTATGGCGCTGGTGGGCAGCTGTGGCTACACCAACGATATAAGGCAGTTCCCATTTTTTTCCATTTACAGAAATGGTATAGGGATTTAAGTGAGCCATGGTCAGAAGTTTTCCTCCTTCTATGGCAAGCACTTTACTGCCGGGAAGTTTTTCGGAAAAATAGTAATCTGCAAAGCTTTTTGAGTCTTCCGGAAATGCCTCTTCCCATAAGGGCCTGCATTTTCCATATTCACTTTTCTCTAAATATCGTACCATATCCGCCTCTTTCTGCCCAGTATCACAGCCTCATTTAATGGAATATTTCATCCTCATTTTCATGATCTTAGTATTTCTTCTTAACCGAATATTTTCTTGCAAAATCCACCGGATAATAGCTCATCTTCGCCTTGCGCAGTCCCGGCATACCTACATCATCTTCTCTGTTTACCAGGGCTACATCCGGGAATTCATGAACTAAAAACTGCTGATTGATAAACTGATACAGACCGTTGATCTCCGGATCAGCCTTTTCAATATGGATCACTGCCATATTTTCCCGCTCATTTAAGCTTCCTACTGTAAATGCCTTCAATTCCCCGTCAATGTAAACGCCTGCCATCGGCACATTGAAAGCAGAGCAGTTCTTTAAAATATCATGGATACCGGCTACCTCGTAATCCAGGGAGATCTCATTTTCATAAGACTCTACTTTCTGCTGTCTCCATTTTTCCATAAACTGCCATACTTCCTGACGGTCGGAGCAGCAGATCCTGCGGTATTCATATCTGCCTTCATAGGTCTTTAAAAAGCCGTTTAAGCGGTTTTTCTTCTTATGAAGCTTCTTTCCAGCCAGTGTACGCATGGCATTTCCATCATAAAGATAATCTTTCAGATCATCTAATTCTGTTACTTCAAACTTTTCCGGATCCAGGTTCAGATATTCTACAGCTTCTGCATCAGCCAGAGAAATATAGAAAGGTTTATGGAGTACATTGTCAAAATAATCTACCATCTGATAGAAGAAATATGGAAGATCTTCTTCCTTGCAAAGAGGCATGGCGCTTGAAAGTATGCCATCTTTTTCCATAAGCCATAAAACTGCCTTGTCTTCGCTGACTGCACATTCTACCTTGTAGTAATCTTTCCATAAAAGAGTCCAGGAATACGCTGTCACAGGTCCTGTTGGGCCTGAGACCATAAAAGGGCGCAGCCTGGACATATCTTCAGCCTCTACAGGCCTAAAATTCAAATCCATTTCGTACCTCATTTCTTTTTCGTTTGCGCACATCAGATTATACCATATTTCCTATCTATCTTACATTACTTTTTCTCCATAGCACAGGCGGTCCACCTACACTCCCACCTCTTTCACCAGAAGCAGCCTCTGCCCCGTTTTTACCTGTTCACCTGGAAGTTCATTGGTGGTAACGATATTTTCCACTGTAGTATGAAATTTTTTGCAATATCCCAAAGAGAGTCTTTCTCCTGGACAATATATCCGACGATCCGGGAAGTTCCTGTAACTGTTTCAGATCCAGGGTTCTTCCTTTATTCCGGTTATCACCGTTTCCTGTACCGGTTCCAGGATCATAAAGTCCAGGGCTGCCACACCTTTTACTTCCACCGTATCTGCTCCCGTCATTACAGCTGTCAGCTGATCTACTCCTGCATCCAGCTGATAAATACTCTTTTGGTAATACCTGCTGCCTGGGCGCTGCATTTAAAAGGGATCTGCCTGGAAACAGACTGGATTGGGGCACTGTCATCACTGGTGAGATAGAGAATGGTCACATCCAGGATTCCTTCTATATCCAAACTGTTTTCTTCCGGTTCGATCTCATCTAACTGTACCATTCCCTGGGTATGGCAGATCTGAAGGATCCGCTCCTGCTGCCCCAGATGTATTTTCTCCCCAATCCTCGGTCTGCATACATTTCTTGCGATCAGCCGGTCATATCCCATCTCATTTTTCTCCGGCGTGATCTGACAGCTGTTAGAATAAATATCTTTTAACAGCATTTCTTCTTTTTCTTCATACAGCCGGATATCCAGATCTAAGACTACATCCAGATCCAGTTCCGCATCTGCCCGTCCGGATCCGGTTTCGCCTCCACTTCTCCATGAGCCAGGCGCAAAGATACCATGGGGATCTGTCCTTCATGCCTGGGCTATCTCTATATCACCTGAAAATGGGATCACCTCTTCCATCCACTGCACCGGCATATTTTCTTCTTCTGTTTCATAGATCACAAATAATGTAAGCTGTCCTTCCAGGTGCAGGCGGCCATCTAACGGCTTTACAGACTGGCTGCTTATGGAAATATCCTTCCACAATAGATTTTCTATATCCGGTCTTCCCCTGTAAGGACCGTATTTTCCCGTATACGGTAAGTATCTTTACGGTGAAGAGCCAGTATAACAGGAGAAATACTTCCCATTTTCACTTCCGGGGCATTTCTTCTGTCTGACTTGAAAAACTTCCGGCTGTTCCCGTCTCCTTCAGGTCCGAAGCTGCCATCTGGGATGTTTCTCCCTCTGTATGGATCTCCACCGTGATCACAGCTTTTACCCCAGCTTCCTGGAATTGATCATATCCGTTTTCATGTCTTCCAGGATCCAGTTTAAACCTGTATGATCTCCTTCTGCCAGTCCCGGAACATTTACAGTCTCTTCAAAGGAATGTTTCCTCCTAATGTTTCCAGTCCCCATTTTCTTTTCTGTAAAGAACCTGAAATTCCAGTTTTCCTTTTACGGTTATCTTCTCCTCCTGGGTCTTTACATTTTCCCCTGGATATGAGCCTGCTCCAGTATGACCTGTTCCATATCTTCCAGTGTATCAGGAACAATAAAATCTTCATCCAGAGTGATCTGGGTCACTGCATTTCCTTTCCACCGGTTCATATGTATCTGCTTCTTTATTAATTCCATAAAACACCTGCCGTTCTAATAGTCTTTTACGAAAGTCTATGCGGACAACAGGTGTTTTATAACTTACTGCTTATTTAACTTTTCTTTTAACTGGCGTATCTCCTCTTCCATCTGGAGCATACGCTCTTTCATTGTTCATATTCTTCCAGAGTCATGGTCTCTTTCCGTTTTGGAAGTGTAACACCATCTTTTTACAGGTCTTGCAGGAATTCCCACTGCTGTTACATTATCTTCCAGTGGTTTTAAAAGAACTGCATTGGCAGCAATGGAGCAGTTGTCACCTACTTCAAAGGCTCCTAATATCTTGGCTCCGGCACCTACCATTACATTATTTCCAAGAGTAGGATGACGTTTGCCTTTCTGGGTACCAACACCGCCTAATGTAACGCCCTGATAAATCGTACAGTTATCACCTACAACAGCGGTTTCACCGATGACCACGCCGGAACCATGGTCGATCAGGATCCCATGTCCTAACTGCGCTCCCGGATGGATCTCGATCAGAGTGAAAAATCTGGCGATCTGTGAGATCAGTCTGGCAATAAAGAACATTTTGTGCTTATAAAACCAGTGGGCAAAACGATGCCAGATCAGAGCATGTATCCCCTGATACAAAAGTAAAACTTCCAAAGCACTTCTTGCTGCCGGGTCACGTTCCTGTACTGCTTTGATGTCTAACCAAATGTCTTTAAATATCATAATACGGCTCCCTCATGGTGTATTCGCAATGCGTCACTCATGGACACGCACTGACGTGCTCTACTGTCTGCTTACGCAGACGGTCCATTCGTTAATGGCCCAAACAAAACAAATGTCTGCTGCGCAGCCGCTTGTTTTTCTTTAGGGCTCATTATATCATATGTTATTTTTCAAAAAGAGCGCATTTTTATTTTTCATGCATTTTTATTGAAACACAACGGCAGATCCAGTAATTCCGTTTTCACCACAATATATGGACTGGAGCTCTCAACGCCTTTATCCTCTCCATTTTCAGGTCCTTTTAATTCCGTTGCTATTACAACAGAATTTCCCGTCAGATACAGCTCATTCACACAGATGCTGTATCCGCCGCCTTCCTGGGGCCCATATCCAACAGCTATGTACAGATTTTCATCTGTTGTATAGGTCATTTTAAAGGGTGCTGATGTTTTCTGTTTGATCAGCGTCTGCAGCTCCTGAGGAAGTCCACTGTCAGAAACAGGCGTGATCGTGAGGTCCCGCACCTTTTCCTCTTTTGCCCAGAATACTGCAGCCGGATAAAAGCAGGCAAAGTGCCACGATCCCGGCGCAGACTGTACATAATAAACGCTTTCCGTTTTCATCAAAAATCTCCCGGATATACTGTTACAACAATATATCCAGGAAATTTCATTTCTATGTTTGTCTGTTTGATATTTATTAGCAGATCTTTCTGATCCAGCCTTCTGGAGCTTCGATACGGCCCATCTGGATACCGGTTAAAGTATCATACAGCTTCTTGATCACTGGTCCCATCTCATCCATACCGCTTGGGAAGCAGATCTCTTTGCCGTGGTCTACAACCTTGCCTACTGGGAGATAACTGCTGCAGTACCGCAAAGTCCGCACTCAGCGAAGTCACCTAACTCAGACAGCTTAACAGGTCTCTGGGTAACCTTTAATCCAAGGTAGTGCTCTGCAACGTATACCAGAGAACGTCTTGTGATAGAAGGAAGGATAGAGTCAGACTTTGGAGTAACAACTTCGCCGTCCTTGGTTACGAACAGGAAGTTTGCACCACCGGTCTCTTCTACATAAGTTCTGGTTGCCGGATCCAGGAACATGTTCTCATCAAATCCATTTGCATGTGCTACTTCATGTGCATGAAGGCTCATTGCATAGTTCAGACCAGCCTTTACATGGCCTGTTCCGTGAGGTGCTGCACGGTCGAAGTCACTGACGCAGATGGTGATCGGCTTAGCGCCGCCCTTGAAGTATGGTCCAACTGGTGTAACGAACATTCTGAACTGATATTCGTGGGATGGCTTAACACCGATTACAGGACCTGAAGCAAACATATATGGACGGATATATAAGGTTGCGCCGCTTCCGTAAGGTGGAACCCATGCTGCGTTTGCCTTAACAACCTGATCTAATGCGTCTAAGAATTTCTCCTTAGGGAATACTGGCATTTCCAGTCTGGATGCGGAGTCCATCATACGCTCTGCGTTCATGTCAGGACGGAAAGTAACGATGCTGCCGTCTTCTGTTGTGTAAGCCTTTAAGCCCTCGAAACATTCCTGGCAGTACTGTAAGATACCTGCGCACTCGTTAATAGTAACATTGGAGTCAGCGGTCAGAGTTCCCTCATCCCATGCTCCGTCTTTATAGTTTGATACATAACGCATATCAGTTGGCATGTAGCTGAAACCGATATTTGCCCAGTCAAGATTTTTCTTTTCCACGATCTTGTATCCTCCGTTTCTTAATTCTTCTTACTGATTTTCATCATTTTAAATATGTACTTACCTTGTTGCTCATTATAGTCTCATTATTTCTGAAAATCAATGAAAATTTGTTTCATCTGCTATGCAATTCATGCATATCTGGTATAACCGCGGGCTTTAACAGCTGCCCCGGCTATATACTCTGGTTATTTTCCAGCGCCTTCTCCTGCAAAATATTCTTTTGTCAGTTTCACCACTGTTCGGAAAGAAGGAACAGGGCGATCAGGTTGGGGATCGCCATAAGGCCGTTAAATGTCTCTGCAATATTCCACATCAGACCCAGATCTGCAGTAGCCCCTAAAATAGCCACCAGGGAATATGCTACCATAAACGGCTTAATGACTTTTTCTGAGAATAAAAATTCAATACATCTTGCGCCGTAAAGTCCCCAGCCCAGAATGGTAGAGAATGCGAAACAGCACATGGCAACTGCAGTAAAGACAGATACCCAGTTTCCATAAACAGAAATAAATCCTGAATAGTCAGCTCTGCGCCTGCTGCCTGTCCGTAACCTACCGGTACCTGGCTGCAAAGGATAACAAGAGCTGTTAATGTACAGATCACAATGGTATCTGTAAATACTTCAAAATACCGAACATACCCTGCTTCCGGTTTTCTGGTATCTGCACATGCATGGGCGATAGAGCCGGTACCAAGACCTGCCTCATTGGAGAAGATACCTCTGGAAACGCCTTTTTCATACTCATAAACAGACTTCCCACTGCTCCGCCTGTTACAGCTGCAGGTTTAAAAGCACCTTCAAAATGGCCTGGATCACAGATGGAAGTGCCTGGATCCTAAAGAGGATGATACCTACAGATAACACAATATAAAGGAGCGCCATAAAGGAACCAGCTTCTCTGTTACCTGACCAATACGCTTTACGCCGCCTAACAGGATCAGGGCTACCAAAGCGGCAATGATGATACCCTGGATCAGGTTGGAAGTCTTTACTGCCCCTTCTGAGATCAGTCCGCAGCTTAAGAGAGCAGAGTTCACAGCCGTTGTGATCGTATTGACCTGGGTGGCATTTCCTGTACCAAATACAGTGAGCACACCGAAGGCGGAAAACAGGACAGCTAAAAACTGCCAGTTCTTTCCAAGGCCATTTTTAATATAGTACATAGGACCGCCTACCAGATCCCCTTCTTTGTTTGTCTCACGGTAGTAGACAGCCAGAGTTACCTCTGCAAATTTGGTACACATACCAAGAACGGCAGAAACCCACATCCAGAACACAGCGCCTGGTCCTCCAATGGCAATGGCTCCTGCTACACCGGCAATATTTCCCGTTCCAACTGTGGCCGCCAGAGCCGTACACACCGCCTGAAATGGTGTCAGCGCTCCGTCAGAAGCATTTCTCTTGCGGAACATCCTTCCGATGGTAGTCTGGATGGCATAGGAGAACTTGCGGATCTGCAAAAACGGTACGGCAGCTTAAATAAAGCCAACGCCGATGATGCAGACCATTGCAGGAACACCCCAGATAAAATCATTCACAACCTGGTTAATCGTTTCAATGGTGCTGAGCATGGATAAATCCTCATCTTTCTAAATCAAAACTGATCAAAATTAAAACTTGATTTCTTTTCCTTCCAGACGCCACTGTCTGAATTCTGCAGATGCAGAAAGAAGCAGGTCGGAAGAAGAGTTTAATGCTGTTTCTACAGAGTCCTGGATCACGCCGATGATAAAGCCGATACCTACGATCTGCATGGCAATGTCATTGGAAATACCGAAAAGTGAGCATGCCATAGGGATCAGAAGCAGGGAACCTCCTGCTACACCAGATGCGCCGCAGGCAGATAAAGTTGCCAGGATACTTAAGATAATGGCACTTGGGATATCAACTGCGATACCTAAGGTGTGGGCTGCAGCCAGTGTCATGACTGTGATAGTGATCGCTGCACCGTCCATGTTGATGGTTGCTCCCAGTGGAATGGTAACAGAATATGTATCCTTATCCAGTCCCATTTCTGCGCAGGCTTCCATATTAATAGGAATGTTTGCAGCAGAACTGCGGGTAAAGAATGCAGTAATGGCACTCTTTTTAAGCACTTGAAGATCAGCGGATATGGGTTCTTACGGATGCACCAGAATACCAGGATCGGGTTGGTGACAAAGTAGATAAACAGCATAGAGCCTAAAAGCACTGCTAACAGTTTACCATATTCTGTGAAAGTTGAAAGTCCATTTACAGAAACGGTATTGTATACAAGACCCATAATACCAAATGGAGCACACTGGATGATCCAGGTTACGGTCTTTGAAAGAGCTGCGGAAATATCATTTAAAGACTGCTTGGTGGTATCAGATGCCTTACGAAGTGCGATACCGATAAGAACGGCCCATACAAGGATGCCGATGTAGTTTGCAGATACTAAAGACTGTACCGGGTTTGTTACCACATTCATAAGAAGTGTTCTTAATACTTCTGCTACACCCTGAGGTGCTGCCATATCAGTTGCCGCATCCACCAGTGTCAGTGTTACAGGAAATACACTGCTTGCAGTAACTGCTACGATAGCTGCAAGGAAGGTACTGAACATATACATAATAATAACTGTACGGATGACGCCTCCGTGGCTTTTTCCTGCGTAGCACAGAGAACTGATAACTAAGAAAAATACTAACAATGGCGCAATGGCTTTTAACGCGCCAACAAATACATCACCTAAAATGGCGATCCCTCCTTCGGACGGAACAAACATTCCTAATAAAGCACCGATCACAAGACCAGCCACAATCCTCTGCACCAGGCTGATGCCGGTCCAGGCCTGAACTATCTTCTTCATACTCTTTTCCTATTCCCTTCTATTTGGTAAAGTGTTAAAAATACGCAACGGAAAACATTATACACAATATGTCTGTAAAATACAAATGTTTTTTCTGGCGGACACTTTTAGATGATTGTACACGAACCTGCATAAATTTCCCATTGTCCTAATATGATGTAAAAACGTTCTCAAGGGATAACCCATGAAAGATTATATTGAAGAACGAGCTGTCGCCATTGCCAATTACATCATAGATCACAACGCTACTGTCCGGCAGACAGCAAAACGCTTTGGGATCAGTAAGAGCACAGTACACAAGGACTGCACGGAGAGACTGATCTCCATCAATCCGGCTCTCGCCGCCCAGACAAGAGTAGTCCTGGATCTGAACAAATCCGAGCGTCATATCCGGGGTGGGATGGCTACAAAGGAGAAATATCAATACCAGCATCGACTTGCCATCTGCAGTCGGGAAGAGAAGTAACGTTTATTTTTGTAATAAGATAGGGTTCAGCCATCTGCCGCCTGCAGGACCTCTTTCAGCGTATCTTTAAATGCAAGAGCCGCTTTGGAATGGTATCTGCCAGGCGGCAGTGCTATTCCCAGATCAATAAAAGCACTTTCTGCACCCAGAGATAAAAACTCTGCATTTCTGAAATAATGTCTGGAACTGTAATAGGTAAATGCAAGTCCCAGTCCTGCTGCTCCCATAGCTGCTGACATAAGGGCTGACAGCTTGTGATTGCTGGCAATCGGTTGTATTCCATTCTTATTAAATATCTGCCTTGCTTCCCGGCCCAGGATCGTATCATAATCGCTGAGAAGATATTCATAGGAAAGTGTATCTTTTAAATTCACCTACTGTGGTATCCTGGAGTCCGGATTATCCTCATTATTTCTTGCAAACTCCATGACCGGGTAGGTATGGCTGGTAATAAGGCATATCTCATCTTTCAAGACCCACTCTATATTCAGTCTGGGATCTGCCTCAGACATAACTAAAAGGGCAATATCGATCTCGCCGGACAACAGCTGCTGCTCTAATACCATGGAATTTTGCTCCACGATCTCCACTTTCACATCCGGATGCTCCAGGCGGAATGCATTTAACACTGGTGGAAGAAGATAAGAACCTCTGAAACTGCTGACCCCCATGATCACACGGCCGCTTTTTAACTGTTTCATATCTTTGATCTCGTTTTGTACAGACCGGTATTCTGCCAGTGTCTTATATGCATACTGGAGCATCAGTTCCCCTTCCTGGGTCAGACGCACTCCCCGGGAAGTACGGATAAACAGCTTACTCCCTACATTATTTTCCAATATGCTTAAAAACTGACTGAGGCTGGACTGGGCCATAAACAGCCGCTCTGCCGCTTTTGAAATACTCTTTTCTTCTGCTATGGCAATAAAATAATCCAGTTCTTTCATTTCCATGATCTGTATTTCCCCCTTTGTTTCGCTGATCCCTGCTGACCAATCTGTGTTTTCTTTATAGCTATCGGTTTTTCCGATATATATTATAGCATATTTTGTATTTTTTCGTTGGCAAAAGTAGATTATTATAATTACATAAGCGATAAAAACAGATCAATAAAATATTCTCTCAAATTGGAGGTTTATTATGGGAAAGATTTCCATGAAAGGTGTGTGCGATATGCACGTACATACAAATCCAGACTTAAGGCTGCGTGCTTATGATGACTTTGAACTGGCAGATGCAGCAGTCAGAGTCGGCGCCAGAGCCATTGTCATCAAAACTCATCTGGGCTTTACAGTAAACCGTGCTTATCTCACCAATCAGTACGTGAAAAAAGTATACGGTGAAAATACCGGTTTCACCATGTACGGCGGCGTTGTTATGAACAAGGTCATCGGCGGTATCAACCCGGAAGCCGTAGAAAAAGGCTTAAAGCTGGGTGCAAAAGAGATCTGGCTTCCTACCCAGTCTGCAAAACGCCATTTAGAGAAAATGGGCCAGGATCCGGCTAAAGGCATCGAATTAGTGCGGGATGGGAAGGTAGTTCCGGAACTTGTGGATGTATTTAAACTGATCCGTGACTATGACGTAGTCCTTGGAACAGCCCATGTTTCCCCAGAAGAAGCATTTGTAGTGGTAGAAGCTGCAAAAGATGCCGGCGTTAAAAAGATCGTTATCACTCATCCGGAATGGTGGGTAGTGGATATGAGCATAGATGACCAGATCCGCCTGGTAAAAGATTATGACGTGATCCTGGAACGGTGTTACGCACAGAATATGGGCGGCGGTGCTTACAAGAGCAATCTCCCAGACAATCTGGAGCTTATTAAGGCCGTTGGTTATGAACACGTTATGGTAGATACAGACGGCGGACAGACCGAAAATCCGCACTGGGAGCTGGCTTTAGAGGAATATATGCAATATCTGGCAGATCACGGCATCCCGGAGGAGCATATTTACCACATGACAAGAACCATTCCTTACAAGCTTCTTGGAATTGAATAAGAAGCTTGCAGAATAAAAGCTTCAGGAAAATATAACACCTATCAGGAGGGGAACACATGTTAAGTATCATTATTATTCTTTCAATCGCACTGGCAATTTTTCTTGGATACAGGACCAAGATCAATACCGGTCTTTTCTGTATTGTATTTGCTTACATCATCGGATGTTTCGTTATGGGATTAAAGCCAAAGCAGATCATTGGTTTCTGGCCTACAAGTACCATGTTTGTTATCTTATCTGTTTCATTATTTTATAATTTTGCAGCGATCAACGGAACCCTTGAGAAAATGTCCGGTGCCCTGTTATACGCCTGTCGCAATTTTCCGGGACTTCTGCCTTATGCGCTGTTTGCAGTAGCAGTCATCCTTTCAGTTATGGGAGCTACTTTTTTCACCGTTCTTGCATTTTTAGCTCCGATCACTCTGGTGATCTGCGATGAGTCCAGAATGGACAAACTGACCGGTGCTGTTGCCATTAACTGCGGTGCTTTAGCCGGTGGTAATTTCCCAACCTCCAATCTTGGCGTTGTTTTCCGCGGACTGTCTGACACTGCCTATGAAGCTTCTCCTGAAATCGCAGCTGTAGACTCCTTTAATATGGAAATGAAGATTTTTGCATTTGCCATCTTCTTCTCCCTGATCCTGATCACTATCTTCCGTTTTGGCTTTAAAGAAAACAGAAATATTGGTAAAGGTGTTACTTTTAAGAAACCAGAAAGCTTTACAAAAGACCAGAAGACTACCCTTACCTTAATGATGGCTATGATGGCTGTTGTCCTGATCTTCCCTCTGTTAAACATCCTGATGCCGGGAAATGCTGCTGTTAAATATATCAGCGGAAAAGTAGATGTAGGTCTGGTTGCCATTATCTTTACTGTGATCGCCCTTTTATTAAAACTGGCTCCACAGAAAGAAGCCATTGCAAAAGTTCCGTGGAATACCATTATCATGATCGCAGGTGCCGGTATGCTGATCGCTGTTGCAGTAGAAGCCGGAACCATTGAAGCACTTTCTACCTGGATCGGTTCCAATGTACCAAAGCCTCTGGTTCCTATTGCTTTCTGCCTGGTAGGTGCCATCATGAGTTTCTTCAGTTCCACTACAGGAGTGGTTGCTCCGGCATTGTTCCCGCTGATCCCGAATCTGGCTGCTTCTGTAGGTTTAAGCGCGCGGTATTATTTGCCTGCACGATCCTTGGTGCCCAGTCCAGCGCTATCAGTCCATTTTCTTCCGGCGGTTCCCTGATCCTTGGTTCCACCCCGAAAGAGGAAGAACGCAATGAGCTGTTTAACCGTCTTCTCATGGTAGCTGTTCCCATCAGCGTGATCACCTGCACTATTTATAACTTTGTGATTGCTATGGTTCTGTAAATATAATCGTGTTTCATTCAAACGGGTTTTCTGTCTTTCTTTGCAGAAGACCCGTTTTTATGTATAATGGATACAGAGTACATAAACAAAAACGGAGGAACCTCCCATGGCAAAAATCCACCCGCAACACCAGAGGCCGCATTGTAAGCGCAGCCTGGAAGCTATTTTATGAGCAGGGCTATGAAGATACGACAGTAGAAGAGATCATCGAGCTTTCCGGCACTTCCAAAGGCTCTTTTACCACTATTTTGACGGCAAAGATGCCCTTCTTTCTACTTTAAGCTCTCTTTTGATGAAATATGAGGAACTTACCGGACTTCTGACACCAGAAATGACTGCTATGGAGCAGCTGCTGTTTTAAACAGGGAACTTTTTCATATGATCGAGGACAGCATTTCCCTGGACCTGTTAGCAAGGCTTTATTCTACCCAGCTGACTACCAATGGGGAAAAACATCTGTTAGACCACAACCGGATTTACTATAAACTGCTGCGAAAGATCATCGCCAAAGGTCAGGCTGAAGGCCAGTTAAGCAGCCGTTCCAATGTAAATGAAATGGTAAAGCTGTATGCTCTCTGCGAACGGGCCCTTCTTTATGACTGGTGTCTTTGTGCAGGCGAATATGCCCTGACGGAATACAGCGCAAAGGTCCTTCCGGGTTTTTTAAGCAGCTTTCTTCCTTAAAATGTACAACCTGCTGTGGATATTATTTTAATTCTTATTTTTGTATATGTTTTATTTATTATAATCGTACAGTTATTTTTCTATATAAACACTGGGTTTTGTCACATTTCATTAATATTCGTACAGTATTTATTCTATACTTCATTCTGTATTGTAGTCTATTTTATGTATGTTATAATCGTCCTCAATATTATGTTCTCCCGAAATCATTCTGCGCATGAAAGACTAGGAGATCATTATTTCGAGGAGGAATAAGATTATGATTTCAGGACAGGCTGGTATCCTGGCAGCCATTGTGATCTATCTGCTTGCAATGGTGTATGTAGGATTTTATTTCAGCAAGAAAGGCAGCGGTGATTCCGCAGATGATTTCTATTTAGGCGGCAGAAAGCTTGGTCCCTTTGTAACAGCTATGAGTGCGGAAGCCTCTGATATGAGCAGCTGGCTGTTGATGGGTCTGCCAGGCGTTGCTTATCTCACCGGTATTGCAGACGCAGGCTGGACCGCCATCGGCCTTGGCATTGGTACTTATTTAAACTGGCTGATCGTAGCACAGCGTCTGCGCCGTTACTCGATCGTATGCAATGCCATCACCATTCCGGACTTCTTCTCCCGTCGTTTTAAAGATGACAAAATATCCTGATGTGCATTTCCGCCATCATCATCCTTGTTTTCTTTATTCCTTATACTGCTTCCGGATTTAAAGCCATCGGAACCTTATTCTCCAGCCTTTTCGGTACCGATTATCACATTGCAATGATCGTTGGTGCAGTTGTTATCGTAGGTTATACCGTTATGGGCGGCTTCATGGCAGTTTCCACTACAGACCTGATCCAGAGCGTGGTTATGTCCATTTCCTGGTCGTCATCGTATTTTATGGCATCCATATGGCCGGTGGCTGGAGCCAGGTGGTAGATAATGCCACTTCTTTAGCAGGTTATCTTTCCATGACCCAGATGCATGACAGATCCACTGCTGCTGCAACACCTTACGGCCTGCTCACTACTGTATCTACTCTTGCATGGGGTCTTGGCTACTTCGGTATGCCCCATATCCTTCTTCGTTTCATGGCTATTGAAGAGGAGAAAAAACTGGTGCTTTCCCGCCGGATCGCAACTGTATGGGTACTGATCTCCATGTGTGTTGCCATTCTCATCGGTATCATCGGATACGGTGCTTCTGTAGCAGGTTCTATCCCCATGTTTACCACCAGTTCCCAGTCTGAAACTGTTATCATCCAGTTTGCCCATCTTCTTGGACAGAACGGCTTCTTACTGTCACTGATCGCAGGCGTTGTCCTTGCTGGCATCCTGGCATGTACCATGTCAACTGCCGATTCCCAGCTTTTAACTGCTGCTTCCGGTGTATCCCAGAACCTGCTCCAGGACTTTTTAAAGATCAAAATGAGCACTGCTGCTTCCATGAATGCAGCCCGTCTTACGGTTATTGAATTGCCATTGTAGCCGTTTTCCTGGCATGGAACCCGGACAGCTCTGTATTCACCATCGTATCCTTTGCATGGGCCGGTTTTGGAGCATCCTTCGGACCGCTGGTACTGTTCGCCCTCTTCTGGCGCCGTACCAATATGCAGGGCGCACTGGCCGGTATGCTTACAGGCGGCGTTATGGTCTTTGTATGGAAGTATCTGGTACGCCCATTAGGCGGAAACTTCAATATTTATGAACTGCTTCCTGCATTTGTCCTTTCCTGCCTTGCTATTGTCATTGTTTCCCTTCTTACAAAGGAGCCTTCAAAAGAAATTTATGATGAATTTGATTCTGTTGGAAAATAAATCTTAAGCTATAAATCAAAGCTTCTTTATATAATAAATCTTCTCTTGACAAATCTTCTTATGTGTCATACCTTAGATTGGTATTAATGATAATTTTTATCAACAAAATTACCCCTGGTATATCCTTTTCTATAATATACCAGGGACAAAGGAGCCTAGTATGACACTTCGCGATCTACCCATTGGAAAAACTGCAACGATTTTGTCTGTTGGCGGAGAAGGAGCTCTGCGCCAGCACTTTTTAGACATGGGCCTTATCCCCAAAGGAGAGGTGACCATGGTGAAATATGCCCCTATGGGCGACCCTATGGAGCTGCGCATCCACAGCTATGAGCTGACCTTGCGCCTTGCAGATGCAGAAAAAATAGAAATTACAGATGTAAGGGACGGCGTTCTTCCCCGCCCCCAGAATCCGGACTTAAGCACCATTGAACAGTCCAAGCCTCATCCAGGCCTTGGTGAAGGCGGAAAATACCATATTAAAGCAACGGAAAATCCACTGCCGGATACAGAGCTGCTTACCTTTGCCCTTGCAGGAAACCAGAACTGCGGCAAGACCACACTGTTTAACCAGCTTACCGGTTCCAACCAGCATGTAGGCAACTTCCCTGGCGTTACCGTAGACCGGAAAGACGGTATGATCCGCGGAAAGAGCAATACCCTTGTAACAGACCTTCCTGGTATCTACTCCATGTCCCCTTATTCCAGTGAAGAGCTGGTAACCCGAAACTTTCTTTTAGATGAGCATCCAAAGGGCATCATCAACATTGTAGATGCCACCAACATTGAGCGAAACCTGTATCTGACCATGCAGTTAATGGAACTGGATATCCCTATGGTCCTTGCATTAAATATGATGGATGAAGTGCGGGATAACGGCGGTTCTATTATGGTCAACCAGATGGAGGAAATGCTTGGTATCCCGGTCATTCCTATTTCTGCTGCCAAAAATGAGGGCATCGACGAGCTGGTAGAACATGCCATCCACGTTGCCAAATATCAGGAACCTCCAAGAACCATGGACCTTTGTGATGTAAATGATGACGGCGGTGCTGTCCATCGTTGTCTTCACGCCATTATGCACCTGATTGAGGACCATGCAAAGCCGCCGGTATCCCACTGCGTTTTGCTGCCTCAAGCTGGCGGAGGGAGATCCCCTTATTATAAACAGCTTGAACCTGGATGAGAACGAGAAACAGACCTTAGAGCATATCATTACCCAGATGGAAGCAGAGCGCGGCCTGGACCGTGCAGCAGCCATTGCACATATGCGCTTTGATTTTATTGCAAAACCTGTGATGCTTCCGTTATCAAGCCAAGAGAAAGCAAGGAACATCTGCGCAGCGTGAAAATGGATAAGATACTTACCGGAAAATATACCGCTATACCCTGTTTTGCAGGTATTATGGGACTGGTATTCTACCTTACCTTCGGCGTGATCGGAAGTTTCTTATCTGACCTCCTTGACAGCTGCATTTCCGCTCTTTCCACGCTGGTAGACCATTTCCTGATCCTTTGAATGTAAACCCGGTGATCCATTCCCTTGTTATGGACGGTATTTTCAACGGTGTGGGAAGTGTATTAAGCTTCCTGCCGATCATTGTTACACTGTTCTTCTTCCTGTCTTTGCTGGAAGACAGCGGATATATGGCAAGAGTAGCCTTTGTTATGGATAAGCTGCTGCGAAGATCGGTCTTTCCGGCCGCAGCATCGTGCCTATGCTTATCGGCTTTGGCTGTACCGTTCCGGGCGTTATGGCAAGCCGTACTCTTCCATCGGAACGTGACCGTAAAATGACCATTTTGCTGACCCCGTTTATGAGCTGTTCCGCAAAGCTGCCTATCTACGCCTTTTTTACCGCAGCATTCTTCCCGGAGCATGGCGCCCTTGTGATGATAGCCCTGTATTTTGGCGGTATTATCATGGGTATTTTAATGGCACTTATTTTACGTGGAACTTTATTTAACGGAGAAGCTGTTCCTTTTGTTATGGAGCTGCCAAATTACCGTATGCCAGGTGCCAAAAACGTTGGTCTGCTGTTATGGGATAAGGCAAAGGATTTCCTTCAGAGAGCCTTTACCGTTATCTTCATGGCAACCCTTGCTATCTGGTTCTTACAGACCTTCAGCCTGCGTTTAAATATTGTTACAGACTCTAAGGACAGTATCCTTGCTATGATCTCCGGCCTGATTGCCCCATTAATGCATCCAATGGGACTGGGAGACTGGCGGATCGCCACTGCCCTTATTACAGGATTTTTAGCAAAGGAAAGCGTTGTTTCCACGCTGTCTATCCTCTTTGAAAACCAGCACACTGGTATCCAGTATGACTTCTCTGTCCGCTGCCAGCCTGTTAGTTTTCTGCCTGCTGTATACACCATGTGTGGCTGCCATTGCTTCTATTAAGAGAGAGCTGGGTGGAAAATGGGCACTGACCGTTGTGATCTTACAGTGTGTGGTTGCATGGATCGCAGCTTATATTGTTTATCTGATCGGAGGATTTTTCTTTAAATATATTTTGGTCCGGCTTACCGGATCATCTCATTCACTGCACAAAAGCAGCCACTCTGCCGGTTCCATTTATAGGGACTGCAGCAGAGTGGCTGCTTTTATATGCATATGTTTTTCCTGGACTGTCAACGAAGGTTCAGCCTGCGTTTATGATAATTTCTTATATAATAAGTTTCCTACACTCTGGATCACCTGCACAAAGATGATCAGCACAATACTGGTACTTATCAGATACGGCATTTTATATGCCTGGTATCCATAACGGATGGCCACATCGCCCAGACCGCCGGCACCAATGGCACCGCCCATTGCGCTGTAACCGATCAGGCTGATCATAGTCAGTGTGATACCGGAAAGGATAGCCGGAAGAGCTTCTTTTAAGTATACGCGGAAGATGATCTGCAGGTCTCCAGCGCCGAAAGAACGGGCTGCTTCGATGAGACCATGGTCTACACTGCGAAGAGCAGACTCAATCACTCTGGCTACAAAGGAATGGCAGAAATGGTTAAAGGCACTAAAGCTGCCTTTGTACCAATGGCCTTTCCTGCGATCATACGGGTAAACGGGATAACGATAACCATTAAAATGATAAACGGGAAGCTGCGGAATACATTTACAAGGATATCAGGATACCGTAAATGATCTTGTTAGGCCGCAGGCCGTCCGGCGCTGTCACTGTAAGCACGATGGCCGGGATAAAACCTAAGATCACGGAAAAAATGGTAGAACCGATGACCATATATACGGTCTGCCCGAAGGCTTTCATAATTACATCATACATTTTCAAGCACCTCCCATAAAATACCTCTGTCTGTAAGCCATGCAGTTACACGCTCTCTGTCTGCTTCTGTTACATTGATCACCAGGCTTCCCATAATGGTTCCGCGGAAGTTCTCCAGCTTGCCCTGGCAGATACCAAAATTGATTCCCAGTTCATGCGCCAGGTGAGTAATAGCACTGTCGCTGGCAGTTTCATCGTTAAAGAACAGACGGACATTGACACCTTCTTTAGGAAGGAACTCTACGCTGTCACCTACGAACTCCTGAACGTCCTTATTTGGCGCTACGAACAGTTCTTCCGGCTTTCCGGTAGCGATCATTTTACCATGCTTTAAAAATGCAACTTTGTTGCAGATCTCTTTTACAACTTCCATCTGGTGGGTTACCACAACAATGGTGATCCCCAACTCTTTGTTGATCTTTAAAAGCAGTGCCAGAATACCTTTTGTGATCTGCGGATCCAATGCAGAGGTTGCCTCATCACAAAGGAGGATCTTTGGATTTAATACAAGGGCTCTTGCAATCGCCACTCTCTGTTTCTGACCGCCGGAAAGCTGTTTCGGATAGCTGTTTACCTTATCCTTTAAGCCGACCAGATCTAACAGTTCCATAATACGGTCATGGTTTTCCTTGCTGTTCTTATTCTGTCCCCAGAACTGAAGAGGAAGGGCAATGTTATCATACACATTCAGACGGCCTAACAGATTGAAGTTCTGGAAGATCATTCCCATGTCCTTGCGCACCAGCTGAAGTTCTTTCTGGCTGAGGCCTGCGATTTCCTTTCCTTCTACTGTAATAGAGCCGCCGTTGTACTTTTCCAGTCCGTTGATGCAGCGCAGCAATGTGGATTTACCGGCGCCGCTCTGTCCGATGATCCCAAAGATATCTCCCTGGTCGATATTAATGGAAATATCCTCCAGCACCTGAAGGCTACCAAATTGTTTGCTTACGTGTTCAATATTGATCATAAATTTCTCCTTCTAAACAGATATTGAAACAGATATAAAACGGGCAAACGGCTGCTGCAAAATTTCCTGTTTTCAGGTTTTTACAGCAGCCTCTGCCATCTCATAATCTCATATCAGGTAACATTCAGAAGTGGGGGATTTCCGGATGTTTCTGTCTGTTGCTATTGTATACAGGGAACGGTAACTGTATCCTAGAATGCCGGGATAACGGAACCGCTGTACTTCTCTTCGATGTAGTTCTTTACATCATCATTCTGTAATGCTGCGATCAGAGCCTTAGTCTTAGTGCTTTCTTCATTTCCCTCTTTAACAACCAGATAGTTAATGTACTTGTAGCTTTCGTCACTGTCTGCAAGCTCTGCTGCTAAAGCATCCTTCTCAGGATTTAAGTTTGCTTCCAGTGCGTAGTTTCCATTGATAACTGCTGCGTCTACATCGTCCAGGGATCTTGGCAGGTTTGCTGCATCCAGCTCAGTGATCTCGAAATTATGTGGATTTTCTGCAATGCTGGTCAGGTTGTAAAGATCCTCTGTTTCAGCCAGAGTGATCAGTCCATTGTCTGCTAACAGCTTAATAGCTCTGGATTCATTGGATCCATCGTTTGGTACTGCAATAGTTGCTCCGTCAGGAAGCTCTTCCAGGCTCTTGCAATTCTTGGAATAGATACCCATTGGCTCTAAGTGGATGCCTGCAACTTCTACTAAATGAAGTCCTCTTTCCTTGTTCTGCTCTTCCAGATAACGGATGGTCTGGAAATAGTTTGCATCGATCTCGCCATCTTCCAGGCTGGTATTTGGCTGAACATAATCATTAAATTCAACTACTTCTACATCCCAGCCAGCTGCTTCCAGCTTTGGAACTACTACATCATTTACGATCTCAGCATGTGGAACCGGTGTAACACCGATAGAAATCTTGTTGTCATCGCCTTCCGGAGCAGGAATTTCGCCTTCAGCTGCTGCCTCTGCCTTGGTCTCTTCTGCGCTGCTTTCAGCTGCTTCAGAAGAAGCTGCTTCGGTGGTTGCTGCCTCAGTTGCTGCTGCGGTAGTCTCTGCTGCCTTGCTGCCGCATCCTGCAAGAACGGTAATTGCTGCTGTTGCTGCTACTGCTAATGATAACCATCTTTTCTTCATAATATTTGTCTCCTCTCTTATCAGGCCCCGGTGGTCTGATCTCCCTTGTTTGTGTTTGTTGCTTGTTGTCTGTGTTTCTTTTGATAGTCTGAATTCTAGCACATCCCCCTTGGTCTGTCTATTTCATAAAATCTTTATCTGGCTATAGGTAAAACCTATAACAGGCAGTTTCTGATTATGCTATACTCTAATAAATATACCTATAAAAGAAAGGCATACCCCCCATGAGCGAAACAAAGATCATTCCCACAACCGGGCGGAATAACTGCGGCGGCCGCTGCATCATCTACGCCCACGTCTGTGACGGAGTTATTGAAAAACTTTCCACTGAAACAAAAGGAACACCGGAGCATCCTGTTCCCTTATGCGCCTGCGCCAAAGGCTTAAACTACCATAAAACATTTTTAGGCGAAGACCGGCTTCGCTGGCCTATGAAACGGGTCGGTGAACGTGGAGAAGGGAAATTTGCCCGGATCAGCTGGGAGGAAGCCCTGGATATCCTTACATCTGAATACATCCGCATCCGGGATACTTACGGTCCCGGTTCCCGCTATGTCAATGACGGCTGCGGCATCAGCGCTGTTATGCGTGGCGACCGTATGATGCAGCGCCTGCTGGCATTAGACGGCGGTTATCTTGGCTGCTATAACTCCTACAGCTCTGCCTGCATCCGCAATGCAACGGATATTACCTATGGAACCAGCGAGACCGGCACCCATCCTTCCGACTGGTTAAACAGCCATCTGATCATCCTGTGGGGTCATAATCCTGCAGAGACAAAATTTGACAGCAGCACCATGTTTTACTTAAAAAAGGCAAAAGCCGCCGGTATTCCCATTATTGTCATTGATCCCCGAAAAAATGATACTGCTGTTGCCTTAAATGCCCAGTGGATCCCCATCCGTCCTGCTACAGACAGCGCTTTGGCGGATGCCATGGCCTACGTTATTATAAAAGAAGGGCTTCAGGATCAGGAATTCTTAGATAAATGCTGTCTTGGCTTTGACGCAGCCCATATGCCGGAAGGCGCAGATCCATCCCTTAACTGCCTTTCCTATTTAATGGGCGAAACAGACAGTATTCCAAAGACACCTGAATGGGGTGAAAAGATCACCGGTATCCCAGCTGACACCATCCGTGAGCTGGCGATCCGCTATGCCACCACAAAACCGGCTGCCATTATCCAGGGATATGGCGCCCAGAGAAATGCATATGGGGAGCAAAGTGCCCGTGGCGCTATCCTTCTTGCCTGTCTTACAGGAAATGTAGGCATCAGCGGTGGTTCTGCAGCCGGTGCCGGTGACTGTTCCACCCATGAACTACCGGGATTTCCGGTCCTTGATAATCCTTATAACAGAGCACTGCCAGTTTTCCTCTGGACTGATGCAGTGGATCATGGTAAAGGCATGAACGAATATGACGGCATCCGTACCTGTGATCAGGGGATTTTTGATGATCCAAAGGATATTACACTGAATTCCAATATAAAAATGATCTTCAACCTGGCAAGCAACACCCTTGTAAACCAGCATGGGGACATCAACCGCACTGCCAAACTTTTAAAAGACACTTCCAAGTGCGAATTCATCGCCTGCTCCGACTTATTTATGACCGCCAGCGCCAAATTTGCAGACCTGCTCCTTCCAGGAGTTTCCATGTTTGAGGAGGAAAATATTACAAAGCCGTGGAAATTTACGGAATTTCTGGGATTTAACAATAAGGTCATTGAACCTCTTTATGAATGTAAAACAGAATATGAATGGATCCGGGAACTGGCAAAGCGGATCGACTTAGAAGAAGAATTTACAGAAGGCCGTGATTACAGCCAGTGGATGCGCTATATTTACGATGACCTGCGCACCAGAGAACCGGAACTGCCGGAATATGATGAATTCCGTGAAAAGGGTATTTATAAATTTGAAGAAGGTCATTATCCTATTTCCTTTGAAAAAGAGGTAAAAGACCCGGAGCATCATCCATTCCCGACTCCAAGTGGGAAGATCGAGCTGTTTTCTACTAAATTGTGGAAAACTCCTATGAAAGACTTTATGCCGCCAATCCCCCGGTACGTAGCCCCGCCGGAAGGTCCGGAGGACCCGCTGACAAAGCGCTTTCCGTTGCAGTTATCCGGCTGGCACAGCAAATGCCGCACCCATACGGTCCATGACAATAACCTGGGGCTTCGCAGACTGGACCCACAAAAACTCTGGATCCACCCGGAAGATGCCGCCGCCCGTAGCATCCATGACGGTGATATGGTTCTTGTATACAATGACCGGGGGCAAGTAAAGATCCCTGCTAAGATCACCGACCGGGTAGCCAAAGGTGTCGCCACTCTTTCCCAGGGCACCTGGTATACGCCAGACGAAAACGGCGTAGATACACGAGGCTCCATCAACGTACTCACCTCCCAGAGACCGACTCCATTTGCAAGAGGGAACGGACAGCATACGAACCTGGTGGAAGTGAAAAAATTATAACAATATACGAAAAACAGGAGTTATCCGCAAAATATCAGTTCGGACAACTCCTGCTTTTAACTGAGTGCTCAATAAATATTATCTGTTTTATAATTACTGTTCAAGACGTAAGATTTCTTCACCTTTCACAGCAAACTCTTTTTCCAACAGCGTAAACATTGCTCCGCTTGAAAATACAACCGGTGATACCAGAGATTTTCCTGCGCCTGTCACCTGGTCCAGATCAACCTTTACCAGCACCTGTCCCTGTTTTACCTGATCCCCCTGTTTTACTTTTACATCAAATCCAGAACCATTTAATTCTACTGTATCCAAACCAATATGGATCAAACATTCTAAACCGTCTTCACGTTTTAAACCATAGGCATGTCCTGTAGGAAATGCAGCCGTCACTTCGCCGTCAAATGGAGCAATTACTTCACCATCTGTAAGTTCCACAGCAAAACCATCTCCTAGGATTTTAGAAGCAAATGTCTCATCTTCTACCTGATCGACCGGAATAATTTTTCCTGTAGCCGGAGATACAAATTCTGCTTTTTTAATCTCTGGTGCTTTTCAGCCAGCCAAATAATCCCATACGCACCTCCTGATCACTTTAATTCAGGCCAGTAATCCTTGTTTGCTTCAATCAGATCATCCAGGATCTGTTTTGCTACAGAAGCACTTGGAACTGTCTTTGATAAAGTAAGCGCCTGCCACAGTTTTAAATAGCTGTGTTCTACATATGCCTGTACAACCAGTTTTTCAACTGCAAGCTGTTCCTGCATCATACCTCTTTCAAAGGTTGGGATTTCTCCCTGGCACATTGGCTCCGGACCATTAAAACCTACAACACAAGGAACCTCTACCATAGCGTCATCATCAAAATTGCTGATGGCACCCTTATTTTCCACAATACACAGCATGATCTCATGTGTATTATAAGCCAGCGCTCTTGCCAGTGATACGATAAAAGCCGCATGATTATCAACAGTAAACTCACCGCCTGTAGCAGTTCCTTTGCGGATGATCTCTCTTGCTGCGCCAAATACTTCTTTCTCCCTGCCTTCAATAACCTCATCTGCACGGGTGTGGTTTGGATCTGTATGTTCTACTACATAATCCGGATACATATAGTACTTTAAGTATGTATTTGGTAAAAACTGTGGATCCAGGGCCAGAAGATCTTTCGCTTTTCTGTGTGTCGCCTGCCAGCTTGCATCCATATGCTGTGTTTCGATTGCTTTCTGGGTAAGATAACCGTTTTCAGCAACATATTTTATTAATTTAGGCATATAATCTTCGCCCGTTGTTTTATCCTTTACACTGGTCCACCAGCCAAAGTGATTTAAACCAAAATAGCGAACATCCAGATCATCGTACTCTTTTCCTACAATGTATGCCATTCTTCTTCTGGTACCTACCGGCATATCACAGATATTGATCACCTTTGCCTTTGGTCTTAATACACGGCAGGCCTCCGCAACGATGGATGCAGGATTAGAGTAATTGAGCATCCAGCAATCCGGAGAATATTTTTCCATATAATCAATAATCTCCAGCATACCGGTAATGCTTCTCATTCCATAAGCAATACCGCCCGGGCCACAGGTTTCCTGTCCAACAACGCCATATTTCATTGGGATCCGCTCATCCAACCTGCGCATTGCATATTTTCCTACACGGATATGTGCCATACAGAAATCCTTTCCTGTAAACGCTGTTTCTGGGTCGGTCGTATATGCGAAATGAATCTGTGGAGCCTCTTCTTTCATTAATATTTCAAGTGCTTCACCTATAACAGCCTGACGCTCTGCATCATTATCATAAAGTGTTACTGAATTCAGCGGAAAGTCTTCCTGATGTTCCAGCATCATTTTTACAATTCCTGGTGTGTAAGTACTGCCGCCTCCGGCAATCACTACATTAAACTTTTTTCCGTCCATTTTTATGATCTCCCTTCTATTACTGATCCAAGCCCAGTTCCTTGTCTACTGCCTTTCTTACCTGATTGATCTGAAGACCGTAAACTACCTGAACTGTCTCATTTTTCTTAAATACGCCTGCTGCTCCTGTTTTCTGCTTTAAAACCTCATCCTTAACAATTGAACTGTCTTTTACGATCAGACGTAAACGTGTAAAACAGTTATCTACTTTTTCAATGTTATCCGGACCACCTAATGCCTCTACGATCAGCTTTGCATTGATCTCCCCTTTTTCAGATGCTGCCGTTTTTTCTGTAGATGCTTTTGCAGTCTTTTCTTTATACTCAGCCTTTGTATGAAGTTTCATTTCCATTCCATTATCTTCACGCCCAAGTGTTTTTAAGTTCAGCTTGGTGATCAGGAAACGGAATAAGAAATAATAAATAACAAATTCCGCAACTCCTATTAAAAGATAAATTGGCCAATGTGTCTTTCCAATTCCTAACGGGATATTATACAGGAGGAAATCAATAAATCCATTTGGTCCGATGGCACGGCAGTTTAATATATTAAATACTACCATTCCAAGTCCGCTTAATACTGCATGGGCTACAAATAAGATCGGCGCTACAAACAGGAAAGAGAATTCAATTGGTTCTGTTACACCGGCAATAAAGGATGTAAATGCAGCCGGGATCAGGATTGCTTTGATCTTCTGACGGTTTTCGGGTCTTGCTGTGTGATACATTGCAAGGCATGCGCCAACCAGACCAAACATTTTTGAAAGTCCTCTTGCATCCCATACTACAGAAGAGGATAAGATCGGGATAGACGGATCTGCCATTTCCGCATAGTAAATATTTCGGCAGCCTTCGTATACCTGACCTGCAATCTGCTCTGTACCACCCAGTTTTGTGTAAAGAAACGGGGTGTAAACCAGATGATGAAGTCCTGTAGGGATCAGAAGCCGTTCTAGTGCTCCGTAAATAAAAATACCAAAGTTTCCGGTTCTGTTAATGAAATATCCCAGACTGTCGATCACCATCTGCACAGGAGGCCATACATAAGTAAGAACAACTGCAAGAATGATGATAACCGGGATCAGTACAATAAATACAAATCTTGCACCTCCATAGATCTGGAATGCATTGTTAAATTCCGTATCAATGAAACGGTTATGCACATATGCACTTACACATCCAAGAATAATTCCCAGGAATACACCCATATCCAGGATCTGAATTCCCAGAACTACTGCCTGGCCGCTTCCTCTCAATGCGTCTGCATCCACTAACATTCCTCTTAATCCCATGAATTTATTCATGGCATTGATAAATACCAGGAATGCAAGAAGTGCTGTAAATCCGGCTTCCGCTTTTTTCTTCTTTGCAAGTCCGATTGCAATACCAGTACAGAAAATCAGTCCTAGGTTATTCAGTATCGCTACCAGTGCGCCTGAAAGGATTGTTCCAAATCCCTTTGTTACCGGATTGTCAAGAAACGGTAAGATTTCCATCAGTCTCGCATTTGTCAAAACATTTCCCACGGCGATCAGAAGGCCTGCAATAGGAAGGATCAGCACAGGCATGAACATAGCCTTTGAAAAGGCCTGCATAGCACTCATTACTTTTTCTTTCATTTTACCTCTCTCCATTTTCCAACATAATATTCACTGTCTGTAAAAGATTATGTTTTTTATTCCACGTGGTGATATTTGGAATTATACAGCTTACTGAGAAAAAGTACAGATTTTCAGACCAAAAGAAAACGTGTTACCCAATTACGTAACACGTTTTTACCCAATTGCGTAACACGTTTCACAGAATTATATAAAATTGTATAAATACGCTCTTATTTTATAGAAATGCGATAATATTCATAGATCAAAAGTTCGATCATCATCATTGTTTTTGCAAAATAAAGGGTAGGTTTCATATTCCTGTCATCTAAAGGATTATCATCTTCTACCTCGATCACACAATCACTTTGCTCTTTCAAAGGACTATCCCCTGCATGTGTAAACCCTACTGTAAAAATAGAGTTTTCTTCTGCTGTCTTTACCCGGTTCAACACATGAGGTGAACGCCCCGATCTGGAAAACGCAATAAAAACACCTATGGACTCCATGTTATTTTCAAAAATACCAATAGAATCTGCCCCATCTGATAAAATACATTTAATACCCAAAACCAGAAGTTTTTTTCCCAGATAATTTGCCATCATAGAGGAAAAGCCCATACCATAAATAAATACAGTATCCGGCGTTGCGCAGATTTTTTCTGCCGCCCTGCGCAGGTTCTGGTAGTTTTCCAAAGATACAGCTTCCTTTCCGGCAAAATGGCTGACAAAATCTTCATTTACCTCATAACCACGGCTGACACCGCCCACTGCTCCCAGAAGTTTATAATACATCTCAATAAAACCATTATAACCCAGTTTACGCGAAAGTCTCATAACTGTGGATGTAGACGTAAAGTTTTCCCGGGCCACTCCCCGTACCCCTAATTTTAAAGCCTGATCAAGATGAGTCAGCAGATATTCCAATACATTCCGCTCTATATCTGTCAACTGTATTCCACAAGTCAGTTTCTCAATGTCAATCTCCATATACACAGCACCTCTTCATCTTCATTGCATTGTTCCTGAGTAAGCTAATTATTGTAGTATACCATTTTCATTTTGATTTTACAAATTCCACCAGTCGCTGTATACTTTTATTTTGAATAAACTGAATTTGTTGATTGAATATTGTAAAGGACATGTTGATTATGAAACCATTTGTAGATACCTGTATCCGCTTTTTTAAAAAAGAAACTGTATTATGTGTTGCCGGAATTTTAGCCTTTATTTCCGCATTCTTTGTACATCCCTCTGCCGCTTATATAGGGTATATCGACTTCCGGGTCCTTTCCCTGCTTTTCTGTCTTATGCTGGTGGTGGCTGGATTTCAGAGTATTGGTCTTTTTCATTTTCTCGGCTCTGCACTGCTTACAAAAGTACGGACTACACGGCAATTAATACTGGTGCTTTCCCTGCTGTGCTTCTTTTCCAGCATGTTCATCACCAATGATGTATCGCTGCTTACATTCGTGCCTTTTGGCATTATGATCCTGACTATGACCGGACAGCAAAAACTGTTGATCTCCACCATTGTTTTGCAGACTATCGGAGCAAATTTAGGAAGCATGTTCACACCTGTAGGTAATCCCCAGAACCTGTATCTGGCCTCTGCCTTTTCTGTTTCCACAGGGACTTTCTTGATGCGTATGCTTCCCCTTACAGCCCTTTCTCTGATTTTGCTGGTTGCGGCAGCCTGCATGCTTCCCTCTGCATCTGTAGACATAGCTTCCCAACCAGTAGAAGAACAACCAGAACCGAAAAAGCTGGCTGTTTACCTGGCTCTTTTTGTGGTCTGTCTGGGATGCGTATCCCACCTGATCCCATATCCTGTTATGCTGGTTCTCGTCCTCGTAACTTTGCTTTTTACCAACCGGGCATTGTTCCATAAAGCAGATTACTTTCTGCTTTTAACGTTTGTTTTCTTTTTTCTGTTCATCGGAAATGTGCAGAACATCCCAGCAGTATCTGACCTGCTCCACAAGCTGATCCGGGGACGTGAACTGGGCGCTGGGATCCTTTTAAGCCAGTGCATCAGCAATGTACCTGCTGCCATCCTGCTTTCAAGCTTTACAGACCAGGTCACACCTCTGCTGTACGGGGTCAATATCGGCGGCCTTGGAACTCTGATCGCATCCTTAGCCAGTCTGATCTCCTATCGTTTTTATGTGGGGACAGAAAATGCGCATACCGGGCGCTATATGAAGGTATTTACACTTTATAATGTGATCTTTCTGGTCATCCTGGCTTTGGTGGCATGGAAAATTCTTTAAAATATACAGCAAAAATCCCCGTCTGATCCGACGGGGATAACTGGCAGATTTTTACTTTTTAATCCGCTTTAAACAATGTCATTACAAAGCTGCTGATCTTTTCACTGGTTTCCCGGCAGACCGCCTGAACTTCCTCACTGTCTGCTTCCGGGTCTTCCCCGCATACATCCACACCAATAAGCGTTTTATCCGGTGTCTGCTGCATATACGCATCTATAAAATGTAAAACCTGATTTGAAGCCACATTTCCCTGATCCCAGTTGGTCTTTCCTTCAGACTCTGATAAAATATCTTTATCAATGGAAATATACAGTGGCAATGGATCTTTTTCATCGGCTCCTAAATCATTTTCTTTGCACTGTCCACAAAGTTTCTTTATTCCATCCGGCTTTTCCACATTTTGAAGAAATTCTTCCTCAGAGATCCAGGTTACTTTCCTGATCAATTCTTCCCCGTCTTCCAAAAGCTCCCTTTTGTTTCTTCCATGGCAGTTTCCGGTGGTCCCACCAGAATTACATGTTTTAAATTTTCATTGGTCTCCAGTGCTTCCCGGATCCAGCCACCGCAGGATAAAATGCCGCCAAAGGCCGGTCTCTGCATATCCGTATGGTGGTCAAATACTAACAGTTCAAAAGGTTCCTTTACCAATTCCAGCCACAGTTTTGTCAGATAATGGTAATTGCCGGAGTCTAAAATGCAGTCCTTCCGGACCAAATGGGACAATTCTCTTTCCGATCTCTTCCTCTGCCAGGCTATCACAATAGCAGTTAGTCCCCGGAATGTCCTGGCAGTCCAACTGGGAAATAATATGATTATTTGTTTTTCCTGCCTCCAGCACTGCCTTTAGGCCCTGCACTTCGTAAACTCCACTGAAATTCATGATCACAATGTTATTCTTCATATTTAAAACCTCTCCGTACCTGATAAATGGCCTTGCACCGCTTTCCGTTCTGCTCCAAACGCTTCATCAGCCTGCAACGCGCCCCGGGCGCGTTTCCCACTTCCATTTTAAGCGAAAGCTGCAGCTTCTAAGAAACTGCAGCCATTTTATTTCACAACTATTACTTATTTCTCAGCGATTGCTTCGATCTCGCAAAGAACGCCCTTTGAAGAGACTTAACTGCTACGCAGCTTCTAGCTGGCTTAGAAGTAAAGTACTTAGCGTATACTTCGTTGAATGCTGCGAAATCGCCCATATCTGCTAAGAAGCAGGTGGTCTTGATAACTTTGTCATAGCCGCTTCCTGCTGCTTCCAGGATAGCTCCTACGTTCTTGCAGCTCTGCTCAGCCTGTGCAGCGATGCCTTCTGGTACAGTGCCGTCAGCTGGATTTACCGGGATCTGACCGGAAGTATAAACAATACCGTTTACTTCAAAACCCTGAGAATAAGGTCCGATTGCGCCTGGTGCTTTTTCTGTGTTGATTAATTTCATTTTCAAATCCTCCTTTGAACTGTGATGTTCACATCATGTATCCAATATTATAGCCAACCTTTGTAAATATTGCAATGTTTTTATACACATACATCATTAAAATTAAGTAAAACATACATGATTATTTTTATTAACCTAAATAATTTTGTAAAACATAGTAACAAATAAATTTAAAAGCTGACTATTTATCTATAAATATACTCTGTGCTATTTTGCAAATCTATTAACTGTTTTATACTTTTAACATTCCAAGAAGGTATTCTCTGCTGTTCTTCTCCGGCTCTTCCAAAACCAGTTCCAGAAAATGATGCAATGTCTGCCCCACTTCTTTTCCCGGCTTCATTCCGGCTTTTATCAGGTCATTTCCGGTAACAGCAAGCATTTTAAGGAAATGCAGTCACCGTCTGCGCGGATCTCATCCCGCAATGCACAGATCCGCTCTAACTGCCTTACCGCCACACTTTCGCTATCCTTGTCTTTTGCTGCCTCTTTTGCCAGACACAGCTTAATATTTAACAGATCATCAAATAATTCCGGTTCCATCTGGCTCATGACTTTACGGATCTGAGGCTTGCTTTCGATACCTGGCATAAATTCCAGTTCTGCTGCCGTTTCCAGCGTACACATTTCATCTGTTTTTCCATCTGGAAGAGCGATCTCCCCGCAAATGGATCTTTCGATCCAACCAGTCAGCACCTTTACCTGGTAAATAGTATCATTATCCAGTTTCAGATCCCGTAAAATGCGCACTGACTGCTCCGGTGTTCCTTTTCTTAAAAATAAAGCCCAACGAAGGGCCTTTTGCAGGAACAGTAATCGGCATATCTGCAAGCATTTCTCCCATTTTGTGAAATGTTTCAGAAACATAGGGCTGATGCCTGTTTCATATACCAGCTTCATAGTCTGTGGCCGGTCACTTAAAAGCAGCTTGGTCAGTTCCACCTGGATACGTTCTTTGCTTACGTGGATCAGATTTGGAGCGATTTCTGTGATCGCCTGCCGTGTGGCATCTTCGATCTCAAATCCCAGCTGGGCAGAAAACGGATAGCCCGCAGGATACGCAGGGCATCTTCTGTAAAACGTTCCGTTGGATTTCCAACGCAGCGGATCACTTTACGGTCAATGTCTTCCCTGCCGCCGAAAATATCCACCAGGCCTGTATTGTGATTATAAGCCATGGCGTTAATAGTAAAGTCACGGCGCTTTAAATCTTCTTCAAGAGAAGGAAAAGTAACAGTATCCGGGTGTCGGCCATCTGTATAATCGCCGTCCACCCGGAATGTAGTTACCTCATATCCTCTTTTCCAACCATAATGGTCACAGTGCCATGCTGTATGCCTGTATCCAGTGTCCTGGTAAAGAGAGCCTTGACCTGCTCCGGTCTGGCACTGGTGGTAATATCCCAGTCTCCCGGCTCTCTTTTCAGGATCATGTCCCGGACACAGCCGCCTACTACATAGGCCTCGTAACCATGTTCATTTAACCTGTCAATGATCTTTCTTGCAGGTTCCGGGATATTCATTTTCATATTAATATGCACGTCCCCAGTAAACCATCTTCTTAGCTGGCTTTCCGCAGCATACACACTTGTCAGACAGAGTTTCCTGATCAAATGGCATGCATCTGGAAGTTGCGCCGGTTACTTCCTTGATCTTGTCTTCGCATTCCTGGCATCCGCACCACATAGCCTTTACGAAACCTGGCTTTGTGTTAATGGTCTCAACGAACTCATCCCAGCCTAAAGCGGTATAAGTGTGGGCATCTCTGTGCTTTCTTGCCTTCTCTAACATGTCATGCTGGATGGTATCAAGCAGTTCTGCTGCCTTTGCTTCTAACTCGTCCAGGGAAACAACGGTCTTTTCGTGGGTATCGCGGCGTACCAGAACAGCCTGGTTGTTTTCCATATCCTTTGGTCCGATCTCTACTCTTAACGGGATACCACGCATCTCGCAGTCAGCAAACTTCCAGCCCGGGCTCTTGTCGCTGTCGTCTACCTTTACAGAGAAGCCGGACTTGATCAGACGGTCTCTTAACTCGAATGCCTTGTCTAATACGCCTTCCTTCTTCTGCTGGATCGGAACTACCATGATCTGTACAGGAGCAATTCTTGGAGGCAGTACCAGACCATTGTCATCACCATGTACCATGATGATAGCGCCGATCATACGGGTTGTCATACCCCAGGAAGTCTGGTAAACATGCTTTAATGTATTGTCTTTATCAGTAAACTGGATATCAAATGCCTTTGCAAAGCCGTCACCGAAGTTGTGGCTGGTACCGGACTGTAATGCCTTACCATCATGCATCAGGGACTCGATGGTGTAAGTAGCCTCTGCACCTGCAAATTTCTCCTTATCAGTCTTCTGTCCCTTGATAACCGGGATCGCTAAAACCTGCTCGCAGAAATCAGCGTATACATTTAACATCTGGATGGTACGTTCCTCTGCCTCTTCAGCAGTTGCATGAGCAGTATGTCCTTCCTGCCATAAGAACTCTCTGGAACGAAGGAATGGACGGGTTGTCTTCTCCCAACGAACAACAGAGCACCACTGGTTGTATACCTTTGGAAGGTCACGGTAAGAATGAATGTCTCTTGCATAGAAATCGCAGAACAGAGTCTCAGAAGTAGGTCTTACGCAAAGTCTCTCCTGAAGTGGCTCTAATCCGCCATGAGTTACCCATGCAACTTCCGGTGCGAAACCTTCTACATGGTCTTTTCCTTCTCTAACAGGCTTTCCGGAATGAAAATAGGCATGTATACGTTCTGTACACCTGTCTCTTTAAATCTACGGTCCAGTTCTTTCTGGATGTTCTCCCAGATCGCATATCCAGCTGGCTTGATGACCATACAGCCCTTTACGCTTGCATAATCGCACAGCTCTGCTTTTTAACCACATCGGTATACCACTGGGCAAAGTCAGTGTCCATGGATGTGATCGCTTCTACCATTTTTGTTGTCTGCCATGATTTTCTCCTTTTATTTCTTTCTTTTAAACCATGTACTCTCGGAACCTTTTGTACTTGATTTTGCGAGAAGATTTTTGTCAGTTGTGCCCAGATTTCTGAGGCGTACGCGGGGCGTACGTTGATGAAATTTGGGCGCGACTGGCGGAAAATCAGCCGCAAAGAAGTGCAGGAAAGGTTTCGAGTACATAAATCAAAAGAGCCATCCGATCCCATGCATCAACTTACTGCAAGGGACCGAATGACTCGGCGGTACCACCCTTCTTAGTTCCTGCAAAATGTTGAGGCAAATGACATTTTACCTCTGCAGAAACCCTCTTGTTTATCCTCTAACGCAGGAAATACGCTGCATTTATCATACAGAGCTCCAGGGCAGGTTGGGTCACGCTTTCGTAAGGAACTTCCACCAGTGTTCCTCTCTCTGTAACGGGCTGTCCGACTTAATGATCCCCTTCAACGCCATTTTCATGGAATTTCATAGATCCTCTTTGATTTACGTCATTTCCTTTCGATTTTACGCCAGAACGGGATTTTTGTCAATGGGACATAAAACGGTTACCACCGTCTATCATAGCTGACTTATTTGTTTCATTATGCCTCTGTTCATCGTTCATAGGCTGCGTGATCAATAATTCTGTCATATCCTCGATCAGCAACAATCCCAGCGGCCCCAGAAACAGCCCTGCTATCCCAAACAGTTTCAGTCCACATACACTGCCCCAGTGTCTCAAAAGGCGAAAGCCCCATCTGCCCGCTCATCAGATGTACTTCCAGGAACTGCCGCATAAAAGTACAGATCAGATATAAACCTGTTAAGATCAATGCTGTTTTCCAGCTTCCCATGGCAATCTCAATGACCGCCCACGGCACCAGCACCGTTCCTGTTCCTAATACCGGAAAGGCATCCATGATACCAATCCCCATTCCCACAAGGACAGGACATGGATTTCCCACCAAAAACATGCCTATTGTACACAAAAATGAGGTAAGTAAAAATATGATCCCCTGGCTTTTAAACCACACTTTCCCGGTGCTTACCAGCCTGTCACCGATCAGACGGAACTCCCGGCTGAAAACAGACCGGTCCCGCCGTTCTTTTAACTCTTCCATTTCCTGTAAGCTTAAAATGGCGCTGCAGAAAGAAAACAGGCTTATAAATCCAATACGACCTATAACTCCGGCTGTATAATAAGAGCCAACCATCAAGGACGGCACCGATTTCTCTTTCACATACTTTGTTCCTGCTTCGATCATACTTCCTGCCACATGGATTCCCCAGCCGGGATCAAGGCCGAACCGCTTCTCAAGACCGGAACATTTTTCCTCGATCCAGAAATAAAGCCCATCCAGCCATACAGGAAGCTGGTTCATCAAAGTAGACGTTTCTTCCCACAGACGGCGGATGCCCAAAGTCAGCAGAAAACTTCCAAGCACCGCTAAGATCAGTAACTGTACCGATCCGATCAGTCCCAGTGATGGCTTCCATTTTTTTCCAAATATACGCACTGTAATCCGGTGCTGTAAAAACCGGGCTGACGGCCGAAGGAGCAGTGCCAGTGTATAACCCAATAAAAGAGGAACCACAAGTGGCAGCAGGTATTTAAGACCTGCATACACCATTCCTGTGATTCCTGTTATAATAAAAAATTTCTTCAGTTTCTTTCCCGGTTTTTCCATGGACTCACCTGTTTTTTGATCTGTACTTCCTTTGTACATTCTTATTATGAGTCTTATGGACGGGAATTATTCACGGTCTTTAATTGCATTCCGATATTTTTCTTTTTCCGTTATACGGTTTCTTTTTCGCCATCTTCCGGCTTTTCTTCATCTTTGCACACATCTTCCAGATATGCCAGAGCAGCTCTTAAACAGCCGTCAACGCCAACTAAACTGCTGTCCACGCAAAGATGATAATTCTGGGCTCTTCCCCAGGTATTTCCAGTATAATACTGGTAATAATCCCGGCGCTTGCGGTCAACAGCACGGATCTTCATTTCCATGTCTTTTTCGTTGATGCCTTCTTCCGGTTCCAGCTCCATCAGACGTTTTATGCGCTGTTTCATTTTTGAATAAATGAAAATGTTCACGCTGTCCTCCAGGATCATATCTGCGCAGCGTCCTACGATCACACATGGGCCATGAGAAGCCAGTCTGCGGATCACATTGGACTGGGCCACAAAGATCTGGTCAGACATAGGCACTTTATACAACTCCGAAAAAGAATGATGGATCTTGTGATCCAAAGGATCGTCCTCGATCACATGCTCATCATATTTGCGGAACGCTTCCTCTGCAATATTAATATCATCTGCTGCCATGGAGATCAGTTCCTTGTCATAAAAGGGAATCCCCAGCGCCTCTGCCAGCTTCACACCCAGTTCTCTTCCCCCGCTGCCGAATTCACGGCTCACTGTAATCACCTTGTTCATAATACTTTTCCCCGCCTTTCTCCTTGGTAACTGCTGTGCTGATAGTATAGCACATTTCCCGGGAAAATGGGGTTAATTTTATCTTAAACCGTATAAGTGGATCAGTGTTTTCAAAGCGGCATAGGTGTCCGTGCGATTAGAATAACTGCCAAAACAGCACCTGCAAACGCCGCAGCAGCAACAACTGCTATCACTTTCCTGCTGAGTTTCTTCTTTGCTGCCTTACAGATCAGCGCAGCACAAGCCACACAGACAACCGCAGCAGCCATGGCGATACCTATCATCTCCCATAACCAGGATAACTCGTATAAGAGTCTCATACATTTCCCCTCACATTCTGTTAATCACCGCAAAATACCTTTTGTCACAACATCATGATAATACCATAGCCAAAAGGCCAGAAATCTGATGCAAGCCTGCTTGCAGGAAGATTTCTGGCCTCAGGACACCGGTACATCGTTTTCGTAAATAATGTACCAGTATCATAACATTTTGACGTTGCTGTGTAAACCTGTAAATTTTACAACTCATTCATTTGTTTTTTATATAAACACTACTTATTAAAGCAGATATACTCAATTCCCACGATCTCGCAGAACATCTTCAGAACCTTCGCATACTTTCCATAAACCATATGCAGATGGTTGGAGTTGATCTTCTCGTAGAACTTTTCGTAGTCTGCCTCTGCTTCTACGAATGCATGGGGATAACAGTATGTAGTCTCTTTTAACTTCTCAAGAGGATACATCTTTGTGGTTCCCTCAAAGCAGCCTAATACATATTTCCCATTGCTGCGGAACAGTCTGGCAACCGTTACATCACCTGGTTTGGAGATAAACTGGATGGATGCACCGCCTGCTTCCCCGAAGATATGAGGCATTAAAGCGATCTTCTTCATAGCTTCTTCTTTGTTGTCCGGATCAGCGAAATATGGTGCCACGCTGCCGCAGTTTGCCAGTACAAATTCCTTATCGTTTCCGTCAAAGAACTTGATGTCCAGCAAACAGGAAGGCTTTCCTTCTGCGCACAGATTTAAGATGCGCATGGTCATAGCACCGTCGCAGTCACACTCGCAGGAGGTAGGGATCGGTGTCTTTTCGCCGTCTGCGTCATATGGGTTGTTTAATAATGCCACGCCCAGACACTGGAGAACAAAATGGTCACTCATATCCTGCTGGCACTTGATGCCCATGAAGTTATATTTCTTTTCCGCAGCCATATCCTTTAACGCCAGATAACTGCGTACCTGTAATTCCAGTGTTTTCTCTGTAAACTTGTCACCGTATTCGATCCTCGGGACATTTTCCTTTACCCACTTTAAATGCTTCTGGACACGTTCTTCGTCCAGTGCCTTTGCACGGTATACGATCTCATACTGGTCGCAGTGGTCAAACTCTACCCCAAAGGTACTCTGCCACTGGCTTGGATCTGCTACCGTAGTCCCAATACCAATACTTCTTCCGCCGATCATTCCATAACTGGAACGGCGGATGCCTTCTGCCACATAAACACCTTTTACAAAGTTATCCACCTTTTCCTGGATCTGTGGATCTTCATAATCACCTGATACACGGATACACTTCTTTCCGGTCTGGTCCAACATACCCCCAACTGCCAACAGTGTTACAAGGCTGGACGTATTGCGCTGCAAATTTCCTAACAGCAACACCGGATAGGAAGTTCCATAGGCAATGCGGAATGCCAGAGATGGAGTTGCCCAGATAGGCACATGGATGATCACAGCTTCAATGCCCTGTCTCTTGATCTCGTCTGAAATATTCTGTCCATCTTCTGTGTCAAATACAATAGGTGAGATATAAAGGTCATATTTATCCCCAAAGGCCTTTTTTACCTTTTCAATCTCGCTTGCTACAATTGCTTCTCTCTTTTATAAAATTCGCGACGGCTGTCACCTAATGTGACGATCGCTACCTTCTTTTCTCCATGAGAAATCCCTCCTTTAGAATTACATGTTAAAACCACTCTGGCTTAATAAGTTTCGGTAATGCAAAGGCGATATCCGGTAAAATGCGATCAGCACTACTACTACTACAGAAACCATGATATACGGGATAACAGCCTTAAACGACTTTTGCACACTCATTCCGGAAATCCTTCCTGCGATCAGCAGACACAGACCGTAAGGAGGTGTTACCTGACCAACTGCCAGTGTGATAACGATGATCAGACCTAACTGTACTGGTGTGATGCCAAATGCGGTTGCAACAGGCATTAATACAGGAACGAACAGGATCATTGCAGGAATAGCATCCATAAATGTTCCAAGGAATAAATAGAATCCGATCACAGCCAGCAAGAACTGCCACTTATATGGGAAGTAGGTAGCGAACATCTGCTGAACGCTGGTACTTACATTGTAGTAGCTTAAAAGCTGTCCCAAAGCATTTGCGGTTGCCAGAGCAAACAGGGAAGTGGCGCTGGTACGCAGTGTGTCATAAAGTAATGGTTTTACATCTTTTAAAGAAAGGTTCTTAAATACGAATACACCAAGGATGATCGCGTAGATACATGCAATCGCTGCGGACTCAGTTGCTGTACACAGGCCTCCGATAACGCCGCCGATAATAATAACAGGTGTTAATACTGGAGGAAGACATTTTATAGCCAGCTTTAAAAAGTCTTTAAATGACATTGGATCCTGTTTTGGATAATGATATTTCTTATTTCCCATGAAAATAACAAACATCTGTCCAAGACCGATCAGGATACCAGGAACAACACCGCCTAAGAACAGAGCGCCGATGGATGCGCCTGCTACGGAAGAGTAAACGACCATAGGAATAGATGGCGGGATAACGATACCGATGGTAGAAGAAGCCGCAGTTACACCTACGGAAGTTTCCTGATTGTAACCTTCTTCCTCCATAGCCGGGATCAGAATAGAACCGATACCTGCTGTATCAGCCTGGGAAGAACCGGAAATTCCGGCAAATAACATAGATACTAATACATTTGCATAGGCAAGACCGCCTGGGAATCTTCCTACGATACCATTACAGAACTGGATCAGTTTCTCACTGATCTTAGCACGGTTCATAATGTTTGCTGCCAGAACGAACAGCGGAACTGCAAGCAGTGTAAAGCTGTTCAGGCCGGTAAACATTTTCTGTACAACTGTAATTAAAGAAATAGAATTTAACTGGGAAATACCAAGGAGTGCCACCAGACCCAGGATATAGGCAATGGGGATTCCTGCAAATAATAAAACTAAAAACGCTGCTACCAGTACCAGGATCATAACTCTGCCTCCTTCATTGCCTTTTCAACTGCATCTTCTACCTGGCCTCTGTCAGGATGTTTGATACAATCTATGATATTTTCTACAGAGAACACTGCTGCTGTAAGGCCAAAGATGGGAACACATAACCAGCTCCATCCTTTACTTACCGGCATAGAAGTCATTTTCCATGCTGCAAACTGCTGTACCAGCTTAATGCCGTAAATGCCAACCACCAGGTTGAAGATCAGGACAAATATATGTCCTGCCAGTTCATCTGCAAAAAGGGATTTTCCTTTTAATTTTTCGGTTAATGCTGTAAATTTAAAGTGTTCATTGGAGCGAACCATTGGTGCTGATCCGATAAAGCAGCACCATGCCAGAGCGGCGTTGGCAACTTCTTCTGTAAAAGCCGCCTGGAATCCGAATACACGGGAACATACCTGTACTGTGGTGCACACAAAGAAAACTGCAACAGATGCCATTCCTACGATATACAGAACTTTTTCCATCAGATCACATATCTTTTTCACGTTAAAACCTCCATTTTCAATGTTCTCCCGGAATCTTTTCACGGGATCAGGTGCAAAACATTCTGGAAAAACATATGAAAAACGCGTACAACTATCTACACAGCTATACGCGTTTTTCTTACAATGCCGTATCTGCTATGCCTGCTTATTTTGCTGCTTCATTTACCTTGTTATAGAGATCAGTTACACCGATCTTCTCTGCTGCTGCCGCTCTTGCATCTGCACAAGCTGCGATCAGACTTTCTTTATCAACCTCATTAACGATACCGCCATTTTCCTTGATGGTCTCAAGTGCTTTATCGTTCAGGTCTTTATCAAATGCTCTCTGCTCTTTGCAGGCATATTCTGCTGCTTCATCTACCCACTGCTTCTGCTCATCAGTTAAGCTGTTGTACTTGTTAGCTCCGATCAGGAACATTCTGGTTGCAATGTCATGGTCAGTCAGAGATACGTAAGGACCAGCTTCATAGAACTTCTGCAGTAAGATGTTTCCAAGGTCATTCTCTGCTGCGTCGATTACATGGTTCTGAAGTCCGCTGTACAGCTCGTTATAAGCCAGTGTTGTTGGGTTTGCTCCCAGTGCGGACCATACGGAACGTACTATATCAGAGTCCTGGACACGGATCTTTACGTTCTTGAAATCTTCTACTGTATTTACAGGTTTAACACCGAAGTACTCTCTGGTACCGCAGCTCCAGTAGCCTAAGCTATGAAGAACGCCGCCTGCATTGATCTTATCTGTAATGGTCTGTCCAACTTCACCGTCTACAACTGCTGTCCAATGATCTAAGCCTGTGTAAAGGAATGGGATGGAGAACAGGTCTGCTTCTTTAACACCGGTGGTTGCTACGAAGTTTGGAGAAGCAACGATCATATCAACGGTTCCTGTTGCCATCTTCTCAACCAATTCTGCTTCGTTTCCGCCTAACTCTCCATTTGGATGGATCTCAACAGTCATCTTTCCGCCGGATACCTCTTCCAGTTTTTCCTTCATTGCATCGAAACCAGCCTGATAGGAACTGTCAACCGTATTAACATGGGCACCGATCAGTTTTACCTCCGGTTCTGCTGCTGTTTCTGTCTTCTCCTCTGCTTTTGTTTCCTCCTTGGCAGGTGCCTCTGTAGCTGCCGGTGTTGCCGTGGTAGCTGCTGTGTCCATCTTTGTACATCCTGCTAAAGATGCTGCTACGCCTGCTGCACACATTACATAAAACATTTTTCTCATAATAAGTACCCCTTTCTAATACATAAAATGTTTTTGGTTTTATACTCATACAGTGTGATCACTGTACATAGCCTTGATTTTGTGTGGAAATCGTTTTCCACAGTGGGTAAAAAATATATGGAAATCGTTTTCCATTTTCCTGATTTTTTTGCACACCGGATGTGGTGTGCAAAACATATGTGACGATATCACCAAAAGGTAACTTGTCTGTTTATATCTTCTATATGGCCAACTTGTATTTAGCCGATCCTCTTTGTACTCTGGCGTACGATCAGTCTAGATTTTACCAGAACTTCTTCCTCGCTTACACAGGATTCTTTCACTTCCGGATGCTCTAGCAAAGAAAAATAATACTGTGCAAGCTTCTTTCCCCAGAGATACTGCTCCAGTCCTACTGTGGTAAGTGCCGGATCAACGGAGTCTGCAAAGACCAGATCATCGAATCCGACAATGGAATAATCATCCGGCACTTTTTTTCCGGCTTCCCGGACTGCTTTGAAAGCACCTAATGCCATGGCATCGTTCATACACACAAAAGCAGTAACTTCCGGAGTTCTCTCTAAAAGAGCCTTTGTCAGATAATATCCTTTATCCGCGGATTCTGTTACATCAGCAACAGCATCACGTCCCCAGATATAAACATATTCTTCCCGATATGGGATCTTCACTTTTCCCAGCACCTGCTTATAACCGGTCAGACGGCTTCTTCGGATGGAATTATCCAGCTTATCAAAGAGCATGGCAACCTTTTTATGTCCAAGGTCCAGCAGATGCTGTACTGCCAGTCCGCACTCTTCCACCTTATCTACAAGGATGGTGTGCATATCCGGGATACAGATACCGTTGGAAACAACATTTAAAGCAACTCCACCACGTTTTACCAGGCGAAACATAGCTTCCGGGATCTCATCAATGTAAATGCTGATAATTCCCTGAACGTTGACTGCCAGCATATTTTCAATACTGTAGTTGATCCGCTCTTTATCTCTGTCACAGCTTGATATGGACATGTGATAATTCCGGCTGACGATCTCATCTTCGATCCCTCTTACAATAGATGGATAAAAGGGGTTCGCAATGGACGGAATAATGATCCCGATGGATGTACTTTTTTTGCTCTTTAAGTTTCTGGCCTGAAGATTTGGGATATATCCTAACTGCTTGGAAGCAAGAAGGATCTTTTCCTTTAACTCCGGCTTTACCGGATGGTCTGAGTTGTTTAAAACTCTGGAAACCGTGGCTGGAGAAACATTCGCTGCTCTCGCCACATCATGGATAGTTACTTTGTCTTTGTTCATATTATTCCAATCTGCATAATGGAAATCGTTTTCCGTTTGCTTTTTTATACTAACATATTGATAAGATTTTTTCAAGTATTATTTAAAATTTATATAAAAAATATACCGAAACGTAGTTTTTAAGCCACTTTCCGGTATCTGTTTTGATCTCACTTTTATATTTTTCTGTTCAGACCCACTACCGTCTCAACATGACAACTCTGCCCAAACATATCGCAGCATCTTACCTTCTCTACCTCATACCCGCCATCTGCAAGATATCTTAAATCTCTTGCCAGCGTAGAGGAGTCGCAGCTGACATAAACCACCCGTTTCGGTGCCATTTTTAAAATGGTATCCAGGCAGACCTGGTCGCAGCCTTTTCTTGGGGGTCTACTACGATGACATCGGCGTAGACTTTGTTCTTTCATACTGTTCCGGAAGGACTTCCTCTGCCTTTCCGGTGAAGAATTCTGCATTGGTAATGTTATTTAAGGCAGCATTCCTTCTGGCATCTTCAATGGCCTGGGGAACAATCTCAACACCGTAGACCTTCTTTGCATTCTGGGCTAAAACAGGGAAATGGTTCCTATTCCGCAGTACAGATCCCAGACTGTTTCATTTCCGGTCAGTCCCGCATATTCCAGGGCGGTTCCATACAATTTTTCCGTCTGCACCGGATTGACCTGATAAAAGGACAACGGAGATCTGATAGGTCACATTTCCAATATTATCAGTGATGTAACCAGGGCCATATAAATTTACGATCTCTTTTCCCATGATCACATTGGTCTTTTCCTGATTGATGCTGTAGGAAATGCTGGTCATGCCTTTCACCTGGCACAGTTCTTCTACCAGCTGTTCCTTTGCCGGAATATCTTTTCCGTTGATCACCAGACAGACCATGATCTCACCGGAATGGAAGCCTTTGCGGATCAGTGCATGACGCACTAAGCCCTTATGGGTCGTCTCATCATAAGGGCGGATCCCATGGACTCTCATAAATCCTTTGATAATGCCTAAAATATCCTTATTTTCTTCCACACCTAACAGACAGTCTTCACACTCAATAATGTCATGGGTACGGCCTGCATAAAATCCAGCCACAATATTTCCATTTTTATCCAACCCAAACGGAAACTGTGCTTTGTTGCGGTAACGCCACGGCTCTTTCATTCCCATGATGGGAAGCATGTGGATCTCATCTTCCTTAAACTTTCCGATCCTTAACAGGTGGTTTTTTACCTTACGCTCTTTAAATTTCAGCTGCTCTTCATAGGACATAGCCTGAAGCTGGCAGCCGCCGCACTGGCGGGCAACCGGGCACTTTGGCTCTACTCTTGCCTCTGACGACGTAAGGATCTCCATCAACCTTGCAAACCCGTAATTTTTCTTCATTTTCATGGCACGGGCACGGACTACATCACCGATCACTGCATCTTTGATGAACCAGATATAACCATCCAGTTTGCCGATCCCTGCGCCGTCTTCACTCATATCTTCAATGGATACTGTAAATTCCTGATTTTTTTCCATATTTCTATTTTACTCCGTTGTTCTGCGGATATTAGAGTCTAAGAAACGGTTAAATCCCAACCATCCCTTGATTTCGCCACCAGCATTTAATGCCTCGATCATGGTCTCCATCTTTGCATCTGTCGTATCTGCAAAATTCAGTGCCAGTGCCTCAAGTAAGGCCGGCTTCTTAGGAGAACCGTATTCCAGCTCCCCGTGATGTGCCAGGATACAGTGTTTTAACTCAACTGCAATACTTGCCGGAAAACCTTCGATCTCCTTCATACGGTCTGATATCATTTCCGTGCCAATGATGATATGGCCCAGTAACTGTCCGTCATCGGTATAATCATTTTCCGGGAAACGGGACAGTTCTTTTGTCTTACCGATGTCATGGAAAATAGCCGCTGTGATCAGCAGATCACGGTTTAACTCTTTATAATATCCTGCGTAATAATCACACAGCTTTGTAACACTTAAAGTATGCTCTAACAGTCCGCCTACAAAACCATGATGAACGGTCTTTGCTGCAGAATGGAACTGGAATGCTTTTGCAAAAGCAGCATCATCTACAAAGAAGCTGGACAGCAGGCGGTTTAAGTATGGATTCTTTACGCTCTTGATAAATGCCAGAAGCTCTTCATACATTTTTCCAATATCCCGCTTGGATACAGGCAGATAATCAGACTCTATATACTCTCCTTCTCCTGCCTTGCGGATGCGGCGTACATTTAACTGGTTGGAGTTCTGGAATAAGGTCACATCTGCTTCAATGCAAACATAATCCATGGTATCAAAGTCTCCAACACCAGGAGAATTTAAGTCCCAGATCTTGGCATCAATGGTTCCTGTCTTGTCCTGAAGGACCAGGTTGCCATATTCTTTTCCATTTTTGTAAGCTGGATCTGCTTATTTTACATAAATACACATCAGATACGTGCATACCTTCACGGAAGGTTTCGATATATCTCATTTTCTTACCTCATCTTTTCTAATTTTGATTTTTCCATAAAGAGAGCCCGGCACCTTTCCTACCTGGCTCCCACTGTTACTTCAAATTCAATCTCTTTGTACTCATCTTTCCATTGTTTCTCTGGACTGTTACTGTAATGCGGTCTCCTACATGGAGTTTTTCCACCTGGGCCTGGAAATTCTTCATTCCCTCGATCTTAATATCATTGATCCCGGACAAAATATCACCAGGCTGAAGTCCGGCATTATAGGCAGGACTTTCGGCAGCTGCCGCGATCATATAAATACCAGATGGCATTCCATTTTTCCATTTCTAAAGTAACTTCCTGACCTTCAATGCCTAAATAAGGCACCTGGATCCCATTACTTAAAAGTTCCAGAGCTCCTTTATAATCAGAAATGGACATAAATGTTTTCATGCCTGTATCCGCATCCTGCTCATAGCGGTCTGTGGCCCAGCCAACCAGTTCTCCCTCTGTATTAAACAGGAAAGTCCCTGCATCTGCCTTACTTTTGATATCCGCATACAGAACACGGGCATTTCCATCTGTCATCTGTACATTTTAGCTATATAGGAAATGAAACCATAGCTGCTGGAGTGTACCATACCTGCCGGTGAACCCATGGATATAACCAGATCTCCCTGTCTGACCCCATAGGAATTTCCCAGTTTTACCGGTTTTATCTTCTCAAACTGTGCATCATCCAGTGAAGTAGCATCTACACGGATCATGGTCAGTCCCATCCGGGAGTCTGTCTGTTTTACGGCTCCAGGAAGAACGGCACTGTCTGAAAATGCAACTTCCAGAGAGTCTGCTGTCTCTATTGCTTCTGTTGGTGCCAGGATCAGAACTTCTTCTTTTCTGGCATCGATCACAACACCTGAAAACTGTCCTGTGGTTTCGATCGGGTTATCAAACCAGTCTTTTTCATGCTGGATGGAATGGATCGCAGCAATGGAACTATCTGCTTCTGATACCAGTGTCCTTAAATTTCCGTACATCTTGTTCAGATCTTCCAGAGAATATGGATATTTTTCCAGCTCTGAACGAACTTTCTCTTCTCCGGTTCTGTCTCTTCTGTTGAAGCTTCCTGAGTCTGCTGTACCGGAGCTGATGTTTCCGGTTCATCTTTCGGTATTGTAATGGAACGGCTTTCTTCTATTTTTCCTGTCCCATTATCTTTCTGACTACCGTTTTCGTAACTGTAAAACAAACCGCCGATATGGTCCCAAACAGTACTGCACAAATAACAGTCAATATAATATATCTGACGATCTGCCTTCTTGATAACGGCTGACGCACGATCTTCTCCTGGATAAACTGCCAGGAACGCTCTTCTTTACGTTGTCATCCTTATCTGTACGCTTATCCGCCATTGCGTTCCTCCTTGCGAAGAATCTTATTCCTATTATAAGGTTCTTCCTGCTATTATGCAAGATGTTCTATGGGATTCTTGCGCCAAAGTGCCCGTCTTACTGGGTTTTCTCCGCACCACCTAAGAAATTTCCCGTAGTAAAACAGAATGTTTACTGGTATAATGTAAAGGCGCAAAGAAAAACAAGCGCTTATTTTCCTATCACTCGGAGGAACCAACATTTATGAACCAAAAGCCTTAAAACTTTAGAATATACAAAGATCATCGCCCAGCTGGAGTCCCATGCGGCTTCCCCACTGGGTAAAGCCCTCTGCCGGGATCTTGTGCCATCTTCTGACCTGGAAGAAGTTCGCACCTGGCAGGCGCAGACCACCGATGCGGCTGACAGAGTCCGCTTAAAAGGCACTGTCTCCTTCTCCGGCCTGCGGGACATCGGCAGTTCTTTAAAGCGCCTGGAGATCGGCAGTGCTTTAAGCATCAGCGAACTGCTTTCTATCAGCTCTGTTCTTACAGTTGCTGCCCGTGCAAAAGCCTACGGCCGTCAGGACGTCCCGGAAAACACCTTTACACCACGTTTTCCAGGTCAGCAGCCACCGAAACAGACAGCAGCCGAGGAATATGTGCCTGACTCCTTAGACCCGTTATTCCAGGCCTTAGAGCCGCTTACACCAGTGAATAATGAGATCAAGCGCTGCATCCTTTCCGAAGACGAGATCGCAGATGATGCAAGCCCGGGTCTGTCCCATGTGCGCCGTTCCTTAAAGGCCTGTGCAGACCGCATCCATACCCAGTTAAACTCTATCCTGAACTCCCACCGTACCTATTTGCAGGACGCCGTGATCACCATGCGTGACGGCCGGTACTGTCTCCCTGTCAAATCAGAATACAAGAGCCAGGTTTCCGGTATGGTACATGATCAGTCTGCCACCGGTTCTACTCTTTTTATCGAGCCAATGGCGATCATCAAATTAAATAATGAGATCCGCGAGCTGGAGATCCAGGAGCAGAAAGAGATCGAGGCTGTTTTAGCTTCTTTAAGCAACCAGACAGCTCCTCATATTGAAGAACTGCAGATGGACATGGCACTGTTAGCACAGCTGGATTTCATTTTTGCGAAAGCTGCACTTTCCCACCAGTACCGCTGCACAGCCCCAATTTTCAATGATAAGGGCTACATCAATATCAAGGACGGACGCCACCCATTGCTGAACCAGAAAAAAGCAGTACCTATCAATGTATGGCTTGGAAAAGACTTTGACCTGCTGATCGTAACAGGTCCTAATACCGGCGGTAAGACCGTTTCCTTAAAAACCGTAGGTCTTTTCACCTTAATGGGACAGGCGGGACTTCACATTCCGGCCTGGGAAGGTTCTGAATTAGCTGTATTCGACAATGTATTTGCTGATATCGGTGATGAGCAGAGCATTGAGCAGAGTTTAAGTACTTTCTCCGCCCACATGACCAATACGGTACGTATTTTAGAGGAAGCAGACTCCCGTTCCCTCTGCCTTTTCGATGAGCTGGGAGCCGGTACCGACCCAACAGAAGGTGCTGCCCTTGCCATTGCCATGCTGTCATTTTTACACAATATGAAATGCCGTACCATGGCAACCACCCATTACAGCGAATTAAAGGTATTTGCACTTACTACCCCGGGCGTGGAAAATGCATGCTGCGAGTTTAACGTAGAAACACTGCAGCCGACCTACCGCCTGCTGATCGGTGTTCCGGGAAAGAGTAATGCGTTTGCTATTTCCAAAAAACTTGGACTGCCGGACTACATTATTGAAGATGCAAAGAACCACCTGGAAGCCAAAGACGAGTCCTTTGAGGATCTGCTTACCAGTCTGGAAAACAGCCGTGTAACCATTGAAAAAGAACAGGAAGAGATCCGTTCCTATAAAGAGGAGATCGCCCAGTTAAAATCCCGTCTCACCCGCAAGGAAGAGCATCTGGATGAGCGCAAGGACAAGGTGATCCGCAATGCAACAGAAGAGGCACAGCGCATCCTTCGTGAAGCAAAAGAGACTGCCGACCAGACCATCCGCCAGATCAACAAACTGGCTGCTGACTCCGGCATTAACAAAGAATTAGAGGCCCAGAGGACCAAACTGCGTGAGCAGTTAAAGAAAACAGACGACAAACTGGCAGTAAAGGCCAAAGGTCCAAGCCAGCCTGTTTCTGCCAAGAAGTTAAAGATCGGTGACGGCGTAAAAGTCCTTTCCATGAACTTAAAAGGTACTGTCAGTTCCCTTCCGGACAGCACCGGAAACCTGTTTGTACAGATGGGTATCCTGCGTTCCAAGGTCAATATCCGTGATATTGAACTGATCCGTGAAGACGATATCAGCGCTACCTTAGGAGATGGTTCTTCCCGTTCCTACGGTGCTGTTTCCGGTGTAGGAATCAGCAAATCCAAAAAGACCTTTTCACAGGCAAAAGGCTCTAATTCCGGCTCCGGACAGATCAAGATGTCCAAGTCCTTCTCTGTTTCACCGGAAGTCAATCTGATCGGTATGACAACAGACGAAGCAGTTCCTACTATGGAGAAATACTTAGATGACGCTTATCTGGCCCACCTGCCAAGTGTACGCGTGGTACACGGAAGAGGTACCGGCGCCTTAAAAACTGCCTGCCACAAGCGTTTAAAACAGTTAAAATATGTAAAAGACTTCCGTCTGGGCGAATTTGGCGAAGGCGGAACCGGTGTTACTATTGTTACATTCAAATAGGAACATAATCTAACTTTTAGGGAGGTAAATTGTAATGGCAGAAAAACAGCGGATACTCATTGTAGATGATGATGCCAACATCGCAGAGCTGATCTCGCTTTATCTGATGAAAGAATGTTATGAAACCATGATCGTAGGCGACGGGGAAGAAGCCTTAAAGCGTTTCCCGGAATTTAAACCAAATCTGGTACTTTTAGACCTGATGCTTCCAGGTATGGACGGCTATCAGGTATGCAGAGAGCTGCGCTCCAGTTCCCAGGTGCCGATCATCATGCTTTCCGCAAAAGGTGAGATCTTTGACAAAGTCCTTGGTCTGGAACTGGGTGCTGATGACTACATGATCAAACCATTTGACTCCAAGGAACTGGTAGCCAGGGTAAAAGCGGTCCTGCGCCGTTATCAGGCTTCACCTGCAGCTGCCATCACAGAGCCGAAACAGCAGGGTGATTATGTGGAATACCCGGACCTGATCGTAAACCTGACCAACTATTCCGTCATTTACAAAGGTCATTCCATTGAAATGCCTCCAAAAGAGCTGGAGCTGTTATATTTCTTAGCTTCCTCTCCCAACCAGGTCTTCACCAGAGAGCAGCTGTTAGATCATATCTGGGGATATGAATACATTGGTGATACCCGTACAGTAGACGTTCACATCAAACGACTGCGTGAAAAGATCAAAGATCACGCCAGCTGGGCCATTACTACAGTCTGGGGCATTGGCTACAAGTTTGAAGTAAAGAGGTGATGTAATGGCCCGCTCTCTTTATTCCAAATTTGTCCTGGGCTACCTGATCTTCGGCCTTTTAAGCGTGCTTACCATTGCCACCTTTTCTTCCGGTATAACCCGGGATTATCTGATCAAGGACCGGGCAAATGCCCTTTACGATGAGGCAAATGATATTGCGGCTTCCTGCAGTCTTATGTATCAGGGCCAGCATCAGGATATGGATCTTTTTTCCACACAATTAAAAAATGTGTCCACCTATCTGCACACAGAAACATGGGTGGTCAACAAAAGCGGCGTTGTGATCATGGACAGTAAAAATGGCAGCCGCGTCCATACCACCATCCCGGATTTTGACCCCACGGCAACGGGAAACCGTTCTTATACCATCGGCACCTATTACAAGTTATTTGACCAGAATGTACTCAGTGTTTCCGCTCCTGTGACCGGCAATTACACTACGTATGGTTACGTGCTCATCCACCTTCCCATCAGTGAGATTGCAAATTCCCAGAGCCATATTTTGGACATTCTCTACATGACCTGTGCCATTATCTTTGGCCTGTCGCTGATCATCCTTGTAGTATTTACCATCACGGTATATCTGCCTCTGCGAAAGATCGCAGCCGGTGCCAATGAATACGCTGCTGGCAACTTAAACTACCGGATCAAGGTAAAGACCCACGATGAAATGGGCTACCTTTCCAATACCCTAAATTATATGTCCGATGAGCTGAATAAAATGGAAGAATACCAGCGCAATTTCATTGCCAATGTCTCCCATGATTTCCGTTCACCGCTGACCTCCATCAAAGGATATCTGGAAGCTATTTTGGACGGCACCATTCCGCCGGAAATGTATGAAAAATACTTATCCAGGGTGATTTCTGAAACAGAGCGCCTTCATAAACTGACAGAAAGCATGCTGACTTTAAACTCCTTAGATGCAAAAGGGTTTTTATCCAGAACTAATTTTGATATCAACCGGGTAATAAAAGACACTGCCGCATCCTTTGAAGGAACCTGTGACTCCAGACATATCCGCTTTGACCTTACATTTTCCGATAACATCCAGATGGTCTACGCAGACATGGGCAAGATCCAGCAGGTCCTTTATAACCTGATCGACAATGCCATCAAGTTCAGCCATGATGACTCTGTGATCTACATCCAGGCATCCAGCAAATACGAGAAGATCTTTGTCTCCGTAAAAGATACAGGCATCGGTATTCCCAGAGACAGCATTAAAAAGATCTGGGACCGCTTTTACAAGACGGATCTTTCCAGAGGCAAAGATAAACGTGGTACCGGTCTTGGTCTTTCCATTGTAAAAGAGATCATCCAGGCACATGGTGAAAATATCGATGTGATCAGTACAGAAGGGGTAGGAACTGAGTTTATCTTCTCCCTTCCAAGTTCTACCTCTTTATAAAAATTTTTAGACGACCGGCATATTTTAACTTTTCCTTACGATTTGCTCCAGAGCCCCTTTTTAAGGGGTTCTTTGCTTTAAAAAGGGGTGGAACTGTGTTATACTTTAATGAGCCAAGTAGAAAAACAAGCGGCTGCGTTAGCAGACATTTGTTTTTCCCAAAAACTGCTCTCAGGCAATTTTTTTAAAGAAAGGACGATGAATAATATGATCCGTTTAAAAAAAGTAACTGCCCTTCTTCTTTCCGCCCTTCTTGTTTCTTCCTGCATGGCACCCTGCACCTTTGCTGCAAGCAAAACAAAAGTGGGAAAGATCAATCTGACCATTGACACGGACATCCGTTCCGGAAGCAGCGGCGGCGAAGTAGAAGTAACTCCTACCGGTGACAACACAGAATATTTCTACATCGACTCCGTGGAAGTTACTAATGACGAAGGAGATGACTGGAGCAAGTCCAATCCACCGGAAGCTGAGATCCGCATTGGTCTGGAAGATGAAGATGAATATACCTTCTCCGGTTCCAGTTCCAGCAACTTTAAGCTTACCCTTGCAAGCTCTATTAAATCCCGTTATGACAAGGTAGAATATGTAAGCGCAAGAAAAACAGACGGCGGCGCTACCATCATCCTGAACATCCGCCTTGTATTTGATAAAGATGCTGATATGAGCAATGCGGCTGCACCAGGCAGTGTAGAATGGAGCGCTTCCTCTGAAGGTACTGCAACCTGGGGCGATGTTTCTTCTGCCAAATATTTCCAGGTACAGCTGTATAAAGACGGTAACCTGGTAACACCTCCAGATGGTTCCGCTTCCACTGTTTCCGTATATGGAACCAGCTATGATTTTTCCAGCTGGGTAAGCGCAGGTTCCAAATACACCTTTAAAGTACGTTCCGTAAAAGCCAGCAACAACGCAAAGAGCAAATGGGTATCTTCCAGCTCCTGGACCCCAGGCTCCAACACTTCCGATAACAATAATACCAACACCTTCCCAGAAGGCTGGCAGAAAGCTGCTGACGGCATCCGCTGGTGGTGGCAAAATCCAGATGGTTCCTACCCTGCATCCCAGTGGAAGGAAACAGATGGAAAATGGTACTATTTCGATGCGGAAGGCTACATGGCTACCGGATGGATCAATGTTGGCGGCGTAGATTACTGCCTGGCTCCTGACGGCGCCCTGTATGTAAGCTGCACTACACCAGATGGCTACAATGTAGACGCAAATGGTGCATGGATCCACTAATTCATTGCTGCGTGCTTTGCACTCCCGCAATTCAATTACATATGACCACAAAAAACCCGCTGAGTCGATCACATCAGCGGGTTTTACTTTATTTCAAATTTTCTTTATTTCAGTTTTTATTTATTCCAGATTTTAATTTTCTTCTACAGCACCAGTCTTGCAGCTCCATAAATACCTGCGTCATTTCCCAGTGTTGCCAGTCCTAATTTTGCCTTGTTTTCAGAGATTGGGGTAAAATGATCATAATCCTTCTGGATCATATCGATCAGGAACTGTCCTGCCTTTGAAACGCCGCCTCCGATAACGAAAATCTCAGGATCAACGGTCAGAGCTACCTGTGCCAGTGCAAGTCCCAGATAATGGCTGACTGTCTTCATAACTTCCAGAGCCATCTCATCTCCTGCTTTTGCAGCGTCCAACACATCCTTAGCACTTACATTATCCCCAAATTCACGAAGGGCAGAAGGCTTGTCAGATTTTGCCATGGTCCTTCTGGCTTCTCTTGCAATTCCAGTTGCGGAACTTACCTGCTCTAAGCAGCCTACACCGCCGCAGTTACAGTGTTCCCACTCATCATCCCGTACATGGATGTGACCGATCTCACCGCCAAGGCCATGTTTTCCTGCAATGATCTTCTGATCCAGGATCACGCCGCCGCCAACACCGGTTCCCAGTGTGACCATGACCAGGTCAGAATAGCCTTTTCCGCCTCCCTGCCACATTTCGCCAAGGGCAGCTACATTGGCATCATTTCCGCTCTTTACAGGAATTCCATCTAAAAGGCGGCTTAACTCTTCCTGTGGGTTTAAGTCGCGCCATCCCAGATTGACACATACTTCCACGTATCCATCTGGCATAACAGGTCCCGGAACGCCCATTCCGGCTCCTGCAACATCTTTCTTCAGATCCAGTCCCTTTTCATCCAGTTTTTTCCGGATGGAAGCAGCTACATCCGGAAGAATGTTCACACCGCCGTCTTCTTTGCGGGTCTTTACCTCCCATTTGTCCAGTAATTCTCCTGTTGTCTCAAAAAGACCAATCTTTACACTGGTTCCTCCTATATCAACACCGATACATTTCATCCCCATGGTATATATCCTCTCTTTCTTTTATTTTACCGTAAACTTACGCCCCACGCATTTGCGCTCTACTGCCTGCTGTCGCAGGCTGTTCGTTCGTTAATGGTCTACTTTTACTTTAACCGGATCTCTTCCATTTTCTGTGTTCCCAACACAAGAAGAGTTCCAGGGAAACGTCCGGACAATACTTTTGTCACTGTAAAATCAAAACTTCCGCTGAATTTTTCCGTTCCCGCCATGTTGTAAACACAGCAGGAATTATCATTATACAGTGTGACCAGATCTCCATCTATATCAAATCCTGTATACTGGTAACTGAACGTAGTCTCAAAAACCTGGCTGCCGTCAGGGCGGTAGACCCGAAGACAATATGGATCCGCACCTTCCCCGTTGTCCGTTATCACACCTGCATACTTGTCAGTATAGCTGATGCTGCGCACATTTTCATCTAACAGGATCTGATTGACAGATTCCGGAGAAGTTTCCACTCTGGTGGAGAAAAACTGCAGTCCCTTGTCTGTAAAGATCACTGCATGGCTTTCATCCATAAAACGGACTCTGCCGGCCATAGCATCGCTCAGATCTTCCGGAAGGAAAACTCCAACCACTCGCTTAGGATCATTTTTTCCAAGACCAAAGTTATAAAATACGATCTTGTTTTTGATCATTCCCTGATCCAGATACATAAAAGAAGTGATCCACTGGGTCCCTCCCGGTGAAAGGCTTACATCCACCGGATATCCATCTCCTGAAAGAAGGGATTTTACATAAATATCCAGAGCGCTTCCGTCTTTTTTATAAAGATAAATATAACTTGCTTTGGAGTCTTCCTGTACAGAGGCTACCACTCCTTTTGCAGATACAGATAAGGACAAAATAGGCAGCGCTGTGGTTGCCTGACCCTGGCAGCCGCTTCTGTCGCAGATATAAATGGAATTTCCCTGTTTGTCCCCAATGGCAGCAAATTCGCCGTTGACAGAAACAAAGGGGGATTTCATTTCATAACTCTGGATCCAGATGGTCTTTCCCCTGCCATCAATATAAGAAGCTCCGTCTTTGGTGTATTTGATCACCCCATCACCAAAGTCTACATACTCGCAGAAACTTCCCTCTCCTTTTACTGCTGCTTCCTGATTTTCCTCTGCCAGGCTCTTCTCCCACACGACCTGATAATCGTAAAAGGAATGATAACGGTCATAATAATAAATACCAAAAGCAGCACCTCCTAAGAGCACTGCCACAACTGCCAGAACAGCCAGTCGCTTCCTGACTGTCTTTTTATGAGCATTGCGGATCGCCTGTTCACTTTCCTCTTCCGTCTGATACCTGGGAGGAACGATCTGACGCCGCAATTGTCTTTTTTTATTTTCACGGTTCATTAAACTGGAATTATCCATCCTTGTCTCCTGTGAAATGTTCTTTTCTTCATACTCGCTTAAGTATACAACATTTCACAGGAAAAATCGACAGCCAATCCTTGCAAAACAAAAAATCTCCGTCCTGATATATCTTAAGGAAGAAGCAGCTTCTGACCTGCATAAATACTGTTTTCATCTGTCAGGGAATTGATCTGGCAGATCTCCTGAAGTTTTCTGATATTGTGGTATTCCTTAAAACAGATCCCGTACAGCGTTTCCCCTTCTCCTACTACATATACTTTGTAAGAAGCCTCTGCATTGGCTGCCTGGGCCTGGGTGGTCTGGGCGGCAGTCGTCTGTGCCGGTTCTGATGTTGTCTGGACTGGTGGCACTGTCTGATCCGGCGTTTCCTTGGTTAAAGAAGCTTCCACTGTCCCTGCAGTAGATCCCCCTGGTGCCATTGTCTCCGGAATTACCTCCACTGGCGTTTCCCCGGTTGTCCTGTTTCCCGCAACAGAAGAAAGATTTCCCCTGGCTTCACGGATCACTGCTTCCGGATCTACAGAAGCCACCACCTGTTCCATTTCATGAAGCCGTTTATAATTATTAAACATGGCTACACCGCCTGCCAGCACCATGACTGCCAGCACACTGCAAAGCCCGGAAAGTACACTGACCGCACTTCTCTGGCGCACAGCCGCTGTTTTATGCTCGTCCATTTTCTTTCTGAAATCCCGGATCGCCCGGTCATCGGTCTTGCTTTCTTCCCGCAGGATATCTTTCCTTGCGATCATATAATCCTGCATCATCTGGTTGCGCTCATAGTAAATACTGTATCCACGCAGCTGGTAAAAACCATCGGAAGAGGTAATATAAATAGCTTCTTCCCCGTCCAGTCCACTGTTTAAATACATCAGCTGGTTTTTCCCTGTAAAATACTGGCTGTGCTGCCTCCAGTAATTTAAAGGGCTTAAGGTAACCCCTTCTCCGGCGCACAAAAACCAGCCCTGGACTGTTCTTCGTGGGAACATGGTCTCTACCTGCTGGTATGCCTTTTTCCACGCTTCCTCTGTAAAGACCACCTTTTCCCCTTCCTGGGAAAGGATCTCCATTTCCATTGCTCCATCTACAAACACATAAGGCATGTCCTCATGGATCTCCCGGTTGCCAAGGAGCAGTCCTACCCTCAGGTTCTGGCCTGCCGTAGGCTTTAACCGTTTTAAATATGTATTTACATAATCTTCCACATAAAGCCGCAGCACTGTATCGCGTTCCCCGATCTGCCGGATGTTCTTTGGCAGTTTGGGATAAAGTTCATATAATTCGCCCATATTTTAACACCCCTTTTGCTGTTCTTATCTGTTTACGTTCTCACCTAAGAGTAGCAAAAGGAATGCAAAAATTTTGTCATATTATGGCTGTATTTTCCCAAAATCGTTCGACAAGGGTAATGCTTTCGCAAATGCAGTCTGCCATTTTCATTACCATGGAAAGACGCACACTTTGTAACATCACCGGATCATGGCTTCCGGGACCTCCCACGATCCCTGTTATGGAAATGTCTCCTACTTCCATCAGTTCTTTGGAAACTCCCAGCCCCGGTTGAAGAGCGCCTTTCCCCAATGTTGCAAATCCAACGTGATCCGGACTTCCCACAGAAGCATCTATGGCCACGATCACATGATCCGGAAAATGAGTACGGATATAAGCTGCATAAACTTCCAGGTTCATAGCATGGACCGGTTTGTCTAACGTCCCGATCACAGCTGCTTTTTTTAATCTGCATTTTCGCAGCTTATGACCTACCAAAGGCCCCAGACTGTCTCCTGTGGAACGGTCCGTTCCAATACAGAGAAATATCACTCCGGCCTTCTGTTTTTCCGCCATTGCCTCTGCGATCAGCTGGTTTAAATTTACGGCAAACCGCTCCGCTTCAAACTCTCCCATTGTATCATAATAAGAAATCTCGTCCCTTCGCTGTACCCGAAAAGACTTCCACAATCTCATTGCCAAGTTCTCCACCCCGGTATCTGTTTACTATAAATGATAAATACTTTACCTGTTATCCTGTAACTGGTTTCGTTTTTATAGTATAGGCGGGGAAAGTTGGTTTTATTCTTTTCAGATACAAAAAAGAGCCTTCCATTGCGGAAAGCCCTTTTCTCATCCTGAATTTGATCCATTTGATCAATCAAATAATTTCTCTTTATAAACTCCGGCATCAATCAGACCCTTGATTGCGTCTACAACTGCCTGCTTGTCCTCTTTGTAAGTAACACCAAACCACTTATCTGGTGTATCCAGAACGCGGACTTTTGCCTTGCCTTCATGTACTAATTTGTCGATGATCTTTGGAAGCAGGTATTCTGCCTTGATATCACCTGGCTTTAAGCTGTCTAAGAATTCCGGGAAGCCCTTTTCCAGCTCATTTAAGAAGCTTACTGGAAGTCCCCACATATTCATGGAAACAAGCTGCTCTGGCTGAACCTTTACAGGATTTCCTGCTTCGTCAGCTGCGTGAAGTCCATCTTCTATCATACGGATATCATAAGTCTCAGTTACTTTCTTTAAGATACCGTTTTCCTCTTCGCAAACGCCTCTGGTAACAGCGCCGTTGTCGCTGAGGGTATTCTTTAAAATGAAACCGCCCATGCAGATGTCATATACATCGCCATCTTCTGTCATTTCATTTACCATATATTCATGGATCTTGCGGAAGCCTTCTTTTCCGTAGTAATCATCTGCATTGATTACCAGGAATGGGCAGTCGATCAGTCCCTTTACCATAAGAACTGCCTGGCCGGTTCCCCATGGTTTAGTACGTCCTTCTGTTACTTCATATCCTTCTGGAAGAGCATTTAATTCCTGGTATGCATAGATAACAGGGATCTGCTTTTCGATCCTGTTTCCGATGATCTCCTTAAAGTCTTTCTCCAGATCCTTACGGATAATAAATACTACTTTATTAAATCCGGCTTCGATAGCGTCATGAATGGAATAATCCATGATGATCTCACCACTTGGTCCTACAGGCGCCAGCTGCTTAATGCCGCCGCCGAAACGGCTGCCAATACCAGCTGCCATGATCACTAATGCGGTCTCTTTCATAATTCTTCTCCTTGATTTCTAAATATAGTTCAGTCATTCGCCAAACTATAAGTGTTTGTATCGGTTACACTATAACACACTTTCCAGTAAAAGGCAAAATGTTCTCTCGGAATCTTTCTGTGCCTGATTTTGTGAGAAGATTTCTTGTCAGTTGTGCCCAAATTTCTGAGACGTATGCGGTGCGTACGTTGATGAAATTCGGGTGCGACTGGCGGAAAATCAGCCACAAAAGCAGGTGCAGGAAAGACTCCGAGAGAACATAAGAGGATAAAGGGGAATTTTAATGGATTTCTATCCAAACAATACGTTTTCTGCCAGTTTTGTTAAAACCTTCTGCACTCTGCACACATCTTCATAAGGAACAAACTCATTTGGTTTGTGCGCCAGCTCCAGACTTCCCGGTCCATAAGACATACAGTTATGGTTCATTAATGTTCCTGCGATCACTGCTGTGTCGGTATAGCCATTAAAGGAACCTACCACTGCTTCCTCTCCTGTTGTCTGCTTTACTGCTGCCTTTAAATTTGCTAAAAGCTTAGAATGATCATCTTTTTCCACATAAGGCCTGTCACCGGTAATGATATAACTTCCCTTTACTCCCGGTATCTCTTCCTCTGCTTTCCTGATTGCACGGTCTACAATGGCTTTGGCTGCCGCTGTATCTGTAGGCGGCACCAGACGCATATCGATCCATACTTTCGCGCTGTCCGGCACTACATAAGGACGGTAGCCGCCTGTGATCTGACCGAAAGTAACAGTAGAAATTCCCAGGTCATGATGCTTCGGGCATGCCTTGATCTCTTTTCTGATACTGCTGATGGCTTCTGCCATGGCTGCAATGGCATCGGCTCCCTTCCATGGATTGCTTGCATGGGCGGTAATTCCTGTTATGGTCAGTTCAAACCAGGTTCTTCCCTTGTGAGCCACCTGGATCTGTCCGTCTGTAGGCTCCGTATCCAGGATCCAGTCATCTTTTGTGACCCAGCCGGCCTTAATAGCAGCTTCTACGCCACGCATAAAGTCCTCTTCATCTACAGAGCAGATCATGGAAAATGGCTTCTCCGGAAGTTCGCCCCTTTCTCCCACTTTCTTTACCATGTTTTTAAAGGCAGTTAAAGCGCAGGCAAGACCGGATTTCATATCGCAGGCTCCGCGGCCATACATTTTTCCGTCACGTACCATAGCACCTAATGGGGAAATATCTTCATCCCAGCCATCACCCAGCATAACCGTATCCATATGGCAGATATAAATAAGTCCCGGTCCCTCTGTTTTTCCAGGAATCTTTGCCATTACATTATAACGTCCAGGCAGAACTTCCAGACGACTTACATGGATCTGGTCTGCCAGCTTACCTCCAAAGTCTGTGATCTGCTTTTTAAACCAGTCTGTGATCCACAGACCGATCTCCTCTTCATAGGCTCCCGGGTCTGAGCTGTCGATCTGCACCAGCTGTTTTGCCAGTTCCCAGGCTTCCTGTTCTTCTTTCCATAGTATTTATCTTCTCCTTCCTGAATGACTCATACCTGCGCCCCGCGTATCACAGTCATTTTATTGTGGCAATGTTAGTAAAAAGGTGATTGCACTTGTAGCTTTACCCTACTATTATAAGAGAGGGTTAAGAATATGAAAAGCCCACTTAATAAAATTAAGAAATATGATCAAGGAGCATTTAAGTCATTATGATGATGAAAGAAATAAAAGTCCATTTTGGCGTACCATTTATGAATATGGATTAATTACCGTCAGCATCTGGATCATGGTAGTAGGAATTTATTTCTTCAAATTCCCAAACCACTTCGCATTTGGCGGAATTACCGGTTTTTCCACTGTAGTCAGCCAGCTTACACACTGGTCCGCCAGTGATTTTACATCTGTTACCAATACAGCCCTTCTGCTGTTAGGATTTTTATTCCTGGGCAAAGGCTTTGGATTAAAGACTGTATACGCAACCATGGTCATGTCAGTAAGCTTATCACTTCTTGAGCGTTTCTGCCCATTAAGTGCACCGCTCACCAGCCAGCCGCTCTTAGAGCTGATGTTTGCCATTTTCCTTCCGGCTGTAGGAACCGCGATCCTCTTTAATATTGGAGCATCCAGCGGCGGCACCGACATCATTGCCATGATCTTAAAGAAATATTCCAGCATGAACATCGGTACCGTGCTGATGTTAGTAGACATTGCATCCGTTGTTGCTTCCTACTTTATCTTCGGAGTAGAGACCGGCCTGTTCTCCACCATCGGTCTTGCAGCAAAATCACTGGTGATCGATGATGTAATTGAAAATATCAATCTTTGCAAATGTTTCAACATCATCTGTGATGATCCAAAACCAATCTGCGATTTCATTATCAATGGTTTAAACCGCAGTGCTACTGTATACCACGCAGAAGGCGCTTTCACCCATCACGATAAGACCGTTATCATGACCACCATGAAACGCAGCCAGGCATTAAAACTTCGCAATTACATAAAACGTGTAGAGCCAACTGCATTTATGCTGATCTCCAATTCCAGCGAGATCATCGGAAAAGGCTTCCTTGCAAATTAAGCCTCTTCTGTATTCAGTTCCTTTGCCACTTTTTCAAGGTCTGCCCTTATGGATAATCCCTGAGGACAGGCTTTTTCGCATGCCCCGCACTTTTTGCAAAAGTCAGCAGATGCATCCTGGACCTTCTGTTCTGCGTATGCTTTCTTCGCTTTTTCTTCCTCATCAAACATGGCACAGTTATTCCAGATGGAAAACATTTCCGGAATGTTTACCCCAAATGGACATGGCATACAGTAACGGCAGGAAGTACAGCCATTTTTCACCCGGCTGCGGATCAGGTCTGCTGCCTTCTCAACTGCTTCCTCTTCCGCTTCTGTCAGCGGCTGAAATTTTCCAAATGTTTCCAGATTATCTTCTAACTGTTCCATAGAGGACATTCCGCTTAAGATCACTTTTACATTTTCATGGCTTCCTACCCAGCGCAGAGCCCAGGAAGCAGCAGAACGATCCGGATCTGCCTCATTTAAGGCTTCTTTTGCCTCTTCCGGCAGGTTTGCCAGACGGCCGCCCTTTACAGGTTCCATGATCACCATAGGAACGCCCATTTTTGCTGCAAGCTCATAGCCTTTATCCCCGGCCTGTACCTGGGTGTCAATATAATTATACTGGATCTGGCAGAAATCCCACTGACGGTAAGTAAGGATCTCTCTGAATACCGGGTATGTATCGTGGAAAGAAAAGCCCAGATGACGGATCTTTCCGCTTGCCTTCTTCGCTTCTGCCCATTCAATGATCCCTTCTTTTACCAGTTTTTCCCATCTGCCGGCATCTAAGGCATGAAGCAGGTAATAGTCAATGTATTTGGTCTGGAGCCTGGATAACTGCTCCTTAAACAGTCTTTCCACATCTTCCACAGAATTCACCAGCCATACCGGCAGTTTTGTTGCCAGATAAAAGCTGTTTCGCGGATATTTTTTCAGGGCTCTGCCTAAAAATGGCTCGCTTTCTCCCTTATGATAAGGATAGGCCGTATCAATATAATTGATGCCTGCATTTAATGCTCTTCCGATCATTGCCTCTGCCTGCGCCTCATCAATGGTCCCGTCCTCATTTAAAGGGAAACGCATACATCCCAGTCCCAAAAGGGATACATTCTCCTCTCCTCCAATAAAGCGCATGGTTCTGTACTTCATTCTTTTTCCTCCTCCTGTTATTTTGAGCTGTTCTTAACTGTTTTTCTTCTTACATTTTACAGCTGCCTGCTTTCTTTATTATAGCAAATTATCTGCCGTATTACTATTAGATTACTGTCAGATAAAATCCCCGCCATTGTAGCCATTTTGGATTTATGTTATACTATAAGAAGCGCGTCAGCATGTGTTTGTGGATCAATTTATCACACACTAACCGAAAAAGAGAGGGAAACACTATGGATCTGAAACTACAGGTCAAACAGTCACAGGTCTTGTCACAACGTATGATCCAGTCTGCTGAGATCCTTCAGATGACATCACAGGAATTAAATACCTACATAAATGATCTTGCACTGGAAAATCCGGTGATCGACATTGTAGAACCGGCTGCCGGGGACAGCCAGAAAGAGTCTATTGAACAGCAGCAGTGGCTGAATTCTTTTAATGAGGAAAACTATTATTTATATCAGCGTCAGAATAATGATGACGACTACGATTTTAAAGACACCTGGAACATTAATACAGACGAAGGGGAAACATTAGCTGACTATCTATGGTCCCAGCTGATCAGTGAAGATTTTTCCGAACAGGAAACCGAGATCATCCACTTCTGTCTGGACAGTCTGGATAACCGGGGATACCTGACGGAAACACAGGAAGACATTGCCGCTTATTTTAAAACGGATACAGAAACCATCGACCGTATTTTAGAAGAGTTAAAATCCTTAGATCCTGCAGGGGTCTGTGCCTTTAACCTGGAAGAATGTCTAAAGCTTCAGTTAGAACGTAAAAAAATGCTCACACCTGTTATGGAGTCCCTGATCGACAATCACCTGGATATGGTAGCGAAAAACCAGATCCCGGCCATTGCCAGAGCCCTCCATCTTTCTTCCGGGGAAGCAGCCGGTTACTGCCAGATCATCAAATCCTTAAATCCAAAACCGGGAGTATCTTTCAGCAGCCGTGACCAGCTGCGCTATATCATACCGGATGTGACCATTGTAAAGTTCAAGGACCATTTTGACATTTTATTAAATGAGTCCATGTACCCGGGCATTGAAGTCAACAGCTACTACCGCCAGATGAACCAGGCACCTGACTCCCAGGAATTAAAAGAATACCTTGGAAATAAGATCCGCCAGGCCGAATGGGTCAAACAGTGCATCACCCAGCGCAGTAAGACCATGATGGACGTATCCAGAGTGATCTTAGAGCGCCAGGAAGCATTTTTCTCCCATGGTCCTAATTATTTAAAACCACTGCGTATGACAGATATCGCGGAAATCTTAGGGATCCATGAGTCCACTGTCAGCCGTGCAGTAAGCAAGAAATATCTCCAGTGCTCCTGGGGCGTATATCCCATGAATTTCTTCTTTTCCAGAAATGTGGGAACTTCAACTTCATCGACAGAGAAGTCCGACGATCCTTCCAAAGCAGTGACAGCCCGTAAGATCAAACAGCTGCTCCATGAGATCATTGCTGAGGAAAATAAAAGAAGCCTTACAGCGACCGCCTTCTTGGAGAAAAGCTGACGGAAAGGGGATCTCCATCTCCCGCCGCACCGTTGCAAAATACCGGGAAGAAGAAGGAATTCCCGATGCCAGCGGCCGGAAAGAATATACCTGATATAGCCCTCTGAAAAGTTTTTAAAAGTTTTTAAAATGCTTGACATTTTTCTAAAAAGGTATGATATCACCGTTGTCGGTAATACAAATCATTGCTGACCGGGATGCCCAGATAGCTCAGTTGGTAGAGCAGAGGACTGAAAATCCTCGTGTCGTTGGTTCGATTCCGACTTTGGGCACTGTGCAGGTGTAGTTCAATGGTAGAACACTAGCCTTCCAAGCTAGATACGTGGGTTCGATTCCCATCACCTGCTTTGAAAATTAAATATTTTCAATTATGCGCGAGTGGCTCAGGGTGGAGTACCACCTTGCCAAGGTGGGGCCGCGGGTTCGAATCCCGTCTCGCGCTTTTTATTTTCTGAAGATCCTGGTTTTGCAGGATCTTTTATTTTGTGTATAAAATGAAAAAGCAGGCTCCGAAGAACCTGCCATTCATGGTACAATAAGATCGGCACCTTTTTCCTAAGCCAGCACTTTTCCTTCCGGGAACAGGCTTCTGAATACAGTTCTTACTAACGGTCCCGCAACGATCAGCTGGAAAGGCAGCGCCATAATAAAGTTTTTAGGAATGTTGGTAAGCCAGATGATAAGCAGCAGGTTCCACTGTCCGGAACGGACACAGGCTTCCAGTCCGCCATAGAAAGACATGATGATCACCATTGGAACTACCATACAGGTAGAGATAACGATCACTTTCTTTAACACACTGCTGTCTCTGTTTACAAAGAAACGGAAAGCAACTCCCTTAGCAGGTCCGGATACTACAAACCAGTCCATACAGAAAGCAAACACAACGGCAATTGGAAATCCCAGCCATCCTTCACGAAGCACCTCTGTGCTGAAGCCACCCATATGAAGGGTAACATTATACATGCTCATCCAGAGCACCATGGTAAAACACATCATTACACTGTAGATCAGACTTTCTCTTTTGTTCTGCGGCATTTTTCATTTCTCCTTTTTCATTTTCATGTACTTTTTTATGTTTGCATACGACAACCTGCCTGATCAGGCAGATGCGCATCGTCAGCGCAAAAAAAGAGACCATACGGGGACCTGGAAACATGTTTTCATGTTTCACGGTGACTCGTTTGATCTCTACTGCTATATCTCATATATTCGTATGCAATCTCACTGCGTCATACGCTTGCGCATTCTGTTTTGACAAAACACTATTATAGCGGCTCTTTTCCGGTTTCGTAAGTACTTTTTTTGTATTTTTTACATTTCGTCACTTTCTATAATACACTATATCTGTATACAGTATATTTTGTACGTCACTTACAACACCATTTTTTAGCCGGTCAGCCCCTTCTTACTGGTTCTGGTTCAGATATTCCATGATCCCCATATGTAAGGTCCAGGCCAGCCGGTCCTGGTACTCCTCTGTTTCCAGCTTTTTCGCCTCTTCCCGGTTGGATAAAAAGCCGCACTCTGCAATGACAATGGGTTCTTTCACATGAAGGAGGAGATAATAATTATCGTTGGCTTTTGCCTGCCTTTTATTACTATCTCCTAAAACATAGTCAAACCGTTTCTGCAAACTTTCTGCCAGTTTCTTTCCCCGGACAGAAGTCTTATAATAAAATACCTGTCCGCCCCGGATGGCCTCTTCATGGTAGCTGTTTTGATGGATACTGATCACCAGATCCGGCTTTGCCTCTTCGATCAGCTGGCAGCGCTTTTTCATATCCGCCATTTTTTTATGAGTATCTTTGCTGGAATACAGCCCGGTATCCACATCTCTGGTAAGTACCACCTTTACATCCGAAGCCTCCAAATACGTTTTCAGCTTTTTAGCCACTGCCAGATTAATATCTTTTTCCAGCTGACCATCGATCCCTACTTTTCCGGGATCTGTGCCCCCGTGTCCCGGATCAATTACAACAACCGCCTGTTTTTGCTCTCCGGGTCCATTTTCTGACTGTATATACTGCATCCCGGCTGCCGCCAGTCCTCCTGCCTGCCAGGATAAAAAAGCAACGGTTCCAAGAAGGACTACTCCCATAAGCAGCTGATAAGGAGACTGTTTCATGTTCCAGACCTGCTACCTTCTTTTTATCCAGTATATTCCCTTTTTCCTGAAATCAGTCAAAAATCCGGCCGGAGAATAATTAACGATCAATTTACTTCCAGATAGTTATAATCCTTTACTGCATCATCTACAATGTATTCCAGATATTCAAACAGCACCATAGGATAACAATATTCCTGCCACATCTTATATGCAGGTGTTGTCGTAGCCTCTTTTACCACTTCATAGGCTTTTCCGCCATAGCAGGCTGCATTTAACTGTGCATATACCTCGGACATCTGCTCCTTCTGACGCTGGGTCAGTTTTACAAAAAGATCGCCTGTTTCCTCTTCCTCAGAGTCCTTCATTGCATCATAAGACTGGTTATAAAAAATGGTCCTTAATGCAGCCGGCGCATAGGTATTAAAATTCAACAGGTTCTCGTCTGTACTTTTATGCTTTCTGGCCCATTTTTCCATATCTACCTGTTGTGTGTGATAGGAAAAGCTTTCATCATCCCGGTATTCCAGCACTCCGTACTGGCAGGGAGGTGTAGAAAGGGAACTGGTAACAATCTCATAAATACCTCTGTCTTCCTCATTCCTCATATAATGCTGTACATGGAGATGGCCGCTTAAAAACAACGGTACATTTTCCTCTTCCAGACGGTTTACCAGTTCTTCACTGTGTTCAATGGTGCAGTCTTCCACATAGATCTTACTTTCGTCTAACAGGTTGTGATGGGCAACAGGAAGAAGGATCACACCGTCATCCCAGGCTTCATCTAACTGGTCGTCGATCCAGTCATAGGTCTCTGTTTTTATCATTCCCCCCACTTTATTCGTAGGACTGTACTGACAGCTGTCCAGCATTAAAAGGCGCATATCCGGTCCAAGATCATAAGTATAACTTAGGGAAGCCGGATCCCTGCTCAGTGCCTCATCGTATCCAAAATCATTGTAGATCTCTGCAAACTCATTGGCAGAAACTGCCTCTGCCATCTGTCTTGACCTTCCATCAAAAGAAGCTGCATTCCTGTTATTGATATCGTGATTTCCCGGAATAACCACCACCTGGATCCCGTCTTTTTCCACCTGTTCCAGCTTCTTAGCCAGCTCCTTATGGCTTTCTTTTTCTCCGTTTAAAGTCAGATCCCCGCTTAAAATGATCACGTCCGGAGAAAGAGCTTCTACCTGTTCAAAAGCAGCGTCTGTGATCTCCCACACATAGTTGGTCAGTTTTCCGTCCCCATGTTCTACCATGTACTGAAATTCTTCCCCTTTATCTGTAAGGGAATCTGCCAGATAATGAATATCCGTCATCAGGACAATGCGCTTTCCGTTTTCATCGGTTCCGCTTTTGTCTCTTTTTCCCCGTGTGGAAATGGTTCTATATCTTCCGGATGGGCATCGGTTGGTTTCTCCGTTTCTTCTTCTGTCTCTCCGGTGGGCTGTTGTTTTGTTTCATCTTTTGTCTCTGTTTCTGCCTGGGAAGCATTTGCAGGCTGTGTTTCCTTATTTCCCGGATACAGGCTGCATCCGGCCGCAGACATGCAAAAAGCAGACAGCAGCGCTGCCGTCATTATAAGTCTCTTCTTTTTCATCCTTCATCCCTCTATTTCCTGTAGCAGTTCAGTCATGGCTGAACTGCTACTATTTTACTTCATCCATAATCGTCCAGATATCCGCTGTCTCAAATCCCAGCTTCCAGCAGGCAATTCCCGCCAGGTCATACTGATTGACCAGGTCTTTTTTCAGTCCCAGGGACTTTGCCTCTTCCATCCAGATCTTCTGGACCCCGTTTTCATTTTCAATTTCACCATAGTACTGGCCTACCTTGTCCTGCCAGGTCAGTTCTACATTATTTTCATCTACCCATTTTTTGGCAGCTGTCATTCCATAGGCCTTTGATGTAGTCTTTCCGTCTTTTTCCGTCCACACTCTTGTATAGAAGGGAACACTGTTGATCAGTTTTTCCTTTGGAACTTCCTTAAGTGTGCCGGTAATACCATTTTCCACATAGGAAATGGAAGCAACGGAACCTGCATCTCCTCCTGCAAAATGCTCATCATATCCCATGACGATCACATAATCAGCCACGATTCCCTGTTCTTTCCGGTTGTAGAATGCACTGTAAACAGCAGGAACATAATCATCTACTGACAGAACCAGTCCCTTCTGTCTGCATGATACGGACATTTCACGGATAAACTGTACATAGTGAGGACCTGCTGAGGATTTCAGGCTTTCAAAATCCAGGTTAAAACCGTCAAAGCCATAGGTATCTGCCTCTTTCATCAGATTTTCGATCAGCTTTTTTCTGGTCGCAGTAGAAGAAAACAATTTGCCGGAGTCTACATTTTTCACGCTTTCTTCTGTACTGATATTGTCAAACATGGCCCATACCTGAATTCCTAAAGCATGTGCCTTATCTACATAATCCTTGCTTGCAAGGGACGTATAATTGCCCTCGTTGTCTGTTATATTAAACCAGGTAGGCACGATTACATTCATACCCTGGGCCGTATCTGCAACCTTGTCAAAGGTAGCATTTGCATCCTTTGTTGTCACCTGATGAAAGCCCAGACGTACTTTTCCATCCATGGAAATGTTTGTATACACAGGCGCATTAAATTCGCTGACCGGTGTTTCTTCCTCCACTTTGCTTAAACGGCTGTTTGGCACATAGCCCATATAACCATCTTCTGTGCGCACTTTAGACCATTTATCCATCTGCTCTAAGATCTGCACAGAGGTTCCCTTTTCTTCTGTATTGATGATCTCACTGCGGATACCACCTTTTATCCGAAGAGCTGTTTTATGACGGAGTGTGGCTGTCTCATATGTATCCCAGTCCGTATCAATGAAAACTCTTTTGATCTCACTGGTAGCAAAAGCCTCTTCCCGGATATCCGTATAATTTTTCACAAGCCCTAAAGAAAGATAGGTTTCCCCGTCCTTTTCTTTTAAAAGAGGCCCTGCTTCCCCTTCTGTGGACTCATCCGCATAGACGATCTCCTCCGGAAGGGCATAAACTAAAAGTTTCTCCCCGTCATCCCAGTAAAAACGCTGGTTTACATAGTCATCCACCCAGTCTACCGGCAGATATACCTGTCCATCCTCGTAAATACCTTTTGCTTCCTGAAGCTCGTTATCTAAGATCAGAGCCACCTGATTCCCTTTGATCTGGAAAACATCCCACTTATCTGCCATCACCGTTCCCGGTTTTAAATATTTTCCATATAAAAATCCGGCTCCACAGCCTGCTGCTGCAAGAAATATAAAACCTGCAAGCAACGCCGGTCCGCAGCCGCCTTTTTTTCTTCTGGTACGTTTTCTGCTTCGTCCTGTTGGTCTGTTCTGCATATCTTTTCCCTTTTCATTCTGTATGTACTCTCAAAACCCTTACTGCCGTACTTTTATCTGTTCTGCTATATTTCCAACTATTATGCAGTTTATCACTTATTTTTAAACGTAACAACTATATATCAGAAAACTTTAAACAGTTTGAAACCATTTCCCGGTACAAAAAAATACCCAGTGGACAGCCATATTTGCTTGCAGGCCGAGATGGTTATTTTCTCGATTTGCTGTCCACCGGATATTTTATCTTTTTATCTTTTTCTTTTATTTTCTCTTTTTCTTTTGATCTTCTGAAAGATATACCTTATCAAAACGGATCTCTTTTAAACCGCCTTTATCGGAACAGACATAGTCTCCCATATAAAAGGCTCCGTCTTCTCCCACATCAAAGATCCTGGTCCAGTCTGCTTCCCTGCATTCTTTTCCGTCAATGATAATGGGGATCCCCCGTTTCTTAAAACGTTTTAAACCATCCAGGTAATCTTTTCGATGTCTTGCATCTTCATTTCTTTTCTTGCTTTTCATACTGTAACTTTCCCCCACCAGACCGCATCCTGTTTCGGAGGCCCTGTGACATATATCTTCCAGGATACGGCCAGTTTTCTTTTATACCAATATATCCGCAAACCATTCCATGGTCTGAATGTCCACTGAAAATGCATCTACTGAAAGAGGGATCCGTTTCACAGAAAGGCGAAACTGTCTTTCTATTTCTTTTCTCACGATCTCGCTGCCAAAAGCAGTCAGGCAGATCCAGTCTTTTCCCGTTTTTTCCTTTTCTGTAAACAGCCCCAAAAATGACTCCAGTTTCCATTCTGACAGGTCTGCGATCAGGATCTTTTCAGAGCACCGAAGCCACTCCGGAAAGACCTCATCTCTCACTTCTCCAAAGTCAATGAGGATCTCCTGATATTTTTTTTCCATACACGCAGCCAGTACCTCCGGTCCGCCCTGACAATAAAAATCCACCTCCAGGACCCGGAAAGGTTCTTTCTTAAAGCGGCCTCCTTCTTTTCCGGAAGCCTCCAGAAAATTTCTCATCCGTTCTGTATCCTTATGGGAATTCCACTGGATCACAGCTGTTTTCCTCTGTTTCCAGCTGCAAAAATAATTAGCCGCCCGGATACTGAAATGAGTTACCCCGGTTCCCCTTCCAGCTCCTATGATCCCGGTTACTTTTACTGTCGAAACCACGAAAATCTCCTTTTTTTCATGCTCTGCTTTTTTTCCGCTTTCTGTATACAATCCCAGAGAGATCTTAAAAAGCTGACTCCCTCTGCTCCAGGTTCAAAAGGGCTTATGTATTCCGGCTCCAGAAAAAGAAAGGGCTTATGCCCCAAAGTCATATCTTTATTCTTCTTTCCCCGGGCATGCCGCCAGACAAGAGCCATCGGGCCCATATTTTCTTCTTTCGATCCGGTCATCTTCTCCAACATCATTTTTGCCTTCCCGTACTCCCACAGGTTTTCACTGATCACTGCCGTAAGAAAATGATCCTTCTCTTTTAATGTCTGTCCTGCCTCTTCCCAGTTTGTGCCAAAATCTTTTATAACCACTTCAAACTCTGTATTTGTATCCAGCTTCACAGCCGGACCGTACCAGGGTTTCATAAGACATCCCTGAATATGATAGATACCACGGCCATCAATCCGCGCCCCGCCTGTACTTTCTGCCATGCGCCTTACTGCTCCTGTTTGATTTCTTTCTTCATACAGGACTTTTATCCCCATTTTGGTAAGATAGACGCAAAGGCCAAAAGCCAGATGGGTAGCTCCGGCTCCCGGTGTACTGCCTGCGATCACAATATTCAGAGATGATACCGCATTATTATCTGCGCTGATCAGGCGCCCGCCCGTACAGAACGCTCCAGTGCCAGTTCCAGTTCTTTTGCTGATGGATAGCGCTTTGTTCTGTCTGGTTCCATACATTTTTAATGATGTTCTGAAGCGGCCCTGATACTGTGATCCCACAGTCTGTTTCTGCCCCTGCTTTCAGGGTTCCGTATAGCATAAACCGGAGGATGGCACCAATGGCATAAATATCCGTCCTTTGGTCTAAAAGCTGGTCAGTTGTATATAGTTCAGGTGCTGCGCAGCCTGCAGTACCATACCGTTCTTTTCTTAAACTGGCGCTGTCGCTGTCTCCGGCATGGTCAAAATCGATCAGCTGTACCGTGCCTTTCCAGATCATCAGATTTTTCGGTTGTAGATCTAAATGTAATATGGGTTTATCACAAGAATGATGTAAATATTCAACTAATGAACAGATCTGCCGCCCATAGCGAACGGCTTCTGCTTCCTGAAATGGTCCCTGATCTTGGATTAGGTCATACAGAGAATTGCCTTCAAGATATTCCTCAATAAGATAAAAGTAGTGGCTGTCCTCTTCCAGATCATAAACCAGTGGGATCCCCGGATACTTAAGTTCTTTAAGCACCAACGCTTCTCTTCTGAATTCTTCGTAATCTTTATGCGTTTTCGGTACGCACTTAATGGCCCGGTACTCGTTTAATCCCAGGTGAACTGCTTTCCATACAGTTCCCGTGCGTCCTGCTCCCACTGTTTGAATCAGCCGGTATTTTCCAAACAGGATCTCCCTTTCGTTTCACCTCTCTTTCGTTACAATATCATCTCCTTTGGCTATCTTATCTGATAAGCTGTTACTTGTCTATGGTCTATATAATGACTACACATATAGCTGGGACATGGTGTATACATCTTTTCATTCACATTCTTTCTTAGAAGTCAAAGAAAAACGCCATTTCCTGTGTTTTTCTTTTATCTTCTGCTCATATAGCTCATTTCTGTTGATAAATGCACACTAAAATTTTAAATATATATTATTGATATTTAATTGATATTTCCACCCATTATGTAGTATATTCTAATTGTAGAAGTTTATCTTCATAACATGTGGCACTAAAACACACGACAAAACACAAAGAGAACAGGAAGTGATCCTATATGAAAATAGAACGAATTAGTGACAATCAGATACGCTGCACCCTGACAAGCTTAGATCTAAGCTCACGGGGGATCAATCTGGCGGAACTGGCTTATGGCTCTGAAAAGGCCAGAAACCTGTTCCGTGAAATGATCCAGCAGGCAGCACAGGAAGTTGGGTTTGAAGCGGAAGATATTCCGTTAATGGTAGAAGCCATTCCTCTGTCTTCCGAAAGCATTATGCTTATTGTGACAAAAGTAGAAGATCCGGAAGAGTTAGATACCCGCTTCTCCAAGTTTTCTCCTTTTGCAGAAGCAGAGTCAGAAAATCTCCTTTCCCAGCTGGCAGATGAATTTCTGGAAGGCGCGTGACCTGGCTAAACTTCTGGGACAAAACGGAACAGAGGAACTTAAGGCAAATGTAAATACAGCTGCCGAAAACACAGGAACAGAGAATGCAAAAGCTCCACAGATCCAACTGCGCACTTTCCGTTTTGACAGTCTGGATCAGATCAGTGAAGCTGCAAAGCTGCCGGAGACAGCTGTGATGACATTCACAACGCACTTTATAAAACCATCCACCCGTCAGTATTATCTGGTATTAAATAATAAGGACTGCAATGAACTGGATTTCTCCAGAGTCTGCAACGTGCTGGCTGAATATGCGGCCAAACTGCCAAATGAATATGCGGGAGAAGCCTATTACAAAGAACATTATGAATTAATGATCGGAGAAAAGGCTTTGCAGAAACTGAAAATCTGTAAAATTAACGCCCCGGATATCCGGGGCGCGTTTGTTTATTTGAAATAATCCGGGAATTCCTGACGGAATTTTCCTTCATTTAACTGCCACCGGCTCAAATGCTTTTCCATCTGGGCCATGGCATTTTTTTTATGCTCGGCAATAAACTGGATAATTTTCCTGTGATCTTCGATAATGGTATTATCTTTCACTGTATTTACAGAAAGGCTGCGGATACGGTCATAGTGGATAGCCAGTTTCTGGCACATACCATAAGTCAGTTCTCTGTGGCAGATCATAAACAGCTTATGATGCATCTCATCATCTAACTGCATTACCATTTCCGGCCGGGAATTTTCCATATAAAATTCCTGCAGTCCTACATTTTCCTGCAGCCATTTTATATCTTCTTCGGTTGCCATTTCACAGCACATCCCGCGATCTGCTTTTCTAAAAGCACACGCAGGAACGGGCTTCTTCTACCAGTTCCACATCGATTGGCGCAATGCGCATACCGCGTTGGGGAATATTTCTATAATACGTGACTCTTCGCTTAACTGGATCACCGCCTCCCGCACAGGAGTCCGGCTAACGCCTATTTTTGCCGCAAATTCCATATCATTAAAGGCTTCACCTGGCTTTAATTCCAGAGAAATAACCTGTTCCCGTATCATACGGTATGCGTATTCCTGGCTGTTTCTCCTGATCTTTTCCCTGTGCGTTCATGGTTTCATTTCTCCTGTTTTCTGCTTCTACTCTGATGTGCGTTTCCATTCTGCTTTACGATTGCTTCCCACAGTCCGTTCAGGTAGCATGCACCCAACGCACGGTCATACAGGCCATATCCTGGCATGGAAACCTCACCCCAGATCGCTCTTCCGTGGTCTGGGCGGATAATGCCGTCAAAGCCGATATCATACAGCGCTTTCATGATCTCATACATATCCATGCTTCCGTCAGCTGATAAGTGAGCTGCTTCCTGGAAATCTCTGTAACCATTATACTGCAAGTTGCGCACATGTGCAAAATGAATACGTCCCTTTAAAGAACGGATGATGTCCGGGATATCATTTTCCGGATTGCTTCCTAAAGATCCGGTGCAGAGAGTTACGCCGTTAAATGGTGCATCTACTGCCTTCATCAGTTTTAAGAGGTGCTCCTTATCGGTAATGATACGGGAAAGACCGAAAACAGGCCATGCAGGATCATCTGGATGGATCGCCATACGGATATCGTACTTTTCACATACAGGCTGGATTGCTTTTAAGAAATATACCAGGTTGTTAAATAATTTTTCTTCATCTACATCCTTGTACATTTCAAACAGCTCTTTAATTCTTGCCATACGCTCCGGCTCCCAGCCAGGAAGTTCAAAACCATTGGACTTCTCACCCATGGACTCGAACATGTTTTCCGGATTGATCTTGTCGATCTCTTTCTGGTCATATGCTAAAACAGTAGAACCATCCGGGCGTACCTTTGCCAGATCAGAACGGGTCCAGTCAAATACAGGCATGAAATTGTAGCAGACTACATGGATATCTGCCTGTCCTAAGCGCTCCAGGGTAGTGATATAGTTTGCAATGTATTTTTCACGGTCCGGTGTTCCTACCTTAATAGCGTCATGGATATTTACGCTTTCAATTCCCATTACCTTAAGGCCTTTTGCTTCTACCTGCTCCTTCATCTGAAGAATGCGCTCCATAGGCCACTCTTCGCCTGCAGGGATATCATATAAAGTAGTGATAACGCCCTTTACTCCTGGGATCTGGCGGATCTGCTCTAAAGAAACAGAGTCAATTCCTTCACCAAACCAACGCAATGTCATATCCATAATGTTTACCTCCTGAGTGTTTAAAAATTTTAAATTATTTTTGTTTTCCCAAATCAGTGTTGTGTTAATATACTAATATATTACTCAATATACTAAGTATCGGCCCAATTGTCAAGAGTGCTTTTGTAAATTAAACGCAAAACCGCCTGCTGCAAAGTGCTTTTCAACTTGCACTTTACAGCAGACGGTTTTATCGGGTCTTTACCCGTACATGTTCTCTTGTGGATAAACTTATCTGTCAGCCAGGATCTCATTCATCTTGGAAACCAGATCATCGCAGTCGATTCCATGAACCATGCATGCCTCTTCCAGAGATTCAGCCTGAGAAGCTGGGCATCCAAGGCAGTGCATTCCTGCACCCATCAGCATCTGAGGGATCAGCTCATCCATGTGGATCAGTTCACCGATCAGCATTGTCTTTTCGATCTTCATGTGTATTTCCTCCTTATATTCTATATACTATACGTAAATATGCTATACGCTTTTATCAGCATAATACATTTTGGATTTTTGGCAAGCCTATTTCTTTTGTAGGTTTACCTTTAAACCCGCAAACCCTTGTATTTACTGGCGTTTTAGATAGTTTTGACTAACCATTTTGCTCCTAAATTTGTACAATTTATACAGCTTTAGGGGTATTTTCCTCTTGAATAATTGTCCAGAATCGTTTACAATAAAGAAACAATAAACGAGATTGTTTTGAAGTTTCAAAACATCTAAATATATAAGGAGGTATTTTATCATGGCATATGTAATTACTGATGGTTGTGTAAGCTGCGGAACCTGTGCTGGCGAATGTCCAGTAGGTGCAATCTCTGAGGGAGATGGCAGTACGTTATCGACGCTGATTCCTGCATCGAGTGCGGAACCTGCGCTGCTGCCTGTCCAACCGCTATCGAAGGCTAATTATAAGCTACATAAGAAAACCACAGAGCATTTGCTTTGTGGTTTTCTATCATATAATTAATGTCAAAAGGACGTAATACACCATGACTCAAAAGCCCATCATCGGCATCACACCATCACACAACACTGAAAATAATGATACCAGCCTCCGTCCTACCTATCCAAAGCCATCGCCGCAGCAGGCGGACTGCCGATCCTGCTTCCGTTGGAATGCAGCGATGAGGATATAAAACAGTTTATGGACGTTTGTGACGGTTTTCTTTTACAGGAGGACCGGACATTAATCCATTTCTTTTTGGGGAAGATACCCATTTAAAATGTGGAAATATATCTGCTGCCAGAGACCACCTGGAATTTCGCCTTCTTTCGGCTGCTATGGACGCCGGAAAGCCGATCTTTGGCATCTGCCGAGGTGTTCAGGTATTAAATGTAGGCCTTGGTGGAAGTCTGTATCAGGATATCCCATCCCAGACAGAACGGGAATTTCCTATCGCACACCAGCAGCCGTTTTACTATAATATCCCATGTCACCGGGTGAATATTACAGAGAATACTCTCCTTCACTCCATCTGCCACGGTGAGACCCAGATTGCTGTAAACAGCAGCCATCACCAGTGTGTGCATATTCCGGCACCGGGACTGGTAGTTTCTGCGGTTGCTCCGGACGGTATTATCGAGGCTGTTGAAAAGCCTGATTACCCGAATTTCTTCCTGGGAGTGCAGTGGCATCCGGAATATCTCTGGGACAGAGATGAGGCTGCTATGGGACTGTTTCAGGCATTTGTGGATGCGTGTAAATAACATTTGGTTTTGCACATTAAGAAACTGAGATCTGCTTACTCCGCAAATTCCCAGTTCTCAACTTCATCTAAAGTCGGTACAGATGGTGCTGCCCCTGGTCTTGACACTGCAATTGCAGACGCTCTTGATGCCAAGTCCAGTGCCTCTTTTGGGCTTTGCCCTTGCTGATGGCGGATACGAAGAAACCAGTAAAAGTATCGCCTGCAGCTGTGGTATCTACTGCTTTTACTTTATAGCACTTTTGTGGGATCACCTGGTCTTTGTCAATATAAACAGAACCCTGAGAGCCTAACGTAAGGACGACTGCTGCCTGCGGGAACATGGAGCGGAAAGCTGCCGCTGCTTCCTGTGTACTTTCCAGTTCCTTCTGTCCTAAGATCTGGGCTGCTTCAATCTCATTCACAAAGAACAGCGTTACCTTGTCCAATGGGAGCGCTTTTATTTTTCATCCATTGGGGACGGATTTAACACGATCTTCATCTGTTTTCAGCTGCTTTTCCATCAGATAAGGCAGATTGCTGGTCTCGTTCTGTAAGACTAAATAATCTCCTGCATCAAACTGGTCTAATGTAGCGTCGATCTGTTCTTTTGTGATCCGCTGATTAGCACCGCCATAGAGAAGGATACAGTTATCTCCTTCTGCATCATTTTGGATAATGGCATGTCCTGTGGAACACTGGCTATCTAAAACTACCAGATCTGTGTTCACACCAGCTTCTTTTAACTGCTCTACAAGAAATTCTCCCCTTTTCCGATCCTTCCTGCATGGAAAACCTGCGCCCGGCGCGTCCTAATGCAGTAGACTGGTTTAAGCCTTTTCCGCCGCTGAAAATGTTCATCTGGCTGGAAGAGATAGTTTCGCTTTTGTACGAAATGGTCTACGCTGTATACATAATCGATATTCAGTGAACCGAAGTTTAATATTTTCATGTAAATAACCCCCATTTGCATTTTTAACATTATAGCATACTTACAATCCCTGCACTAGCGTTGTGCCGCCTGCGTAAGCAGGCGGAATTTTCTCATTTATAGCGCAAAAACGCAGCCCCATAAGCTACAGGACTGCGTTTTCTTATACGTTACGCCGGCTCTCATCTTGCGTGACCTGTCGGTCCCATCAAGATGCATCGGATGGTCATCCGATGTAAGATCCAGTCTTTTTTCGTTTTATTTCTGTGGGCCAGCTGCTACCAGTGCTTTACCAGCTTCGTTGCTCTCGTACTTAGCGAAGTTCTTGATGAATCTGCTTGCCAGATCCTCTGCCTTCTTCTCCCACTCAGCTGCATCTGCGTAGGTGTCGCGTGGGTCAAGGATTGCAGGATCTACACCTGGAAGTTCGGTAGGTACTTCGAAATCGAAGTGAGGGATCTTCTTGGTAGGTGCCTTTAAGATATCGCCGCTTAAGATAGCGTCGATGATACCACGGGTATCCTTAATGGAGATACGCTTGCCGGTACCGTTCCATCCGGTATTTACTAAGTATGCCTTAGCGCCGCTCTTTTCCATCTTCTTAACCAACTCAGCTGCATACTTTGTAGGATGCAGTTCCAGGAATGCCTGACCGAAGCAAGCAGAGAAGGTAGGTGTAGGCTCAGTGATTCCACGCTCTGTACCAGCTAATTTAGCTGTAAATCCAGACAGGAAGTAATACTGGGTCTGCTCTGGTGTCAGGATAGATACTGGAGGCAGTACGCCGAAAGCATCTGCGGACAGGAAGATAACGTTCTTTGCTGCAGGACCTGCAGAGATTGGGCGAACGATCTTCTCGATGTGGTCGATTGGGTAGGAAACACGGGTGTTCTCGGTTACGCTCTTATCAGCGAAATCGATCTTTCCTTCTTTATCCAGAGTAACGTTCTCAAGCAGAGCGTTTCTCTTGATTGCATTGTAGATATCTGGCTCAGAATCCTTATCCAGGTTGATAACCTTAGCGTAGCATCCGCCTTCAAAGTTGAATACGCCATTGTCATCCCAGCCGTGCTCATCATCACCGATCAGCAGACGCTTAGGATCTGTAGACAGAGTGGTCTTACCTGTACCGGACAGACCGAAGAAGATTGCGGTGTTCTCACCGTTCATATCTGTATTTGCGGAGCAGTGCATGGAAGCGATGCCCTTTAATGGCAGATAGTAGTTCATCATGGAGAACATACCCTTCTTCATCTCGCCGCCGTACCATGTATTGATGATAACCTGCTCACGGCTTGTGATGTTGAATACAACTGCAGTCTCAGAGTTCAGACCTAATTCCTTGTAGTTCTCTACTTTAGCCTTGGATGCGTTGTAAACAACGAAATCTGGCTCGAAGTTTTCCAGCTCTTCAGCAGTTGGCTTGATGAACATGTTGGTAACGAAATGTGCCTGCCAAGCTACTTCAACGATAAAACGGATTGCCATACGAGTATCTTTGTTAGCACCGCAGAATGCATCTACAACGAAAAGTTTCTTGTTGGACAGCTCTTTCTGAGCGATCTCTTTAACAGCCTTCCAAGCCTCCTGGGATGCTGGATGGTTGTCGTTCTTGTATTCATCAGAGGTCCACCATACAGTGTCTTTGGAGTTCTCGTCTACAACGATGAATTTGTCTTTAGGAGAACGTCCTGTATAGATGCCAGTCATAACGTTAACTGCTCCCAGTTCGCTGACCTGTCCTTTTTCATAACCTTCCAGTTCTGGTTTGGTTTCTTCCTCAAATAACATTTCATAGGAAGGATTGTACACAATCTCTGTGGTTCCGGTAATGCCATACTTTGTTAAATCGATTTTTGCTGCCATCTTACTAACCTCTTTCCTTTCGTAATTGATCATAAGGGATAGATGCGATTGTATTTTTTCGCATGCACTACAGATTATCCCACTAATTTGTTAAAATGTCAACAAAGGATAGCAGTAATATTTTAACGTATTTTTATCAGTTTTTACTGCATTTATTCGGCGAATTGTAAAAATTGTAAAAAAAGGATCTCCGTGTTAAAATAGTTGGGAATAGAGATACTGGGAACGAATACGAAAAAAGTAATTTTGAAACTGAAACATCAGGAGGATCTTACATGACAACTCTGCCGGAAAAAGGCGAAGAGATTTTTGGATATAAAGTGATGGACCAGACCACTGTTTCCATGTTGGGAGCCCGTATAACGGAACTCTCCCATGCCTGCAGCGGTGCCAGAGTCCTGTATATAGAAAATGATGACCGGGAACTGGGTTTTAACCTGATCTACCGCACGCCCCAGTTAGACCAGTCGGACAGCAACCACATTTTAGAGCATCTGATGCTGTGCTCCTGCTCCCGCTATCCCAGCCGGGATATTTTCTTTGATATGGACAGCAAAAGCTATTCTACCTTTATGAACGGCCTTACGGATAATACCTACACCTGCTATCCGGTGTGTTCCCAGAGTGAGGACCAGTTATTAAAGATAATGGATGTATTTTTATGCTGTATGGAGGAACCGGATGCCTTAAAAGAAGATTATTTCTTCCGTCGGGAAGCACTGCGCTATGAGCTGGAAAGTGAAGATGAGGAACTGTCTTTAGAAGGAACCGTCTTTAATGAAGACTGGGGCATTTAACGGACATTCAGGAAAATGCAGACAGCTTTATGGCGGAAACTCTTTATGAAGGCCAGACTGCTTCCCATTTACTTGGCCGTGCACATTTTCATTACAAGGATATTTCTTTTGGGCGGATCAGGGAGCGGTTTGAAAAATTTTACCGTTATTCCAACTGCCTGATCGTTTTATACGGAAAAATGGATATTGCCCGGGTTCTGACTTTTCTGGACAAAGAACATTTATCCCGTTTTCCAGTTGCAGCGGGCATAGTGGATCATGATCTTCTTTCTTATTTCCATGAACCGGTAAAACAGGGATTTTTCAAACGTCAGGCGGAAAGTCCGGCTTATGAGGGAAATCCGGGAAATAATAACGGGATCATTGATTATGGCATCGACCTTTCCGGCTGCAGTGAGCAGGACCTGATTTTCTGGGACATGGTAACAGATATTTTGGATCAGGACACCTCTGCCATTCATCGTGCCGCCCGTGAAAAGGGTCTTAACAATGTGATCGAAGTTTATCTGGATACAGCACCGGCTCTCCCTTCTTTAAAATTCCGCCTGCACAATGCAAAACCGGGACAGGATGAGGAGTTTTAGCTGCTGTAAAGACAGGTCTTAAAGAAGTTTCCGAAAATGGCGTTTCTTCAGATCTGTTTCATGCAGTTTTAAAAGAAAACCGTCTTTCTGACTGTCTTACCAGAGGCGCCTCATCTTGGGTTCCATATTTCTGAGGAGATCGGTAAATACTGGAGCACAACGGATAAGACCGGATATTTTACTCTTTATGAAAACTGTTTTGATACCTTCTTTCAGGATGAGAAACAGGATATTTTGCGCAGACTTGCTGGAGATGCTTTAACTCCTTCTTTAAGTGCCGTTGTCACCACTGTTCCCAAACCGGGTCTGGCGGAAGCCATGGAAGAAGAAAGGAACAGTATTTGAAAGAAAAAGGCTTCTTTAAGCAAAAAAGAGATTTTAAAATTAATGGAGGACACAAAGGATTTCCAGATCTGGAACCAGAATGACCAGTGCAATCTGGACTTTCTCATACAGCCGGAAGATCTGCCCGGCCCGGAAGCAGAGCCGGTGATCTCTGAAACCGTTTTACATGATATACACTGCCTTTCCAGTGCGGTTTCTTTAAAGGGGATCGGCTGCTATCAGCTTTTCTTTGATATCAGCGGTTTGAAGCCTTCTGACTGGAATTACCTGACCCTCTATCAGATGCTTTTAACAGAACTGGATACCAGTCATTTTACAGTAGAACAGCAGAAAAACAAGGAACAGGAACTGCTTTATGACTGTACTTTTGATGAACTGTATCCGGAAAGGGAAGCTGGCAAGAACAGTCATCCTATGATGAGCGTGTTCTGGTATGGACTTACAGAGGATTTTGAAGAAGGTCTGGAACTGCTTTTGGATCTTATGGGCGGCTGCGATTATGAGGACTGTGAGACCATTTTACGGGTCATTGACAAGTATCTGCCGGATTATGACATGTCCAGGTCTGACAATGGTCCATCTCTGGCTTACAGCCTTACAGAGCGGTATATCAGGCGGGACAGTTGCTTCCGGTATCTGCTGAACCAGCCAGGTATGTATGACTTTTTGAAGGAGATACGGGATGTGCTGGAGCGGGCGCAGGAGGTTGAAAAGTCAGTCAATTCTACTGATTATACTGATATGCAACTCAGCAGCTCACATACCCCAGGCACCACTGAGACTGCGACTCTGGACGTCAAAGCCCTGGAAGCCGCAAAACAGATTTCTAAAAACCTGCGCCGGGTGGCTGACTGCATTTTAAATAAACACAGGCTTGTATTCCTTGCCTGTGCAGATGAAAACAGCCTGGCATCTATTCTGGAACATAGTACAAAACGGCTTTCAGCTCTTCATGAGGTCACAGAAGATGCACCTCTTCCGGACAGCATTTTCACCTGCCCACGCAGAAGTGCCGCTGCTATTGACAGTCCTTTGGAAGAAGTGCGTATGACCGGTGATTTTGGCAATGTTTCTGAATTTATGGGCCGTCATCTTCCATTTTTGCTGGCTGCGGCTGACAAATATATTAAACCTGCTATCCGCTATCAGGGCTGTGCCTATGACAGCGGTGTGGATTTTCTCCTGCCAAACCGGTATTTTACCTTGTGGAGCACTTCCGACTCACGGATCCGCTCTACTCTTGAAACATTCGCCTCTGCAGGAGAACAGCTTGAAAACCTGGCGATCAGTGAGGAAGACCTGCGGGGCTATATTTTAAGCGCCTATGCCCAGGCACTGCCACCGTCCGGCATGTTAAACGGCCGGATGCGTTTCCTGCGCCGCAGATTATTTGGTATTTCAACGGATCATATCAATAAAATGATAATGGATATCAGGAACAGTTCTTTGAAAGGCCAAAGAACGGCTGCCAAGCTGATCCACAAGATCTTGCAGAACAGTCCGGCTGCCGTTGTAGGAAATGAAAAGTTGATCGAGGAAAATAAAGATTTATTTGATGAAGTGATGAAGTTGCATTCATAAAAATTTATAGAAGCTGCCACTGGCAGCCTTTGCCAGATCCATAGCAACATAACAGGGGACGCATTACTCACGCGTCCCCTGATCTAATTTAACATCTGTCTGGATTTTCTCTCATAAAGATAAATTCTGCTACAGAACGGTCAAATGTCTTAATATGTCCAAACAGCCAGTCAACTACGTTCTTCTGTACCAGTTCACTGAACTTGTCTGTAGGTCCTTCATAATCCTGAAGATATTCATACAGCTCCTGAATGGACTTCTTAAACTCTTCATGCTTCTCATGATGCTGTCCGCGTTCCGGATAACCGGCTTTTTCCTGAAGCTCTTCCTCTTCTTTGAAATGGAAGTCAGTGTACTCATCCAGATAATCTAACATTTTAATGGCTTTCACCTTGCTGTCACCATTCTGACAGGCTACTACGAAATTTCGGATACGGTCGATCAGTTCTTTGTGCTGTGTATCAATGGTATTATTTCCGGTTACTAAATTGTCATCAAAAGTAATGTTTAAATCGTAAGTCATAGTCTGGCCTCCATTTCTTTTATTTGCTGTGTTTAGCTTATCTTTCTCTTGTGTGTTTCAATGTCTCAGTGCTTTTCCCTGCTTAACCTTCAACAACTATGAAAACATCTTTTCCTAATCCACAAATCGGACATACCCAGTCATCCGGGATATCTTCAAAAGCAGTTCCAGGAGCGATACCTCCGTCCGGATCTCCTACTGCCGGGTCGTAAATATATCCACATGGTTCGCATTCAAATTTCTTCATAGTCAATTCTCCTTTTCGATTTTTATTTATTTCTGTTATCAGATATTCCACCGGATCTTCCGGTGTTTTGTTTTTATTTTGTTGCTTTGTTTTGTATGTCTGTATTATACATGATAATTCTTCTCTTGTCAATATTAGTAATCATTATTATTTTTATTTTATTTAATTTTTTCTTCAGTCTTTGCGCAAAACCAAATTTGCTAGTATAATGAAGCGTAGTGAAAAATAAGCGGCTGCGAAGCAGACATTTATTTTTTACAAGCCATTAACGAATGAACCGTCTGCGCAAGCAGACAGCGAAGCGCCTCAACAGACCGCAAATATAGAGCGTAAAGGAGAATGATCCATGAACCACAAAACCGTTGTTTTCAACGAAGCAAAAATGAACTTTGACGGAAATCTTGATTTTTCCGTTCTTTCTTCAGAAGTAGTCACCTACAGTGACACCACACCTGATCAGTTTTTAGAGCGCGTGGCAGATGCAGAAATCCTTGTTACTAAAGAAATGCCTGTAAGCCGTGAACAGATCCTGGCGCTGCCGGACAGCGTGAAGCTGATCTGCGAAGCGGGAACCGGTTATAACAACCTGGATCTGGATGCAGCGCGGGAAAAGGGAATTACTGTATGCAATATCCCGGCTTACAGTTCGGAGCGTGTAGCACACACTGCCATTATGATGATCTTAAATTTAAGTTCCACCATGCAGACCCAGATGGCTATGCTGGCAAAGGGAAACCATGACAATTTTACCAAAATCTCCAGGTTCCTCATGGAAGTAAACGGAAAACTCTGTATCATCGGCGCCGGAAATATTGGACGCACTGTGATGAAGATTGCAAAGCATTGGATATGAACATTCTTGTGTATACAAGAACTCCTAGAGAAGAGGAGGAAAATGTACATTATACTGATCTGGAAACGGTACTGAAAAACAGCGACTATGTTTCCTTCACTGCCCGCTGACACCAGCTACCAGACATCTGATCAATGCTGATACTCTGGTGCTGATGAAGCCAACTGCTTTCCTGATCAATACATCCAGAGGCGCTCTGATTGATGAACCTACGACTGATCAAAGCTTTACAGGAGCACAAGATCGCAGGTGCCGGACTGGATGTACAGGAAACAGAACCGCCTGTAGAAGACAATCCGTTATACACACTGGATAATGTGATCCTTACACCTCACATGGGCTGGAAGGGCCTGGAGACCCGACAGAGACTTTTAAGCATCTTAAAGGGAAATATTGATGGATTTATCAACGGAAAGCCTGTAAATGTGGTTTCATAAAACCGGTCATTTTATATTTACATTAACGAAGGGATAATAAAAATACTATGAACACACATTTATCTTTGCCTGTGACTATATGGAAGGGACTCATCCGGCCATTCTTCAGAAACTTGTAGAGACAAATCTTGAAAACAGGTGGATATGGACTGGATCCATATTGTGACGCTGCCAAAGAAAGATCAAAGCGGCCTGTGGCTGTCCGGAAGGAGAAGTTTTCTTCTGGTAGGCGGCACCCAGACCAATGCTACTGTAATCGATGCACTGCTTAAAAGCTATCAGGGTGTGATCGCAGCAGAGACCGGACATAAGCGTCCACGAAGGTGCTATTGAGGCAGACGGACACAAGGTACTCACTCTGCCACATGACAATGGAAAGATCAGCGCGGACCAGGTTCGCGGACTTTTAGACGGCTTCTATAATGATGCCAACCACGATCACATGGTCATGCCGGGAATGGTATATATTTCCCATCCAACGGAATACGGCACCCTTTACACCTTAGAAGAGCTGACTGAGCTCAGCAATGTATGCCACGAAAACCACATTCCTCTTTATATGGATGGGGCCCGTCTGGCTTATGCACTAGCATGCAGCGAAAACCAGCTGACACTGGCCGATATTGCCCGTTTATGCGATATTTTCTATATCGGCGGAACAAAATGCGGCGCACTGTTTGGCGAAGCTGTGGTCATTCCGAAACCAGGTCTGATCCCGCATTTCTTTACCATCATCAAACAGCACGGGGCATTACTTGCCAAAGGTCGTCTTCTGGGGATCCAGTTTGATACCTTATTTACAGACTCTCTCTATGAAAAGTAGGCGCACCGGCGATCCAGGCTGCTGACCAGATACGAAAGACTTTAAAGAGCAGAATTTTAGCCTCTGCTTCGGTTCACCTACCAACCAGGTATTCTGTATTGTAGATGACGCTCTTATGACCCGTCTGGAAAAACAGGTTGAATTTGGTTTCTGGGAGAAATATGATGATACCCATACGGTGATCCGTTTTGCCACCAGCTGGGCGACTACAAAAGAAGATGTGGATGCATTATGTAATCTGTTATGCAATTTATAAAAAGGGAGATTAGGTTGGCCGGCAAGGCTGCCCATTTCGTCAACCCCGCCGGTGTAATGTTCGATCGGAGTCTTCCATGCACCTGCTTTGTGGCTGATTTTCCGCCAACTGCGTCCAGATTTTATCAACGTACGCACCGCGTACGCCTCAAAATCTGAACACAGATGACAAAAATCCTCTCACAAAATCAGGCACATAAAGATTCCAATCGAACATATTTTCTCTATAGACAGATACCTCTCACTCTGCTGAACGGGTATCTGTCTTTCTCTATGTAAAAGCTCTGACTGCTTGTTTATGTAAAAGAGTATACAGAAAAGTTGTGTCCTAAGTTTGAAGCAGTCATAAAGTATTTCTAAAAGGTTTAAGAAAATATGAGGAAAATTATGATTTTACATTATCCCTGAACTGCTTTCGGTACTGAGAAGGGCTCATACCAGTCACAGATTTAAATACCCTGTTAAAATGAGTCAGGTTTGAAAAGCCTGTTTCTTTACTTATGTCTGTAATATTCTTACTTGTTTCCATAAATTTACGCTGTGCATTCATAATACGTGTTACATTAATATAGCGGATGATCGTACTATTGGTATTCTTTTAAATTCGCGGCACAGATAATATGGGCTGACATAAAACATCTGTGCCAGCATTTCAAGACTGATCTCTTCCTGATAATGGCTATGGATATAACGGATCACCTCACCGATCCTGCTTTTCTTTCAGGCGCTTTTTCCGGTCTTTCTTCCCTTGCGATCAACAATAACAGCATATTTAATACCCCGCGGGCATATTCTTCGTGATATGCCCTGGATTCTTCTGTTCTTTTAGGATAAGCTCCATTGCCCGGTGGACCTCCTGGCGTTCCCTTATACCCACTTTATAAATGCCGCCTTCCTCTCTTAATTCAGAAAGGATGGAGGGCCACAATATTTCCTCCTGTGAAAAATACAGCAGTACTCTTTTAAACGGCATATTCTCCGCTCCATAGGAATGATGCATTACATAAGGAGGAAAAATTATAAATTCTCCAGCTTCCATTTTATAAAGCTTGTCTTCTACCATATGAAAACGTTCTCCGGCTTCCAGATAATAAATCTCATAATATTCATGATAATGAGACTGGGACATATTGTCATTTACTCCCTGAATCCGCTCACAGGCTATTCCACTCCCCTGGGCCATCAGGATTCCTGCCTGATCTATCATATTCCATCCTCCTGTCTGTGCAATATTGTTTTCCTATATCTATTTATATGGTTATTTTTAATGAAGTTGTGTTTATTGTATACAATTTTATGTACTTATAACAATTTTTCTTTTGTTAAATGTCCTTTTCTCGTACATTATAGCAAGATATGTAAAATTTCCACCTGTAATATGCAATTTTGTCTAGTTTTTATCTTGTTATTTTATTATCATTTCAATACAAAACAACAAATAAATATCTTAGAAAATCATCATATCACAAAACAACCATAAAGTTAATTATGTTTAAGGAGGCCAAGATTCATGAAAGTATGCATGAATGCGACAACTGTAAAACAGAAAGAAAATTACTTTTCTGTAGCTACCAACTGCACAGAGATCCGGATTTTCTTCCTCACCGATTATATCATCCGTATCAGAGCCGGATTTGACGGTGATTTTGCAGAAGAATCCTACAGTCTTGTTACAACTGCCTGGGAAGACAGAATGGATCCGTTTCTAAAGGACTACCGTAAAATCCAGACCGCTGACGCTGTTCTGGAAGATGGAACAGATCAGGCCGTGATCCAGGGAAAAGAACTGAAAGTAGTTATAGAAAAGATCCTTTCCGCATTTGTGTTTACGATAAAGAAGGAACCATGATCCATGCTGATATTGTAGACCTTGCTTACCGTGAAGACAGCAACCACCGCAGGATCCATACCAGCCAGATTGAAGCAGATGATTGTTTCTTTGGTTTTGGAGAAAAAGGCGGTGAATTTAACAAAGCCCAGAAATACATGGTTTTAAGCCCGGGTGATTCCATGGGATATGACCCCAAAGAAACCGATTCTCTTTATAAGCACATACCATTTTATATTAAGTTAAATCAGACTACCAAAAAGCAACCGGATATTTCTATCACAATACCTGGGAATGTGACTTTAACATGGGACGTGAAAAGCGCAATTACTGGCACCGTTACAGCAGCTACTCCACCAACGGCGGAGATATTGACCTTTTCCTGATCTCAGGACCTTCAGTCCGCCAGGTTGTAGAACGCTATACCGATCTTACCGGAAAGTCAGCCATGCTTCCTAAATACGCTTTAGGATATCTTGGCTCCTCCATGTATTATCCAGAACTGGATGCTGACTGCGATGATGCTATTGCAGAGTTCATCGACACTACCAAAGAAGAGGGAATTCCTGTGGATGGTTTCCAGCTTTCTTCCGGTTACTGTGCCATTGAAACAGAACAGGGCATCAAACGCTGCGTATTTACATGGAATAAAAAACGCTTCAAAGATCCAAAAGACTTTTGCCCAGATGAAAAACGTGGCATCTGTGTATCACCAAATGTAAAGCCGGGAATTCTTCTGATCCATCCAAAACTGGATGAAATGAAAGCAAAAGGCATGTTTGTAAAAGCCAGTGAAACAGAAGAACCTGGTATCGGCACCTGGTGGGGCGGAAAAGGCATGTTTGTAGACTTTACCAGCCAGGAAACCCGCAATAACTGGAAGGAAATGTTAAAGAGAATGTCCTGGATTATGGTACAAGTTCCATATGGAATGACAACTGCGAATATGACAGCATGGTTGATAAAGACTGCCGTTGCTCTTTTGAAGGAAAAGGTGGAACCATTGGCCAGTTAAAGTCTGTTATGTCCAATATTATGTGCCACATCACCAATGAAGCGATACATGAAACCTTTGACAATACCCGCCCTTACGTTGTATGCCGTTCCGGTCATGCAGGCATTCAGCGCTATGCTCAGACCTGGCCGGTGATAACTTAACCTGTTGGGAATCTTTAAAATACAATATTGCCACGATCCTTGGTATGGGATTATCTGGTGTTGCAAACCAGGGCTGCGATATTGGCGGCTTCTACGGACCTGCTCCTGAAGCAGAGCTGTTAGTCAGATGGATCCAGAATGGTATTTTCCAGCCTCGTTTCTCTATCCATTCCACGAATATTGACAACACGGTTACAGAACCTTGGATGTACAGCAACTGCACAGAATATATCAGAACCGCTATCAAACTCCGTTACCGCCTGTTCCCATATCTGTATTCCCTTATGGAACGTGCTCATGAAACCGGACTTCCTATTATGGAGCCTATGTGCAGTGCTTTCCAAAATGACCCGAAGTGCTATGAAGAAGGCATTGACTTCATGTTTGGTGACTCACTGCTGGTAGCAAATGTAGTAGAAAAAGGCGCCACAACACGTAAGATCTACCTGCCGGAAGGAAATAAATTTTATGATTTCTATACAAGGACTCCTTACGATGGTGGACAGACGATTGAAATAGGTAGACCTTGGAAGTATCCCTCTGTTTGTAAAGGCGGCAGTATCATTCCAATGGCAACGAACCAGATGAAAAATCTTATGACCGAACAGCCAAACGGAATTTCTATTCTTTGCGCGCCTGACTGTGATGGTTCCTTTGTCCTGTATGAAGATGACGGTGTTTCTATGGATTATGAAAGGGCTGCTATTTAAAAACTTTCATTTCCATGGCTGCTGGGGAGCGCACCGTTCTCACCTTTAAACAGGAAGGTTCCTATACTACCTCTGTAGAAACCATGTCTCTGGACATGATCCACAGAGAAAAAGCTCCATATTGGGTAACGGTAGATGGAAAGGAAATTCCACATTTTCTTCATAGAAGAAAGTTTGAGGAGACTGACTGCGGTTGGTATTACAGCCAGACTTTAAAGTCTGTACTGGTAAAATATCCTAATCCGAAAAGGATTACCAGGTTGTCGTTTCCTTTGAGCAGTTCGATCTGATCGGTATGTAAGAAAGAAAGGGGATAAATAAAATGAAAAACTGGCAGCAATTATAGCCGCTGTAGGACTGTCTCTGTGCAGTCTTACAGGCTGTGCTCAAAGCGGAGTTAAAAACAGTGCACAAGCCACTGCTGAAAATCAATGATACTTACACTTGCCCACGGTCTTAGTGAAACTCATACAGTCCATATTGCAATGACTGAGTTTGCAGATAAGGTAAAGGAACGTACAAATGGAAGAATCCAGATCCAGATCTTCCCAAACGGACAGCTGGGATCTGAAAATGAAAATATGGAGCAGCTGATGGCAGGCGTTATCTCTATGACAAAGGTATCCGCACCTGGTCTTGCTACTTATAATGAATCCTACCATACCTTCGGCCTTCCATATATATTTGACAGCACCGAAGATTTTACCACGTAATGGATTCTGACCAGATGCATGATTTCTTCCTTTCATCGGAAGATGACGGCTTTGTAACGCTGACTTATTATACTTCCGGTGCCCGCTCTTTTACACAAAAAATAAAGCGATCCGTAAACCAGAAGATTTAAAAGGCTTAAAGATCCGTGTCCAGGATATGAAGTCCCAGACAGATATGATGAAAGCTTTAGGCGGTATTCCAGTAGCTATGTCCTATGGTGATGTTTATACTTCTTTACAGACCGGTATTATTGACGGAACGGAAAATAATGAAACCGCTCTTACCACAGGTAAGCACGGTGAGATCTGCAAAGTATATTCAACAGATCAGCATGCCATGATCCCGGATGTTATGGTCATGAGTGCCAAAGTATGGAAAGAGATCAGTCCTGAAGACCAGCAGATCATCCTTGAAGCAGCCAGAGAATCTACTGAAAGTCACAAAATTGCCTGGGATACTGCAATTGACCAGGCGATTGAAGAAGCCAAGAACACAATGGGAGTTGAATTTGTCAATGATGTAGACAAAGAAGCCTTCCGTGAAGCTACAAGCGGCATGATCAATGATTACTGTACACAGTACCCAGGAGTTAAAAAGCTTCTTGATATTATTGATTCAGTAGAATAAGGGAGGTTCGTCATGAGAGAATTTTTAGCACTGATCAAAAAATGGATGACCCGCCTGTTAGCCGGCATCGCTACTGTCCTTCTATCCATTATGACACTGCTGGTTTTATATCAGGTATTTACACGTTATATTTTAAACAGCCCTGCTGCTTTTACAGAAGAACTGGTCCGTTATTTTCTGATCTGGACCGGCTTCATCGGAGCTGCCTATGCCTTCATCACCAGGGAGCACATGTGCCTTGTACTGGTACGTGACAGCTTAAGTCCTTCTGGAAAACGTATTTTAATGACGGTTATTGATATTCTGATCCTGCTTTTGCTATTTTTGTTATCACCATTGGTGGATTTAAACTGGCTTTTAGTGCGCAGAAGGTATTCTCTGCCCTTTTAGGTATTCCAAGAAGCCTTGTATACGCTATGGCTCCTATATCAGGATTATTTATCATTCTGGCTCAGATCATTAATATTTATGAAGATGTAACCGGAATTGCAGTTGAAGGAGGGAATGAATCATGAGTATCGGACTTACAACCGTTGTCTTGTTTGCAGTTTTCGGAATTTTGCTGTTTTTAAGCTGTCCGATTTCTGTAAGTATTATTATTGCATCTATTGTCACTGCCGTATCCTCTCTTTCATGGGATCAGATCACCTTTATCACCATGCAGAAGATGAACAGCGGTGTAGAAAGCTTCTCCCTTCTTGCCATTCCTCTGTTTATCCTGGCTGGAAACATCATGAATAATGGTGGTATTGCAAGACGTCTGGTAAACTTTTCAAAACTGTTTGTAGGCTGGATCCCAGGTTCACTGGCTCAAGCTAATATTGTGGAAATATGCTTTTCGGAGCACTTTCAGGCTCCTCCGTTGCCGCTGCATCTGCTATGGGTGGCTGTATCTATCCCATTCAGAAAGATGAAGGATATGATCCTGCGTTTGCAACTGCCGTTAATATCGCATCTGCTCCTACCGGCCTCCTGATCCCACCTACCAGTGCGTTTATCGTATATTCCACTGTAGCAGGCGGTGTATCCATTTCAACCTTATTTATGGCTGGCTACATTCCTGGTATCCTTATGGGTGTTGGTTCCATGGTAGTTGCCTTTATTTACGCAAAAAAGCATAAATACCCTACTTCCGGAAAAACACCTATGAAAGAGGCGATCAAGGTAACCTTAGATGCTATTCCAAGCCTGCTTCTTATCATCATTGTTATCGGCGGTATTGTTGGCGGTATTTTTACCGCTACAGAAGGTGCTGGCATTTGTGTTCTTTACTGCCTGATCCTCTCTATCTGTTACCGTAGTATCACTGTAAAATCTTTTATGAAGATCCTTGTAAGCAGTGCTTGTACCAGTGGTATTATCCTGTTCCTGATCTCCGCATCCTCTGCTATGTCTTTCGTAATGGCATACTCTGGAATTCCGGCAGCTATTTCCACCGGTATTATGTCCATCTCAACGAATAAATATGTGATCCTTCTTCTGATGAATATTATTTTGATGGTAGTTGGTATGTTTATGGACATTACACCTGCAATCCTTATTTTCACACCAATCTTCCTGCCTATCGCCCAGAGCCTTGGCATGACGGATATCCAGTTTGGTGTTATGCTGATCTTTAATATGTGTCTTGGAAACATCACACCTCCTGTTGGTTCTGTTCTTTTCGTAGGCTGCGGAATCAGCAAGATCAGTATTGAAGAAGTAACAAAAACCCTGCTTCCGTACTTTGCGGTACTGTTCCTTCTGCTTTTAGCAGTTACCTATATTCCTGCATTATCATTAGGCGTACCGAAGTTAATGGGGCTGATCTGATCCTTTCAAAATCATTTCCGGGGCTGTTTAAAACACAGCCCCTTTTTTATATTTCTAAGATTTTATATCAAGGTGTTTCCATTGTTAATACTGTTACCGTTCCGTCATGCCGTCTTCTTGTTTCTTTAAAAAATCTCTGGTAATCTAACATAAAGTAGGCTATAATAAAGCGAAAAACATTTAGGAAACAATAAATAACCATAGACATAGAAACCTTAGGGAAAGAGGGTGAAGGAAATGCACAAATTTATGCGCACCATTGGATTTGGCGGCTGCGACAGTGATCTGGAAATGGATAAGATCATGCGTAAGCTTGCAAAGACAGCATCAAAAACAGCTGTATTAGAAAGAAATGACCATCCCACACTTTATGATCTGCGGGCGGAACTGGCACCGGGAATGGGAATTGCCATGATCGGGCAGATGACAGAAAAAGGGACTTTTAAGCGGGAATATGCGTTCCCTTATGTAACTGGCAGTGATATTTCATCTACTGCTGAATGCTCCATCCAGCGCCATGCGGAGCGGGAAACATATGCCGGTCTTTTAGATGAATACCGCGTAGGCATTTCCCTTATCTTTTATATGACCAATTCCATTGAATACAGGAGCCGCCGCAGTAAGCGTCTTCCAGTGCTGGCAAAAAATATCTGCCTCTCCGGACTTGCTTCCCAGGAAAGATCCTGCTGCCGGTGAAAAGACTCCCAAACAGGCGGAAGACTTGAAACAGGCTGCCAGAAAGCGTGGAAGCCTCTTAGAAGCCGCACGCCGGGGCGATGAACAAGCCATTGAAACACTGACCGTAGAGGATATCGACCTGTATTCCATGGTCACCAAGCGCATTATAAAAGAGGATATGTACTCCATTATCGAGACCTGCTTCATGCCAAGCGGTATCGAATGTGACCAGTATTCCATTATCGGAAATATCTTAAGCGTCAATCTGGTGGCAAATGATCTCACAAACGAAGAGATCTACCGCCTGCGTATAGAATGCAATGATATGATCTTTACAATTGCCATTAACAAAGCCGATCTCTTAGGCGAACCGGCACCAGGCAGACGTTTTAAAGGGCAGATCTGGATGCAGGGAATTGCTGATTTCGGTGTCAATGATATGTTGTATTAAACTTAAAATACCCTCGCAACCGCGGGGGTATTTTGCACTTTCTATTTCTCCCAGAAAGCTGCAAGCAGCTCTCCAATCGCTTTCTTTTCATCTACTTCCACTGCAAACTCCACAGTCTCTGCTTCAAATGGATGTTCTCTCATATCTGTAACAATCATTCCCCTGCAATACTGGCCTTCGCACTCTACTCTGGCTTTGCGGGTCTGTGTCAGTACCAATCCCGGTACAGAGGCACACATGACAGCTAAAGGATCATGAAGAGGGCTGTCATCCATACAGTAGTTTCTGTCCTGGTTTCCCATGAAATACCATTCAAAGGCCTTTCCAAGATACTCTGCAGCCCGCTTTAACTCCGGTCTGCAATGTGTCTGGATCCAGTCCAGATAGGCGCGTTTAAAGCGCACCTTCATGGTCACGTCCAGTCCAACAGCTGTGATCTTCATTCCAGACTGGAAAACATAGTCAGCTGCCACCGGGTCACAGGCTACATTTGCCTCTGCCACCGGTGATACATTTCCACGCATGGAAAGTGTTCCACCCATCATGTACATATGTTTTACCAGTTTTACAAACTGGGGATATTTTTTAATGGTTCTTGCAATGTTGGTAAGAGGTCCTACTGTGATCAGGACCATTTCTCCCTGTAAACGTTCTGCGGTTTCCAGATAGAATTCTTCAATTCCTTTATCGAATGGCTTACGCTCACTTTTTGGAAGTTCTACATTTCCAAGTCCGTTTTCTCCATGGATAATAGACACGCGCCCGGCCCATTTTCCTGTAAGAGGTTCATTGGCACCGATAACTACCGGGATATCCGGCGCATTTACCAGATCCAGGATCTTCATGGTATTTTCTGCTGCCAGCCATGACTCCACATTTCCGTAAACACAGCCAATGCCCTGTATCTCATAAGCGGGTCTGTTTAATGCGTAGATAAGCGCAAGGGAGTCATCTACGCCTGTATCCATATCAAAAACGACTTTCATTAAGCTACCTCCAATGCACACCGGATCATGGTGTCCAGATTTTTCTCTCTTTCCTCATTTGTAAGGGCTTTGCTGCTGTGGATGCTGCTTCCTACAGTCAGCATGGTGAGCGCTTTCTTTCCTGCTCTGGCTGCGGTACAGTATAAGGACATAGTCTCCATTTCCTGTGCCAGAACGCCCATTTTCTCCCACTGGCCCTTTTCGCCTGCCAGATCCTCATAAAATACATCGGAACTGTATACATTTCCCACATAGAAAGGCGCTTCCAGGATTCTTGCCTGGTTGACCGCTGACTCTAACAGACCGTAATCAGCCAGAGGTGCAAATATTCCCGGCAGATGATACTGGGAAGCAAAATTGGAATTGCTGCAGCATCCCATAGCCAAGATCAGGCTTCCTACTTCCACATCACGGTTTACAGCCCCGCAGGTGCCCACGCGGATGATCTGATTCACGCCAAAGGTATTAAACAGTTCGTAGGAATAGATGCCCATAGACGGGATACCCATTCCGCTTCCCTGTACTGAAACTTTCTTTCCATTGTAATAACCGGTATATCCGTTCATCCCACGCACCTGGCTGTAGCAGATCACATCGGTCAGATAGTGTTCTGCAATGTATTTTGCGCGCATAGGATCTCCTGGCATAAGAACGGTCTTTGCGATCTGGCCCTCTTCTGCCTCTATATGAAATGTCTTCATTTTTTACTGCTCCCATCTGTTTTTATGTATATGTCCCTTATCTTTGGGCTCATACCTATCCGTTGGGGCAGTTTTATTTTCTGGTCAAATTCCCCAACGATGATTAATGTTTTTGAATGTTTCGGTCATTTCTGCGGTTAATATGCAGTTCATGCTGGTCCGGGGTAAAGAACAGTTTCTGGGAAAGGACCGGGGTATCATATTCGGAATAAAGCTCTTCTTCCAGAATTAAAAATGGCTCTCCTTCCGGGATATTTAAAATACCTGCCAGACGCTCTCTGGCATTTCCCAGACGCAGCTTTGTATCGCTGTAAAGGCCGCCGGAAGTCAGCAGTTTGGAATAAAACTGGTATACTGTATCCGGATCCTCTAAATCTACACTGCTCTTGTCTAATACCTCATATGGCATATATACCATGGCAAAACCAACGACTGTATCACCGCTGTAGTATGTAATATTGATCACAGCCACAATGCTGGAAGCCCGAAGCTTCAATACCTCCTGGTGCTTCTGTGTGGCCGGCTGGAAGCCTACGGTGGTCTCTACCTTATCTACTGGCTGCAGGCAGAAATCCACCAGCGGATTTTCGATCTTTTCCAGCCCTGCTTTTGCCGGACGCTGGGCGGAAAGTACAATATTTCCTCTTCCCTGCTGATTGACGATAAACCCGTCTTCCTGAAGAAGGAGCATAGCCTGACGCAGTGTTCCCCTGCTGACATTTAACTGTTCTGCCAGTATATTTTCGCCTGGAAGCTTATCTCCCGGCTTATATTTTCCCTCTTTTAACCATTCGCTGATGGTCTCATAAACAGTTACATACAGGGGGATCTTTACATTTTTTTCTTTAATAACGTTCTCTTTCACTGGCGGTTTAGCTCCTTTATGTCTAATTCATGTTCATATCTGCAATTATAACTAAGTATAGAACTAATCCACCAGTTTGCCAAGTGCTTCCGGTCCCTTCACACGCTTTCCAACTGCTACCAGGACCACTAATGTTACCACATATGGCAGCATCTGTACGAACTGGGACGGGATCGCCTGACCGGTAAGATAGAACCTGGCTGCCTGTGCTACCGCGAATACCATTCCTGCGCCTAAGGAGCCAAGTGGCTGCCAGCCGCCGAAAATATTTGCCGCAAGACCCATGAAACCGCGGCCTGCAACCATGTCGATAACGAACAGGTTATTCTGGGAAATGGACAGATAGGAACCGCCCAGTCCTGCAATGGCGCCTGCTGTCATCATTGCCACATAACGGTAACGGTTTACGTCCACACCGGCTGTCTGCACTGCAAATGGCTGATCGCCGATGGCACGGTAACGCAGACCATATTTTGTCTTGTAAAATACCACCCACACGCCCAAAGTAATAAGCAGTGTCAGGTACAGATAAGGAGACTGTTCAGAGAAAAATGCTCCTAAAACAGGCACTTTACACAATCCCGGAACAGTAATGTTAGAGATAGACGGTACAGAACCGCTCATTCCCTCTGTATTCCAGATTGCCTTTAACATAACGGCTGTAATGCCGCTTGCAAACAGGTTTACACCGACACCAACTACAGACTGCTGGGCTTTCCATTTCAGACAGAACAGGCCATAGATCCAGCCCATTACTGCACCTAAAACAACGGAAATCACAGCTCCTGCCAGTGCAGAACCAGTAAAATAAGAACCAACGGCACCGGCAAAGGAACCGATGAGCATCATGCCTTCAACGCCCAGCATAACTACGCCGCCGCGCTCTGCAATGGTGCCGCATAAAGCACCTAAAATAATGGGAACAGATAACTGCAATGTAAGGGCAAGAAAATTATTGATCATTCCCATGTTAACCCCTCCTCTTTCTGCTCCAGCGGATCAGCTCAGGAGCAGCTACAAACAAGATGACCAGACTCTGGATCACCGTTACCATGTTAGTGGAAACAGCGGTTTCACGGCTCATACGCAGGGAACCCATTTCCAGGACACCAAAAAGTAAAGACGTTAAAAGAACACCTGCCGGGTGGTTCTTTCCAAGAATGGCAACCGCAATACCGGTGAAACCAAAGGAAGGAGAAAATCCTTCAATAAAACGATGATATTTTCCGAAGATCTCTGTAACACCGGCTAAGGCAGCGATACCGCCGTTTAAGGTCATAGCCATGATCAGATAGAAATTTACAGGAATACCCGCTGTTTTCGCTGCAGATGCATTGGCACCTACGGCTCTTAACTGGTATCCTACGGATGTTTTCCAGAGGAAAATGTACATAAGTACGGCTGTTGCTAACAGTAAGAACAGCGCCCAGGTCAGTTGGGTCTTTGGAAGCAGTCTTGCAAACCAGATGTTCTCCGGAAGCATTTCTGTCTGTGCAGTAGAACCCGGTACCTTAAACGGTCCGTTTACCAGCCATGATGTAAATAAAGTACAGACATAATTTAACATGATGGCTACAATGACTTCGTTTGTCTGGAATTTTGCCTTAAAGATACCCGGCACACTTCCTACTAACATTCCGGCTGCAATACCGACTGCGATACTTACAACCAAAAGAATCGGCGCCGGAAGGAAACTCAGTGTCAGACCGGTCAGTGTAGCTGCCATGGCACCTGCATGAAGCTGGCCTTCTGCACCGATATTTAACATACCGCAGCGAGAACCTAAGGCTACTGCCAGTCCGGTAAACGCTAACGGGATACTTTTACTTACTGTATTGGCTACTGCCTGAGGTGTTCCAAGAGCACCTTTCAACAGGGAAGAATAGGCAGTTGCCGGTGACTCTCCAGCCACAAGGATAAACAAGGCTCCGATCACAAGAGCCAAAACGATTGCTGCAAGGGATTTTCCCAGTTCTGCAGCCTGTTTACTGCTGATCCATTTCATTTGCCACATCCTCCTGTTTTTTTCCTGCCATAAATAAACCGATCTCTTCTTTGGTGTACTGTCCGGCCTTAAACTGTGCGCTCATTTCTCCTTCATAGAGAACAGCGATACGGTCGCTTAAGTTCATGACTTCAGACAGCTCCGCAGAGATAAGAAGAATGGCTTTTCCTTCCTTTTTCAGCTGAAGCAGTGTTTTGTGGACACGCTCAATAGCACCGATATCCAGACCACGTACCGGCTGTGCAACCAGCATAAAGGACGGATCATGGCTTGTCTCACGGCCTAAAATGACCTTCTGCTGATTTCCGCCGGAAAGCTGTCCAATGTGCTGGCTTACGCCTGCGATCTTGATTTCAAACTGCTCTACCTGGACTTTGGCATCCTCTTCCAGTGCCTTGTAATCGATAAAGCCTTTTTTGCAGTATTTGGGATCTTCCTGATAACCTAACAGGAAGTTTTCTGTAATAGAAAAATCAGGAACCATAGCGTCTTTGTGACGGTCAGATGGGATATAGCCCAGTCCCATTGCCTTACGCTCTTTTACAGACAGGTTCTGGACTTCTTTTCCGTTCATGGAAATAGTTCCTTCTTCTGTCTTTCTGTTTCCAACGATCATTTCTTCCAGTTCCTGCTGGCCGTTTCCATCTACACCGGCAATACCGAAGATCTCTCCTGCATGTACCTGGATGCTGACAGTCTCCTGGGCGCGCTTGTGCAGACGCACATTTTTAAGTTCCAGGACTACCGGACCATGAGGATCTTCTGCCTTGGTAACAATAGACTCAACCTGACGGCCTACCATCTGGGTTGCCAGTTCTTTTTCGTTTGTATCACAGGTATCGCAGTTAAATACAACCTTTCCTTTTCGTATAACAGTGATACGGTCAGATAAAGACATGGTCTCGTTTAACTTGTGGGTAATGAAAATAATGGTTTTTCCATTTTTCTTTAACTGGCGGAGGATCTTAAACAGTTCCTCAACCTCCTGAGGTGTAAGAACGGCTGTTGGCTCGTCCAGGATAATGATATCTGCGCCGCGGTACAGTGTTTTTAAGATCTCTACACGCTGCTTCATACCTACAGAAAGGTTTTCCACTTTTTCATCCAATGGAAGCCGGAAACCGAAGCGCTCTACCAGTTCTTCTACTTTTTTGCGGCTTTCTTTTCTGTTTAATAAAAATCCGCCGGACTCTTTTCCTAAAATAATATTTTCTAAAACAGTCAGCTGGTTCACCAGCATAAAGTGCTGGTGGACCATGCCGATCCCTAAAGCATAAGCATCATTTGGATTTGTGATCGATGCCTTCTTTTCATTAATATAGATCTCTCCTGCATCCGGGTGATAAAGGCCGAACAGGATGTTCATCAGGGTACTTTTACCAGTACCATTTTCACCCAGCAGACAGTGGATCTCCTGCTGCTTTACGATCAGGTCGATACCGTCATTTGCCCGCACCGGCCCGAAACATTTTACGATCCCCATCATTCTGATCGCATCCATAAAAATTAAACCTCCCGCAATTATGCGTTTTGCTCACTTTCATTCATGGTAACATCACCGTCAGGTGACATGTGTATCTCATTCCTTATTACTTCAGTTCGTAAGGTACTTCGATCTCTCCGGAAATAACTTTTGCCTTTAAGTCATCTAACTGCTCTTTGATGCTGTCAGAAACCTGGATATTGCTCTTTTCAGTGGTAACATCAACACCGCCGTCGCTTAAACCAAGAACCTGGTTCTCACCGGTATAGGTGCCTTCAACAACGCTGGTAATTGCATGGTATGCGCAGGAATCTAACTTCTTTAACATACTTGCCATGATGTAATCTGGAGCGATCTCATTCTGGTTTAAGTTTACGCCGATGGCTACAAAGCCTTTTTCTTCTGCTGCCTGGAACATACCCATTCCTGATGCGCCGGAAGCATGGAAGATCACGTCTGCGCCCTTTTCAACGAAGGTATTTGCAATGGTCTTTGCGGTAGGATCGTTGAAGCTGCCTGCATAGTCGATCAGAACCTGCATATCCGGGTCAATGTACTGTGCGCCGGCCTGATAACCTGCTGCAAAGTGGTTGATCAGTGGGTTGTCTACGCCGCCGATGAAGCCGATCACTTTACCGTCGTTTAATTTATCGTCGATTTTTTCCTGCTTTGCTAAAACAGCCAGAGCGCCTGCTAAGAATGCGCCTTCCTGCTCTTTACAGGAATAAGAAGCTACATTGTCTAAATCGGAGTTTGCGTCTAAGAGAGCGAATTTCTGATCTGGATAAGTAGTTGCTACGTTGGTCAGAGCATCTACCTGTTCAGCGCCTACGCAGATGATCAGGTCATATTCGCCGGAAGAAGCCATTTCGTCCTGGATGATCTCTTCGTCAGATACGGATTTTGGCTCAACTTCATCGTAGGTGATGCCGTAATCATCAGCAGCCTTCTTAACGCCCTCTAAAGCCAGGTCGTTGAAGGAGTTGCCGCTTAAACCAGCCTCAGTAAAGATGATGCCTACGTGAATGTCGCTTCCGTCTGCTGCTTCTGCCTTGCTTTCGCCTTCTGCCTCGACTTTGGTCTCTGCGTTTGCTGCTGTAGTGCTCTCTGTCTTAGAAGAGCCGCATCCTGTTAAAGATGCTGCTGCCATACATCCTGCCAGTCCGAAAGCTGCCGCACGTCTCATGGTTGCTTTGGTGAAAATGTTCTTTCTCATTGTTTTTTGTCCTCCCTTTGGATCATTAAAAATAATAAATTCTACATGTTTTTCATTCTATCTGCACATGTATACTAAGTTGTTCAACAAGTTGTTTCAAATGTAGCATATTTAATAATACTTGTAAATATGTGGTTGACAAGCTTTTATATTTTCGTTAATCCTATACAATTTATCTGCATTGTTTTTGTGCAACTTTAATGATCATTTTGGGAAAATTACCCAGAAATACAAAGGACTTGCATTTTTCATGGAAAAAGGGTAGAATATTTAAAGATTGTGTTTCTGTAGCTCAGTAGGATAGAGCGTTCGCCTCCTAAGCAATTGTTCAATCCTCACTATTTACAATTTCATTTTCTATACGCGCCAATAGCTCAGCTGGATAGAGCGTCCCCCTCCTAAGGGGAAGGCCGGGGGTTCGAATCCCTTTTGGCGCGCCAGATAATAACGCCGAAAGCCTTTGTTTTCAAGGGTTTTCGGCTTTTTTATTGAGCAGTAAAAGAAAAAATAATCAAGCTTCGCTTGGAGAGGTTTTTCTCTTTTATTGCTGCAAGGGAATCATGGTTCGGGTGTTTCGTATCGCTTATATTATACAGTAAATTCAGTGGTTTTGTACAGTAGCCGAATTTTTAGGTGATTAGCGGCGTTAAATACGGTTGGTGTCGGATGACCTTTATTTGCCCGAATTATTCTTTTCGTACATGGCGATGGCAAACTCAAGCATCTGTTTTCCGGCTGAATCAGAAGCCACTTCCTCAAGCTTTTTTGCAAAATCTTCATCTGCCAGAGAGATTGTCACTTTAGATTCAGAATCCGATTTGCCAGAGCGACTAAGGAACTTTCCAATCGCTTTCGCTGTATCAATTCTTACGCTGTCCTCCGGCGTTTCGTAATAGTCCTGTATCGTACTCAACTGACGATGGGCGGTATCCTTAGCCAAGCTCACATAGTCATGCCTGTTATAATCAAGTTTTTTTGTGATTGAGAAATGCCTTAGGCTATACAGGTCTACTTTTGGAAGTCCTAAAGGCTCATAGAGTGAACGGAACATATCATCGGCGTATTGTGAACTGATATGCGTACCATCCTCATGATCAAATATCAAATCATCATCAATGTAGCTGTTTCCTGCAAGCTGTTTATGCTGATTTTGAACAAGCTTGTAATCACGGAGCATGAAAATGACTTCCGGCGCTACATAGATTCTGTCCGTCTTTGCTTCGATTTCTTTTTCCGTCTTGGTAACATGGAAAACCGCTCGTCTCTTTGCATCCGGTCGGGTGCTGCGAACTTGGTCGAATACTTTGAGAATCCCTCGACCGTTTGAAAACTATGAGCAGTACCATGATGGTCTTAGAATACTCTTAGAAAGCGATAAGGGGCTTTACAAGGCGTTTGGACAGTCTCCCCGTACAAAGTACCTAAAGACGGAGAACTTCTACCTAACGTCAAAAGAACGCCTTACATACATGATGGGATTCATTGATGCCTTTTATTGCTTATCTGGTAAGCTATGTTTCGAGAAAAATCTACACCTACTTTGAAGAAAATGCGTACTAATACCAGGTATGCCCGACAAAAGCTCTGTATTAGCTTTTCGAATATGATAAATAACAAGAGCACCTCTGCACTCAATTGAGTATAGAGGTGCTCTTTGCGTTTGCGTCAGCCGTTAAAGTGAAATCAATACGTTGACGGTTTATCGCTGGTAAGCCGCAAACACAACCATCATCCCAAAAAGCTGTTGTGTGCTAATCGGCAGCTTTAAACGACTTTTTATTTTGTTACAATTTAGTTCGTAAAACTGGAAGTTAGCGATTTCTTTTTCCGGTATTCTCTGTCCCACGGATTTCCTCATGATAGAAATAATCTACGATCACCGGATGTCCCTGCGGGACTCTGCCGTAAGGCATTTCATTATCCACAAAGGCACAATCATACTTCTTAGCCATTTTCTCAGCTTTTACTTCAAGTGCTTCAAAGTAGCTGCGGTTATGCTTGTTATAGATCTCGTCGTAAAGTGGTACAAGAGCAGGATATTTTCCGGCGATATAATCCATAATTGTCTTTTTGAAACCGCCTCGAAGATTGAGATTTTCGAGCCAGAACAGATCGCACTGATCCTTTACCCGCTCAAAGATTGCTTCAAAATCCGTGATACCGGGGAATACCGGGGATACGAAACAGACTGTACGGATACCTGCCTCATATACCTGCTTCATAGCAGAGATACGGCGCTCAATGCTCGAAGCAGAGTCCATATCGTTCTTGAAATTTTCATCTAGTGTGTTGATTGACCATGAAACGGTTACTCGTCCAAGCTTCTTCAGCAGATCAATATCCCGTACCACAAGATCCGACTTTGTGCAGATCAGAATATCTGCGTCACTGCCGATCAGCTGCTCCAGAAGTTTTCTGGTATTCCCGAATTGCTCCTCCTGTGGATTGTAGCCATCTGTCACAGAACCGATGACCACCCGCTGTCCGGCATATTTCTTCGGATTTCTTAATTTCCGGCCAATGCTTCACATCAAGGAAAGTGCCCCATTCCTCCTTGTGTCCGGTAAAGCGCTTCATAAAAGAAGCATAGCAATACTTGCAGGCGTGTGTACAGCCTACATATGGATTGACCGAGTAACCACCTACAGGCAGACTGGACTTGGTCATGATGTTCTTTGTTTCCGCCTCATTAATGAGGATTCCATTTATTACTTCTTCCATGATTTCTGTACCTCTAACACTTCATTAAATTCTTCCGGCATTTCCTGAATCATATTTTCATCCCCTATGATAGGGACAAGGTCTTCCTTCATAAACACCGGAATGCTGAGCTTATGTGCCTGGTCCGCCAGAGACCATGCCCATTCCGGCTCCGTATGAATCTTCCTGCTCTGAGCTCCGGTCATGGTGCCGACAACGATCCAATTGATTCCGGAAAGGTCAACTGTGCCGGGATCGTCGAATAACGGCTCAAAGGTAACATGGTAATGTTTTGCTCTGACGTTTTTCCGAAGGGCGTCAATACGCCACAGTTCTGCTTTTCTCGTCACCGTAACACCAAACCATGCGTTTTCCAGATCGGTATCAAAATCCAGCAGATCGGGGCGCTTGGTAAGGAACAGGAACTGATGCTGTGAATTTTCACGAATCTTTGCAAATACCTCGTCTCTCCATTCCGGCTTCCATCCGGAGAGATCGCTCATGCCGGTAAGAAGAAAGTTCTGCGGACGTTTCTTTTCCATCATCTTGAGCTTACCCGGAAAGAATTCAGGATAAGCAAAGTCATCAATCATATGCCAGCGTTTCACATTATTGCGGGCGTAGCAATATGCACACCCCACTGTACATCCGATAACGATATTCATGTTCTGAATCTGATCTTTGATACAAATACTCATGACTTCTGCCACTCCTCAAGATTCTTTCTGATGCGGTCGAGGCATTCCTCAAATCGGGTAATTTCTTCCTTTGAAAACCTTTGTAGTAAATATTGCCCATCTCATCAGATACAGAATCATACTCGCCCTTTAAGGTATGTGCTTTCTCAGTCAGAAACAGGAGTGTTTTCCTTTGTCCGTTTCAGACTGAACACGGCTTATCAGCCCTTGATTTTCCATTCTTTCCAGCATCGTAGTAAGAGAAGTTATCGCTAATCCACATTTAATCGAGAGTGACCTGATTGAGATTCCATCTTCCTGCCACAGCACATAAAGAATACGCCCCTGGGCTCCATTAAACGCATCAATATTCTTTTCACTGAGAATCTTCTCGAAAATCCGGTCTCCAAGCTGTTTTATTTTGGTGACAAGAAATCCTCCATTCATTTCCATAAAAGCTCCTATATAGTAGTTTATTAAAATATACTATATAGGAGCTTTATTGTCAAGAGTTTATATGTCTTAATAGGTAAATTCCGTTTTTCAATTCTCCAAACTGTGATTGTTCGATCTTTTCAAATACTAACGTCCTTAATTCTGTTCAATAATTGATTTATAGTAGTTACCAAAGTCAGCAAGTGAATTAACAATTGGAAGCATTTTGTTCCGAGTTCCGTTAAGCCGTATTCAACTCTCGGTGGCTGTTCATGGTAATCGTGGCGATATGCCAATCCATCACTCATCATTTGTCTTAAACTATCTGTCAAAACCTTTTGTGAAATACCATCTATACTTCGTTGTAGCTCATTGAATCTCCATGGACGCTCTTTCAAGTTACGCAAAATCAGCAGTTTCCATTTTCCTCCAATGAGAGATACTGCTGTTGCAACCGGGCATTCCGGTAATTCTTCTTTGCTCGCATAATTTCACCTCCGAGTCTATTGTAACACATTCATTTTGAGTGTACAGTTACAAAAGGTGCGTACTTGTTTTGTATGTGTCTCACACTATACTAATACCAAGCAACCGGAAACTACAAATCGACTATGGAGGTATTATTATGACAAATTACACAAAACAACTATTGGAAAGGAAAGCCGAATTGAGCTACATGAAAAGTTGTCTTTAACAGGTGCAGAAATCAGTTTGAACGAACTACCTGCAGGAGCAAATGTCCCATTTGTTCATTCTCATAAAGAAAATGAAGAAATCTATGGAATTCTTTCAGGTAACGGCAAAGCCATAATTGATGGAGAAGAAATTAGCCTTTCAACTGGAGACTGGCTAAAATCGCACCTGCTGCAAAGCGTCAGTTTTGCATCCGATATTTCTGGAATTACTTATATCTGCATTCAGGTAAAAGAAAATTCTCTGGAACATTTTACAGCAGAGGATGCCGTAATCGGTTAATTAAAAGTATTTATTTACAAAATGCACAGTTCACGATAAGCTAAGAACTGTGCATTTCTTTTTTGTTCAATATTACGTTTTCTCAATTTTTCAAACAAGAAGTTATCAGTGATTCTTTGTCAAATTCAAGGGCAAATTCAAAAGCTTCGGTAACTATAAATCCAAGGATGAAGTGAGGGAAAAACTAGGGGATCCTATTTTTAACAGATTTGATGGAGTTATAAGATTTACGGATCTGGATTCTGAAGCTAAAATCGAAATCGCGCGGAAAGAACTTGATGAATTGGATGAAGAAGGTACTATCTCGGAAAATATTAGGCAGAATCTTCTTGTGAATTCTACAAGACTTGAAAATGCACGAGAGATACGAAGATTAATAAAGGATACAAAATCATTAATTGAAATAAGAAAAATATGTGAATAAGTAATTAGTTTGAACTATTGGACACTGCGGTCTTTATGGAATGACAGGGCAGACATATGAATGTGAAAATTTTGTAGTAGTTCTTTGGGGTTATAACACTGCAAGCAAAAATCTGACTGCTATGTGTGTACATAAAAGAAATGGTAAAAGTAGTTTGATTTATACTGGAAAAGGTAAAAATTTATGATTAGAAGAAATACGGTGAGATCGCGTAGTAAAATAATACGAATGAAAAAAGTGCCCGGGCCGTAGCTATATTCACCGCGTGAAAAATTACAAGACTGTATATGGATTTTCACAATAGGCGATGCAGATGATAAACCTTCAGTGCCTCATGCTCATGCGCAGGGAACGGGATATCGTTTGGATGCATGGACTGGAGATATTTATCCGGCGGGCAGTGAAAGAAAACGAACAATAGGAAAATTAAGTAAAAAGAGCTGGCGAGATTACATTCAGACCCCGGATTTTAAAATTTGCAAGGAAACAAATTCAATGGTACAGGGAAAACAATCCCAAGATAAATTTTTATGTGCCGGAATGGTTTACGACTTTAACCAGGAGAAGTGAATTAGCAACAATAAAGCAAGAAGAGGTAGCAGATGTATTTGCTTTTGTCGGAAAATCTCATGTAAAATCGGAGATGTAAACTAGAAAGATAGTAGTAGGCCATGCAACAGTGCGTCTGCAATTGCGTTGGAAGGACAAAGAATCACTAATCTTGCAGTCATAAAATTAAAAAAAGATTGCTATTTTCGGAGATGCTGAGTATAATATAAGTACCAAGAGAGAAATCTCTTCCTGATTTCAGGACACGAAGCATAAGGTGTTTGCTTCCGTTGCGCTGGCAACGTTAAAACTTTGCGCTTACTCTTCAGCCAGAGGATAATCAAGCCGGATAGGTGAAATGCCTGTGATTTGGTGGCAAAGCACCATAATGAAACCAGTTTTATGAGAACTATGGAGAAACCTTTGATACAAAGGTTTCTCTTTACGTTAAGGGAAATATGAAATGTACGGCGCGGAATATAAGAATATTGACGTCTGAGGAAATGTTAACTATATTGCGTAAAAGCGCAACTTTATATTCGGAATACGTTGATACTACCTTATTGTTCATATTTAGAAAGAGCAAGTCAGATTCCTATGACTATTATGAAGTTCGATTTGGTAAGAATAATTTTATGCATTTGGCAGGGATAAAGAGTGAGTCGCTAAATGCTAATGAATTTTATGAAGCTTGTATATCGGGAGAAATTACCAGGGAGCAGTGTAAGCCACGGAGATGCAAGTACCATGTATTCCAAAATAGGAGTAATGGAGAAAATATTGGATCTGAGAAATAGTAAGTGTTATAAAATTGGAGAAAAGATTTAGTAACACGAGACAATGACTTTGAAATGGCTACTGGAAATTCAACAGGGGTAATAGGATACGATTCACGAATAAAGAAAAAGGGAACTAATCAGGTTGACCGGACAAAGGCGCCTGTTCCAACGACATTACTGAACAGTGCTATTACGAATTATTGCTCAGATCCACAGAAGATTATGTTTATTTTACAAAAGACAGATGCTGATGATACATATAATAAATTGTTTTACGAAATAAAGAAAGATCTGTTTCAAATAGAAAAAGAGGGCTTCACAGATGCGTTGAAATCATTGATTTCATTGTAATGATCAATTTGTATTTATTTGGGGAAATAATTCTTAATTGAGAAAAGTCAACTGGGCACCGAGAAAAGTCAATTGAACATGCAGGAAACTCAACTCATGGAAAGAAAAGTCAATTCATATTGAGGCGAGGGAATGGTGCTATATATATTTAATTCATTTTTAACTTGAAATAAGATGAAATGAAAAATCGTAATTCAACAAACGAGTTAGAAATGAATTAGAATCGAGTTAAACACAAAAATAAGAGGATGTAGTCAAAAGCATGAGACCGTTTCAAGTTTTGTGTAAACGTTAAAACTGATATAAGATTTGTGAATAGTTACAATGGGCAGAGCCGATTTTCCGGATTCTGCCCATATCTGCATTATACAGTAGTTTTTAGGCATGTCAATAAAACCTGCCTAAAATTGACTGCTTTACAGGTTCCGCCCTGCCAGACGTTCTTCAAAATAAATTTCAAGCTGGGAATGGATCTGTCCCCAGTCCTGCCTGTGTCCGGTCCATTTTTCGTGATATCCATGGTTGCCAGATACAGCATTTTCAAAGGCTGTCATCCGACGGAAATACCGCCTTGCTTTTAGTCACTTTCCGGAGCTGGCGGTTGAATCCTTCAATGGCATTTGTGGTATAAATCAGCCGTCTTACTGCCTCCGGATATTTGAAATAAGTGGACAGGGTTGCCCAATTATCATGCCAGGATTTATAGATTTTTGGGTACTTGGAATCCCATTTATCCTTGAACAGTTCCAGTTCATTTAAAGCGGTTTCTTCCGTCGGAGCTGCATATACAAGCTTCAGATCAGCCATCAGTTTTTGATGTCTTTGTATGAAACAAACTTCGTTGAATTACGGATCTGATGGATGATACACTGCTGAATCTCTGTTTTGGATAAACAGCCTCGATTGCCTGTGGAAATCCATTTAAACCATCAACGCATGCAATCAGGATATCCTCAACGCCTCTGTTTTTAATCCATTCATGATAGAAAGCCAGAACTTTGCACTTTCGTTTTCTCCAACATACATTCCAAGAACATCTTTTTCCCATTCATATCGATACCAAGGGCAATGTAAACAGCACGTTTTACAATTCGTCCTTCACTTCGCACATGATAGTGGATTGCATCCATATAAACAACTGCATAGACTTCTTCCAAAGGTCGTTCCTGCCATTCTTTTACAATCGGCAGGATTTTGTCTGTGATCCGGCTGATTGTGCTGTCAGAAATATCAATATCGTATAATTCACGCATGTGGGATTCAATGTCTCCAGTTGTCATTCCCTTGGCATACATGGAAAGTATTTTTCTTCCATGTCCTGAGTTACGGTATTCTGATATTTTTAATCAGCTGAGGTTCATAATCACCATTACGATCCCTTGGGATTGCCACATCCATATCTCCATAACTGGTGTGCATGGTTTTGCTGGAATGTCCATTTCTACTATTGTCTGTTTCTTTGTTTCGATAGTCATACTTGGAATATCCTAATTCTTCATCCAGTTCTTCATCCAAAGCACCTTCCAAAATGACAGACATCATGTCACGCATGATGCTGTTAACATCGGTGCCATCTTTGATGCTGATATCATTATTTTTCAGATAGTCACGCATCATTTCATTGCAGCTTTTGTGGGCTGTCTTTTCTTCTTGCCATAAAATAACCTCCAAACTGAGTAATTTTATCTTACATCAGTTTGGAGGTTTACACAAACTTTAGGATACTCCCAAAAGCATCGACATCCGGCTCCGTCCACAGTATAATCCCATCTTTGACAGTCAAATTTATCAAAACACCGCTGAAAGCCTTATTCTACCTGGGTTTTCAGCGGTGTCTTTTCGTTTTACTATATAGTCTTTTTCTGAATCAGATATGGATGATAGACTTTTATGATTTTTCTCGAGATTGTTTACTAAGTTTTGGATTTCTTTCATTTTCCTTTTGGTAAGAAATTCATAATCCGTTTCGAATCCGGCTACTTCATGTAATGCATCCGTCAGTTTAGTAGATTCATAAATCGGTATGAATCCCTGCCCTGCACATCTGCAAATTCATAGTCTCTTAATGTCGACAATAACTCTTCACATGTATATTTCCGCTCGAGTTTTTCGAGCAGACGATAAATGAACAGCGCTAGAAAACAGATCAGGAAATGTGCTCGGATCCGGTCGTTTCGCTGGACAAAACCGGACGGGCAGAAAAATCCGTTTTCATGATCCGAAAGCATGCTTCAATCTGCCAACGGCTTTCACTGACTTTTAAAATATTTTCCGGCTCATCGTCAAAAGATCCGTACATACAGCATAGAGGCCATCGTACTGTGCTTCCTGTGCAATCTTTTCTTCATCCAGAAAATATAGGATATCGGCCATTTCTCCGTCTTTTGTAACAGCTGTTTTATCAATAAATCTTGCTGGGTCATTCGGATTTTCCGGTTTTCTTATGCCTGCCATTTTAAAGCATTGCTTTTGCTCGTTCAATCTGTTTCTCCCGAATCTCTTTTGATAAGCAGCGTATTTTGGTGAGTAAGTAATCAACAGACGCTGTTCCATCTTTGGAACTGTAAGGTTCTTCTTTATAAAAGTTCCTCTTTATCATCGTCTGTCAGGCTGTTCAGATCGACCGCTTTATGGTCTGAGAGGCACCGGAATCCTTTTGTTTAGTGCAAGTGTCCGGTATTCTTCTGGAAGTTTTTGATAGACTGGGTTACGATATAAGAGCGCTTCTTGCTGTGATTTAAGAGCCGGTTATTTTCAGAACCAAGGCCTGCATCAGAACAGAAGATAAACTCTTCACACCCAAACTCCTCAATCACTTTTTCTCGAGTGGTTTCAAAGATGTCTGTTCATTTTGATTTCCTGGAAATATGCTGAAAGCCAGTGGGATTCCATCTCCGTCGGTAAAGAGTCCCATCTGCACGATAGGATTTGGACGGTGTTCTTTACTTTTTCCGTATTTTTATCTCCATCTTCTTGTTCAATCTCAAAGTAGTAGTTGGTACAGTCGTAGTAAAGGACCCCATCGTTACGTTTTAAAACAGACTTTGAATTGCGATATAGCTCTGACTGAATCAGATCGCATTCTTCTGAAAGAACATTCAATGCCCGGTAAATATCATGAAGCTGATAAGTGGGTGCTTCTAGGAAGTTTTAGCCGTTTCAAAGAAGAACGTTTGCTGCCTGGTTCTAAAATGCGTGTATAGATGAGATCGGATAAGATCGCGTTCAAATAATAATCATTGTGATGTTTATCTCGAATCTTTCGACATACCTTGTTTAAACCAAGTTCATAATAAAGAGACTGCAGGAAAAGGTAACCTCCCTGAAATTTTCGCTTTTCTCCATGGGCGATCTTTCGGTTTGGATGGAAAGTAATAGGACTACAATGATTCGCTTTTCCTGTTCAAACTTTTCGGTCTCAATGCGAGCCTGTTCTTTTGCCCAGGCCATAACATCGTCTCTGGTGGGACCATGTTCAACTAACAATTCTTTTAATGTTCCAAGTTTGCGGATTGTCCGAGAGGTAGATTTTCCGTTACTGTCGATGTAGGATTGCTTTATATAAAAGACTCAGCGTTTTTGATTTTGATGTATTGACCTTCAATTTTTCACCTCAATACCATTATAGCACAAAAGCCGAAAAGCCTATATATAAAACAACAAATTTGACAAAAATATAAGCATTCATGCGGCTTATACGCTGTTTTTCATTCGGAAGGTGTCAAACTCCCGTTGAAATAAGATGAAATGAAAAATCGTAATTCAACAAACGAGTTAGAAATGAATTAGAATCGAGTTAAACACAAAAATAAGAGGATGTAGTCAAAAAGCATCGACATCCGGCTCCGTCCACAGTATAATATAAGTAATCTAATAAGAAAACAGAGTTATCATTGTTACGGTAGCAGATGGAAATGGTAGCCAGAGTTGTGAACTCGATGGAACTCAATAGTTATCGCCTCAGGGTGCTCCGAGCACCGACGAGCACCAAATGGGTTTGGCAGGGGTTAACACAGGTTTTCTTATTTTGACTGGGATTGACAAAATGGTTAGTAAAATCAAGGCTTTCCTTGACTTATATGAACACAGCTTGACAGCGGTTTATACCGCCAACCTGTGCTCCTAAGCACTAGTTGAGGGTTCGATTCCCCCTGGGAACGTGCATTTTTTGCAGCAATGATCGTAAAAGCTCATTGCTGCTTTTTCTTTTTTTCGGTGCTCATGAGCACCGAGAGAACACTTAAACGCAGATATTGAGCACCGAAATTTCTTAACGGGCACCAATGCAATAATTCAATCCTGGCACCGAACGGAGATAACTACAGCGTAGGATAAGGATTGGGGTGTCAATGAATGTAAATATGGTTTTCTTGCCTGAACAAAACAGGCCTGACGGATCTATCCGCTCAGATTAGATTAAGAATCTATTCTGGGCGGATTTTTTTCGTTACAGAAAAGAGAGGCATAGGCATGGGAACGTGAATTTACGTTCTAAAGGATTTTGGGGTTTCATGATATATTGATGGAAATAAATGCGGGAGGCGAAAGAATATGGGAATCAGCATGGAAGCACAGAAAGAAGCAATATTAGAAAAATCAAAGAAGACCATGTCCGTGCCGGAGATGCGACGGCTTTGGGACTTAAGAAGACGGATAGTTACTGGCTGGTGCATCGGAATTTCTTCCAGACATATATTGTGAACGGACAGATGCGTGTTGATATTGCCAGTTTTGAAAAATGGTATGCAAATCAGGTCAAGCATAAAAAGTGAATGGTGAGGAACCGGGAGCGGAGCTGATGAAAAGTTCCTACTCTTTTCGTGACGCTGCCAACCTTCTTGGAATCCATTCTTCAAATCTGTATGAAATCTGGCGGGATCAGAACCTGAAGACAATAACTGTAGATTTTACAAAAGAATTCCGATCGAAGTATTTGAAGAATGGTATGAACATCAGATCATGTATCAGAAAGTCGGCAGGATGCCTACGATCACGGATCTGGAAAAAGACTATATCCGTTTGCAGGAGGCAGCAGCCCTCGCCGGGGTTACCAGCGGAACAATCACCAAATGGATTCAGATGGGGCATTTTTCAAGTGCCGGGGCAGGAAAGGCCCTGAGAATACATCGGAATGAATTTCTGAAGTGGCTGAAGGAATATCAGGAAGCTACGCAACGCAGAAAGAAGCAGAAAAGCGAAAAAGAAATTGAATATAAACAGTCTCTTGGAACCTTTGTTGTCCCGAAATGTACCAGGGTGAAAGAACTTGTGCGGGAGTATGTCAGGATCTATGGACATAATGAATGAGGACAAAATGATCACCGCAGCGACAGTGCATCAGATCCACAAGGTGCTGAGGAGCTGTTTCAGACAAGCCGTAAAGTGGGAAATGATGGACAAGAACCCGGCAATAGATGCAACACTTCCGAAGTACAAAGCAGAAGAACGGGAAATCTGGACAGCGGAAATGCTGATGCAGGCGATTGATGCATGTGAAAACAAATGGCTAAAAGTTGCATTTCATCTGGCTTTTGCGACTACCGTCCGTATTGGTGAGCTTCTTGGACTAACCTGGGATTGCGTAGATGTATCGGAGGAGGCCATTGCTGAAAACCGGGCCTATATCTTTATTAACAAGCAGGTGGAACGTGTATCCAGGAATGCTGTTGATGAACTGTACGCCAAAGAAGTAATCCTGATTTTTCCTTCCCAGAGGAAAAACAACAAAACCGTCAGGTTATTGAAAACACCTAAGACGGATACCAGTGAGCGGAAAGTATATATTCCTAAATTTTTGGCGCAGATTTTGGTCGATATCAAAAAAGAACAGGATGAATTAAAGGATATCCTGGGCAGTGAGTATCAGGATTATAATCTGGTCATGGCTACGACCTTTGGTCTTCCGATCGGAGACAGCTATCTGCGTGATCAGATGCAGAAGGTTATTGATAAAGAAGGGCTTCCGGATGTGGTTTTTCATAGTCTGCGCCATACAAGTGTTACATACAAGCTGAAACTGAGCGGTGGAGATATCAAAGCAGTCCAGGGGGATTCCGGACATGCACAGGCGGACATGGTAACGGAAGTGTATGGTCATATTATTGATGAGGACCGGCGAAAAAATGCAGAGAGAATGGAGAATGCGTTTTATAACAGGGAAAATCTTAATCCGCAGATGAAGGGTGCAGATGCTGGTCAGACAGCAAACACGGTGGCTGTTCCGGAAGGTGTGGATGCGGACCTTTTGATGAAGGTTCTGGGAAATCCGGAGATGGCGGCGTTGCTGACGAGTCTGGCGAAGAGCTTGAAAGCTGAATAAAAATATAATAATGGAAATAGAACAGAGTCTACTGGCATTAGGAGAAATCCAGATGTGGGTGGACTTTTTGTAATGGAAAATAATGTACATATATTAATTCGAAGAGCATATTTTGATGCTAATGATAAGAGGAACTCTTTGCGGGGATCCTCTTTTTTCTTTCAGGAATTGGAAAACTGTAGTATAATGAAAGAAATTCGGTTTATTATCAGCGGTAGCATTAAGTATGTCTGCTTGCGGGCAGGCGGCAAAGCAGGAACCGATTGTTTCTGCATCAACAGAGTTACATCAGGTTGATCTTGTTTCGGCCGGTACATTGGTATTTGATTTGGCTTCTGTTCCGGCTTATTCTGGGCAACCGTATGCCATAGTAAATGATAACAAGCCGTATTTCACAGACGCTGATCTGACGGCAGTTTCTTTTGAAACATATAGTGACCTGGATTCACTGGGTAGATGTGGTGTAGCCTATGCATCAGTTGGAAAAGATCTGATGCTGTTGAGGGCGACTATTGCACGCAGAAGATAAGTTGCGCCGGTCTGCGATAATGTGCTGTTTGTATAAGGAAAAGGACAAGGAGTTATGATGAATTTTAGTGGGATATTGATTGGTGTGCTTACCTTTTTTCTGATTGGATTGTTCCATCCTATTGTTATATATGCGGAGTATTACTTTGGAAGCCGCTGTTGGCCGGTATTTTTGCTGGTGGGCATTTTGTGTATGATTCTATCCGTAAGAATGCAGGAAATACTTTGGTCGGTTTCTCTGGGTGTTTTGGGCGTCAGTTGCTTTTGGAGCATTAAGGAATTGAAAGAACAGGAAAAAAGAGTGGCAAAAGGATGGTTCCCGAAGCGGAAGGTGGATAAGCACTAAAGAAGAAAGCGGGGAGATGAGAAGATGGCGGTATGGAGATTACAGGTGAATACTGGAGGAGCGAACGTTGCGGATTATTGCTTGCAAAACCATGTTGCAGCACTTTGGGCTGGCAAGGTACTTGCTATGGAGCGGTTCTTTCCAGACTTGGTTGACTTTATTGCAATGAATTTAATATAATATAGCCATCGGAGGATGGTTATGGATTTTATTGTCAAAGATCTGGATAGCAATTATAGATTAGATGCATTTCGTAATAAAGCAGAGAAAATTATTGTTGAAAAATGAATTCCGCTGGATCCAGATTGGAACCAAGTATAGGATTTCAAAGAAAAGTTTTGATGGGTGGCTGGACAAAATGTAAACCAGAGCAAAATATGGTCAAAAAAACATCGACATCCGACTCTTTACACGTTATAATATATGTAATCTAATAAGAAAACCAAGCAATCATTGTTGCGAAGCTGATTCGTAACGGTGGCCAACTGAATGAACTGGATGGAACCGAATAGTTAAATCCTCCGGGTGCTCCGAGCGCCGGATGCGCACCGAGAGGTGTTTTACAGAGATGAAGAACAGGTTTTCTTATTTTGACAAAATGTAACAGAATAGTCAGTAAAATTAAGGCTTTACCTTGATTTAGCTTGACTTAAGTATATGCGTGTTTATATGGGGATCTTGAACTCCTAAGGTGTAGTTGTGGGTTCAATTCCGCCGGGAACATCAGTTCGAAGCAGTAATGATTGAAAAGTCATTGCTGCTTTTTGTATCTTGGGTGGAAATTTCCACCCAGAATTGAAAACAGAACGATTTCATCCACCCAAAATAAGATTTTGCCACCCATTTGAAAATTATAATTTTCCACCCAGATGTGTGGCATATGGTGTAAGAAAGAAAAGGGTTGTCAATGAATGCAAATTTGGTTTTCTTGTCTGTATGATTCAGACCTGAGGAAGATAGATGCTCAGATTAGATGCAATAAGTCTAGTCTGGGCATTTTTTCGTCCAGGAGAAAAGGAGGATTCATGGAAGTACGAAAAGAAGATCAAAGAGATCAGGATGAAAAAGTCGTTGAGATAGAAATTGAACGACTCAGGGATTTTAAAAATCATCCATTTAAGGTACAGGCAGATAGTCAGATGAAAGAGTTACAGGAATCAATTAAGAAATATGGAATTCTTAATCCGCTAATTGCGAGACCGAGACCGGAAGGATTTTATGAAATTATTTCTGGTCATAGAAGAAAGTATGCAGCACAGCAACTGAAATATACGAAGGTTCCGGTCATTATCAGATATATGCTTGACGAGGATGCAATTATTTCAATGATAGATGCTAATTTACAGAGGGAGCGGATTTCACCGAGTGAAAAAGCATTTGCTTATAAGATGAAATATGATGTACTCAAGCGAAAGGCAGGAAGAAGGAAATGTAGCCAGGTTGACTATTTAACTGGTAAAAAAAGCGTGGAAGTCATAAGCGAAGAATGTGGGGACAGTCCAAAGCAGGTACAGAGATATTTGAAACTTACCAAACTGATTCCAGAGCTGCTTGAAAAAGTGGATGATGGAACAATGGGATTTACGATAGCTGTGGAATTAGCATCATTAACCGAAAAAAATCAGAAGACTGTGCTGGAAGCAATGGAAAGCACATTGGGTACACCAAATCTGTCCCAGGCAATTCGGATCAAAAAATTGCAGGAAGACGGAAGATTCAGCCAAGAAAAAATAGAGGAGTTCTTAAGTGAGATCAAGCAAAAAGATGTTGATCGGGTGGTTTTCAAAAATGAACAGCTATACCGATATTTTCCATCGTATTACACAGCAGAACAGATGAAAAGAGAAATACTGACACTATTAAAAATTAATATGACATTTGAATAAAACAAAGGAGAAAAGTATGTGTAGAGTTATTGCAGTATCAAATCAAAAAGGCGGAGTAGGTAAAACAGTATCATGTGTAAATCTTGGAATAGGATTAGTACAGGAAGGAAAGAAGGTGCTTCTGATAGACGCTGATCCACAGGGGAGTCTTACAATCAGCCTTGGTTATGAGGAGCCGGATGAAATGGAGTATTCTCTGGCAACACTGATGATGAACATTGTGAATGATGAAAAACTGAATATAGAAAAGACAATCTTACACCATAAGGAAGGCGTGGACCTTATCCCAGCTAACATTGAATTATCAGCCATTGAGGTATCTCTGGTAAATGCCATGAGCAGGGAACTGATTCTGAGATCTATGGTAGACAGGCTGAGAGAATTTTATGATTACATCATAATTGATTGTATGCCTTCACTTGGAATGATGACAATTAATGCATTAGCATGTGCAGATTCTGTACTGATACCAGTGCAGGCAGCGTATCTTCCGGTCAAAGGCCTAGCGGTGTTTGTTCTTGCTGTAAGCTGTATGATATTGAAATTGTGGGATATCATCGAATATGCCATTGGAGTAATATGTGGTCATTTATTTGAAATATTATCGATGTAGATGCTTACGCTGGTTTAAGTATAAATTTATGTATCATGAAAAAGAAAAGGCACCACAGGGTTAGAACCTGTGACTGCTAAACCGTTTTTGCCCAATTCGTATTTGGATTACTTCGACAAATCGGAATTTACAGGAAGTGTGACAAGAAAGCCAAAACGGTATACTGGGAAAAAAGATTAAGAAAAGAATAAAGAGCTGGTTTTAATTGTAAAATTTATGGGGAACTAACATCAGCTTATTGACATAAATTTAAAAATAAGTATAATAATAGTTGAGTAGTTGTTCAACTATTATTATTTGGAGGTGAATATATGCCAAAAACGTCTTATATTTGTAATTGCGATGTAATTCATGAGGATATTGTGAATGATGTGAAATCCAAGATGCAGCCAAAAGATGATTATATCCAGTTGGCTTCTTTGTTTAAGCTATTTGGAGATGGAACTAGAGTACAAATCTTACACGCTCTAGAACAGAGTGAGATGTGTGTATGTGATCTTGCAGTGCTACTTGGGGGTAACAAAATCTGCAATTTCGCATCAGTTAAAGGCATTACGCCTTGCGAATCTGGTAAAATTCCGTAAAGAAGCACAGATAGTTTACTACTCGCTGGCAGATGATCATGTGAAAGAGATTATTGACAAGGGATTTGAGCATCTTTGGCAGAAATAATATTTTTTAACATTATAATTGAGTAATTGAACAACTAAACAAATTGTAAGGAGATTATCATGAAACGCATATTTCTATTAAAAGGGTTGGACTGTCCAAATTGTTCCGCAAAAATTGAAAAAGAAGTCGGAGAGTTGGATGGAGTGCAATCCTCAGTGGTAAATCTGATGAAGCAGACGCTTACAATCAATGTTACTCAGACAGCCGCAGATACGATAGCCAGTCAGATTGAAACGATTGTTTATAGTCATGAGCCAGATGTGGAAGTTCAGGAAGAAACCGTTATGAATGTTACAAAGAGTTATTTGTTAAAGGGCTTGGACTGTCCGAATTGTTCCGCAAAAATTGAAAAAGAAGTCGGAGAGTTGGATGGAGTGCAATCCTCAGTGGTAAATCTGATGAAGCAGACGCTGACAATCAATGTTGCTCAGACAGCCGCAGATACGATAGCCAGTCAGATTGAAACGATTGTTCATGGCCATGAGCCAGATGTGGAAGTTTCTGAAATTGTACAGGAATCTTATATACCGGAGAAAAAAAGCAGGAGGCCAATGAATCCTATAACAATGAGGATAAGAAGTTGACAGTTCGTTTAGCGACTGGTGCAGCAATCTATGCCATTGGTATGGCATTGACTGTTTTTGCGAAAGTGCCACTGCCTATCGAGTTAGCTTTTCTCATTGTTTCTTATGTTATTCTTGGTGGAGATGTTGTATGGCAGGCTGTGAGGAACATTTCAAAGGGGCGTGTATTTGATGAACATTTTTTGATGAGTGTTTCTACGATTGGGGCTTTTGTCATTGGTGAATATCCAGAAGCAGTTGCTGTTATGCTATTCTATCAGGTAGGTGAATTTTTTCAGTCATTGGCTGTTAAGCGTTCCAGAAAATCTATATCAGACTTAATGGATATACGTCCAGATTCTGCTACAGTAAGAAGAAATGGGGAATTGATTACCATATCTCCAGAAAATGTCTCCATTGGTGAGATTATTATTGTAAAGCCTGGTGAAAAAATTCCATTAGACGGTGTGGTATTGGATGGAGATTCTATGCTAGATACAAGGGCCTTAACAGGAGAATCAGTTCCGAGAAGTGTTCATAAAGGAGACGAAGCACTTTCCGGTTGTATGAATCAGACGGGTGTCTTAATGATTAAGACAACAAAAGCATTTGGTGAATCTACGGCTTCAAAGATTATTGATCTTGTGGAAAATGCGTCAAGCCGAAAAGCACCAACAGAAAATTTTATTACTACATTTGCACGTTATTATACACCTGTGGTTGTAATCTTAGCAGCTTTTCTGGCGATTCTGCCACCGATCATTCTTGGCGGAGGCTGGACAGAGTGGATTCGCAGAGGATTTGTTTTCCTTGTGGTATCTTGTCCATGTGCATTGGTTATTTCAATCCCGCTGACTTTCTTCGGCGGCATTGGTGCAGCATCTAAACGAGGTGTTCTTGTAAAAGGAAGCAATTATTTAGAGGCACTTAATAATGTCAGCATTATTGTGTTCGATAAAACCGGAACACTTACAAAAGGTGTTTTCAATGTGACGGATATTTTGCCTGCAAATGGATTTTCAAAAGAACAGGTTCTGGGTATGCGGCGGAGGCAGAGAGTTTTTCTAACCATCCTATTGCAAAATCCATTCTTGCTGCTTATGAAAAAGAAATTGATCAGTCAGTGATTTCTGATTATAAGGAAATTTCAGGATATGGAATCAGTGTAATGGCAGGGGAAAAGAAAGTTTTGCTGGCAATACGAAACTTATGGATACAGAATGTATAGAGTACACAACCTGTGAAAAAGCAGGTACAAAAGTTTATTTGGCTGTAGATGGTCAATATGCAGGATGTATTTTGATAACAGATGAAGTGAAGCCGGACAGTAAAAAGCAATTTCTGACCTGAAACATATCGGCGTGGAAAAACAGTCATGCTTACCGGTGATGATGAAAAATTGGTAAGTCTGTTGCAGAAGAATTGCAGTTGGATAAATATTATGCACAGCTGCTTCCTGACCAAAAGTGGAAAAGGTTGAGCTTTTAGATAGTAAAAGAGACCGGGAAGCAAATTGGCTTTTGTTGGTGATGGTATCAATGACGCTCCTGTCCTTGCCCGTGCAGATGTTGGTATTGCAATGGGTGGGCTTGGTTCGGATGCGGCCATTGAAGCAGCAGATGTAGTTCTGATGACAGATGAACCGTCTAAGCTGGTGGACGCGATTGAAGTAGCAAAAGCGACAAAACAAATTGTCATGCAGAATATAGTGATTGCTCTTGGGATTAAGAGTGTGTTCCTGATTCTTGGCGCTCTTGGTATTGTGGGAATGTGGGAAGCTGTATTTGGTGATGTAGGCGTTACCATAATTGCTGTTTTGAACGCAATGAGAATTTTGAAAAATAGGAAATGAGGTGGAAATGTGAAACGAAAACTGATTCTGTTAGTTGTTACGATTGTTTTTCTTGTAGGTTTTGGTGTCATTTTACATTCACCGCCTTCTATGATTGATGTAGTCACAGGAGCAACACCGAAGTCAAAAGGCGGCTCAAGCCTCCGCACAGTTGGAAGGCTCTTATGTTCTCGGTATTAATATGATGTCAGATGGTCTCGACAACGAGAACACACGGAATAAATTAAAAGAATTGGCATTGGACGATTTGGAAACAAATGAAACAGATCTCATGAAAACGGATATTAGTTTTCGGTTATATGTATCTGAGACGGATTATCCGCTTGTCAGTTATGCTAAGAAACTCTGTGACAGGTTGAAACAGGCCGGTTTTTTCCGTAGATCTGAAAGAATACAGTAACACAATGATGCTATCAAGAGTGGTAAGTGGAAAGTATGATGTATTCCTGGCATCGGATGATTTTATTGACGTTACAACGCTAACACAGATGGACTATATGATCATGGACAGCGAAGAAATGAGGTGAGCGGGAATTTATGAGAAAATGGAATACGATTTTGTCTGTTTTAATGCTTCTCATTTTTATGATTCATGGAATCATGGGCAGCTTTATGCTGAACGGAGTTGGAAGTAGTGCAGGGAAACTTCTTGCATGGATTGGTGTTGGTATTCTTGTTGTGCATACGGTGATTGGTGTCATCCTGACAGTTCAGAGTTTACAGACAGCGAAGCAATCAGGAAAAAATGTATCTGAAACAAAACGTCATATTTTGGGCGAGACGAGCCAGTGGGATGGCAATACTGATTCTGCTGTTATTCCATATTGGCTTGTTTGGAAAGGTGCAGAATGGGACATATATTTTGTTCCCTTTTACAACTGTAAAGATGGTAACTCAGCTTTTGTTCGTAGCGGCAATCTTTGTTCATATTTTTATCAATATACGCCCATTGCTCGTATCACTGGGAATCATTAGTTATAAAGAACGAAGGGAGCGATATTTATTTGATCCTTTCGGTGCTTCTTCTTTTTATAGCGGGAGCGGTTATTTTATATTATATTGGGTGGCAATATCTATGAGTAAGACAATTATTATTATAGGTGCTGGACTGGCAGGACTTTCAGCGGCTTTGCAGGCAGCGGAAAATGGATGCAATGTAAAACTGGTTTCCTCCCTTCCGTCAGAGCGGGCACAGTCTGTTATGGCGGAGGGCGGTATCAATGCAGCTTTGAATACAAAAGATGAAAACGACAGTCCCGAAGAACATTTTACAGATACAATAAAGGCAGCATGTGGTCTGGCAGATCCAAATGCAGTTTGGGGAATGACACAGGCAGCACCGGAGCTGGTGCACTGGCTGCTAAAACTTGGAGTTAAATTTAACATGAGTGGCTATGATGATGTGGATCTGCGGAATTTTGGCGGGCAGAAAAAGAAACGGACTGCTTTTGCACAGAGCGATACCGGGAAGCAGATCATGACAGCTATGATAGACGCTGTTCGCAGGAAAGAAGCATCTGGTATGGTAGAACGGTTCAGCCATCATTCTTTCCTAACACTTCGTCTGTGTGGCAATATTTGTTGTGGCTGCGTAATCAGGGATGAATACAGTCAGGAGACTGTGGAATTACCGGGGGATGCGGTTATTGTTGCCACCGGTGGTATGCACGGATTGTTTGGAAATACAACGGGTTCGCTGAGCAATACAGGAGAAGTCACCGCAGAATTGTTCCGGCTTGGTGTTCCTCTGGCAAATGGCGAGATGATCCAGTACCATCCGACAACTGTGAAATGTGGTGGAAAACGCATACTCATCAGCGAGGCGGCCAGAGGGGAAGGTGGCAGGTTGTTTGCCATGAAAGATGGAAAACAATGGTATTTCATGGAGAAAAAATACCCGGAGCTTGGAAATCTGATGCCACGAGATATTACCGCCAGAGAGATATGGAAGGTCAGCCATGAATCAGAGGTATTTCTTGACATGACGGAAATATCGGAGGAGATTATTTCAAATAAGCTATCTGGTCTGGCAGACGATTGTATGACCTATCTGCATAAAGATATACGAAAGGAACCGGTGTCTGTTTTACCGGGAATTCACTATTTTATGGGAGGCATTCTGGTGGATGAGCAGCACAGAACGCCGATTCAGAATCTTTACGCTGCCGGAGAATGCTGTGCCCAATATCATGGTGCCAACCGTCTTGGTGGAAATTCTCTGTTAGGAGCGTTATACGGAGGACGTGTTGCGGCAAAATCAGCATGTGAACAGGCAGATGTAGTAGATCTATCTTGTGCGACACAGATAGATTTTCCACCAGCGTCTCAAATTTCAGAAATAAAGCAATTAAACAAAGTGATGCAGGATACTATGGGCGTTGTCAGAAATGAGAATACGTTGTTAAATGGGATTCAAACGGTACAAGCGCTGACAGGAAATCTTCCATTGCTTGGCATGGCAGTTCTAAAGAGTGCTCTTGCAAGAAAAGAAAGCCGTGGTGCACACTGGCGGGAGGATTATCCGAAGAGCAATGATGATGATTACCTTAAAACAACGGTAGCCAGATTTGATGGAAAGCAGATACAGATTTCCTTTGTACCTGTTCCAGAAAGGCGGTGATTCACTTGGTATATAAAATAAGAATCAGGCGGCAGGAGAGTCAGAAATCAGACAGTTATTGGCAGGAATTTGAGTTTGACGGAAGCAAAAACAGCTCTGTTGCCAATGTTCTAAAGGAATTGAACAGTAGAACCCCTTTGAAAGATAATTCAGGGAATATAGTTACTCCCATCAGCTGGGAATGTAGCTGTATGGTGCGAAAATGTGGGGCTTGCGCCATGCTGATTAACGAACGTCCGAGGCTGGCATGCTCTACATTTCTACATACGTTAAAAGGTTCTACAATCACCTTGGAACCTTTAAGCAAATTTCCGCTTGTAAGAGATTTGATCGTTGACCGGTCAATTCTGTTTGAAAATTTGAAAAAACTGAACCTTTGGCTTGAAAGTGAAGCTTATATGAATCCGTGGACACATGAACCGAGATACCAGTCGGCACGCTGTCTGATGTGTGGCTGCTGCCTTGAAGTGTGTCCTAACTTCTCTGCAAGTGGGACTTTCGCAGGCGCTGTTGCTGCAGTCAACGCATTTCGGATTCTGAATGAAGAACAGGAAAGCACTCATTTGAATGAGATTTCTGCTGAATATAAGAAGAAATATTTTGAGGGATGCGGGAAGTCGTTATCTTGTCATGATATTTGTCCGATTGGTCTGTCTGTGGAAGAACTGCTTGTAAGGTCGAATGCAGCGGCTGTTTGGGGCAAATAAAATGGATGATAAAAGCTATAATGAATGTATGAAGAGAATCAAAAACTTGATTCTCTTTTTTTAAAATACATACATTGACAAATATCTATGTATATATTATATTGAACATAGACAATGATCAATGTGAGGTGTCAATATGAATGCAATGGATGTGGCTTTGATATGCAAGGCTTTGGGCGATGCGAACCGGCTGGAAATTGTACAGATGCTGTCGGATGGAGAAAAGTGCGGGTGTAAACTTTTGGAAAGATTTGAAATTACCCAGCCAACTTTATCCCATCATATGAAGATACTGGTAGGATGCGGCCTTGTGAATGATCGTAAGGAAGGAAAATGGCATCACTATTCTTTGAATTGTGAGACATTGATGAATTACAAACACTTTATAGAATCCCTTACTTGCCTTGGATGCGGTGACGGGGATTGTTGTAAATAATTTAAGGAGAGCAGATATCATGAAAAAAGAATCAAATTCAGGAATTAGTTTTTTCCAGCGTTACCTGACTGTAACCTGCCAAACATCAATCTGGGGCAGTTGCAGATAATTCTCGCAGCAGCGGGCTTACTTTCTGTATTAGCAACGGTTGGGATTGTATTCTGCAAATATTGTTCTCATCGTATCAAATCTCCTTATCGTTAAATCAATCATTTGTTGCAAAAATCAGAAGCAGCTGACTTGAAATTTTAAATTCCAGTGCAGTGGTAAATTCCACCAGACATTAAAATTCCTTGATTTTATTGAATTATAATGAGCAAAATCCTTAGATAACTGGTATAATTAAGCTAACTTCTCATAAAATATCTGAGTTTGTGACATGGAAAAGAGACCTCTGGATATCTGGTGTGTAGGACTAAATTCCACAGGCCACATCTAAAAAATGTGAATTGTTAAGTTCCAGTCTGACAGCAGATTTTTATGCTAAGTTAGTGATTAAAGCGAATCAGCTTAGGTGTCAGATTGACCTCGTCGGGTGGAATCGGCCTAAGCTGAAGTGCTTTTAAAATGTCAATGCCGTAGTTATCGAGTGCGATATCATATGGAGTGCGGCCGCCAAGACTTTCTCTGGGAGTGGAGTTGATATGATCCACAATAGTTCTCAGATCCCATTGAGTGAGGAATTCAAAGCTGGTTTTCTTTGGCAGAACCATGCGCAACATGGTGTGCGCCTGTTCAATACCACCTTTTTGACCACTTCTCATGGGATCACAGAAATAGATACTTGAACGGATAATACCATCAGATCCTGTTTCTAAAGAATCGGGATCGCCGAACTCTGATCCACGGTCCGTTAGAATCGTGTTGAGTAAAGTGAGAAAATCATAGGTTCCCAGTTGATGTTCCAACTTATCAAAAATAAGCCGTACAGCGCCCTTAGTGCAGCGGTTCATAATGAAAGCCAGGAATAACTTCTCACGAGTCAAAAAGAAGGTGAGAATGACACGTTTGGATTCCTGCGAAGAATGGACGGTATCCATTTCGGCAAAATGATCGAGTTCCAGCTTTTGAAAATCTGAAAACATACGGCCTTGAAAAACAGTACGGTCTTTGATCTGGGTTTTATGAACTTTGCGAGGTTTAAACTTTACCTTGCGCTTCAAATCAACATTTCTTGCCGTAAGAACGCCATCATTGAGGTAGGAGTAGAGTGTTCTGACCGACATATCCAACTCAGGATGGTTTGTAATGATCTGATAGGGCGATTGTCCCTGATAAATAAGAGGCGAAATGATCATGTCCTTTTGACGCAGTTCATGCTTTGTCATGTTTATGCCAGCCCTGGACGAAGACAGACATTCCTTGTATTTGCGGTCTTCAAGGGACAGATGTTTCTGGTTACCAGGAATATATTTACTCATAGAGATCTCCTTCTACTGCTGTCAGAAGGTCTTCATGAGCATAGCACGAATATATGAAAGATTAAACTCCACTCATGTAGGAGTAAATTCCACCGCATAAGCGGACGGTGGAATTTACTTTTGAAATTTTCAGGTGGACTTTTTGTAATGGAAAATAATGTACATAAGATATATTTAAAGTTATAATTAAGGTAAATACCTTTTGTATGTAGTGTTAGGTCAATTTTATATAAAAAATGCTGGAATATACCCAGAAAATAATGTAGTCCTTGAAAGTATGATTATATGTGAATTTGAAACAAAACAATAGAATTGTGCTATACTATTGTTCAAGAAAAAAACTCATTGACATATTTCAATCTATTTAGGAGGATAAACGATCATGTGTACAGCAGCAACTTATAAAACAAAAGATTTTTACTTTGGACGAACCCTCGATTATGAATTCTCTTATGGTGATCAGATAGTAATTACACCACGTAATTATGCGTTTAATTTTCGCCATGTTGGCGATATGAAAAATCATTATGCAATTATTGGAATGGCTCATGTTGCAGAGGATTATCCTTTGTATTATGATGCTATGAATGAAAAAGGAGTGGCAATGGCAGGACTGAATTTTGTCGGAAATGCTGTTTATGCCGCGATTAAGCCAGATGTGGAAAATATTGCACAGTTTGAATTTATTCCGTGGATTTTAAGTCAGTGTTCTTCTTTAGTTGAAGTTCGCGAGCTTCTTGAACGAATTAATATTGTTAATACTCCTTTCAGCGAGCAATTACCATTAGCACAATTACACTGGATCATTTCTGATGAGAATGAGTCAATTACGGTAGAATCTATGTCAGATGGTTTGCATATTTATGACAATCCAGTAGGAGTGCTTACGAATAATCCGCCATTTCCACAGCAGATGTTTCAACTAAATAATTATATGTATTTATCCCCAAAGCAACCAAAAAACACTTTTGGAGGAAATTTGGCTCTTGATGCATATAGTAGAGGTATGGGAGGTTTAGGTCTTCCGGGAGATCTTTCATCTTCTTCTCGTTTTGTGCGTGTGGCTTTTACAAAGGTAAATGCAATTTCAGGTGAATCTGAGGAAGAAAGTGTTAGTCAGTTCTTTCACATTCTTGGATCTGTGGATCAGCAACGTGGATGTTGCGAAGTGACTGATGGAAAATATGAAATCACATTGTATACATCTTGTTGTAATGTTATTAAAGGTATCTATTATTATAATACTTATGAAAATCATCAGATCAGTGCGGTAGATATGCATGCAGAGGATCTGGAAAGTAATAAATTGATTTGTTATCCAGTAATTCAAGGGGAACGAATCAATTATCAAAATAAATAGTATTTTGAATATAGAGCTGACGTAGAAAGAAGAGGTGGAATACATATGAAGCAAGATACCTTAGAAGGAAAAGCAAAAAAAAAATGGAATAAAACGATTGTGCTTTTCCATAATCTGCATTCTTCTGGAAGTGATTTTTATTATTACTATCGTAACACGCTTGAATGAATATGCAGAAATCATAAATTTATTTACCAGAATTTTAAGTGGAATCTTAGTTTTGAGATTGTATGCGTCAGATAAGACATCTTCTATGAAAATGCCTTGGGTCATTTTAATTCTGATTTTCCCAATTATGGGTGTAGGCCTGTATTTATTGATTGGCTTGAATGGTGGCACGCATAAAATGCGTGAGCGATATGCAGAAATTGATAGCAAATTGTTACCAATGCTTCCAGACAATCAGGAGTGTTTAAGCAGAATAAAAGAAAAGATTCCGAAAGCAGGAAATATTGCAAGTTACATACAAAGAAATTCGTGGTATCCAATCTATCAGAATACGGATATCAAGTATTTTGATGAAGCAGTGAAGGGATTAGAGGCACAGCTTGAAGAACTTGCGAAAGCACAAAAGTTTATCTTCATGGAATATCATGCGATAGAAGATGCTGAAGCTTGGCATAAGATTCAAGATGTTCTGGAAGAGAGTAAAAGTGGAAGTCAGGGTATTCTATGATGATATGGGGTCTATAGGTTTTATTAACACAGATTTTGTAAAAAAGATGGAGAGTATAGGAATTCATTGTCGTGTATTCAATCCATTTGTGCCAGGCTTAAATCTATTTTTGAACAATCGTGATCACAGAAAAATAACAGTAATTGATGGAAAAGTTGGATTTACAGGTGGATATAATCTTGCAAATGAATACTTTAATTATACGCATCCGTATGGGCAGTGGAAAGATACCGGTATTCGTTTAGAAGGAGATGCTGTTCAGTCACTTACAGTGACATTTTTAGAAATGTGGAATGCTGTTAGTGAAAAGCTACGAATGATACTGATTTTAGTAAATACATTATTCATTACGATTATAAAGCACAGCAAACAGGTTTTGTTCAGCCTTATGCCGACAGTCCTATGGATAATGAGCAGGTCGGAGAAGAAGTTTATATCAGTATGATAAATAAGGCCGAAAATTACTGTTGGTTTATGACACCATATCTAATTATAACAGACGAAATGACACATGCGTTATGTCTGGCTGCTAAGCGAGGGTAGACGTAAGAATTATCACACCAGGAATTCCTGATAAAAATTCATTTATAATATAACTCGCTCTTTTTATCATGGATTGGTTAAACATGGAGTGCGAGTTTATGAATGGACACCAGGATTTTGCCATGCGAAAATGAGTATAGTGGATGACTGTATGGCAACCTGTGGAACAATCAATCTGGATTATAGAAGCTTATATCATCATTTTGAAAACGGCTGTTTTATGGCAGATTGTCAGGCAGTTGTGGAAATTAAAAATGATCTGATAAGAACGATGGGAGAATGTCGTGATGTAACAGATCAATATTGTACTGGGCGCAGTGCATATTTGCGACTGGGACAATTATTTATGAGATTATTTGCTGGATTGTTATAAGAATTTAGTGAAACGACCTTTCAAAAAATAGTTGATTTTGAGAGGTCGTTTTTGTTATGTCTGATTGCCGGTACAGGAAATTTACATGGATAAAATTAATTCTGTTGAGGTAAAATTGAGGTTGACTTTGTATTGTATAGACATAGGATGAAAAAAAGTCAGGTGATGTGCGATGGGAAAACGTAAGATATGTAAAATTGTTTTTGTTATACTGTCAATTTTTTTATGTGTGGCTTTTTATGAATTATTTGGAATCTGTATTGCATATAAAAAACAGCCGGAAGTGTCTAATACCATCAAAAAAGAAACACAAAATGATTCGTGGAACGAACGCAGCGAGAATATGGAACGAGCAGTGATCATAGAAAAAAATCCAGAAGCACTTTTACAAAGAGTGCGTTTGATCCGAAATGCAAAAGAAGACATTATTCTTTCTACTTTTGCATTTCAATCAGATGAAAGTGGAAAATTGATCTTAGGAGCACTGCATGATGCGGCAGACAGAGGTGTGCATGTTCGTCTGTTAGTAGATGGAATGGAGAGCTGGGTTGATATGGAAGGCAATCCGTATTTCTATGGATTATCTTCCCATAAGAATGTTGAAATTAAACTGTATAATAAGGCCAATCCGTTGAAACCATGGAAGATGATGGGGAGAATGCATGATAAATATTTGATTGCAGATGGTAAGACATATATTCTTGGTGGAAGAAATACATACAATTATTTCCTGGGTGATTTTCTGGGACATAAGAACTATGACAGAGATGTGTTAGTGGTTTGCGATGAACCTGAGAAAGAAAATTCAGTTAACCAGTTGTTAGAGTATTTTGAAACGATATGGGAACAAGAAGACAGTGGTTATTTTCATAACAATAAAAAACTGGCAAATAGAAAATCTGTAAAGAACGCAGTTTTAGAGCTGCAGAACGGCTATCAGAAATATTTTGAAGAGAATAAGGAAAGAATCTGCGATACCAATTACACGGACGAAACTTTTGAGACAGAAAAGATTGCATTAGTGTCAAATCCTATCCACACAGGTTCCAAAGAACCAGTAGTGTGGTATCAACTGGGAGAACTAATGAAAAATGCAAAAGAGCGCGTGAAAATTCATACACCATATATTATCTGCAATGATATGATGTATAATACATGGAAAGAGATTGCGGAGAGAGTTCCGGATTTTTCTATCATGACCAATTCGGTTGCCAACAATGGAAATCCGTTTGGTTCTGCTGATTATGCGAGAAACAGAAACAGAATTTTAAATACAGGAATTGATATCTGGGAGTATGAAGGCGGCTATTCTTACCACGGAAAAAGCATCCTGATTGATGATGATCTATCCGTAATCGGTTCCTTTAACATGGATATGAGAAGCACGTATCTGGATACGGAACTGATGCTTGTAATACGTAGCAAAGAGATTAATAAACAGTTGGAAGAAGGCATGATGGAATATGAAAGAGTGTCCCGACAGGTATTGGAAGATGGAACCTATCGTGATCCGTATCATGTAGAGCCAATTGAATTGACAAAGAAGCGTCAGAGAAACGTACTTTTGGTACAGCATCTGCTTGGATGGGCAAGATATCTGTTCTGATAAAGGAGGAAGAAGATCGTGTTTCAAATATTAATTGTAGAAGATGATAAAGAATTAAGCCAGCTATTCCAAAAAGTGCTTGAGAAGAATGGATATCAGGTCAAAAGTGCATCGGATGGAGCACTGGCATTAGAAATATTGGATAAAGAGTATATTGATCTGATCATTTCCGATATTATGATGCCGGTTATGGATGGTTATGAACTGGTGTCGGAACTCCGTTCAGTAGGATATCAGATACCGGTACTTATGATCACTGCGAAAGGTTCCTTTGATGATATGCGCCAGGGATTTCTTTCGGGAAGTGACGATTATATGGTAAAACCGGTAAATGTGAATGAAATGGTTTTAAGAGTCGGAGCACTGCTTCGCCGTGCACAGATACTGAATGAACACAAAATTGTGATCGGTTCAACAGAGTTTGATTATGATGCAATGACGGTTACAACTGATAAGGAAAGTCTTGTTTTGCCTAAAAAAGAATTCCTGCTTTTATATAAGCTTGCAGCTTCGCCAGGCAGAACATTTACAAAACAACAGTTAATGGATGAAGTATGGGGATACGAGACGGAGGCAGACCCACATACGATAGAGGTACATATAGGAAGAATCAGGGAGCGTTTGAAAGATAACCCTGATTTTGAAATCGTAACAATGCGTGGAATTGGATACAAGGTGGTGAAAAAATAATGGAACAAAAGAAAGAAAAAGGATTGCGGATCCGATCCTGTCTGACTGGTGCAATCTGGCTGGCACTTGTATTTTCAACAGTCATATCTGCGTTATTATTTGCTTTTTTGAATCATTTTTTTAATCTGCCTGGTAGCATACCTGTGCTTGGCTGGCTTTTGATTTTTAATACATTGATTGCAGGGCTGATTACTTCCTTTATCAATGCAAGGTTGCTGGAACCAATTACCAGACTCAGTAAAGCAATGAAGGAAGTTTCGCAGGGAGATTTTGAACAGCACTTGGAAACGAACAGCCGTATCGCAGAAGTTGGAGAATCTTACCAGAGTTTTAATGTGATGACAAAAGAGCTTCGTGCAACAGAAGTACTGCAGATGGATTTTGTCTCCAATGTTTCTCATGAGTTTAAGACCCCGATCAATGCCATTGAAGGGTATACAATGCTTCTTCAGGGAGAAGAACTGTCTCAGGAGCAAGAGGAATATGTAGAAAAAATCCTGTTTAATACCCAAAGGCTTTCCGGATTGGTTGGAAATATTTTGCTGTTATCCAAGTTAGAGAATCAGAACATACCCATGAAAAAAACAGAATATCGTTTGGATGAACAGATCCGTCAGGCATTTCTTTCCCTGGAGACAAAATGGACAGAAAAAGAAATTGGTTTCCAGGTAGAGCTGGAGGAAGTTAAATATACTGGGAATGAAGGACTTTTTATGCATATATGGATGAATCTTTTAGATAATGCGATTAAGTTCAGTCCTGCAAAGGGGACAATTATGATGTTTCTGAAGCAGGAAAAGGATTCTGTAATGTTTATTCTGGAAGATGAAGGACCGGGAATAGAGGATGATGTGAAAACCAGAATATTTGATAAATTTTATCAGGCAGACGGTTCTCACAAAGCAGAGGGAAATGGTCTCGGCCTTGCACTTGTGAAACGGATCGTAGATAGTGCTGGCGGGACAATCAAGGCAGAAAACCGGGAATATGGTGGATGCAGATTTGTTGTAGAGCTTCCAATACAGAAAGATGAGGCCATATAAGTTTAAGAAAAACAGATAGAGGAGGAATTACATGACATTTTATCAGGAATTGCAGTTAAATCAGGCAGGTTCTAAAAATCTGTTGAAAAAGAGTGAAACAGTGAAAGAAAAATTATATCATATGTGGGTATATCTGGTGAAGATAGCTGTTACAATGGCATTTTGTTTTTTCTTTGTTAGTATTTTTCAGCATCCTATTTGGAAATGAGAACAGCATTGTAGGTGTAGTAGTCTTATTATGTCTCATGGTGTTTCGGAATGCGGATCTGGGGATCCACACCGGACAATCTACGATGCTTTTGGCTTTGTTCTTTGTAATTATGACTGTATGTCCGCATTTAGCAAATCAGTTTTCACCAGTATTGGGAATGCTGTTAAATATTGCGGCACTGGCTGTGTTGATTCTGTTCGGATGCCATAATCCATTCATGTTTAATCAATCTACATTGGTTCTTGGGTATCTGCTGCTATATGGATATGATGTAACAGGAAAAAGTTATCAGATGCGATTAACCGGAATGGCATTAGGTGCAGCACTTACCTGCTTTGTATTTTATCGAAATCATAAAAACAGAACTTATAAAAGAAATCTGAAAGATCTGATACAAGAATTTGATATCACTTCTTCCAGAACAAAATGGCAGATATGTCAGATTTTATGCGTACCGATTGTCCTTTGCATTGCAGAACTTTGTAATATGCCACGTGCAATGTGGGCTGGTATTGCGGCCATGTCCGCGATTTTGCCGTTTATGGAAGATATGCACTACAGAGTCCGTAAAAGGATTGTCGGAAATATTGCAGGTGTAATATGCTTTACAGTACTATATTTTCTGCTTCCTTCGTCAATCTATGCATATATAGGAATTCTTGGTGGAATTGGTGTAGGACTTTCTGCAAAATATGGCTGGCAGGCAGTATTTAACACATTTGGTGCTTTGGCTATTGCTACAGAGAGTTATGGACTAAAAGGAGCAGTTGGTCTTAGAGTGATTCAGAATGTTTTTGGCGTTGTGTTTGCTTTAGCATTTTGTGTTATATTTTATTGGTTTATGTCTAAAAAAAGGAAAGTGAGGTGACCGTACATGCAGAGTGAAGTGAATCAGGAAGAAAATTTGAATAGAATTATTACGGTTCCTAATCTTCTTTCTTTTTTTCGGCTTTGTCTGATTCCGGTAATTATATGGAGTTATTGTGTAAAGAAAAATCCTCTGTTAGCTGGTGAAATCTTATTGCTGTCTGGTCTTACGGATCTTGCTGATGGATATATCGCAAATAATTTTTGCATGGCTGGATAAAGACAATCGGGTTGCTCCGCTAACGGATGAACAATTAAATCCGGTATGGAAAATACTAAATTACGAAACTGGGAAATATGATTCAGTGCAGAAACATTTCCGGGTATTTGAAGCGTAGAAGGCTTGAGTCATCCGTTGTAAAAGCAAGAAAAAATAATACATTTGCGGTCAATTTGTTATCGACAGTTGACCGCAGGCACGGTATAATAAATATAAATCTAATAAGAAAACCAAATAATCATTACTGTAAAATGTCAGGTAATGGTAGTCATCATTTATAATTGGAAGGAACAGGTTGGCTTTACCCTAATGGTGGAAAATCCACCATTTTTCCACCCAAACTGTAATTTCTCAGATGAAAACAGGTTTTCTTATCTTTTCTGAAATTGACAGAAAAAGCAGTAAAATCAAGGCTTTGAATGACTTTGATTGACATAGAATGCAAGCTGTTTTCTGTACCAGGATGAACTCCTAAGCACTAGTTGAGGGTTCGATTCCCCCTGGGAACGTGCATTTTTTGCAGCAATGATCGTAAAAGCTCATTGCTGCTTTTTCTTTTTTCCGGTGCTCGTGAGCACCGAGAGAACACTTAAACGCAAATATCGAGCACCGAAATTTCTTAACGGGCACCAATGCAATAATTCAATCCTGGCACCGAACGGAGATAACTACAGCGTAGAGGAGACTTTTGATAAGGTAATGGTGTCATTCTTTCAACCTCCTCTATGGTGAGTATTTCTGGACAACCAAGTGGATTTGCTTATCCTGCATCAAAATTTGCAATAAACGGGTAGACGGTATGGCAAGAAGCTAAGACAATGTAGTATGGTGATATCATCACGGAAAAGAGAGGAGATTGCAAATGAACGTGCGGATATCAAAGTTGGAAAGATCAATGTGGATGAGCAGCCTGAACTGGCAAGTGAATTTGGTATTATGAGTATCCCGACTTTGGTGGTGATGAAGAATGGAAAGATTGTTCAACAGGTTTCGGGTGCGAGACCCAAGGAGGCCATTCTAACAATGATTTAAGGAGATATGTTTATGGGTCTTTTTGATTTTTTAAACAGGAAGATATCAATCAAAGGATAGAGGAATATGGTTCGACTGCCGGTGCAATTCTGTTGGACGTTCGTACCCCGCAGGAATATCAGGAAGGGCATATACCAGAAAGTAAAAATATACCGTTACAGCAACTTAACAATATTGTATCTGTGGTGAAAAATAAAGATATCCCATTATTTGTATATTGTTATTCAGGAGTCCGGAGCCGTCAGGCAACTGGTATGCTACAGCACATGGAATATATGAAAGTAAAGAATATCGGCGGCATTGCTGCTTATACAGGAAAGGTAGAAAAATAAGATGAAGGTAATAATCGTAGGCGGTGTAGCCGGAGGAGCTACAGCCGCAGCAAGAATACGAAGATTGGATGAACATGCAGAAATTACTGTGTTTGAAAGATCCGGATATATATCCTATGCGAATTGTGGGCTTCCATATTATATTGGAGATGTGATCACAGATCCGGAAGAACTTACCCTACAGACACCAGAGAGCTTTTTTAAACGTTTCCATATCAATATGAAGATACATCATGAAGTTATTTCCATACATCCGGAACGTAAAACGGTTTCAGTGAAAAATTTAGAGAATGGTGAGATATTTGAAGAAAACTATGATAAGCTGATCCTTTCTCCAGGTGCAAAACCAACACAGCCGAGACTTCCTGGAGCAGGCATTGATAAACTTTTTACACTTCGTACTGTAGAAGATACTTTTCGGATAAAGGAATATATAAATAAGAATCATCCAAAATCTGCTTTATTGGCAGGTGGTGGCTTTATTGGTCTGGAACTGGCAGAAAATTTGAGGGAGCTTGGCATGGATGTTACAATTGTCCAGCGGCCTAAGCAGCTGATGAATCCTTTTGATCCGGATATGGCATCCATGATCCATAATGAAATGAGAAAGCATGGGATAAAAGCGCTAAAACAAAATTAGGCAAACATAAGCCGGATCTTTGGATTGTTACCAAAGATATGACGAGACAACCGAATCAGCCATGGTGTGCTGACAGGACAACACCTGTAATTTTAATCACGGGCAATCCTGATGTTGTTGAAATTAAAAAGGATCCTGGGAAACTAACTGTTCTTTCTATGCCATTATCGATAGTTAATTTGCGGAAAACCGTCAAAATATATGTGCCGTGAGGAGAAGTTTATGCTGTATATAACACTATTATTTGCATTCCGTGTTCCGTGGGGATGGACATACACTGCCGGAACAGTAGCTGATTGGGTGGCACAGTTTAGTTTTGGATTTTATAGTTTGATGCTTACATCTCTGTTGTTAGACTTGATCGTAATGGTGTTATATAAGCCACGAACCTGGTGTACATTTTGTCCAATGAGAACAATGACACAAGGCATATGTAAATTAAAAAATAATGAAAAATAGTAATACCATTAGCTAATGCATATAGGCATATGTCAAAAACTTTATTGACATATGCCTTTTATAGAGCTAATATATAGGAAAAGCGAGAAAGGAGCAGTTTATGCCGAGACCAGTAAAATGCAGAAAAGTCTGCCATTTCCCCAATGTTTTAGAATTTCTTCCGGCAGATGGTACTGAGAAAAGCACACCGATTGTTTTGACCGTGGATGAGTATGAAACCATCCGTCTTTTGGACAAGAAAGGTTATAGTCAGGAGCAGTGTGCAGCATCTATGCAAGTCGCAAGAACAACAGTTCAACGGATTTACGAGATTGCCAGGAAGAAAATAGCAGATGCTCTCATTGATGGACATCCGCTCAGAATTGAAGGTGGAGATTTCAGAATCTGTGATGGTCAGAGCAGTAACTGCAGCCTTGGAGGATGTTACAAACAGGAGATTTACCAAAAATATGCAGCAGAAAAAGGAGAAGGTATTATGAGAATAGCAGTAACATATGAAAATGGACAGATTTTCCAGCACTTTGGACACACAGAGACATTTAAGATCTACGATGTAGAGGAAGGGAAAAGTGGTACATTCAGAAGTAGTAGATACGAATGGAAGCGGACATGGTGCATTGGCAGGAGTTCTTAATGCATTAAATGTCGATGTTTTGATCTGCGGCGGAATTGGAGGAGGTGCTCAGACCGCGTTAGCGGCAGCAGGTATTAAGCTTTATGGCGGAGTTTCCGGTGATGCAGATCAGGCGGTGGAAGCATTTATTAATGAAACACTGGATTATAATCCAGATGTGAGGTGTTCTCACCATGAGCACAGTCACGGGGAAGGACATACATGTGGAGAACATGGCTGTGGAAGCCATAGCTGTCATTAAGAAGAACAGCAAAAAATAACAATACGAAAGGATGCGTCAAGGTAATGAAAGAATTATCGTGATACATCCTTTTGTGTTATTTGATAAGATGGCAGATTACATTTTCAATACGGCAGTTAAAACCTGTGAATGTTGCATCGATCTCTACATGGATTGAGTATTTTTCTTTTCTTGCTTGTAGAAAGTGATGAACGGAAGATATAATATTGTTAACGATCCAGAGATATTTACATTGGAAATAGCTTAATCAATTTGGAGGTATATCATGAAAGCACATAAATATTGGTCAGTCGGTGCGTTAATTACTATGATTGGAACTTTTTATACCGGATATAAAGGATCTAAATCAAGTCATAGGTATTTTGCGTGTAGCGCTCTTATATGTATGATTATGTCCATGTACACTGGACATAAAATGATTTCAGGTAATAAGAGAACGAGAAAACAGGTGAAAAAGACAGAAGCGGAGGAATCATAAATGTTAGAGTTAGGAACCAAAGCACCGGCTTTTGAATTGCCGGATCAAAACGGAGAAATGCATAAATTAAGTGATTATTTAGGTAAAAAGGTAATTTTATATTTTTATCCAAAGGATAACACGGCAGGCTGTACAAAGCAGGCATGTGGTTTTTCCGAGCGTTATCCTCAATTCACTGAGAAAGGAGCAGTTGTTCTTGGGGTAAGTAAGGATTCTGTAGCCTCTCACAAGAGATTTGAGGAAAAATATGGATTGGCATTTACACTTTTGGCAGATCCGGAGCGCAAGGTGATCGAAGCGTATGATGTATGGAAAGAAAAGAAAAACTATGGAAAAGTCTCTATGGGCGTGGTAAGAACCACATATCTTATTGATGAGCAGGGAGTTATCATCAAAGCCAATGATAAAGTCAAGGCGGCAGATGATCCTGAAAACATGCTCAAGGAACTGTCATAATGAAGATTATTTTATCACCTGCAAAAAAGATGATTGTAGATACAGATAACATAGCACCGGTTGAACTGCCTGTCTTTATTGATAAGACAGAGGAGATATTGAGCTGGATGAAAAGTAAATCAAAAGAGGAACTGCAAACTATCTGGAAATGTAATGACAAGATTGCGGAGCAGAACTTTAACAGATTGGAAAATATGGATCTTTATAACAGGCTTACTCCGGCTGTTTTAGCATATGAAGGGATTGCATTTCAATATATGGCACCATCGGTGTTTGAAATCCAGCAGTTTGAGTATTTGCAAAATCATTTAAGAATCCTGTCTGCATTTTATGGCATTTTAAAACCAATGGATGGTGTGACTCCTTATCGTCTTGAAATGCAGGCAAAAGCTGAGATTGAAGAAACAACAAATCTATATGATTACTGGGGTGACCTGCTATATCATTCAGTGATTGATGATAGCAGAACGATCATAAATCTGGCATCTAAAGAATACTCAAAGTGCATAGAAAAGTATCTGACACCACAGGACAGATATATTACGATTGTATTTTGTGAGTTATCCGGAGATAAATTGGTTACAAAAGGTACATATGCCAAAATGGCCCGCGGTGAAATGGTTAGATTTATGGCAGAGAATAATATTGAAAATCCTGTAGATATAAAAAGTTTGATAGACTTGGATATACTTTCAGAGGAGATCTGTCATCGGAGACAGAGTATGTTTTGAACGAAAAGCCATAAAGTAAAATCGTGATAGAAGAACATAACGTAGAAATGTTCATTGCAAAATGATAATAATTACTATTATTATCTTGACTATCATGTATTATTGTTATATACTTTTATAAAGAATAAATTCTATGGAGGAACTGGTCATGAAATATGTATGTGATGTTTGCGGATGGGAATATGATGAAGAGAAAGGATATCCAGAAGGTGGTATTGCACCAGGAACAAAATGGGAAGATGTTCCGGCAGATTTTGAATGTCCATTATGCTTTGTTGGAAAAGATCAGTTTTCTAAAGCAGAATAAATAATCAAGAAGAAGAGGAAGGATTTTTATGGAATTATTATATGTGTAGAGTCTGTGGACAGAGGATAGGGAATGTGCAGCATGTTTCCGTATTGCTCCCATTTTGTTACCAATTGCTATCCTTTTACTACCATTCTGCCTCTTTTTCAGAATTGACCTGTGCTAATATTATCATAGACAAATGAGACATGAGCTACAAACTTACATTTCATTTGTTTCTCTTTGCAAAAGAATACGGACAAAATATAAAGCGTCTGCTCATTGCCGGAATGGTGATGGGTATGGCGCTTTTTTTGATGCCGAAAACCGGGTGACGACCTGAAAAATGAAACAGGAGGAAATAGCATGGCATATGAATATGACCACGATTGCCCATTTGAAGCTTACATCACGAATCTCGGAAAATATAACGAAGGGGAGCTGGTAGGCGAATGGGTAAAGTTTCCTACCACGTCAGAAGATCTGCAAAAAGTATTTGAACGAATTGGAATCGGTTCAAAAGATGACTTTGGTAATCCTTATGAAGAATGGTTCATAAGTGATTATGATGTGTACGGCGGCAGACTGCCGTGAACCTGTGTAAGCAGAATAGGCTTGATGCCTGGGGCAGCCTTCGGGTTGCCTTTACATAGTTTCCACTTTCAAAAAATAAAAAAATTTGCGTTTTTGAAAGCGACATCTTGCATATACTATTAGCAGACAGTATAATACGTACAGCGAAGCGGTTTCGAGAAATGAAAAAACTTCAATTTTTGAAAGCGGGTATGGAGTCCGGTGTCAGTCCCGCTCAGTTCATCTCTATTAATTTTGAGGATTTAAACTACGCATATCTGCAAACTGCAAAGGCACTGCATAATGAAATCACAAAACGAGCCACAGAAATCAACGGTAAAGCCTATCTGTTCTTTGATGAAATCCCGGAAGTAAAAGACTGGGAGAAGTGTATCAACTCCCTGCGTGTATCCCTTGACTGCGACATCTATATCACCGGTTCAAACGCAAAGCTTCTTTCCAGTGAGCTTTCCACTTATCTTGGCGGACGTTATGTGGAGTTTATTATTTATCCATTCTCCTTTGCAGAGTTCCTGGAACTGTATCGCCCCATTGCGCCAGATGAACCGATCCAGAAATGCTTTCAAAAGTATCTTTTATCTGGAACTTTTGCGCCGGGACTATAAAGTTACAGTAGGCAAAACCGGAAACAAGGAAATTGACTTTGTATGCGACAAACGCGGGGAAAAACTGTATGTTCAGGTTACCTATTTGCTGGCATCCGATGAAACCATCCAGCGTGAGTTTGGAGCATATGATAACATCCGTGATAACTACCCGAAATATGTTGTCTCTCTGGATGAATTCGACATGAGCAGAAACGGAATTAAACACCGCAACATACGGGATTTCCTACTGGCAGAGGAATGGAATTAAAAAAATAGCCGCTAATGGAATTCATTTTCCAAAAGCGGCTGCTCTTTTTATCTCTTTATTTCTTTAATTTAAATTTTTCAATTCATGTCATATGATTATCTTCCGGAGGTAGTACCACCATCAATGCACAGTGCCTGGCTTGTGATCTCGCGGGCGAAGTCACTTGCAAGGAATACGGTTGCCCAGGCAATATCTTCTTCCTTCTGATCATGTCCCAGCGGGATCATGCTCTTAACGGAAGCATTCCACAGTTCTTCACGTTTCTCAGGAGTCAGTTCATTATGAACTTCTGGATCCCAGCCATTGTTCATGCCTTCCAGGATCTCTTCCCACATTGCTGTACGGATAATTCCCGGGAGAATAGCATTTACACGGACTCCGTAAGGAGCTGCATGTTTGCTGCGGACTGCATCAGGCTTGTTACAGCTGCCTTGGATGCGCTGTAAGTCTGGAGCATTCCCATACCGTCTCTGCCTGCAATAGAGGATACAAGGATCATGTTTCCGCCCTTATTTGCTTCCAGATGTGCCAGACCATGTTTGATCATATGTACGGTTCCCACTACATTGATATTGAACAGTCTCTGAACCTCTTCTGTAGTTGTATGCATCATATCCTGAAGGAAATTACGCCTGCTGCATTTACGATCACATCGATCTTTCCGCCGCCAAATGCTGCTGCGTCAGCGATCAGCTTCTTAACGTCTTCTTCCACAGCTACATCACATTTTGTAAAGCCGCCCTTTACGCCAAGTGCCTCGATCTCTTTTACAGTAGCAAGGCCCTGATCTTCTTTACGGTTTGCAATATATACGTTTGCGCCACATCCTGCAAACTGAAGTGCCATCTCTTTACCCAGTCCACGTCCACCACCTGTAACAAGGACTGTCTTTCCAGTAAAATCAATATTCATTGCCATAACCAAAATCCCCTTTCCAGATATATGTTCTGTTTAACTCTGTTAATATTTTATCACTCTGTATGGAAATGTCAATGTTTATAATCTTAAGTTTTTACAGTTTTTCCCATAATTACAGGCTTTTCTTTTGTTAATTTTTTAATCAACTTTTTCAAAACAACCACATTTATTCTCCGGCCAGGTATCCTCCAAACCTTCCCGGTAATGGTACCACAGGATTTCTCCATCTGCCATGGATATGCCGATTTCTTTTATCCCGTCATGATCTAAGTCTTCCATCTGTGCTTTAGCCTGCCAGTCCGCTTCTTTTTCTGATCCCCATAAAAGAGTTCCTACTCTGGCACCGTTTGCGCTGTCATATACAGCATAGCCGTTTCTATTATCTAATGGGGAAAGGCAGAAAATGAGAGCGCCTGTATCATCCAGGTGCAGGTCTTCGGAATAAGCCCTGTAAGTGCGCCAGTCGCTGCCAGGGATGTTGGAATCTGAACCGGAACCTGGTTCTGGCTCTGCATCTGTGTTTTCCGTAATGATCTTTCCGTTTTCTGTTGGACCTGCAACCGGCTCCTGGACCTGGATCCCATATAAGAGCCAGAATGTGCAGACCAATAAAAATACACTGACCAGAACCGGGATGATCCCAATGATCATTAAAATACGCCATTTTTTCTGCCCCGTCTTTCTGCTCTGGATCATGCCTGCTGCAATAAAACTAATTCCCAATAGCAATGTGGCTATTTCCAATCCAAACATCCATTTTCCCTCTTTCTTACAAATTATGAAACTGATCCTATTGTTCTGTATATCTGAACTATACAGCTGTTCCTTCAGGGAAAATATTAACTAAGGGTTAGTTTTAGAAACAGTTTTGGGGACTTTATTTTTTTACTATACACATTTCTATTTAAAGGCTATAATAATTCTGGAAAAATATGAGTATAGAGAGGGTATTCTTATGTACGATTTAAAAATGTTAGAAGAGATCAAAAGCCAGGAAGAGCGTATCCACTTTTCTTCTTTTGATTACAATGATGCTTACACACTGGGAACCATGCTTCGCGAGCGTGGTCTGACCACTCCAAAGCCAATCGCCATCCGTATTGTTTTTGATGATATTATCCTGTATCAGTCCTTCCTTCCGGGAACAGACGAAAGCAATAACCAGTGGATGAACCGCAAGCAGCACACGGTTGAGCGCTGCCATACTTCTTCTCTGCGTGCAGCTGTTGAGCGGGAATTAAACGGTGTAAAGGAAAACTGGCAGCAGGACGAGTCCCACTATGCATTCTGCGGCGGTGGATTTCCAATTATTGTAAATGATGAGTTCCGCGGTGTTGCCATGATCTCCGGTCTGCCTCATCTGGAAGACCACAGAAATCTGGTGGAAGTAATGGATCAGTTCTGCGCACAGAAGAACGCGTAAGATCTATTCCTATTATTGGTTCTCACAGCAAATATAAAACAGGTCGCGGATATTTCCATAAAATGTGATATCTGCGACCTGCTTTTTTATTATACGCATTTTTCTGCTATTTTTATCTATTACCTATCTATTCCCATTTTTTCCACACATCCGGCTGATAGCCTAAGGTAGACTGCTTTCCGTTTCTGACCACCGGTGTTTTGATCACCTGGGGATTTTCCAGGACTTTTTGCAGCTTATCTTCCTCTGCGATATATTTGATCAGGGACAAAATATCTTTGTCTTTCCCATCCCAGTTGATCATATTTTCCAGGCCTCCGTTTGCCTGGGCAACGGAGTTAAACTCGCCTTTTGACATGCCTTTTTCCTTCATGTCAATGAACTGGTATTTGATGCCACGCTCTTTGAAAAAGCGTTCTGCTTTCTTTGTATCATTGCACTTTTTTGTGCCGAAGATCTGGATGTTCATAAAATATGTCCGCCTTTTTCCTGAAAATCTGTGTTTTTATTCATATCTTCACTCATGATACCATGCTGCATTTGTCTTTACAAGCCGTCTTTATCTGCGGATCACCTGGATCTCCTGCTCTGTGCCAAGATCTACCGGTTTGAAGGTGTTTTCCAGGCCTTCTGTAATATAGATCTGGCCTTTATCATCTTCTAAGACTGCCTCGTAATTCTGGTGGCTGCGCCAGTGTTCAGCCGCTTTTTCCGGACCCATGACAAAAAGGGCAGTGGAAAGACCATCACAGAGGAAACCGCTGTCACTGATAATGGTCACAGATACCAGCCCATTTTTAGCCGGAGCACCGGTTTTAGGATCCATAATGTGCCAGTAGACCTGACCGTCATCACCTGTGAAATAACGCTCGTAGCCACCGGAAGTAACCACCGCCTTATCTGTTACAGAAACACCTCCCAGATAACGGTCCTCTTCTGCTGCCCGGATACCGATGAACCAGTCAGACCCGTCCGACTTTGTACCTACTGTCTGGATATTTCCTCCCAGACTGAAAAGAGCAGAAGTAACACCTTCTTCTTTCATCAGGTTTGCCAGGACCTCTGCTGTATAGCCTTTTCCTACACTTCCCAAATCTACCATCATATCCGGTTCTATGGATACAGTATTACCATTTACCTGGATCTTGCGGTAATCTACGCGGGAGACTAATGCTTTGCGTTCTTCCTCATCGGGGATGCGATGTTCACCTGTGGTAAAGCCCCAGGCTTTTACAATGGGATAGGCGGAAATGTCTAAGGCACCGTCTGTATCTTTGCAAAGTTTTAGTGACTGAAGCATCAGATTTGCAAATTCCTCTGCAAAGTTCTCATTCTTCTTCTCGTTTAAATTCCACATGGGACTTCCTTCTTTTGTCACAGAAAGTGTATCTTCCAGTTCTTCTATTTTCCCCCGGACTTTTTCTTCTACGTCATCATTTCCGCCATAGATCTGGAACTGCATCACTGTGTCCATGGCAAATACGGTAAAGTTCTTTTCTTCGGATCCTGTCTCTGTACGCAAAACAGGGCGGTCATTTTTGACCGCCTCTGTTTCAGCTGTTTTTGTAGATGCACTGCATCCGCATAACATCAGTGCCAAGATCACCAGACACCATTTTTTCAATTAGATTTCTCCTTCTGTTTCGGTTGCTTCTGTATCTTCGGCAACATCGTCAGCTGCATTGTCTTCGGAAACATCTTCATTGGAGTCTTCGGAGTTATTGTCCTCGGAAGCATCTTCTTTATCTTCTTCAGCTGGAGTTTCCTCTGTATCCTTATCTTCGGAGTCCTTATCCTCAGATGCATCTTCCTCTGGCTTATCCTCTGCCGGCTCTTCTGCAGTATCTTCCTTATCTTCCTCAGAAGGTTCGGTTACTTCATCTTCTGCCGGAACTTCTTCTGCATCCTTATCAGCCGGAACTTCCGGAACAACTGTTTCATCCTTTGTTTCAGGAACAGTTACTTCTTCCTGAGCCTCTTCTTTCATTTCCTGCTCATCTAAAAGTTCTTCCTCTGCTTCGGTTGGGTCTACCAGTTCGCCATCTCTTACATAGAATACATAAGAACCATATTCGCTCTTCTTACTGTAAATAGTAACTTTGATCAGATCACCTGTTTCGTAAGCATCGAAACCATCCTTAGCAAAATCAATGTAATCTTTTCCTTTTCCCATACCATCACTTTCAGGTGTTGTACCTACTTTAAACTGCTGATCTGATATAGAACCATAACTACAGCTTTCATACTGATGCTGTCCTACCATTATATAATCTATAGCACCAAGATAGGTATCTCTTGAAATATCGTTTATGGTGTCTACTTTAAGGAGTAAACGATATGCTTCATACTTCGCCAGGAAACTATCTACTGAAACTTCTTCAAAGTGATATCCTTATCACTTTCATCGTTTCCATTATCTCCAGAATTATCTTCACCAGGTGCTGCAACTAATTTGCCTGCTTTCAGATAGAATACATATGAATCATAGTCTGCTTTAGCAGTAGAGTAAATAGTGACTTTAACCGGAGTACCGTCTGTACCAAAATCAGCAATATCAGTTGTAAAATCGATATATTCCTGCTCTCCGGTTTCTGTATTAGTGCCACCCTGCTTAAATTTATTTGAGTTTTGCTAATATCTGAGTACCATAAGAATATTTTACATCTCCAACCTCAATATAATCGATAGCTTTTAAGTAAAGATCTCTGCTGACATCGTTAATTTTCTCATCAGTAAATGTTAAGCGATATGTATCATAATCATCAAACCAATATTTCACATGAGCTTTCTCAAAGGTAAGTCCCTCAACGCCCTCATCTTCTCCGGCATTACCATCAGACTCAATAATTACTTCAATTACCTGGCTCTTGTATCCATCTGCTTCAATTGTGAGTTTATGTGTACCAACCGGTAATTCAGATGTATCAATGGTAATCTCTGTGTCATTTACTGTTGTGTCAAGTTCTTCTTCTCCATACTTAACAGAAGTAATTGCTTTCAGATACTCTGCATTACCTTTCAGTGTCCATTCATTTCCTCGCTGGATATTAAGCTGTCCAGTAAGCTTTGGAGCATCCTTATCTTCTGCAGGAGGAACAATTTCGGAACCATCTTTCAGAACATATCTGCCATTGCTGTTCTTTACAGCAGTAAGAGTAATGGTATCATATCCCTCTGCCTCAACAACAATTTCAACTGTATCACCTGTAAATCCAGTATCAACAGTCATACGCAGGCAGTCATTAATGCTACCGTAACCACTGTCTACAACAGAAGCTGCGAACTCATTATTATTATATCCAAGTCCAAGTAATGCCTTTGTATAAGTCACATCACCAACCGTAACAGATTTTACTGCGTCAAGATAATCTGCCAGCACCTTCTTAGCATCAGTATCTGTATCATTCTCGAAAGTAATGTAATAGTTGGCAGGAGACATGAAGAAGCCAGCTTCCTTGTACTCCAGGCTCTTTACAACCGGAACAAAAGTAACCTCAGGCTCGTCAACACCTTCTGCAACTACGATCTGTGCTGTTAACGCATCTACATATCCCTTTGCGCGAAGAGTCAGTGTATGTGTTCCAGGTTTGATGTTTCCGATAGTCAGGCTCTTCTTGTCAGCAGATATCTCATAATATGCTGCATCGCTTCCTTCATAGCCCTTTGTATAAAGGGTATCATCCTCATCTAAAACTACAGAGGTCAGATACTTTAAGAAACCGCCTTCAGAACCGGTTACATCTACTTCTGCGTCTGCATAGTATCCCTGGATCTTGCCAAAGGTTCTCTTATCAGATGCATACTCATTCTTGCCATCTGGATACTTCACAGTCAGAGTCAGTCCCTCTTCCAGAAGCTGATCATAAGTAATCTTAAATGCATTCATCTGGTATCCGTCTGCTTCTACTGCGATCTTGTATTCTTCTCCCGGTGTGAACAGGCTCTGATCCAGAGTTAAAGTTCCCTTTTCAACATCTACTGTATACTTGTCTTTTGCAAGTCCGGTCCAGCTGTCATTGATCACAACATTTTTGATAGCAGCCAGATACTGTGCATTTTCATGCTTCAGAACAACATTTTCGCCTTCCTTGTTCTGCTCTACTGTGAATGCACCAGCTGCCGGGCGGGCAAAATCACCGTTATTCTGGATCTCACCTAAAAGACCATCTTCCAGAACTTCCTTTGCAGTTGCCGGACTGTTGCTCCAGGTCACACCGGTTCTCTTGTAATCCTCAAAGGAAAGGATCTGATCGTCTTCGTATTTCTTATTTTCTACGCTGGATACATAATCGGTCCAGTCATAGTATTTTCCTTCTGCTCTGTCAAATACTGCATCCTTGATAATGTTGTACCACCAGTCTACAACTGCCTCAGACTCAGCTGTAGATCTTCCAGCTTCTTCCAGAAGTTCTGCATTTACCAGCAGGTCGGTATCAAATACCAGATTTGCAGAAATAGCGCTGCTTCCGGAACTGCTTTCGCCGGAGCTGCTGCCTCCGCCTGAACCTGTGGATGCTGTGGAGACGCCATCAAATGAATACTGGGAAATTCCCATTTCATCCTTGAATGGAACATTTTCACCATTTGTTACTTTAAATCTGACAGAGGTTGCCTTAAATCCGTCTGCATATACAGTCAGCTTGTAATTGCCCTTATATTTTAAATGATCTACATTATCATTATAAAGGACAAACAGATCCTGGCTGAACAGGAACCAGTCATCGATCTCGTTTAATTCTACCGTCTCAGTTGGTCCTTCCAGAACCACACGGCTGATCGGTGTCTCAATTCCGTATACCATGTTTTCAACCTGGAAATGTAGGTTTACGCCAGACTGGGCTGTTTCCTGTAATTTCAGAACAGGTGCCTGGGCATTTACTACATGGATCGGAACAAGAGCAGATGTACCTGCCTTGGACTCTACGCGGACATAATATCTTCCGTTGTTTGTGAAATTGCCCTGTCCGCTCTTAATGGTCAGTTCGCCTACGCGGCCACTTCCATGAGCTACATCTTTTGCACGGTCAAATACAAGATCACTGTTGATGGTGTTCTTATTTTCATTGTACTCTACCAGCTGAAGGCGGTTAATTCCGTCAAACCACTCTTTCTCATCGTCGGTATTGTAATTGAACATAATGGTTACAGTTGCTTTTCCATCTTCGCTTAATTCTGCATCCGGTGAATAAGCAGGATGAGCCACCGGCTTTTCTCCAAGAGCGAATGTTGTCTTAGATGGTGAATATCTTACAGAACCATCATCTGCATAGTTGGTCAGATAGTAATCCCAGATGGATACCGGTCCGTGTGTCATGATCTTTTCAGGAAGATAGCTGTCTCCTGTGTAGATAATACCATCTGCTGCAGTATCATCTAAGGAAACGGTCTGTACCTGTGCCCCGTCATCATTGCTGCTTACAGTAAGAACAGCCGGTGCCTTTGTAACAGCCAGTTTGCATATACTTCCATCATCAGTTACATTTGAAAGAGCTGCAGTTACATCTACGCCATCTGCATAGACCTTTGTATTGCCTGCATTATAGCCATCTTCAAATGCTACCGTGATCCACCAGCCAAGGGAATTTAACTCTGTCAGTTTTGTCTGATCCTGCTTTACAAAAACTGCTTTATTCTGGTCTGGCTGGTTATTTCCATTGTTGGAATTGTTGCCATTGTTTGTATTGTCGTTGCTGGAATTACTGTCGTTGGTATTTCCATTGTTAGTGTTTCCGTTGTTGGTGTTTCCGTTGTTGGTGTTTCCGTTGTTGGTGTTTCCGTTGTTGGTGTTTCCGTTGTTGGTGTTTCCATTATTTGTATTGCCGTTATTGGCATTATTATTTCCGTTATCTGTACTGCCGGAGCTGCTGTGGCTGCTTCCACCGCCACCTCCGCCTCTTACAGTGGTCTTAGAATTGGTATCTTTTCCAGGATTACTTGAAAATCCTTTTCCAGGCACTACCTGAATGTTTCCATTTTCATCTACCCACTGTCCGTCTGCATTGACTTTGTAGCCATCTGGTGTTACACCATTTGCAAACATTTTTCCAGTGTTCTCTCCTGCTGCCGGCTCAAAATAATAGCTGCGGCCATCGACCCACTGCCATCCGGTTACTGCTGCACCTTCGGTGCTGTCTGCAGTAGTGCTGAAGAAATACCATTTGCCAGCTGCATCCTGGTACCATCCGGTAACCATTTTGCCTTCTACAGCATCTGGTGTCTGATTAAAATAATAAGTACGGTCATTAATACGGAGCATGCCGGTTGCCATAATACCTGTCTCAGGCTGCAGATAATACCAGCCGCTTGCAGTATGGACCCATCCAGTTGCCATTTCTCCTGAAGGCTTTCTATATTTCCAGCCTGCATCTTCTTTTACCCAGGTTCCCGCCTGCAGCTGTGACCCGGTTGCTGCCTGTGCACCAAAAGCAGTTCCTGCCTGCAAGGATGCAGCTGCAAGAAACATGGCTAACAGTGCTTTTGTTCTTCCTGTTTTTCTCATAAGTATAAAACTCCTCTTTTGTAGATTACTGAACATGTGAGTTAATGCATACTAACTCGCATGCCGCATTAGTATACACTAACTGAAATTTTTTCGTCAATTATGAGGGGCAGTTTTATTTTGATAAAATTTTTCAACAAGAAATCGTGCAGGTTATTGGAAAAATTTCCATTAAAAAAAGTTGTTATCAGTTTATTGTTATAGTTTGGTGAGAATAACGCAGAATTGGCTTAAATAAAGGATTTTTCTGAATTTGTTAAAAACAGGACAAATAGAAAAGGGACCGCTTATAGCAGTCCCCTTTGTTATCAAGAATTTTTCTCATTTTTTGAAATATCATGTCTTTTTATGACGGACATCCCAGTTGTAACCACTTGGCATCGTCTAAATAATACGTTCCATTTTTTGACGAAGGGCTCGGGTAGTCCCTTCAATATCTTCTGCTGCAAAAATACCGGATACAATGGCAGCTCCTGCTGCACCGCTTCCCTGCAGTTTTTCAATATTATCCAGGCAGATACCGCCAATGGCTACTACCGGGATCTTTACAGATGCGCAGATTGCCTGCAGCTGTTCCATCGTCATAGGGCGGGCATCTTTTTTGGTTGATGTGCCAAATACGGCACCGCTGCCCAAATAGTCAGCCCCCTGTGACTGGGCTTTTAATGCCTGTTCTACCGTTTTGGCTGTGACTCCCAGGATCTTATCCGGTCCAAGAAGTTGTCTTGCAAGACCGGCATCCATGTCATTCTGGCCTACATGGACACCGTCTGCACCACAGGCTTTTGCCAGTTTTATATTGTCATCGATCAGGAGAGGAACATTGTATTTTTCTGTGAGAGCGCGCATTTTCTTCGCCTCTTCCAGATATTCTTCCACGTTGTCATCCCGCAGTCCTTTTTCACGAAGCTGCACCATGGTGGCGCCGCCTTTTAAGGCTGCTTCTGTCTGCTCATAAAGACTCATTTTCCCGGTCCAGGCCCGGTCGGTTACTGCATAGATCAACAACTGGCTTTTGTCAAATTTCATGGTTCTCTCCTTTTCTCATATCCATCATCCACTCACAAACCCGCGCTAACGCGCTCTACTGTCTGCTATCGCAGACTGTTTGTTCGTTAATGGCCCAAGAAAAACAAATGTCTGCTTCGCAGCCGCTTGTTTTTCTTTTGGGCTCATTTCATTCATCAAAAATACTTACGATCTCGCCGTCTAAAATGCGGTTCATATTTTTTACAGCACAGAAGTTGCCGCACATAGAGCAGGTATCTTCTTTTTCCGGCTTCGCAGATGCTCTGTAGTTTCTCGCCTTTTCCGGATCAATGGAAAGCTCAAAGGTCTTTTCCCAGTCCAGTTTCTTTCTTGCCATTCCCATCTGGCGGTCCCACTCGGAAGCGCCCTTAACACCTTTTGCAATATCTGCTGCATGGGCTGCGATCTTGGAAGCGATGATGCCTTCTTTTACGTCATTCAGATCCGGCAGGCGTAAATGTTCAGCCGGTGTTACATAGCATAAAAAGGCTGCGCCGTAGGTTGCTGCGATGGCACCTCCAATAGCTGCTGTAATATGGTCATATCCAGGTGCAATGTCTGTAACCAAAGGTCCTAATACATAGAAAGGAGCGCCTTTGCAGATGCTCTGCTGGATCTGCATATTGGCTGCGATCTGGTTAAGAGGCATATGGCCCGGTCCTTCTACGATCACCTGTACATTTTTCTCCCAGGCTCTTCTTGTCAGCTCTCCTAATGTTACCAGCTCTTCGATCTGGGAAACATCGGTGGCATCTTCTAAGCATCCCGGACGGCAGGCGTCACCTAAACTGATGGTCACATCGTATTTCTGGCAGATATCCAGGATCTCATCAAAATGCTCATAGTATGGATTTTCCTTTCCGGTCATCTCCATCCATGCAAAGATAATGGAACCGCCTCTGGATACAATGTTCATAAGGCGTTTATTTTTCTTGAAACGCTGGGCAGTTGCACGGTTGATACCAATGTGGATGGTCATAAAATCCACACCGTCCTGTGCATGCATTTCCACGATCTTTAACCACTCTTCGGTGGTGATATCTTTCAGTGCCTTATGATAGTATACCACTGCGTCATAGATCGGTACAGTACCAATGATAGCCGGGCATTCAGCAGTCAGTTTTCTTCTGAATTTCTGGGTATCTCCCCAGGAGCTTAAGTCCATAATGGACTCTGCGCCCATTTTTACTGCGTCATTTACTTTCTGAAGCTCCATATCCAGGTCTTTGCAGTCTCTGGAAGTTCCCAGGTTTACATTGATCTTGGTCTTTAACATGGAGCCGATACCGTTTGGATCCAGGCATTTGTGGTTTTTGTTTGCAGGAATTGCTACTTTTCCCTCTGCCACCAGCTGCATTAACCGGGCTGTATCCATCTGCTCTTTTTCTGCTACTGCCTGAAGCTCCTTTGTAATAATTCCTTTTCTGGCAGCATCCATCTGTGTTGTGTAGTCCATTTTCTTTCTCCTTCACATAATAATATTTTTCCACAGAAGGGGTACCTGGACGGAACGTTTTCCACATTTGCTGCACAGATCTCTAGCGCATATGTGGATCATCTGGATTTGCGCAGAAACAAAAAAAACGGTCCGCCCACATAAGGAACGGACCGCAAAATATACGCACGATACGCAAATATAATATGCGACACATTATTTCCCTACGTTGGCATTACCCACATCAGGTACAATAGGTCGAAGTTCGATTACTTCCTCTCAGCCTGCTTCACAAGCTCCCTGTTCGTATTCAGAATAACATTTATTGGTAAAAATTGTCAAGTTGTTTATCAAAACACACCACTTTATGGCGCTGGATACATTGATATTCCCCTTTGGAATAACCGGCATTTTTCTCAATAAGTGCTTCTTTCGGCTGTTGCTTTATCAGCCTTGTTGTATACTGTCTTTTTCTGTTATAGTAGTTAGCATTAACTTACTGTTTATTGTACTTCAGGAGGATCTTATGGAATTACGTCAGCTGGAATATTTTATGATCACATGTGAAAAGGCAGCTTTAACCAGGCTGCAGAGTGCCTTTATACCACACAGCCCAATGTGAGTAAAGTGATCAGTTCCTGGAAAAGAACTGGGACGGCCTCTTTTGAGCGCAGCAGCCGGGGATCCACATTACCCCTATGGTGAAACGGTCCGTGAATATGCCCAGAATATCCTGCACAATATAAGCCTGATCAACTCACTGACCGATCACAACCAGGGAAAAATTCAGTCTGGCCTTATCCCAGCAATATGATCTCCCGTCTGTTGACTGATTTTTATAAAGAAATGGGAAATTCCTACATTGTAGAACATTTAGAAGGCACGGTGGAAGAGATCAGCAACCGGTAGCCCAGGGACTTTCTGAAATTGGCATCGTTTATATTGCACAGAAACAGCTCCACCAGTTCCAGCATATCCTGTCCCACAAAAGCTGAAATTCGTTCCTCTTGACAGCAAAGAAGCCTGTGTTTACGTTGGTCCAAAGCATCCCGCTATCATGATGAAAGTATTGACTTTCAGGACCTTTCTTCTCTTTCCTTTGTACGGGGTGTAAGGGATTTTTCTCTGTAGAGCACCATTTGAACCATGTGAGCCTTGGGGCGATCAGCACAGAGCAGCTCCACTATGCAGTCTATACCAACAGTGATCATCTGACTGTCAATCTGTTACTGAACACAGATATATGCAGCCTCGGCATTAATTTTCTATGACCAGTACCGCCAATATGATGTTCGCCAGCTTAGGATCAATAATTGTGAGCCTTTTCTCCTCATCGGCTACATCTGCCCGGATCATGCAAAATTAAGTAAAGCTGCTGAATGGTTTATCTGTCATTTTAAGGAAATTTTATAAGTTTTTCGCCCGGTTATAACATTTTGGAATAACTAAGCCCCCAATTTCATTAGTAGTAAGTTTTGCCTAACCCATGTTATACTTTCTACCGTTCGCCTCAGGCGAATGAATAAACAACATTATGTTCTTTTTACAACAGGAGGAAACTTATCATGAAAAAGATGGGGCACAATGCTTCTGGCAGTCTCTTAGGCACCGCCTTATTAAGCGGCTGCGGTTCATCCGCTTCTGACTCTGCATCTTCTGCTGCAGAGTCCAATCCTTCAGAAACTACCACCACAGCTGAAGGTACAAAGGAAGACCTGATCTTCGTAAACTACCGCGATATCCGCGATTTAAACCCACATTTATATCTTAGGCGAAATGTACGCCCAGGAAATGTTATATGAGGGCCTGGTCAATATTACCTCTGACGGTTTTGAAGGCTGTCTGGCAGAAAGCTGGGATGTCAGTGATGACGGTAAAGTATATACATTCCACATTCGTCCAGGCGTAACATTTTCTGATGGCGAAAAGTGTGACGCATATGCCATCAAAGCAAACTTTGACGCAATCCTGGAAAATAAAGACCGCCATACCTGGCTGGAAATGATGCATCTGTTGGTAGGTGTAGATGCTCCCGATGAAAACACTTTTGTGATTGAATTATCCGAACCATATTATCCCCTTTTAACAGAGCTTGGTGTAACAAGACCATTTGCCATGATCTCCCCGAAAGCCATGAAAAACGGCAGCACCAAAGATGGGGTAGAAGCTTATATTGGTACCGGTCCCTATGTGCTGGATGAATTTGTTACCGATGAGTATGCTGTATTCAAGGCAAATCCGAACTACTGGGGCGAACAGCCTGCCATCAAAACCATCACCGTGAAAGTCATCCCGGATAATCAGACCCGTATCCTGGCTCTGGAAAAAGGTGAGATTGATATGATCTTCGGAAAAAATATGATCGACGCAGATGCCATTAATCAGTATCTGGACAGCGATCAGTTTACCGTGGAACTTTCTGATCCAACCTCTACCAGACAGATTGTTCTGAATACTTCCTCTGACATTCTTTCAGAGAAGGATGTACGTATTGCGCTCCAGCATGCAACTAATAAGCAGAATATCTCTGACGGTATTTTTTACGGACTGGAAAAACCGGCAGACACTCTGTTTGCATCCACTGTTCCATATTGTGATATTGAACTAGAACCATATGTTTACGACCTGGAACTGGCAGGACAGATTTTGGATGAAGCAGGCTGGAAAATGGGTTCCGGCAATGTCCGTGAAAAGGATGGACAGCCGTTAAATATTGATCTTCTCTATAATAGTGACAGCGTGACTGAAAAATCCATTGCAGAGTATCTTCAGAGCGAATACCAGTCCATCGGTGTTTCTTTAAACATCCACGGGGAAGAGGAGCAGTCCTACCGTGATAATATGAAAGCAGGTAATTTTGATATGGTATTCAATATCTGCTGGGGTACACCATACGATCCACAGTCCTCTCTTGCTGCCATGCGCGCTCCTGTATATGGTGACTATGCAGCGCAGCTTGGTCTGGATGATAAAGCAGAAATCGATGATGCCATTACCGAGATCCTGATCACCACAGATGAAAACAGACGCCAGGAACTTTATACCTATGTTCTGACCCATCTCCACGAAGATGCCGTTTATATTCCACTGACCTATGAGTGCAATAAGGCAATCTACCGCTCTGATATGAAAGGCTTCCACTTTACCCAGACTCAGTACGAGGTTCCATTCCAGGATTTCTCTTTCTAAATCTGGCAAAACAAACCTAATCTTGTGTATAAAGCCGTCTCCTCTGAGGCGGCTTTGTTCCAGTCGGATCCTTTTATTACATTTATTTTTCAACGGGAGGTATTATTTTGAAACCCTATATTATCAAGCGGATCCTTTCTGCCATACCGCTCCTTCTCATCATTTCCTTTGTATGCTTCGTTTTATCAACCTGATCCCTTCTGATCCGGCTGAAGTAGCTTTACGTGTACGCCAGGTACCTATCATCACGGAAGATGCCATTGCTGAGGTCCGTTCCCAGCTTGGGCTGGACAAGCCTTATCTGGTCCGTTACTTTACCTGGGTATTGGACTGTCTTCACGGTGATTTTGGCATCAGTTATGTAAACCCAAGCCGTACTGTTGCCGGAGAACTGCTGCGCTGTATGCCTGCTACTTTACAGCTTGCAGGTGCTTCCCTTATTATGGTGATCCTTTAAGTCTCCCTATCGGCTTTCTTTGTGCTGTATATAAAGATGGCTGGTTTGACCGGATCATGCGGAGCCTTGTATTTATGACCACTGCCATGCCCCCTTACTTGGTCGGACTTCTGTTGATGTGGCTGATCTCCATTAAACTGGACCTTTTGCCTACCAGCGGAAACGGTACCATCAGGCATCTGATCCTGCCGGCTTTTACTGTATCCTTAAGCTATATTTCCACCTATATCCGCCTGATCCGCAACAATATGCTTGAAAATATGAAACAGGATTATGTACTTTATGCCAATGTACGCGGTCTCCCGCAGAGATCCATTCTGGTAAAACATATCCTGAAAAACTCCATGCATACCTGTATTGTTGCCATTGGCATGAGTATCCCACAGCTGATCTCAGGAACCATTGTAGTGGAAAATGTATTTGCATGGCCGGGACTGGGAACCTTGTGCATCAGTTCCATTTTCAACCGGGATTATCCCGTGATCCAGACTTACGTTCTGCTCATCGGTGTCCTGTTTGTTATGTTCAATCTGCTGTTTGACATCCTGCAGACCGTGTCTGACCCCCGTATGCGAAAGGAGAGCAACTAATGTTACACCGGTTTCTTCATAATAAAACTGCCGTTGGTACAATAACCATTGTACTGATCGTGGCATTCATGGGCCTTTTTGCCCCATTTATTGCTCCACATGATCCCTATGCCACCAATATTCTTAACAAATTTGCCCATTTCAGCAAAGAATATCCCCTTGGCACAGATAATCTTGGGCGCTGTATTCTCTCCCGCATGATCTACGGAATCCGTCCCACTCTTGGCCTGGCTGTGCTGACCATGTTAGGCACCATCGGTCTCGGCGCCCTGATGGGCCTTTTAGCCGGGTATTTTCGTGGCATTACGGAAGAACTGATCATGCGTATAGTGGATGTAATGCTGTCTTTCCCCAGTCAGATCATGGTTTTTGCTGTAGTTGCGCTGCTGGGCATTAACGTACAGAACGTGATCCTGGCAAATGTATTTATCAAATGGGCCTGGTATGCCCGTATGATCCGAACGGGCGTTATGCAGTACCGTGACCGGAACTTTGTCCAGTTTTCCCGCTGTGTAGGAACTCCGGAACGTTTTATCCTCTTCAGACACCTGGTTCCATCTATTGCAGCTGATCTGGCTGTCCTGTCTTCTCTGGATGTAGGCTGGGCCATTATCAATATTTCCACTTTGTCCTTCCTGGGACTTGGTGTACAGGCTCCTACTCCTGAATGGGGTGCTATGTTAAGCGAAGCAAAAAATGTCCTGACCAGTAATCCGGCCCAAATGCTGGTTCCTGGTATTGCCATCGTTATTCTGGTTTCTGCCTTTAACTTAATGGGTGATGCCATCCGTGATGTGTTAGACCCAAAGGAGGTGCTGTAATGTCTGCCGTTTTAAAAGTTGAAAACCTGAATGTAACTCTGACATATCGTAAAGCCTCCAAAAAGCTGGTAGAAGATGTGAGCTTTGAAGTCCACCCAGGAGAATGCCTGGGGATCCTTGGGGAGTCCGGAAGCGGAAAAAGCATGACTGTAAAATCCATCCTGGGTCTGTTAGATAAAAATTTCCAGGTTTCCGGAAGCGCTGTTTTTGATGGCCATGATCTTTTAAAAGAGTCAAAAGAAGAACTTCGCAGGCTCCGTGGAAGCCGGATCACCATGGTACTTCAAAACCCTATGACCTGTTTTGATCCTTTATACCGCATTGGAAATCAGATGGCTGAAACCTTCGCCGCACATACTGCATGGAATGCACAGGAAATACGTACCTGTTGCCTTAAGATCCTGGACCAGATGCAGATCTTAAATGGAGAAGAAGTTCTGGAAAAATATCCTCATCAGCTCTCCGGCGGTATGCTCCAGCGTATTATGATCGGTATTGCCATGGCATTGCAGCCGGAACTTCTCATTGCTGATGAACCAACAACTGCCATTGATGCCGTCACTCAATACGAGATCCTGGAAGAGTTTGTCCGCATTAAAAAGAATAAAAATACTGCCATGCTTTTCATCACCCATGACCTGGGAGCCATCTCCAAAGTAGCAGACCGCATCCTTGTTATGAACAGCGGACAGATCGTAGACAGCGGAAACTTTGAGCATATCCGAAATCATGCAAACGATCCCTACACCCGCCTGCTGATAGAAAAGCGTTCTGCTGTTATGTGCCACTACCGTGACATCTTACATGGAAAGGAGATATCCCATGCTTGAAGTAAATAATGTATGCGTCAGCTTCCGAAGTGAACGCCAGGAAAAGATTTTCGGAACTGCCAGAAACCAGGTGTTGTTTGATGTGTCCTTAAAAGTCTCACAGGGAACCTGTCTGGGAATACTGGGAGAATCCGGAAGTGGGAAATCTACCCTTGGCCGTGTGATCTGTGGTCTTTTAAAGCCTGACACCGGAGAAGTAAAGATCCAGGATGTATCTGTTTATGCCTCCAGAAATGGCCGGAAAAACCTTCAAAAACGCTTAAGTGTTGTTTTCCAGGATTACACCACTTCTGCCAATCCCCGTTTCCGTGTAAAAGAGATCATTGCAGAAGGACTGGCTGCAAGAGAACGAAATCAAAAGATCCGCCTGAACCGTTTGGAAGAGATCAACCGCCTGTTAGAGCTTGTTGGGCTGAATTCCTCCTATGCAAACCGGTATCCCCATGAGCTGTCCGGCGGACAGTTGCAGCGTGTATGCATTGCCCGGGCTGTAGCCTGCCAGCCAGAGATCATTCTTTTTGACGAAGCTATCTCTTCTCTGGATGCCCATACTCAGATTCAGATCATGGATCTGCTCCATGATCTGAAAGAAAAACTGGGGCTGACTTATATTTTCATTACCCATGACCTGACTTCTGTCACTTATCTGTGCGATGATGTGCTTTTTCTGTATCATGGCCGCATTACTGAACACATTCCTGTATCCCGTATTGCAGAAACAAAAGATGACTATGCCAGAAAGCTTTTGGCTTCTATTATCGAATTCAACTAAAGGAGATCTGAAAAATATGAGACTGTCTGACTTAAAAGCCGGCAGCAATACAAAGCAAACCCTTTTACTGCCAGTTGCCAGCCACTATCCCATAGAAATGACTGTTATCTGCGGAAGCTGTCCCGGAAAAACCCTTGTAGTGACCGCAGGTGTCCACGGCTGTGAATATGTAGGCATAGAAACCCTGAACCGTCTGAAAAAGGAACTGGACCCCATCGATCTTTCAGGGCGTATCATCCTGCTTCCCCTGGTAAATCCAGAAGGCTTTTACATGGGGTCCAAACAGATAATCCCTGCAGATGGTCAAAATTTAAACCGTACGTTTCCCGGAGATCCTGAGGGTACTTTTTCCAGCCGTCTTGCAAAGCTCCTTGAAGAAACACTGTATCCTGAAGCTGATTTTCTCATAGATCTCCATGGTGGTGATGTGAACGAAGCTCTTACTCCCCTGGTCTTCTTTCCCACAACTGTTTCTGACGCACTGGCCGCAAAGCTTCTGCAGCTGCAGCCTCACTCTCGATTCCATATCGGGTCGCTTCTACTGCAAAAACGGACTCTATAGCTGGGCTGCTCAGTGCGGTATCCCGGCACTTTTAGCAGAACGGGGAGAAAGAGGGCTATGGTGCGAAGATGAGGTCACAGCATGCAAAAGGAATATTTTTGAGTTAATGGCTCATCTTAAGATCAGACCTTTTTCAGATACTGACCTTCACCAGGAAGAGATCCGTCAGGCAGTTTATGAAGAGGCACCAAAAAATGGGTTCTGGTATCCTGCTGTCTCACATGCAGGTCAGAAATTAAAAAAGGGCACCCTTCTTGGCACCCTGAAAGATATTTATGGGAATGAAATTTTCCGATGTACAGCTCCATTTGATGGCGTTGTACTTTATTACACCCTGAGTCTGGGTGTAAAATGCAAAGATCCATTGATCGCATTTGGGGAGATTTAATATTTATTTTGCAGGCGTTGGGTTCACTCACAAACACGCGCTGGCGCGCTCTACTGTCTGCTATCGCAGACGGTTTGTTCGTTAAGGACGCAAGGAAAACAAATGCCGCTTAAAGCGGCGCTTGTTTTCCTTAAGCGTTCCTTATATCCGTCCCCCGCACTTCGGACAGTAGTTATAATCTTCGTCTGTCTCAAATCCGCAGCGCATACACTTCTTGTGGGGATTTCCGGAACCTTCCTGCCAGGTGCGGGTGTATTTTCCTTCCTGGACCAGGTGAAGGTCGGCGGATGTGATCGCCGGTTCTTCGCCTCTTAATATGGCTTTTCCGATCTCCGGCTCCAGCTCGTAAATGGCGCTGCAACAGGACATCTGCACATAAAAGCGCTTATTCCACTTAAACAGCGGGATAAAGAAAAAACTGAAATACATATAGGTCATAAAGACCTGACACTGGCTGGTGCTGCCACAGCTTCCGCAAAGAATGCTTCTTGCGTAGTTAAGCAGCTTCCGGCCCTGACTGATACCTCCGATAAACAGCATATTGCTGTCCTCCTTTTAAAAACAAATACTTTATAGAAACTGTCACTGGCAGTTTCTTTCAAACGCATGGAAACTAACAGACCGCCTGATGGCGGCATGACCATACACAAAAATTATAAGTCAGCACGGTACAATGAACAAACCACCTTGTAAACTGTGATCCATTTTCTGATCCGGGACTGCCTCTTTTCTTCTGTTCCTGCTGCCCGTCTTCCTGCATGCATCAGCTCATCCACTGCACTTCTGGCACTTGCCACAGCATAGTTTCCTGTAAGGCAGCAGCCTTCTTCCAGCCGTGAAAATGCTCCCACAAAGCCAAGATTTCTGCTTCCAGTTGGAACTGTTTTAGGCCGGTCTGTAAAATGATGAGGCCGAAGGGGCTGAAGTTTATCTTCTTCGCCCACAAAGGCTTCCGGTTCTCCCAGAGCAATATGCAGGTCAGCTGCCTTTTTCCATAATTTTCCAGAACCGCTGCCATTATCCATAATGCAGACATCCCCGGATCTCAGATCTATCTTTTCAAATACAAAAGCTTCCCGGTCAGTCTCTTCTTCCTGCAGTCTGCGTTTTACATACAGTTTTTTCACTGCCAGACCGGTTCCGCTTCCGTTGTCATTTCCATTTTCAAGCTCCAGATCCGTTACCTGAGTGTTTTCCAGCAACAATACGCCTTTGCGGCGCAGATACTGTTTCAGCAAACGGATCAGCTCCTGTCTTTCTTCCGGTGAAAGAAACAGAAACGGTCCTTTTAATTCCCATAAACTTCTGCGAAATTCCGCCAGATTGCTGTCTTTTTTCAGGCCAAACACACACTGGCACAGCTGCCACAGATCTGTCTCAAATATATGAGGTGTCCCACTGAACCAGTCTTCAACACTTAAAACATCCAGTCTTTCCTCTTCTGTACATAACAGCCGCCAGAGTGCCGGAAGGTCTGCACATCCCAGACGTTCTCCACCTTCTGTTTTTGGAAACGTAAACACTTTTTCCCCGGAACCTGGCAGTTTTCCACACAGTTCCAGAAAATCTTCGCAGTTTTCCCGGCTTACTACAAGAGGACCTGCATTTCCACATGCCTCCTCATTTTCCCCATACACCATAATACTGCTTCCAGGAAAATGGCAGTCTTTTATAAGCCAGACTGCTGCCGCCAGAGAGCTTAAACTATTTCCTATAATATAAGCCTTCTGCTTTCCATAATCTCGGCTGCGCACTACAGCTGCTTCCACAACCGCCAGTCTGGCATCATTTTTCGCTTTTTTATCTTTTTGTATCTGATAAGTCCATGCACCGGCTGCCGCGCCTAAACCTGCAGCCACAGCCAGCCGGATCCATCTTTTTTTATCTGACATAGGCATTTGCCTTTCTTTTTATAAACAGCCCACTTACTGCACGAAGTAATTAGCTAACTGGGCAAACTGCTCCAGGCTTAAAGCTTCTCCACGGACAGAAGGTGATACGCCCAGGCTCTCAATGGCCTTTGTGATCTCTTCTTTGGAGAATGAGATCTCCGGAGAGTTATTTAAACCATTTTGCAGTGTTTTTCTTCTCTGGTTAAAGGATGCGCGAATCAGCTTGAACATCAGCTTCGGATCTTTTACCTGTACCGGCGGCTCCTGATAGCGGGTCAGACGGATCACCGCGGAACCTACATTTGGTCTTGGGATAAAGCAGTTTGGCGGCACATTTGCCACAATATATGGGCTTGCGTAGTACTGCACTGCCAGAGACAGGGCGCCGTAATCCTTAGATCCCGGTCCCACCTGCATACGGTCTGCAACTTCTTTCTGAACCATAACCGTGATATTGTCGATTGGCACATTGCTTTCAAACAGTCCCATGATAATAGGGGTAGTAATGTAATATGGCAGATTGGCAACTACTTTAATCGGTCTGCCGTTGTTGTATTCCTTTACCAGTTCATTGATATCCACTTTCAGGATATCCTGGTTGATGACCTTTACATTGGAATAGTCTTTTAATGTATCTGCAAGGATAGGCAGCAGATTGGTGTCGATCTCCACTGCGATCACCTGTCCGGCACTTTCTGCCAGATACTGGGTCATGGTACCAATTCCCGGACCAATTTCCAGAACGCAGTCATCCTTTGTAATACCTGCTGCGCTTACAATTTTTTCCAGAACATGAGCATCGATCAGGAAATTCTGGCCGAAGCGCTTCTGGAACGCAAACTGATATTTCTGGATGACTTCAATTGTTTTTTTCGGATCTGATAATTTCTCATTCATTTACGATTTTACCTGCTTTTGTCTTCTTTCTGTTTCTATTATTTTTATATCATTTCGCTTCCACCCGCCAGTGACGGGCAGATCTGCATCTATAAACGGTAAAGCTTTCTGGCATTATCCCAGGTCATTTTCTCCACTGTTTCCCGGTCCACCCCCTTAAGAGCTGCCAGCTGATCTGCCACATAGGTCAGGTTCAGGGAAGAATTTCTCTTTCCCCGGTTTGGAACAGGTGACAGATATGGGCAGTCGGTTTCCAGTACCAGGCGGTCTAAGGGGGCATATTCTACGGTTTCTACCAGTTTTCTGGCATTTTTAAAAGTAAGTACGCCGCCAATGCCAAGGAAAAATCCCATATCCAGGTACTCCCTTGCCATTTCCTTTGTATAAGAAAAGCAATGGATCACACCACCGATGTCCGATCCGTGTTCTGCCTTCATAATATCCAGGGTATCTTTTGCAGCATCACGGCTGTGGATGATCACCGGAAGCTTTAACCTGCGGGCCAGATCTAACTGGGCCACAAACCATTTTTTCTGGATCTCTTTATCCGGCTCTTCCCAGTAATAATCAAGGCCGATCTCACCAATGGCACGGACTTTTCCGTCCTGTCTTTCTGTGCACCAGGTCTCAATATCTTTTAAGCCTTCATCAGACAGTTCTGCGCTTTCACTTGGATGTACGCCTAATGCAGCATACATGAAATCATGGTTTCTGGCAAGCTCCAGTGTAGTCTTGCAGCTGGAAAGACTGGCAGCTACATTTGTAACAGCGTCAATGCCATTTTCTTTAAAACTGGCTAAAAGCTGCTCCCTGTCCTCGTCAAAGGCTTCATCGTCATAATGGGCATGTGTATCAAATATCATGTTGCTTATGCCTCCTGCAGATTAAATACATATTTGTCCAGGCGGTCAAAGGCCTCTTTTACCCTGGACAGCGGCAGAGCCAGGTTCATACGGATATGACATGGGCCGTGGAAAGCTACTCCGTCCTGCCAGATCACGCCTACTTCAATGCCTGCTGCCTGAAGCTCTGTAATAGTCTTTCCATGTTTTTTGCACCATTCTGTGCAGTCCAGGAAAAGCATGTAGGTGCCTTCCGGCTTGGAAACATTGACTCCTTCAAAATGCTTTTCAATGTAATCGCAGGCATAGTTTACATTTCCACTTAAGACCTCTTTTAATTCATCCACCCATTCATAACCTTCCAGCTTATAGGCACCAATTAATGCATACATAGATAACAGGTTCATGCTGTTATAATGGCTTAAAGAGGACTCTTTTAAAATGCGGTCCCTTAACCAGTCATTGTAGATAATATGATAACTGCCAATCAGACCAGCCAGGTTAAAGGTTTTAGACGGAGCATAAAGTGCTACGGTCCTCTGCTTTGCATCTTCCGATACAGACTGGGTTGTAATGTGTTTATGTCCATTTAAGAGAAGGTCAGACCAGATCTCATCAGAAACTACATATACATCATGTTTCTTGTAGATCTCCATGGCCTTCTCGATCTCCCAGCGCTCCCATACACGGCCGGTTGGGTTGTGCGGGCTGCAGAAAATAGCTGCATGGATATGGTTCTCCACGATTTTCTTTTCCATATCCTCAAAATCCATGCGATATACATTATTCTCATCCTTCACTAACGGGCTGTGGACAATGTGATAACCGTTGTTGGTCAGGCTCTTTGTAAAACCGATATAAGTGGGAGAATGAAGCAGTACACTGTCACCTTTCGAGCAAAGTACATTTAATGCACTGACCACACCGCCTAAAACACCATTTTCATATCCAATGTGCTTTGGTTCCAGTCCCTCTATGCCATTTCTGGTCTTATGCCACTTGATGATAGCGTCAAAATATTCTTCTCTTGGAGAAAAGTAACCATAGGTAGTATGTTTTGTTCTCTCAATAATCGCTTCCGGGATCGTATGTACAGCCGGAAAGTTCATATCTGCCACCCACATTGGGATAATATCAAAACCTTCCTTCGTCTTCCCCGGCCATTTGATCCAGTCAGCCTCAAAAGGTTCCACTGCAATCGAGTCTTTTCCCTTTCGGTCTAAAATTGTTGTGAAATCGTATTTCATTGTATTTTCGTCCTTTCTGCTGCTCAGAACAGTTTTATCTGCAATATTTTTATTATAATTTCTCAATGATACACTGATGTTCTTGGGATTGCGCCTTGTTGCTGCTGTCAGCTCCTGGCGTATTTCTTCATTTGGGATAAATGCTGTCTGCGCATCCTGATCATATCCAAGATATCCCAAATGGATCAAATACATCAATACATCATCGATCTACTCCTTTTATATCTGCAAGCCTGTTACACGGATACAGGATCATGTTGCTCTGCAACAGATCGTTGTATACATAATAACATGAAGCCGGGTGGTTTACAAGAAAAGCAGCCGGAACAGGCTGTATTTTCCTGTATCCGACTGCTTTTTATACGATGCAAATAGCTGAACCCAACTTACTTTCGCATGATTAAAACAGCTTTCTGCCTTCTACATATTTTCCGGCAACTTCTCTCTCATCCCCCAGATAAATGATACGCTCCAGCCTCTGCTTTACAGTAAGCGGCTGGGGATGTTCAGACGGCTGTCATCGCAGACCACTGCATCAAATTCATAGCCAGGCTCAAAGCTTCCCACCTTTCCAAAGAAAGCTCCGCCGCCCTTGGTTGCCATATAAAATGCTTCTTCAATGGTCAGTGGCTTTAAGGAAGCATCTAACAATCTCCAGCGAAGCTTGGATGCCTGGATGGACTGTGCCATAGCTGCAAACAGGTTCTCACTTGTTCCGCCTGCCACATCACTTCCCAGTCCTATGTTCATTCCCTCTTCCAGATACCGGCGCACCGGTGCTACACCGGAAGAAAGATTGGTATTGGAGTCAGGACAGTGGGCGATAAATACACCTCTTTCTTTCATGCGGGCAATCTCTTCCTCACCGGAATAAACGCAGTGGGCCATGATCGTAGGACACTCTCCTCCAAACAGTCCAAAATGGTCATAAGCATCCCCGTAAAATTCAGACCAGGGGCATAATTCCTTCACCCAGGCGATCTCTCCCGGATTTTCAGACAGGTGGGACTGCATCGGCAGGTCAAAATCCTTCTGAATTCCTTTTAACCGCTCCATCAGTTCATCGGTACAGCTTGGTGTAAACCGTGGCGTAAGGATCGGTCTTGTATGGTCGTAATTTTTGTCAGCCACCATTTTAAGCCACTCTCTGGTTGCTTCTTCTGAGTCTTTCGCTGACGGCTCCCGCAGATAATCCGGGCTGTTGCGGTCCATATTTACCTTTCCGATCATAGTGGAAAGACCGCTTTCTTCCATCAGATCCATAAGCAAAATGGTCGATTCTTTATGGATTGTTGCAAAGATACATGCCCTTGTAGCGGCGCTTTTTCTCATCTGCTCTGCAAAGATGCCGTATGCTTTTTTCGCATATTCCAGATCTTTGTATTTCGCTTCCTCTGGAAACGTATTGGTCTCCAGCCAGTCAAGAAGCTCCATATCCATTCCCAGACCCCGGAAGGAATACTGCGGGGCATGAATATGAAGATCTGTAAGTCCCGGAAGGATCAGTTGATCTCCCATATCTTCTACAGGGACATTTTTCAACTCGTCCGGAAGCTCTTTATAAATTCCCCGGACCTTTCCATTTTCACAGACAAGATAGCTCTGCTCATTGATGCATAATTCATTTTTATCTTTTGTGTATACAATATTTCCCTTTAAAGCAAATGTTTTATTTTCCATATGTTTCCTCCTTGATCTCAATCAGGATTTGTAAACATCAGATCATAAACCCACAAAACAGCCCGTCTGCGTTTGGTGTGCGTATTTGCCCTCCTTTCCAGATGCATGGCAATGAAAAAAGAGCCCCGCCTGCGCGGGACTCCTTTAAAATTCACTTTCATCTGTCACCAAACCCGCACACAGCAACACATAGCCAGGTACTCACAGCTACATGTACTATGTAGTCAACTATTTACGGCAGTTGGTAGAAACTCCGGACCTATCTCCGGGATATACATATGAAATCTGCTTTATGAAGTTACCTTTATTATAGCCAAAGAAAGTGGATATGTCTAGTAGCGTCCCCTATTCTTTCAAGTATTCATCACAGCAAAAAATGCCCCTACATTTAAAATGTCCGCATTCTTTACAGCCACAGCACTTCTACCTTATCCCCAGCCTGTACCGGCCCACTGCCTGCCGGTATCTCGATCAGGCAGTTACAACCTACCATGCTGCGCATCTGCCCATTTGCCTGCTGGTCTGGAAGCCAGACCTCTTTTCCGACCGCTTTTCCTCTTAAAAAACGACGTCTCCTGCTGTTCTTTGAGAAACCGGTTACAGCAGTAAGAGTTTCCCGACGCAGCTTCAGCTCTGGATCACCCATTTTTAATGACAAGATCTCACGTACAAACATTTCAAATGGAATTGCTGCAGAAAATGGATTGCCAGAAAGCCCTATAAACAAAACACCATCTTTTTCAGCTGCAAGCGTAGGCATTCCCGGTTTCATGGCAATACCATGAAAGAGGATCTTTGCTCCTATGGAAAGCAATGCCTCTTCTGTCAGATCTTTCTGTCCCACGGAAACACCACCGGTAGTGATCACCAGTTCTGCCTGGTTGGCTGCTTCTTTTAAAGCCCCAGTCATAACCTCCAGATCATCTCCCACAGTCTGACTCATCATCACCTGAGCGCCCAACTGATGTAAACGTGCCTTCATGTATACAGTATTCGTATTATATATTTTTCCAGGCGTCAAAGGTGTTCCCGGCTCTACTACTTCACTGCCGGAAGAAACAACTGCCGCTCTCACCCGTTCATACACAGGCAGCTCCATAATACCATTCCCACTGGCAACTGCCAGAGCAGCCGCATCGATCTTAGTACCTGCATGGAGCAGAATATGACCTTTTTTGTACTCTTCTCCTTTAAAACAAATGCTGCCTCCCGGCTCTACTTCTTTATAGATCTGTACTACATTTTCCCCTTCATCTGTATCTTCCTGGCGAAGGACACAGTCAGCACCGGCAGGTATCATAGCGCCGGTCATAATGCGGACCGCCTCTCCTGATCTGACCTGTATATCCAGATAATCTCCTGCATAGATCTTTCCTGTAACTTTTAACTTAACCGGGTTCTCTGCATCTACCCCCACGCTGTCCTTAGAACATAAAGCATATCCATCCTGGGCAGACCGACTGAAAGGAGGCATATCAAGTAACGCAAATACATCCTGCGAAAGTACCAGCCCCAGACATTGTTCCAAAGGTTTTCTTTCTGTTCTTCCCTGTGTTACATGATCCATAAGGATATCCAATGCCTGTTCCAAACTGATGCGCATGATCGTTCCTCCTGTGTTTGCTTATGCTGCTAAAATTTCTTTGTATCCTGCCAAATTTCTTCGACATTTCCATCTTTGTATATCGTTTCACAAAATATTATACCTGAAATAAAACCCCTGTCAATTTAACATTTCTTCTGGATGGCAGAAAATACGTCATATCTATCTGCAGCTCGCCGGCAAATGTAAACTGATGTAAATAAAAGTTTGCATTTCTACCATTTTTCCCATTCATCTTACGCCCACATATACTGGAACAATCACGTTTTCTCTTATTTTTCTCAATTTGGCATCATTTTTGCTTTTAATGATAACAGGAACTGGATCGTATATCCAATACAGAGAGGAGAACGCATATGTCATTACCAAAAGAATTGAAATTACAGAAGTAGGCCCAAGAGACGGCTGGCAGAACCATAAAGCTATGATCATCCCAACAGAGGTAAAAGCAAAATATGTGAAAAATGATCGATGCCGGCGCTGATAAGATCGAAGTTACTTCTTTCGTCAATCCAAAAGCCGTTCCACAGATGGCAAATGCCAAGGACCTGGTTGCCCTGGTACAGCCTTATGCAAAAGAAAAGGGATGTCAAACCATCGGCCTTGCTTTAAATAAGCGTGGTGTAGATGATGCGGTAGCTGTAGACTATGTTGGTTTCGGTATTTCCGTCAGCGAAGAACATAATAAACGCAATTCCAACCGTAAAAGATCAATTTTGATGTATGCGGACTTTCATTCAAGCATTTTGTACTGTTTTTCGCCGTTGTTTTGTCAGTGCCTATCTGGGATTTATGCCTACTGTGACCATTTATTCCAATTCGGCAGGTGCCTTTACTGCAACTACATTTGTCGGGTCTGTAGCCTTTCTTATGGCAGTAGGCGGTGTCTTTTCTGGCTTGGAAATACCATTCCTATTTTAAATAACTATTTAGGCGGAGCCTGTCTTCTGCCACTCCTTGGTGCCTCTTTGATGAATTATCTGGGACTGGTACCTAAACCTTTAGCAAATGGTGTCCGCATGGTCATGAAGGGCGGTTTCCAGGATATGTACGTTGCCATGCTCCTTATCGGATCTGTTCTTGTAATGGACCGGAAACTGATCTTAAGCGCAACCGCCCGCTATCTGCCAACCATCATCGGAAGCCAGGTCTTTGCTCTTGGTTTCTGTATGATCGGCGGTGCCATTACTGGTTTTGGAGCAAAAGAAGGTCTTTTCTATATCGGCGCTCCCTGTATGTCCGGCGGTTCCGCAGGTGCTATTACTACCCTTCCTTCTCTGTACAGCGCCTTATCCGGACAGGACATGACCGGTATGGCAGGACAATTCCTCTGCTACGCTTCTATCGCCAATATCCTTGCAGTGCTCATGGCAGCTGTAGGCGGCGCTGTAACTGCTAAAATGAGCGGCTGGAACGGTGGCGGAAGGATACTGGTAAGCCAGAGCGCAGAAGAATTAAAAGAAGAAAAACGGGCCGGCACCAGTGCCGACTACAAAAAACTGGGAAGTGGCATTTTTATGTCACTGGTGATCTACCTCTTAGGTGATATCTTAGGCAAACTTCCGGGAACCAGCGTGATCGCCGGCCTGGCATGGTCCATTATTATCGCGATTGTAATTAAATGTACGGGTATTCTTTCTGATGATATAGCTGATAATTGTGTTTACTCCATGAATTTTGCCTTAAAAGCCCTCCTGCCTATGCTGGTTGCAGGAATTGGCATCAATTCCTTAAAGATCACCGACCTGACCAAGTTTTTCAGCCCTGGTGTCTTTGCCGTTATCTTCTTTGGCGTCCTGGGTGCTTTTATCGGTGCCATGATATTTGCCAAACTGGCGGGGCTGTTCCCTTACGAAGCAGGTGTAACTGCAGGTCTTTGCTGCTGTAACATCGGTGGAAGCGGGGATCTGGCTGTTTTAACAGCTGCTGACCGTATGAACCTTCTGGCATTTGCCTCTATCTCTACACGAATTGGCGGTGCTTTGATGGTCGTATGGCTGGGATTTTTGTATCCACTGTTAATGAAATAGCCTGCTGGAAACCATTAAAACTTATTGCTGATAATTCTCTCCTGAAATATTACATAGTAACTGACAAACAGGGACCCATCTGTGCCAGTCCGGGTACAGTTTGGGGCCCTGTATTTTATAAGGTGGTTTGTATATGAAATTTGTAAAACGTATTGTGATCTATCTGGCCGGATTGTTTTTCGTTGCCCTGGGAGTTGCATTTTCCGTCAATTCCAATCTGGGCGTATCTCCGGTCAATTCACTGCCCTATGTGGTAAGCCGGATCCTTGGAAAAGACCTTGGAACCTGTGTGACCGTTATCTTTATCGGCTATATCCTGATCCAGATCCTGCTTTTAAGAAAGGCTTTCCGCCCTCTGGATCTTGCCCAGATCCTCTGCTCCTTTGCCTTTGGATATTTCGTTGACCTGACAGAAACCCTTCTTGAAGCTTCTGCCTTCCCGGCTATCCCGGAAGGCTTGTAATGCTTGCCATCAGTATTTTCCTCGTTGCTTTTGGCATCTGCCTATATCTGGACACCGACCTGATCGTCATGCCTATGGAAGGCCTTACCGCAGCCATGAATAAAACTGTTTTTCCTAAAAAAGCCTTTCATGAAGTAAAAGTGATCCTGGATTGTACGGTAGTTGTTGTAGGTATTGTCCTGTGTTTTGTTTTCCTTGGAGAACTTCAGGGAATACGGGAAGGAACTGTACTGTGCGCCCTGTTAGTTGGAAAAGTGATGAAACCTATGCAGAAAGTGCTGGTTCCGACTGTAAAGAGATTTTGTTGATAACTTTCAACACATACTTCAAACTTAACAGCCCCTTTCGTGGGGCTGTTTTGCGTAAATCTATGTCACTTATTTTTCTTTTAGGCACATCAAATCTTACTTAAAAAATCCTCTTCCGAATTCGATCTGGCTGCCTTTTTAACCCATGCGCTTAGACGCTCTGCATCTGTTTCAGTCAAGATCATTTCACGGGTTTTCTCCGATACGGGACCAGTTTCTTCAAGTATATCCAAAATACTTTTCGCTATTCCCCAAGCCACTCCTTTCTTCATTCCACGTTCCAAACCGATAGATAAAATGCTCATCCTTACAGCCTCCCATTCTTCTGATTGCTTTATCTCTGTCACAATCTCATCTAATTGCGCTATGCGCTCATCTTTTACTAAAATTTCAGAATTTTCCAAAGTCGTATGTTTCATATACTGCAGCAGGCTTACTAATACAGGCTCTCCCTTTTTGCTGGTCATATTTAAAAATATCTTTTTAGTTCCATCTTCCAGATGCAAGTCCCTTATTTCTTCGCACTGCTCTGTAAAAGTATATTTTGCCAGCCCTTTTCCAAATATATCCTTCTGGGTGATAAATGTAATGATCGTAGGTGGCAGATGTTTATACCGGGTCTTTCTTCCCGATTTTAATAAAGGCGTATCGATCAGTCCCTGATAAAATCTCGCCCTGCGCCGCATATCATCCTGCTCTGTATCATTTTGCATTTCCGTTGCAAAATTGCGTCCTGAAATGTCTGTTGCCCTTGCGTCTAAACGGATTGCCCGCTGCCCGCTCTTATTCAGGATCACCTCTTCTACATATACTTCCTTCAGTTTTAAATTTTTTTCCCCTGTTATAATACTTAAAACATTTCTGTGTGCTGTTTTGTTTTTCATAACAGATAAAAATAAGGCAAAATCACAGAGATTAAACTCCCTATTTTCCAGCTACATCTCATGATCGGTTATTTCCGGTTCCCATACACTGTTTGACATAGGCATCGTCCTTTCTGTTAGTCGGCAGAAAGTTTTCTCTGTACTCTCTGCCTGTTTCATTGGTTTGTGATTTAAGCAAAGAGTTTCAGATAAGATGCTGTTTTGGATACAGCTTAGAAATATAGAATATTTAGAATATATTTGAAATCCTGCTTATATTCAGAATAGCAGTTTTCTCTTAAAATGTCCAGTATATGCGCGAAAAAGGGAGGGGAATATTTTCCCTCTCCCTTTATCTCTTTATATTTCAATTATATGCGCCCAAATTTCTACTATTACAAACATGAAACACATTTATTTACTGATCAATTAGCAGATCTCAGCTCCGGCTGGCATCTTCTTTTCCGGTACCATTAAGGACAGATTTCCCTCTGCGTCTTCTGCACACAGGATCATGCCTTCGGATACGACTCCGGCTAATTTAGCAGGCTTTAAGTTGGTTACTACCATAACTTTCTTTCCTACCATTTCCTCTGGTGAGTAATGAGCCTTGATACCGCTTACGATCTGGCGGGTCTTGGTTCCGATCTTTACCTGGGAGCAGAGAAGTTTTTTGGACTTCGGTACTGCTTCGCACTTAACGATCTCACCGATCTGGAACTGCAGTTTTGCAAAATCATCGTAGGTGATCTCTGCCTTTGGCTCTAAGTCAATGCCATCATCCTCAGCTGCCTCTTCTACAGGTTTTGCAGCTTCTGCTGCAGCTGCGCGCATTTCCTCTACTTTTGCCATAACTTCCTTGATATCCATACGTGCAAAGAGGATCTCAGGCTTGTCTGTTACCTTATTTCCTGAAAGATACAGACCGAAGGTATCCATTTCATCCAGCTCTCTCTTCTTTGTATTTAACTGAGCCAGGATCTTCTCAGAAGTCTCAGGCATAAATGACTCTAACAGGGAAGCGCCGATGGTGATCGCCTCTGTCAGGTTGTAAAGAACCGTTGCAAGGCGGTCTTTCTTAGCCTCGTCCTTTGCAAGAGTCCATGGAGTTGTCTCATCAATGTACTTGTTGCATCTTCTGAAGATACCGAAGATCTCTGTAATGGCATCTGCTACACGCAGCTGGGCCATCTTTGCGTCTACCTTCTTTACTTCCTCTAATACAACAGCCTTTAAGTCTTCGTCAACAGCTTCTGCAACGCCCTTGTTTTCTACAACGCCGCCAAAGTACTTGTTGCTCATGGAAATCGTACGGTTTACAAGGTTACCAAGAATATTTGCAAGGTCAGAGTTCATACGCTCTACCATCAGCTCCCAGGAGATAACACCGTCATTCTCAAATGGCATTTCATGAAGCACGAAGTAACGTACTGCATCTACGCCAAAGAAATCTACCAGAGTATCTGCATAGAGAACATTTCCCTTGGACTTGCTCATCTTACCATCGCCCTGAAGCAGCCACGGATGACCAAATACCTGCTTTGGAAGGGGTACGCCTAAAGCCATCAGGAAGATCGGCCAGTAAATAGTATGGAAACGGATGATATCTTTACCGATCAGGTGAAGATCTGCAGGCCAGAACTTGTTAAACTTGTCTGAACTGTTTCCATCACAGTCATAACCGATACCTGTGATATAGTTGGTCAGCGCATCCAGCCATACATAGGTAACATGCTTTGGATCGAAAGATACCGGAATACCCCAGTCAAAGGTAGTTCTGGATACACACAGATCCTGAAGTCCAGGAAGAAGGAAGTTGTTCATCATCTCATTCTTTCTGGAAACAGGCTGGATAAACTCAGGATGAGCGTTAATGTACTCGATCAGCTGAGGAGCATATTTACTCATACGGAAGAAATATGCCTCTTCCTTTGCCGGCTTAACCTCTCTGCCACAGTCAGGGCACTTTCCATCTACTAACTGAGATGGAGTCCAGAAAGACTCACATGGAGTACAGTAAAGTCCCTCATAAGCGCCTTTGTAAATATCGCCCTGGTCATAGAGCCTCTTAAAAATCTTCTGTACCTGTGCTTCATGGTCAGCATCTGTGGTGCGGATAAACTTATCATAGGAAGTGTTCATCAGATCCCAGATACGCCTGATCTCCCCTGCAGCCTTATCTACAAACTCCTTTGGAGTGATGCCTGCAGCCTCTGCCTTCTCCTCGATCTTCTGTCCGTGCTCATCGGTACCGGTCTGGAAGAACACATCGTATCCCTGAGCTCTCTTATATCTTGCAATACTGTCTGCCAGCACGATCTCATAGGTGTTGCCGATATGCGGCTTACCGGAAGCATATGCGATGGCAGTTGTAATATAATACGGTTTTTTCTTACAATCCTGACACATATTTTAAATCCCTCTTTCCAGCCCCCTTTTGGAGCATTCTAATGATGTAAGTATAAGCGTTTACAGGGCTTTCGTCAAGACGCCCTATGCCACATACGTTGTAATTTTCCTACATATAATATATAATGACACCAGTGTCAAAAGGTCTAAAATCCGATGCTAGAGTGCAAAGCACGTAGCAATCCGGTATCATGGACGATCATTGTATCCCAAAAAGGAGATTTTTATGAAACAGAGAACACAAAAATATCTGCATGCCATCCTTGCACTGGTGTTATCCCTGTGCCTTATTACCGGCTGCTCACTTTTTCCAAATTCTGCACCGAAAGCAGACAAAAATACCTCTCAGGAAACCATTGCAGAAGAAGCAACTGAAAACTCTTCTGACGACTCCGCCAGTCAGCCAGACGAAGCAGCCCTGGCTGCAGCCCGGGAAGCCTTTGACCAGTACACGGAAAACCTGTTTAAACAGGAAGCCTCCCAGTCCCTTCTTACCCTTCACTATACACTTGCAGACCCGGAAAGTTACGGCATTACCGATTATGACCGCACTCTTGGAACAGCTTCCGCTGAAGATACACGAAAGGACCTTGAAGAGGCAAAACAGATCAAAGCAGACCTTGAAGCTATGGATACCCGTCTTTTATCCAAAGACCAGCTGCTTACCTATACCATTCTTTCTTCCTACATTAATACTCTTCTGTCCTCTGATGGATTAGAGCTGTATGACCAGCCTTTATCCACCACCCTTGGCATCCAGTCCCAACTCCCTATCCTTTTATCTGAATATACTTTTTACAGAAAACAGGATGTAGATGATTACCTGTCTCTTTTGTCATCCATTGACGCCTATTATGACTCTCTCATTGCCTTTGAGACAGAGCGGGCCCAGGCGGATCTTGGCATGTGTGATACAGTTATCGACAATATCATCCGCTCCTGCAATGCTTATCTTATTGACGCAGACCACAGCTTTATGGCAGAGACTTTTTCTTCCCGTTTAGATGAAATGGGCGGTCTTTCAGACCAGGAAAAAGCCGATTATAAGGCAAAAAATAAAAAAGCCATCGACGAACATTTCGTACCTGCCTATGAACGGCTGATCAGCGGTCTGGAGAGTTTAAAAGGAACAGGTTCCAATGACAAGGGACTTTACTACTACCCGGAAGGCCGGAAATATTATGAATATCTGGTAAATGCCAGCACCGGAACCTCCTACAGTGATGTTTCTGCCTTAAAACAGGCCATTAACAAGCAGATGTCAAAGGAACTGGCAGCCGTGAACCAGCTGTTAAGCGATGATCCGTCTTTAGGCGATAAACTGGACTCTTCCCCCTTTACCCTGACGGAACCTAAGGACATTTTAGAGGATCTGAAAGCCCAGTCCCAGGCAGATTTCCCGCCTGTAAATGACTGTAACTATACCATTAAAAATGTGCCAAAAACATTAGAAGGCTTTTTAAGCCCTGCTTTCTATCTTACAGTACCTATTGACCGGCCGGAAGACAATTCCATTTACATTAATAACCAGAGTGCAGATGCCGGCTCCCTCTACACCACCATGGCCCATGAAGGTTATCCGGGACATATGTACCAGACCAATTACTTTAACCAGCATAACACCTGTAACCTGCGGAATGTCCTTGATTTTCAGGGATATGTAGAAGGCTGGGGTACTTATGCGGAATACTACGCCTACACACTGGATCATGGCATGGAGGAGCAGGTAGGTGAACTTTTGCAGCACAATGCCGCCTTTACACTTGCCCTTTATGCCCTGTTGGACATTAACATCCACTACGAGGGCTGGGATATGGACCAGGTAAATGATTATCTGACTATGTACTTCCAGATCGATGATCCTTCTGTCATCTCTTCCATTTACTATGAAGTAGTGGAAAATCCTTCCAACTACCTCTCCTATTACACTGGTTACCTGGAATTTTTAAATATGAGAGAAGAAGCACAGCAAAGACTGGGAGCCAACTTCTCCCTGTTAGAATTTAACCGCTTTCTCCTGGATATAGGTCCGGCACCTTTCAGTGTGATCCGAAATTATTTTACACAGTGGCTGATACAAAATGGCAGCAGCAATTAGATTTGTTTGAAAACAATATTAATTGTTGTTAAAATGTCGTTAATAAATATAATATCATCTTTTTGATATTAAAATCATGTTAATTTTCTGATAATACATTGACGTAAGATGTCTGATGTGGTATTTTAATTACATCAGACATCTTATTATTTGTTACAGTTCAGTCATGCGCTGGTTTGTATGAAAAGTGTGTTGCAAGCCTGCTTGCATAAGCGCTTTCTCATACAAATCAGCATATGGTGAACCACCATGCTTCTTGTTTTCATGAACATGGAAACAAGAAGATGTCATGACTGAACTGCAACAAAATGTTTGCATCAAAATCATCTGCTGGCAGACAACTGAAAACATGCTCTGAAAGAGGTCGGAAAATGAGATTGGAGAGGGAACTATGAAGGTATTAAAAGCTGCTGTCCTATGTCACAAAGTAGAATATGCCATTATGATCGTTGCGTTTGTCGCCATGGTAACTGCCTACTTTGTAGCAGTCGTCAACCGCAACTTTATCAAGGCTTCCATGCCATGGACTGAAGAGGTAGCCATGTACAGCATGATCTATATGGCACTGTTAGGAACAGAAGTAGGTCTTCGTGACGGCACACAGGTTGCTGTTACCGCTATTATTGAAAAGCTTCACGGAATCACAAAAAGTGGTCTCCATTGTTGAACAGATCGTATTAGAGATTTTTACCGCTGTTATGTTAAAGGCTGGCACCGCCTTATTTTTAAAACAGATCCAGACTGGAGACAACTCCAGTATTAAAGATCCCTATGTCTGCCATGTATTTCTCACTGGTACTTACCTTTGGACTGATCTTACTGATCCAGACTGTGATCCTCGTAGAAAGATCATGGATTTAAAGAATAAGGAGGCAGAAGCATGAGTGCAGGTATCATCCTTTTCGCAGCGTTTGCTGTATGTCTTATTGTAGGAGTTCCGGTTTCCATCTCCTGGGAGTGGCTTCCCTTTGCTCCGTAGTATTCGGCGGTCTGTCCGCTTCCTCCACCGTTATTGCACAGCGTATCTTCGGCGGATTGCAGTCTACTTCCATTATGGCCATCGCTTTCTTCGTACTTGCCGGAAATCTGATGACCAAAGGTGGTATCTCCCGCCGTATCGTAAATTTTGCCAACTGCCTGGTAGGCAATGTGCGCGGCGGAATGAGCCTGGCACTGGTTTTAGCCTGCGCATTCTTCGCAGCCTTATCCGGTTCCGCTCCTGCAACTGTTATTGCTATCGGTACCATGCTCTACAATGATATGGTAAAGCTTGGCTACCCAGGTGACCGTACAGCCGGACTGTTAGTTGTATCCGGTGGTCTTGGACCGATCATCCCCCCATCTATCATCATGGTCATCTACTGTACTTTAACAGGCGCTTCTGTTGGAAACATGTTTAAACAGGGCATGCTCATCGGTATTGTGATCATGCTTGTATTAATGGCAGAAGTTCTCTTTTACGCAAAAAAGGAAAACTGGCCAAAACAGGCTGTAAAGCGCAGCCCTTCTGAGATCTTTAAGATCTTCTTAGATGCCATCCCGGCGCTGATGACCCCCATCATCATCCTTGGCGGCATCTACTCCGGTATGCTGACAGCAACAGAGAGTGCTGCCATCGCAGTTGTATGGGCTGCCATTGCCGGACTGTTCATCTACAAAGAACTGACTGTAAAAGAACTGGTCCCCATTTTAAAAGATTCCGCGAAAAGCTCTGCCATGATCTTATTCATCATCGCAGCTTCTACCGCTTTCTCCTGGGTATTTACCTTCTCAGGCGCTTCCCAGGCACTGGTAAACGCAGTTATCAGCATGCATTTAAATTCCGCGCTGTTCTGCTTCGTAGTTGCCATTATCCTGCTGATCTTCGGTACATTCATGGAAGGAACCGCGATTGCCGTTCTTTTAGTACCGGTCCTCTGGCCTATTGCCCAGAGTATGGGCATTGACGTGATCCACTTCGGCATGATCGTGTGCATCTCCAACGTAGTTGGTACCATGACACCTCCGGTTGCAGTAAACATCTTCTCCGCTTCTACCGTATCCGGCCTGAAAATGGGCGATATTGCAAAAGCAGAGATCCCATTCCTCATTGGATATGTGGCTGTATTCTTCTGCTGCGTATTCTCTGAAACCTTCTGTACATTTTTAATCTGATGAAAAGGGACTGACTGCCCTTTCTCATATTAGGTACTTAACTTTTTTCTCTTGCCAAAAGCCCCCAGGTTTTACCTGGGGGCTTTTGCATTGCTGTTCCTATTATTCCTATTACTGATCCATATTTCTTTGTTTCAGCTTTCCATCTGCCGTCCTAAAAATCCGCAGGCAGTGGCAGCCAGCTTCATTTCCATTTCTCCAAACCGCGCTCTTGGCTCCCGGCTCATAATGGCTACGGCGCCGATAGCATCGCCTTCGCAGATAATGGGGGCTACCACCTGGGCGGTAATACCTTCTAATTCTTCATCTACCAGCTGGACAAAGCTTTTTTCATCTTTTCCGGATTGCACGACCTGGCGTTCACCGATCACCTGCTCCAGGGAAGGGCTGATGGCTTTTTGCAGCAGTTCTTTTCTGGCACCGCCGGATACTGCGATCACCTGATCCCGGTCCGTGATGCACACGATCAGGCCCGTTGCCTGGGACATGGCCTCTGCATACTGTCCGGCAAAAGCAGCCAGTTCCACCATAGGGGAATATTTCTTTAAAATGATCTCCCCCTCACGGTCTGTAAATATCTCTAAAGGTGTTCCTTCCCGCAAACGCAAGGTCCTTCGTATCTCTTTTGGGATCACCACACGTCCAAGGTCATCGATCCTTCTTACGATTCCTGTAGCTTTCATAACGTTTATTCCTCCTGCATACCACAAAACATCTCTGTTTCCATATTGTGTGTCTTATGGGTAGTATGTGGAAATGCGGGTAAAATATACACTGCTGCTTTCTATATTTACTTCCGTCCAGAAATTAAATTTTTATTATTTCACTTCTACCAGCTCGATCTTAAAGTTCAGCTCTTTTCCTGCCATTTCATGATTTGCGTCAAAAGTAATGGTCTTCTCTGTCTTTGCAGTAACTTTTACAGGGAATGGCTGGCCCATCTGATTGGTCAGATATACCTGCTGGCCTACAGTCAGATCCTCAGAACCTGGAAGCTGCTCGATCTCCAGTTCAAAGATCGCGTCTGGATTTGGCTGTCCATATGCTTCTTCCGGCATCAGATGAATGTCTTTTACTTCTCCTACTTCCATATCAGCCACTGCTGCGTCAAAGCCTTTGATCATCTGGCCTGCGCCGCATACGAACTCTAATGGTTCGCCTCTGTCATAAGAAGAGTCAAACTGGGTTCCATCATTAAAAGTACCTTTATAATGGGTGCGGCATGTCTTTCCTACATTGCGTCCTGTGATTTCCATGATTTAATCCTCCGTTGGGGTGGTTATTATAGACTTATGAACCCTGCGCTGGCACGTTTTTTATGTCTGCTGACGCAGATGGTCCACTCTTTCCTAGCATACCATACTTCTACATCCCTGTCAGTCTTTTCTTGCCCCCTTTCTATTGAATTTCCCGCCAAACCAGGTATACTGGTATCATAAGGAGAAGCAACAAAGAAAGGGGACACACTTATGGTTATCTACAAAGCAAAAAACTATCAGGACTTAAGCCGCAAGGCTGCAAACATCATTTCCGCCCAGATCATTATGAAGCCGGACTGCGTATTGGGGTTAGCAACCGGTTCTTCACCGATTGGCACTTATAAACAGCTGATCGAATGGTACAACAAGGGGGATCTGGACTTTGCCAAAGTCACCACTATTAATCTGGATGAATACAAGGGACTTGGCCCGGACAATGACCAGAGCTACCGCTATTTTATGAACACCAACCTGTTTGACCATGTAAATATCGACAAGGCCCGTACTTTCGTTCCAGACGGCTTAGAGCCGGATCCACAGAAAGCCTGCGCTGCCTATAATGAGATCATCCGCTCCCATGGCGGTATCGATCTGCAGCTTTTAGGTCTTGGAAGAAATGGACATATCGGCTTTAACGAACCTGGCGCTGCTTTTGAAAAAGAGACCCACTGTGTAGACTTAACAGAAAGCACCATTGAAGCAAATAAACGTTTCTTCGCCTCTGAAGATGACGTTCCAAAACAGGCCTATACCATGGGCATCAAAAACATCATGCAGGCAAAGAAGATCCTGCTGATCGCAGGCGGCGAGGAAAAGGCAGAAGCCTTAAAGAACTCTCTCTATGGCCCTATTACACCATCTGTTCCGGCATCTATCTTACAGCTGCACAATGATGTAACCGTGATCGCAGATGAAGCCGCTTTAAGTTTGATCATGTAACTCATATAACTTACACCCTCATTTACAGAACCTGCCACCGGCAGCTTCTTGCAAATGCATGGAAACTAAAAAGGATATTGCCAGACTGTTTTTATACCGCTGACACTCTTATTTTACTAACGCTCCAATGGTTCTGACCATCCTCCCCACATCAATCGGTTTCGCAATATGTCCGTTCATACCTGCAGCAAACGCCTTATTCCGGTCCTCATCAAAAGCATTGGCAGTCAGGGCAATGATCGGGATCGCCTTTGCGTCTTCCCGTTCCATGCCACGGATCTTTCTTGAAGCTGTATAGCCATCCATATTTGGCATCTGGATATCCATTAAAATGGTGCTGTAATAACCTGCCGGCTTCTCTGAAAACAGTTCCATACATTTGCATCCGTCCTCTGCCCGCTCAACTTTAAATCCATTTTCTTCCAGTATGGTTATGGCAATTTCCGCATTCAGCTCATTATCTTCTGCAAGAAGAATGCGCTTCTCCTTAGATCTGTTATACAGCTTTTCTTCTTTCTTTACATAACTGTCTTTGACCTCTTCCTCAGAAGCGATCTCAAAAGGCAAAATAACTTCAAACTTGCTGCCTTTGCCCCTTTCGCTTTCTACCTGGATCGTTCCACCCATAAGATCTATCAAGGCTTTTACGATCGGAAGACCCAGACCGGCACCTACTACCTTACTTTCCGTACTGGTCCGCTCTCTGGTAAATTCTTCAAAAATATGAGGCAGATATTCTGCACCCATGCCAATTCCCGTATCTTCTACCAGAATACGGTATGCAGTCCATCCCTCTTTCTCCCATGGGATCTCTTTGATCTGTACTGTAACGCTGCCGCCTTCCGGGGTGTACTTAACAGAATTGCTGATAATGTTTAATACGATCTCCCGCACTTTTGTCACATCACAGATGATAAACCTATGTTCTACATCCAACGTACAGTTGTATTTCAGCCGCTTCTTCTCCACTGCCGGTTCAAAAACTGCATTTAATGCCCCTAACAGTTCCTGGGCATCCCCAACTTCTGTCCGTAATGTCGCCTTTCCGCTTTCGATCCGCGCCATTTCCAGAACATAGTTGATCAGGGATAATAAAAACGAACCGGATAACTGGATCTTCTTAATATAATCATGGACTTTTTCTTTATCATCCAGATGTTTCTCTAAAAGATCAGAAAAACCAATGATCGCATTCATCGGAGTCCGGATATCATGACTCATGTTAAAGAGAAATCTTGTTTTGGCTTCACTTGCTTCTTCCGCCCGTTTTGCTGCCCGTTCGATCTTTTCCGCATACAGTGCCTCTTTATAACGCTGCATCTCATACTGCCAGTAACCAACCGTCAACACTCCTGAAACAAGGGCTGCGATCAGTATCCCAAAAGCGATCTGTGACTGCGGTACCCATCCGGCTTTTGGCTCGATCTCAAAATACCAGGTATCATTAGGCACATCACAGGCTACTTCCAGTGTGTCCTTAAAGGAAAATTTTTCACTCTGGGCAATCGTCAGCTTTTCTCCCGGTTCTGTGCCATTTTTCCATATGAGATACTGATAGGACGTATCTTCCAGTTTATATGTTTCCACTTCTTCCATAAAATGATCCCAGTTTAATACCAGAATGGAAAAGCCCCAAAACGTATCTTCCCCTGCTTCATCTTTTACATAAACAGGATCAAAAAGCAGTGCGCCGTTTCCGCCCTGGACCAGTGGAAATGGTCCTGCAATGGTATACTGACCGCTTGTTTTTGCCAGATTTGCCTCTTTCTTTCTGTCCGGATGCTCCAGCATATTTAAACCCATGGCCTCTTCATTCCCTTTCATGGGATAGATATGGGAAACAATACCGTCCTTTGCCAGTTCATGGGCTTCGATCACATTTTGCTTATCCTGCATCATCTGGGATAAAATGGAAAATTTTTCTCCATCAATATCATATCCTGACTCTATGATATTTTTCACCAGTTCTGACTCCGCCAGATACCGGTTCAACTGGGATTTTACCCTGCTTACTGTGGACTCCGCTGCATAAACAGCCTTTAATTTTTCTTCCTTTTCCTGTTCCCGGTTTAAAAAACAGGCACTGCCTGTAACGACCAGAAAAGAAAGAACGCAGACCATAAACGCCCGAAATTTCATTCTCCCCCGGTCTGTTTTTCGTTTCATATGTAAACCTCATAAAATTAAATATTCTTCGTTTGTAACTATGTGATACCATTATACCAGACTAACGTTTGTTTTCAATGAAGAATAGATGAACAAATATCAAAAGAACATCATTTCCCCAGTTGAATTTCCTTAGAAAATATGGTATTCTAAGCCTTAACAATTGTATCTGTACTATATATAGTTATTTTTTTTTGCGTTGATACTTTGTCGCTTTAAACTGACAAACGTATTGCTAACATCCAGCATAGTAGTCGGATAATATGTTCGTTTATTAATAAAATCCTGTAGAAACGAGAGAAAACCATGAACCAGTCAGAAACATTACTTGAAATAAAAGATCTGTGTGTGGAATTCAAGACCATGGCCGGAACGGTACACGCAGTAGACCACTTAAGCTATACGCTCCACCGCGGTGAGAAGTTAGGCATCGTAGGGGAAAGCGGAAGCGGAAAAAGTGTGTCCTCCCTGGCTATGATGCAGCTGATCCCAAATCCTCCGGGCAAAGTCACCGGCGGACAGATCTTATATAATGGAAAGGATCTGGTAAAACTTTCTGAACGGGAAATGCAAAAGATCCGTGGGAATGAGATCTCCATGATCTTCCAGGAACCTATGACTTCTTTAAACCCTATCATCCGCTGCGGAAAGCAGATCGCAGAGTCCTTACGTCTTCACCGGGGAATGAAGAAAAAGCCATGGAAGAAGCCATTAAAATGATGCAGGCCGTTGGTATTGCCAATCCACAGGCCCGCGCCTACGAATATCCCCACCAGATGTCCGGCGGTATGCGCCAGCGTGTAATGATCGCCATGGCTTTGGCCTGTCAGCCACAGATTCTGATCGCAGATGAGCCTACAACGGCTCTGGATGTGACCATTCAGGCACAGATCTTAGACCTGATCCGTGATCTGAACCAGGAAATGAACACCTCGGTTGTATTCATCACCCATGACCTTGGTGTTGTAAGTGAGCTTTGTGATACAGTTATTGTTATGTATAACGGCCACATCGTAGAAAAGCGCCTACAACGGATATTTTCCGCGAACCGCTTCATCCTTACACACAGGGACTTTTAAGCGCTATCCCAAGGATCACCAAAGAGCGCAAACCATTATCCACTATTGAAGGTATGGTTCCAAACCCGGTAGAGCGCATCAAGGGCTGCCGTTTCTGGCAAGATGTCCAAAGCCTGCGACCGCTGCCGTAAGGAAGAACCACCGGTATTTTCTGTTGGAGAAGACCGTCAGGTACGCTGCTGGCTCTACGCACAGGCAGATAATGGAAGTCAGGAGGCAGTAACCAATGGCTGATGAAAACAAAAGCAAAGACGTACTGGTCCACGCAGACCATGTAAAAGTATATTTTAAAGGAAAAGACAAGAAATCCGGCACAGTACGTGCCGTAGACGATATTTCATTTGATATTTTCGCAGGTGAGACCTTTGGTGTAGTTGGTGAGTCCGGCTGCGGAAAGAGTACCTTAGGACGCACCCTGATCCGCCTGATCCCGGCTACAGACGGCCATGTTTATTTAGACGGGGAAGATATTTCCGGATTAAAAGGCAAAGCCTTAAAACAGATGCGTAAGAAAGCCCAGATCATTTTTCAGGATCCGTCCGCATGTCTTAATCCAAGACGTACAGTGCGCCAGATCCTTATGGAACCGTTCCAGATCCACCATATGACCGGTTCCATGGATGTAGATGCAAGGATCGAGGAGCTGCTTCATTTAGTAGGTCTTGACACCTATCATTTAAGCCGTTATCCTCATGAGCTTTCCGGCGGACAGAAACAGCGTATCGGTATTGCAAGAGCGCTGGCTTTAGAGCCAAAGCTTATTATCTGTGACGAGGCAGTTTCCGCCCTTGACGTATCCGTCCAGGCACAGGTCTTAAACCTGCTCCAGGAATTAAAGGAACGCCTGGGACTGACTTATTTCTTCATCTCCCACAACTTAAACGTTGTTTACCAGGTCAGCGACCGCGTAGGAGTTATGTATCTGGGAAAAATGGTGGAGATCGCCGCTTATGACCAGTTGTATGAGAAACGTTATCATCCTTATACAGAGGCTCTTTTATCTGCTATCCCCCAGGTTGACGCAGATGACAGGACAGAACGCATCCACTTAACAGGTGAAGTTCCAAGTCCTTCTGATCCGCCTTCCGGCTGCCCGTTCCACACCCGCTGTCCGAAAGCCTGTGATATCTGCTCCAAAGAGATCCCGCAGTTAAAAGAGATCGAAAAAGGCCATTTTGTGGCATGTCATTTATACCAGTAAATGAATTTAACCAGCACATAAAATATTGCTTTATCGCAGCTTTCAAAAGCTGTATCAATATTTACTATTTTAAGAGGAGGATTTAATTATGAAAAAAAAAACTCTTAGCTTTCGCCCTCTCCATGGCAGTTGCAGCAGGCTGCACAGCATGCGGCGGCAGACAGGCATCCACAGACACCTCTGCAGCAGGTTCTTCTGACAGCACCCAGGCAGAAAGCAGTGCCACCGGCGACAATACCGTTATCGTTGCCATGGGTTCCGGTTTCTCCACTCTGGATCCAGGTTATGTTTACGAAAAGTACCCACAGCTGATCGTAAATGCCTGCTATGAAAACCTGTTTAAATTCTATGAAAATAATGGCACACCACAGCCTTGTCTGGCAGATACTTACGAGTTTTCTGAGGACGGCTTAACACTGACTGTTAAGTTAAAAGACGGCCTGACTTTTGCAAGCGGCAATAAGATCACTTCTGCTGACGTTGCATTCAGCATCAACCGTACCAAGAACTTAAAGGGAAATCCTTCTTTCATCTGCGATACCATTGAAAGCATTGAAACCCCGGATGATGCTACTGTAATCTTCCACTTAAATCAGCCTGACAGTGCCATTCTTTCCAAGCTGACTTACAGTTCTCTGGCTGTCCTTGACAGCGCTGTTGTAAAGGAAAATGGCGGTACTGACGCAGAAGATGCTTCTTCCACTGATACTGCACAGAGTTTCCTTGACAATGCAAGTGCAGGAAGCGGTATGTACATCCTGACCAGCTACACTCCTGATGAGGAAGTTGTTCTGGAAAAGAACCCGAACTACTGGGGCACTTCTACTAACGTAGACAAATACATTTTAAAGATCCAGCCAGACGCTAACACCCAGATGATGACTCTGTCTACTGGAGATATTGATGTTGCATTAAATCTGACAGATGATACCTTAGAGGAACTGGGATCTGCTGAAAATGTAGAGATCGTAAACGGAACCACAAAGATGATCGGTTTCGTTATGATGAACATGAACGAAGAATACGGCGGACCTGTTTCCAATCCAGATGTACAGAAAGCCATCCGCAAAGCTTTAGATTACTCCGGAATCCGCATGATCTGCGGTGACGGCACTTTAACTCCATATTCTATCATTCAGGACGGATTTATGGGAAGCAAGGGAACACGCCCAGATGACTACACTAACATCGAAGAAGCAAAGCAGCTGTTAGCTGACGCCGGTTATCCGGACGGCTTTGACGTAGATATGACTGTTTCTGACCTGGATATGGAAGGCATCCTTTTAACTGACCTGGCTCAGAAGGTAAAGGATGACTTATCCCAGATCGGTATTAATGTAAATATCACAACAGAAGCATGGGCAGCAGGCTACGGCGACGCTTACAGAAACGGAACTCTTGGCTTTACTGTTATGTACTGGGGCGTAGATTACAGCGATCCTAACGTACAGCTGGAATTCCTTCCAGGCGGCACTGTAGGCCAGAGAGCCGGCTGGACTGCTGAAATGGCCCCGGAGCTGGCTGCAATGTACCAGGAAGCAATGGAAGCAACTGATAATGATGCCCGCACCCAGGTTCTGGAAAATATCCAGGACGCAATGTATGAGGACGGCCCATTCATCGTAATTGCGCAGGCTCCTGCTCATATTGCTCACAGCAGCAGATTAGATGGGGTAGATATTTTTGACTCCTACACTATTGATCTGACTGAGATCAATGTAAAATAAACAGTTCAATGCCCCCTTTCGGGGGCATTTGGAACATGAAAATCCAGGCGCCCCTTTGCGGGGGCATCTGGAACATGAAAATCTGCATTTGCCCCATTGGGGGCATAACGCATGATCTTGCCCCAATAAGGGCACTCAAAATATCAAAATCTGCTGTTTTCCCGCGGCACCGCCGCCGGGGACAACTTACATCAGATAGTTTAGAAAGGTACCAGATCCAAATGGGAGAGTTGAAATTTATTGGAAAACGTGTGGTTTATCTGGCAGTTATGCTGTTCGGCGTTGCCACCCTGGTATTCATCCTTACAAAGATGATACCTGGCGACCCGGTGGTTGCAAATTTAAGCCAGAGAGCCTTAAATGATCCGGAGATCGTAGCGGCCTACCGTGCAAAACATGGTCTGGACCGCCCGCTCATCGTGCAGTATATTTATTACATCCGTGATCTTCTGCACTTTGACCTGGGGACCTCTATCCGTACCAGCCGTCCGGTACTGGACGATCTGGCAAGATGTTATCCCGCCACTCTGGAACTGGCCCTGTTTTCCATCGTGATCGCTTCTGTTTTCGGCATCCTGTTTGGTATCATTTCCGCCATCCGCCGCAACAGTATCTTAGATCAGATCGTCCGGGCCATTTCCGTAACAGGTGTCAGCATTCCGGCCTTCTGGTTTGCACTGCTGATGCTGTACTTCTTCTACTATAAGTTAAAAATATTCCCGGGACCGGGCCGTTTAAGCAATTCTTTCTCTGCTCCGGCTTCCGTTACCGGAATGTATGTGATCGACAGCCTGATCGAAGGAAATCCGGCAAAAGCCATGGATGCCGTCCGTCACCTGATCCTTCCAAGTATCGTTTTAGCAGCCTTTACCATGGGCCTGATCACCAGAACCACCCGTTCTAACCTGTTAGACGCCCTGTCTACAGACTATGTCCGCACAGCAAAGGCAAAAGGCTTAAACAGTATCTGCCTGATCTTAAAACATGCCCTTGGAAATGCCCTGATCCCGGTTATGACCGTTATCGGTCTGGGACTTGGAAACCTCCTTGGCGGTATGGTATTAGTAGAAACCATTTTCAAATGGCCAGGTGTGGGACAGTTTGCCTATGAGTCTGTTATGGCAGCTGACTATCCGGCGATCATCGGCGTGGCACTGCTGATCGCATTAAATTATATGATCATCAATACAGTGGTCGATATCCTCTACGGCATCATCGACCCAAGAGTGAGGTGCAATTAACCATGATCCATTCCCTGAAAAAATTATTAAAATCTAATTACCTGTTTACACTGGGTATTTTGATCTGTCTTGGATGGATCTTAGCAGCTGTTTTAGCACCTGTTGTTGCTCCTTATGACCCTATCGCACAGGATCTGTCCATGCGTTTAAAGGCACCTTCTGCCATCCACTGGTTTGGCACAGACAACTTCGGACGTGACATTTTCAGCCGTGTGATCTACGGCGGACGTTACTCCCTTCTTGCAGGGTGTCTGTCTGTTATCATTGCAGGTATTATCGGAACCTTTTACGGTGCGCTGGCCGGTTATGTAGGCGGATGGCTGGATAACGTGATGATGCGTTTTTCCGAAATGATCCTGTCTTTCCCATCCCTGATCCTGGCAATGATCATCAACGCAGTTATGGGTTCTAACCTGTTCAACACCATGTTTGCCCTGGTAATCGTTTCCTGGCCTACCTACGCACGTCTGATGCGAAGCGTTGTATTAAGCGTAAAGGAAAACGAATATGTCAATGCAGCAGAAGCCCTTGGCGCTTCCCGGATGCGTATCCTGATGAAAGAGATCATTCCAAACAGCGTCAGCTCCGTCCTGATCATGGCTACCACAGACATCGGAAACAAGATCCTGATGTTCTCCACCTTAAGCTTCTTAGGACTTGGCTCCGCTCCGCCAACACCGGAATGGGGTATGATGGTTTCTGATGGTGTAGATTACTTCAATAAATTCTGGGTTGCCGGTTTCCCGGGACTTGCCATTTTACTATGGCAGTTGGCGCCAATTTCATCGGCGATGGTTTAAGAGACCTGTTAGATCCAAAATTAAGAACTCAGTTTTAATGGCAATCTTTCTCATCTTTCCTGCGTGCAGGCATGCAGAAAGTAAGGTTGCTTGACAACATTATTATAGTAAAGTATTATGACGTCGGAAGGCTATTTGCAAGCCCCGGCGTCATATGTTTATAACCTAAATAAAGGAGAAATATTATCATGAACGAAGCAAGAGCAAACCGCATTCTGGCTGCCTTAAAAGAACAGGGCGTAGACCAGATGCTCATTACCGATCCAATGTCTATCTGCTACCTTACAGGCATTTCCATGGCTCCTATCGAGCGTTTTATGCACTGCTTTTAAAAGCTGACGGACACCATTACTATTTCTTAAACCACCTTTCAATGTGCCTGGTGATGTAGGTGTTGAAAAGTATGGTATTCTGACACAGATCCGGTCCGGAGATCGTCGCTGCCCGTCTGGACAAAATGCTGTTCTTGGCGTAGACAAGGACTTAAAGGCACGTTTCCTTCTTCCTCTTATGGAAATGAAGGCCGCTGCAGGCTTCGTAAACGGCTCTCTGGCCGTTGATATCACCAGAGGCGTAAAGATACCGAAGAGCAGAAAAATGCGTATTTCCTCTGCTATCAACGATAAAGCAATGGCTAAATTCAAAGGTCTGATCCATGAAGGCGTATCTGAAAAGAAGTAGCTGACCAGATGCTTCAGATCTACTTAGATCTTGGCGCAGACGGTTATTCCTTTGAACCATTAGTTGCCTTTGGCGCAAATGCCGCTGACCCACATCATTCTCCAGACGATACCGTTGTAAAACCTGGTGACTGCGTTCTCTTTGACGTAGGCTGCATCAAAGACGGCTACTGCTCTGACATGACCCGTACCTTCTATTTCAAGACTGTCAGCGATGCACACAGAGAAGTATATGAGACCACCAAAGCATCCAACGAGACTGCTATCTCAAAGATCCGTCCAGGCGTACCGTTATACCAGCTTGACGCTGCAGCCAGAGACCTGATCTCAGCCAAGGGCTGGGGACCAAACTTCAACCACCGCCTTGGACATTTTATCGGTCTTTCCGAACATGAATTCGGCGATGTTTCCTCCGCAAACACCTGGGAAGCAAAACCAGGTATGATCTTCTCCATTGAACCAGGGATCTACTTAACCGGCGATACCGGTGTCCGCGTAGAAGACCTGGTACTGGTTACAGAAGATGGTGTGGAAGTATTAAACCATTATCCGAAGGAATTGCAGATCATTGAATAAGCAGTAAAGTATCTCAGGAGGACACCATGACAAACCCAAAGCTACGCTCCACATGGCAAACGGAGCGGATATTGTAATAGAACTGCTGCCTGAGGCAGCGCCAAATACAGTAAACAGTTTTATCTACGCTGCTTCCACGGATACTTAGACCACCACGCCATCGAACGTATCGTTCCGGGTAACTGGGTGGACGTAAGCTATACGGCATTTGGCATAAGGAGCTTCAGTATCTGATCCCAAATGAATTTGCGCTGAACCCGGATGTTACACCTCTTGACTCCCATCCAGGCTGTGTCTGCATGGGCGGATATGGGAAGCTGGACTGGCAAGCTGTGAATTCTTCTTCCCCTGCGTGACTGTCCGGACCATAAGGGAACCTATCCGGTATTTGGCAAAGTCATTTCCGGTATGAATGAGATCCGCCGGATCGCAGCCGTAAAGACCGTTCCCGTAGATTTCCCGATCCCGGGAGTAGAAGTAAACAAACCTGTAGAGCCACAGGTCATTGAAACTGTAGAATTAGAACTTTACGGTGAAACTTATCCGGAACCGGTCCGGGTAGAAAACCCGAAGCTGCCAAAGTGCTGGCCAAAATTATAAAACTATAATAAAAATACATCATAAAAACAGGAGCATCCAAACCAAGGGAAGTTAGGTTTAAATGCTCCTGTTTTTATTTATCAGACATTATACTTATTAACATTAATCCCAGTAAATGGTTGCGCCTCTGTGAGCAGAAGTGCAGTTATTCTTGTAAAGCTTCAGCCAGCCCATAGCAGGCTTTTCCACCGGCTTCCAGTCTTTTCTGCGGCGTTCAAATTCTTCCTCACTTACATCTACTGTCAGCTTTCTGGCACGGATATCAATATGGATCATATCTCCATCCTGGATCAAAGCCAGATTTCCACCTTCATAAGCTTCCGGACTTACATGTCCGATAGCCAGTCCGCCGGTTGCGCCGGAAAATCTTCCATCTGATACAAGGGCCAGTTTTTCTCCCAGTCCCTTGCCTAAGACAGCTGCCATAAAGGTTTCCATATGAGGCATGCCAGGGCTTCCTTTTGGTCCCTCATAACGGATAACAACTACATCTCCGGCTTCTATTTCATCTTTCAGGATCGCATGCCATGCATCATCCTGTGAATCATAACATTTAGCAGGACCATCAAAGATCCATGCAGATTCTGCTACCGCACTAAACTTTACAATGGCGCTGTCTGTACCAACATTTCCATGAAGGACAGCCAGACCGCCCTGCTCACTGATCGGCTCTGCAACTGGATGAATCACATCTGTATCCATATTTTCAGCCAGTTCTGCTTTCTGTCTGATGGTTCCAAACATACCGTCTGCGTCTGCATCAATCTTTCCAGCTTTTACCATTTCTTTTACAACAGCACCCAGTCCGCCTGCACGGTCAAATTCTTCCATGGTATATACCGGATGATTTGGGTAAATGGTACTGATCAGCGGGACTTCACGGCTGATGGCATCGAAAGTCTCAGGGGTAATATCAAATCCCATCTGTCTTGCCAGTGCCGGAATATGCAGCAAACTGTTGGTAGAACCGCCGGTCGCCATCATATAGCGGACTACATTCTCCAGACTCTTCTGGGTCACAAAATCACTTGGGCGTTTCTCTTCTTTCACAGCCTCCACTACTTTTCTGGATGCTTCTCTTGCCATCTGATGCCATTTCTCACTCTGGCTTCTTACAGACGCATTTCCATGTGGGGAAAATCCCAGGATCTCTGCCATGGCACACATAGTATTGGCAGTTCCCATAAAAGGACATGCTCCCGGAGTTGGACATGCATGGCGAACAATAGCTTTGTATTCTTCTCTGCTCATGTCGCCTTCCACATAAGCTGCATAAGCCTGCTTTGTGTGGGTCAGTGTCAGCATACGGTCCTCATAGCAGCCTGCTGCCATATAACCACCGGTAAGCATTGTAGTTGGAATGTTCACCCTGAATGCTCCCATAAGCATACCAGGCACTACCTTGTCACAGGTAGCCATAATGACCATTCCCTCTAACATATTCAGTTCTGCAACCATCTCCACTTCACTGGAAACCAGATCTCTTGCAGGAAGAGTATACCGGTCTCCTGGTGTATTGGAGCAGATCCCGTCACAGATACCTGTAACAGGAAGTTCGAGAGCAAGCCCCCCGGCTTTATATATCTCATCCTTCATTTCCTGGATGACCGTCTTATCAAAAGGAAAATGTCCCGGATTCATTTCATTCCATGAATTTACCAGACCGATCACTGGTCTTTTTGCATCTTCTTCTGAGATTCCCATTGCATACAGCAACGCATTACGATGATCTAAAGATTCTTCATTCCACTCTCTTATCATACCTTCTCCTTTGCTTTATCAGTGCATTAACAGATTCGGAAGAGTCATTGAAAATGCAGGGATGTAGGTAACTAACAACAGGGCAACTACCATAACTGCATAATATGGAAGCAGCGCTTTCGTAGCCTTTTCGATCGGTATATCACCTACTGCACAACCTGCAAACAGGGTAGTTCCTACTGGCGGTGTTAAAGAACCGACTGCCAGGTTCATCATGATAACGATACCAAAATGGATCGGATCCATTCCCAGTGCCTTTACTACAGGCAGAAGTATCGGCGTTACGATCAGGATCAGAGGAGCAACGTCCATGAAGCAGCCTAATACCAGCAGCAGGATGTTGATCAGGATCAGAACTACATACTTGTTATCAGAAACCGTTAATAACATCTGTGTGATCTTTGCAGGAACCTGCATAAGGCTCATCAGATAGCAGAATGCATTTGCAGCTGCAATGATACTTAAGATCATAGCCAGGGTTCCCAAGGATTTCTTTGCAATTCTCCAGATATCTTTTACTTTAATGCTCTTGTAAATAAATAAGGTAACAAATAAAGCGTATACACATGCGATTGCAGCACTTTCTGTGGTTGTAAATAAACCGGTACAAACACCAAGAAGAATGATAACAATGGTCATAACACCCAGGAAACCGTCACTGACAATCTTTAAAGACTCACGGACTGTATACTTAGGTCCTCTTGGATAACCTCTTTTTCTGGTAATACGTGCTACCAGGATACACATTGCAGCACATAACATAAGTCCAGGTCCGATACCTGCCAAAAACAGTTTTCCTGTAGAAAGTCCGCCTGCTGCCATACCATAAATGATCATGTTGTGGCTTGGAGGAATGATCAGAGCCTGTGTAGCAGTTGCTACTGTAGTTGCAACAGAGAAGTCTTTGTCATAACCACTTTTGTCATCATACCGATCTCGATCGGTCCTAAGGAAGATACGTCCGCTGTAGGTGAACCGGAAATACCACCAAAAAGGTTGAAGCGATTACGTTTACATAGGCAAGACCGCCGCGGAAACGACCTACCATAACGTTGGCCACTTCTACCAATCGGTCCGAAATACCGCCTTCTGCCATAATATCACCGGCAAAATAAAGAACGGAATTGCTAAAAATGAGAATGACTGTACGCCGTCACCCAAACGCAGGAATACCGATGATACATATTTCGGTCCCAGGTAAAGGGCGGTCAGAACACAGGCACCCAACATACTGAATGTTACAGGTACACGCAAAACCATAAAAATCATAAATGTTGCAAAGAGTATGATCATGGCTATTGTATTTGTATCCATAGTGTTAATCCCTCTTTTCTATCATCACTTTACCATTGTTAATTTTCAAGCTCGCTTTTGGATTCCAGGAAATTGTCTGTGGATTTCGTATGGAACATACCAAAGAACTTTGCAACAACCATGACCAGGCACAGAATTCCACTGATAACGGTGACCAGATACAGATATCTTCTTGGAAGACCTGTAATCGTAAATTTAGAATTTGTCTTTTCCATCAGGAAAAATCCATAACGGATCATGCAAAGAGATACTACTAACAGTATTGCATTGCTGAAATAAAGAAGAAATACCTTTACCTTCCTTGGAAAATATTTCGCAAATACTTCAATACGAATATGCAGATCATCCTTTATGCCCACCGGAAGCAGTAAGAACATCATGGTGTCAAGGAGGATCAGCATGACCTCCTCGCACCACTTGATATTACCTCCAAGAGCACGGCTGATTACCTGCGCTGTTACTGTACATACCATAAAGATCAGCACCAGTCGGCAGAGCGCTTCTACGACGGTATATACAAGCCCGATCGCATTTTCAATTTTTTCTTTCATCGCCTATACCCTCTTTAAAATTATCAAACCAGCTTATTATTTTCCTAATGTTGTATTGATGGCATCTAACAGTGTTGCATATTTTGCAGAGTATTCTTCATAAATAGGAGCCATAGCCTCTCTGAAGGAATCTAAAGTTGCGTCATCTGGTTCTACAATAGTTGCACCTTTGTCTTTTAATGTCTGAAGAGACTCATCAATAGAAGCATCCCAGATTTCTCTGTCATATGCAGTTGCATCTGCCATTGCTTCGTCTACGATTGCCTTATCTTCATCACTTAAGGACTCCCACAGATCCAGGTTCATGCAGATCACGTCCATAGTAGTTGTATGGTTGTCCATCAGAACATAAGGAGCAACTTCATATAAGCTGTCGGAAAGGATGATGTTAGGGTTATTCTCGCCGCCCTTACATACACCGGTCTGCAGTGCGCTGTACACTTCGTTTGCAGCTACGTTTACAGGGTTAGCACCTAAGTTGCTGACCATGGAGTTCATTAACTGGTTGTTCTGTACACGGATCGGCAGTCCCTTGAAATCATCAATTGTCTTTACTTCTGTTGTAGTATAGCTGATATGTAATCATTCAGACCATTTTTAATGGTAGTACCAACATCACCTTCCAGAACTTTCCACATCTCTGTGTTGTTCTTAAACAGGAATGGCAGTAAGAATACCTGTGTATCTTCATACAGTCCGCTTAATGTACCGATTGATAACTTAGCTACGTCAACAGTACCTGCCTGGAGCTGCTCCATATAAGAAACCTCATCACCCAGGATAGAAGATTCGTAAACATCTACTGCAATACGTCCGTTACTCTTCTCATAAACTTCATCCGCAAACTTGATCAGAGCCTTTGTAGTAGGATAATCTTTTGCTGCGTCAGTAGCCAGCTTCCAGGTCATCTCAGAACCGGTCTTTTTTTCCTCATCTCCGGCTGTGCGCAGCCTCTGTTGTTCCCTCTGGATAGAACCGATACATTCCTCCTAAAATTATTTATTTAATTCCTTTAATATAGTTTCTTTTAATTCATCTACCATCTTCTGATATTCAGCATCGGTCAGTTCTTTCTTTCCCTGTGTATCATCAAATGGATTACCCCAATCTGGACCATCTTTATATTTAGGAACAACATGTACATGTACATGAGGTACCAGATCCCCAAATGTTGCATAATTGATCTTATCTGGATGATACAGTTCAAAGATTGCTTTTGCTGTAGCTGCCAGTTCTTCAAAGTATCCATCTCTCTGTTCTTTGGTCATCTGGAAGTATTCTGTCTTATGCTCATTCAGCTTTACAACACATCTTCCTGGATATTTCTGATTTCTGTTTAAGTAGATCGTAGAATAGTTTAACTTGCAGATCTCGATCATTAAACTCTTTCTCTTTTCCCCGTCTTCACAATAGAAACATTCGCTCATAACCTTGACTCCTTTTTATATATTGTCAACATTGTCAACATTTGTTTACATCACTAAGTATACATATCTTTCAATAGGTTGTCAATATTAATGTCAACTATTTTTAAATTTTCGTTCGTTCCCCTTAGTTGTTTTTACTTTTTTCGCCCATTATTCCCCTCATATTTCCTATATTTTTCACAGATACTTCTCACTTTCACCACCTTTTATAGGCGTTTTGTTCATTTATCTTCTTTATATATGTTTTTATATGTTCGCAACATTTTCAATAATTTGTTGATTATTTTGTTGACTTTGTTGTTCAAAACATGTATACTATCAAATGTAAAAATTCTTCTGACATCTCAACAAATCAACAAACAAAACAAACACATTTTTAAGGAGGATGTATCATGGCAATCACAAATGGTTTTGAAATGGTTTTTAACAGACGTCTTATTTTCGGCGAAAATAAGGTAACAGAGATCCCGGGGATCTTAAACTGGTACAACAAGAAAAAAGTTCTTTTTGTAACTTTCAGCGCTGAGTTTGATGCCTTCAAGAAGATCTCTTCTCTTTTAACAGACGCCGGTATGGCTGTTGTTCCTTACGAAGTAAAGACTGAGCCAACTCTTCAGATTATTGACCACGGACGCGATATTTACGTTGCAGAAGGATGTGACTGTACCATTGCTTTAGGCGGCGGAAGTGTTGTTGATGCAGCAAAAGTGATCGGTATGCTGGCTGTTAACGGCGGCGACACCGAAGACTATCAGATGAGAGGAAAAGCTGTTACCGTTGAACCACCTCTGTTCATTGCTATCCCAACTACCTCCGGAACCGGTGCTGAGGCTACTAAGACCAGCGTTGTTATCAACAATAACAACCACTTAAAGAAGAGTCTGTATCACAACACCATGATTGCTGATGTTGTTGTTCTGGATCCAAGCCTGACTTTAGCTCTTCCTGCACGTATTACCGCTGCTACAGGAATGGACGCTTTAAGTCATGCTATTGAATCTTACGTTTCCTTAAACGCAACACCTATCACCGAAATGTACGGCTTAAAGGCGATTGAACTGGTAAACAAATATCTGGAAGAAGCTTACCGCAATCCTGATAATCTGGAAGCAAGAGCCGGAATGATGCTTGCAAGCTACTTCGGCGGTGTTGCCATCACTGCAGGTATTGGTATTGCTCACATCATGGCTCAGCCTTTAGGAGGCGAATACGGTATTCCTCACGGCGATGCATGCTCCATCTTCCTGCCAGCTTCCATTATCCTGAATCAGGAATATGCAGAGAAGAAATATGTAGAAATCTCCAAGGCATTCGGCGTATACAAAGAAGGTGCTTCTGACAAAGAAAATGTACAGGCTCTGTTAGACAAAATTACTTCTCTGCAGAAATCCATCGATGCTCCTCGCTGCTTAAAGGGATATATAAAGGAAGAACCAAGCATGGATTATCTGATCGATGTGATCAAGAGAACTACCGGACATATTACCTGCAATCCACGTCCTCTGAATGAGGAACTGATGAAAGCAGCATATGAGCTGGCTATGAAAGACTGATCGGCAGGTTTTTAAAACATGAATTGCAGGAAAGAGCTGAACATGTTAAAATGTTAAATGTATACTTTATGTATAAATATTAGTCAACAAATTAACAAACGATTCAGTTAGGTAAAATATGAGCAAAGAAAAATTTCGTTATTCCATGATTTATAATGACATCAAAAATGATATCCTGAATGATGTCTACAAGGTAGGAAGCCTGCTCCCCACAGAGCAGGTCCTCTCCCTGAAATACGATGTCAACCGCAGCACTCTTCGAAAAGCAATGCAGATGTTAGCAGACGAAGGGCTGATCGAAAAATGCCCCGGAAAAGGCACTATTGTTTTAAGCAGTGTCCCGGTTGCCCCAGAGTCCCCAAAAGTTATCACCAACAAAAACATCGGTTTTTTCCTCCCAAAAGAAAATATTATAACCGAACCATTTTACTCTTCCCTGTTTAATATACTGGAACGTGATTTTCAGAAAAACGGCTGTTCCCTGATCTACACTACACTGGATGCTTCCGATAATATTGCAGATAAGATTACAGCACTTGGTCTTTCCGGAATCGTTTTTGTAAGTAATGTTGTTCAAAAACACATTGAATATGCTGTCAGTCAGAAAATACCCTGTGTTTTAGTCAACAGCTACTCCGACAAGCTTCCTTCTGTTTTATCAGATAACCGCAAAGGAGCTTATCTTGCAGGCAGATATCTTATCGAACACGGACACAAAACTGTCGCTTTACTGGCAGGTGTGCGAAGCTATTTAAGTAACCAGGAACGTACCGCCGGATTTCTCCAGGCTTTCCAGGAAGAAGGACTCTCTATTCCTCCTGAATTGATCTTAGAAACAGGCTCCTGGCTTTATGACGCAGCTGAAAAGGTGTGCTTGAACTTTTTCAACACTTACACAGGCGAAATGCCTACTGCCCTGTTTGCATTTAATGACCGTTTGGCAACTGGAGCCATCAATGCCATCTGCAAAACCGGTCGTACTGTACCTGACGATGTAAGTGTGATCGGCTATGATAATCTGGGCTACTATAATATTATCAGCCCACGGATCACTACAGTGGAAACACATATCGAAGCTATCTCCGAATCTACGGTAATGCATATGATATGGCAGCTAAACAACGGCAGTTGTCTGCCTGTAAAAGTCCTTACCCCAGTTGAAGTGATCTCCGGCGAAACCGTCCGTTCTTTACTTTGCTAAATTTTACATCTGCAATTCATTTTTATATCTTTTTGTCAAAAATAAAAACGCCCAGAATAGTTTTCGGATCTTCTTTCTGATTATTCTGGGTGTTTTTTACTGTGATCTCTTATGATCAGAAAGGGAGACAAGATGAAGCTAACTGAACAAACGATTACACATATTATCATCGGAAGTGGAGCAGCAGGATTTCAGGCCGCATTACGCTTATATCAAAACGGTGAAAGAGATCTGGCAATCATAACAGAAAATATAAAATCAGGTACTTCCAGAAATACCGGTTCAGACAAGCAGACTTATTATAAGCTTACATTGTCAGGAAACGATGCTGACAGCGTAAGAAATATGGCAGAAGACCTGTTTGCAGGACAATGTGTAGACGGAGACCAGGCATTATGTGAAGCGGCTCTTTCTGCCCGGTGTTTTTTTGCCCTTACAGAGCTGGGAGTTCCTTTTCCCTGCACAGAGCACGGTGAATTTATGGGATATAAAACAGATCATGACAGAGGAAGAAGAGCCACCAGTGCCGGTCCTTATACTTCTAAGCTTATGACGGAAGCCCTTGAAAGATCTGTAAAAGAGAAACAGATCCTAATTTTGGATCAGATGCAGGCTATTCAGATCCTTACATACATGAACCAAGTAAAGGGAATCCTCTGCCTGGACAAAAACATTCATAGCGAACCTGCTTATAAAATCATCTGGTGTAAAAATGTGATCCTCGCAACAGGCGGACCAGCTGGCATGTATCACGACAGTGTGTATCCCGTTTCGCAAACCGGCTCCACAGGTATGGCATTTGAAGCTGGTGCTTCTGGGAAAAACCTGACAGAATGGCAATTTGGAATGGCTTCTTTAAATCCAAGATGGAATGTAAGCGGAACATATATGCAGGTACTTCCAAGCTTTATTTCTACTGACCAGGACGGAAATGATGAAAAAGAATTTCTTCTTGATTATTTTAATGAACTGCCAGATCTGCTTTCTATGGTTTTTTTGAAAGGTTATCAATGGCCATTTGATGTAAATAAAATTTTTGGCGGCTCTTCGGTGATCGACCTATTGGTTTACCAGGAGACTGTATTAAAAAAACGCAGAGTATTTTTGGATTACAGGGTCAATCCAGGAAACCTTGAAAAAGACAGGGATCTTCCTTATGCATCTATGATCCCGGAAGCAAAAGAATATTTAAGCCAGGCCGGAGCCTGCTTCGGAACACCCATTGAACGTTTAAAGCATATGAACGAGCCTGCTATTCTTTTTTATCAGGATCACCATGTAGATCTGTTTAAAGAACGTTTGGAGATTGCCGTATGTGCCCAACATAATAACGGTGGTCTGTCCACCAACCATCTATGGGAAACCAATCTCTCTGGTCTTTACGCGATCGGAGAAGTGTGTGCAAGTCATGGAGTTACAAGACCTGGCGGAACTGCTTTAAATGCAGGTCAGGTAGGTGCTGTCCGGGCGGCTGAAGGAATTTTTCTTAAAAAAAGAACACACATGAAAGAAGCGAGCCCTTCCACCGAGAGTGGTATAAAAGAAAGGCTGCGCATTCAGGCGCTGGATCGGATCAGACTTTCAGAACATGCAGAAGGAAACTGCCCATTGTCCGAACTGTGGATAAATGCCTCTAAAAGAATGAGTGCCGCTGCAGGTATGATCCGCAACCAGGTGCAAATGGAAACAGCTTTAAAAGAAACAGAGGATGACATATGTCAATTTATGCAAAAAGCAAAATCGCCTTCTGTTTCACAACTTTCATTGTTCTACAAGCTGTACGATATGCTTCTTTCTCAAAAAATGTATCTATTTGCCATGTTAGACTACGCAAAAGCAGGCGGAGGAAGCCGAGGTTCCGCATTATATACAGATTCCACAGGAGAACTCCCAGGCTTTCCAGGCTGCCAAACCTTTGGAGAATTATATCGCTGCAGACTGGACCAGAAAATGCATGGCCAGGAAGTCCAGGAAGTAACTTTAAAAGAGGGAACACCGTCTGCCTCAAGACGCCCTGTACGTCCATTACCTGATGTTGACTATTTCTTTGAAAATCAATGGAGAATATACAGAGAACGGATGGGTATGATGGATTAAAAGTCAAAAATACCCAGGCGATCGTTTCCCGAACCCGCCTGGGTATTTCCTATTCGCAGATACCTTATCTGCTTTCCTTCATCTCTCTATATAATTCAATAAACTCCCTTGCCATTACCTTGGCCATTTCCGTACTTGCCATCTGATCTTCTGCATGCATCAGGATCAGGGAAAACTCTGTTTTTTCACCGGAAGCTTCTTTCTGTATTAAAGAAGTGTGGACTTCATGTGCCTGGGCATAAAGGTCATCTCCCTCATTCATGCTGATCTCGGCTCCCCCAAGATCACCCTTTTTTGCTTTCTGAATGGCCTCTATGTAAGAAGATTTTGCGCTTCCTGTATTTGTGATGATCTGCATGCATACCATAACCATGCTTTCGTCCATTATCCCATCACCTCCATAGCATGCTTTAACACTTTCTCCCCGTTCATCATGCCATAATCCCTCATGTCAATTGCTTCTACCGGTACACTTCCTGCCAGCTTCTTTACATTTTCCAGTTCGTAGCGGATCTGCGGTCCTAAAAGGACAATATTGGCTTCCTGGATCTCTTTCTTTGCGTCTGCCAGGGATTTTGCTTCAATACTAACCTCGACCCCATCTGCCTGTGCTGCTTTCTTCATTTTTGCCACCAGCATACTGGTTGACATTCCTGCGTTGCATACTAATAAGATCTTCTTCATTTTCATCTTCTCCTTTACTCTTCACCCATCGTTTTTGCCATAACAACATCATTGATCTTTACAAAAGGAATATATAACAGCACACCTAAGATCAGGATCAGTGCCTGTACAAGGATAGCACGCCAGTCACCTGCTGTTGCAAGATATCCGCTTAACAGAGGCGGTGTGGTCCATGGAATATATACCACGCATTCATTCATAAAATGCATTGCAGTTGCTGCATATGCAATAATAATACCTAATGCAGGAGTTAAAATAAATGGAATGATCAGGGAAATATTGTATACAATGGGATATCCGAAGATAACCGGTTCATTAATGTTAAATAATCCCGGAACGAATGCCATTTTGGCAACGCCTCTTGTTGCTTTGTTGCGACCAACTAAGAAGGTAGCGATCAGAAGGCAGATGGTAGATCCGGAACCTCCCATCATACCAAATCCAGGTACCAAAGCTACATTGATAATGTTGGGAATCGCTTCACCTGCTGCATAAGCAGCCATATTCTGTGTCATATTTACGATCAGAAGCGGCTCCAGGATGGAACTGTAGATAACAGACTGATGAATACCTAACAGCCACAAGAAATTTCCCAGGCTGTAAAGGATCACGCAGCCAACCAGGCCGGTTGTAACGGTACGCAGTGGTTCCTGGATCAGAGTGGTTATCATCTGGATCAGGTTTGTATCAAATACATTGTTAAGAACTGCAGATATAAGACCAAAACCGGATAACAGCAGGATGAACGGGATCAGAACGTTAAATGATTTTCCAACAGACGGCGGGATGCTGTCTCCCAGGTCGATCTGCAGCTTTTTGATCCCTGAGATCCATACAAAAAGTTCTGTTGCGATCAGGCCGATGATAACGCCCGCAAACATCGCCTGTGTTCCCACATTTCCAAAAGTTAAGGCGCCGGATACTGCTACGCTCTCGCCTCCTTCTAATGGGGTTACGCTGACTACATTTGGCATCATAACTACCAGGGCTGCCAGTGAAACAATCGCCGCTGCCATGGGATTATCAAAGCCTTTGTTTCTTGAAAGACAATAACCGATCACAGGTGCAATCAGCAGGGAGCTGATATTTAAAGTTCCGTTTGTGATCACAGTGCCCCAGTACTGGGCTCCTGTAAGAGTATCGCCGGATAACAGCCACACAAATACCGTATTGTTGATCAGCACTGCCAGACCTGCCAGGATATACAGCGGCATAATGGTAGCAAATGCATCACGCAGGGACCGTAAATGGATCTCATTTCCCATTTTTGATGCGAAGATCGTAAATTTCTCTACAAACTTTGACTCCTGAAATGATACCTCTTTCATACTTTTGCCTCCCTTTCTTCTAGCAGTCCCTTCATCCAGCGGGCTGACTTTTTAAGTTTTCTGGAATAATTCCCCATAAGATCTACTTCTATCATACCATATCTGTTTTTAAATGCATTATTCCAGGACCAGTTATCGATCACTCCCCAGTAGTGATATCCCAGACACTTTGCACCGTCTTCAATGGATTTAAAGATCCACTGGAGATGTTCTGTAATAAATTCGATCCTGTAATCATCCTGGATCTCACCGGATGCATCCCTGAAACGGTCTTCATGTTCTACTCCCATTCCATTTTCAGAAACAAAGAACTTAAGATCCGGATATTCATTTTTCATTTTCATTCCAAAATCATAAATACCCTTTGGATAGATCTCCCATCCTCTGTATATATTCATCTTTGCTTCTGGCCATACATATGGATCAGAAAATTTAGGGTAACCGTTTTCATCTGTCTTCTCTTTCGGTGCCTGGATCCTGGATGGATGATAATAATTAAAGCCCAGCCAGTCTACTTTTCCCTGCTTTAATATCTCTTCATCTCCCGGCCTTCTTTCCGGAGCCAGACCTTTTTCTTCCAATGTAGAAAGAACGTCCTCTGGCAGATGTCCTTCTGCCACCAGATCCAGCCACCACCGGTTGTTGATCCCATCCTCCATCCGCAAAGCTTCCAGATCTTCTGGCGTAGGATCTTCTCTTGTATAAGGCGGCGCAAAACAGTTGATCAGGCCGATCTTTGCATCCTCTCTTACATAGCCCTCTTCTTTTGCCTTTCTGAATTCCCATACAGCCAGACTGTGGGCAAGGGACAGATGATACTGAACCTGCATTCCTCTTTTTGCATCCTTTATAAAAGGATACCAAAAACCGTTGCGGTAGCGCTGATCTGGTTCTACGATGGGTTCGTTGAAAGTAAACCAGTACCGGATCTCTGAACCAAACTCACGAAAAGCGGCTCTGGCATAGGCTGCATAAGCTTCCACCACATCCCTGCTTTCCCATCCGCCTCTTTCAAACAGATAGGTCGGCATATCAAAATGATACAGGTTCATAAAAAGTTCGATCTGATTTTCTTTCGCACATTTACATACCTTATGGTAAAACTGTGCTCCTTCCTGATTGAGCTTTCCATCTTTTGTAAGAAGTCTGCTCCACTGCATGGAAGTACGGAAAGAATCCATATGAAGGCTTTTCAGAAGTTTAATGTCATCCTCATATTTCTCATAAAAATTGTTTCCTACATAGCTTCCCACTTTATTGTAGAAATCAGAAATTGAAAGATCTGACCAGGTATCCCAGATACTTTCCAGACGGCCTCCTGTTTTATAAGCGCCTTCTGTCTGAGGACCTGACATTGCTGCGCCTACAAAAAAGTTTTCCGGAATTTTAAGCTCCATGCCCATACCCCTTTCTTTTTTATATGTCATTTTCTCGTTTTATTATGTTTAATTATTTATTTGTTATGACATTTGTTATTATATAATATTTTCCAAGAATTGCAAGGGTATTTTTTAAGTTTTTAAGCGAAATTTTAAAAGTGCCAGTTTGCTGTTTGCAGCATACTGACACTTTGCACAATTACTTTTTATATTTTTATTTGTTTTGCACATTGATTTTGATATTTTTCTGAAAATTTAATGAATACTTACGCTTTTAAGTTCAAATCGATCTGCCCTGTGACGGGAAATAGAGTACTCAAAAATACGTCCATCATCCAGATATGCTACCTGTTCCACTTCCAGGACAGGCAGGACCTGATCACCTATATCCAGCCACTTTTTTTCCTGTTCTGTAGGCATGTCTGCCCTGGCGATCCGATGGGCACTTTGTATCTTTAAGCCCAGATCATTTTCCAAATAGGAATAAATAGAACTTTTTACTACATCTTCCGTAATACCTGTAATAAAATCCGTAGGCATGTAGGTGTATTCTACTACATAAGGTTTCCCATCCACCAATCTGGTACGGCATATATAGCAGACAAAAGCATTTTCTGCCACCTGCAGTTTTTCTGCCACTTCTTTACTTGCTTTTTTCAGTCCAAATTCATGGACATCCGAAGATACCTTCCGTCCTGCCTGGTCTTTACTAAATCCACTGAACTGACCGGATTTTGAAAAGCCCACCTGGTCCGTCATGCCCGGAGCCACGGCTTTTACAAAGGTTCCTGCACCCCGTCGTTTTGTGATCAGACCTTTTGCTACCAGAAGCTCCATTGCCTCTCTTATGGTAATACGGCTGGCATCATAGATCTTACACATTTCCATTTCCTGTGGCAGTCTTGTATCCGGCGGGTAAGTTCCATCTTTAATTTTCTTCTGTATCTCTTCCGCGATCATCTCATATTTATACATGATATATAAACTCCTCTTCCTGTCTCGTCACGTATGTCATATCATTTTATAAATAAATTATAACTTACCAATTATAAAATTACAAGGAAACCACTTTTTATTTTATGCATTTGTATCCTCTGTTTTTCAGCAGGCACTACCGGTTCTCCCGGATATTCGATTACATAAAATTCATATCCATTGATCACCCTGGTAGTACCATATACATCTTTTCGTTTGAAACCGCTTCCATAGTTAGCATGAACATGACCATGTAAAAGTACTTTGGATGATATTTATCCATCAGGTCTAAAAATGCCTTTAAATCCGCGATGGGGCAGATCTTCCATATCATTTAACTTATATGCCGGGGCATGGGTCACAAGGATATCAAAGCCTTTGTGGCGCCGCAGCTTCCACCAAAGTTTATGAATACGTTTCCTCATCATCTTCTCTGTGTACTGATTAGGTGAGTCCGGTATATATTCCATGGAACCTCCCAGTCCCAGAATACGGACTCCCATTGTATACAAAATATCATCATCAATACAAATGCAGCCTTCCGGCGGTTTGTATTCATATTTTGTATCATGATTTCCCTTTACATACAATAAAGGGGCATGGCACAGAGTTGCAAAAAAAGTAAGATATTCAGGTTCAAGATCTCCACAGGAAATGATCAGATCAATATCTTTCATCTGCTCCGGGTCATAGTATTCATACAACAGCTTTGATTCCTGATCAGCAAATATCATTATGTTCATTTATTCATTCTCCATCTCTGTCTGCTCCGTTGCCTTAATGCCCTGAAGCTGCATCAGTTCCTGGGCGCGCTCATTCATTTCCCCGATCTTTGGAATATAGCCAACTACATTTTGCGCCAGCCAGTTCATAGTAATGATCTCCTCTGCATTTAAGCTCTTGCCCTGGGTGCATTTGGTGCTTCCATCCTGGGCATAGATCAGTCCGTCAAATGGATGGAAGCTCCGGCACGAATGGAATTTTTCAAAACTCGATCAGCCGCCTGGTACCATTTGGCATATTTTCAGAACAGATCACATCGATCACATCCGCTGACATACCCCACCAGTAGTTTACTGCTTTCTTGCCTTTCATGGCTTCGATCTCTTCTGTACTCTTAAATGCAAGACGGATGATCTGCTCATAGAATTTACCCCAGTGCCATACCGGCATAGCAAGGTTTGTCACTGTTCCATCTTCATTTTTCCGATACAGACCATATTCCTGGACGGATGGTCCGGATTGATCATGTCATGGCCGGAAATATAATGGATCCCTTTTTCATGTAAAATATCTTCTGTATGCTGCGCCTTTTTCCTTCTGTCCCATTCCAGATGTACTTCCACATAAGGATTAACCATTCTTGCACCAAGGGCAAAGGCATTGATATCAGCTAACATTCCATAGGTAGGCTGCTCTGCAATATATCCCAGCCTGTCTTCCCTGGACAGTGCTGCCGCGATCGCTCCCATAAGGAATTTTGCCTCATACATTCTTGCATAGTAATTGCTTACGGAAGAATAGGACATATTAATGGAACAGTTGTAAAATTTAATATCCGGATAAAGAGCCGCCGAACGGACGCTCTGTCCTAACATCCTGGAAGTAATAGTAAAAATAATGGTACAGCCGGCTTTTGCCTCTTTTTCAATAGCCTCCGCCACCGCTTCCTCTGTATCTGCCTGATCTACTACCATAGTCGTCAGTTTTCCGGGGAATGCCTGTTCCAGATACATTCTTCCCAGTTCATGGCCATAGATCCACCGGGAAGTTTCTGCTGTTCTTCCATAGATAAATCCCACTTTCAGACCGCTTGGTATCTCTTCCTGAGGCAGGAACCATTTTAAGATGGCTTTTTTATCTTCCTCTACTTCCTGGGATCTTGGATCAGTTCGATCTTATTTCCTCTGTTGGCCAGCTGGATCTCTTCCCAGATACGCATCAACGCCCGGTACATTTCTCTTTCTGTCTGGCCTTTTACATTGTCATATCCATAAACTTCAATATAAACCAGAAAGGCATCTCCCTCTGTAAGCTTTAAGCGGTCTCCATGAGCCATGGAAAAGGCTTTGGCAAAGCGTCCATAGGCAGATCTGAAATATACACGTTCCTCTTCTTCCCACACCTGATCCGGCTTCATTCCCATCAGTTTCAGAAGTTCTTTGTATCTTCCTTCCTTGCTGAACCACACATCACAGTTAGAAGAAACCTTATAAAAATCCAGAAATTCATAATACAGACGGTTTTCCAGATCATCCGTCCTTTTAGGGATCAGACGGGTCACCGTTCCGGGAATACTGTAAGCACCCAGGTATTTCATAACACTGACTCTCTTATTTCCCTCCTGGACATAGAACCGGTTCATAAATTCATAGGCCACAATAGGATCCTGAATTCCGTCCTCTACCTGATGATTGTAAAGATTTAACCATTTGATCCCAAATTCAGACCGTTCCGGCAAAAGAGGCATAAAGTTGTTGGCAAAGGAATTGGACCGTTCCGCAGTCTTGGTTCCCACCAGTTTTGCCAGCGGAATGTCCATCGTTCCAAGGCTTACTGTGGATACAATATCCGTATAGGATAAAACATCATCCAACACCTAGGCAGATACGGGTATTCTCCCTTTGCCACTGCATCCTGATATTGTTTTTACCAAGTTTTAACGCTGCTCCATATTCTGTATCCGACATAGCTACCTCCCCGTTTCCTGATGTATATTCATGCATTATAGTAAGTTATTTTTGCTTATGCTCATTATAGCCTCAGGACTACTGTTGCGCAAGACACTTACCATTTATTTACAGTTAAACATATGTTATACTTTTTAAGAAGCACCGCAACATGTACAAACCGAAAGGAGTTCCCACCCATGGAAGACCGTTTAGCTGTTATTAGCTGCATTATAAGTGACCCACAATCTGTTTCCGTTATGAATGAAAAACTTCATCTCCACGCCTCTATGATCATTGCCAGACTGGGAGTTCCCTGTAGGGAATACGGTGTATCCGTAGTCAGTGTTGTGCTCCATGGGACCCAGAATGAGATCAGCTCCTTTGCCGGAGACCTTGGAAAGGTAAAAGGGGTAAAGGTAAAATCCATTCAGGTGCCGGTAAACAGTACATCTGATTAAAAAAGCTGCGGACTCTCACATCCGCAGCTTTCTTAATCCCTTTAATATCTCTTCTGCCTTAAACAGCATATCTTCAATGGTAATGCCCTTAGGCTTTCTCTCCACATAGTGGAACACAGGCACTTCTCCCGGTACCAGTTTTAAGGCGCCGCCATAGGAATTTACCAGATCCGGTATTCCTCCTACGTTGATCTTGGCCTTCTGGTACATGGTCAGCTTTACTTCTTTTTCTTTTACTAAAACCTCGGTCACATAGCACTTATGGGCCAGCGCACGGACTCTGGCGATGACCAGAAGATTTTCCACACTTTTTGGTATATCCCCAAAGCGGTCCAGCAGCTCATCCTGCATATCCATGTATTCATCTTCTGTCTCAATGGCAGAGATCCTCTTATAAATATCCAGTTTCTGATACTCATTTTTAATATAAGCAGCCGGAATATAGGCATCAATGTCACATTCCACACTGGTAGCATAGGACTCTTCCTCTGTTTCCTCGCCCTTTAATGCCAGAACCGCCTGATTTAACATTTTACAGTAAAGGTCATATCCCACTGCTTCCATATGTCCATGCTGCTCTGCTCCAAGAACATTTCCGGCACCCCGGATCTCTAGGTCACGCATGGCGATCTTGATACCGGAGCCTAATTCTGTAAACTCACGGATAGCCTGAAGACGTTTTTCCGCCTCTTCTTTTAAAAGCTTATCCCGCTTATACATTAAAAATGCAAAGGATGTGCGGTTGGAACGGCCTACACGGCCGCGAAGCTGGTACAACTGGGAAAGTCCCAGTCTGTCTGCATCATGGATGATCATGGTGTTGGCATTTGGAATATCAAGACCTGTCTCAATAATGGTAGTGGATACTAAAACATCGATCTCCCCATTGATAAAGTCCGTCATGATCCGCTCTAACTGATGCTCATGCATCTGACCGTGGGCGAAGGTAACTACTGCATCCGGCACCAGTTTCTGTATCTTTGCAGCCACTTCATCAATATCCGTCACACGGTTGTATACATAATACACCTGGCCTTTTCGCGCCAGCTCCCTGTTAATAGCTTCCCGGACCATTTCCTCGTTGTATTCCATTACATAAGTCTGGATAGGTGTACGGTCTACCGGCGGCTCTTCCAGTACGCTCATGTCACGGATCCCTGCAAGGCTCATATGCAGTGTTCTTGGAATAGGGGTTGCAGTCAGAGTCATAACGTCTACATTTTCTTTTAACTGCTTGATCTTCTCTTTATGGGCTACGCCAAAACGCTGCTCCTCATCGATGATCAGAAGCCCCAGATTTTTAAACTTTAAATCCTTAGAAAGCACTCTGTGAGTACCGATCACAATGTCCACCATGCCTTTTCGCAAGTCTTCCAGCGTTTTTTTCTGCTGGGACGGGGTGCAGAAACGGCTTAACATGTCAATGCGCACCGGAAAATCCTTCATTCTCTGGACAAAGGTATTGTAATGCTGCTGGGCCAGAATGGTAGTAGGCACCAGATATACCACTTGCTTGCTGTCCTGAACTGCCTTAAAAGCAGCCCGAAGGGCGATCTCCGTCTTACCGTAACCAACATCACCACAGATCAGCCGGTCCATGATCTTTCGGCTTTCCATGTCCTTTTTCACTGCCTCAATGGCATCTAACTGGTCATCTGTTTCTTCATATGGAAACAGTTCCTCAAATTCCTTCTGCCACACAGTATCTCCCCCGTACTGGTAGCCATTTTGCGCCTGACGGGCTGCATACAGCTTTACCAGGTCCCTTGCGATCTCCTGGACTGCACCTTTTACACGGGTCTTGGTCTTGTTCCACTCCGTACCGCCTAACTTGTTCAGTTTCGGCTTTTTGGCATCTGCTCCGGCATATTTCTGGATGCTTTCCAGTCTGGTGGCAGGAAGATACAGATTGCCTCCATCTCCATACTCGATCTTAATATAGTCCTTAATGACCTTGTCCCGCTCTACTTTTTCAATTCCTTTGTAAATGCCAAGACCATGTTCCTCATGGACTACATAATCTCCTACTGCCAGCTCAGAGAAACTCTGAATAGCTTTTCCCTGGTAATTGCTCTTTTTCCGCCGTTTTTTCTTCTTTTCCGTGCCAAACATGTCACCTTCTGTAATGATGACATATTTGATCAGGGGATATTCAAAACCCCTGTGGATATTTCCGTAGGTAACCAGGATCTCACCTGGCGCCGCTTTATGTTCTTCCCCTGTTCCGTCCGGACAATACGCCCGCAGATCATATTCACGCAGGTCACTGGCTAAACGGCTGGCTCTTGTCCTGGAAGCAGACAGCAAGACTACCCGGTAACCTTCTTTTTTCCACCGGGTCAGATCGCTTATAAGCATGTCAAAGCTGTTCTGATAGGAGTTGACGTTTCGCACATCAAAACTGAATTTTTCCTTTACCTTCATGCCCGGCAGCTTCTGGTCAAGACCGGTAAGCATTACAGTATAAGAACTTTGAAGCTTTGCAAGGACCTGGGTGCCTGCATAGAGAAGCTCTGTCTGCCCCGGCAGCAGATAGCCCTTTTCCAGTCGGTGGATCATGCTTTCACGAAATTCCTGCTCTACCGTCTCGCCTTTTTCCTTTAATCTTGCCGGTTCATCCAGACAGATCAGAGTATCTCCTGCCGGGAAATAGTCCAGAAATGACACAGTCTCCGGGCAGAAATACCGGATATAGGCATCCAGTCCATCCCGTTTCCAGCCTTGCCGGATCCCTTCTGTCAGTTCTTTGATAATACCCCGGATACGGGATGCTTCTTCAATCTGATGTTTGGCCCTTAAGGCTGCTTCATATTCTTTTTCTTCCTTTTCCAGACGTTCAATCCCTGCTTCTAACTGCTTTTTTGTTAAAATGGTCTCGGCTGAAGGATAAATGGTAATTTTTTCCAGCTGTTCCACAGACCGCTGGCTTTCCGGGTCGAAACTGCGGATGGAGTCCACCTCATCATCCCACAGTTCAATACGCACCGGCACTTCCTCTGTCAGCGGGAAAATGTCCACGATACCGCCACGGATGGAAAACTGGCCCATGCCGTCTACCTGGGCTGTACGCTCATACCCCAGTGCTGTAAGGCGTTCTTTCCATTCATCCAGATCCATGATCTGGCCGTTTTCCACAGTCACCGCCTGCTGCTTTAAAAATACCAGCGGCAGCAGATGATCCATAAGGCCGTCTAACGTAGTGACTACTACGCCTTCCTTCTCTTCCATCAGGTGCCGCCACACTGCAATGCGCTGGCGGGTCATCAGGTTTCCGTGGATATCCGCACTGTAAAACAGCAGATCCTTTGCCGGGTAAAGCCATACGTTTTCCGTAAAGCTGCGAAAATCATCGTAGATCTCCCTGGCTCTCTGGTCATCATAAGTCACCACCAGTTTCCAGGGAAAACCCCCGTCTTTTCCCAGCCAGTACATCAGGTGTACCTTCTGGGAATCAAGGGTTCCCGTTGCCTGGACCGGTCCTTTTGCCTTTTTTAACGCTTCCTGTAGATTTTCATATTCCTGTAATTCCAATAACGGATTTTCCATGTTTTCCCCTTATATCCTGTTCCATTATCATTTCAGTCTGTGTTGTATCTATTTCAACGTTTCTGTGTTCAATTATGCACAAGATATCTATTTGTGTCCATTAAACTGGTTCATAGCCGCATCTGGTCCCTCTGCGATCATGACTTCCACTGCCTCTGCCGCATCCTTAAATGCCTGTTCCATTTTCTCACGGTCTTCCTTAGAGAAACGGCTGAGTACATAATCTGCCAGATCCATTCTGGGGGGCTTGTCACCTACGCCTACCTTAATTCTCGGAAACTCCTGGGTTCCCAGATGGGCAATGATATTTTTGATACCATTATGACCGCCTGCACTGCCTTTCTTGCGGATACGCAGCTGACCTACATCCAGACTGATATCATCATATATAACAATGATATGCTCTGGGTCCACTTTATAGAAATCTGCCGCTTCTCTTACGCTCTCACCGCTTAAATTCATAAAAGTCTGAGGCTTTAAAAGGATCACCTTTTCCCCTGCAATGATGCCCCTTCCATAAAGTCCCTTAAATTTCTTCTCATCCACAGATGTATTTAACTTGTCCGCCAGCACATCAATGGTATCAAATCCCACATTATGTCTTGTCTTCTCATACTCCCTTGTAGGGTTTCCCAATCCTGCTATGATATACATAAATATTTTCCTTTCCAAAACACGCCTGAAAGCGCTAGATTCCACCCTATAGGGGGTATCTAACGCTCATTTTAATTAGTCGTTCACTTATTCTAGCAGATATAGCTTTCTTTTACAAGCCGTGATTCTTTTTGCATCTTGTTATATATTTTCCACAACTACTTTCTTGTCCCTTTTTATCACTTCCCGCTTATCTGTCCCATCTGGCACAAAACGAAATACTATAAATTGAACTTCTTCCTCTGTATCATTTTCAAATGTATGGATACTGTTTCCCACCTGGACCAGATCCCCTTCATAAAGATACCTGGAATGCTGATCCGTGCCTTCCAGATAACGGCATAATAATTTTCCCTTTGTTATCAGCAGCGTTTCACTGATCTTTTCATGGTAATGCCATTCCTGAACAGAATGAGGCGCAATACAGTTTGTATGCACCTCATATTCCGGAAATATATAGTAATTCACACTGGTGCCATTTGTCTTATCAACATGAATGACATCTTTTCTGCTGCAAAATGTTATCTGCTCCATATATCTCCCTCCTGTAGACCACATTTCCGTTTTGCATCCTATTTTCATACTTACAGTTCACTTCCCGCCAGTGTCTCCTGTGCCCGCTCTTTTGTAAAGAGTCCGCAGGCTACCAGACGTTCTACCACCTGCTCCTGGCGTTTTTCCGCCAGCTCCAGATTGACAGTGGGGGAATATTTAGACGGTGCATTGGGAACGCCTGCAAGAAGTGTGCTTTCGTAATCTGTCAGATCTTCCGGCTCTTTTCCGAAATAGCCTTCGCTGGCATCTTTGATGCAGTAATATCCGTTTCCGAAATAAATGGTATTTACATAAAGCTCTAAAATCTCATTTTTACTGTAATCCCGCTCCAGTGCAAAAGCCATAAATACCTCTGCTACCTTACGCTCCATCTTCTTTTCCTGGGTGAAATACAGATTTTTTGCCAGTTGCTGGGTAATGGTACTGCCGCCTTCTACAAAGCGTCCGGCCTTTACATCATTGACCATGGCTCTTGTAATGGCAATGGGATCAATACCAATATGTCCGTAAAATCGGTGATCCTCCACAGAGAGGACTGCATCCGTATACGTTTCCGGAAGATCAGAAAATACAGTATAGCTTTCCTTGGACCGTATCTCGCTTACCTTATCTTCCAGGCTGACCTGGGCAATGGCATCCTTATACATATCATAACCACGGATACCGGTAGTCACTGCAAAATACATAGCCACTGCACAGAGCACAGCTGTTACTCCTTTAAGCCAGTTAAACGCTGCACACTTCTTTTTCCCGGTGTTTCCTGCTGTATTGTATTTTCCATTGTCTTTTGTCCTCATCTGCTCACCTTCTCTCCTGTGCTATATAACTCAGGCTCAAGCACCTATGCGCTCTCCCGCCCGCGGCAGCGGGCGGGGCCTTCCCTTAATTACAGTATAGCACATCAGTATAAGCAAGTCTTTGAGGCTCCCTTAAAGAACTCTGACTAAAATCTGACTATTTCTAACGTTTTTCTAAAGAAGTATGGAAATAATTTGAAAACTGCATCTGGGCATCGGAAAGGGCCTCTTTTGGGGTCACAATTCCGGTATAAGCATTCTTAACTGCCAGTCCCAGGATGCTCAAAAACTTACGCTCATCAAAGGGTACAGAAAGCTCCGCCGGAAGCCGGTTCCCTTTTGCAATGGGGAAGCAGTGTCTGGTAAGCTTCAGCCATGGATAGTTATGTAAAACCTCATAATTATCATAGGTCCTGCGGCATGGGGATGTACTTCCCAGTAAAGCCGATGCTGAACAAAGCGGCTCACTGCACATCCATTTAATAAAAGAAATGGCATCCTTCGGCCGCTTACAATATTTAGAAACACCTAAACTGCCGCCGCCAAGCACCGGGTTATTTCCCGGCATCATAGAGTACCCTACATTTCCTACTACATGGGAACTGTGAGCCGACAGGTCACTGGCATAGTTGCTGTACAAAATGGACATGGCAAAATTTCCTTCTGCAAACCGCCTTGCAGTCTGGGTCCACCAGCCACAGTACTCCGGCGATGTACAACGCCGCAGCTGTACTAACTCCGCAAGAGCCTGCTGGCACTGCAGGGAGTCTAAATGGATCTGTCCGTCCGCACCGTACAGGTTTTCCTGAATGGCAAATAATCTTGCCAGAAACTCAGAACCAGCCACACCGGTAGAGCCCAGTGTAATCGTCGATCCATAAGGAACCGGTGATGAGGGTGTCAGATCTCTTGTGAAAAATGCAGCGATCCTGTTATATTCCTCAAATGTCTTCGGCGGCTGCAGTTCTTCATGGAACTGCTCAAAATAGGTCCGCTTGCAGATAGGGCTTTCAAACAGGTCCTTCCTATAATAAAGAATCTGCACGCTGGGCGTAACCGGCAGCGCATAGATCTGACCATGTACCCGGCAGTAATGCTCCGGAACTCCTTCCACGTACTGTCCCAGGCTGTTTTCAATATTTTCATCGATCTCTGACAATGGCCGGAGAAGCTTCTGGGCAAACCAGGAAAGCCAGGTCACATCCAGTCGCAGGATATCAAAACGGGAGGTTTCATCTAACGAGTTAAATGCCTCATAGATTTCATCATAAGAGAGAATGCACACATTTACATCAATTCCCGTTTTCTGGGTAAACAGTCTGGAAAACGTTTTCATAATATAAGCTTCCGGGCTGTCCAGAGTTACAATATTTAATGGCTGGGTACTTTCCGGCTTTCGGATATTCACGAACCAGTTCTGAAATCCGTCTCCCGGGATCATCCAATTGGCATGTCCCTCTGTCCCGACATTATCCGGTATTTTTTCTGATGCCGTATTTTCTTCCGTTGCACTTTCCTGTGCTGTGCTTTCTTCCGCACCGGACTCCTCTGCCTTTCTGATCAGCATCTTTGCCGCCCTTTTTCCTAGCTGGCGGTAATTCATTTCATATTTAATAAAGTCATTTTCCGGAATGGTAAACAGCGGCGCCACCGTATAGATATCCGGTGAGCCCTCTTCTTTTCCATAAAAAGTGGTACACATATCCTTGGCACTTTCTGCAAATCCATAATTGGATATAAAGAATGCCTGGGGCAGTGTTCCGTTAAATATCTGCATGATATTCTGGTATTTTCTAAATGAGTCTGTCCAGATCTGGATCACCTGGCAGGTAGAACCTTCCATCATGGTCAGAAAGCCCCTGCAAAAATCCTTTTCACTGGAATAATCCGGATTTCCTGTAAGCAGGCAGATGCTGCGATACCCCGCCTGCAGTGCTTTCTCTGCCATAGCCTGTCCCGCTTTTTCATAATCAAACCCAATAAAATCAGAAGGGAAACCTGTTTTCCGGTCTACAAAAAGTACCGGAATATCCGAGCCATTATTCTGGGCCGGTTCCATTTCCCCAAAGATCCCATTATTTTTATAGATCGCCGCCTCGCTGGCAGTTCCCGCTACTGCGGAAATGCAGGCGATCCCCTTTACCTGCTTCACTTTTGCCTCTGAAAATGCAGTCGCTTCACTTTCCGGTGAATTTTCATTGGTCAGATGGCGGGATACAAGATAACCATGTTCCTGGGCATAGTCTTTAAAACTGAAATAAAAATCTTCATACTGCCTTGCCCGGGAATCCGGCATGATCAGAGCCAGGCAGTCATTGGTTCCCTTGCGCAGCAAAGCTGCTCTTTCATTTGGAACATAGCCCAATTGCCTTGCAGCTTCCATTACCCGGCGTATTTTGTCACTGCTTACGTTCCCTTTACCATTTAATACATTGGAAACCGTTCCCTGGGCCACGCCGGCCTTCTTTGCAATATCTTTAATGGTTGCCATATGTGTTCCTCCTGATATACGGTGCTGGTGTGGTCTGCATTTTACTGTCAGGTCCACTCTATGACCGGACCTTCGTTGCTGCTCTCACTTGTATTAACTATAACATATATCTTAAGAAATCACAATTCTGCCCCAGAAATTGAACCTTGTTCAATCGTATTCCCTGTAAAGAAAATGTAAAAAATGTATATCATAGGTAAAATTGTTAAAGTAACATGTAAATTCAAAATATTTATTGTGCAAAAAATCAAAATAATATTTGACACGTTTCAATAATGATGCTATAGTGAACTTAAGAGCAAATCACAGACCTTAAAAAGTCTATCAATGCGAACAAAAAGGAGGAGTATCATGAAAAAGAAACTCGTACTTGCATCATCTGCCTGTTTAGTAGCCTCTGCTATGGCATTAGGCGGCTGCTCCGGCGGTTCCAAACCAGCCGAAACCAGCGCAGCAGCTGAAAAATCTGAGGCAGCAGCCGATGCAACCACTGCAGCAGCTGAAGGCGGTTCATCTGACGCAATGCACCTGTCATTCTACTACCCAGTAAACGTAGGCGGCGATGCTGCAAAGCTGATTGAGAAGATCTGCGCAGACTTCAATGCTGAAAATCCTGACATCGTTGTAGATCCTGTTTATACCGGAAACTACGATGATACCGTTACAAAGATCCAGACTGCTATCCAGGGAGGCACACCACCAGATGTATTCGTAAGCCTTGCTACCCAGCGTTTCACAATGGCTTCCACCGGTATGGCAATGCCATTAGATGACCTGATCGCAGCAGACGGAGACGAAGGAAAAGCTTACATCGACGATTTCTTAAGCGGCTTCATGGAGGACTCCTACGTAGACGGCAAGATCTACTCCATCCCATTCCAGAGAAGTACAGAGATCCTTTTCTATAATAAGGATGCATTCAAGGAAGTTGGCCTTGATCCTGAGAAAGCACCTGCAACCTGGGACGAACTGGTTGAAGACGCAAAACTGCTCACCAACGAAAACCGTTACGGTGTTGGTATCGCATTAAACTCCGGTTCTGCACAGTGGACCTTCACAGGCTTCTGCTTACAGAACAGCAAGAATGGTGAGAACCTGATGGCTGAAGACGGAAAATCCGTTATGTTCGATACTCCAGAGAACGTAGAAGCACTTCAGTTCTGGCTTGACCTTCAGAACAAGTACGAAGTAATGGCTCCTGGCATCGTACAGTGGACCGATCTTCCTACTCAGTTCTTAGCTGGCGAAGTAGCTATGATCTATCACACCACAGGAAACCTGGCAAACATCAGCAAGAACGCTACCTTTGATTTCGGTACCGCATTCCTTCCAGGAAATGCACGTCAGGCAGCTCCTGGCGGCGGAAACTTCTACATCTCCAATGGTATCTCTGAAGACCGTGTACAGGCAGCTTGGAAGTTCATCAAGTTCGCTACTGAGCCAGAGCGCGCAGCACAGTGGGCACTGGATACAGGTTATGTAGCAACCAGACAGTCCTGCTTCGATCTGGATATCATGAAAGAATACTACGACAAACTGCCTCAGGCTAAGATCGCTTACGAGCAGATCCCGATCTCAAGCCAGAGCTTACTACTTACAACGCAGCAGAGATCTGGAGAGTCTTAAATGACAATATCCAGTCTGCAGTAACTGGTGACGCAACTGCTGAAGAAGCATTAAGCGCAGCTCAGGAACAGGCAACAGAAGTTCTGTCTGAGTATCAGTAGGATAAAATGATACTTTTGAAATGAAGTTGGTGCTGTCGTGCTTCACGGCAGCGCCAATTTGTTTCATATTTTACTGTTCTCTCGAAATCTGATAAATGGGGAATAAAAGATGAAAACACATACAAAAGCAGCGTGAACTGCGAAACACTCTCATAGGATGGCTGTTGGTAATGCCTTCCTGATCTTTATGGCAGCCTTTACTGTATGGCCGGTCTTTCGAGCATCTGGCTCAGCCTTACAAAATATAAGCTCGGTATGAGCGCACCGGAATTATCGGTCTGAAAAACTATATCAGTCTGGCCGGATCTTCTCTTTTCTGGAAAGTAATGGGAAATACGCTGTTTTGCGTTGATCACCATTGTTCCCAGTATGGTCGTTGGCCTGTTTTTAGCAACGTTAGTCAACCGTAAAAGCCGTCTCATCGGTTTTGTCCGTACTTCCTATTTCTATCCGGTAGTTATGCCTATGATCGCTATTGCAAGTATCTGGATGTTTATTTACATGGCAAAAACGGCTTACTTGACCAGATGCTCATCAGCATGGGCCTTCAGCCTATGAATATCTTATCCAGCAAGAAGACCGTTCTTCCGGCTATGGCCTTTATGTACGTCTGGAAAGAAGCCGGATACCTGATGGTATTCTTCCTTTCCGGTATCCAGAGTATTTCCACCGATGTAAATGAGGCAGCCCGCATTGACGGCGCTAACTCCTGGACCATTTTCCGCAAGATCACTTTACCTCTTCTTGCACCAACCTTCCTGTTTGTATCCACCATTGCTCTGACCAACAGCTTCAAGCTGGTGGACCATGTAGTCATTATGACAGAGGGCGCTCCAAACAACGCTTCCACACTGCTTCTGTACTACATTTACCAGCAGGATTTACAAACTTCAACTACGGCGTATCTTCTGCACTGACAACGGTTATGCTGCTTCTGCTCATGGTAGTAGCACTTCCTCGTTTCTTAAGCCAGGACAAGAAGATCCAGTACAACTAAAGGAGGCCTTACACCATGCAGAAAAACATTTGATCGGTGCTGGGATCACCGCATTTTCCGTTATTTTAGGCCTGCTTTGGCTGATCCCACTTATCTGGCTGATCGGAACCGCATTTTCCGTTCCATCCTTCCATATGACACTGTTCCCGACAACAGCGTTCACACTGGATAATATTAAATATGTATGGAATGCCATTCCATTTGGCACCTATTACATCAACACACTGACACTGGTAGTATGCACCTTTGCCGTACAGTTCTTTACTTCCACCCTGGCTGCCTATGCACTGGCAGTTCTGGATTTCAAGGGACAGGCGCTGGTATTTGCTGTGATCTTTATGCAGATCATTATCCCAAATGACGTTTTGATCACACCAAACTTCATGACTCTGTCTGATCTGAAGCTCATCGACACCAAGATCGGTATGATGCTTCCATTCTACGGCAGTGCCATGGCTATCTTCTTACTCCGTCAGCACTTTAAATCCATTCCAAAGGCACTGGCTGAGGCAGCAAAGATCGACGGTGCCAACACCTGGCAGACCATCTGGGGTGTATACATGCCATGTGCAAAACCGGCATATCTTTCCTTTGCCGTTATCTCTGTCAGCTACCACTGGAACAACTACCTGTGGCCTCTGATCGTGACCAACTCTCCTACCAACCGTACACTGACCGTAGGACTTGCTATTTTCGCAAAATCCAAAGAGGCTAACATGCAGTGGGCCAATGTGTGCTGCAGCCTTTATCATCATTGTTCCGCTTCTTCTGGCCTTCTTAGTCGCTCAAAAACAGTTTATGAGCAGCTTTGTAAGCGCCGGTATCAAGGAATAAAATATCATGGCTGAACTGTAACAATAATACCCATTAAGGAGGAAAGGCATGGAATTAAATTTTACCGGAAAAGGCAGCGCTTTTATCCTCCCTTTAAGAATACGGGAGCATACATGCTTTCCGGAAAGCGCTTTATCTTATTGACTGCGGAGAGACCATGTTTGATGTGCTTTATCACAAACTGGACCTGGCTTCCATTGAAGATGTTTATGTTATCCTGACTCATATGCATGCCGACCACGTAGGAAGTCTTGGAACCCTGATCTCCTATTTTTACTGTCTCTTTAACAAAGCCATTCATGTAGTTTATCCACAGGAGACCATTAAGCAGCTTCTTATTAGAAGGGATCACACCTTTAGGCTACCATTACCATGAAACACTTCCCGAAAACCCGGCCGGACTGACTGCAGTTCCGTGGAAGTGAAACATGCACTGGATATGAAATGCTACGGCTATGTTTTAAGTGATGGAACAGAAACTATTTACTACAGCGGCGACTCCTCAGAACTGCCGGAAGATATCAGAACCCGCTTCCTTGCAGGAGAGATCGGCCGCATCTACCACGACACCAGCACCCACGATTCACCAAATCCATCCCACTGCTACTACGGCAAGATGGAGAAATGGATCCCCGGGAAGAACGCCACAGAGTATACTGTATGCACCTTGACAGTCCCTGTGAGGATATGTTGAAAGAGAAGGGCTTTAGTATTGTGGAAGTTGTAGAAGGATAAATCCACAAACGCAGAGACATTAAAAAGGCGGTCCGGTTTAAATTAACCGAATCGCCTTTTCGTAATCTCTCCTCAGTTCAAAACACAACAAAATCCCTGGATTTTTAAAACATTCAGATAGTCACTTCACAATACATATTGATATACTCTTCAAATCTTGGCAACGCCAAAGTCAGTTCCCCATGTCTTGAACCATCAACTACACCTCTCTCCATAAGACGTTTCCGATACGTATTTAAAAGTTGCGGTGATACTCCCAAACTTTCCCGTATGTCACCTGTTTTATTTATTCCCTGAGAAATAATATAAACGATTTTGCGGTCCAGTTCTGATAACTCACTCCATATTTTTCATAAGCATAAACCGTCAGTTCTTCATCAAATTTTGGTAAAATATCGTCTATAGTCCCATCATTTTCCCATTTAAGATATCCAAGTATCTGAAATGCAAATGGATATCCTTTTGTGAGCCGCGCCATGGAAGCTGCCTCTTTAGGCGGCAGTCCAAATACAGTTCTGTAACTGGTAGTCATAGCCGGAATGCTTAATGGTTCCAGAAATATTTTGGGAGCGCGGTATAAAATGTCAGGCTTTTTCATTTTGAAGATTGCTGATATTATCATATAATCCAGCCATTACAAGATAGACCGGATAATTTTTGTAATGTAGATCTGAAAATTACTTACGAAAAGTTTTACATATTGATTATTAATGATCTCATCAATAATAAAAGTACTTTTTTCCCCTGTTCTTTTACCTTTTCCAAAATATCACGCAGCATTGTCTCTTTATCTAATGTATCCCGTTCTTTATTGAAAGCAATTTCCGCAATCCCAATATTAATATTAATTCCCAAATCTATCCCCCGGATCTTCAGAATTCGGTTTAATTCCGATACCGCCCCTGAAATCAGATCCATATCTACACTTAAACGCAATACGATCCAGTCTTCCTTTGCATTATAGTGATCTCCTATCACTGCAAGAGAAACTGTCTTCCCAGAACCTCGAACCCCGGCGATCATATAAACCATATTAGACGGATTTTCCATATCAAAGGTATTTATGATCTTTCCAATCTGATCTGTACGGGAAATAAATTCTACCGGCTTCTGCCCAAAAGTCAGTGTAAATGGATTTTCTCCTTTCATACGTATTCCTCCACATCTATGTTTATTTGTATTTATTTATGTTTATTTGTATTTTTCATGTTTATTTATGTTTATTTTAATTTATAAATATATTATACCCACATTAATGCAAAAACAAGGTCTGCATTCAAAGATCCCCTGGCATATTCAAAATACGCCAGAGGGATCTTTCTCCTTCACAAATGATACATTTTACTAATATTTTCCAATATTACTTTGCAAACAGCACTGCTTTATAATGACGTTCCAGTGTCACTAACAGGATATTTCCAAGTACACCGATAGCCAGGATCTCTCCGATCCCTACAGTCAGCATGGCATATGGGATCAGGTCTGTAGAACCATATGCATAGCGCAGTACCCATGGAACAATAATGGTGTTGGAAAGGATCGGTGGAACACATACCAGCCATTTGTTCTTCTTTCCAAGATAGTAAGAACCAACTGCTCCAATCAGAGTTGCAATGCTTCCGAACACTACATCCAGTGATGCTGCACCGCAGAGCAGGTTAGCAAGAAAGCAGCCAATGGTAACGCCTGAACTGCACTGGTTAAGAAGTAAGGCATAATACTTCTGAGACTCTGAACTGGATCGGACCAAAAGCGATCGGCGCAACGATCATGGTCAAAACCACATAAAGGGCTGCGATCAGCGCACTCTGGGTAATAAAGCCAGTTCTTGATTGGTAATACTGTTTGTTCATTTTTCAATTCTCCTTTAGTTTTGTTTTACGAGTGGAAGGTCACGAACACTCGATTCATTTACGCCGGGAATCGGCGAAAGCCTTATAAGACCTTGGTTTTTCAGGCTTTGCAACGAGTAGAAGTATAGCACAGCAAAACGCAAAATCAAGGTCACATTTTGATCATCTTTCCAAGATATAAAGGGCTGCCTTAGAATCCCATCATGCTGAGTACCCCATAACATCCAATGGCGATGAGCGTAAATAAAGTTTCAATAATGGCTCTGGCTTAATCCTTTATCTTTGCTTACTCTGCATTAAATACTTATTTTCTGAACCTTTCATTGAAACAAAAATCTCCGGCAATGGAGATACTATATTCATACCTGCACTGTCGGAGATTTAAATATACTGCTAGTTTATCTTATTTATCCTTCCAGGTTCTCTGCGATCTTACGTGCTACATACACGCCGCTTGCAGATGCATGGGAAAGGAATGGGTCACGCCGCTGCCATCACCGATGATATAAAGTCCTTTGTGACGGCTTTCCAGGTTCTCGTCTACATCTACTTCCATGTTGTAGAACTTAACTTCTACACCATAAAGCAAAGTGTCATCATTTGCAGTTCCCGGTGCGATCTTATCCAGGGCATAGATCATTTCAATGATGCCATCTAAGATACGCTTTGAAGAACAAGGCTTAAGTCGCCAGGTGTTGCAGAAAGAGTAGGCACAAAGGTATTTTCCTCAATACGCTTTGAGTGCTTCGTCTTCCGCGGATCAGATCACCGAAACGCTGTACGATAACACCACCGCCTAACATATTAGATAGACGGGCAATGCTTTCGCCATAGCCGTTGCTGTCCTTAAACGGCTCTGAGAAGTGCTTGGAAACTAACAGTGCAAAGTTGGTGCATTCTGTCTGCTTTTCCGGATCCTCGTAGCTGTGGCCGTTTACAGTAACGATGCCATTGGTATTTTCATTTACAACAATGCCCTTAGGGTTCATACAGAAAGTACGTACATTATCCTCAAACTTCTCTGTACGGTATACGATCTTGCTTTCGTACAGTTCGTCTGTTAAATGGGAGAACAGCACTGCAGGAAGCTCTACGCGCACGCCCAGATCCACACGGTTGGACTTGGTTGGGATATCCAGTTCCTTACAGATATGTTCCATCCACTTGCTGCCGCTTCGTCCTACAGATACGATACACTTCTCGCAGTCATAAGACTTGTCATTGCTCCATACTCTGTATCCGCCATTTTCCAGGCACTCAATATGGCTTACAGGAGACTCAAAATAGAAGTCCACATGCTCTTTTAACTCATCATATAACCGGCCTAATACAACCAGGTTGATATCGGTTCCCAGATGACGTACAGAAGCATTTAACAGCTTCAGGCGGTTCTGTAAACAGACTTTCTTTAAATTAGTTCCGGCTGTAGAATACATCTTGGTGCCTTCGCCGCCGTGTGCCATGTTGATGTCATCTACATACTGCATCAGCTCAGTAGCAGCCTTCTTACCAATATATTCGTACAAAGTACCGCCAAAATCATTGGTAATGTTATATTTACCATCAGAGAATGCGCCAGCGCCGCCGAAACCGCTCATAATAGAGCAGGACTTACACTTAATGCAGGCTTTCACCTTTTCACCGTCGATTGGGCAGTGACGCTTCTTTAATGAATATCCGGAATCAAATACAGCAATCTTCTTATCGCTGCACTTCTTCATCAGCTCATAAGCAGAATAAATTCCGCCAGGACCGGCCCCACAATAATTACATCATATTTCATTCTCAAAACTCCTTTTACGGTAAACATATTGATTTATAACGTTTCGCTCCCATTCCCATAAAATGGGCTACCTTTCTATTCTACCGTGTTTTGAGAAAAACTACAATAACAAAATCCCCTTAAAACCGCTTAAAACAGGAAATACACTCAGGAACCAGGGCTTCCCGCAGTGTTCCCTTACATAAGCCCTTAAGCGCTCTGTATCAGCTTCAGAAACGCCCCATACATCTGCCTGGAGTACCAGTTTATTGCCTTCGCCGTAGCGGACATAGGCCTCTGCCTTTGTAACACCGTCTGCGCTCTCTAAAGTCTGCTCCAGCTTATAAAGATCTAAGAACTTTCTGCCGGTAAGACCTTCCCGCATCACAGTGCGTCCGCCCTGTTCCAGAAATTCCAGGCGGCCGTCCGGCATGATACGTGCTTCCCTTCCTGTCTGGTACAGCATTCCCGGTCCATAAGGATTGGTGATCTTATCACTCCATCCAAGGGTAGGATGATCCATGATATACAGCTTGCCCCAGGCTCCAAATGGCTGTTTGCGGCAGCTTTCATCCAATACATATGCCTTTACCTGTTCATTTTCATCCACTCCCGGAATCAGCTCACAGCCGGCTGCTTCGTTGACTTTTCCTGCTTCTATATGGTAATGCAGCGGGAACAGATCTACAGAAAGACGGTTTTTCAGGTTTGCCGCCTGTCCTTCCTCTTCCATAGCTGCCACGATCTGCTCCATAACTGTCATAAACAGCTTCAAAGTTGTGTGTCAAACCGGTTCTTCCAGTAACGCAGCTCATAATAATATCCCTTTTCATCCCACATAACCTGTAAATGGAATGGCAACGCATCTAGCTGTATCTTTTCACGCTCCACCGGCCAGCCGCCGATCTGATCGATATTTAAAATATCTCCCTGGTACTGAAAGAACATTTCATCTGCATGAAGGTTGGAAATATAGCAGCCCATGGTCTTCATGATCTGCTTTCCGGAGGTCTGGAGCAGTTCTTTTACGCTTTCATCCGGCTTCTGGGTGCAGCGGAAATAGTAGGTAAGAAACAATGGTCCTGCCAGACGGTTCCAGCGGCTGTCGGTTCTTCCGCTGTGGATGCTGGTTCCTACCGTGTCTTTTTCATTACTGAACAGACCGATGCAGTAGTTAAATGCAGTTAAGAACACTACATTTTCAGAAATGCCGTTTCTGCGGCAGAAGGATAACAGTCTGCCCCGGTTGATCCCCTTAAAATGTTCCTTTAAAACGCCGTCTTCTCCCTGTTCCAGGTCATGACTGTCACATCTTGCAAGGATACTCTTTCTGATCTTAAAGCCCTTCATCAGATCTGCAAAATAAGCTTCATTTTCCTGTCTGAGCCCTTTGGCATCCCGCTCTTTTTCATCTAAAATATACTCGTAAAATGTATATTTCTCCTTTTCCACCTGCTTTCCTGCATAAATAGCATTGATATCCTCAAACAGCACATTCATGGTCATGCCGTCTCCCATAATATGGGCAATATCTAAAAACAGGTAATTGGCTGACTCTGTCATATAAATGCCCGCATGGTAAAGAGGCTCATTTTCTGTATACATATATGGGCGTAAAGTCCCTTTCTGGTCTCTTCCCACTGGGCATCGCTTAAGGTGATCAGAGGAATATCTACCTTGCGGTCATCCTTTCTAAAATTCTTGTATGCCCCTTCATGAAGCTGGATCACGCATTTTAATTCCGGATGCACATCAAACATTCTCTCTACTGCTGTCTTTAACAGGTACACATTTACATGTGGATCCAGTTTAAATAAAAATGGCAGGTTGGCTGTTGTATTTCCCCGCATTACATAGGCAAAATACAGCTGTAAATTGGTCAGTGGATAAATGTCACGGACCTCAAACTCTTTCTTTCCCTCAGCAGCACGCTCTTTATAAAGAGCTTCCAGTTTTAAAACAGAACCATGCTCTAACAGGTCATTTAAGGTCATGGAAAGCTGCAGTTTTTCATACAGGTCTGTAAGAAGCAGCACACTTCCCAAAGAATCCAGTCCTGCGCTGTAAAGGTCGGTATCAATGCCAAAACGGCTGTGGCCTAACACGGCAGATACTGCATCATAGATCTTCTGCTGGAGATCATTTTCCGGTTTATGTACATTGACCTGCTCCTCTGCCTCCTGCTTCTTCTGGCTGAAATACTGGCTGCGGATAATCTTTTTGGAAGAAGTTTTCGCAAATGGAATGTCACGCAGATGGAAACGGGCAATCTTCTTATAGGAAGGAAGTCCTTCATTGTGCTTTTTAATGATCTGAGCCACTGTTTCCTCAATGTGGTCAATGCCTGCAGCGTCTGCATACTTAAAGTTTGGATAAATCTCCGCTGCGATCATGTCATCTTCCCCATATACCAGGATATCCTCAATCAGCCGGTCGTCCACAAACAGGTTCTCCAACTGCTCCGGTGCCACATTTTCACCATTGCTTAAGATGATCAGGTTTTTCTTTCTGCCGGTAAGATACAGGAAATTCTCCTCATCTACATAGCCCAGGTCACCTGTACAAAGCCAGCCGTCCTCTGTGATCGCCTCTGCTGTCTTATCCGGCTCCTTATAATATCCCATCATAACAGAAGGGCTTTTTACCTGGATCTCTCCATCTACGATACGCACCTGGCACCGGTCTACGATCTTTCCTACAGATGCCACTTTATCCGGTCTGCTCCAGTCCGGGGATGATATTTTTGGAGAGCACTCCGACATGCCGTATCCCTGTGCAATGGAAATACCCAGACGGTTGAAATTAGCAGCCAGCTCCGGCGCCAGATAACCGCCGCCGCTGATGATCTTGTGCAGGCGCTTTCCCAGCACCTCCTGTTTAATGGAATTCATAGAACGACCTGTGTCCTGTCTGGAAAGAATAGCGATCTTATTGTAAAGGGCTTTTGCCACCATAGGCACCATACGGATCACAGTAGGCTGGAACAGCTGGATATGGGCTGCCAGACGGGCCATGTCCCGGTTCAGACACAAAACGCTTCCATAACGCATGACCGTAAATACATCACCGTTGATGCAGAATACATGGTGGATGGGAAGGATATTTAAGTAAACTTCTTTTTCAGGATGGTCTTTATCTGTGGTGCAGAAGTTATTATCCATCAGGTTGCGGTTGGAAAGCATAACGCCCTTTCCTCTGCCTGTTGTTCCTGATGTAAACAGCACCATAGCACAGTCTTCCTCAGAAACCACCGGATCGACACTGATCCCTGCATATCCCTTTAAGATCTGGTCCGAACATGGCACATGTTTTCCGTGCTGTAAGGAAATGCAGGCCCGAAGGCGTGGACATTTCTCCTTTACTGCTTCTACCAGGCCATAATGATCCCAGTCGTAAAATAAAATATCCAGGTCAGAACGGTTTACATTATCTGCAAAGGTCTCTTCATTTAACTGTACATCTAAGGGAACCACTACATTTCCGCTGGCCATAACGCCTAATAAAAATACCAGGTAATGGTGACTGCTGCTTCCCATTAATCCTACTCTTACCTTGTGGCCCGCTGCCGCGTCCTGCTCCCGCAGCCAGGCAGCTACCCCGCGGCACTGAGTTGCAAACTCATCATAAGTTACTTCATATACTACGTCATTTTCCTCATAGCGTAAAAATACCCGTCCGGCATACTCTCTTCCCGTATTCCAGACCAGGTCTCTTACTGTCTTTGTATTCTCGTATGAAATCATTGCTTTTCTCCTCATAAAACCACTTGAAAGATCTGCCAGCGGCAGCTCCCTTTCAACACATAACAACGGATCGACCCGCTCTGGCGGGTGATCGTTCATTTTATTGTACACAATGTCTATTAATGTCTATTAATAAACATTTACGCCCTAACTATAGCACAGAGACTCCCCACATGCAATGCTAATATTTTGAATTTCAAACTATTTGGCAACCAAGCCTGCATGAGTAAGCAGGGCAATAGCCCGGATTACGAATGCGGGCGGCAGTTGTGGGAGTGCCGAAGGCATGTAACAACTGGCTTTCATTTATAGCGACATAAAAATACCCCGGACCAGTCATGGCATCTGCCATATTTTCTGGTCCAGGGTATCCCTGCTGCAGCTGTCGCTGCCTTTTATCTTTTGTTTAAGGTGATCACATGATTGTGCCTGTTGTCACCAGTGGTCCGCCGCTTATGCAAGCGCTTCTTCTTCATTCTCCAGCAAAGTACTTTCATACTTATCCAGGATGATGCTTTGTATCATTTCCCTAGTACCGGAATTGATCGGATGGGCGATGTCGCGGTATTCGCCATCTGCTGCCTTGCGGCTTGGCATGGCGATGAACAATCCCTTTTCTCCCTCAATGACTTTGATATCGTGGATCACGAATTCATTGTCTAAGGTGATGGAGACGATTGCTTTCATCTTCCTTCTTTCTCCACCCGTCTTACTCTCACATCTGTTACCTGCATGCTTTAATACTCCTTCCGCTTCCTCCGTCAGCCCCGTGCTGCACCCTTCTGAAGGAATCAGAAAAAAACGGGCCGCACTATTTACTACTTATCTACAGTGTGTAGCGTTCATTCTTCTCAATAACGATCTTGATGTTATCAGGTGTTCCGATATAGGTTGTATTGGCGCGGATGGTATCCCGGCTCTCTACGATACAGTTCTCGATCACTGTATTATCACCAATATAAACATCATTTAAGATAATAGAATTCTTGATGATACAGTTATTTCCAACGTATGCCTTCTTAAAGAGGATAGAGTTTTCTACCGTACCATTTAAAATACATCCACTGGAAACAAGGCTGTTCCTAACAACTGCTCCTGGATTGTATTTTGCCGGTGGAAGATCATCGATCTTGGTATAAACATCCGGATACTGTTTGAAGAAATAATCTCTTACTTCCGGCTTTAAGAAATCCATGTTGGTCTTATAGTAAGAATCAACGGTTGCAATATTGCTCCAGTAGCTGTCTAACTTATAAGCATAGATCCTCTTTAAGTTCTTATAACGTACCAGGATATCATTTACCAGGTCGTATCTGTCTTCTGCTGCGCAGCGCTCTAACAGCTCGATCAGCTGTCTTCTGCGGATAACATAGATACCACAGGAAATGGTGGTAGCGTCAGAAGCCATTGGCTTTTCTTCAAAATCAGTGATGCGTCCGTCATCATTTAACTTAACGCATCCGAAACGGGTAACATCCGTTCCCTCTTCCATATCTTTGCAGACAACGGTAATATCCGCTTTCTTCTCAATATGGTATTCCAGAACCTTGTTGTAATCCAGCTTATAAACGCCGTCACCAGAGGTGATAACTACATATGGCTCATGGCTGTTCTTTAAGAAGGTCAGGTTCTGGTAAAGAGCATCTGCTGTACCACGGTACCAGTCTCCGTTTTCAGGAGTAATGGATGGTGTAAATACATACAGTCCGCCCTGCTTACGTCCGAAATCCCACCACTTGGAGGAACTCAGATGAAGGTTTAAGGATCTGGAGTTATACTGTGTAAATACAGCCACATTCTGAATGTGGGAGTTTGTCATATTGCTTAATGCAAAGTCAATACTGCGGTAGCTTCCTGCAACCGGCATAGCAGCCACTGCTCTTTTACTGGACAGTTCCCGCATCCTCTTGCTGTTACCACCTGCTAATACGATACCGATTGCTCTCATTTCACGCCACCTGCCTTTATAATGTAATTTCCGCTTGCCAGTAATCCATCAGGATAGTCGCCTACGGTGGTCTCGCCTGCTATGGCGGTATTCTTTCCGATCTTTACGCCGTCCGGGATAATGGAGTTCTCGCCGATGGTAGCCAGGTCAAACTGATATACCTTCTGGTCATATGTACTTGGTGCGTATTCGCCAACACCGATCTGAACATCGGAACCAACTTTTACATTTTCTGCGATAATGGCCTTTTCAACGGATGTGCCTGCGCCGATGACGCTTCCCTGCATAACAATAGAGTCCTTAACAACAGCACCCTTTGCAATGGTAACTCCTGCTCCGATAACGGAGTTGATAACATCACCGTAAACTTCTGTACCTTCGCCAACGATACTGCGCTCAATGTGAGCATCGGAAGCAATGTACTGAGGCGGGATCACATCACTCTTGGTGTAGATCTTCCAGTATTCTTCATACAGGTTGAACTCAGGAATGATATCGATCAGCTCCATGTTTGCTTCCCAATAAGAGCCAAGAGTACCTACATCCTTCCAGTAGCCATTGTACTCATATGCGAAGCTGCGGTCGCCCTTTGCGTGGCAGTATGGAATGATATGTTTACCAAAGTCACATCCAGGCTCGTCCTTCATCTTGATCAGAGCCTCTTTCAGAACCGGCCAGCTGAAGATATAGATACCCATAGAAGCCAGGTTGCTTCTTGGAACAGCTGGTTTTTCCTCAAACTCTGTAATACGGTTATGTTCATCAGTGATCAGGATACCGAAACGGCTTGCTTCTTCGATCGGTACCGGCATAGCAGCAATGGTGATATCCGCATTATTTGCTTTGTGATAATCAAGCATTACTTCATAGTCCATTTTGTAAATGTGGTCACCGGAAAGGATGAGCACATACTCTGGGTTATATGCTTCCATATACTCCAGGTTCTGATAAATAGCATTGGCAGTACCGGTATACCAGTCACTTCCCTTGCTTCTTTCGTATGGAGGTAAGATTGTCACGCCGCCAACATTTCTGTCCAAATCCCACGGAATACCAATTCCGATATGTGAATTTAAACGTAAAGGCTGGTACTGTGTCAGAACACCTACGGTGTCAACACCGGAGTTGATACAGTTACTCAGCGGAAAATCAATGATTCGGTACTTCCCCCCAAAAGATACCGCCGGCTTGGCTACTTTCTGTGTCAGAACGCCAAGACGGCTTCCCTGTCCGCCAGCTAAAAGCATGGCAATCATTTCTTTTTTAATCACGTTATCACCTCTTGCTGTTATATAATTTTGGTAAACATAATTATACCACAAACTTTATAAATAGTACACAAATATTTTAATATATTTTGTGTTTTTTATGCAGTTTTCCGACATTTTTCGATATCATGTTTTATATTTTACACTTTTCCCAAGATGTTGTGCCCTAAAATCCTCCGGCACTATATGTCCCCGCCATTAACCAAGTGTATTGGTAGGTGGGACATTTTTCTTTTTGTGACTGTACCGGGACCCTGCATTTAAAAGCTCCAAGAAAACCCGCATAAACGCATGAAAACCTTGAAACATTATGTGAAATACCTTATAATACCTTATAATATTGCATTTTTGCTTTTAGAAATTTTGTATTGGAGAAAAGGAGATATTACTCATCATGGATTTAGTTACAGTAAGAGAACTTTATAAAATCCGGAAAAGTTCCTGGACAAGGAAATTACCGTTGGCGGATGGATCCGCAGCCTTCGTGATTCCAAGGCATTCGGTTTCATCGTTATCAGCGACGGAACCTATTTCGAGACACTTCAGGCTGTTTACCACGACACTCTGGAAAACTTCGCTCAGGTTTCCAAATTAGGCGTTGGAACCGCTATCATCGTTAAAGGTACTTTAGTTGCTACTCCACAGGCAAAGCAGCCATTTGAGATCCAGGCTACTGAGGTTACTGTTGAAGGTCCATCTGCATCTGATTACCCACTGCAGAAAAGCGCCACTCTTTCGAATACCTGCGCACTATTTCACATTTACGTCCAAGGACCAACACTTTCCAGGCCGTATTCCGCGTACGTTCCCTGATTGCCTATGCCATCCATCAGTATTTCCAGGAAAAGGATTTCGTTTATGTCCACACCCCACTGATCACAGGAAGTGACTGTGAAGGTGCAGGTGAGATGTTCCAGGTTACCACTATGGATCTGAACAACATTCCAAAGAATGAAGACGGAACCGTTGATTACAAGCAGGATTTCTTCGGAAAGCCAACCAACCTGACTGTAAGCGGCCAGTTAAATGGTGAAACCTACGCTATGGCATTCCGCAACATTTATACATTTGGACCGACATTCCGCGCAGAGAACTCCAACACAACCCGTCATGCAGCAGAGTTCTGGATGATCGAGCCGGAGATGGCTTTGCTGATCTGGATGATGATATGCGCGTTGCAGAAGGCATGTTAAAGTATGTTATCAAATATGTATTAGAGCACGCCCGGAAGAGATGAACTTCTTCAACAACTTCGTAGACAAGGGTCTGTTAGACCGTTTAAACAACGTTCTCAACTCTGAGTTCGGACGCATTACCTACACCGAGGCAGTGGAACTGTTAATGAAGCACAATGACAAGTTCGACTACAAGGTATCCTGGGGATGCGACCTGCAGACAGAGCATGAGCGTTACCTGACTGAAGAGATCTTCAAGAAACCAGTATTCGTTACTGATTATCCAAAGGAGATCAAGGCATTCTACATGAAGATGAACCCAGACGGCAAGACCGTTGCTGCTGTAGACTGTCTGGTTCCTGGAATTGGCGAGATTATCGGCGGAAGCCAGCGTGAAGATGACTATGACAAGCTGGTTGCAAGAATGGATGAGCTGGGACTTAAGAAAGAAGATTACGGCTTTACCTGGATCTTCGTAAATACGGTTCCACCCGTCATGCAGGTTTCGGACTTGGCTTTGAGCGCTGCGTAATGTACCTGACCGGTATGTCCAACATCCGCGACGTTATCCCATTCCCAAGAACTGTAAATAACTGCGAGTTATAATATCAATATACGACGCAAAGCAATCCATCTGTTTTGCACCATATGTACTCTCGAGACTCTTTTGCGCAGGTGCAAGAAACGTTTCGGGAGTATATCTATTTAAAGGAGAAATTCATGAAATTTATCCACACAGGTGATATCCACTGGGGAATGACTCCCGATGCAGATAAACCCTGGGAAAAGAACGGGCCCAGGCAATCAAAGATACCTTTAAGAAAATCGTTTCCCAGGCTGGAAAGATACAGGCGGACTGTCTGCTCATCAGCGGTGACCTGTTTCACCGCCAGCCCTTAATGCGGGATTTAAAAGAAGTCAACTATCTGTTTACTACCATTCCCAATGTAAAAGTTATCCTCATTGCAGGAAATCATGACCGCATACGGGAAAACTCCGCTCTTTTAAGCTTTCATGGAGCCCCAATGTTACTTTTCATGGACCCGGACCTTAATTCCGTTTATTTTGAGGATATCAATACGGAAATTTACGGTTTCAGTTATCACACCAGAGAGATCAAAAAACCTCTGTTAGAAGATATGCAGGTTTCCGTGAACAATCATATCCAGATCCTGATGGCACACGGCGGAGACGCTGCCCATCTGCCTATTAACTTTAACAGCCTGGAGTTATCCCCATTTTCTTACATTGCCCTGGGACATATCCACAAACCACAGGTGATCTCTGAGGATAAGATTGCTTACTGTGGATCACCGGAACCTTTGGATCTGACCGAAACGGGAGTCCATGGATATTTTACCGGCGAGATCCATCCTGAGACCCATAAATTAACACACCTGGAATTTGTTCCTGCTGCCACCCTTCAATATCTGCCTCTGGCAGTAAAAGTTTCCAGAGAAACCACAAACATGGAACTGGCTGACCGGATCATGGCAGAGATCCGCAAACGCGGGGAAGAAAATATTTATCGTTTCCGTTTAAAAGGCATGCGCGACCCAGATATAGAATTCGACTTATCTTCTTTGGAAGCACAGTTTCGCATTGCAGAAATTATTGACGATACAGAGCCGGATTACGATTTTTCTGCCCTGTTTGCAGAGCATTCCAGTGACATGATCGGATTTTTCATCCAGGCACTTCAGAAAGAAGATATGAGTCCTGTAGAGAAAAAAGCACTGTATTATGGAGTAAATGCCTTACTCCACACTACTGACGAAAGGAGCTGACCCAATGAAGATACTCAGTCTGCATATTGACGGCTTTGGAAAATTTCATGACAGGGACATTTCCTTTGAAGATGGCTTAAATGTAGTCTATGGAAAAAATGAAGCCGGAAAATCCACTTTACATACATTTATCAAGGGCATGCTCTTTGGCATTGAGCGCCAGCGGGGCCGCGCTTCTAAAAATGATACCTATTCCAAATTTCAGCCCTGGACCCAGAGCGGGGTCTATGAAGGTTTCCTGCGGGTTGAATGTGACGGGGAAGTTTACCGCATTGAGCGCCGTTTCCAGAAGGGGGACAAGCGCCTGTGCGTGATCAACGAAACCTCAGGAAAAGAAGAAGAAAATACAACTGCATTATTGGACAAGCTGCGCTGCGGCCTGTCTGAAACTGCCTATGACAATACCATCAGTATCGGTCAGTTAAAATGTGCCACTGACGGCGGAATGGTCTCGGAACTGCGAAATTATATCGCAAATCTGAACACTTCCGGAAGCATTGCTTTAAATATCACCAAAGCCAGCGCTTATTTAAAAAACCAGCGCAAGCAGCTGGAAGCCCATTTTGTTCCGGAAGCAGCTAAAAGTTATGCCAATATTCTTGGTGAGATCCGCAAGATCGAGCAGGAGATCTCTGCCCCTGAATATGCCAACCACCTTACAGCCAGGCGCCAGGAAAAGGGACAGTTAAAGAATGATCTGGATAAAAAGCAAAAAGAAAAAGAAGTGCTTTTGGAAAAAGCGGCTAAAGGCCGGCAGATCCTGGTCAACAGCCAGTTTGAAAATCAGGCCTCTGTAGAAAAATATACAGAAGAAGCCCGGAAACACTACCAGGATTACAACAACGCCTTAGAAGCCTGCAGCAAACATTCCCGCACGATCGGAGCTGTTTTTCTGTTTCTGATGGCAGTCCCCGGGCTGGCAAGCGGTCTGTTCCTCCTCTTATTCCCAAATACTGCCATTTCCCTGCTTTCAGGATTTGCGCCCCGGTTTTTACAGCTTTCTGGATCTCTTATAAAGATCCCTGCTTTATTAGCCATTCTCTGCGGTATCCTGTTTGCTGTAGCCGCAGTATGCTACTTGCCCGCAGCCGCCATTTTAAAAGCAGCTGGATACAGAAACCAGACAGCTTCAGGAGATCTTTTCAAAGCATCTGCAGGACCCTTCTATTTCTGAAGAGGCAATGGAAGCGTTAGAGGGAAAACTGGCCGTTTCCTGCGTTTAAGCAAGGCTGTGGAACAGTCTGAAAATACCTTAAATACCATGGCAGCTGATATCAGCAGGCTCCAGGAAAAGAAGAATGCGTATCAGACGAGATCGAGAAACAGCAACGGCTTCAGTGGGAACTGGAACAGAAATTAGAACAGCTGTCTGCCAAAAGAATGAGGCAGAGCAGTTAAAACATGTTCTGACAGAAAATGAGCGCATTCAGGAAGAATTAGATGCTCTTGATCTGGCCCAGGAAACCATGACCCATTTATCTACTTCCATCCGCGACTCTTTTGGTCTTTACTTAAATAAAACTGCATCTGAACTGATCGAAGGTATTACCGGCGGCATCTACCGCAGTATGAGCATTGACCAGAACTTAAATATCTTTATGAACACACCAACCCGTCTGGTGCCTATTGACCAGGTCAGCAGCGGAACTATGGACCAGATCTACCTTGCAGTTCGTCTTGCCGCAGCAAAGCTGGTTATCAGCGACCGCGGCACCATGCCACTGATCTTTGATGACAGTTTCGTCCTCTATGACGATGACCGTTTAAAACTGCCTTAAAATGGCTTGCAGGTGCCTGGGACAGCCAGTGTATCATCTTTACCTGTCATCAGAGGGAAGAAGCTATATTAAAGAGCGAAGGAATTGAGCACCACCTGATACAGATTTAGACTAAACAGACATGTCACCTGATAGTTTTTCCAGGTAGATAACAACAACCCCGTGTCTATGTACAAATATGTACAGACACGGGGATTTTCTTATGTTTGTTACCTCAATGTAATACCGCACCTGCGATCACACACAAAATAATGGTAATGATCATATCCGGCAGTGTATTTCCTACAGGAAGGTCCACATTCATCAGGATACGGTACAGAACAAAACCGATGACCCAGATCACCAGGTTTCTGGTATCAAATGCAGTTTTTCTTCTGTCTCTGTGTAAAATAAAATAATCTGCGATCTGAATGGCGATCATTGGCGCAAATACAGAACCGATGAGATATAAAAATCCGGTAATATCATCCATTGGGAACACAATAGCGCCAATGGTTCCCACAACCGTAACAGCTACTGCCACATACTGTCCCTTAAACTGTGGGAAAATGGACTCGTTGGAGATACCTGCAGAATAAGCATCCAGGAAGGTAGTTGTTACAGTTGAAAATACTACGATGATCAGGGCGATCACACTTAAACCGGCCTTTAACATGATCTGGGCGATGTCAGACTCACCAGTGAGGATAGATGCGCCCATACCGATCAGATACATCCAGCAGCTTACCAGACCATATACCACAGCGCTGACTGCAGTTGCGGCTACCGGCTTTTCTGCCTCTCTGGTATAGTCACTGATCAGCGGCAGCCATGATAATGGCATAGCTACTGCCAGTTCTACAGCAGCACCAAAGGAAAGGCTGTCATCCGGCTCTGTAAGAATACTGTTTCCACTGAAAAGATCACCTTGCACAGTACCAGTGTCAGTAAAACAAAGCTGTCATTGCAACGGTATTGATCTTTCCAAGATTGGTGATACCTACCATGATCCATACAATGATCAGAACGCCGATAACCAGGCACCAGATCCAGTGTCCGGAAGAAAAGATACCGCCTGCTGCCAGTGCGCCGTCATAGATCATGATCGCGGTCCAGCCAACCAGCTGTAATACATTTAACAGGGCAAAACAGTCCGCCCTTATTGCCGAAACTGCTCTTTACTGTCTCCATAGCACTTAAACGGCTGTTTCCGCCGATGACGCCTGCCAAAACAGAAGAACGCAGCCGATCACATGTCCCAGTAAGATAGCCGCAAGTCCACGGCCAAATCCCAGGGTGGAAAAATAAGTACCTGTCAGGATCTCAGCCAGGGAAACACCTGCGCCAAACCAGATCAGTCCATTATCAAAAGGGAAGTTTTTTTCCATTCTTACTTTGCCTCCCTCGTGTATTCATTATCAATGGCAAAACCATGATCCATAGGGCCGCTGCCTTTTCCAAGATCCAGCATTGCTGCCAAAGCGCCTGAAATATAGTCCTTTGCACGCTCTACGGAAGTTTCCAGATCAAAGCCTTTTGCCAGGTTGGAAGCAATGGCAGATGATAAAGTACAGCCTGTTCCATGGGTATTTGGATTATCAATACGCTTTCCTGCAAACCAGCGTCCTTTTCCTTCGCTCCAAAGCAGGTCATTGGCGTCATTTAACTTATGTCCGCCTTTGCACAGTACGGCGCAGTTATATGTCTCAGAGATCTTCTTTGCGGCAGCTTCCATATCTGCGACAGATGTGATCTTCATTCCCGTCAGTTCTTCTGTTTCCGGTATATTTGGTGTAAGGATCTTTGCCAGCGGGAATAATTCTGCCTTTAAAGTCTCAATAGCATCTTCACTGATCAGTCTCGCTCCGCTGGTCGCTACCATGACCGGATCTACTACTACATTTTCGCATCATACTGCTTTAACTTTGCCGCGATCATGCAGATCAGCTCTTTGTCTGATACCATACCGATCTTTACTGCATCCGGATAAATGTCAGTAAAAATACAGTCTAATTCCTGTCCTAAAATTCCGGAGTGGCATTTAAAATTGCCTCTACTCCTGTTGTGTTCTGCGCAGTCAGTGCTGTGATCGCGCTCATGGCAAATACTCCGTTTGCCATCATTGTCTTAATGTCGGCCTGAATACCGGCGCCTCCGCTGGAATCACTCCCGGCGATCGTTAATGCTGTTTTCATAATCGTCTTCTCCTTCTCAGCATTCCCACAGTGTATACAATGTACGTTTGACATGTTCTACTGCAGGCCACGTTTTATTATGCGACATAAGGTGGTGCCCCAATATGCCGCCTGGAAGACCTAAGACCGGAAAAAGCTCCGCATTTTTCCGGTTTCGCGGCATTCGCCATGGTCTCCGCAAGTGCGGACTTTGGCTCATTGCACAAAAAGCGGATATGCCTGCAACAGACATATCCGCTAAGATCACACTCTAAAAGACCTCGGTTTTATATCCCTACGTTGGCATTATCCAAATCAGGTTACGGGTCTGGGAAACACATCCCACTCTCAGCCGACTGACTGCCAGCTCCCCTTTTCCAGTTCTTTACTATTATAGTGCGGTTTTATTTGATTTTCAAGTTATTTTAGTTGGTACCAATAGACATGGTCTCTGGCAGTGTGCTGCCACCGTCGATAACGATCTGGGATCCGGTCAGGTAGCTGGATTCGTCGCTTCCAAGGAATGCGAACAGTTCGCCAACTTCGATCGGTTTTGCAAGACGCTTCATAGGAACACCTACAGCGATATCTGCAATAGCTGCCTCTGGGTTCTCAGGATTGGACTCAACTGCCATCTTCTCAACCATTGGTGTACGTGCATATCCTAACTGTGAGCAGTTTACACGGATATTGCGGCTTGCATACTCAACTGCCAGGCACTTGGTCAGACCTACTAATGCAGCCTTTGTCATAGCGTATGCTGCTTCACCAGCATCAGCAACGATATCACCGGTTACAGAAGAAGCGATAACGATGTTGCCGCCGCCCTGCTTTAACATGTATGGGATAACTGCCTTACAGGTGTTCCATACACCCTTGATATTTACATCAATGTGGAAATCACGGGTCTTATCATCCATTTCCTCAAAAGGAGCCAGACGGCACACACCTGCGTTGCAGCATGCAACATTGATCTCACCAAATTTTTCAACACCCTGCAGCAGCTGCATCCATCTGTGCGCGGTCAGCTACGTTTGCAACAACAGTAATGATCTCTGCGTTGTATTCTTTTCTCAGCTTTTCAGCAGTCTTTTCTACTTCCGGAGATAAGTCTACCATGATCAGCTTTGCGCCGTATTTTGCGTATGCGGTAGAAATACCTTCACCAAGTCCTGCAGCAGCTCCTGTAATTAATGCAACCTTACCATCCAATTTAGCCATTTTACATTCTCCTTTACATATAAAAATTGTTATTGTTTTAACTATTATAGTTATTATATATGCCAGACGGTTTCCCGTACAGGTTCAAAATTAAGTTTCTAAAACTTCTTTAAGCCTTCCACTGTTTCGATCTCTACCGGATGTTTTTCCAGTTTACAAGGACCATCCACAGCCATAAGAGGACTCCTACTCCCAGGTAAATTCCAAATGACTTCCAGGAACCAGCGCTTTGTCCTAACGTACAGAAGAAAGCGATGACTACTGCAATGATAAGAGCTAATACTCTTGTGAAATTTCCACCTTTTAATTTATAAGGAGATACCCAGTTTGATATTTCTTGTGGATCCGCATTGCTGAGATCATCGTCAGCGCATATGCGCAGGCACAGCCAAAGCTCATCAGATTGAAAAGTCATTCATAAAGGTGGTGGCATTCTGCAAAAGCAGGAATACCAGGGATATGATGAGAAGCAGGATATTTGGTAATACCGGCTGCTGATGACTGTTTAATTTTGTAAATGCCTTTGGAAGGAAATTGTTTTCTCCCATTGCATACATCAGACGAACGGTTGACAGCCAGAAACCAGTAAGCAGGTGCCAATGGCACAAAGGATCGCTGCAATACCAAAGATCACTGCAAATACACCCCAGCCGCCGCCTAACTGCTCCATCATGGTGATGCCAGAAAACCATTAACAGCTGCGCCCCTTCTTCTACCAAAGGCTGTACCGGCATGCCGCCCAGTCCGAAGAAAACAGGGAATATACAATACCGCAGGAAACGATGGAACCGAGGATAGCTTTGTTAGAGTCTTTAATTGGGAAGTCTCCTCTTCTACCATCTGCGGCACTGTTTCAAATCCGAAAACGGAGTGATCAAAGAGCCATTCCTATGATCCAGGACGGAATGCCAAAATGGCTGCCCACCTGTGAATAGAAAAAGTTCTTAAAGTTATCAAAGCTCCACACACCTGAGAACAGGAAGGCTACCGTTGCCACAATACAACCTGCAATGGCAAACATGAGCATGTACAACTGGATCTTACCGGCGATCTCCACATTCTGCAGGCTCAGAGCACAATAACCAATAAGAGCGACCAGAGCAACTCCTTCTATAAGAAGGAAGCTGCTTTGGATATGAAGTACATGGAACATCCACTGGACAATGGCCATAACTGCAGACGGCGGAACTGCGATCCAGGCTGCCATGATCAGCCAGGAAGAGAAGAAACCAATATGTTTATTAATACCTACTGTATTGTAGATCAGCTCTCCTCCTGCCCTTGGAAACAACGGTGCCAGTTCGCAGTAGACCATAGCAATCGGAAGGATCAACAGCGTCATCAGGATAAATCCTAAAAATGTACCCGCACCACAATATTCATAGAAAATGGTATCCCAATATCCGATAAAGGTGAAAATAGCACCTGCGGCAATGGCATATACATAGATCAGACGAAGACTTTTCTTCAGTCCGCCAGACTCATTTTCTGTATTTTTTGTATCAGACATGTTTTTATGCTCCTTCTTTATCCAGGCATGTCTGCCATGTCATTTAAACTTTTCTGAACTTTCTTTTAGAACTTCTGGATACCATCCGGAGTCTCGATCTCTACCGGATGTTTCTTCCAGTTTACAAGTACCATCCAAAGCCAGATCACAACACCTACACCCAGATATACGCCAAAGCAGATCCAGGAATCAATTCCCTGTCCCAGTGTACAGAAGAATGCGATAGCAACTGCGATACACATTGCAAAGAGACGGAACGCATCACCGCCCTTTACGGTGTTGGAACTCTTCCAGTCTGGATGTTTTCTATGAATACATACTGCGGAGATCATAGTCAGCGCATATGCACATGCACAGCCAAAGCTCATCAGGTTGAAGAACGCGCTCATAAAGTCTGAGGAGTTCTGAAGTACGATAAAGATAAGAGATAATACCAGCAGGAATACGTTTGGAAGCATTGGCTGCTGATTTTTGTTTACAGCTGCGAATACCTTTGGCAGGAAGTTCTTATTTGCCATAGAGTACAGCATACGGACGGTAGACATCCAGAAACCCAGTAAGGAAGCGCCCATACCTAAGAGGCAGGAAAGGATACCTATAATGATCGGCCAGAATGTCCAGCCCAGTACATTCTGCATGGTAGCAATGGTTAAGAAACCATCCTGTGCAAAGTTTGTATACACATCCTTTAATCCATCCAGACCTGCTACGCAGAAATAATAGAACACATAAATGCAGCCACAGGTTAAAATGGAACCGCAGATTGCTTTCTTGGAACTCTTGATCGGGAAGTCACCTTCCTCAACCATCTGAGGTACTGTTTCAAATCCGAAGTATGGTGTGATCAGAAGTGCCATGCCAATGACCCATCCAGGAATACCATATACGGAGTCCAGAGTAGACTGGAAAATATTTCCAAAATTTGAAATATGCCAGTGACCGGAGAACAGAAGGATAAATCCTGTTAAAATTGTAACGGTAATGTTGCAGAACAACATACCTGCCTGAGCCTTAACTAAGAACTGTACATTCTGGATACTCATAAAGAAATACAGTACTAAAAGAACCGCTGCACAGCCTACCATCTGCCATGTTCCAAGTCCCAGAGCAAAGGTCTTATTTACCCATGTCATGATCGCCATAACAACAGCCGGCGGAACAGAGATCCACGCTGCCATGATCAGCCAGGAAGCAAGGAAACCTACGTGTTTGTTGATACCAACTGTGTTATAGATCAGCTCTCCGCCTGATGTATGGAACAGAGATGCCAGTTCACTGTATACAAGGGCTACCGGAAGAATAGCCACTGTCATCAGTGCAAATGCAAGGAATGTACCGCTTCCGCAGTATCCGTAAAAGACAGAATCCCAATAGTTTACGAACGTAAAAATTGAACCCGTAGCAACTGTATAAACAAAGATGAGTTTCAAGCTCTTGTTTAAACGAGCCTATGAAACTTTTTCTGTAAAATAACCTAAGTAAGGTCCTTCTATGATACAATAAATATCATTAGGAGGGCCTTTTACTATGGCAAAACAAAAGAAACCAGTTCACAGAGTTGAAATGACTGAAGGAAAAAGGAACATCATCCGCCAGCTTCTCGAAGAATACGATATCGAGACCGCAGAAGATATCCAGGATGCACTCAAAGATCTTCTGGGCGGCACCATTAAAGAAATGATGGAGGCTGAAATGGATGACCATCTTGGATATGAGAAATCCCAGCGTTCTGACAATGACGATTATCGTAACGGTTATAAACGCAAGCAGATAAACAGCCGATATGGCTCTATGGAAATCGAGGTCCCACAGGATCGGAAATCGACCTTTGAACCACAGGTGGTGAAAAAGCGTCAGAAAGATATTTCTGATATTGATCAGAAGATCATCTCTATGTATGCCAAAGGAATGACCACTCGCCAGATCTCGGAAACGATTGAAGATATCTATGGTTTTGAAACATCAGAAAGTTTCATATCCGATGTGACGGATAAGATACTTCCTCAGATTGAAGATTGGCAGAACCGCCCATTGGATGAGGTATATCCAATCCTTTACATCGATGCGATCCACTATTCTGTGCGGGATAATGGAGTCATTCGTAAGCTTGCAGCCTATGTTATACTTGGCATTAATGCGGGGGAAAAGGAAGTCCTGACGATTACGATTGGTGACAATGAAAGTGCGAAATACTGGCTGTCAGTCCTGAACGAACTGAAAAATCGCGGAGTAAAAGATATCCTGATCATCTGTGCCGATGGCCTTACAGGCATTAAAGAAGCGATTTCAGCTGCGTTTCCCAAAACAGAATACCAGAGGTGTATTGTCCATCAGGTAAGAAACACCCTGAAATACGTTCCGGACAAGGACAGAAAAGCCTTTGCTGCAGATTTAAAAACCATCTATCAGGCCGCTGATGAGCAGAAGGCTCTGGCTGCCTTGGAACGTGTAACTGAAAAATGGACTCCGAAATACCCGAATTCCATGAAACGCTGGAAAGACAACTGGGATGCTGTTTCTCCAATTTTTAAATTTTCAACCACTGTCCGGAAGGTCATTTATACAACCAATGCGATCGAATCACTAAACTCCACATACCGGAAGCTGAACCGTCAGAGAAGCGTATTTCCAAGCGATACCGCCCTGTTAAAGGCCTTGTATCTGGCTACTTTTGAGGCTACGAAAAATGGACTACCACCATCCGTGATTGGGCTCAGGTTTATGGAGAACTGGGCATTATGTACGAAGGACGCTTACCCGAGTAAGCAAAGAAGGGTTAAGAAGACAGGCGGGAAACCGCCTGCTCTTGACATGCCCGTAAGCAACTGTTATATATAAAACAAGAACGACAAGCCTGATTCACAAGCTTATCGCTCTTAATTATCATAGAAGAATCTTATTTACAGAGATTTTCTCATACTCTCGTTTAAACCGCCGCCCTTATTTTGCTTGTTTTCCATTATGAAACGACTCCTTTTCGTAAGTTTTTCCGGCAGTTGTAAAACCGCCGCCGGGAGACCCATATAAAGGCCCTAGAGCCCTTAACTGGGCCACAACTCCAGGTAACGTCCGAAAATCCACGCAGATCATAAGCAATAAAAAGCCCAAAACTCTGTAAAAGTTTCTGGGCTTCGATGCCTTTCTGTGGTACTGATATACGCCGTTGCATATCAGGTTTAATTGAATTTTCAGTGTTAAAGAGATATCGCTTTAATTGTCTACATCATAGCACTCACACATTATTTTGTCAATAGTTTAACAAGTTTTATTTTAAACTATTTTTATTTTATGTTTAGAATTATTTTAGATTATCCAGCCTGGGGCATGGAAAAGAAAATCTTATACTGGTTCCATTTTCCCCTGTTTCTATAAACAATTCTCCTTTCAGGCTTGATTGTACCAGACTGCTGATCAGGCGGAGCCCCAGTCCGCTGTTTGCCCTGGAAATCTTCTTATTGTCAAAGCCGCAGCCATCATCCTGCACTGTGATCCAGGAGTAACTGGCGCCTTTTTCGATCTTCAGCCTGATCTGTCCCTGTTTCCGGTCCTTAAATGCATATTTTAAGCTGTTTTGAACCAGTTCATTAACAATAAGAGCCACCGTAGACGCCGTTGTTTCTGTAAGTATCACATCATCCCCATCTACCCTTGTAGAAATACTGCACGTTTCTTTTAAACAGTTATTTTCCAGTAAAACATCTGTAATACGGGAGATCAGGACTTTTAATCCCACATTTTCACTTCCTGTATGAGAAAGCAGGTCATAAGTGATATTCATGCTGCGCACATGACTGGTAATGGTCTTTGCAAAGCTTTTACTTTTCATCCTTTGTATGGACCGCTTCCAACCCGATCAGACTGATAATCGTCTGAAGATTATTCTTGACCCGGTGATGTACCTCATGGATCAGCGCCACGCGGTAAGCGATCTCATCCTCCATCTGATGTACCACTGTCTTATCCCGGAAGATAATCGCTGCGCCCTGGCAGGTGCCATTTTCCCAGATACCGCTGATGACCGCATCCATGATGAAATTCGGTGTACGTACCTCTCTCCGTATTACGCCACGATGTTCTGTAAGATCAGACCAATTGCAATCCGTAATGTGCAGTTCGCTGCATCTGCGGCCAATCAAAGGCAGTTCAAATCCCTTATCCTGATACAGAACTTCTGCCTTGGGATTGACAAATGTACATATTCCATTTGCATCATAAAGAAGAATGGCATCCTGAAGATAATCGCTGGCTTTTCAAGCTGCCTGTTAAAAGGATCCTGTTTTCCTTCCTGATTATTGATAATACGGATAGACTCTGTATCTGCACCGGCATTGGGATATTCGTATGTCAGCGCCCTATTACCTTTTTCGCTGTTAAGTATAGGGCTTACAGTATGCCGCACTACCGTTCTTCCTTCATCAATGATGCCGATTAGTCCACGGCCGGAAATGCCTTCTTCCAGCGCCCGGTACACAGCCGGCTCATCTTCCCTGCGCTCAATCTCCCCAATGATACTGCGTTTATACAGATCATAGTTTGGATGTCTGTACTGAGCAATGACCATGGACTCTTTTTCTCTTGTAAGCACATTGATGTATGTATCTCCGCCTTCCAGATTTCCCACAAAGGGAGGGAATGCGCCACCTCTAAAGGGTGCAGATATCCCCGCAGCTAAGATCCGTTGCCGCTTCTACCAGTTGCACCATTTTTTATCTGTATCATTTTGTATCATGTCACTGAGAAGCTTATTTTTCTTCTGTTCCATAAATTCCCTCTGCTTTTGTGTCAGCCTTCATATGCTTTCAAAAGCATTTTGACAGTTCCGTCATAGAGATCCCCTTATCCATGGACAGACTGCGGATATAAGTAAATGCTTCTTTTCAGACATGTTTTCCGCTCCATCACTAGACCTTTTGCCCGGTCTAAATATTTTCTATCATCCAGGGCTTCCTGCGTCTTGTGAAACTCCTTCGCCATAGCTTCTCTCTGCTTATAGTTATGGATCGCGATCTTTACTGCCGGTATCAGTGTATCTTCATCTACCGGCTTTACAATATATCCCATTACATCTGTATTGACTGCCTGATCAGCAATTTCCTTGTCACGGTAAGCCGTCAAAATAATAACAAATCCAGCCAGCTTATCCTCGTTGATCACTTTCGTTGCTTCCAGACCAGTCATCACCGGCATATTAATGTCCATAATAACAAAATCCGGCTTTTTCTGTCTGCACACTGCGATCGCATCCAGACCGTCTTCTGCTTCTCCTACTACTTCATAACCATTGTTTTCTAAGATTTCCCGAATATACATGCGGATCAGCACTTCGTCATCTGCGATCACTACTCTGTACATATTGTCCCCCTTACATTATCTGCTTATTCTGTCTCTCTCTTCTGTCTGTTATCTTAATTTGTTTCTGTTTTTCCTACCCCATTTTTATCCATTTCAATAGCCTCCGTAATATTGGAAGCTGTTCCGGACTGGATCAACTTGGACAATCCTAAAAGCTTATCCGTATTCAGGTACTCTTTTCCAAGATATGGACCAAAGGTGTCTGTAATATGGATGTTCTGCTGGCGGATGCTGCTTTCTAACTGAGCAAGACTGTCGTTTACTTCCTGTAATTTCTGTTCTTTTTCTTCGATCTCTGCCCTGTGGTTCCCCTCGATCTCATCGGCAATAATATTTCTGGTCACATTTTCAAAGCTGCTGATGGCATCTTTTTTCTTTGCTGCTATATCAGACAGTTCCTGCTGTGCGCAGGCAATCTCATCATCATATTTCTCCAGATCATAAATATCTTCATTGCCGTCCTTTTCAATACTGTGGACAATGACTTTGATCTTCTTTTCATTGGAGCTTAACAGGTTGCGGATCTCCCGGCCCTGCTTTAAGGCATCATGATAACGGGAACGGCTGCGGTTTCCAATGGTCACATACAGACCGCCGAAAATAATGATATCTGCAAAATAAACCAGTACCAGATACCAGATCTTACGGTCCGGAAGCAGGAAATAAACACCGCATGGAAGTGCTAAAAAGCAGATCAGGAACGTAATAAAACCAATCAGACGCTCCTTAAGTCCTCTTGCATAGTACAGGGAATAATAAAATGTAGTGCGGCAGAATACAGGCACTTTATCCTTCTGGAACATGGTCTTCATCTGGATCTGCAAGTCCCTGTTGTGTTCCCGAAGTTCACTGGTCTCCTCTGCGATCCGTTCCTTCATTCCCTTGTTTTGGCTTTTTCCCGCTGGGTCCTGGCTTTTTCAGCCGTTCCTGACCTTTTGCGATCTCTTTGTCATAGCTTGTATCGATCTCGCTGCGCCGCTTTTATGGTCTGGTTCACCGAATCTGTCACTGCCTTTTTCGCAGCTGCCAACTCTTTTCCTGGCGCTCTCCCTGTTCTTTTAACTGCTTTGCTGTCGCCTGATCATTATTCAGACGATACACTGCATCCCTGGCATCTGCCAGAAATTTCACATAATCAGTAATAGCCTGCTCCACCGCCCAAGTACCTCCTCTCCGCCCGAATTTCGGGGGATTTTGTCATTATTTATAGCTTACTACAAAACCTGTAACAGGGCAAGGGCCAGCTGTCTGTTTGGCAGCTTGCCCCTGTTTCCACGCCGCCGCAAAGGTGGATCTTTACTTTCGCATTTTCCTTCTCCCCAGAGAATGCATTTGGCTTTGCTTTTACCCAGCAAGCGGCATGTCCGCCCATAACAGGTACTGCTTTTAAACATGGTTTAATATTATTTTTATTCATAAAGTGAATCTAATGTAAACAACAATACATCCTCTTCTGATAATGCTTCAAACCACTCTGTGTATCCTGATAATAAATCTCTCCTGCCCCATCTCGATCACGCTGGTAGCCTTTGGGATAAACTCATACCAGAATTTGAACATATAATCTCTTAAAACATACTGGGTCTTCTTTTTATTTTTCTCATCTGTAATACACTTTCTCTTTTCAACCAGACCAACATTTATTAATTTATCCAGGGAGTATAATACTGTTGGTTCTTTTTCTCCAATTTTTCCCGCAATCGTATTAAGCGTATTTTCGCCAAACGTGATCTGCTCAACAATATTATTTACAAGGGATATATCCGAAAATTCCATAACAAATTGCCTTATCCTCATTTGAATAGTTTGGAACAAATTTCGCAGCATCTAAGTAATTGAACGCCTCTAATTTGATCTGCGAATCACGTCTTCCAAACAGAGGGATCTTTTCACTGAGTACCTTTTTCTCCATAAAGCTAATTGCAGAGCCACATAAGATCACTTTAAGGTCCTTATCATTCCAGTCTCTATCAATATATTTCTGCAAAACAGATAAAAGAGCGTCATCTTTTTCGGCCCAATATGGCAGTTCATGGCTGCATGAAAGAATATTCTGGATCGCAGCCGTTTTTTATAGATTATACGCAGTATTCTATGCTATACTAACTAACATGTGCACAAGGTTCAACAAAAAAGAAAGGCTGGAAAATACATGTTTCGGATGTGGGGAAAGATCATGAAAGACAACCATCTGGTGAAAGATATGGTGGCCTGCTGCGGCGATTATTCTATTTCCAGAACCCAGATGGTTTTTAATTGTTTAGATGAAATATGCTATAAGTTTGACCTGGAAAAGCCCATGTGGCTGGATGCTACAGTCCAGGATTTTAAATATCACGACAAAGCCCGGTTTACCCAGGATAATTTTATTGAGACTGTGGATTTTGATTATTTAGAGATACAGGTGATCGAGGAATAAAACGGTTAACCGCGCCTTTGGCGCGGTCGCTTGCGTCAAACTTTTTCATTGCACAAGTATGCACCATTGAGACAAAAGCACCCCGGCAGCTGCCATTTTTCAGGCGGTCACCGGGGTATCTTATTATTGCGATATCAGGATGCGCCTTCGGCGCATCCATCGATTTTTACGTCTTACAGACTCTTTACAGTCTCAGCAACACGCTCTGCGGTAAATCCAAACTTCTCAAACAGCTGTGCTGCAGGGCCGGATGCACCGAAGCCTTCCATGCATACAGTTGCGCCGTCAAGGCCTACATAACGGCCCCAGCCGAAGTCAGAAAGTGCTTCTACTGCAACTCTCTTTCTTACAGCCTTTGGAAGAACGGACTCTTTGTATTCTGGGCTCTGCTCTTCGAACAGGTCCATACATGGCATGGATACAACGCGGACATCCATTCCATCCTTTAACAGCAGTTCTTTTGCTTCTACTGCCAGGCTTAACTCAGAACCGGTAGCAATGATGATCGCATCTGGAGTTTCCTTTGCGGAATCAGCTACAATGTAAGCGCCCTTTACTGCATCACGGCCAGTTCCTGCTAACTGAGGCAGGTTCTGTCTGGTAAGTACCAGAGCGGTAGGTGTCTTTTCAGAAGTAATCGCACTGTACCATGCTGCTGCAGTCTCTTTTGCATCTGCAGGGCGGAATACATGGAAGTTAGGCTGCGCACGTAACATAGCTAACTGCTCGATCGGCTCATGGGTAGGTCCGTCTTCGCCTACACCGATGCTGTCATGGGTCAGAACGTAGATCAGCGGCACCTTCATCAGGGATGACAGTCTTGCAATTGGCTTCATGTAATCACTGAATACGAAGAAGGTTGCTACATAAGGGATCACGCCGCCGTGAAGAACCAGACCATTTCCAATAGCAGTCATTGCCTGCTCTCTTACACCAAAGTGCAGGTTCTTTCCAGAGTAATCAGCCTTGGAGAAGTCTCCCTCGCCCTTTAAGTTGGTCTTGTTGGAAGGAGCCAGGTCGGCAGAACCGCCGAACAGGTTCGGAACTACCTTATTGATCTTATTTAACAGCTCGCCGGACAGATTTCTGGTTGCCTGTGGCTTGTCCTCATAGGACCAGAATTCTTCATTGTCCCAAAGCTTCTTAGGCAGGTCTTTGTCATGATACTGATCCCAAAGTTCCTTCATTTCCGGATACTTCTCACAGTATGCTGCAAATCTTGCATTCCACTCTTCTTCTGGTGCCTTTAAGCTTTCTCTTACCTTAGCCATGTGGTCATAAACATCCTGAGGTACATAGAATGGCTCCATGCTCTCCCAGCCTAAGTTTTCCTTCATGGCAATGATGTTCTCTTCGCCCAGAGGCTCACCATGTGCAGATGCTTTACCCTGTTTAGCCGGGCAGCCGTATCCGATCTGAGTATGAAGAACGATCAGAGGTCTTTCTGTATCAGCCTTAGCTGCTTCGATCGCTGCGCCGATAGCAGCGAAGTCATTTCCATCTTCTACCTGGAATACGCCAAATCCATAGGACTCAAAACGCTTTGCAGTATCTTCTGTAAATGCGATATCTGTATTTCCTTCGATGGAAATATTGTTAGAGTCGTAGAGAACGATCAGTTTTCCAAGTCCTAAGGTACCTGCTAAAGAGAAGGCTTCAGAGGAAAGACCTTCCATCATACAGCCGTCTCCGCCCAGTACATAGGTGTAATGGTCAACGATCTTAATGTCATCTTTGTTGAATACGGAAGCTAAATGAGCCTCTGCCATAGCCATACCTACAGCCATGCCCATTCCCTGTCCTAAAGGTCCTGTAGTAGCTTCTACACCTACTGTGTGGCCGTACTCAGGATGTCCTGGTGTAAGGGAGTCGATCTGACGGAAGTTCTTTAAATCTTCCATAGACAGATCACCATAGCCAAATAAATGGAATAATGAATACAGCAGCATAGAACCATGTCCGCCAGAAAGGATGAAACGGTCTCTGTCCACCCACTTTGGATCTGCCGGGTTATGTCTCATATGATTAGCCCATAATTCATAAGCTGCGGAAGCACATCCTAAAGGAAGTCCAGGATGTCCGGATTTTGCCTTCTGGATAGCATCAGCAGATAATACACGAATGGCATTAGCTGTCTTTGTTTCTATCATGCCCATTTTAATAGTTCTCCTTTCGTTTTCACAACGTAATCTATGTCAATTCTACCATTGGAATTGGTTTACGTCTAGTCCGTGTTTCCCATGTTAACATTCTAATTTTTATTATTTATTGCAAAAAATCGCTTAAACTTATAGTCTAAGCGATTTTTTCAAAAGAAACTTTATGATTATTTTTCAAATGCACCAATTCTCGGAACACCGTATACAGACTTCCAGCCTTCACTAAGCGGTTCTTTTAAGTATGGGACCATAGATTCTGGATCTCGTAATGTTACTTTTTCTGTAGGCGGTACTGTTCCTGCCGGGAATGCTTCCAGAATATTATCTACTAATTCAACCATCAAGCGACACATTGCCACTACCGGTCTCTTTGCTTTACGTGCATCTGAAAGTGTAGGCGTTCCTACCACACCTTCTGGTGTACCATACATTTCAATAGCAGCATGTCCTTCACCTTCATACCACTGATGCGGACGTCCATAATCAGAAATTGAATTATCATACCAACCTGTTTTCATAAGCTGTTTTGCGCTTGTATCTACTGCATAATCCATATCTACCATTTCTGGGAACATCAGAAGTCCCAGAGAAGTTTCAGACTCTCCTGCATGGGAGAATGTCTCTTCAAAGCAGAATTCTTTTCCATTATTGGGACGGAAGAAATCTCTGCATACAGCTGGCCAGTCAAATACCTGGAAAATTCCCGGAAGCTGATAACGTTTGCAGAATTCCTGTACTGCAGTAGCCAGTGTCCACTGATGACCATGATTATTTACAAGAATAATTTTTCGGAAACCATCATTCCATAACCCCAGCATAATAGCAATGATCTGCTCAGCAAGAACATCCTGCGGAATAACAATTGTTCCAGGCATTCCAAGATGATGTGCCGGATGTCCTCCATATGTAATAGGAAATGCTAAATTAACTTCATAACCTTTTTTCGCTGTATAGCGTCTTACTCCTTCAAGAAACTGTGTTACCTGGAAAACATCCTGACCAGTTGGCAGCGCATCTCCATGGCATTCTGAGCATCCTACCGGAAGAAAAACCACATCATTTTTTCTACGACGCTCTACTAAGCGATGTCTAGGGGTAGTCTGGATATAGCAATTAGCTTTTCCAAGTTCTGACGGAGAAGGGATCTCAAAATCTTCTTTCAGCCATTTATCCAGCTGTGCTTCATCTGCATCCCAAACTTCTTTTTTAATGCGTCCAATCGCATTATTCTCAAATCTTACTTCCGGATTTTCTGTTTCGATCCAATCAATTTTTCCCATTTTCAATACCTCTTCTTTCTTATCAATTTTAAATTATTTTATTTTTGTAATTACTTCTCAGTTCTTTTTTGCCTTTGATCCCAGGCGTTCACGAAGTACATCAACATAAACAGCTCCTATGATAACAATACCTAAAGCAATCTGCTGGGCATATGTAGAAACATGTAACAGATTAAGTCCGTTATTTAAAACTGCTATTACCATTGCTCCAATAATAGTCCCTGATACAGTGCCGCTTCCACCTTTCATGGAAGCACCGCCAATTACAACAGAAGCTACTGCATTTAATTCATATCCTGTTCCAGCCAGTGGAAACGCTGAATCAACACGTCCCATCTGTACAATTCCTCCAAGTGCCGCCATAAAACCACAGATCGTATACACAATAATGATCGTCTTATCAATATTAATTCCTGAAAGTTTTGCCGCTTCTGCGTTTCCACCAATTGCGTAAATATGTTTTCCTATCGCTGTTCTATTTAAGAAGATGTAAAAAACAACTGCTACAATTGCTACAAAAATGATACTCATAGGGACAACACCTACCATGCTGTTTCCCAAAAACTGAACCGACTTTGGGAAAGAAGAGACAGGGGCTGCTCCTGTAACGATCAGTGCCAGTCCTCTTGCCACATTCTGCATTCCAAGTGTTGAAATAAATGGATGCGGCATATGCATTTTTGTAAGCATAAATCCATTTAGCACACCTATGAAAGCGCCTACTGCCAGTCCCAGTAACAATCCAACAAAAGGATTTAATCCCCAGAACTTAATAGAAATAGCTACTATCATAGATGAAAGCGCCAGATTTGCTCCTGTTGAAAGATCATTGCCGCCTGTTAAAACTGCTAACAAAACGCCCATACTCAACAGGCAATTAACCGAAGCCTGATTTAATACATTCATTACATTCTTCATCTGAAGAAAACTTGGTGTTGTTACTGAAAATAAGATGCATAAAAGTAACAATCCTGCTAATACCTGAAATTTTTGGATCTTAGCCCATATTTTATGACCCAGACCTTTATCCATTATCATTGCTGTACCTGTCATTCTGTTCCCCTCCTGATGCAGCCATCATAATTGCTTCACGTTCCACTTCATCCCGTTTAAATTCACCGGCCATATAACCTTCATGCATTACAATGATACGATCACTCATTCCCATTACTTCCGGCAATTCCGAAGACACCATAATGACTGCCTTTCCCTCAGAAACCAAATTATTTATAATATTGTACACTTCAAGTTTCGCTCCAACATCCAGGCCACGCGTAGGCTCATCCATGATAAATATATCTGCATTTGTTTCCAGCCATTTTGCGATCACTACTTTCTGTTGATTTCCTCCAGATAATCCTCTTACAGTAGTATTAATAGACGGCGTTTTAATCCGTAATTGGGTAATATCATTTTTTGCTTTGTTTCTTAATAATGCATTATTTAGCAACAGTCCCCGCTTACTTTTTTCAAAGGTACTGAGATTTATATTAAATCCCACTGTATTGGATAGCACCAGCCCTTCGCCTTTTCTATCTTCTGTAAGAAACGCAATTCCATAGCTGATCGCAGCTTTCGGAGATCGAATATCCGCTTCTTTTCCCTTAACATATACTTTTCCGGTTTTTCTGGCATCTGCTCCGAAAATAGCTCGCATTACTTCTGTTCTGCCTGCTCCTACCAACCCAGCGAATCCTAGAACCTCACCGCCACATACTGAAAAGGAAATATCTTTAAAGGATCCATCCTCTGAAGTAAAATCTTCAATTCTGAGAAGTTCTTCTTTTTTAGCAGCAACTATCTTAGGAAACTGTTGATTAATATCACGGCCCACCATAAGTTTTATAAGGTTTTCTGTATTTGTATCTTTTGCCAGCATCGACTGGATCACGCATCCATCTCGAAGCACTGTCAGGCGATCACATATTCTGAAAATCTCATCCATATGGTGAGATATAAAAACAATAGCCATTCCCCGATCACGTAATTCCCGTGCTGTACGAAGCAGTTCTTCTGTTTCACCTGCACTCAACGAAGAAGTTGGTTCATCCATAATGATCAAACGTGATTCCAAAACTAATGCTTTACAGATCTCGACCATTTGCTGGTGTCCCATTCCCAGATTTTCTACTTTTCATCTACATCAATGTTTTGCCGCAACTGCTGTAACAGTTCTTTCGCACGTTCTTTCATTTGAGGAATATCTAATAGTCCTTTTTATTCCTCAGTTCTCTTCCCAAAAATATATTTTCCCATACAGTTAGCTTAGGGATTACATTAAGCTCCTGGTAAATTGCCGTTAAGCCCATATTCATCGCATCTTTGGGACCATTTACCTTAAGAGGCTGTCCGTCTAAAAGCATTTCGCCCTCATCTGGTTTATATGCTCCTGTTAAGAGTTTGATCAACGTTGACTTGCCAGCTCCATTTTCTCCCATCAAGCCATGCACTTCACCGGAATATAATTTCAGATCCGCTTTGTTCAAAGCTATAACACCTGGGAAAAATTTTGAAACTTTTCTTAATTCAATCAGCGGACATTCCATGCTCTTCCTCTTTCCTGTTATTTGTCTGCATTAAGAACTGCATTTACTGCATCCAAAGTTTCCTGCGCTTCCTCAATATCAATTACCTTTACCGGTATTGTGATCATTTTTTCAACTTCTTTTCCTTCTAAACAAGCCATTGCTGTTTCAACTGCCTGAGCTCCCATTGTATATGGATCCTGTCTAACAGACGCTGTTACGCCTGTACCTTCTACAATTGATGTAAGAGCATCCACATCTGCGTTAGTTCCCACTACAACTGTATCCTTGTCGTTTGCTGCCTGCAGCGCTCTTGCTGCTCCCAATGCCATCTCATCATTTGTAGCGTATACAGCAACAATATTGTCATTTGACTGAAGCATATTTTCCATAACACCCATTGCCGTATTCCGGTCATTATTCGCAGGCTGTTCTACAATATTGGAAAAACCAGCTGCCTTTAATGCGTCTGTACATCCTTTACTTCTGGTGTCAGCAGTTTCATCTCCCAACTGTCCTCTCAGTAATATAACTGCTCCGGATTTATCTTTTACATTCTCTGTCAGATATTCCCCTGCTTTCTTTCCAACTTCTTCATTAGATGATCCGATAAATGATGTTTTCTTATCGTAATCCTTTGCATTTGTATCTACACAGATCAAAGGAATACCTGCATCAACCACCTTATCAAATGTCGCTACCTGTGCTCCTGAATTCGAAGGAGCTACCAATACCAGATCAACCCCACTTACAACCTGATCCTCAAGCATACGGATCTGATCTTCTGTTGCATTATCTGAGCTAGGTGCCAGTACTTCCAAATCTATACCCAGTTCTTCTGCTTTGTCTACAGCCCCAGCTTTTAACTGTACCCAGTAATTGCTACCTAGTGACTTTAAAACAAATGTAACTTTCTTGCTACCTTCATCCTGACTCTGGCTTTCAGCAACATTTTTCCCTGAGCGTCAGTCACTGATGCTTTTATCAGATGAACTGCATCCTGCCATCATAAGCCCACCAACTGCAACCAATACCGCTAATTCTCTTAACCTTCTCCTCATAATGGAACCTCCTTTATTTAGGTAAGCGCTTAACTTTAATTAGAGATTATCATAATTTATTTTTCGTTTCTATTGACATTATTGATAATATTATCTCATTTATTATGTGCATTTTTCACAATATTGTTTTACTCTTTTACTCTTTTTAAAATATCATTTCTTTGTTGGGTAATTTTACTTGCTTTTCTTTTATTTCAATGGTATAATTTACTCATCTCATATAGGAGGATCTTATTATATGAATACTAAGCAGGAGGCTGGAAATGAAAAGGTAACTATCTACGATATAGCCCGTCAGGCAGGTGTCTCTACAACCACTGTCCACAAAGCTCTTCATGGTCAAAAGGCGTCAGTGATGCAAAACGTCAAGAAATTTTACTTCTTGCGCAAAATATGAATTACGCCAGGAATACCGCCGCACAAAACCTTGCCCGAAAAGAATTGCGCATTGGTGTTGTAGCAGAAGTTTGTAACCGTGAATTCGGAAGTAGTATCATTAATGGAATTAAATTTGCATTAGATCAATTAAAAGATTCAAAGTTAACTGGATATTTTGGGCACTTAGAAAATTCTCTTAGTCGGCCACGTGTCCTGGCTGACTTTCGCGATATGCTCAATTCCGATATGGATGCTGTCATTCTTTTTCCTACTGGTCCATATAAGGAATACGAAGAGTTTAATGCCATAATAGAAGGGCGAAATATTCCTGTTATTACAATCAACAATGAAATTCCTCACCTTTCTTGTTTATGCTCAATCCAGCAGGATGGTGTTATGCTCGGCCGCATGGCGGGTGACCTTATGAATTTATGCAATCCAGGAGCCGCTAATGCTGTTTTCATTGGAAGCAAGGAAGTTCATGCCCAAAACGCCTCTGCCCTCAGTTTTGAAGAAACTATTGCGAAAAAGGGAGGAAATCTAAGTTCCATATATGAAACTCAAGTAGAAAATCAGATTGGCTTCGTATTAACGGAAAATATGCTTCACAATTACCCGGAAGTAAGTGGCATTTTCGTTGGCGTTTCTCAATGTATTGGGGTAATTGATAAACTTAAGTCTTACGAAATCGTAGATAAATATAAGATAATTACTGTAGACACTTATCCTGAAGTTCTTGAGCTTTTAAACGCAGGGATTATTACTGCCACTTTAGATCGGCGTCCCTATGATATGGGGCAGCTGGCAGTTCATCTGCTTTATCAATACTTTAATTCCGGGATCATTCCACCTAAGCGGATTTTAATCCCACCTTCTATCATAACCGCAAGCGCAGCAGAAACATTTAATGAAGCTTTATACCCTAAAATTTCTCTGTTAACAGGTGGAATCAAAATTCTTCCTCCCAGTGATACTGAGCAGTAAATACGCTTAAGCAAAAGTTCCAGTCATTTAAACATGGCTGGAACTTTTTCTTGCTTTTTATTATATTTTACAGTCTCTTTAACAGCTCTTCTCTCTGAGCTTCATAGCCTGGCTTTCCAAGGAGAGCAAACATGTTCTTCTTGTAGCTTTCTACGCCTGGCTGGTTAAATGGATTAATTCCTAAAATGTAGCCACTTACGCCGCAGGCAAACTCAAAGAAGTAGAATAATTCACCTAAATAGAATTCATTCTGCTCTGGTACCTTAACCATCAGGTTTGGTACATTTCCGTCTGTGTGAGCCAGAATGGTTCCGTTCATAGCGCTCTTATTTACGAAATCTACAGTCTTTCCAGCAAGATAGTTCATGCCGTCGGTGTCTACATCCTCTTTCTTTAAAACGATCTCTTCCGGAGATTCTTCTACGTTGATAACGGTCTCAAACATGATGCGTGCGCCGTCCTGGATAAACTGTCCCATGGAGTGCAGGTCTGTGGTCAGATCTACTGCTGCAGGGAAGATACCTCTCTGGTCTTTTCCTTCGCTTTCGCCAAACAGCTGCTTCCACCACTCAGATACATAGTGAAGGCTTGGCTCATAGTTTGCTACGATCTCTACTGCTTTGCCCTTGCGAAGCAGGATGTTGCGGACTGCTGCATACAGAAGAGCCGGGTTTTCTTCGTAAGGAGTTTCCAGTGCTTTCTTACGTCCGGAAGCAGCACCTTCCATCAGCTTGTCAATATCGGCACCGCATACAGCGATCGGAAGCAGACCTACTGCTGTAAGAACGGAGAAACGTCCGCCTACATCATCCGGAACTACGAATTCTTCATAGCCTTCTTCGTCTGCCAGGTTCTTTAAAGCACCCTTTGCACGGTCTGTGGTTGCGTAGATACGCTTTGCAGCCTCTTCTTTGCCATACTTTTCGATCAGCATTTCCTTAAATACACGGAATGCGATAGCTGGCTCTGTGGTTGTACCGGACTTGGAAATGATATTGATGGAGAAATCCTTTCCAGCCAGAACTTTCTTAAGGTCTGCAATATATTTGCTGCTGATGCTGTTTCCTACAAAATAGATCTCAGGAGTCTTGCGCACATCCTTAGACAGCACGTTATAAAAGCTGTTGCTTAAAAATTCGATGGCTGCTCTTGCTCCTAAATAGGAACCGCCAATTCCTACTACCAGCAGAACATCGGAATCGCTCTGGATCTTTGCTGCTGCCTTTTTAATTCTTGCAAACTCATCCTTATCATAATCAACTGGAAGATCGATCCAACCAAGATAGTCGTTTCCAGCACCTTCTTTGCTTAACAAAGTCTCCTTTGCTGTCATAACTGTTTTTTTGAAGTTAGCCATCTCTTCAGCTGAGATAAAACCGGTGGCTTTTGAATAATCGAATACAACTTCCTTACCCATGTTCCCGCTCTCCTTTTCTGATTGCATACTTGTGAGATTTGTGAAAATTTTCCCAACTAATTTTTAGTATAGCATATTTGTGTTGTCAATTCCATAACCTGCGCTGATTTTCTACGACTGTTTTCAAACGCTGTTTTTAACACCGCCTTCAAACCACAGGCTTTTATTTACAGAAACTCCTTCAGCATCTCCCCAAGCATCCGTTTCTGCTCCGGATTTAAGTCATCCAGCCAGTCTTTAGCTGACCGGTCCTCTTTTTTATCCCGGTTTGATGCCTCACGGGCATTTTCCCTGCTGGCTGCCGTCTGCTCTGCGCCCCTTCTTGCACCAGACAACCGACGATCCCGGTCCCTTCCAATGGTCCGCACAGTTCCACCATCACGCCGTTCTTCGGCCTCTGTAACTGCACTTGCACGCTCGCTGCTGCTTTCCCTCTCCAGTCTTGGCCACATTACATTTTCCAGATGATCCTGAAGGCTGATGAGAAGCTGGTTTCTCTTTCCTTCCAGATTTACACCATAATCAGCCACGATCGTAAGCATCCCGCCAAGGATTCCCGCTGCTCCGTAAAGGACAATGTAAGAATTGTCACTGCGGTTCCAATAGGAAAGAAAAGCGCATACACCGCCTGCCAGAAAACTGAGCAGAGTCAGCTGGCCTGCCAGATTTTCAAGTCCCGATAAAGAAAAACCTAAAAATTTAAGATTTCCAAGCTGCCTCTGTAAATAAACAGCAGCATTGTTCATGCCCATGTTAATTCTATATGTATCTTCTGCATTCTGTTTTAAGTTCCGCAGATACCGGTTCTTGGTCAGCGCCATATTTGCGCTTTCTTTTATCAGTTTTTTGTAGAAGCTTCCGGCTGCCAGCCGTACAAAAATACCTCCAAAGCAGATAACTGCCAGCACATACAGTGCTCTTCCCGTCTGTAAAAAGCCCATCATAATATAAGCTCCCCTTTCTGTTTCCACTGTCTGCAAATGTTATTATTTTTATTGCAGAATGATTATTCCGGCCGACACACCTGCAGGCCTGTGTCATTCGGTAAGCTTAATTATAACGACGGCTTTTTATTTGGGAAGTTGAGAACCCTTAAAATCGTTCGTCAAATTCTCCCACGAAACGATTCTGAACAGGGTTTAAAAGACATTGATAACTGGCTGTGGATCATCTTGTATTAAAAACAGCGGAGCATCTCTGCCATTAAGTTCACACTGTGGCGGATGGCCTGTGCCTCAAAAGTCGGGTAATCCATAGAAGCACTGTCATCTGCCTTATCAGAAATCGCTCTTACAATAAGGAATGGAATATGGTTAAAATAGCATACCTGGGCAATAGCTGCACCTTCCATTTCTGTGCAGTAGCCTGCAAAGTATCAGTAAGCCATTTCTTCTTCTCTTTATCAGAAATGAACTGGTCTCCGGAAACAACTCTTCCTGTAAATACGCCGATCTCCGGGTTTACTTTTTCGCAGCACTCTTTTGCAAGAGCGATCATTTTCTCATCTGCCTTAAAAGAAAGTGTGTCTACTCTTGGGATCTGTCCTGGCTCATAGCCAAATGCCTGGGCATCCATATCATGCTGTAATGCATCTGTAGACAGCACGATATCCCCAATGTTGATCTCTGCCTTTAAGGAACCTGCAATACCAGTGTTGATCACATGGTCTGCATGGTATACATCTGCCAGGATCTGTGCACACATAGCTGCATTTACCTTACCGATACCGGAACGGACAACTACTACGTCCTTTCCCTCTAATTTTCCTTTATAAAAGTCCATAGCAGCCTTTGTTTCTACCTGAACCTCTGTGAGTTTTTCCTTTAACATTGCCACTTCTTCATCCATGGCCCCGATAATTCCGATCATTCTTTTCCTCCAACTTGACAATCTTATTTACATGAAGCATAATGAAAGGTACACTGTTGCTGGTCATGCAACAACATGAACCGTAACGTTATACATGTGTACAAATAAAAATGTACACAGATACATGGTAACAGTTTGGCTTCTGCCCGTCAAGAACCGGGCGGCATACTTTTCTGCTGCCATACTTATTTACAAAACTAAACCCCAAGGAGGTACATGTGATGAATTATACAACCCACGGCGTCTGTTCAAGAGCTATTTCTTTTGAAGTAAAAGACAATAAGGTAACCAATGTTCATTTTGTAGGCGGCTGCTCCGGCAATACACAGGGCGTTGCAGCACTGGTTGAAGGAATGGATATCGATGAAGCCATCAAACGTATGAAAGGCATCAAGTGCGGCCCTCGCCCAACTTCCTGTCCTGACCAGCTGGCAACCGCTTTAGAGCAGTATAAGGCTCAGCAGTAATTAAAAATGATCCGAAATGATCCGCTTAAAAAGGGCACCTCGCTGTGAGGTGCCCTTTGATCTGTTTATGAAATATTATATTTTAAAAATCTCTGTCGATCACCTGATTGCTTTCATAATATCTGTAGTATTCCGCAATGGTAGCCTCTCTGTAAGCGTTTACCCAGAAAGTTCCAATACCCAGACACAAGCTTCCGACAATCTGCCAGCCAATAAAACTCAGATCCAGAATAAACAGTTCCCATTTGTGTCCATATGTCAGCTGGCTGCTGGCATCTAAGCATTCTCTCCAGTCATATGATGGATGATCTGCTTTTATAAAAAATGCCATGGAGTAAGAATACATTTTTACAATGCCCGGAATGATCAGCAAAATGGACCATAAGGCAATGAAAAGGTATCTTAACAGATATAAGATAAAGCTTCCGCCAAAGTCTTCTGAAAAGCCCTTAAATACTTCTGTCGGGTTCATTTTCTGTCCGTCATCACACTGCTGTAAAAACAATTTTGCCACTCCGTAGCTTAAAGGGCCTCCGATCACTAACATGATCAGGGTTCCAAATCCTGCGATACCGTTTACGGCTCCGTCAGTATATAAAAATGGCCATTACAAGGACTGCATTGACCCAGTTAGGCCCGAACAGCTGTCCCCAAGTTTCTCCCTTGCGTTCCGTTTCAGTTCTGCTCTTGTCATCTAATGTTCCTCCGTTTTTATTTTTGCGGATCGAACTTGCTCCTCCGTTACTACCATGTTACAGCATAGCAACCATTCGGTCAATGCAATCCGGCAATCTTTAGAAAACCTTTTGAAATCCACTTATAAATCAAACTTAAAATCCCTAAATTTATAATTGACAGTCAATATAAATTGTGCTACTTTATTACCATAAAATTTAAAAGCAACGTCGATGAGCAAAGAGAGTACATCTGGAATGATATCACAGAGAGCTGCCGGTGGTGGAAAGCAGTATGGAGTTCCTTATGGAATGGGTTTGTGAGACGCCAGGCGAACGCAATAGCAAGTAGCTGAGGCCGTGATTCCTGCGTTAAAGGATAAGAGTATCGAAGTTTTATTTTTACTTTCCGTACTCTGAAAATGAGACAGATTGGTGGCAGATATTCCGATTATGGGATAGCTGCTATTTTGTTAACATCAGGGTTCAAAAGTCAAAATCCGATACAAGCTTGCTTGTAAGAGGATTTGTGATTTTGGAACCCTGATGTTAAACAAGATCTGTAATTCGGGTGGCACCACGAACAATTCGTCCCGGACATGATGTAAAAGTCATGTCCGGGATTTTTATTCCCAGATTTATTCCCCAACAAACAAAAATTTTATTTCAGGAGGAGAACACTATGAAAAAATGCGTAATTTCTTAACCCTGGCTGCAGCTGCAGCTGATTAAACATCCTGCTTACAGGCTGCTCTACAGAAGCAGATGAAACAACTGCCCCAAAGGCTGAGACTGCTGCACAGACAGAAGCTGCTTCCACTACCGAAAAGCTTCTGAAGATGCCGCTTCCGGCGAAGCTGACACAAAACAGCTGACAGTACTGCTCTTGCCGAAAAAGATCTCCGTTATGACCCCATATCTTACTTCTGTTACCACCAACCAGATGGCTGGCTTTATCAAGAATAACTTAGAGGCAGAAGGCGCAGAAGTATTCGTGATCGATACTGCCAATGATTTTGCAGAGCTTGCAAGCCGTATTGAAGATGTGGTTTCTTCCGGCACTGACGGCATTGTTTTAGTAAGTGCTGACCCAAACCAGGTTGCCAATCAGCTGACAGAAGCCTTTGACGCAGATATCCCTGTATTCGGCTGCGACAGCGGTTTTATTGATGGAATGCAGGTCAATGCTACCAGCGACAACTACCAGATGGGCGAACTGATCGTCCGTTACCTCTTTGATGACCTGATGGGCGGTAAAGGTACTGTGATTGCTCTCACCCACAGACCACATCCAGGTGTTGTAAAACGTTGTGAAGCATTTGATGACATTATTAAAGAATATCCTGACATTCAGCTGATCACAGAACAGCATGTACGGCTGAACAGCCTATTAATGACGCAGAAGAGATCACTGCTAACCTGCTAACCGCAAACCCTGACAAGGACTCTGTAACTGCTATTTTCGCAGCATGGGATGAACTCGGCCATCGGCGCCGCAAAGGCATTGGCAGAAGCAGGACGTGACGAAGTTATTGTTACTTCGGTGTTGACGGAAATGAACAGGCAGTACAGATGATCAAAGACGGTTCCTGCTTAAAAGCAACTGTAAAGCAGAATTTTGAAGGCATGGCTGACATTGTCTGCCGGCAGATGGAAAAATATTATGCAGGAGAGACCATTGAAAAGGTGAAATGTACGCTCCTGCAGAGCTTATTACTCAGGAAAACGCACAGTAACAGAACGAATTTCCCAGGGGCTCCAGGCGGGGCCGGGAATTTAGGCTGATACAGATTAGGATCAGATCATGGAAAATGGCAGGTGGCAAGAATGCTGTTAGAAGCAAAGAAACTGGACAAATCATTTAATGGTGTATATGCCCTTAAGGGTCTGGATCTCTCTTTAAAGAAGGGGAGATCCACGGCCTGGTAGGTGAAAATGGCGCTGGAAAGTCTACGTTCATTAAGATCTTAGGCGGCGTGTATACAAAAAGGGAGCTGTCCTGGAACGGAGCTCCTTTTCCTGCTGATTTCGGCCCGGTAGAGAGCCGGGAACTGGGCATCAATATCATTTTCCAGGATCATGTGCTGATACCTGCATTTTCCGCCCTGGAAAATATCTGGCTTGGACGGCCTTATCCCCGAAAAGGCGGTCTGATCCAGTGGAAGGAAATGGAACAGGCAGCTCAGAAAAAGGGGGAAGAACTTGGGATTCATTTGGACCTGAAGAAAACCATTTTCCAGATGACTCCGGCCCAGAAGAAATGCGTAGAGATCCTGCGGGCCATGATGAGCGACTGTAAGTTAATGATCTTAGATGAGCCTACTGCTTCTCTTTCTGATAAGGAAGCGAATTTACTATTCTCTATTATAAGGAACCTGAAAGCAAAAGGAACTGCTGTCCTTTATGTAACCCACAGGCTGGAAGAGATCATGGCGCTGACGGACCGGGTAACAGTGCTGAGAAACGGAGAACTGGTAAGTACCTGCGATACTGCCTCTACCAGCCAGAAGGAGCTGGTCCGGCTGATGAGCGGGAATGGGGAAGCGGATAGTAAACACATGATGCCTGACAGTACATGTTGTTCCCGGTCGGCAGCCACACAATCATTCCCTGCACTCACCATCTCCCATCTTTCCTCTGCCGACCACATTGTAAAAGACGCCAGTATCACCGTCCACACCGGACGCATCACCGGCATGTTCGGTCTTTGCGGCAGCGGACGGACGGAATTTCTGGAATGTATCTACGGCATCCGGCGCATATCCGGCGGAACCGTTGAGATCAGTGGGGAAAAGGTGAAAAAGCCCACTCCTGTTAATTCCATAAAAGGGCATCGCCTTTATCTGCGAAGACAGGCGGCGCAAAGCCATGATCCCGTCTTTACAGTGGAAGAAAATATGAACCTTTCTTCTATTGACCATTATTCCAAAAGGGCTGTTTTCAACAACAGCTGCTGTTTCTGCTGCAAAGATATGATAAACGCCCTAAAGATCCGCTGTAGCACTTCCCAGCCTGTGAATTATCCGGTGGCAACCAGCAGAAGGTGGTCTTTGCAAAAGCATTACTTACATCCCCTCCATATGGTTGTGCGATGAACCTACACAGGCCGTAGATGTTGCCACCAGACAGCAGATCCACAGTCTGCTGCACCATCAGGCGGCAGAAAACAAAGCTGTTCTCTACGTTTCATCGGACCTTACAGAACTTTTGGAGATAGCTGATGAGATCGCAGTCATGGCATCCGGGAAAATACGTAAGATCTTTCCAAATAAGAATTTAAAGCCAGCGGACATACTGGCCTGCTGTTATGAAGCAGAAAGAGGAAACACATGAAAATGAAAGCATTTAAACATTATGGAACCGTAGCTGCACTGGCGGTGATCATCCTTATTTTTCTATTCTCCGCCCGGCCTCTTTCTGCACAGTTAAAAACTTTCTTAACATCAGCAGACAGGCAGCACCATTGGCTATGGTGGCTTTAGGAGCTACTTTGTAATGACCATCAATGAATTTGACTTATCCATTGGAAATATTGTAAGCCTTGGGGCGTGATCGCTGCCCTGTTATCTATTAAACAGGTTCCTGTGGCTCTTTGTTTCCTGATTGCTGCTGTGATCTGCCTTTTGGTTGGCTGCGTAAATGGTATTGTAGTTGCCCGCTTCCAGATTTTATCTTTTATTACTACTCTTGGTATGGGAACTGTATTAGACGGCGTGATCTATGGACTGACCGGCGGTACTACCGTATTTAATGGTATTCCAAAGGCATTTACCGTTCCCGGTATTTTAAAAATCGCAGGTTTTCCCTTTATTACTTTGGTGGCAGTTGTTTTATACCTGGCATTTTATGTTTTCATGGGACATACTGCTCCGGGCCGGAAGCTGTATGCCATCGGCGGCAGCAAGGAAGCGGCTGAAGTAGCAGGAATTCCTATTTTCCGCTACCGGGTACTGGCATTTTCCTTATGCGGTGCAATTGCAGGTCTCGCAGGTGCTCTGGTGGCTTCCAGAGTTGGCTCTGCCAACACTACTGCAGGACAAGGCTATTTTCTCCAGTCTTATGCAGCCGTATTTATCGGCTGCACTGTATCTAAAAGCGGTGTTCCCTGTGTCGTGGGAACGCTGATCGGCGCAGCAGTTCTGGCGGTTTTAGCCAACGGTCTGACCATTTTGCAGATGCCAAGCTTTATGCAGAACATCATTACCGGCGGTATCATTATCCTGGCGGTTGTGATCCAGAAAATAGGGGCCGGAAAGAATTGACTTAGGGGGTAAAATTATGTTAGTTGCAACCTTTGACATTGGAACTACCGCAGTAAAGGCGGTAGCTGTACGTGACGATGGAGAACCGTTTTTTACAGGAAGCCAGGTGATCCATACTATAGAAAAAAATGGTTTTAAGGAACAGAACCCGGAAGAATGGTACAGTGCTTTCTGCGCCTTATCCCATGCTCTTACAGATAAAATACCGGCCAAAGACATTTCCGCTCTTATTTTTTCCGGTCAGATGCAGGATGTGATACCAGTTGGAAGTGACTTAAGATCTTTGGGAAATGCCATTCTCTACTCTGACGGACGGGCTGGCGCACAGGCAGAAGCCATTGAAAATGCAGTTGGCAGCGATACTATTACCGCTATTACAGGAAACCATTTTGACGGTTCCATGCCTCTGGCAAAGATCTTGTGGTTAAAGGAAAATCAGCCGGAGATCTATGAAAAAGCAGCTGCTTTTCTCATCAGTTCCAAAGACTATGTAGTGGCAAGACTGACCGGGAATTTCATTGGTGATATGACGGCCTGCGCTACTGCGGGAGCTATGGATCTGGAACATAAAACATGGTCTGAGCACCTTATAAACGATGCCGGACTGGATATAAACAAATTTCCAAAACTGCTCCATTCCCATGAACTTGCAGGCGTAATAACAGAAAAGGGAGCTGTTGATACCGGCTATCTGCCCGGAACAAAAGTCTACGCAGGCACCGGAGATGCCGGGGCTACCACTCTTGCCAGTGGTATCTTAGCCCCTGGCGAATACAATGTAAACCTGGGTACTTCCAGCTGGGTGGCAGCTGTATCAAAAGGCCGTATGGACAGTGAAGGCGGCGGTTTTAACCTGGCTGCCATGCAAAAAGACTTATATATTAATGTAGTACCATTTTTAAACGGCGGAAATGTACACCGCTTTATTGCCCGGATCTTATCCCGCGAGCTGGACCATAAACCGGATTTCGCCTATATCTCCCACCTTTTAAAAAACCATGTTCCCGGAAGCCATGGTGTCTTTTTCCTGCCCTATCTGACCGGTGAACGTTTCCCTATTATGGACAGCCATATCCGCGCTTCTTTCCTTGGCTTAAGCCAGGATACCTCTGCCACAGACATGGCTGGAAGCGTATTAGAGGGGGTGGCATTTTCCATCCGCCACGGCTTAGAGCTGTTTAACGCTCCGGCGGTAAAGCTTTCCATCATCGGCGGCGGAGCCAGAGAACTTGCCTGGTGCCAGATCTTAAGCAATGTAATGGGCCTTCCCGTCCACGTCTACAAAGACCCAGACCTACTGCCCGCACTTGCCATTGCATCAAGCGTTTTCCTGGCCGAAAACATTATCCCGGATTACCAGTCCTTTATCCATGTATTAGAGGAAAAAGGCGGCTGCACCGTACTGGAACCGGACCCGGATGCTGTAAAAGCCTATAAACCTGTTTATGAGAAATATAAGACCATTTATCCTATGATACGTGAGTTTTATCATGAGGTGTAATCAAACCCCCCGGTATATCTTAATTTAGAAGATATGCCGGGAGATTTTTAGTCAGTTGCGATTTACTACATTTTTAAATATGCGTATTTATCAATCTGTCGATGCAGGATCGTCTGTACACGTTCCCGCACCTCATCTGAATATCCCTTTGCCTGTTCCAACAACTGATCCACATCCCGCTTTGTAAAGAAAAACTTTAAATTGCATCCATACAAGTGTTCCGAAACATCTAACTGCTCATCAAAATCAGTACTCACCGTTTTTGCCCAAACAGTTTCCATAAGATCAAAAGTATCTTCTCCTAATGGATAATCCAGTATTGTATCCGACAGCAGCCCGCCTCCATTATCAAAGATCGGGCAATATTTAAACATTCCTGCTCCATTCATTAAAACAGCAATATTATGGGTATGTCTGTCCTCATTTAGGAAAATTGCATCGATTGTAAGTAATTTATTCAGATAAATGCCAAATCCTCTTAAACCAGTCATCCGCTCTACCTGTTCTTCCAGAAACCGCAACCTCTGCTCTGCATCATCCATCTTCCAAAGCATTTGGTTCAAACTATTTCCATACATTTTTTGAAACAACCGCTCCAAAGTTATGATCTGCCAGTCCTCTGATAAAAAAGTACGGCTTTTTACTCCCTGATAGACCTGACGCTTATACTTAATTTCTTCCAGATCATATCGCACAAACTCTTCTGGTTTTAATGTAGATTTTATCAGTAAATGAGAGATCATATACTCTGCCAACCCTTCATATCCAGTATAATCCGCTTTATACCAAATTCCTGCATTTTCCCATTTCAACTGATTTCCTTTTGAGGACTGACGGTCCTGCATTCGTTCATTTTGTTCAAATAACTCAATCATCGCCATTCCTCCTATCGCTCGATCCTGATCCAAAAATCGTCCTCTGCCATTCTTCCCTCTGTTTTCTGAATGATCAGGTATGGATCATAAAATGGGATTCCAAGATCTCTTAACACCAGTTTCATCTTATCTCTCGTTCTAGGGAAGCATCTTGATTCCAAAAATTCATTATAATCCTCAATGGTTGGATCTTCCTTGATCCCAAATGCCCTAAACTGGATATTATCTACATAATTACGAATGTGAACAATTTTTTGCATTTCATCCACATCAATCAGGGTACATGGCGTATCCTTATACATGTACCATATACGAACCGGCAGTTCTCTGGGTGGGATCATAAGTGTCTGTATATATTCCGCATCCCGGTCCAATAACTTCATCAAAAGCGCCATAGGACCTTTCGTAACAGTCCCTTCACGCTCCAGACGTTCCACAGTCGGCTTGGAGCAACCCAACAGTCCCGCAAAATCTCTCTGGGTCAAGCCTAATTTTTTGCGCAGCATTTTTACCTCTTCTGCGCTCACTGTTTCTTTTATTGCAAACTTTTTTTCATCCATATTCGCCCTTCTCCACACCTTTATCTCTATTTTTATTATAGTATTATTTTTCCTTGTTTCAATAAAAATAATCATTTTGATGATTTTTTATTGGTATTTTGTCATCAATATGATGACTTTTAATTTTGTAATACGGGATTATACCATTTTTAAGCTTATGTTCAAACTTCCTTCACAATTATTCTATATTGTGATTTAATAGCCACTGAACGAACCGCCTGCAAAAGCAGGCAGTGGAACGCGTAAGCACGGGGTTCGTGGGTAATACAAAGGAGGTCTTAACAGTGAAAGCATCTGTTTTATATAAATGGCTGACTTACAGCGCTATTGCCATCAGCATCCTTTTGTGTCTGTTTATGCTCCAGGCAGGGCTTAAAGGCAATTTCCGGTCTGTTGATGCATTTCAGGCTTACATACGTGGGTTTGGGCTGTTTGCGCCTTTTGTGTTTGTGTTTATACAGGCGTTTCAGGTAGTTGTGCCGGTGCTGCCGGGATTTATCGGCTGCGTAGCCGGTGCTTTGCTTTTTGGCAGTGTATGCGGATTTGTTTATAATTATGTGGGGATCTGCGCCGGCTCGATCATCGCATTTTTCCTTGCAAAACATTTTGGTATCCCCCTGGTGCAGGCCATGTTTCCATCCAAAAAATATAATGTATGGACAGAGCGGATCAAGAGAGCCAGAAGCTATGATGTGCTTTTCGCTCTTTCCATTCTTTTGCCATTGGCACCGGATGACTACTTATGCTACTTTTCCGGCCTTATTAATATGTCAGTGAAGAAATTTGTCCTTATCATCCTTCTGGCAAAACCATGGTGTATCCTGTTTTACAGTTTCGGCACAGGAATGCTCATACAATAAATATTGATTATGATAACAACACATTACTTACATAATGATTCTTAAGAGAAATGTCATTTGATTTTCAAGCACAGATAGGATACAATCGAAGATATCCCAAAAATTGGGGATAATTGTAAATAAAACACTTATATAAGGATCCTATTTTAACATGCTTGGAAGAACACATTTTTTCATTGGTATATCTGCTGCTTTGGCAGTGATGCAGCCCTCCTCCATGCCTACTTTAGTAGCTGGTGCGGGGGCTGCTGCTATTGGCGGCATGATCAGCGATATCGACTCCGGAACCTCTCAGGCCCACAGAGAGGCTGACAAGATCATGACAGCAGCCATTGCTGTTACCGCCATCGTCATTTTGGCAGATTATAAATTTCATGTGGGCATTTATGAACGCCTGATGCGAAACAGCAGTATTGCCAGACTTCTCACCGGCGCCATGGCATTTATCATCATCTGCACCTACGGCTCGTCGCAGCCCCACCGCTCCTTTATGCATTCCTTTTTATCCCTGTTCATGCTCACGGCATGCATAGATGTGATCTACCCGGATGCCGCCCCTTATTTTGCCGTTGCCTACGCTTCCCATCTGGCACTGGATCTGTTAAATTACAGGCGTCTGCGGCTGATCTGGCCTATGAAGCGTGGCATTTCCCTGGGGTTCTGTTCTTCCCAAGGGCTCATCAACCACCTGCTCATGTCCGCCGGAATGGTCTGTGTCGTCCTGGAACTGGTCACTTCTATCCCCGCAAGACGGCTGGCAGAGCGGATTTTTTCCTTTTTACCTTTTTGAGTAATGATTTTTAATTAGTTGTACTTATATATGATACGTCATTTTTCACAAATTTTAATTATACTATTGATTTTTGAAAAATTTTACGTATATTCTATAGGTAGATAACAAAGAAATCCCATTTAATCAAAATTCAAACATTGTGAGGTAGAAAGATGAAGCCAGTTAAAGAAGGAAAAGTACGTGAAATCTATGACAACGGCGACAGCCTGATCATGGTCGCTACCGACCGCATCAGCTGCTTTGATGTAATTCTCCATAATACAGTAACCAAGAAAGGTACAGTTCTGACCCAGATGTCCAAATTCTGGTTTGACTACACAAAGGACATTCTTCCAAACCACATGATCTCTACTGACGTAAAAGATATGCCTGAATTTTTCCAGACTCCTGAGTACGAAGGCAAGAGCATGATGTGCCGCAAGCTGAACATGCTTCCTCTGGAGTGCATCGTCCGCGGTTATATCACAGGAAGCGGCTGGAAGAGCTACAAGGAAAACGGTACTGTATGCGGCATCAAGCTTCCTGAAGGCTTAAAGGAATCTGATAAACTGCCTGAGCCGATCTTCACACCTTCTACCAAGGCTGAGATCGGTGATCACGATGAAAATATCTCCTACGAGCAGAGCATCGACCACCTGGAGAAACACTTCCCGGGAAAGGGAAAAGAATATGCTACCAAACTGCGCGACTACACCATCGCTCTTTACAAGAAATGTGCTGACTACGCTTTAAGTAAGGGCATCATCATTGCTGATACCAAGTTTGAGTTTGGTCTGGATGAAGAAGGAAATATCGTTTTAGGCGATGAAATGCTTACTCCTGACAGCTCCCGTTTCTGGCCGGCAGAAGGCTACGAACCAGGTCATTCCCAGCCATCCTTTGACAAGCAGTTTGCCCGCGACTGGCTGACTTCCCATCCGGGAAATGACTGGACACTGCCGGAAGAGATCGTTCAGAAGACCATTGATAAATATCTGCAGAGCTACAAGATGCTGACTGGCAAAGAATTATAAAAACAAAAGCCCCCATAACAGAATGCCTGGTTTTCCTGTTCTCCAAAGTTTCCTCCTTGGAACTATTACAGGAACGCCAGGCGTTCTTTTTATTGGTTATCATGATGATCAAAATAGATCCTATTTTTTCAGTTCCTCATAAAAAGCTTTAAGCTGTTTATTTGCGATCCATTTCATATACTCCCCTTCCAGATATCTTCCCGGCTGCCAGTTCTGGATGATCTGGTTCCTCTTTATATCTTCTTCCAGGGATTCTTTCAGTTTCTCCAGACTCATTTCCCCATCCCCACATTTTTCCTGATACCGCCGATAAAGGGACATATAATAACATTCCAGCTGTCCGCTCCAGCGCTCCTCCAGGGCAAATAAGCGGTCAAATTCCCGGATCTTCTCTTTCGTCTCCGGCACAGCATCTTCCTTTGGAAGCATTTTTACCACTTCGCTGTCCTTATCCCCGGGATTTTCAAATTTCAGCTGCACGGCATCTTTTACTGTATCCAAATACGGCAGAAAGATCCGTCCAATATCCCTTGTTTTTCCCTTTAACGGGCTTTTCGTACCCTTAAAACGGGTATTGCAGGTAGTACAGCAAAATACAGATTATAAGGATGGAGACTTAAGCAGGGATACTTGGATTTTGGAAAATAATGTTCCACATCCTCGTCTGTTTCCCCATTCGTTACCGGCTGTAAACACACAGGACAGATCCTGCGGATCTTTTCATTCTTTCCCTTAAAATAGTCCTTTGCCAGCTCTTTCCTGCTGTAAAAGGCCATGATAGCCCTTCTAAACGAAAATGGGTGGTACACAGGACCACATCATAAAAATACCCGAAAAATCCCGGAGTATCTTCTGAGCCGCTTCAGGAAGCTGGTCACTTTCCAGGTTGAATTTTCCTTTTCCCAGACCTTTTGTCCATGAATTCCATATCATGTTTCACTGCTTCGTAAATTTCTTCCCGCTTTTCCTGGTCCATGCGAAAGAGGGTCCACAGCACGGCGCATATTCTTTCCATTATCTGTATCACGCTCATACAACCGGTAAAACCAGGTGCCGTTCTCCGGTGAAAAGTCCAGCCAGTCCTCTTTTGAAACACATTTCCCGGCTGGTTTTCGCAAACTCAAAAACGGATAAAAGAAAATGGCTGATCTCCATCAGATCCTGTTCCTGTTCTCCTACGTCCATGTTCCAAAACATCTTCTGTCACCTCTTTTCGTTCCAAAAGTACCTAACCTTTTATCCTGTCATTTTTCTCTAACAAGGCATACAGCTGTTCCTGCAGGCGAAATCTCTGGTAACCGGGACCGATCTTTGAAATAGCCTGGGCCAGCTGTTCCGGATCCGTTTCTGCCATTAGTTCTTTAATCGTGTCCGATGCGAAACCACCAATAGAAGAAGCCTTAAACACCTGCTTTGAAATGCTGTCGCGGCCTGCTGCAAAGGTGGAGATCTCCAGCTCTTTTACTTCTGTCCTGGAACCTGTAGGATTTTCAAACAAATGGATCTGCGACCGCATGGCATCTGTTAAGATCAGGTCTGAATGTGTGGCTACCAGAAACTCATTTCCGCTGGTCCCATCCATACTGCACATGGCATATACAAAGCGGACAAAATCCCGGCTCCAGTCATCATTAAAATGCACATCCGGCTCATCATAAAGGAACAATGTATTTTCCCCACAGTGATTTTGTGCCATAAGGATCAGGCCGATCCGGGCCAGCCACATTAACTCACCGTCGCTTAAGTCCTCCATTTCATATAAGCCACGTTCATCCCCGTTACGGTAGGAAAAATGGATCTCCCGGATCACACCTTCCCTCCAGGCAGTAAGGAGGGTTGAGATAAGAGCAAATGGGTTTCCGTCAAAGTAGCGCTGAAGCATGGGATGATAAAATACTTTCTCCCCTTCTGCTTCCCAGGACTCAAACAGGAATACAGCTGCCGTTTCACCGGCAAGGCTTCCGTCCTCTTCCAGCCGGTCTGTAGAAGTCCGGTGGATCACACAGTTGCTTAAGGCTTTTCCCTTTACATCCTGGCTTAAAAGCCGCCGCAAAATACTCATCTGGGGCCGGTCTGCTGCCTCTTCCAGCCTGGTATCATCAATACGAAGGGAAAATGCCGCAGGGATCAGACGGATGTTTAACCGTTTCAGAAGTTTTTTCCGGAGTGTGGCATATCGCAGAGCCTTTTCACTGATACGGTCATCCTGCATATCAAAAGGCATCACTGCAAACAATGCAGGTAAGATAAATTTAGATGTAACCGCATCCAGAAACAGCACTCGCGGATTTACATCTAACCGCTCATAAAAGGATAATATCTCTTCTGCCGCCTCCCTCTTGCAACACTGCTTTCTCCCGGGTGTTCCTCTTTTCCAGATACCGGACCTTCTCCATTTTCAACATCCATAGCCAGAGACAGATCATACAGATCACTGGCAAGAGAAGGGGGAACGGATCAGGATATCTTCCATAGAGCTGTTGGCTCCGGAGCAATACGAAATGATCCGGTCCGGCAGATACTCATCCGGTATGGAATATAGCTGCTGGGTTTTCCCATTTTTCCAGTTCTACATATAATTTTCTCCGCCGCCCGGAAGCATCGCAAAAGCCCTTTTCTGGGGCTTTACATAAATTCCTGTCCCATCCGGCATCCGGTATTTTAACTCAAAGATAAATCCCGGCAGTTCATTTTGCATGATACGGGTAAAAATAAGCCCCACAGCCTCCAACACACTGGACTTTCCGGAGCCATTACAGCCGATGAGGAAATCCACAGGCACAACCCCTGTTCCTTAAACTGCAGCTTCAGGCGTTTCAATCCTTTGTAACCATCTATGTATAAGTATTCCAGTTTCATGTTTTATCTCAGACCTCCCTGATATCAGCACCGTATTCCGGGATCTGATATTTCTGTATGGTAATGGGATGACCTGCACTGTCCCGTACCTCTTTTTCTCCCATATAAAGTTTCTGGGGAACCGTCTTTTCAGAAAGCCCAAAGCTTCCAACAGCCTTGCAGAAGCAAGGGCATCCTGTACTGAGTATCCCTTTTGTGGATCTGCTTAAACACCGTATGTACCGGTATTGCCTCCTGTGACTGGGCATAGATACGCAGGATCTCCATCTGGAAATCAGACAGCATGGTAAAAGAGACTGCAATTCCTGTGGAATACGGCTCTGCCAGTCTGTAATGCCTTCTGTTGGCTGGCTGACATTTCGCACATTTCCGATTCCGTAGCTCTCCCTGAATAAAGCAGGCTCCGGGTCTGAAAGGTCTTCCTGTTTTCTAAAGCCTTCTGTTAAACCGGCTGTGAAAGCCAGTGACAGCATGGATTTAAAATAGCGTATCTCCAGTTGCTGTATTTTATGTAACCGTTTTCTTATTTCTTTTGTTCTTTCTACTATTTTTATAAAAGAGACCTGCTCTGTTTGTGAAAGGACCGGTACAAACATATCTGTTTCGTGTTCTGCAGGCAGTACCCGTGTTTTTAAAGAAACCCATATAGGCCGGAGCACAGGAGAAAGAAATTCCTCGTCCCGGCTTATTTTTCCTTCTTTTAAAGCAGACCGGGCTATTTTTCCAAAAGCATTTTCCAGGATCCTGTTCAACGTATCTTCCGATCTCCTGCTTCTTTGCATCAGTCTTCTGGCCCGTTTTAATTGATCCACAATGACCTGCTGCTCCTCTAAGCAAGGGAATACCACAGGAATACCCGACAGCTGTTCCTTCGTCAGATTTGGAACAGTCACCGCATTGGCCCGCTCTATAAGCCATGGGCGGTAAAATTCCAGATAAAAGCAGGCATATTCCGGCAGGATCTGTCCTTCATCAAAGATCATGGCCTGGATCGCCTGGTTCACTACCAGATCGCAGCCTGCAATAGCACTTTTTCCAATAGTTCCTGATACAGAAAGTAACACAGCGCCCTCTGGCACGATGAGCCACGGGATCTGGTCTACTCCTTCTTTGGTAAGATAATTTTCTGTTTCACAAAGAAGTCCTTCTTTCATATCTCCCACTCTTGCCCACGGAAGGCTTTCCGGTCCAGGAGTTTTCGTATAATAATCAGCCCTTGAACGGTTTAAGGTGGTTCCTCTGATCCATCTGGATACCACCTGGCTCAGAGGTTTCTGCTTCCAGTTTTCCACTTTTACATTACCTCCTTAAGAAGTTCATTTAACTCCTTTGTAATCTCTTCCTGTTCCTTAAGCATCTCCTGCAAAAGAAGAGCCGGGTCCTCTATTTCCAGATTGATCTGCTCTTCCGGTCTGTAATTTTCCGGCAGAAGGTTCCATTTTCCCACCTCGATCTGATCCACATCTGCAAACCAGAAACTGTTGTACTGCCAGTTTGCAGGAACCTTTATACCGTTGCGGTTTTCCACCGTTTTTTCCCTGCGGGAGCGCTCCCATTTTCCATAATAACTGTCTCTCTGGCTCCATACCTCTTCCAGACGTTCATATTCTTTCTGCTGCTTTTCCTTATCTTCCTGCTTTTCCAGATTATAATACAGTACTCTCTGGGTATGTCCTTCCCAACCGCCGGACATAAAAGGCTTACTGAATACCATGACACCGGAGCGGACACCGCTGTACATGAAAGTATCCTCCGGCAGTGAAATGATTGCTTCCAGGGAATAGGACTGAAGAAGCCATTTGCGTACCTTCATACTTTCTGTGCGGTTTGCAAATAAAAAGCTGTTGGGAACGATCAGCATTGCTTTTCCATCGAAATTTAACGCCTGCATGCTGCGGATCAGCTCCATGTGATAACGTCCCCTGACTGTTTTCAATTCTCCCGGAAGCTGATCGATCAGTTCTTCGTCTTTTATGGTATCGGTTCCATAAACAGGATTGCTGATCACCAGATCACAGGACTCATACAGATCCGCCCGTGCCCCGTCTTCTAAATGCAGTTCCATCTCAAGACCGGAAAGCTGTGACATGATCACGGCTGCCGCCCACATTTCTTCATCCTTCTCGTAGCCCATAAGCCGGAGATTTTTTAAGTACCGGGAAGCTGCCATTAAAGCACTCCTGCACCGCACTGGGTATCTAAAACCACCAGGCCTTCATTTCCCGCCATCATCCCTTCCGGAAATGTGAGCAGACGAAGAAGCGGCTTTGCTGTTTCTTCCGGAAGGAGATACCTGTTTTTACCGCCTTTGCTGTAAAGGCAGAAATGAAAGATCTCTTCAAGAGCCGTCTGAAACATTTCCCGAACATTTTGGGAACCTTCATATTCCCCGGTATCCCCAGATCCATCCTGTTCGCCCGGTGCCCACAGCTGCGCCAGTTCCTCTGATACAGTCATAAGCTGACGTTTTACCGTTCCTTTTAGCTTATGACGGCCTTCCAAAAGGCGCTCCAGATCCGCCTTTCCTTCTGTATCCACCTTACACTTCAAAAGCAGCAACACCCAAAATCCCGAAACATCCCCATAAGGTCTTCGGAATACTCCATACGGTAAAAATCAGCCGCTTCCTTAAATTCCTCAACGATTTCATTTATCTTTCTATTCTGGTCTGATGTCAGCATAGTTTTATCGCTCCTTTATCCGAAGTGAATTTAACAACTCACCCAAGTCCACTTACAGCCCTGCGTCAACGCGCTCTACTGTTCTGCGCTCATTATATCCCACTTCGCCCTAACTTGAAAGTAAAAAGAATGTGCCCCAACATAAAAAAGCACCTGGCAGTCTTATTTTTCCAACTACCGGGTGCTCTGCTTCACAGCTCAGCTATTATTTCTTCATTCATTTTCATTTATGGTCCTATCAAAGGCAGGTGCAGGAAAGACACCGAGAGGACATCGTTTAGTTAAGGAAGGTTCCAGCCTTGATCTGATCAACTACCTCTAAATACTGCTTCTGGATATCTTCCGGAACAACAGAAGAGAAGGTACCAACGCTTAAGCAGCCATTGCTTAAATCACCGTAAACAGTCTTATTTCCAAAAGTACCATTTTCAATGTCTTCCATACAGGTCTTTACCAGTGCTGCATTGTCTGTTACAACAGAGCATGCGATCACCTTATCATCTGCAGAACCTAAATCTCCTGGCTGTCCAATATCATATCTGCCTTCCTGGCCTGCCAGCGCTTCTCTTGCACCGGTATCTGCGGAAGCATCACCAAACATGACATCTACATCATAAGTTGTCACCATAGATGCTGCGATCTCTTTGCCCTTTGCAGTATCACTGAAAGAGCCTGCATAAGCGGAAGATACCTTGATGTCAGGATTGATCTTCTGGGCTGCTTTTTCATAGCATTCTACCTTTGCTTTTGTGGTATCCAGCTCCATGCCGCCGATAAATCCGATATTGTTGGTCTTGGACATCAGTCCTGCCAGAGCACCTGCCATGTAACCGATCTGCTCTGCATCTGGAAGGATAGACTGGATATTGTCAGTCTCAACAGTACCATTTAACAGTGCAAATTTAATCTCCGGGTATTCCTCTGCCACCTGCTTTACTGCATCTGTATACTGGTTGCCTGGCGCAAAGATCAGGTCATATCCCAGTTCTGCATAATCAGTCATAACAGTGGCATAATCAGAGGTTGCCACATTGTCTGTATAAACGGTTTCCCAGCCTTTTTCAGCTGCTGCATCTACCATTGCCTGATAGCAGCTTGCGCCCCATCCACCATCTGATACAGAGGTGTCAGAGATCATGGCTACCTTGTAACCACCTTCCTTTACTTCCCCGCCTGCTGCTTCGCTGCTTTCAGCTTCAGAACCAGTTTCTGCCGCTGTTGTGTCTGCGGATCCTGCAACTACTGTTGTCTCTGTTTTTCCAGAACCGCCACAGCCTGCAAGGCTTACTGCAGCAAGAGCTGCCGTCAAAACTACAGATGTCATTTTCATGTTGCGTTTTTTCATAATCTATTCCTCCTATAAAATAATTTTTACTTTTTCATCGTTTTTCTTATCGTTCTTCCCTGTAATACGGCTGTCCATTTGCCTTCGGACCGCTCTTTTTAATGCCAAAAAATGCAAGTACAAACAGGGTACACAGATACGGGATCATCTGAAGGATCTGATAAGGAGTGGACGGGCTTAACAGCTGTAAGCGGATCTGCAGCGCATCACAGAAGCCAAAAAGCAGACATGCAAACATAACTCCTGTTGGCATCCACCGTCCAAAGATAACTGCTGATAAGGCAATAAATCCGCGGCCTGCCACAATGCCTTCTGAATAGGTACTTGTATAACAGATGGTCAGATATGCACCGCCGATACCGGCCAGGGCACCGCATATGATGCAGGCAATGTATTTCTGGAGAACTACGTTAATTCCCAGTGTTTCCGCTGCCTTTGGGAACTCACCTACAGCCTTGAAATTCAGTCCCGCCTTTGTACGGTTTAAAAATACCGCTGTCACGGCAACCAGAAGATATGCCCCATACACAAGAGGACTCTGCTGGAAGAAGATACTTCCGATCACCGGGATCTTGCTGAGTACCGGGATGGGCATGATCCCCATAGACACGCCCTGGATCAGTGTAGACGTATCAGAAAAGGAAAGCCGGTAAATAAAAGATGCCAGCGCCGGAGCAAAAATATTGATCGCCATACCATAAACGGTCTGTTCCGCGCAAAGGGTAATGGTGCAGAAAGCGTAGATCATATTGGTAGCAATACCGGAAAGAGCGCCTGCTAAAACTCCCGCCCAGGGACTTCCTGTTTCATATCCCACCAGAAAGCCCACCAAAGCACCAATGGCCATAATGCCGTCCAGACCGATATTGACCATTCCGGCACGCTCTGAATAGGTTTCCGCAAGAGCCACCAAGAGGATGGGCGTTGCCATGCGCACCGTTGAGAGCAGAAGCTCTGTAAGGAAATTCATTGTAAAAAATGATGCCATCAGCCCTGCGCCTCCTTTCTCTTTCCATGGTTTATAAGGAACTGCTTGATCGCCGGAAGTTTTAATAATGCGGTTCCGGCTACTGCAAAGATGATGACTAACGCTTGAATGATATCAACTACGGAACTTGGCACCTGGGTGGCTGTCTGCAAGGTACTTGCGCCCTTTCGCAGCACTGCGAAAATGCAGGCCACAATAGCCGTTCCCAATGGATTTAGCTGGGCGATCAGTGCAATTGCCACGCCATCGAAACCAAAGCCGGAGCCAAAACCGCTCATAAGCCGGAACTGTTTTCCATGAAGTTCTATGCTTCCTCCAAGTCCTGCAATAGCGCCTGAAGTGATAAAAGAAAACAGGATGTATTTATTAACGGGAAAACCATTGAAAAATGCCGCTGTTGCGTTCATTCCCACTGCCCGCAGCTTAAATCCTTTGGACGTATAAAAAATGAAATAGTATAAAACCGCTGCAAGCAAAAACGCCGCCAGAACACCCCAATGGGCTGGAAATCCTTTTGAAATACCGGCAATCTTCATACTGTCTGCCACTGCAACCGTCTGTGGAACACTGCCGTCACGCAAAAGGGTTGTATACACATATCCCATAAACAGCGTTGCCACATAGTTGAGCATGATGCTGACGATCATTTCATTTAAGCCTCTGGTGATCTTTAAAATACCAGGAATAGCGCCCCAGATGCCCCCTGCAACGGTTCCTGCAAGAAGGCTTACAAGAAGTCCGCCCATTCCTGCGTCACCCAGTTTTGCAGAGACAAAGATACTGGTAACTGCACCCATAATAAACTGCCCTTCACCGCCCAGGTTAAAAACGCCGCACTTATAGGCAAAGGCTGCTGCAAGTCCGGTAAAGATCAGCGGACATGCAATTACTAAAGTCTGCCCCATCTTACGTCCGCTTCCAAATGCACCGGAAAACAGGTATCCATAAGCTTCCACCGGATTTTTCCCCAGACACAGGATGATGATCCCTCCTGCTATAAATGCGATCAGGATCGACAGAATGGGGATCAGGATCTTTGCCAGATTATCTTTTAATTTCATTTCCCTATTCCTCCTTTCCTGCCATTGCCAGGGATATTTCTTCTACCGGCGGATTTTCACCAGAATAAATTCCCATGACCTGGCCTTCAAACATAACCAGGATCCGGTCTGAAAGTTTTAGGACTTCATCAAAATCCGCACTGATCAATAAGATCCCACAGCCCTTGTCCCTTGCTTCGATCATGGTATCGTGTACATACTGGGAAGCCCCGATGTCCAGACCTCTGGTTGGATGGACTGCTACTAAAAGTTCCGGGTGATTTTCCATTTCCCTGGCTAAGATGATCTTCTGCTGATTGCCGCCGGATAAGTTTCTTGCTTCCTGCTCAATAGAAGCACAGCGGATATCATTCTTTTTCTGAAGTTCCAGGGCAAACTTCCGGATCGCTTTTTTCTTTAATAAAGCGCCGTGTGCATAGGAAAAACGAGGTTCTTCCGTGGCCTTTAAAACCAGATTTTCTTCTACTGTCATATTTCCTACCAGACCCATTTTGTTTCGGTCTTCCGGGACATGGGATACATTGGAAAGAATGAAGCCATTAGGCGCAAACTGGGCAACTTTGTGGGAATTTAATTCCACTTCTCCGCTGTCTGGTGAAATAACTCCCGTTACCAGCTGCGCAAGCTGTGACTGTCCGTTGCCGTCTACTCCGGCCACTCCCAGGATTTCTCCCTTTCCTATGGAGAAGCTTACGTTATTTAAACCGCTGTGTTTATGATCCTTCTGATAATCCACATGGAGCAGACGCAGCACATCTTCTCCCGGTTCTGTCACTTTTTTATAAGCACTGACTGTCATCTCATGGCCGATCATCAGATTTGCAAGCTGTGCCCCATCTGTATCCTTTTTATCCACTGTAGTAATAGTCTGACCAGCCCGCAGGATCGTCACCCGGTCACTGACTGCCATTACCTCACGCATTTTGTGGGAGATAAAAATAACAGACTTGTTTTCTGCCGTCAGTCTTCCCATAATAGAGAAAAGACCTTCTACTTCCTGGTCTGTCAGCGCTGCCGTTGGCTCATCTAAGATCAGAAGCTCCGCTCCCCGGTAAAGAGCCTTTAAAATCTCTACACGCTGCTGTTCGCCTACAGAAATCTCATTTACCTGCTTATCCAGATCTACTTCCAGTCCGTATTTTTGTGAAAGCTCCAGGATTTCCTTTTTCCGTTCTTCTTTTTTAATGAAAATGGAACTGTCCTTTTTCGTTCCAAGGATAATATTTTCAAATACTGTCATGGCATCCACCAGCATAAAATGCTGATGCACCATTCCGATCCCCAGTTTTACCGCTGTTTTTGGTGAATCGATCTTTACCTTTTTGCCTTTTAACCAGATCGTACCGGAAGTAGGCTGATACAGCCCGATGAGAATATTCATCAGGGTACTTTTTCCTGCACCATTTTCACCCAGAAGTGTATGGATTTCGCCTTCTTCAATAGACAGATTGATATCCTTATTGGCATAGACTGCACCAAACTGCTTGGTGATCCCTTCCATTCTTAAAAGCTCCGCCATATTCATCCCCTCCTTTTCAATTTCAATGCTTATAAATAAAAAGGAAATGAACATGCTGAAAGAACATGTCTTTCAGCGATTCACTCCTTGTAAATCCTATGACCTGTAAATTGACCTGCATTATAAACAGACAGATTCCTGATGTCAATTATTCCCTCTTTTCTTAATAAAATTATCCCATCATGGTTTCAGGGTTACCATGATGGGATAATTCTTTCATTTTTTCTGAATTTTCCTAAGATTCTATTGTATTTGTCTCTTCTGCCAGCTTTTTCCGCATTCTTTTATCTTCATACATTTTTTCATCTGCTTCACGGTACATTTTATCATAATCTACTGCGCCGTAAGCCATGCTGCTTCCCATAGAGAACCTCAGATCAACGGTAAGTCCGTCCCGCAGCCGGACCTTCTGTCCGCTCTGAAGCGCCTTCAGGGCTTCTATTTTCTGCACAAGCGCTTCTTTCCCATACTTATAATAGAACAATGTAAATTCATCACCGCCCTGACGGCAGAGAATGCTGTTTTCACCTGCTTCCTGTTTCAGCATTTCTGCAATCCTTTTAAGGTACTCATCACCATTTTCATGTCCGTAAGTGTCATTAACCATTTTCAGACCGTCAGCATCTACCATAACAGCAGCGCAGTAATATGGTTCCCTGCATTCTTCCAGTATTTTGGAAAGCCTGGTATCTCTGCCAGTCCGGTTAAACAGCCCCGTCAGCTGGTCATGATCTCTCTGGTATTCGATCTCCCTGCGCTTGCGGATCTCCTCTGTAACGTCCGTAATAACACCGAAGATCTCTTCGCCCTCCTGGATCTCTTCAATTTTAAATATTTACCATTTCCTACAGCAAATATCTCATTTTCACCTGCAACCTCTTTTGCATGGTTCTAATATATTTCTTGAAATCTTCCCAGTCAGAAGGCAGCTTCCAGGCAGCTTCTGTGCCGGTCTTTAAGATCTGAAGAATATCACCTGTAAAACGGACTCTCTTCATTTGCCGGTTGTACTCATATACACCAATGTGCATATCCGTCTTTCCAAGCACATATGTCATTTTCCTGTCATTGACTAACAGGCTCTGGAGCATTTCATTAATATAACGGCTCAGTTCAAAAAATTCCCTGCTGCTGTGGACATCAATCTTGACGTTTAAGTCACCCATGGTTATCTTATGCAACTTTCCGTTTACTTCCCCGATCTTCTGGACTACCTCCCGGTCCAGATACCGGGTCACTGCCTTAAACAATGCCAGCGCAATGAGTACAAGACATACCGCCAGATACAGCATATTTAACGGTATGCGTTCATAAAGTGCCTTACTGGTCACTGCCACACCGATATAATTATCTGCTACCTTCTTAAATACGATATAGGAACGTTTTCCATTGATCATACCGGAAAAACCTTTTGTACTATGGATCTTTTCCGTATTTAAACCAATTTCCTTCATGTCCATTCCCACTAATTCTGTGTCCGTAGCACCTACGATCTTTTCTGTTTCTGCATTTACCGCAAAGTAGCTGGTATCCGGGTTGACACAAAGCTGGGAAAAAATATAAGGCAGTTCATTTTTTTCTGTTACTTTGGATACATTTACCGGTTCAATTCCCGCTTCCACGATAAATTCCCCGGTGCTGTTCCACATAGCTGAATACTGCATCAGCTTATGCTCTGCTGTATTCGGCTCTATATCCTGAACCATTTTCAGGGATTTGTCCTTAAGCATAGGCTTAAAATAATTCATCTGCTCCCCGGAGTCAAAGCTATAACCATAATACTGGGGATGGGTTCCGGAAACGATCTCGCCTGCAGCATCAATAATGTGGATCTCATCTACTTCCATAAATTCCGCGATCTTACGCAGTTCATACAGATCATTTCTTGCCCCGGTGTTCTTCTCCAGAATATAGGCAATGGCCTCTGTATTATGAAGACATTTCGCAGCATATTCCTGGCGCAGCCTGGTAAGTTCCTTCTGATTCTCCTCCAGCATCTTATCCATCTGCTCAAAGATCTTATCCGCCGTCCCCTGCGCCCGGCTCTGCTCATTTGCTATATTCAATGCCGTAATGCTAATAAGGATCACACTTACCAACGCAAATGTGACCTTATACATATAACTCCATATGGATTTCTTTAAAGTACGCACGACTTCTCCTTACTTGCTATATGCACACCTACGCCGTGTACATATACTTGCATCTTCCCCGCTTTTGAGAAAGATTATCACGCCTTCGGTTACAAGAATTATAGCAACTTTAGAGAAGTTAGGCAAGTTTTCATCGGTTTTAATTGGCTGAATTTTCAATCTGGCTTATGATTTATCCCGTCATTTTCTTTAAATACTCCAACATTATCCCCGACACCACGGAATTGGCTGTCTTTGAAAATGCCAGTCCCAGGGTCCGGTGTGAAGCTGGTTCTAAGGGCCTGGATTCTACATCGTCTCTGGCAAAGGCTTTTAGTACCATTTTCTGGGAAATGGTGACGCCTAATCCGCTTTTTACAAAGGCCATGATCAGTGTATCGTCCCGGAAGCTGTAGGTGATCTTCGGCTTTACGGAACATTTTGCTAATAAATGCTGGATATCATTGTCGCAGCCAGGTGTTTCTATAATTAAGGGATACGAAAACAGTTCTGACACTGTGACCCGTTCTTTTTCTGTAAGTGGATGCCCCTTAGGCATCACTGCACACAGCGGGTCATCCATCAGTGGATAAAATTTCAGGTCGTCTGCCACAATAGATGACAGGAAACCGCAGTCCACCTGTCCGTGGATGATCCAGTCACGGATCTCATCGTAATTGCCGTCAAAGATCTCTACCTGCACCTTTGGATAATGTTCTTTGAAGAAATGGATCACTCCCGGCATCCACAACGCTGTAATACTGGAAAAGCTTCCTACCCGCAGCTTTCCTTCGATCTTATGATTAATATTAAAGGCCGCCTGGCGCAGCTTTGCCTTCTGGTTTACCATTTCCTGAATATAAGGAATCAGTCTGGCTCCGTTGTCTGTAAGTATGACTCCCTTTTTTACTCTGGCAAACAGCCGGACTTCCAGTTCTTCTTCCAGTCCAGCCATCATCTGGCTGATGCCGGACTGTGTGTAATTTAATGCCTCTGCCGCCCCGGAAAAGCTGCCGGTCTCGCACACCTTTAAAAATATCTCATATCTGTCTTTCTGTTCTTTCATAAATTTATCTATAGCCCCATATCCATTACAAAAAATTATATATAGTCATAAAAACATTTGTTTTACTGATATTATAACATGTGCTATTCTGGTATGACAAGCAAGTTCAGCTATAGATAATTTTAGGGGGATTCTTTTTCATGAATAAGAAGAAAAGTAATTTTTCCGGCCAGTTAGGTTTTGTTTTAGCTGCTGCCGGCAGTGCCGTAGGCGTGGGAAACCTGTGGCGTTTTCCGTATCTGGCGGCAAAGGACGGCGGAGGACTGTTCTTAGTCATCTATCTGGCACTGGTCTTAACATTTGGATTCACACTGCTGGCATCTGACATTGCCATTGGCCGCAGAACAAAAGAAAGCGCTATCGGGGCTTATACCCAGATGTCGCCTAAATGGAAATTTCTAGGAATTTTAACCTTTCTTGTTCCAGTCCTGATCATGACCTACTATGCTGTTATCGGCGGCTGGGTCACAAAATACGCAGTTGTCTATCTCACCGGACAGACTGCCGCTGCAGCCCAGGACAATTATTTTACCTCATTTATCACTTCACCTGTATCACCTGTCCTGTTTGCCCTTTTATTTATGGGCGTAACAGCGTTTATTGTATACAATGGTGTGGAAGGCGGTATTGAACGTGTTTCCCGTTGCATGATGCCCATACTTCTGGTTCTGGTGGTTGTGATCGCAGGCTATTCCCTGACACTGCACCATGTTGACGAAAGCGGACAGATGCGTACCGGTATGGACGGCCTTCTTTATTATATAACCCCTCATTTTGAGGGACTGACCTTTAGCCGCTTCCTTCAGATCTTACTTGATGCCATGAGCCAGCTGTTCTTTTCCTTAAGTGTTTCCATGGGTATCATGATCACCTATGGCTCTTATGTGAAACCGGAAGTTAACTTAAATAAAGCTGTTAATCAGATTGAGATCTTCGACACAGGCGTTGCCCTTTTAGCAGGCGCCATGATCATCCCGGCAGTTTTTGTTTTCTCCGGCACCGACGGAATGAGCGCAGGTCCAAGTTTAATGTTCATTTCCCTTCCTAAGGTATTTGCCGCCATGGGAAAAGCAGGTACCTTTGTTGGTCTTTTGTTCTTTGTAACAACTATTTTCGCTACTCTTACGTCCTGTATCTCTGTGCTGGAATCTATCACTGCCAACTGCATGGAGATCTTCCACACAGGCCGCAAGAAAACAGTCCTTGTGCTGACTGTGATCTACCTGGCTGCCTCTGCTGTTATTGCCCTTGGCTACAGTATCTTCTATATTGAAGTAAAACTGCCAAACGGCTCTGTGGGACAGTTATTAGACATCATGGACTATATCAGCAACAGCGTTATGATGCCGTTTATCGCACTGCTCTCTGCCTTTCTGATCGGCTGGATCAAAACACCGGACTATGTGATCGAAGAAATGGAAAGCACCGGCGATACTTTCCGCCGTAAAAAGCTGTACCGCGTCATGATCCGCTATGTGGTCCCGGTTATGATGTTTGTACTGTTTTTACAGTCTACAGGAATACTCTGACAACCGCCTGCGTCAGCAGGCAGTGGATCACAAGTTTACAAAGCAAACGGACGCGTCAGCCGGCGCGTCCATTTTTTGTTCTCTGTTTTATTTTACAGCACCCATTCCTCCAGGAAATGAGCTGCCCCGTCCTCTTCATTATGCCCGGCCACAAATTTCGCAGCCTGTTTTACATCATCTTCTGCGTTTTCCATTGCTACGGAGATGCCTGCAGCCTGAAGCATGGAAATATCGTTTTCGTTATCCCCAATAGCCAGAACATTTTCCATACTTATCCCCAATTTTTTACAAAGTGTACACAGTGCATTTCCCTTTGAGGCATCCACAGAGTTTAATTCTATGATCCCATCTCCGGTGCGCAAAAATACGATACCCGGTATAGGGCTTCCTTTTCCAGAAGTTCCTGTGCCAGTCCATCTTTTAAGACAAAAGCACCCATTTTCATCACTTTTACTCCGCTGGTCCTTAAAACGCTCCCAGATCTTTTACATTTCCTTCGCTGAACCTGATATAAGGATATTTCTCAGAAAGCCCTGTTTTCTCCCAGCCCTCTGCCCGGAAAGTACCTTTGTCTGTATGGGCATATACAGCCACTGGAATTGTTCCAGATACGCAATGGCTTCCACTGCTTTTCTGTGGGGATCCCTGTTTCACAGATACTTCCTCCGGTACATCCATAAGCATGGCACCATTGGAGCAGATAGCATACTGAATGCCGTCTACATTATTTAATACTGCTTCTTTCATTCCTCCGATGGGTCTTCCTGAGGCAGGTACCAGGATCACACCTTTTTACGATCCTTCTTAAAACATCTAATGTATAATCTGATATGCTCTTGTCATCATGAAGAAGAGTTCCGTCCATATCTACTGCTACCAGCCGGATAGTTGTTTTTCACTGTGCATATTGATTCCCTCCTGTAATAAATCTTCCTGTGCCTGATCTTGATCCTGACATCTGATTTTAAGTATAGCACATATTTCCCCATAAAAGTGTCAATCCTAGTGTCGAACCCCATCCCCGCTCTGAACGTCTCCCAATTTTTCTCACCTCTACTGCCGAAACCCTTTTCAAACTGGCGAAATCATTCAAAACATCTTTCTTTTCAGACTATTTTTGTATAATTACACTTGTGATCAGGTAGACATAAAACACGCGCGAAAAGAATTAAAGTTAAATCAACAAACAGGAGAATCATGTACATGCTCAGCACAAAGAAGAACTCTATCTTTACCTGGAAAAATAAGCCGGGGCTATGCCCTGAAAGATCTGAAATATTTTACGGCGAACCATATCAGCGAATCACTGAATATTTCCCGTAATCTGGCCAGTCAGTATCTGAACGAGCTGGTAAAAGAAGAGCGGGCTATTAAGGTCAACTCCCGTCCTGTTTATTTCTTCCATAAGAAAAATGTTGAACGTGAGGCCCAGGTTGCCCTGGAAACCTGCGTATTCTCCGGTATGGACGATTTTCAGCGGAAATGCCGAAGCGATGAAAATAAAAGAGATTTTCAGAAAGCCATCGGTTATTACCTGAGTTTAAGTTCCTGCATTGAGCAGTGTAAAGCAGCTGTTAAATACCCGCCAAATGGTCTTCCGGCCTTGTTTAACGGAGCGCGGAACAGGAAAGGCTTTTCTTTCCAGGCTGATGTATGAATATGCTGTAAATGAACGGGTAATCGGAACTGCAGGCGCAGCTTCTCCCGCCTTACATCACAGTAGACTGCTCCGAATATGCCCAGAATGAAGAAAAATTTGCTATTTCCCTTTGCGGCAGCGAAGACGGAAAAGGCTGGCTTGCAAAGGCAAACGGCGGCATCCTTTTCTTTGATGAAATTGACAGGCTTCCATTTTCAGGACAGGAACTGATCTATTCCTACTTAATTTCGGGACAATATAAAGGATATCATGATGACGAACATGTTTTGAGTCAATGCAAGACTGGTATTTTCCACCACAAAAGTACGGCGGAAACACTTTATAAGCCACTTGCAAGGATGATTCCCATTGTGATCCCGGTCCCAACATTGCATGAACGCACAGCCGATGAAAAGAGGAAATGTTAGTCTCCTTCTTAAAAGCAGAAGGGCGGCGCATGGGCGTAGATGTAAGCATCAGCCAGAACGCCTTCCACTGTATGCTGGAATTTTCCTACGAAAACAACATCGACGAATTGAAAACCTGCGTTACCAGCAGCTGTGCCGGAGCTTATCTGGAAAAACCAGTGATGGTATCGCTATCCACAGTTATCACCTTCCGGAATATATGCTCTCCTCCTTAAAACTGGAGGTTGAAGACAAAGACAAACGGATGATCCACTTAAACAGTTACAGCCGTGACACCTCTTTGGGGCAGACGGTACAGTATTTCCAGATCATGTTAGATGTCTTTGAAGATTACCGTCAGGATATGCTCAGTTTTGACGGCCTGATGATGGAATTCCGGAAACAATTAAATGATTATTACGACTATCTGATCTACGGACAGAAGCTTGTAAACATCAAGATCTCCACTTACGAACAGCTGATCAATCAGATTTTTGAAAATGTAGGTGAAATGTATGGCATCAGCCTTCAAAAAATACAGCCACTTACTTGCCCGCCGCTTATATATACAGCTTCAGGGCGACCATCTGATCGACAACTGGATGAAACAAAACCATAACGAGATTGAAGAAATGTTTCAGGCTGTAAGCGCTGTTCTTGAAAAGAATCAGTCATCTGTTCCAGGATCGTAAACCTGATCAAACTGAATCTGGACATTGAAGCAGACAGTTTAAACCAGCTGTTTTGCTTTTAGATATAAAACCAGAACCAGAAGATCCAGGGACTTTCCGCAGCCGGTATTATCTTAAGCCACGGCTATGCAACAGCTTCCAGTATTGCAGATGCCGCTAACCAGATCATCGGGCGAAAGGTATTCGATGCCATTGATATGCCTCTTGACATGCAGATGAGTGACATCACCGGGCTGTTGGAAAAACACATTGAACGATTTATCACCTGTCAGGACGTAGTACTTCTGGTGGATATGGGTTCTTTAGAGCAGATCCACAGCCAGATGGGCGGCCTGCGAAACTTAAACATCGGCATCATCAACAATATTTCCACTGCCTTAGCTGTTGACATCGGCCTTGGCATCTGTGGGAACCAGAAGCTGGAGGACATCCTGAAACGGGCCAGCGAAAGCAATGTCTGCACCTACCGTATCATCCACAATGTACAGAAGGAAGACGCCGTGATCTTCAGCGGAGAAAACGGCATTGACACAACGGAAAAGCTAAAAGAGCTGATCTTAAAAGACTTCCGCCACTTCCATTCCTGTAAAATTTGTGGCTTATGATTATTACCGCTGATGAAAAACGGCAGCCATGATGAGATTTTCCAGCAATACCATGTAAAATGCATCATCGGGCTTTTCAATCCGGAGATTGAGGGAATTCCTTTATCTCACTGGAGGACATTATTTCCATGAATTCTGCAGAAAAGCTGACAAACATTTTCTCAGAGTATCTGGATGAAGAACAAATGGAAATATTTAACCAGAACCTGGTAAAGAATTTCTCCTGCAGAATGTAGTTGAATCCATTACCATTTTAAATCCTGACAAGCTTTTAGATGAAGTGGAACAGGCAGTGGGACGGCTTCAGAAGATCACAGGAAGAAAGATCGCAGGACGTATCATGATCGGGCTTTATGTCCACCTGTGTTGTCTGGTGGAACGACTGGTCACAAAACACCTATTGATAATTATCAGGATCTGGAAGAATTTGAACAAAACATGCCGACTTTATCAGGCAGGTAAGGGACAGCTTTCAGGATATCTCCCGGCATTACCGGGTGGCTCTGCCTGTAAGTGAGATTGCTTACATTTATGATTACATGCATTTGAATTCAAAATAAGCTTTCCGGGCAGGCAGAAAGCCCGGCCGTCCGTGAGGACGAATAGGAGGTAAATATGGGTATTGTACTTGCAAGAATTGATAACCGTCTTCTTCATGGTATCGTGGCTACACAGTGGGCCGGACGTTCCGGTGCACAGCGTATCATGATCATTGATGACACTGTTGCCAATAATGAACTGACCAAAGCCAGCATGAAGCTTGCCAGACCTACCGGAATGGCTATTTCCATCATTACCGAGGAAACAGCTTTAAATAACTTCAAAGCCGGAAAATACAATGACCACACTGTATTTGTACTGGTTAAGAAGCCGGAAACACTGGTTAAGCTGTCTGAGATCGGCGTAAAGATCCGGAACTGGTCATTGGCGGAACTGTAAAGCCTGCTGAAGGCGAAGAAGCTGTAAAGCTTTCCCAGAGAGCTTACGCAAAGCCGGACGACATTGAGGCTTACAAGAAATTAAAGGCTGCGGGAACCAAGCTCTATGCACAGTATGTACCTGCAGACGCAGAAGTTTCTATTGACGAATTTCTGAAATAACCAAAGGGAAATTGTTATGCAATTAAGTGCTTTACAAATTGTACTGCTTGTCCTGGTGGCTGCTGAGATCAACGTTGACCGCCGCGGATTATCACTGACACATGCAAGACCTGTTATCGTAGGTTTCCTGTGCGGACTGATCTTAGGCGACATGAACAGCGGTCTTTACATCGGCGGTACTTTCACACTGATGTCCTTAGGCGTTGCCGCTCTTGGCGGTTCTTCTGTACCTGATTACGGCGTTGCAACCATTATTGCATGCGCATTTGCAAAACAACCGGACAAGGACCGGAAGTTGGTATGACCATTGGTCTTCCTGTTGGTATGCTTGGCGTACAGATGGACGTTTTATTCAAGATCTGCAACTCCTTCATTGCCCAGAAATCCCAGAAATATGCCAATGAAAAACAGTTTGGCAAAATGTATGCTATCCTTTACCTTTGCCCTGTTATGGTAGCTGTATTCATGGCATTCCCAACCGCTGTTGCATTAACAGCAGGCGCTCCTTTAGTCCAGGCTATCCTGGATGTGCTTCCTTCCTGGGTAACAGGCGGTCTGTCTGTAGCAGGAAAGCTCCTTCCTGGTCTTGGTATTGCCATGCTGCTCCACTACATGCCGGCAAAGAAGTACTTCAACTACATTCTGATCGGCTTTGTACTCAGCGCATACATGGGCGTACCGATCCTTGGTATCGCATTCCTTGGTGTAGCTTTAGCTTACAAGTTCTATATGGATGAAGAAGCAAAGGAAAATGTAGGATTTGCAGGAGGTCTTGAAGATGAATAATGAGAATGAAGTAATGGAAAAAGCTCCCGTTTTAACAAAAAAAGACTGTGTGAAAGGTGCCATCCGCTGGTCCTTAATGGCAATAACAACCTTTAACTACGATACCCAGCTTGCTCCAGCCGTTGTTTTCGGTATTGGACCTCTGCTGCGTAAGATCTATAAAGATGATGACGAATACGTTGAAGCATTAAACAACCATTATAAATACTTCAACACCATGCCATGGCTGGCAAATATCGTTCTTGGTGCTACTCTGGCTCTGGAAGACAAAGAGGGAATCTCTTCCCTGGATGCTGTACAGAATATCAAGGTCAGCTTAATGGGACCTTTAGCTGGTATCGGTGATACCTTATTCTGGACACTGCTTCCTACTATCATGGGCTCCATCGCAGGATATATGGCTCTGGAAGGCAACCCTATCGGTGTTATCCTGTGGCTCATCGTAAACCTTATCTTCATCTGCATCCGTAGTCAGTTGATGTGGATCGGATACCGCGAAGGTACCAAACTGATCACAAAGTAGGTGGAAAACTGGCTCGAATCACAGATGCTGCTTCTGTTCTTGGTCTTACGGTTGTAGGTGCGCTGTCCGCAACGGTTGTAACTGCAAAACACCTCTGGCATTCCAGATGGGCGAAGTCAATCTGGCAGTTGCAGATCTGTTAGACAAGATCATGCCTTCTATGATTTCTGTAGCTACTGTCCTGGTACTGTATAAGCTCCTTGGAAAGAAGGGCATGAAGATCACTACCCTGATCCTCATTGTTATCATCTTCTCCATGATCTGCTCTGCACTGGGAATCCTGGCTTGATCATTTATAACTAATATAACTAAACGGACATGTCGCCGGATGGTGACATCACCATAATGACGGTTCTGCCTGTCTTATTTGGCAGGCAGAGCCATTTTATTCAACTAAGGGGAGATTATCATATGGTTGAAGTAAGCGCAGCAAAACGTAATATCACACCTCCATTTCCTATGTACATGCGCGGTTATGCCATGAGAACAGGAAAATCTATTGGTGTTTTAGATGAACTTTACTGCAGGACTTTAGTCCTGCGCATTGACGGGGAGATTTTTATATGGTCCACCCTGGATCTGTGCCGGTTAGAAGAACCGATCTCTGATTATGCCCGCACAGTCCTTGCCGGAAAATATTCTGTTCCAAAGGAAAATATCATTATCGGAACTATTCATACGCATTCCGGCCCTGATATCAGCTTTGAAGATGAAGGGAAGACAGAAATCATCGCAAGGCCGTTTACAGAGAATATGTAATGAAACAGCTTTTTGATGCTGTAGACGAATGCTTTGACCGTGGTTTCTTAGAGGTAACACCTTATATGGTAAAGGGAACGATAGAAGGTGTATACGGAAATCGAAACTATCGGGACAAACCAAGTGATAAAGATATCAACATGATCCTGTTCCGCAATGAAAACCATGTAGTAGCAGGTATGTTCCAGTTTACCTGCCATCCAACGGTCCTTGGCATCCACAACATGAAGATCAGCTCTGATCTTTTAGGAAATGTGGGAAAGGCTCTGGATGAAAAATACAATAGTATTTTCATTACCATGCAGGGCGCCTGCGGTGATATGGGCAATCGCCAGTACCGTCAGGAAATGATGAAAAGAACTGTGGCGCGTACGTGATGAAGTAATGAAGCAGGTAAATGTTTTCGCAGAAACGGAAACTCCTATGGAGTTAAAAGCTGGATCTGTAAAAACTGCAGAATACACCATCCACCAGACTTATGATCTGGATGCCATGAAGGCACAGTTAGCAGAAGATGAAAAGAAGCTGGCTGCTGCTGTCACAGAGGATGATAAAAAGCTTCTCTGGTCCGGTGTCCGCCACATGAGAAGAAAGATCCAGTCAGGCGGCATCAATGTTACGCTCCGCTCTGTTATCTTCCATTTAGGTGACCTGGAGATGATCACGATCCCCGGAGAGCTGTTCTCCACCTTCGGAATGGAGATCAAAAAGAACTTTAATGCTCCTATGCGCATCGTATGGGGCTATGCAAACTACAGCGCAGGTTATATCGTAGAGAAAGATGAATTCGGAAAAGGTTATGAAAGCATGCAGACTCCTTTCCTCCAGGGAGAAGCAGAACTTTACATAGATCATCTGATCAAATCCCTGTAGTATCTGATCCCCGCCACACTATTATAAATATAACTATAACTATAAAACTATAAGGAGAAGCGTTATGAGAAGATATATTATCGCCTCCCATCATTTACTGGCCTACGGCCTAAAAGACACATTAAATTTTCTTACTTCCATGGACGGCATCATTGATATCAGTGCCTATATGGATGACACCGATCTTCCAACCCAGATCAAAGAATTATTTGATTCCTTTGACCCGGAGGATGAAGTAGTCATGATGACTGATATGTTAGGTGGCAGTGTAAACCAGCAGTTCTGCCCATATGTAAACGATCATCGTCACCTGATCTGCGGTATTAATCTTCCATGTGCCTTAAGCCTGGTATTACAGCCTCAGGATATGCCTCTTACTGCAGAGACCATCCGGACTATTGTAGAAGAGTCCAGAAGCCATCTGATCTATGTAAATGAATATAATGATGGGGCTAATGCGGATGACGAGTAAAAAATCGTGAAAATCCACTTCATTGAACAGACATAAAAGAAGCAGCTGACCGGATTTTTCCAACAGCTGCTTTTTTCGTAGAAAAAGCAGGAATATATAAAGTCAGAAGTGTGAAAAACGCAAATTGATTTTATTTGAAAAAAATGATAAAACAGGGAATGAAAGAAGGGATATACATGAAACAAAAAACCGGCCTGCAAATGTCCAGTTCGCTGCCTGTTATGATACTTTTAAATCTGTCCGGCGGAACGCAGGATGCCTGTTCCTATTTTTTACGTGATCACGTCTTTGCCAATGCACAGACAGGAAATATTGTTTTAATGGGATGCTACCTGATCTCCGAGGATCTACGAAATTCCATCCGTTATTTCCTTCCCGTTGCTTTTTTCGCACTGGGTGTATTAATGGCCTGCCTGATCCACTCCCGGTTCCGTCACACAGGAAAGATCCACTGGCGCCATCTGGTCCTGACTCTGGAGATTATCCTACTGTTTATCGTCGGTTTTATCCCGGGACAGTTAAACTGGCTTGCAAATGGACTTACTTCCTTTGCCTGCGCTATGCAGGTTCAGTCCTTCCGTACTGTACGCGGCAGTGCTTATGCCAGCACCATGTGTATCGGAAATCTGCGAAGCGGCATGGACCATTTTTATAAAGCTATTACCGAGAAACGAAAAGATGAGCTGAAAACAGCTGCCATTTATCTTACTGCGATCGGTTCCTTTACCATTGGTGCCGCCTGCGGTGGTCATCTTACCAATCATTTCTCCTACCGCACCATCTGGATCTCCTGCGGGCTTTTGATCCTCTGCTTTTTACTGATGCTGATCGAAGAAGAGGACGATCTGGAGGCAATAGAAAAGGAAGAACGCCAGGAACTGAAAAGAGAGCAGGACGAATTAAAAGAAGAAAAGAAAGAGCTTCAGAAAGAACAAAAAGAGCTCCAGAAAGAACAGAACGAATTAAAAGAAGACCAGAAGATCATCCGGGAAATGGATGAAAAAACACAACATCAATAAGTATACAAAATGACTCTGCGAGAACATAATGGGCACTGGGAGAAAAACACCATCTCCACAGTACCCATTTTTATTTCCGTTTATTATGCAGTATAAGAATCTACTGTCACTGTATAAGCACTGTCTCCCTGTACATACACTGTTCCGTTACTTCCCTTAATGGTTACAGCCTTACCATCTGCATCTTTGATCGTTCCTTTATTTGTGAGTCCTGATAACCGGCTGTCTTTTGTGACGATCCATGTGGATTCGGCATCAATGGACAGATCTGCCGTTCCGCTGCCTCCATTTCCGGCGCAGGACTCATCCTGGATGAAGCCGCCTGTAAGGATGCTTCCCTCTGTCATCTTAAATTTCAGGTTGCTGATACTGTCCCAAACCACATCTCCTTCCATTTTCTGGTTTTCTGCTGTAAAGGAACAATCCGCTCCGTTTGCACCACTCTGTCCCCAGCCTCTCTTATTGGCATTTCCCGTACATTTTAAGAAAAATTCATTATTAGAAGACGGGGTAATATTTACATTGTTTAAATAAAAAGTGCTTTCTGTATTTGTAGTGTAAAACAGACCGCCATTTTCAGAAGTCAGGCTGCCTCCGGTCATATTAAATACAGCATTTCCTACTTCAGAATCACCGGACATGCTCTGGTATAAGATCACGGTCCAGTCACAGTCATTCTGCTCATTTTCCTGGATATGGCCGGACAGGTCACAGCCTGTCAGTGACAGGGAATTTAAGCCTTCAATGCACACTGCTTCAGAATTTTCTGCTGTCAGCTTTGCGTCGTTCACCTCAATATCTGCTGTACAGTAAACCGCCGGTGAACCAATTCCAGAAGATGTATAACTGCCACCCTTTACACGCATGGTGCCGCCGCCTCTGTCACTTCGGATGGCCGCAGAAGACTCACCGGAAGTATGTACCGTCAGATTTTCCGCGTTGACGGTACCGCCTCCTGCTACGTGGATACCGCCTGCTGTGTTTCCTGTGGTTGTAATGGTAGTATCAGAGATATTTACAGTACCTTTGTCATAGGCAAATGCACCTGCTGCTCCATCTGCATCCGAAGTAATGGTTCCGCCGCTTAGATTAACAGTTCCGTCTGTGGCAAGAACCGATGCGCCTACTCCGTAAAGCTGGAGCTGTCACCGCCTTTGCTGTCTTCAGAGGTTCTGTTTACTGTAAAATCCTTTAAAGTAACATTGGCCCCGTCAGATACAAGAACCGCGCTTTCATCCGTACCCTCTGAGATATAGCTCTGACCGGTCTCTTCTGTATCACTGGTAAATTCCTTTACAGAGGAATAAGATGTGGGTGCAGACTGAGCCCCGCCTCCAGGACCATCTGTTCCCGGTGCCCCATTTTCAGGTCCACCCTGAGGACCATCCGGACCGCCTGGCATATCAGCTAAAGATATCTGTACAGCAGTTCCATTGCCGTCTGTAGTGATCTTAACAAAGTCACCGTCCTTGATATCAGAAACCTGGATTAATGCACCATCTGCATCGGTGAAGGTTGTGGATGTTGTGATCTTATAAGTTGTGGTTTTGCCCTGGGGTGGCTGGCCTTTTCCCTCTGGAACTCCCCCCTGTGGTGGCTGGTTCTGGCCGTCTGGCGCTCCACTTGGCTGCTGGTTGTCGCCGTCCTGACCTGGTGCTCCGCCTGGCTGTTGGCCGTCACTGTTCTGGCCTGGTGCTCCACCAGGTCCCTGCTCAACTGTGATCTCTGTATCAGAAACCAACTTCACACGCCCCATTACCTCATTCTGGCTGTCCTGTACACCGCCCTCTGCTGCTGCCTCTGTGGTCTGCGCTGCTGTGGTATTCTTGCTGCTGCTGTTTCCGCCGCTGCAAGCTGACAACAACATGGCACTGGTGATCATCATACACATCATCACACCGCCCTTTCGCAGCCTTCTTCCGATCTCTCTTCTGGCCTTTCTGTCATTTCCCATTCTGCTTCTATATCTGCTCATAATCGTATTGCCTCAACTTTCATCTTTTAAAATCATTTTCTATCTATTTTCCCTTACTGTACCCAGACGCCGTCACCATTTACATAATAACCATCCAGTGTCGTTGCATTCACCAACATAGCACCACTTTCACCACAGTAATACCATGCATCTTTATATAAGATCCAACCAGTTTTCATGTAACCGTTTTCATCAAAATAGTACCAAAGATTGTCAATATACTGCCAGCCGTTTGTAGTATAACTGCGGTCTGCATTGCAGTACCACCAGCCCGCATCATCTTTTAACCACGCGCCAGTTCCGGAAGAGGCGGTATTATTGGAAGGAGTACTTTTGCTTGAAGAACTGATCTCCTGTGCTTCGCTGGATGAAACATACCATGAATCCGATTCTTCCCAGCTTCCCTTATTAGAAGTGTTGTACACGCCTCTTACTTTAAATGTATAGTAACCGCTTTTTGTTATATAGCCTGAAAAATCATAACTGGTGCTGGTAGTCGTCAGCACGCTGGTCACTGCGCTGCTTCCCCGGTAAAGCCGTACTTCATACTTTTTTGCATCATCACTTTCTTCCCAGGAAGCCGTCCCGTCTGACTCATCCCATTCCAGCCCGCTTACATCCAGATCATGATCACTGTCATCATCATCCAGGGCATCCAGTGTTACATATACGACCAAAGTATCACTGGAGCTTCTGCTGACTGATGTAACCGTACCGTCAGAACCGCTTAAGCTAACACTGCTTTTTGAAAATCCGGAAGCAAAATAATAATCATCATCTGCATATAAAGTGATCTTGAATTTCGGTTTGTCGCCATCATCCCACTCGTCGCTTGGCTCATTGGTGATCACCACATCATCTATATCAAATTCAGAAGAGGATGTGGAAACGGTTACATCGCTATCTGTATCCCAAGCCTCGATTTCTGACTCAATAGAAAGAGGAACAGAGTTTATTTTTGTTCCAGTAGCAGCCAAAACCGTTGTATTCGGTACAGACAGCATGCAGATCGCAGAAGTAAGTGCAGTAAGTTCTTTTATTTTACCCTTAAGTTTCATAGAATTGCTCCTTTCAACCCGTATCAAATATATACGGGCATTTAGCTTTTTTATTTTTCTCTTATCTTTTTCTCCTGTTAAGAAAACAACACTGGCGTTTGCCCATTTATATATTCTTTTATGTATTTTTATGTGTTCTTTATATCTGCACTTACATCCTTTTAATCTCTTTTCTCTTCCTATTTTTTTACTTATCTTTCATTGACCTAAACTATAACGGGAGTTTTTGATAAGAGTGTGAAAAAATGTGAGGAGTTTAAAATTTCAAACACGTTAAAAAGGAACAGGACTGATTCAAATAAATCAGCCCTGCTCCTTTGGTTTTAAATAATTTCAAAGGATTTCTTCCCCAGATCTCCATGCAGCTCAATCCTGCTGTCTCCGTTTTTCCACCCAAGGATCAATTGCTCCTTCTCACATGGAAGCATATAAAACTCACCATCAAATGCAGGATGCGTATTTCTGAGTTTCATAAGTTCCAACAATTGCTTTACTACCGGGCGTTCAACTTCCCGTCCTATCTCTTCTTCCGTATAATAATGACGATTGATATTTCGTCCTTCCTTCGTCTCCTCCAAAAGAGAAATATCATTTTTTCCAGCCAGTAGTCCCACATAATAAACCTGAGGCGTACCTGGCGCAAAGAACTGGATCGCTCTGGCTAAAAGATAAGCATTATCATCATCCCCAAGAGCCGAATAATAGGTGCAATTAATCTGATAAATATCCAGATTATTGTATTTCTCCGTATTGTAAACACGCTTTACATTAGCGCCATACTCAAACAAATGCTCTTTCGCAGCTTCAATCTCCTCGTCTGGCAAAAGCCCCCGGACATCTACTACGCCAATTCCGTCATGGGTATCCAGCGTTGTAAACTGCTTTCTCGGACATATTTCAAACCAGTGCTTCAGATATTCACTGTTTTTAAAATAAATGGCATGTAAAAGCAGCATTGGCAGCGCAAAGTCATACACATAATAATCCCGGCATGCCAGTTTTTGCTGGATTGAAAAATGTTCATGGATCTCCGGAAGGATCTGGGCACCTTCTTCAGCTGCAATTTTCGCACATCTTCCAAGAAGTTCCCAGATGTCCGGTTCTACAAAAAAGCAGGAAGTTCCCGGTCGTTTTACAGCATAGGCAAAAGCATCCAGGCGGATAAGAGATGCACCGTGTCTGGCCAGCCAGCGAAGATTTTCTTCCAAAAAGCGCTTTCCTTCCTCTGTCTCCATGTTAAGGTCGATCTGTTCCTCTCCAAAAGTACACCAGACTGCCTCCTGGGTCTGATTCCCAAACTCTGCCATAACATAAGGTGCTCTGGGCTTCCGCTTATAAATAGCATCCGTTTCTGCCTGGGTTGGCATTCCATTTTCCCAAAAATCCTTATAGCGGATAAACAATCCTCTGTATGGCGACTGATCCTTTTTCTCTAAAAAATCCTGGTAATAAGGACTGTGTGCGGAGATATGATTGATCATATAGTCAAACATCAATGGATATTCTTCGGAAAGCATACGGATATCTTCCCAGTCTCCGAACTCTTCTGATACCTTTTCATATCCTAACGGGGCAAAACCACGGTCCCCACTGGAAGGAAAAAACGGCAGGATATGCACCATTTTTACCGCATCTTTAAAATACAGGTTCAAAATATGATGCAGATCTTTTAAATCATGTCCCATGGAATCAGGATATGTGATCAGCATGATCTTATTCAGCATTTATGAAATCACCTCTTTTTGTCCTTTTTATTTTCAGGCTTTCTGCGCCGTCGCTGTAAGCGGTTGCGATGTCATATATCGTCCTACTTTATTCATTCTACTCATATGCACCTGATCTTTTTCAAAGCAGAACTTCAGTTCATTTTCATAGCAGGTTTCTATCCATCTTGCATGGACTACAAAACAGTTTTTATCTTCCCAATATCCACTTAAACACAACTCACTATTTACCCTTCCATCTAGTTTAAGCCGGTTCCATCTCCAGGATCCATCTGTAGCAATCAGAACTTCATGTTCTTTTCCCTGCTGGCAAAACTTCATTTCGCAGGTTCCAGGTACAAATCTCATGGTAAATTCTGTTATTCCCTCAAGTGGTTTCAATCCTGCATGGGAATTCTGGATCTCTGTTTCAAAGCCCATACGCCCTTCTGACACAAAATAGCATTTTCCATTTATTTCAGACTCTTTTTCTCTGTTGCGACTGCACTGCCGACAAGGTGCTTCCAGGGATAAATGAGACAGCTTCTCTTTCAGATGCGTAGATGCAGCTTCATCCTCCGGCAGTGTTTCTTCCCGGACTTCCCTGGCAAACTTCCATATTTCATCCAATGTGTTCTGCGCCCAATGAGCATTAGAAGCCGTTTCATTCACGGAAATTATCATATCCTGATCTGGAAATACAATGGAAAACTGGCCCATTGCCCCGTCAGCCCTGTATACATTTTCCGGCTGGCACATCCAGATCTGAAATCCATAGCCAAGGAAATTGTCCGTAGCCTCTGGATTTCCATTTTTTTCTGTAGCAGTATCAATCTGCTTTGATATTGCCATTTTTACATACTCTTCAGACAAAATGCGTTCGCCCTCCCAGACTCCGCCGTCTTTATAAAGCTTCATCAACCTTAGATTGTCCTCTGTTGTGGCGTAAAATCCCCCGCCGCCAAAAACTGTACCGTCTGGCATGCGTTCAAACAAAAAATTATCGCTATCAATGCCAATCTTATCAAACAGCCTGCTTTTTAAATATTCCTCTGCAGGAATTCCCGTTTTTCTCTCTACGATGGCGCAAAGAAGGGTGGATCCCACACTGTTGTATTGAAACGCAGTTCCTGGACGATGCTTAATAGGAACTTCCAGATATGCCTGCAACCAGTTCCCTGTCACCTCAGGAAGCCTTTCCATTCCACTTCCCATGCAGAGAATATCCTTTACCGTCAGCTGCTTCAGATTTTCATCTGGATTCTCTGGTGCCTTCTCTGGAAAAATAGAAAGGATTTTCTCATCTAAAAAGACTTTTCCTTCTGTTACTGCAATTCCTATTGCAGTAGCAGAATATGTTTTGCTCAAAGAATGGAGACTATGCCGAATCCCTGGCGCATAAGGCGCCCACCATCCCTCTGCACATATTTTTTCATGTCGCATGATCATAATGCCATGCATTTCTGTTACCCGCTCCAGATTTTCAATCAGCTGTTCCAGACTCTTGCTGGAAATTCCCACTGCTTCCGGAGTAGTTCTCTCAAATTTCTTCCCTGTCATCATTTTTCTCCCAAACTATAAACGTTGCAAATAGTCGCTAATCTTTTTTAGCCTTTTACTGCGCCTACAACTACACCTTTGATAAAATATTTCTGTACAAATGGATAAATTAAAATAATTGGCAAAATTCCTACAACTGCCATTGCCATGCGCACGGAAGTGCCTGGAAGATCTACCATAGCCGCGCCTGCAATTTCACCGGCTCCTCCTGATTTTAAGAACTGGATATTATCCATAATGCGAAGCAGCAGGTTCTGAATTCCGTAAAGTTGCGGTTTTGTAATGTAATACAGAGCATTTACCCAGTCATTCCAGTATTTCAGCGCTGTAAAAAGACTGATCGTAGCGATCACGGGCGTAGATAATGGAAAGACGATCTTCCAGAAGATCGTAAGTTCCGAAGCTCCGTCAATTTCTGCAGCTTCGATCAAGGCATCTGGAATACTGTTCTGATAATAATTCTTAACCAGCATAATGTTAAAAGCTGTGATCAGATAATTTGGCAGGATCAGCGCCCAGATCGTGTTCTTCAAGTGAAAAAACTGAGACCACATCATGTAGGACGGAACAACGCCTCCATTAAACAGCATGGTAAAAAACACCAGAAATGTAAGGATCTTTGAAAATTTAAAATCCTTTCTGGACATAGGATATGCCAATGTGGTAGTAAAAAGCACACTTAAGAGCGTTCCTGTGATTGTTACAAAAAAGGAGATCCCATAAGCCCTTGTGATCAGTTTTGCCTGCTTTATCATATAAAAATAAGCATCCAGACTCCATTTTGCAGGAAAATAAGAATATCCATTTGCGATCAGACTGTTTTCATCTGTAAATGACGCAATAACGATCAGAATAACCGGAAGCAATGATAAAATGGTCATGATACCTAATGTTATCAGAGCAAAACGGCGAAAGCTGCGTTCCCCGCCTAATCTCGTTTTCATTTTATTGCCTCCTTCCATTAAAACAGCGCATTTTCAGGGTTCATCTTACGGACCAGTGCATTAGCAGTGATAACCAGGACAAATCCAACACATGACTGGAACAATCCTGCTGCTGATGACATTCCCACATCATTTAATTCCATTAATCCTCTGTATACAAAGGTATCAATGGTCTGGGTTACACCATAAAGAGCGCCTGAATTCATAGGTACCTGATAAAACAGTCCAAAATCAGAAAAGAATATCTTTCCGATCGCCATAAGAACCATGATCGTGATCGTTGGCCTTAAGAGTGGCAGTGTGATGTAAAAGATCTGCTTGATCTTACCTGCCCCGTCGATCTTGGCAGCTTCATAAATACCTTTATCAATACCTGCAATGCTGGCCATGTAAATGATCGACGTATGGCCCACTGTCTGCCATAAAAATACCAGAATCAGGATAAACGGCCAGATATTACTTTTTGTATACCAGGATACCGGAGCCATTCCCAACACTTTCAACACAGTATTGTTGATAAATCCACTATCTGAATTTAAAAACGCAAAAACCATGTAGGAGATCACCACCCAGGAAAGCAGGTATGGTAAAAGCAGCGCTGACTGATAAAACTTTGCCCAGACGCTTTTTACGATCTCTGTCAGCAGGATCGCCACAAAAATACCAAGAGCTGTACCAATCACAATAAAAGCGAAATTATATAAGATCGTATTTCTTGTCATGATCAGCGCGTCTTTTGTCTTAAACAGAAACTTGAAATTATCGAACCCGCACCAGGGGCTCCCAAATACTCCCTTTGAAAAATCATAACTTTTAAAAGCCAGGAAGATCCCGAACATTGGGATATAATTGTTTATCAGAAGATAAGCAAGGCCTGGCAATGCGATCAATAGCAGGGGGACGTTTTTTGTCCCCCGCCCCTTTCTTTTTCTCCCTGTCATAATAGCTCACCTAGTTCGCGTTTTCTGCAGCCCATGCATCCAGCTGTTTCTGCTTTTCCGCAATGATCTCATCAATTCCGGCATCCTTTAAACTCTGCTGGAACTTTGGAAGTTCAGTTTCCGGATCAAGGCTTCCGCAGCGCAGTCCTGGAAGATACTGATTGATCACGTTATTTACTGCTGTATACTGTGTTTTCACAGTTGAACTGTCAAAGGTAAATCCAAATGCCTTTGATCTTCCCGCATTCTGATTATCCTCTTTCATAACTTTCTGTGTATCTTCGCTGGCACCTTCCAGGATATACTGGTTAAACTGGCTTCCGCATACGCCGCAGCTAAGCTGGGCTGTATATGGAACAGTGCTTGCGTCCTGACCGTCCGGGTATTTCACTACATTGTCGCTGACCTTTACATAATCTTTTCCTTCAATTCCGTAAATAATCAGGTTGATAACATCTTTATCTGTATAAGTTAAATTCAGGAATTCCAATGCCTTTTCCGGGTTTTTACAGGTAGATGCAACTGCCCATGATACTCTGTTTACATCAGAAGTTCCAAGATACGGCTGGCTCAAACGAAGAGCCCCTATTTTCTGGCCTGTCTGAGAGGAGATCTGGGTTGCGGCGTCATTTCCACCATAATTTGAAATATAAGAAAATCCTTTTCCTGCACTTAACAATTCGATGGATGTGCTAGTTGTTGTCGCTGCGTCACCCATAATATAGCCTTTGTTATACCAGTCTCTTGCCAGTGTCAGGATATCCTTAAATCCATCTGTTTCATAGAAATTCTCAACCTGCATATCATCGCCATTTAAAATTCCAGTTGGAGATAAATAGCGGTCTCCCAGATAATCAAATCCATAAATGGTATTGATCATACCTGAATCACCTGGATTGACCGGTACCAGCGGGATCATATCAGGATAAGCCTCTTTTACCTTTGCGTATACATCAGTCAGATCATTAATATTTTTAATGTCTGCCGGATCTACGCCGATCTCTTCCATGATATCTTCTCTGTACAGAAGTGTCGGCGCAAGAGCAACACCCTTATCAGCCGGAATACCATAAACCTTTCCGTCTACTACTTCTGTTTTCATAAAGTCCTCACCTACCGCGTCAATGGCGCCGGCAGCATGTTCCTTTACAATATCTGTAATGTCATAAAGCTGATGATTGGCAAGGCAGGTAGATAACTCCAGACCGCTTCCTGTATGGAACAGGTCCAGCTGTTCCCCGCCCTGCATTGCAAGACTTACCTGCTGGCCATATGCAGAAGAAGCAATCGGCATTAATTCTACTTCCACACCGATCTTCTCTCTTGTGATCTCACTGATCGCTTCATTTACGTCGGACAGATCTTCAGGAATATTGTTAAATGATTTAAAGGCATATACGATCTTTGTATATTCTTCATTTCCTTCCGTTTTCTGATCTGTGGCAGTCTGCTGACCGGCTGTATTATCCGAACTGCTGCCGCATCCAGTCATGGAAAATGCCATTGAACCGGCAAGAAGAACGGCCGCCGCGCCTGCAACTCTGTTTTTCATACTTTTTTTCATATCAAGTAACCTCCTTTATTTTGCCTTTCTGGGCTTTATTATAAAGGAGGTCCATGATACATTTCTTTAAAAAATAAGTGATATTTTTTTGATTTTAAGATTTTTTTGATCTGCGGTATTCTCCCGGTGTGATCCCGGTATACTTTTTAAATACAGTAGAAAAATAAGAAAAATTGTCAAAACCCACTTCTGCTGAAATATCACTGATGCTCTTTATATCATCAGCCAGAAGCTGCTTTGCCATTTCAATGCGATAACCGATGATATAATCCTTTAAATTATGTCCTGTCTGCCTTTTATAGACCTTGGCAAGATATTCCGGAGTCAGAAAAAACACATCTGCAATGGTATCTCTGGAAATATCCTCTTTATAATGTTCTTTCACATAGCTTTCGATCTTATCTGCCAGAGAAAGGGACCGGTTGATCTCATCTTCGTACTCCAAAGTACGTGATATTGCGTAATTCACCCATTTTATCATGTCAAACACAGAGCGGACCGACTGCCGCTGGATTTTCCGGGAGACTTCATCCCCGAATAACTCCGCAGCCTGGATCCCATTCTGATAAAGATTGGTATAGATCAGCTGCAGGATCTCCTGCTGTATGACCAGTAACGTTTCTACCGATACGCTCTTTTCACGGGAAAGCTTTCCCAAAACGGTTTTTACCGTATTTAAGATCTTCATCCGGTCCTTGTTTCGCAGATCATTTTCCATTTGCTTCAGATCAAGAAGCCTTGTATTGAACCCCGATGTAACTGCCGCTTCTCCTTCACGAAATACCTGGTCAGACTCCAAGACATTTCGCAGCAACAGATTGACCACCTCATCTGCTTTATCAGGAAGCTGTTCCATGCTGCATGGAGTTCCAATACAACAGGTAAAGCAGCAGCCCACATAATCCTGTCCCGTTTTTATCAGCATATGGCATCTTTCCATGAGTACTTCTTCCAGTGTCCGTTTCCAGTCGATCACCAGAAAGAACAACGCCTCATTTACGATCTTTTTATAACCGACGTATTTTCAACAGACTCATCTACAATCTCTGAAACCATTTTTCCAGAGTAAATTCCAACAGGTTCTCTCCCAGTGCTTCTTTGGCCTGTTCCTCTCTGGCAACTCTTACTACGATCAGGCATACCGGCTGATCGGCCAAAACAGGAAGACGGCGTTTTTATCTCACGGTCAATAAATTCCGGCTCTGCTCTTAATTCCCGCTCTGTCAAAGCCCTCCAGAAATTATTCATCAGCTGCTCCTGATTATTTCTCATCCATTTTCCATAATGGCTTTCTTCTTCTATTTTCCGCTTCTCCATGATCCTCTGGACCAGGCGCAAAAGTTCTGCTTCTACCTGCTCTACACGGAATGGTTTTACCAGATAACCAGCCGCCTGATAGCGGATCGCCACAGACGCGTACTGAAATTCTGTATGGCAGGTGAGAAACAGAAATTCCGAAGACATATCATTTTCCCGGATCCACTTAAGCAGTTCTGTTCCATTTCCCATAGGCATTTCAATGTCACAAACCACAATATCCGCAGGTGTATCTGCTAATATCTCCTTTGCCTTTTCAATGTTATAAGCGGTCATGACCTTATCAATGTGCAAAGCGCTCCAGTTTACGGATTTACAGATCACATCTACTGTTGCCATATCATCATCCACGATCAATACGTTCATTTTTTATCTCCTGTTCCTCACCCACTGCTGTTGTTTTGGGGATCCATATCTCGATCAGACATCCCCCTGTTTCCAAATTTGACAGGTGGATCAATTCCCTTTTCTGATACAAAACTTCCATGGTTCTTTTTATGTTCCACAGCCCTACATGATGTCCCTCCCTCGAAGGATCTTCGCTCTCAAAATTCATATACTGCATAACCTGTTCAGGAAAACCTACGCCGTCATCCTCCATACGAATATAAAGCATTTCTTCCCCCTCTTTTAAAAGGACTTTTGCCTGTATCAGTATCGAAAGGACGCTGTCAATTTTTACTGCATATTTGTATTCATTTTCCACAAATGTATGTAACAGCATCTGGGGGATCTTCCACGACATTGCAGCTTCTTCCATATCAAAATACCAGAATACACAGTCCGGATACCGGAGCTGCTGCATTTCAAAATAATTTTCCAGATGCTGGGTTTCTTCCTTAAGAAGGACCAGACGAAGACCGCCTTTAAACATATAACGGACCGTTTTTGTTAATGCGTCAATATATGTCCGTATATCCTCATTCCGCTTCTGATAACTCATACTGTAGATCGTTGTCAGGGCATTTAAAAAGAAATGGGGTTTTAACTGCATCTGAAAATATTTCATCTGCGTATCCATTAACTGGATCTTTTCATCATAGGCCCTGATCCGAAGATTAACGATCACATTCATCATCCGGTTAAATGCCTGTGTAAGACGCTGAAGTTCTTCCGTATGATAATCTTTCTCTGCCCTCTGCTTGTAATCTCCGTCTTCAATCTCCTGGATCGTCTGCATCAGATGATCCAGGGGCCTGTGGATCTCACGGTGAATATAATGTAAAAGGATCATATCACAGCCAATAGCCAGAACCATGATCAAAAGGATCAGAATACTATTTGTACTGAATTTTCCCAGAAAATGATTACTGCCGATCATTCCTGTAATATAAAGTCCTGCACGATCACTTTTAAGAGAGATCATCCGCTTTTTATGATCATTCTTCCAGGAATCTTCTATTTCCAAAGTCTCTCCCAGATACATGCTGTTTCCTTCTTCCAGATTTTCCACGCATACACCATTTGCGTCCGTAAGAAGAAAACTCTGACCGTCTGGATATTCTTTTGCCCGGATATCGGAAAGAAAAGTATTTTCCTTTGAAAATGCCGCCACACTCCAGTTGCTTCCCCTGTATATTTTCGCAATATAGGCATGAGTACCGATCTTTGTATAATACCATTGCGGCCTTCCCCGGTCTTCCTTTTCCATGAGATTCCAGATATAAGAGGCAATTGCCTCTTTCTCCCCATAAGAAACTCCCGGAGTGGACGCCGCGATCAGGTTTTTATTTAAGGACTCTGCGATCAGAACGTAATCCAGCTCCGCATTGCTGATCACATCTCTTTTCATGCTCTTTTGAAGCTCCACAGCCGCATAATACCGGTCAGCCGGACTTCCGTAACATATCTGACCGATCAGATCCTGATTACCGGCGATTCCCTCCACACACTGATCCATAGCAATAAATTTACTGTCGATCTGTTTCATGTAGATCTGGATCGTAGACCATACCGATGACTCCTCACTTTCTTTTAAGAGAAGAAAGCTGCTCACAGTGTAAGCAGTCAGCAGCCATATAAGAAGAACCAACGTCACTCCAATATAAATGCTGATCTTATTTACAAAGGACTCCTTCTTCACTTTTGCTCCCTCCTAACCGGATTTTTATTATTCTATAGTATAACATTTCCGTCTATTCTCCGCAATTTTCTCCCAGATCTCTTTATACTAAAAAATCTCCTTTACCAGCGATCTTCCCGCCAGTAAAGGAGATTTTCCATTTATTATCCCTCTGCCTTCCCATGCAGATAAAAGCACACGCCGCCAACCATAACAGCGCCGCCAATGATATTTCCAATAGTAACCGGCAGCAGATTAACAGTCACAAAACTGCCCCAGTTAAGTCCTGTCAGTTTTTCTGCTCCCAGCCCATATAATTCCTGGGCTTTCTGCACATATGCCGGGTTTCCTGCTGCAAAAATGCCTGCCGGAATATAATACATATTTGCAACACAGTGCTCAAAGCCAGATACTACAAAGGCCAGGATCGGGAAGAAGATCGCCAGCACTTTTCCGCCAATATCTTTTGCTGCCGCTGCCATTAACACAGCTGCGCACACCAGGATATTGCATAAAATGCCGGAAAACAGCGCCCGCATAAAACTTAAGCCAGTCTTTCCCACTGCCGTTTTAATGGTATAAGCTCCTAAAGCCCCGGCAGAATAATCATACTGGCCGCTGTGAGCCACCAGAAAGGCGATCAGCACCGCTCCTGCAAAATTCCCCAGATAAACGATCAAAAGGGTCCTTAAAAGGCTTCCAAAGCCAATACGGCCTTTCATACATGCCATGGACATCATACAGTCCCCTGTAAACAGTTCTCCGCCTACAAACACGATCATCATAAGTCCCACTGGGAAAATACATCCTGCAAGGGTCCTTGCAATTCCCACATCCGTAATATTATGGACTGCCAGACTGCTTGACTGGGCTCCCATTGCAATAAAGGCACCCGCCATGATCCCCAGGACAAAAATACGCCTTTTCTTTGCTGCTGCTTTTGCAACAGCCGCATTAATATTGGCCGACACCACTTCCGCCGGCACATTCAGCAATGACTGCATCTCTTTCCCCTCCGTTTTCTTTTGTCATTTTGTTTACTTCTGTCATTTCATTTCCGCTTTGCTTTCTGACATCTGCCATTTTGCAAAAACGCCGGGGATAATCATAACACAGCCCATTTTATGGAACAATCGGCTTTTCTCCTATTGAGAAAAAACAATCATTTATGCTTTTATGTGTTCTTTATACCTGTGCTTACATCCTTTCCCTTTCTTTATCCCTTTTCCCTTATAATAAAAATATCCTCAATAAACAAAGGTCTTATACCTTACATTCACTGAGGACATCATTTATATAATTTCATTTATATGGGAGGGGTTTTTATGTTAACACTTTTTGCATTTGCGATCATTTTTATTCTGTTCACTCTTGGTTATTTGGGCATCGATAAGCTGGAGCATTACTTTAAAACCCTGAATAAATGATCACTCTACTTTGATCATGCGGTACCCGATCCCTATATGGGTCTGTATATACTGAGGGGCATCCGGTTCGCTTTCCAGTTTTTTACGCAAAGTTGCCATAAATACACGTAAAGAAGCAATATCATTTTCCCAGCTGCTCCCCCACACTTTCTGGGTGATATAAGTATGCGTCAGCACTTTACCTGTATTTTTAGCCATGAGGCACAGCAGTTTATACTCTGTAGACGTAAGATGCAGCTCCTTATCCCCCATATAGGCACAGCCCGCTGCAAAATCGATCCGCAGTCTGCCATTTGTATAAACAGACTCTGCTGTCTGGGCTTCGCCGTTCATGAGCGCCATTCTCCGTTCCACAACACGCAGCCGCGCCAGCAACTCTTCTACAGAAAAAGGCTTTGTGAGATAATCATCAGCACCTGCGTCCAGTGCGTCTATTTTATCTGTATCTTCGCTTCTTGCACTGATCACAATGATTGGCAAGTTGGACCAGGTACGTATTTTCCGGATCACATCTACGCCGTCCATATCCGGCAGTCCCAGATCCAAAAGGACCACATCCGGATTGTGGGAAGAAGCTTCTACAACTGCTCCATCCCCGGTCCCGGCAGTCAGATACCTGTATCCATGGGTCTTTAATGTAATAGTGATCAGATTTCTTACAGGAATATCATCCTCCACAACCAATATCAAAGGTTTATTCATTTAATGCCACCTCCTCTGCAGGTAATGTAAACGTAACTACCGCCCCATGAGGGATATTATCAGATATCCATATTTTTCCTCCATGGGCATTAATAATAGATCTGCAAAGCCCAAGCCCCAATCCTAAACTCCTGCGGCTGTCTGCCACCTGGTCGCTGCCTGTATAAAACATGTCAAATACTCTTTCTTTCCTGTCATCAGGGATCCCGTTCCCCAGATCGCATACAGAAATGATGACCTGGGATCTTTCAGCGTTTTCTGCTTTTTCTTTCTTCACCCTGACCGTAATATCTGTTCCCTGAGGCGTATATTTTACCGCATTGCCAATCAGATTGATCAGCACCTGGACGATCAGCCTTGCGTCCATCTTTGCAAGGATCAGTTCATCTTCCTCTTCTACCTTTATGGTCCTTCCTGTCCGGCTCTGTCCCGTATGCTTTAATGCCTCTTTGATCACCTCATCCACCAGCTCTGCTGACTGGCGGATCTGCATCCTGCCTTCCTCGATCCGGGTCACGGAAAGCAGGTTTTCCACCAGATCGATCAGCCACATGGAATCATCATAAATATCCCCATAGATCTGCCGGCGCATCTGTGCATCCAGACAGCTTTCATTGTAAAGGAGATTATTTGCATTACCAGAAATAGATGTGAGAGGCGTTCTCAGGTCATGGGAGATCGTTCTTAACAAATTCGCTCTTAACTGTTCATTCTTTGCCAGGATCGCTGCCTCTTCTTTTTCCCGCACGTTTTTATCATTCTCCAGTGCAAGGGCACATTCTCCCAATATGGACAATAATACACTGTTTTCAAAGGCATCTAACGGCTGTTTCTGGATCATAATCCCCACCACTCCATAAACGGTGCTGTTTACGCGGATCGCCAGATACTGCCTTTTTGCCTGCTTAAAATGGTCTGTTCCTGTTCCGGCATGGCGGTTATTCTCTAAAGCCCATGCAGCTGCCTGTTCCTCACAGGCTTCATCTTCAATGGTGATATCCTCTTCCCCCTGGGGAACCCGGCGCAAAGGATGCTCCAGTTTTCCATCCTTTACATCATAGATCACCGTTTCTCTCTTTAAAAGTTTAACGATCTGCTGTGCCGCCCCTTCCAGGATCTCTGTCTTTCCTTTGGCCTGCTGTAAAAGCTGGTTCGTATCAAGCAGCACTTTCAGCCTGTATGCATCCCTGGCAGCCTGTCCTGCATGCTGTTTCAGCCTGGAGGCCAGAGAGCCTGTGATCAAAGCCGCAAGAAACATGACGGCAAATGTAAACGGGTAACTGCGATCATAAGCCCGAAGCGTAAAACGTGGTGCCGTAAACAGAAAATTAAAAATCAGAACACTGGCTATGGTAGACGAAAAACTGTAAAACCAGCCTTCTGTTACTATAGAGATCAGAAGCACTCCTAAAATATAAACAGTAATAATATTGGCATCTGTCAGCTTCAGCTTTTCAAACAGCCATCCTACTGCTGTTGCTGCAAATAAAATGCCTGCGCTTTTGACTGCTGCCTTAAAGGAAAATGCATTCTTTTGCGCCAGCCTGTTCCATTTACGGATCACCTCAGGTCCCATCTGGCTGTCAGGTATGATATAGATTTCCATTTCAGGCGCATGATCGATCAGCTTTTCCACAAGAGATGTTCCTGCAAAAACCCCTTTTTTCTTTGCAGCGCTGCGCCCGATCACGATCCTGGTGATCCCTGAAAGTCTGGCAAACTCCGCGATCTGAAAAGAAATATCATCACCGTAAACTGTTTCTATTTCTGCACCAGATTGTTTTGCCAGCTTAATATTCCCTTTCAGGCGCTCCTGGTCCTCTTTTCCCATTTTTCCGGCCAAAGGTGTTTCTACAAATAATGCGGTTAATGTCCCATTAAAAGCCTCTGCCATCTGGGCAGCTGTGCGTATGATCTTTCCATTAGACGGTGAAGATGATAAACATACAAGTATCCGTTCTTCCATTTTTCTTTTCCCCAGGTTTTCTGATGCTCTTCTGAAATCTTCTTAGGATCCACAAGGCCTGCAAATGACCAGATTGCAGTATTATGTTAAATATGAAAACACTTCTGGATATCCCTGCTTGCTCCCAGCACCAGCATAGTAACATCTTTGTCCAGTACTGTATCCGGAGTAATGGACATTTCCAGCTTGCCATCGCGTTTTAAAGCCATAATAGTGATGTTGTATTTCTTTCTGATGTCAATATTTCCAACAGTCTTTCCCACCCAGTTTTCCGGAATGCTGATCTCAAAGATCGCATGGTCATCAGATAACTGGATATAATCAAAAATATGCTCCGAGCTATAACGGATCGCTGTCCAGTTTGCCAGCTGTTTCTCCGGATACACGACCTCATCTGCGCCATTGCGCAGCAGAAATCTTGCCTGAACATCCCTTGCGGCCCTTGAAACTACCAGCTTTGCACCCAGATCCTTTAAATAGGCCGTTGTTTCCAAAGAGCTTTGGAAATCCCCACCGATCGCCACGATGCACACATCAAAATTTCCAATTCCCAAAGACTGTAAAAATTCAATATTGGTGCTGTCCCCGATCTGTCCGCTGGTGACAAAAGGAAGCACTGCCTCTACACGGTCCTCCTGTTTGTCTACCGCTAATACCTGATGATTTAATTCGTTTAATTTCTCCGCAATATGTCTTCCAAATCGTCCAAGTCCTATTAATAATATTGATTTCAATATGATTTTCCTCCTTATTTTTCCATTGCACATATCCGATACCCGCCGTATACGCGGCGGTATATTAATATTCCCATATTATCCCACTGTGATCTTCTCCTGGGGGAATTTTGTCATACTCGGCCGCATACCGGACAGTGCTGCAAATACCAGCGTCAGGCCGCCTACGCGTCCACAGTACATTAAAACAATCAATACCAGTCTTGCAGCCGCTCCCAGGGTCGGTGTCACACCCAGTGTCAAACCTACGGTTGCAATAGCAGAACCGGCCTCAAACAAACTTGTGAGCACAGGCAGTCCTTCTGCATAGCATAAAAACAGTCCGCCCACTGTACAAAGCACCATATACATCAGCATAACTACTGCCGCATACCGCACGGTTTCCGTTGGAATACGTCTGCCAAAACACTGGGCGTCTTCTTTTCTGCGAAATACAGCCGCCGTTGAAAGCAGTAAAACTGCAATGGTAGTCATTTTCATACCGCCTGCGGTAGATCCCGGCGCACCGCCGATCAGCATTAACATGACCATTAAAAACAGTCCGCCTTCGCTCATCTGCCCGAAATCTGCTGTATTAAACCCGGCAGTTCTTGGTGTTACCGCCTGAAACAGGGATAACCAGAACCGTTCCAGTCCATTTCCCCACTGGGATCCGTGAAACTCCCCAAAATAGAAAATAACCGTAGGTACGATCACCAGTATCAGATCTGTTACCAGTATTACCTTGCTCTGCATCCTGTATTTTTTAAACTGCAGCTTATTTGTCTTTATATCTTCCCAGGTGAGAAATCCCAGACCGCCGATCAGTATGAGCAATACAATAACTGCATTTACAAGCCCGTTTCCAGCATAATAAGTCAGTGACGAGTACTGCTGTCTGACTCCCATCAGATCAAAGCCTGCGTTGCAGAAAGCAGAAATGGAATGAAAAACACCATACCAGATCCCTTTTCCCACTCCAAAGTCCTTTATAAACACAGGTGCCAGCAAAATAGCTCCTAGCAGTTCGATCAGCGCGATACCTTTCAGGAAAAAGCCTGTAAAACGGACAATGCCGCCTACCTGTGGTGCTGAGATCGACTCCTGCATCAGGCTTCTCTGCATCAGACCGATCTTCTTCCCTGAAACCATGGCTACTGCAATGGTAATGGTCACAACGCCCATTCCTCCGATCTGGATCAGCAGCAGGATCACCACCTGTCCAAAACAGCTCCAGTACGTAGCTGTATCATGGACGATCAGCCCTGTCACACAGGTAGCCGATGTAGCTGTAAATAACGCATCCAGAAATGGCGCGCTTCCCGGCTCCCTGGATGCAAAAGGCAGCATTAAAAGCAGTGTTCCCACTAATATAACTGCCAAAAAGCCAAATATAATGATCTGAAAAGAAGATAAGCTCTTCTTTTTTTGAAATAATTCCATTTTCCCTCCTGTAACAGCCCTTTTACCAGCAATGTCATTTCATTATGACATAATCCCCTCAAAGTTTCTGTTAAAAATACAACGCTTCGTATAAAGATTGTATAAAGAATTTATCTTAGATTTTTCTAAAAGTCCCCGCTCTTATCCATATCCGGCAGTTCCATTGCCTGTTGGTCTGAAGGCGCACAGCCAAACATCTTCCGGTACGCCCGGAAGAAGCTGGAATAATCTCCAAATCCGGCTTTAAGTGCTGCCTCTGCAGCCGGTGTTCCCCCGGCCAGTTCTTTTCTTGCAATCGTCATCCTTTTATATAAAATGTATCTGGCTACCGTAGTGCCTGCCGCACGCTTAAAGATAGCAGTCAGATGATTTTTACTCATATAAAATTTTTCTGCCAGTCCTTCTAATGTGAGATGCTCCGTCAGGTGCTCATTAATGTAACGCAGGATCTCCTGGGCTACATCTTCCTTCCCCGGTCCGCGACCTACCCCCTTTTCATACATTGCAGATAGATAGGTCAAAAACGATACGATCCGTGCGCGAATTGCAATATCCTGCAGTTCCCTGCTATAAGATCCACATTCTTCCAGGGAATTAAAATACCATTCTGCCCGGAACTGTTCTTCCATATACCCCCAGCTTTTTCCAAGAATTCCCAAAAGCAGCTGTTTTTCCTTTTCCGTCAGAAGTTCCGGCACAAAGTGCAGCCGGATCCTGTGGTACTCGCTTCCGTCCAGCACCCGCAGCCCATGAAAGCAGTTTGGCGGAATGATCAGGAGACTTCCAGGCTTTGGTACATAAGAAGTCCCCTCCAGAAAGTACTCCACATTCCCTTTTACCATGTAATAGATCTCATAACTGTTGTGGCAGTGCATCTTATACTCCATATCCGCCTCATCACTGCGGGTATGGGCATACACCACCTGACTTGTTTTAAAACTGTCTTCCTGATACATGATCTCCCTCTTTTTATTGCATGATACCGGGTCCCAGGTTCAAAAATCCTCCTGCAAACAGGCTTGCACCGGATTTCCAGCCTTTTGTCCCTAGTATCCATTGTATCAAAGTTTGTGCGATTTGCAATATTCTTTACGCACATTACAATGGTTTTTACAATGTATCGGATATATAATAGGCAACGTAAACAAGAGAAAACCGAAAGGGCCCTCCCCCTTTCACACAAACATTTTATCCCCCCTTTATACACATATGTATACAGAAAAGACCAGGTATCCCCAGTACCTGGTCTTTTCGTTTTGTTAAAGTATCATCTGGAACAAAAGCACCATAAGCGGCATCGTCACAATAGAAAACAATGTAGTCATAACATTGATGGCGCTGGCATATTGGGAGTCGTTTCCATATACCTGGCACATCTGGGTGATCGTTGAAGCAGAGGGTGTGATCACTGCCAGAAATACGATCAGCAGCAATTTCTTTCCGTCAGGACTTCCATTTACAAGACCACTGACCTTTAAAAGGAGCAACGCCACCGCCGGTACTGCGATCAGCCTTAAAAATGTAATAAAATAAACTCTTCCATTTGTAAAAATATCTTTCAGGCTCATCTCTGCGATCAGCATTCCCGTTACCATCATGCTGGCCGGTCCGATCATGCTTCCCACAGAGCCAAAAGTCTGGTTTAAGATCTGGGGCAGGCGGATCTTTGTGAAAAACAGGAACACGCCTGCAAATACAGCGACCATATTAATATTTAACAATATCTTTTTCCAGTCGATCTTACTCTGCCTGCTTAAGACCCATTTTCCATGACTCCACACAAACACGATCTGCACACTCATAAACACGCAGCCATACAGCACCCATTCCTGTCCCAGTACAAAGGTTACAATGGGCATGATCAGATTTCCAGCATTAGAATAATACACAGATGCCTTTTCAACCTCATTTAAACCCATCAGACGGCCTGCAATCCACACAATGGCAAGTAATACCACCTGCAGCATAACAGAGGCTGCAAAGGCCAGCAAAAGCCCCTGTACCTTCTCGCTGGTATAATCCACCTGAAACGCATTGATGATAACACAGGGAATGATCAGATACAAAACGATCTTTGATATAACCTTGCTGTCTTCCCCCTTCAAAAGCCCTGCTTTTACGATCACATAGCCCATAAGGATCATTAAAAACAATTCTGCGATCTGCTGCATCAAAAGTAAACTGATCTCCATAGTAAAACCTTTCCGAAAACATATGCATGATAACAAAAAGATCCTGCACACAGACTGTTTATAGCCATGTGCAGGATCTGGAATTTTAAATTACTTTATTTTTTAGACAATACCCTGAGCGATCATAGCCTCTACTACCTTCTCAAATCCGGCAATATTTGCACCTGCTACATAGTTTCCAGGTACTCCGTATCTTTCAGCTGCATCTGCTGCCTTTGCGAAGATGTCGATCATGATCTTGTGCAGTCTCTCATCAACTTCTTCAAAGGTCCAGGACAGTCTTAAGGAGTTCTGGCTCTGCTCCAGACCGGAAGTAGCAACGCCACCAGCGTTAGCTGCCTTACCAGGCATGAACAGGATCTTCTTCTCAACGAACAGGTCAGTAGCTTCTCTTGTGGAAGGCATGTTAGCACCTTCAGCAACTGCGAAGCAGCCATTTGCTAAAAGAGCCTTAGCATCATCTAAGTTCAGCTCGTTCTGGGTTGCGCATGGAAGTGCGATATCGCAAGGAATGGTCCAGATGCCCTTGCCTTCTGTATAAACAGCGGTAGGAACAGCATCTGCGTACTCTTTGATACGTCCTCTGCGTACTTCCTTGATCTCCTTAACAACATCTAACTTGATGCCGTCTGCATCGTAGATATAGCCGTTGGAATCGCTCATTGCTACAACCTTTGCGCCATACTGCTGAGCCTTCTCAACTGCGTAGATAGCAACATTACCGGAACCGGAAACCAGAACAGTCTTTCCTGCGATTTCCTTGCCGTTGTGCTTTAACATCTCGTCTAACATGTATACAAGGCCGTATCCTGTTGCCTGGGTTCTTGCTAAAGAACCACCGAAGGTTAAGCCCTTACCGGTTAAAACGCCTTCATATAAACCAGTCATTCTCTTGTACTGGCCAAACAGGTAGCCGATCTCTCTGCCGCCTACACCGATATCACCTGCTGGAACGTCTGTATCCTTTCCAATGTGACGGTACAGCTCTGTCATAAAGCTCTGGCAGAATGCCATAACTTCGCGGTCAGATTTGCCCTTAGGATCAAAGTTGGAACCGCCTTTGCCGCCGCCCATAGGAAGACCAGTCAGAGAGTTCTTCAAAGTCTGCTCGAAACCTAAGAACTTTAAGATGCCCTGGTTTACAGATGGATGGAAACGAAGTCCGCCCTTGTACGGTCCGATTGCACTGTTGAACTGTACACGGTAACCCTTGTTTACCTGAACCTTTCCATTGTCATCTACCCACGGTACGCGGAAAGAAACAATACGTTCTGGCTCAGTGAAACGCTCCAGGATACCAGCTTTGCGGTACTTCTCCTCATTTGCATCAATAACCAGTCTTAAAGAATCCAGAACCTCTTTTACGGCCTGGTGGAATTCAGGTTCACCTGGATTCTGTGCAACTACTCTCTCGTAAATTTCATCAACGTAAGACATTTGAATACCCTCCTTGGTTTTTATTAAATTTTTTTGGAATATCGGCTCTATGGGGGGACCGGCTTCCCAGGGGATACTTGCTTTATTAAGCAGGCACTTTAGGAAAAGTATAGCAAGTTAATTTGCTAAAGTCAAGAAACAATTACATATTAAACCCATACGAAAATGCTTATTAAATATATAACTCCAAGTTATAAAAAAGCACCCTCCTTTGTATTCTTAAGAATCTGCACTTTTTCTTCTTCTGTCAGCCCAACCAGTTTCTTAAGATATTCAAACTCCTTCTTAAGCTCTGTACGGCAGATGGCCATATCATCGGTGCACACAGCTACCCTGATCCCCTGGCTTAAATATTCTCTTAAAGGATAAACTTTCATATCCGGGATCGCCTTGGTAATCCGGTTGCTGGTTGGACACATTTCCAAGAAAATGCCCTTTTCACGGATCATGCGCACAACAGCCGGATCCTCATAGCTTCTCACTCCATGTCCGATCCTTGATGCACCCATTTCAATGGCACAGGCTACCTCTGCTGCTCCGCCGGCCTCACCTGCATGGATGGTAAATGGAATGTTCCTGTCAGCAGCCTTCTTAAACAGCTCTTTATATTTATAAGTAGGATAAAGAGCCTCTGCTCCCGCTAAGTCCATGGCTGCCACACCATAACCTTTCCTTCTGCCTGCCAGAATACGCTTCTTTACATACTCCCCGGTCAGCTCCATGGTCTCTTCGTTTGCCCTTTCATTTCCATTGCCACGCATACAGCAAAGGATCAGATTACATGGCAGTGTGGAGCGTTTAAGACCGTCCAGAGCCGCTTCTATGACCTGTGCCTGAGATAATCCACCCTGACAGTGCAGCTGAGGCGCAAAACGCAGTTCTGCGTAGGAAAGGCCTTCTGCCTTTAACTCTTCCTGTACCAGATATACCGCCTCACTAATACCTTCCTTTGTCTGCAAAGTTTCAACGGCAGATCAAAACACTGCAAAATTCATTTAAGCTCTGGCAGTCTTCCCTACAGACAATGCATTGTTTAACTGCTCTCCCTCATATGGCAGTTCTATCCCCTGAAGTGCCGCCAGCTTTTGGCGATCCGGGGTGTAATGGCACCGTCTAAATGAAGATGCAGTTCCCATAGCCTGTTTCCTGATCTTCCATTTCCATCGTTTCCTTTAAATCTATTTCCATCTGTAATCCCTTTCGCAGAATGTTTCACGTGAAACATTTCTTACCCTTCTTGTTTTTACCAACAGTATAGCTGATTTTTCCGAAAACACCAGATTTCGTTTGTATGATCCAGTCCCCAATACTCACAAACACAATTTCTCATAAACTCCCAAACGCGAACAGACCGCCTGCCAAAAGGCCGACGGTCTGCTCCAAACACAAAGGATAAAGGTTTTACCCACAATGGGTTCGATTTATATTTAATGATTATTTTCCGTAGTAAGCTCTTAAGTACATTTCCTTGATCTCGCTCATCAGAGGATATCTTGGGTTAGCACCGGTGCACTGGTCATCGAATGCCTGCTCTACCATGTCATCCAGTCTGTCTAAGAAATCTTTCTCATCAATTCCGTATGCCTGGATAGAGGACTTAACACCAACCTGCTTCTTCAGGTCTTCGATCTTCTCCATCAGCTTCTTAACTGCCTCAGCATCATCCTTCGCCTGGATACCTACGAAACGAGCGCACTCTGCGTATCTTGCCTGGGTATGTGGATACTGATACTGGGAGAAGGTTCCCATCTTGCGTGGGTTCTCAGCAGCGTTAAACTCAATTACCAGGTTTAATAACAGTGCATTTGCAAGTCCATGTGGCAGGTGATGGAATGCACCTAATTTATGTGCCATAGAGTGGCAAACACCTAAGAATGCATTTGCAAATGCCATACCAGCCATGCAGGAAGCGTCTGCCATCTTCTGACGTGCTTCTACATTTCCAGGCTCATTGTAAGCAGTTGGAAGATATTCAAATACATTCTTCATAGCCTTTAATGCAAGACCGTCTGTATAGTCTGTAGCCATAACAGAAGCATATGCTTCCAGAGCGTGTACCAGAACGTCCAGACCGGATGCGCTGGTCAGTCCCTTTAGGCTGGCTCATCATATTGTCAGTATCTACAATTGCCATCTTAGGCAGCAGCTGATAGTCAGCTAACGGATACTTAACACCGGTGTTCTGATCAGTAATAACTGCGAATGGTGTAACCTCAGAACCAGTACCGGAAGAGGTAGGAACTGCTACAAAGTATGCCTTCTCGCCCATGGTTGGGAAGGTATATACACGCTTACGGATATCAATGAAACGCATTGCCATATCCATGAAGTCTGCTTCTGGATGCTCATAGAGAACCCACATGATCTTGCCGGCATCCATTGCGGAACCGCCGCCCATTGCGATGATCACATCCGGCTCAAATTCTCTCATCAGCTTTGCGCCAGCCTGTGCATTTGCCAGGGTTGGGTCTGGCTGTACATCAGAGAATACAGTGTAAGTAATTCCCATTTCATTTAAACGGTCAGTGATAACATGTGTATATCCATTCTTGTACAGGAAAGAGTCTGTTACGATGAAGGCTCTCTTCTTGCCCATAACGTCCTTTAATTCCTTCAGTGCTACAGGCAGACAGCCCTTCTTAAAGTAAACCTTCTCAGGTGCTCTGAACCACAGCATGTTCTCTCCTCTCAGCAACAGTCTTGATATTTAACAGGTGCTTTACACCAACGTTCTCAGATACGGAGTTTCCGCCCCAGGAACCGCAACCTAATGTCAGGGATGGTGTCAGCTTGAAGTTATATAAGTCACCGATACCGCCGTGGGAAGAAGGTGTATTGATCAGGATACGGCAGGTCTTCATGCGCTCTGCATGCTTCATGATCTTCTCAGTTTCATTTACATTGATGTACAGAGAAGAAGTATGGCCGTAACCGCCGTCAGCTACCAGACGCTCTGCCTTATCCAGTGCCTCGTCAAAGGTCTTTGCCTTGTACATTGCAAGTACTGGGGACAGTTTCTCATGTGCGAACTCTTCGCTGATATCTACGGACTCAACTTCGCCGATAAGGATCTTGGTATCTACAGGAACTTCTACACCAGCCAGCTTTGCAATGGTGTATGCAGACTGTCCAACGATCTTTGCATTTAAGGCACCGTTGATCAGGATGGTCTTTCTTACCTTTTCGATCTCACCTGGTTTTAAGAAGTAGCAGCCTCTGTATTCAAATTCTTTCTTGGCAGCTTCATATACAGGCTCCAGAATGGTTACAGACTGTTCAGAAGCACAGATCATACCATTATCAAATGTCTTAGAATGGATAATGGAGTTAACTGCCATACGAACATCTGCAGTGTCATCAATGATAACTGGTGTGTTTCCGGCACCTACGCCAAGTGCAGGTTTTCCGGAAGAATAAGCTGCTTTAACCATTCCAGGACCACCTGTTGCAAGGATAATGTCTGCATCTCTCATAACTTCGTTTGTTAAGTCAAGAGATGGAACATCGATCCAGCCGATGATGCCTTCTGGTGCTCCAGCTGCAACTGCTGCATCCAGAACTACCTTTGCTGCTGCAATGGTGCTCTTTTAGCTCTTGGATGTGGGAAATGATGATCGCATTTCTGGTCTTTAAGGAGATCAATGTCTTAAAATCGCAGTTGATGTTGGATTGGTAGTTGGGATAACTGCTGCAACCAGACCGATCGGCTCTGCGATCTTCTTAATTCCATATTCCTTATCTTCTTCGATCACACCAACTGTTTTGGTGTTCTTGTATGCATTGTAAATGTACTCTGCTGCGTAGTTGTTTTGATGACCTTATCTTCTACGATACCCATTCCGGTCTCTTCTACTGCCATTTTGCCAGCGGGATACGCATCTTGTTTGCTGCGCTTGCTGCTGCGAAGAAGATCTTATCAACCTGCTCCTGTGTGTAGGTTGCAAATACTTTCTGAGCTTCACGCATTGCTGCCATTTTGCATTTAAGCCTTCTACGCTGTCAATGATCTCCGGAACAACCTGTTCTGCTTTCTTTGCCATTTCCTTTTCCTCCATAATTCCCTTTGTGTTTGTGTTACTTTGTAATGCCTTGTGTTTGTTATCGTTTTAATGTGTTTGTTTTCATGTTATGTTGTGTCGATTGCTTTGTTTCTTTCGTTAATTAATTATCAATCTCACATTAGGCATTATATCGTATTGTTAAAAATGTCAACTATGTTTTTAATAAAACAAGGAAGTTCCTTCCTCATTTTACGAGATCATCAATAAATGAATAGGAACTTGCTTGTATCAGGTGGGTGAAACCCGCCTGATAAGCTGCAGAGCAGCTTTTATTATGAGCAGGTAGCGAAAGCGGATTGCGAATATCCTTTGATACAATACTTACAGAACCTGCCACTGGCAGCTTCTTCCAGATGCATGGCAACAAAAACGCCTGGAACAAGGGATTGCATAATGCATTTCCTGTTTTGTCCAGACGTTTCTCTGTTTTAACCTTCTTTTATCCGGTTATTTATTGTTTTATTTTAACACAATCTGCATTTCTGTCCTGTTTTATCACAGATAACAGAACATTTTCCTACAGATATTTCTTCAGATCTTCTACTCTGTCTAACTTCTCCCACGGAAGATCTACATCATGACGGCCAAAGTGACCATAAGCAGCGGTCTGCTTGTAGATCGGCGGCGCAGATCAAGCATCTTGATGATGCCAGCTGGACGCAGGTCGAAGTTTTCACGGATGATCTCAACTAACTTCTCGTTGCTTACCTTTCCTGTTCCGAAGGTATCTACCATGATGGAAGTTGGATGAGCAACACCGATGGCATAAGACAGCTGGATCTCGCACTTGTCAGCAAGTCCTGCTGCTACGATATTCTTTGCAACGTAACGTGCTGCGTATGCTGCGGAACGGTCTACCTTGGTGCAGTCCTTTCCGGAGAATGCTCCGCCGCCGTGACGAGCGTAACCGCCGTAGGTGTCTACGATGATCTTACGGCCGGTCAGACCACTGTCTCCGTGAGGTCCGCCAATAACGAAACGGCGGTTGGGTTGATAAAGAACTTGGTATTCTCGTCTACCATATCAGCCGGGATGATCTCGTCAAATACATATTTCTTAATATCCTCATGGATCTGCTCCTGGGATACATTCTCATCATGCTGTGTAGAAAGAACAACTGCATCCAGACGTACTGGCTTGTCATTCTCATCATATTCTACAGTAACCTGGGTCTTTCCATCTGGACGAAGGTACTTTAAGGTACCGTTCTTTCTTACTTCTGTAAGGCGTCTTGCCAGCTTGTGAGCCATAGAAATAGGATAAGGCATATATTCTTCTGTCTCATTGCTTGCAAAACCGAACATCATACCCTGGTCACCAGCACCGATCGCGTCTAACTCTTCCTCAGTCATGTGCTTTTCACCAGCCTGCTTTGCCTCTAATGCCTTGTCAACGCCAAGAGCAATATCAGCAGACTGCTCATCAATTGCAGTTAAAACACCGCAGGTATCGCAGTCAAAACCATATTTTGCACGATCATATCCGATCTCACGAACAGTGTCACGAACGATCTTCTGGATATCTACATAAGCCTTGGTAGTGATCTCACCCATTACCATTACAAGTCCTGTAGTGGTAGCTGTTTCACATGCAACACGGCTCATTGGATCCTGTTCCATTAATGCATCAAGAATGGCATCGGAAATGGCATCGCACATTTTGTCTGGATGGCCTTCAGTTACAGATTCGGAAGTAAATAATCTTCTTTCCATTTGTTCTCCTTTTTCGTTTTGTTATATTGTTATCTTAGTTTGCTTTGTTGACCCGTTACCCGCTAAAGCGGGCACTGCATTTCGTGAACAGCGAACGACCTCTGGCGCGCTCCCATATGCAATGGCAAGAAAAGTCCGCAGCAATTGCGGACTTGAAAATAGCAGATCTTCAAATCCTCTTATTGCTCGATCAAGCAGTTTTCCGGAATTTCCGTACTCGTCTGCTCCTCGCTCAGGCTGGCACCTTCCGGCCCTTTCGCATGTGCATCTTGCTTTCACATACTCAACCGGGTTGCCGTGACTTCGCAGGTCCTTTGTACCTCCATCACTCTGAATAAGGGATATATACGAACTTTTAATTGTAAATCTAAACGGATTACCTCACATATCTTAATGGATTTGCGCAGGTATGTCAATATCTATTTTTCTCAATCAGCCTACACGCAACTTAAATTTCTGCACTTCGCGCTCAGAATCCACCTTTTCGATCACAGCTCCAAGAGCCTGAAGCTTTTCTTCAAAGCACTCATAACCTCTCTGGATATAGCCAATCTCATCTACTGTGGTATAGCCTTCAGCAGCCAGTCCTGCGATCACTAAGGCAGCACCTGCACGAAGGTCTGGAGCATTTACCTGAGCACCTGTAAAGCCTGCAACGCCATCAATGACAGCTACATTGCCTTCTACCTTAATATGGCTTCCCATACGTGCCAGCTCGTCCACGTATTTGAAACGGTTCTCAAAAATACTCTCCGTTACCATACTGGTTCCATTTGCAAGCGCAAGTGTAACAGCCATCTGAGGCTGCATATCCGTCGGAAATCCAGGATAAGGCAGAGTCTTGATGTCTGTATGTCTCTGTACCGGTTTTCCTACCACACGGACTGCATCATCAAATTCAATCACTTCACAGCCGATCTCAATGAGCTTGGCAGAAATAGCTTCCAGATGCTTCGGGATCACATTTTTCACCATGATATCCCTCTGGTTGCTGCTGCAGCACACAAAAGTACCTGCTTCGATCTGATCCGGGATAATAGAATACTCGGTTCCATGAAGCTTGCCTACGCCACGGATACGGATAGTATCTGTACCAGCACCTTTAATATTGGCTCCCATACTATTTAAGAAGTTGGCTACGTCTACGATATGAGGCTCTTTTGCCGCATTCTCCAGAATAGTCTGGCCTTCTGCCATAGCTGCTGCCATCATAATGTTGATAGTCGCACCTACAGAAACCACATCCAGATAGATATGGCTTGCTACCAGATCAATGGCATGGGCGATCACTGCGCCGCATTCAATCTGTACATCCGCTCCCAGCGCGGAAACCTTTAATATGCTGGTCGATGGGACGGCTTCCAATGTTGCATCCGCCTGGAAGCGGTACCTGAGCGCTCTTATATTTTCCCAGCAAGGCGCCGATAAAATAATAAGATGCGCGGATACGGCGGATATATTCATCATCAACGGACACTTCTTTAATACCGCTGCCGTTGATTTTTACTGTATGACGGTCAATACGATCTACTCTTGCACCGATCTCCTGGATAGCTTCCAGCATTACATTGATATCTCTTACATCTGGAAGGTTATCGATCAGTACATCATCATCCGTCATGATCGAGGCGGCAAGAATACCTAACGCAGCATTCTTGGCACCGCTGATGGTTACATCACCCACTAACGGATTACCGCCTTTATAATATATTGTTCCATTACACACCTCTGTTGCTTATTCAATCCTTACAGCAAATTCTTCTAATGGGACTTAAGAATTCCTAAAACTTCGTTCACAATTTATTTACATCCATTAGATTATACCATAAGAATGGAATTTGTAAAGTGTGTGCTTTTTATTCCACTTTCAGACCGCACAAAAGCTGTTATTTGCTCCTGAAAATAGACGGCCCCATCTCCCAGTCCCATCTTGGAGATCTCCTGTGTTGCCGGATCATAAATATTTACATTGTACTGGTCGTATCCATATAAAAGCAGATAGGAACCATCCGGTCTGCATGCCACCACCGGTATTCCCTTATCAATAAAATACAACACCTGATTTACATTACAGCCGGACCCATCTAATGTCATAAGTCCGCCATCTCTCAGCTTATTTTCACCTAAGCTGTCCATATAAGATAATAACTCTCTTGCCTGTCCGGCCGGATCTTTCAGGCTGCGGATCGGCTTCTTATTAATACGATCCCAGATCAGATGCTGATTTTGATCTGTTACATAGCCCATTTTTTCATAGGCTGTATTCACTGCTTCACTGAAATTTTAAAGGCTCCCAGGTATCTTCCACCGCCATAAGCATAGAAAATAAGATCCGTATCCTCAAGATTATTCTGTCTGCCAGACAACTCCAACGTACTGGTATTTTCATAAGAAAATGCCTTTGGTACCTCTGTTTTCACAGAAGAAGCCTTTATTTCTCCATCTGTCTGTACAAAATAGACCCTGCCTTTGTCCTGGGACGCATACCATCCAAGCCCTTCAAAAGGATCCTTATCTACTTTTTCATTGCAAACAATGGTGTCCTCATCCTGGTAAGCATACTGCCCATCTCCTATTTTCACCAGTCGTTTTAAATGGATTCTTCCATCTTCTGCCGTTACATCTGATATATAGATACCCGGCTTTTATATTCGCTCTGAATGTTCATCTCATTATCAGCAATATACAAGGCGTACATAGGAAGTTCTTTTACAATTCCATTTACTGACCACAGATCACTTTCATGTCCGAAACCATAGATCAGATCACTTCCTACAAAACCAAGAGCCCTTACATAATCTCCTGATGGAGCTGTAATATCCTGTTTCTGTGCTGTATTAAAATCCATAACATGAAGCATTTCCGACTGATATGCATTATTTCCTTCCTGCCATGCCATACGGCTTCCATCTGCACTGACTGCAAAACTTCCCTGGCTCAGGCCATACGCTACAGTAACCGACTCATTGCTGTTCAGGTCAATTCCTGTAACCTTTCCGTTAAGCAGCAGGTAGGTCATACCATCTTCTCCCAGATATGCCAGTGTGGTAATATCAGACTCTAACTGGTCATATCCTTCTGAAACAGGCACAAAGAATTTTTCCTGTACTGTATGACTGTCTTCATCATAATGGTAAAATACCACTCCCATCTGCCCTTCATAGGTTCCCCGGTTCATATAGCCATATACAAGAAAATCAACATCTCCTTCATCTGAAGCTGCCAAAACTTTCACATTATGTTTCCCATAATCCGCTCTCACATCATCATTGGAGCCATCTGCGAAAGTAAACATGCAAAGGGCTTTTATCATGCTGATCATAGCGCCACAGATTTCCATTTACACGAAACAGGATATACCGGGAATTTTCGCTTTTCTGCGCCTTGATCTGCTTTGCATCCGAAATCCCCAGCAGGATCCTTTTTCCCGCAAAATTCTTCTGTTCCCCGTTAAACATTTCATTGGCATAACGGTTATAATTCATCAGGTAAATTCTCTTATCATTCCACTTCATAGTGAAATTATCTTCTGTCCGCACCAGGGAACGATTACCTGTGCTGTCTGTGACCCACACATTATATTCTACCTGGACCTGCCCCATGATCCCATCGTACAGCTGCAATGTGATCTGCGGTTCTCCCTCCAGCTCTGTTTCCAATCCGTCCCAGGTAAGATGATCAAAACTTGCCTTGATACTTACATTGCCTAAAGAGCTGTTATCCTCTCCCGGATTGGTTTCCAGATAAGACACCAGTTCTTTCGCCTCATCGTAATTCAGACTTTTTCTGGTGAAATTTTCTGCCAGATCCAACATATCTCCTGCATGGTTGGTATCAGCCCACATAATGCGGGTATAATAATGGATCTCTTTTTCTGCTGTACTTACTGTAAGATCCAGCAAATAAGTTTCATTTTGTGTCAGCAGATTTTGAATAGGAAGCACTACCTGCAAACTTCCATTTTCTTCCTGCCAGTTATCAATCTCTGTCCGTTCGATCAAACGGTCCATTCCCAGATTGCGCACTTCGTAGCGGATCCCTGTGATTCCATTATCATATTCATCAATATGCAATGTCAGCTTTCTGTCCTCAGGAAGTACGGAAATACTCTCTCCTGCCACCTGGTTTCCCATATCCTGAATGTATCCATGAAGAGCATTGATCTCTTTTCCATCAAACTCTGTATACACCACAGGAAATTCAGGCGCATCCATTGAAGAATAAACAGCCTCTTCCTTTTGCATATTTTTTCTTGCAGCAAAGAAATACACAGCCACCGATGCGGCAAATACCATTGTAAGTATCCCTGCTGTCCGTATTATTTTTTTCATATCATTCAGTCCTTTAAACTCAGCCCATTTATACAGCCGCCTGTTTTGACGGTCCCTTTCATTTTATATAATAACCTGTGAAACTACAACTTAATCTTTTTTTAAGTATTATAAATCTAAGTATTATAAAACAAAAAAAGATACTCTGTTCCACGTGAAACAAACACATGTTGCAGAGTATCTATAAAAATTCATTATTCAGGCTTTTTCTCTACATATCCCAAAGCCTGTTCCAAAGCTTCCTGTTCTTCATTTCCAAGGACTACATCTGTCTGTCCCCGATCCACTTCCTTCATATATATATAGCAGCCTTCCCTGCTGTGGATACAGTTCAGTACAAAACCTGTATTAGTATAATCCAGCATTGCAAATACAAAGCTTAAATTACCACCCATTCCCTGAAATGCATTGTACTTCACCATTCCAAATTTCTGAAAGGATGCGCGAAAATTACGGTTTAAGGTACGGATGGAATCCTTTGCCGCCCGGTCTTCTGCTTTCAGGTTTCGGATCTCTTCAATCTGATCCATGATCACATCTTCCAATGTTTCTGCATCTTTTCCCCGCATAAAATAATCATACTTGCGGGTCAGACTTTTTAACTGTACCATAGTGGAGATCAAAAAGATCAGTAATATTAACACTAAACCGATCAATCCCAAAATAAGAAATCCCGGGTCAAACGGAAGCTGATTTAAAATACTGGTTTCCATCATGAATGCATCATTCTCCTTCTGTCGATCAGCCGATGGATTCTATCATTTCCACGATTCTTTCCAGTTCCGCTTCAGAATAATATTCGATTTCAATTCGGCCTTTATTTTTGTCTTTATTATGTATACTTACCTTGGTTCCCATAACAGATTTCATTCTGTCTTCCAGATTTTGGTAGATCAGTGTGAGAGCTTCATCCTGTTTCTTTTCTTCTTTCTTCTCTCCCGCTGCTTCCCGCTGCATCCGCTTTACCAGTTTTTCTGTTTCACGGACACTTAACTTTTTGTCCAGAACTTCTTTTGCTGCTTTTAACTGCAGTCCCTTGTCCTCCAGTGAAAGGAAAGCCCTTGCATGTCCACTGGTGATCACACCCTGGATCAGCATATTCTGGATCTGCTCATCCAGTTTCAAAAGGCGCATAGTATTGGTAATAGCAACACGGCTCTTTGCCACACGGGCAGCGATCTCTTCCTGTGTAAGATCAAACTCCCTGATCAGCTGCTGATAAGCCAAAGCTTCTTCGATCGGATTTAAGTCTGCCCTCTGTACATTTTCGATCAGAGAGATCTCCATTGCTTCCTGTCTGCTGTATTCTTTTAATACTGCAGGAACTTCTTTTAATCCAGCTGCTTTTGCAGCGCGCCATCTGCGCTCCCCTGCAATGATCTCATAAAAGCTGCCTGACTTCTGTACCAGAAGAGGCTGAAGAACTCCATACTGTTTAATAGACCCCGCCAGCTCATTGATCTGTTCTTCGTCAAATGTTTTCCTCGGCTGTTCCTTATTCGGCTGGATCAGATCCAGTTTGAGCATAAGAATGCGTCCTTTTTCATCGATCTCCTCTGCAGCAGCTGCCCTTTTCGCTTTTGCTTTTTCAAGCTCTTCTTTGCTCTCTTTTACAACATCTTCACCGAAAATCGCCCCCAGGCCTTTTCCTAATCCCTTCTTTGCCATTATAACTCTTCTCCTCTGCTTATCACTTCCGCTGCCAGCATCCGATAACTTTCTGCACCTGTTGAACGGGTGTCATAAAGATTAATGGACTTACCATGACTTGGTGCTTCTGCAAGTCTTACATTTCTTGGAATAATAGTTTTATAAATGGTCTGATTTAAATTGCTCTTTACGCTCTCCACAACCTGCAAAGATAAATTGGTGCGGGCATCATACATGGTAAATACAACCCCTTCCAGTTCCAGCTGTGGATTTAATTTTTTTCTTACCAGTTCTACTGTCTTTAATACCTGATTTAATCCTTCCAGAGCATAATACTCACACTGGATCGGTACCAGTACCGTATCTGCTGCTGTCAATGCATTAATTGTCAGGATATTCAAAGATGGCGGACAATCGATCAGAATAAAATCATAATCATCTCTTACCTGATCCAGATAACGTTTTAAAAGTGTTTCTTTATTTTCTATTTCCTGAAACTCGATTTCTGCTCCTGCCAGGTTCATATCAGAAGGAAGTACATCCAGATTATCCTGTACATTCTTTACCAGACATTCGTCCAGTCCGGCTTCCTCCGCCATCAGATCATATACTGTATGTTCGTGTTCTTCTATTTCTACTCCCAGTCCGCTGCTGGCGTTTCCCTGGGGGTCAAAGTCTACCAGCATTACATGCTGTCCTGCCTCTGCCAGACAAGCTGATAAATTGATTGCTGTTGTAGTTTTTCCTACTCCGCCTTTCTGGTTGGCAATTGTAATAATTCGTCCCATATTTTTTACATCCTTTCTCAGAAAAACATTCATTTTCTGACCGTCAAAAACGATTATAGCACAACTTTATAGTTATAGCAAAAAGTTTCACGTGAAACATATAAATAGTTTCACAACATTCCATCAACTTTTCTTAAATCTTTTGTCCGTTGTAATAGCGTACCCATTGTATTATAATACTGTTTAGATACCACATTACTTCATCACTATTATAATAAGGAAGAAAGAGATTATCTAAATGAAAACAAGAAATAAATTACTGACCTTACTTATCCTTTCTGCTGGCGCTGCTACTACTACTGCGCTGATCAATAAAGCAGTTAAACTTTCTGCTGCATCAAAGCACATTTTAGAGAGCCGCGTCTCTCTCTGTTATCGCTGGCGTCTGGGCAATATCCATTATACAAAGATTGGCGAAGGGAAACCTGTCCTTCTTGTACACGACCTTTCACCTGCATCCTGCAGTTATGAATGGCATTCCGTCCGCAGAGAACTTGCAAAGAACCATACTGTATACACCATTGACCTGTTAGGTTTCGGACGTTCCGAAAAGCCCAACCTCACTTACACCAACTATCTGTATGTGCAGCTGCTCTCCGATTTCATCAAATCAGAGATTGGTCACCGCACAGACATTGTAGCTACCGGTGCTGCTGCTTCTCTGGCAGTTATGGCATGTGGAAATTCTCCGGAATTATTTGACCGTCTGATCCTGGTCAACCCGGAGTCCCTGCTCTCCTGCAGTATGGTACCTGGAAAGAACGCGAAACTTTACAAGTTCATTCTGGATCTGCCGATCGTAGGCACCCTGATCTACCACATTGCAAGCAGCCGTCAGAATATTGCAGATGAATTTAAAAATCACTATTTCTCTAATCCGTACTCTGTCACTGCCCGGGATATTGACGCTTACTACGAAGCAGCACATTTAGGCGACTCTCCTAAATCTGTATATGCCAGTGTCAAATGTAACTACACCAAGTGCAACATCATCAATGCTTTAAAGAAGATCGATAACAGCATCTATCTTTTAGGCGGCGATCATCTGACCGGAATGGAGGAAATCCTGGAAGAATATAAAAATTACAATCCAGCGATCGAGTCCATTATGATCCCGGATACCAAACATTTACCTCAGTTAGAAGCACCTGCTGCGTTTCACGAAATGTGTGAAACATTTTTAGAATAACACCTGTTTTGAAAAATGTTTCACGTGAAACATCCACTATTTAATTTTCAAATTACTGATTCATAGGTTTGTTTCACAGCAGCCATAATAATGTTTCACGTGAAACATTTTATGGCTGTTCTTTTTTACTGTTACAAGATCACTACATCAACCCGTTTAGGAGGTACCACTTATGCTTCGTATTGGCTGTCACTTATCATCTTCCAAAGGTTACTGTGCTATGGCAAAAGATGCCCTGGAAATCCGCGCAAACACTTTTCAATATTTTTCCCGCAATCCCAGAGGAGGTAATGCAAAGGCGCTGGACCAGGAAGACATTGCCCGTTTTCTGGTGGAAACAGATAAAAATGATATCCATCCATTTTTAGCCCATGCCCCTTATACATTAAACGGCTGTTCTGCAGACCCGGCTCTCCGCGATTTTGCCAGACGCACGATGGCCGATGACCTGGCACGTTTGGAATTTACCCCTGGAAATCTTTACAATTTTCATCCCGGAAGCCATGTAAAACAGGGCGCAGATGTAGGCATTTCTTATATTGCCGATATGTTAAATGAGATTTTAAAGCCCGACCAGACTACTACTGTCCTATTGGAAACCATGTCCGGCAAAGGCAGCGAAGTAGGGAGAACCTTTGAAGAATTAAAAGCAATTATTGATAAAGTGGAGTTAAACAGCCAACTTGGAGTATGTTTTGATACCTGCCATGTATGGGATGCAGGCTATGATATTGCAGATCACTTAGATGAAGTAATTTCAGAATTTGACCGGATCATCGGTCTTGATCGTTTAAAAGCCATTCACTTAAATGACAGTTTAAATCCTCTTGGAGCCCATAAAGACCGCCACGCCAGACTGGGAGAAGGTCATATTGGATTGACCGCTTTAAAGAGACTGATCAATCACCCGGCGCTGGCTCATCTTCCCTTCTATCTGGAAACGCCTAATGACCTGGCTGGATATGCAAAAGAAATTGATATGATGCGGGAAGCATGGAAATATTAGTAAGTCAAAAAATATCCTTCGCCAAAGTCCCTGGTAATTATTTTCCAGGCTTTGGCGAATTATTTTAGACTGTTATACCCCTGTTACTTTATAAGGGATCATTACTCTTTTTCCCCGGATCCGGTCATTTTCTTCTGTATCAAACGCCTCTAAAAGCAGCTTTACTGCTTCTTTTCCCTGTTTCCGTCCATCTCTTTCTACGGAAAGCATTTCATCCTCTAAGAGTTTTGCCGTCTTTTCAGCATCCATTCCCATAAAAAGGATCTTTTCTGTTCCCTGTTTTTCCCTTTAAAAGCTCCTTAAAGCACTGTCCAACTGCTGTTTCATTTAAAGCAAAAGAGCATCCGGAAGTTTCTTTCCCTGCAATACCCGGTTTATATCTTCTACTTCCCGCAGGATCAGTTCTTCCGGCAGGGCAATTCCATTATCTTCTAACGCCTGCACACAACCTCTGTACCGCTCCTCTGTAGCTGCATCATTTTCCATCTGTCCTACTGCAATCCCGATCCTTTTGCAGCCTTTTTCGATCAGTCTGCAGATGCCCTCATAAGCGCCACGGAATTCGTCTGCAAAACGCCATCCATTCCTGCATTTTTACGTCTTTTCAGTCAGTACAACCGCTGTTCCGTTGGCTTCTAATTCCTGTAAAATGCTTCTCAACTCTTTATTTTCACTGCGCACAGGCACTAAAACAAGGCCTTTCATATGCTGATTTTTACTTCTTCCAGCCACTTTTTCTGTTTTCAGGTCATTTTCGCTGTCCATAAAACAAGACTGTAGCCATGTTTTGCTGTTTCTTTTGCCGCACCTTCTAATATCTTTCCATACTGCTTCTCTCCCACTCCCGGGATGATCATACCGATCGTAAAACTGTCTTTACTGCTCAGACTCCTGGCAATCATATTTGGCGTATAATTGTATTCTTTAATGATCCCCATTACTTTCTTGCGGGTATCTTCTTTACATATCCAGAGTCGTTTAGAACTCTGGATATAGTAGCGCAGGAAACTCCCGCAAGCTTTGCCATTTCTTTGATATTCATAACTTGCATTCTGCCTTTTTCTTAATGTATCGTTTTATTTTATTATTGCTTTTATTATCACTGCATTTGATTGTCTCAGATGTTTCTGCCCGCAATGGTAATGAAAATAGTCTGATTTTAATGCGTATTTAATATAATAATCTGATAAATATGTGTTTTCATCTGCATGTAACCGGTTTCATGCTTATTTTGTTCCCAGTGGCTCTTTTCCTGAAATCCCGCTTTTCTTGGATATTTTGCTGAAATCGGTTTCATTTTCTTAATTTTGATCAGACTTCTGGATCCTTCGCCTCCCGGAAGCTCAAATCCAGTCACATTTTCGATCTCTCCGCCTAATATTGCCACTGCCTTCTTTGCCTGAGCCAGTTCTTCTTCAATATCTCCTGATTTATAAGGAATAAAATATCCCCCACCTTTACAAATGGCATACAATATTCTGATAAAGAGGACAGATTAGCCACTGCACGGGATACGCACAGATCAAATTTCTCTCTGAGCTCCTTATTTCTGCCTCCATCCTCTGCTCTCGCATGGACGCAGGTGATATTTTCAAGACCAAGGCGCTCACAGACTTCCTCTAAAAGCGGACTCTCTTATTTAAAGAGTCTAATAAAGTGACTTTTAAATGAGGGAAAGCAATCTTTAATGGGATGCCAGGAAAACCAGCTCCTGTTCCCACATCAATCAGTGAAACCGTTTTCTCAATGTCAGAAAACCCTTTTACAAGACACAGACTGTCGCAAAATGCTTTGTGATCACTGCATCTTCTTCTGTAATGGCCGTCAGGTTCATTACTTTATTCTTTCTACCAGAAATTGGAAGTAATCGTAAAACTGCTCCAGCTGCTTTTCGCTTAGCTGGATGCCCAAAGGTTTTACTCCCTCTTCCATTTTCCGGACAAACTGTTCTGTCATAAATTTTAACCTCTCATATCAGCATGTACCCGCGAGAACTCTCGCGGGTGCATATTTTTCCTTAAGCTTCGCTCTTGCTTCTCTCCAGATATACCATTAATACAGAAATATCCGCCGGTGATACACCGGAAATTCTGGATGCCTGTCCAATGGTAGACGGCTGGATCTTATTTAACTTCTGTACAGCCTCTTTCGCAGGCTGTTTACCTGGGCATAATCAAAGTTTTCCGGCAGCTTTCTGCCCTCTAACTTCTTAAACTGGGCTACCTGCTGCATCTGGCGCTTGATATAACCTTCGTATTTGATCTCAATATTTACCTGCTCCTGCACATCAAAAGTTCCGGACGTTTTCATCTACCTCTGCCAGCTTCTCATAGTCCAGTTCCGGACGCTTGATCAGCTCTGCCAGGGTAGTTCCTGACTTAAGAGGTGTACTCTCATACTTAGCCAGAAGTTCCTGAACCTTTGAGTACCGCCGATAGTTGCCTTTTCAAGACGCTCGATCTCTGCATCGATCTGTGCTTTCTTCAAGAAGATGCTCATATTCTGCATCACTTACAAGGCCAATATTATGTCCGGTCTCGCGCAGTCGCAGATCTGCATTATCCTGTCTTAAAAGCAGTCTGTACTCTGCTCTGGAGGTCATCATACGGTATGGTTCATGGTTCTCTTTGGTCACCAGATCATCGATGAGAACGCCGATATAAGCCTGGGAACGGTCCAGAACCACCTGCTCTCTGCCAAGGACTTCCATAGAAGCATTTACACCTGCCATAAAGCCCTGTACAGCTGCTTCCTCATAACCGGAGCTTCCGTTAAACTGACCGCCTGCAAACAGGCCGCGGATCTTCTTAAACTCCAGCGTAGACTTAAGCTGCAAAGAATTGATGCAGTCATACTCAATGGCATAAGCATTTCGCACGATACGCACATGTTCCAGTCCGGTACAGTACGGTACATTGCATACTGTACATCCTCAGGAAGAGAACTGCTCATTCCGCCTAAATACATTTCATTGGTATAAAGTCCTTCCGGTTCCACAAAGACCTGATGACGCTCTTTATCTGGGAATTTTACCACTTTGTCCTCAATAGACGGACAATATCTTGGTCCTGTTCCTCGATCGCTCCTGAGAACAGAGGAGAACGGCTTAAATTATCACGGATGATCTTATGTGTCTCCTGATTGGTATAAGTCAGCCAGCAGGAAGCCTGCTCTTTCTGAACGCTTTCCGGATCTGTAGAGAAGGAAAACGGAACCACTCTCTTATCTCCAAACTGCTCCTCCATCTTTGAAAGTCGATGCTTCTCTTGTCAGCTCTTGCCGGTGTTCCTGTTTTAAAACGGAACATTTCAATTCCGTTTGCGATCAGGAGTCCGTCAAATGGGTAGCTGCCTGCAGTCCGTTTGGTCCCGTAGGGTTGCTTACGTCCCCGTAGATGCATCTTGCACGCAGATAGGTTCCTGTACACAGTACAACTGCTTTCGCGTGATATATGGCCCCTGAGAAGGTCTTAACACCCTTAATCTGGCCGTCCTCGACTATCAGCTCAGAAACCTCTGCCTGACGGATGGTCAGATGCTCTGTATTCTCCATGGTCTTTCGCATCTGACGGCTGTATTCCTGCTTATCCGCCTGGGCCCTTAAAGAGTGGACAGCCGGTCCCTTTGACTCATTTAACATCTTAGACTGGATAAAGGTCTTATCAATGTTCTTTCCCATTTCTCCGCCTAATGCATCCAGCTCTCTTACCAGATGTCCCTTGGAGCTTCCACCTACATTAGATTACAGGGCATCAGGGCAATACTGTCCACACTGACTGTAAATACAATGGTCTCAAGGCCCAGTCTGGCGCAGGCAAGCGCTGCCAGCGCATGACCGGCACCTACTACCACAATATCATATGTTTCTTCCAAATATGGCATTTTCTTAATTCCTTCCTGTTTCTATATTCCCCGTGACTACTTTCCATACAAAACTTGGAAAGATCTCATTTACCAGATCATCTTCCACTGCTTCTCCTAATATCTTTCCAAGCTGCTCATAAGCATTCATCAGATCAATGGAGTAAAAATCTTCCGGCATGCCGTCTGATACACTCTGTTTTACCATTTTAAGGCTGTCTAATGTCTGTTCCAGTGCCTCTTTATGGCGAACATTGGTAATGTACACCTGCTCGTTAAAGGATATTTTTCCGTGGTAGAACAGCCTTTTGATCTCTTCTTCCAGAGCTTCAATTCCCTGCTCCTCTTTTGCAGAAATCGGGATCACTGCATGGCCGCAGGCATTTTCTAACTCATCCTTATCTACGGCCAGCTTAAGGTCCGTCTTATTTAACAGGACAATGGCTCTGCGCCCCCTGATAAACTCCATGATCTCCTTATCATTTTCATCTAACGCCCTGGAGCCATCCACTACATAGATGATCAGATCTGCATCCTCTGCCGCCTTCATGGCACGCTCTACACCGATCTTTTCCACTATATCTTCTGTATCACGGATGCCAGCTGTATCCACCACATTTAAGCTGATGCCCTGAAGGTAAATATGCTCTTCCAGGGTGTCTCTGGTGGTTCCTGCGATCTCCGTGACAATGGCTCTTTCTTCCCCTAAAAGCACATTCATAAGGGAAGATTTTCCTGCATTTGGCTTTCCTAAGATAACAGTCTTAATGCCTTCTGACATGACCCGGCCGTCATCACAGGAGGCTAAAAGCCGCTCCACCTGTTTTACCATAGGCTCCAAAGCTGCCAAAAGGCGCTCTGGATACCCGTCTAATGAAATATGTTCCGGGTCATCTAAAGCAGACTCAATAAAGGCGATCTCATATAAGATCTTTTCGCGAAGTTCCCGTATCTTTCGTGAAACAGAGCCTGCCAGCTGGCTTACGGAACTCTTTAAGGCATATTCATTGGTAGACTGGATCACGTCCGCCACTGCCTCTGCCTGGGCTAAGTCAATACGTCCATTTAAGAAAGCACGTTTTGTAAATTCTCCAGGCTCTGCCGTCCTTGCCCCATTTCGGATCACTGTCTCTAAGATCTTCTTTACAATAAAGACACCGCCGTGGCAGTCGATCTCCACTGTATCTTCCGCTGTATAACTGTTAGGCCCTTTCATGATCATCACCAGAACTTCATCTAAACGTTCTTCCCCGTCATAAATATAGCCGTAGTGGATCGTATGTGACTTCACCTGGCTCAGATTCTTTGGCTCTCCCTTTTTATTTCTGTAAATGCGGCTTATTACCTGTAAGGCATCATCACCGCTTATCCTTACGATACCGATACCGGAATTGCTCATTCCCGTCGCTATCGCTGCAATAGTATCTGTTTTCATTCATTTTCCCTCATTTCATTCCCCTATTATACAAAAAAGGCTGTCGCTTATGCAACAGCCTTTCTCATTAATCTCTCAATTAATTTTGTATTACTCCTGTGCGCTTTCACTAACTGTTTCAGTCACAGGCTCTGCCTTTGGTGCAGACTGGTAAGAACCGCCTCTGCGGTTGTTTCCCTTATAGCCATAAGAACGATCAGAACGGCCCCTGCCTGCTCTGTCATATCTTCCTTTTCTCTCAGTAGTAACAGCTTCCTTCTTTAAAGCAATGACTACATGGCGGAAAGGTTCTTCTCCTTCGCTGCGTGTGGTCACATACTTGTCATTCTGGACTGCTGCATGGATGATCCGTCTTTCATAAGGATTCATAGGCTCTAAGGATACAGGACGTCTGGTACGTTTTACCTTGTATGCAATGTTCTTTGCAAGGGTTTCCAGAGTCTCTTTTCTTCTTTCACGGTAATTTTCCGTATCCAGTTTTACTCTCAGATAACCTTCTGTTCCCTTATTTACGATCAGACTTACCAGATACTGTAAAGAGTCTAAGGTCTGTCCTCTCTTACCGATCAGAATTCCCATGTCCTCTCCCTCTAAGTTCAGGGAAATTTCCTGCTCTTCCTCATTGTAAGCAGCTGTAATAGATACCTCAAGGTTCATGGCATCAAAAATCTGGGACAGGAACTCAATTGCCTTGTCAGCAACGGTTTCTTTCTTTTTTGCACGTATGATCGCCGGTTTTGCACCGATTCCTAAAAATCCGGCACTTCCTTTGTCAACCACTTCATACTCCAGCTTGTCGCTGGTAGTCTCAAGCTCGATCAACGCCTTCGTAACCGCTTCGTCTACTGTTTTCGCAGTAACCGTAATCATATCCATACGAAACAAACCTCCTATTTTTTATTGCCCTTCTCCTGGCGTTCATTATACTTCGCTACCATACCGGCCTTGGAAGCCAGACTTCCTGGTTTTGCGTCCTGATTATAATACTTATTGGACTCTTCCACCTGGGCCTTGCTCTTTGCGATCTTAGCCATACGTGCGCTTTCTTCACGGGATTCCTTTTCTTCATACTTTTTCAGCATGTCATCCACGTTTCCAACCTTTGTTGGCGGAAGTCCTTTTTTCGCACGCTTCTTGTTAGTCTTTTCTACATTTTTCTGTACCAGCTCGTCCATATCTACTTTATTTAAGTAAGAATTAATGACCATCTGCTGGATAACGGTAAACACACTCTGTGCTACCCAGTAGATACCAATACCGGAAGCAAAGGTAAAGCAGAAGAATACAGACATTAACGGCATGGTCACGTTCATGGACTTCATCATATCAGAAGTTGGATTTTCTTCCACCTGCTTTGGCTGGTTTGCAGTCATCAGCTTAGTGCTGTACCACTGGCTGGCACCTGCTAAAACAGGAATTGCAATAGCCGCGATCACCATTGTGATGGTTCCTGTACCGCCGCTGAAGAAATTCGTAATCACCTGCCATGGTGTATATGCAATGTTCAGTCCAAAGAAGTTCTGCATCTTCTCAATGGCCTGTACTGCGTTCACACCACCTTCTACGGCAGCTTCACCTGCAGCAGGAACGCACCGATAAAGGTCTGCCACTGCTGTGCAGTGAATTTATATAATAGATCGATAACTGTATTTACGTTAGTAAAATCAAATTTGTCGCCAGTCATTCTGCATGCCTGTGCAAGCTGTGTAAACACATCCTGTGTCTGATAACCAGCCGGCAGCTGACTGATAACGGTTTCATAATATCCTCTTACAGACTGTACATAAGCCGGGATATTATAGATAACACGGTACAAAGCGAAAATGATCGGCATCTGGATAGCCAGTGGCAGACATCCGCCTGTCATAGATGTACCATACTTTTCGTAAACCGCTTTCATCTCTGCCTGCATCATCATGGCAGATTTCTGGTCATTTCTTTGCCCTTGTACTTTTTCTGGATCGCATTGATCTCAGGCTGCATAACAGCCATCAGCTTGGATGATTTCTGCTGTTTGATGGTCAGCGGCATCATCAAGAGCTTTGTAACCAGTGTAAACAGAATAATGCACAGACCGATATTCTCAATGCCGAATGTGCTGGTAAAACGGAATAATAAATCCATGATCCAGCCTAAGATCCCGGCGATTGGCCCCAGAATACCGCCTGTTTTGTCAAAACAACTGCGCCAGCTAAACTGTTCAAAACGCTACCTCCTTATGGAGCACCTGCTGTGCTCGTTTTTCTACGGAACTGGATCATAACCGCCTTCTGCAAAGGGATGACAGCGAAGGATCCGCTTGCAGGCCAACCATGTACCCTTAAACACACCATACTTTTCCAGTGCTTCAATGGCGTATTGAGAGCACGTAGGTGTGTAAATACAGTGAGTATTTATTTTAAGAGGGAAAGATACTTCTGGTACCCCTTATCATCAGGATCATTGTCTTTTACAATCTTCATGATCTACTTCACTTCGATTCTTTTAAAATATGATGCAGTCCGCACAGGTGCATGTACGCACCTTCAAATGTTTGTAATCTGATGTTGCTGCGGCAGTCCTTGCCACAACGATGATGTTTAACCCAGTCTCAATTTTTTCATTATTCAGCCGGAATATCTCCCGCATCAGTCTGGCAATATGGTGACGTACCACGCTGTTGCCTACCTTTTGCTCACGGATATACCAAGCTGGTTTGACTCTTCCCCGTTTCTCATTACATACATAACAAGCAGACGGTTTGCATAGGACTTTCCATTTCTGTATATATTCTGAAAGTCACTGTTCTTCTTAATGGAAGGAAATCGTTTCATATAGAATAGAAACTCCTTTTCATTTAGCTAAACAAAAGGCCACATCCTGAAAATGTGGCCTTACTGTTCTCAATGTTCTTAAGCGGTTAATTTAGCTCTACCTTTTGCTCTTCTTGCAGCAATAACTTTTCTACCGCCAGCTGTCTTCATTCTAGCTCTGAAGCCATGAACTTTTGCTCTCTGTCTTTTCTTAGGCTGAAATGTCATCTTCATATTCCGGCACCTCCTATCAAATATTATCTGCTAATGTGGTAACACACATTTCGACTAGTATAATTAAACATCTTCTCGATTATATAGAAAAATCGGCCTTAGTCAAGGGATTTTTGAGGAAAACTGGGAAAAATTGTGGACAGATGCCCTGTGTGTACCGTGTATATCTCTGCTCACATTATCCACAATTTGTTGATAAGTTGTGGATAAGTTCTGGAAAACCTTATTCTCATCCACAGTGTTCCGTCCGGATCCCCTTTTTTCCTGGTTTTACCATTGTGTACAACTTTCTTTTCCTTATCCACTCTTTGTGGAAAACCTGCCCGTTTTTGCCATTTTGCCTTCATCCACAGCTTTCCAACAAAGTTATCCACAATATTTTGCACTTTTGATTGAAAAAAAAACGGCTTTAGTATACAATGTACTTAGATTGGGCAATTCTGCACTACAGTTTCAGGAGACAGAAAATGATAGATAAAATTAAAGAAAACTGGGAAAAAATCCTACTGATTTTAAAAGAAGAACATGAAGTATCCGATGTTTCCTACCGGACATGGCTTCAGCCATTGACCCCTTATTCTTTTAAAGGAAATACCGTTACCATCATCGTTCCGGAACAGACCTTTTTGGCCTATGTAAAAAAGAAATACGGTCTTTTATTAAAAGTTACCATTTCAGAATTCCTAGATCAGGACTGTGATGTGGATTTTAAGGTAAAGGACCAGATCGAGGAAGAAAAACAGGCGCAGGCGCCTTCCCTCATCCAGAAAAATAAAGCAGTTGTAAGCCCTGATGTGATCCAAAGTGCTAACTTAAACCCAAAATATACCTTCGATACCTTCGTTGTAGGTTCCAACAACAACTTAGCTCATGCAGCAGCCCTTGCAGTTGCGGAATCTCCCGGAGAGATCTACAATCCCCTTTTTATCTACGGAGGCGTTGGTCTTGGAAAAACCCATCTGATGCACGCAATTGCTCATTTTATTTTAAAAAACAACCCAAGCGCCAAGATCCTTTATGTCAGCTCTGAAACCTTTACCAACGAGCTGATCGATGCGATCCGTAACAAAAACAACATTACCACCACGGAATTCCGTGAAAAATACCGCAATAATGACGTCCTTCTTATTGATGATATCCAATTCATTATAGGAAAGGAAAGTACCCAGGAGGAATTTTTCCATACCTTTAATACATTATATGAATCAAAGAAGCAGATTATCATATCTTCCGATAAACCTCCGAAAGAAATTGAAACTCTGGAAGAACGTCTGCGTTCCCGCTTTGAATGGGGTCTTACTGTAGACATCCAGTCTCCGGATTATGAGACCCGCATGGCCATCCTGCGTAAAAAAGAAGAAATGGAAGGCTACAATATTGATAATGAAGTGATCAAATATATCGCAACCAACATCAAATCCAATATCCGTGAGCTGGAAGGCGCCCTTACAAAGATCGTTGCCCTCTCCCGCTTAAACAAATGCGATATTACCTTAGGTCTGGCAGAAGAAGCATTAAAAGACATCATCTCCCCAAATGCCCAGCGGGAAGTTACGCCGAACCTGATCATTCAGGTCGTTTCCGATCATTTTGGCATTACGCCTCTTGATATTTCTTCCCAGAAACGTACCAAAGAGATCGTTTATCCGCGCCAGATCGTTATGTATCTCTGCCGCAATATGACAGAAACTCCTCTACAGTCCATCGGCCGTATTTTAGGAGGACGTGACCATACTACCATTATCCACGGTTCTGAAAAGATCGCTGCGGATATGAATAAGGACGAAAATCTTAAAAATACCATTGAGATCCTGAAAAAGAAGATCAATCCACAATAACCTGTGAAAAGGCTGTGGACAAACTGTTGATAGATCGGGGCCGGTTTTTTGTGAAAAATTTTTTTATTTTACTCTGTGGATAACTTTTAGGATGTTCCATAAAAATGTGGATGATTTCCACAAAGCTTTCCACAGAGCTTTTCCACTGTTTTTCTGGGGTTTTTCCACTTTTACACATACCCACAACCCCTACTACGGTTTCTACGAAAAATAATTCTTTATATACCCTATCCGAGGGCAACCAGATGCGAACAACTCAGAAAGGAAGTTATCAACAATTATGAAGCTCAGATTTCAGAAAGATGATATTGTCAACGGCATCAGTATTGTTATGAAGGCCGTTCCCTCTAAAACAACCATGTCAATTTTAGAATGTATCCTTATTGATGCTTCTTCCGGTGAGATCAAGCTGACCGGCAATGATATGGAACTTGGAATCGAAACAACTGTAAATGGTGAGATCTTAGAACACGGAAAGATTGCTCTGGATGCAAAGCTTTTTTCCGAAATTACCAGACGTGTATCCAGCCAGAATGCAGTGGTTACCATTGAATCTGACGATAAATTCAACACAACCATCAGCTGCGAAAATTCTGTATTCAATATCCAGGGTCGTGATGGAGATGAATTTTCCTACATTCCTTATATTGAAAAAAATAAATATATCAGTCTGTCCCAGTTCACTTTAAAAGAAGTGATCCAGCAGACGATCTTCTCTATTTCACCAAACGACAGCAATAAAATGATGGCCGGTGAATTATTTGAAGTCAATGAAAACCAGTTAAAAGTGGTATCTTTGGACGGCCACCGCATCTCCATCCGCAATGTTACCTTAAAAGATCACTATGAAAATACAAAAGTGATCGTTCCTGGAAAAACATTAAGCGAGATCAGCAAGATCTTAGGCGGTGACAATGAAAAAGAAGTGCTGATCTACTTCAGCGCAAACCATATTTTATTTGAATTTGACCAGACCATTGTTGTTTCCCGACTGATCGAAGGGGAATATTTCCGCATCAACCAGATGCTTTCCAGCGATTATGAAACAAAAGTAACGATCAATAAAAAAGAATTTTTAGACTGTATTGAGCGTGCTACCATTTTGATCCGTGAAAATGATAAAAAGCCTCTGATCTTAAATGTAGGCGATAATACCATGGAATTAAAGTTAAATTCCAGCTTTGGTTCCATGAACGCAGAACTGATGATCCATAAAACCGGAAAGGACATTATGATCGGTTTCAACCCTAAGTTTCTCATCGATGCCCTCCGTGTGATCGATGATGAAGAGATCAATATTTACATGATGAATCCAAAGTCCCCATGCTTTATCAAGGACGAGGATGCAACCTACATCTATCTGATCCTTCCGGTCAACTTTAATGCAGCTGCGGTATAATGTATAATTATGCATTTTAATCTATAGAGTGTCCGTAAAACACGGACAGAAAGGAATTGCAAAAAGAATGGAAACCATAAAGTTAAGGGATGAATACATCAAACTGGGCCAGGCATTAAAAGCTGCCGGCTTCGTTGAGTCCGGTGTAGATGCAAAATATGCCATTGAAGACGGCCTTGTATATGTAAATGGTGAGCAGGCTTTCCAGAGAGGAAAGAAGTTAGTAGATGGTGATGTTGTCACCTATGAAGGCCAGACCATCAAAATTATTAAATAAATCCTTGAAAGAGAATTTCTATGACCATCGAATCCATAGAACTTAAGAATTACCGCAATTATGAAGAACTGCATATGGAATTGAGTCAGGGAACCAATATTCTCTATGGCGACAATGCACAGGGAAAGACCAATATCCTGGAGGCAGTTTATGTGTGCTGCACTACCAAGTCCCACAGAGGGGCGAAAGACAGGGATATGATCCGGTTTGGAGAAGATGAGTCCCACATTAAGCTTCAGATCAAAAAAGGTGCGGTTCCTTGCCGCATTGATATGCATTTAAAGAAAAATAAGACCAAGGGGATCGCAGTAGACGGCATTCCGATCAGAAAGGCCAGTCAGCTGTTTGGTCTTGTAAATGTGGTGTTTTTCTCACCGGAAGACTTAAATATCATTAAAAATGGTCCTTCGGAGCGAAGACGCTTTATTGACATGGAATTATGCCAGTTAGATAAAGTGTATGTCCATTCCTTGGTCCAGTACAACAAAGTCCTTCTTCAGAGAAACAAACTTTTAAAAGAGCTTGGTTTTCATCCGGAATATGAGGCAACACTGGATGTATGGGATGAACAGCTGGTACGCTTCGGAAAAGAAGTGATAAAGGCCAGAAGAGCTTTTATCGATCAGCTGGGAGACATCATTAAGGAGCTCCACACCAAACTTTCCGGGGGAAAAGAAAACATTGAAGTGATCTATGACCCGGATACAGAGGAAGAGGAACTGGAAGCAGCTGTGAGAAAAAGCAGGCAGCAGGATATGAAGCAGAAGACCACACTGGCAGGTCCCCACAGGGACGATATCAGTTTTGTAGTCAATGGCATTGATATCCGCAGGTTTGGTTCCCAGGGGCAGCAGAGGACAGCCGCTTTGTCTTTAAAGCTTTCAGAACTGGAGCTGGTGAAAAAGATCAGCCGGGATGATCCGGTGCTTCTTTTGGATGATGTGCTGTCAGAACTTGACAGCAGCCGCCAGAACCAGCTTTTAGATGCAATACAGGATATCCAGACCATGATCACCTGTACAGGTCTGGAAGATTTTGTGAACCATAGATTTCACATTGATAAGATATTCAAGGTGGAAGAGGGAAAAGTTACAAGCCAAAATTAAATCATACAGATATACAGGCTGCAGAAAAACGGTTAAAGACCATAGGTCTGCTGTCTGAAAAAGAAAGGAAGATATAGAACATGGGAGAGCAGTACGGAGCAGATCAGATTCAGATTCTGGAAGGACTTGAGGCGGTAAGAAAGCGCCCAGGTATGTATATTGGCAGCACATCTGCCCGCGGACTTCATCATCTGGTTTATGAGATTGTAGATAATGCGGTGGATGAGGCTCTGGCCGGATACTGCGATTCCATTGATGTGACCATTAATCCGGACAACTCTATTACTGTTATTGATGATGGTCGTGGAATTCCGGTGGATATTCAGAAAAAAGCGGGACTTCCTGCAGTTGAAGTTGTATTTACCATCCTTCATGCCGGTGGTAAATTTGGAAATGGCGGATACAAGGTATCCGGCGGTCTTCACGGCGTAGGTGCATCTGTTGTAAATGCCCTGTCTGAGTGGCTGGAAGTTTTAGTATACCGTGATGGAAATATTTATAAGCAGCGTTATGAAAGAGGAAAAGTATGTTACCCCTTAAAAGTAGTAGGAAACTGCAGTCCGGATAAACATGGTACGACTGTTACTTTCCTTCCGGATAAGGAGATCTTTGAGGAGACCGTATACGATTATGATACTTTACGGATCCGTTTAAGAGAGACTGCTTTCCTTACCAAGAACTTAAAGATCATTTTAAGAGATGACAGGGAAGACAAAAAAGAAGAAACCTTCCACTACGAAGGCGGTATTAGAGAGTTTGTAACTTATTTAAACAAGGGAAAAGCTCCATTATACGAAAATGTTCTTTACTGCGAAGGTACAAAAGAGGGAGTTTATGTAGAAGTTTCCATGCAGCACAATGACTCCTATACAGAGAACATTTATACATTTGTAAATAATATCAATACTCCGGAAGGTGGTACCCACCTTACCGGCTTTAAGAATGCCCTTACAAAGACCTTTAATGACTATGCAAGAAAGAACAAGTTGTTAAAGGATAACGAAGAAAGCCTTTCCGGTGAAGATATCCGTGAAGGTCTTACAGCCATTATTAGCGTTAAGATCAGCGAGCCTCAGTTTGAAGGCCAGACCAAGCAGAAACTGGGCAACAGCGAGGCCAGAGCGGCTGTAGACAGTATTGTAAGCGAGCAGCTGACCTATTTCCTGGAGCAGAACCCGGCAGTTGCCAAAGTTATGTGTGAAAAATCCATTCTGGCACAGAGGGCAAGAGCTGCTGCAAGAAAGGCAAGAGACCTGACACGCCGTAAATCCGCTTTAGACGGTATGGCACTTCCTGGAAAACTGGCAGACTGTTCTGACAAGAACCCGGAAAACTGTGAGATCTACATCGTCGAGGGAGATTCTGCGGGTGGTTCTGCAAAGACGGCTCGTTCCCGTGCAACCCAGGCAATCCTTCCTCTTCGTGGTAAGATCTTAAACGTAGAAAAGGCAAGAATGGATAAAGTTTATGCTAATGCGGAGATCAAGGCTATGATCACTGCTTTTGGTACCGGTATCCATGATGACTTCGATATCAGCAAGCTGCGCTACCACAAGATCATCATCATGACCGATGCGGATGTGGACGGCGCTCACATCAGTACTCTGCTCCTTACATTTATCTACCGCTTTATGCCGGAGCTGATTAAACAGGGCTATGTATACCTGGCTCAGCCGCCGTTATACAAGATCGAGAAAAATAAAAAAGTATGGTATGCTTACAGTGATGAGGAATTAAATTCCATTCTCATGGACATTGGCCGTGACAACAGCAACAAGATCCAGCGTTACAAAGGTCTTGGAGAGATGGATGCAGAGCAGCTTTGGGAGACTACCATGGATCCGGAACGCCGTATCTTACTGCGCGTGACCATGGATGAAGAGACCACATCAGAAGTAGACCTTACCTTTACTACTCTTATGGGTGATCAGGTAGAGCCAAGACGTGATTTCATTGCCCAGAATGCAAAGAAAGTTAAGAACCTGGATATTTAATGGACTCCTGAAAGAGTTAATGTCCTCTCGGAGTCTTTCCTGCACCTGCCTTTGTGGCCGATTTTCTGCCAGTCGCACCCGAATTTCATCAACGTACGCACTGCGTACGCCTCAGAAATTTGGGCACAACTGATAAAAAATCTTCTCACAAAATCAGGCACAGAAAGATTCCGAGAGAACATGTTAGAGAGTACATTTACGCATAAAGGAGATAAATTATGGAACCGAATGTATTTGACAAGGTCCATGACGTGGACCTTAAAAAGACCATGGAACAGTCCTATATTGACTATGCCATGAGTGTTATCAGCGCCAGAGCCCTTCCTGACGCCAGAGACGGCTTAAAGCCGGTACAGCGCCGCGTGCTGTTTTCTATGATAGAGTTAAACAACGGACCGGATAAGCCACATCGTAAGTGTGCCCGTATCGTTGGTGATACCATGGGTAAATATCATCCTCATGGTGACAGCTCCATTTACGGGGCATTGGTCAACATGGCCCAGGACTGGTCTACCAGATATCCGTTAGTAGACGGACATGGAAACTTTGGTTCCGTGGATGGTGACGGTGCCGCAGCTATGCGATATACAGAGGCACGTTTAAGCCGTATTTCCATGGAAATGCTGGCTGACATTAATAAAAATACCGTAGATTTCGTACCAAACTTTGATGAGACCGAAAAAGAGCCTGTAGTATTACCTTCCAGATTTCCAAATCTGTTAGTAAATGGTACTTCCGGTATCGCCGTTGGTATGGCTACCAATATCCCGCCTCACAACCTGCGTGAAGTCATCGCAGCGGTTGTAAGAATGATCGATAACCGTGTAAATGAGGACCGTGAGACCTCCTTAGAGGAGATCATGGAGATTATTAAGGGACCTGATTTCCCTACAGGAGCCACCATTTTAGGAAAACGTGGCATTGAGGAAGCATACCGCACCGGCCGCGCTAAGATCAAAGTAAGAGCCGTGACCAATATTGAGACCATGCCAAACGGCAAGTCACGTATTATCGTTACAGAGCTGCCATACATGGTAAATAAAGCCAGACTCATCGAAAAGATCGCAGAGCTGGTAAAAGAAAAGAAGATCGACGGCATTACCTACATCGGTGACGAATCTAACCGTGAAGGTATGCGTATCAATATCGAACTGCGCCGTGACGTAAACGCCAATGTTATCTTAAACCAGCTGTTAAAGCATACACAGCTGCAGGATACCTTTGGTGTGATCATGCTGGCTCTGGTGAACAATGAACCGAAGGTCATGAACCTGCACCAGATGCTGGACTGCTACATTGCCCATCAGGAAGACGTAGTAAGACGCAGGACCCAGTATGACTTAAATAAGGCAGAGGAACGTGCCCACATTTTACAGGGCTTACTGATCGCCTTAGACCACATTGATGAGGTCATCCGCATCATCCGCGGTTCTGCAAATGTAGCAGACGCTAAAAATCAGTTAATGGAGCGTTTCGGCTTAAGTGACGCACAGGCTCAGGCAATCGTAGACATGAGACTGCGTGCGCTTACAGGTCTGGAACGTGAGAAGCTGGAAAATGAATATAAGGAGCTTCAGATCCGTATTGCAGAGTTAAAAGCGATCCTGGCAGACGAGAAGAAGCTTTTAACCGTAATTAAAGAAGAGATCAATATCATTGCTGAAAAATACGGTGACGACAGAAGAACTGCCATTGGCTATGATGATGATATGTCCATGGAAGACCTGATCCCGGATGAGGATACCGTGATCGCCATGACCCATTTAGGTTATATCAAGCGTATGGACGTAGACAATTTCAGAAGCCAGAACCGTGGCGGAAAGGGCATCAAGGGAATGCAGACCATTGAGGAGGACTATATTGAGGACCTTCTTATGACTACCAACCACCATTATATGATGTTCTTTACCAACACTGGACGTGTATACAGGATCAAGGCATATGAGATCCCGGAAGCAGGCCGTACAGCCCGTGGAACAGCCATTGTAAACCTTTTACAGATGCAGCCAGGTGAAAAGATCACGGCTATTATCCCAATGCGCGAGCTGAACGAGGATAAATATCTGTTTATGGCTACCAAGAAGGGTATGGTAAAGAAGACCCCGATGTTAGAATACGAAAATGTGCGCAAGAACGGACTTCAGGCCATTGTACTTCGTGACGATGATGAACTGATCGAAGTAAAGGCAACGGATAATACCCAGGATATCTTCCTTGTGACTAAGAAAGGTATGTGTATCCGCTTTAAGGAAACAGACGTAAGAGTAACAGGCCGTGTTTCCATGGGTGTTATCGGTATGCGTTTTGATGAGGATGATGAAGTCATTGGCATGCAGATGGAAAGCCAGGGCGAACATCTTTTAGTTGTATCTGAAAATGGTATGGGCAAGCGTACCCTGATCAGCGAATTTAATGCACAGATCCGCGGTGGTAAGGGTGTACTCTGCTATAAGGTAACAGAAAAGACCGGCTACCTGATCGGAGCAAAGCTGGTAAATGACGGTCGTGAGATCATGCTTATCACTACTGAGGGTATTGTGATCCGTATGTCTGTAGATGATATTTCCGTGATCGGAAGAAATACTTCCGGTGTAAAACTGATGAATATCGACCAGGAGTCTGATATTAAGGTTGCAAGCATTGCCAAGGTAAGAGAAAGTGCTACCAGAGACAATGAAGCAGAGGAAGAAGAACTGGAAGAGGCAGAGGATAATACTGCTGAAACAGAAGAAAATGATACAGAAGAATAATATCTTATGATGCTTTTG
>SCPP01001586.1_pt1:360000-394808 | contig 394808 bp, 437 predicted proteins | sample 6106811 | NCBI WGS metagenome assembly SCPP01 (sample SAMN10720449, study PRJNA508395) | human gut metagenome | isolation source: Participant 2 stool, 15 month | host: Homo sapiens | collected 2018
ATAAAGAGCGCAGGGTGGATGCCTTGGCACTAAGAGCCGATGAAAGACGTGATAAGCTGCGAAAAGCTTCGGGGAGGAGCAAATATCCATTGATCCGGAGATGTCTGAATGGGGAAACCCGGCAGAGGAAACCTCTGTCAGCGTGTGGTGAATCCATAGCTGTGCGAGGAACCCGGTGAACTGAAACATCTAAGTAGCCGGAGGAAAAGAAAGATCGATTCCAGAGTAGCGGCGAGCGAACGGGGAAGAGCCTAAACCAGAGTGCGTGCACTCTGGGGTTACGGACTGCATAAGTGAGCTGATTCGTTAATGGAACGGTCCTGGAAAGACCGGCCAGAGAGAGTGAGAAAGCCTCGTACATGAAAACGATAAGCAGCGGCAGGATCCAGAGTACCGCGAGGACGAGAAACCCTGCGGGAAGTCGGAGGACCACCCTCAAGGCTAAATACTACTTAGTGACCGATAGCGCATAGTACTGTGAAGGAAAGGTGAAAAGTACCCCGAGAGTGAAAGAACCTGAAACCATATGTTTACAAGCTGTGGGAGCACGTTAAGGTGCGACCGCGTACTTTGTAGAACGGTCCGGCGAGTTAGCTTACTGGCGAGGTTAAGCGGTAAAGCCGTGGAGCCGAAGGGAAACCAAGTCTCAAATGGGCGTAAAGTCAGCGCAGGCAGACCCGAAACCGGGTGACCTATCCATGTCAGGTTGAAGCGGAAGTAAAATTCCGTGGAGGACCGGATCCACATCCGTTGAAAAGGGTGGGAATGAGGTGTGGATAGGGGAGAAATTCAATCGAACCCGGAGATAGCTGGTTCTCCTCGAAATAGCTTTAGGGCTAGCCTCATACGAGTCTTGCGGAGGTAGAGCACTGAATTCCTAAGGGGGCGTCAAAGCTTACCAAGGGATATCAAACTCCGAATGCCGCATAAATGATGTACGGGAGTCAGACTGCACGAGATAAGTTGGGCAGTCGAAAGCCCAGACCTACAGCTAAGGTCCCAAAATGTGTGTTAAGTGGAAAAGGATGTGGGATTTCGAAGACAACCAGGATGTTGGCTTAGAAGCAGCCATCCATTCAAAGAGTGCGTAATAGCTCACTGGTCGAGAGGTCCTGCGCCGAAAATGTCCGGGGCTGAAACACAACACCGAAGCTGCGGAACCCGCGAGGGTTGGTAGAGGAGCATTCTTAAAGGAACGAAGCAGTACCGGAAGGAGCAGTGGACTGTTAAGAAGAGAGAATGCCGGAATGAGTAGCGAGATGGAGGTGGGAATCCTCCAGGCCGAATATCCAAGGTTTCCAGGGTAAAGCTGATCTGCCCTGGGGAAGTCGGGACCTAAGGCGAGGCCGAGAGGCGTAGCCGATGGACAACAGGTTGAGATTCCTGTACCGCAGTATCATCAGAACTGTGGGGACGCAGAAGGACAGCACATCCCGGGAATGGGAAGACCGGGGCAAGCAGGGTAGAGTCGACAGGCAAATCCGTCTGGCAATCCGAAGCTGTGATGCGGAGCGAACAAAGTAGCGAAGTGTGCGATTCCAGCTGTCAAGAAAAGCCGCTATTGTGTGATACGTGCCCGTACCGTAAACCGACACAGGTAGATGAGGAGAGAATCCTAAGGCCGGCGGGAGAAGCATTGTTAAGGAACTCGGCAAAATGACCCTGTAACTTCGGGAGAAAGGGTGCCTGGGAAAACAGGCCGCAGAGAATAGGCCCAAGCAACTGTTTAGCAAAAACACAGGTCTATGCAAAACCGAAAGGTGAGGTATATGGGCTGACGCCTGCCCGGTGCTTGAAGGTTAAGAGGAGAGGTTAGAGCAATCGAAGCTTTGAATTTAAGCCCCAGTAAACGGCGGCCGTAACTATAACGGTCCTAAGGTAGCGAAATTCCTTGTCGGGTAAGTTCCGACCCGCACGAAAGGCGTAATGATTTGAGCGCTGTCTCGACAATGCACCCGGTGAAATTGAAGTACCAGTGAAGATGCTGGTTACCTGCGCCAGGACGGAAAGACCCCATGGAGCTTTACTCCAGTTTGATACTGGGATTCGGTATTGTATGTACAGGATAGGTGGGAGGCTAAGAAGAATGGACGCCAGTCTTTTCGGAGCCGCTGTTGGGATACCACCCTTGTGTGACTGGGATTTCTAACCTGCAGCCGTGACCCGGCTGGGGGACAATGCCAGGTGGGGAGTTTGACTGGGGCGGTCGCCTCCGAAAGGGTATCGGAGGCGCTCAAAGGTTCCCTCAGAATGGTTGGAAACCATTTGCAGAGTGCAAAGGCAGAAGGGAGCTTGACTGCGACACCGACGGGTGGAGCAGGTACGAAAGTAGGGCTTAGTGATCCGGTGGTATTAAGTGGGAATGCCATCGCTCAACGGATAAAAGCTACCCTGGGGATAACAGGCTTATCACTCCCAAGAGTTCACATCGACGGAGTGGTTTGGCACCTCGATGTCGGCTCATCGCATCCTGGGGCTGTAGTAGGTCCCAAGGGTTGGGCTGTTCGCCCATTAAAGCGGTACGCGAGCTGGGTTCAGAACGTCGTGAGACAGTTCGGTCCCTATCCGGCGCAGGCGGAGGAAATCTGATAGGAGCTGTCCTTAGTACGAGAGGACCGGGATGGACGGACCGCTGGTGGACTGGTTGGCTTGCCAAAGCCATGGCCGGGTAGCCAAGTCCGGAAGGGATAAACGCTGAAGGCATCTAAGCGTGAAGCCCCCCTCAAGATGAGATATCCCATCGCAAGAGTAAGACCCCTTGAAGACGACGAGGTAGATAGGGCAGAGGTGGAAGTGCAGTAATGCATGGAGCTGACTGTTACTAATCGGGTGAGGGCTTGACCAGAAGGTTTAGGGAAAACGGTTGTGGCTTGGTTGTTCAGTATGTGGTTTTGAAGGTATATGTGAAAAATTAAAAATTATGCTTGCAAAAACTGGAAAGATGTAGTATAATAATACAGTCAGCGTAATTTTTGTTTTATGGGTAGCTTCGAAACCTAGTCGGGTTAGTGGAAGTCATGGCGAAATTACAATATGGCCCCATGGTCAAGCGGTTAAGACATCGCCCTTTCACGGCGGTAACACGAGTTCGAATCTCGTTGGGGTCATTTGAACATCATGTTCAAGATATGCCGTTGTGGCTCAATTGGCAGAGCAGCTGATTTGTAATCAGCAGGTTACCGGTTCGAGTCCGATCATCGGCTTTACTGCTCAAGCAGTAGATAATTTAAAAGATATAGTTCCGGACCTTTAGCTCAGTTGGTTAGAGCAATCGGCTCATAACCGATCGGTCCTGGGTTCGAGTCCCTGAGGGTCCATTCTTCCTAGCTAAAGTTGTAAGAACTATATTAAAACATATGGCCCGGTGGCTCAGCTGGTTAGAGCGCCGCCCTGTCACGGCGGAGGTCGACGGTTCGAACACGTTCCGGGTCGTTTGCATCTGATAAGATGCATTACAATTTAATGCAATTTGGGGTCTTAGCTCAGCTGGGAGAGCATCTGCCTTACAAGCAGAGGGTCATAGGTTCGAGTCCTATAGGCCCCATTTGTGTTTTGCGGGTGTGGTGGAATAGGCAGACACAAGGGACTTAAAATCCCTCGGACTTAACATCCGTGCCGGTTCAAGTCCGGCCACCCGCATTTTTATTCGGTCACACAGGAGAATGTATCTTGTGCGGCTGTTTTTATATCCGCGGGCATGGCGGAATTGGCAGACGCGCCAGATTTAGGTTCTGGTGTCCAAGACGTGCAGGTTCAAGTCCTGTTGCCCGCATTAAGAAACGTTGTATTGTCATGATTCATGGCGATGCAGCGTTTTTTTCATGCGCTGGATTTCCGATTGTTTTTGACCAAATTTACCATCAGTTTTGTGAATATAGGTTTATACGGCACAACTGAAATGACTACTGTCTTGTCATATGACAAAAAGAGTGCTATAATGCCTGATGTTGTGTGGAATATTTCAGAGGAATGAGCATTATGGAGGAACTCATGTCAATAACAGAAGAAATCAAGCATTTAAAAAAGGAAAAGAATGCAGTAATCCTGGCCCATTATTATGTTGCAGATGAGGTGCAGGAGATTGCGGATTATATTGGAGATTCTTACTATTTGAGCAAGGCAGCTCAGAAGACTGCTGCAGATATCATTGTATTTTGCGGAGTGAAATTTATGGGAGAAAGCGCTGCGATTTTGAACCCGGAAAAGAAGGTTCTGATGCCGGATCTGACGGCAGACTGTGCCATGGCCCATATGGTACAGCTGGAAAAATCCGCGAGATGAGAGAAACATATGAGGATCTGGCGGTGGTCTGTTATATCAATTCCACGGCAGAAATTAAGACATATTCGGATGTGTGTGTAACCTCGGCCAATGCGGTGAAAATTGTAAGGAATCTGCCGAATCAGAATATTTTCTTTATTCCGGATGGAAATCTGGGAAGGTATGTGGCAGAACAGGTTCCGGAGAAGCATATCATTTTCAATGATGGTTATTGTCCCATCCATGCGGCTATGTCTGCTGAGGCCGTAAAAGGGAAAAGGAAAAACATCCGGAAGCCAAATTTCTGGTTCATCCTGAGTGTACCGGGATTTGCTGAAGCTGGCAGATTACATAGGAAGCATCGGGGATCATTGATTTTACAGCAGAGGATGATGGAAAGGAATACATTATCGGTACAGAATCAGGGGTATTGTATGAACTAAAAAAGAAAAAACAGAATCCGGATAAAACGTTTTATACGCTTACAGAAAATCAGATCTGCACAGATATGAAGCTGATTACGCCTGAAAAGGTTCTACAGGTTTTAAAGGAAGAAATCAATGAGGTTAAGGTTCCGGAGAAAGTGAGGATTCAGGCAGGAGCACCGCTGGAAAAATGCTGATGCTGGCCCGATAATGTGAAATGAAGACAGATATTTTAATCGTAGGAAGCGGCTGTTCAGGTCTTTACTGTGCACTGAACCTTCCGGAAAGCAGACAGATTACGGTGATCACAAAGGCAGGAGCAGAGGAAAATGATTCCTATCTGGCTCAGGGTGGAATGTGTATGCTGAAGGATGAATCCGATTATCAGGGATTTTTTGATGATACAATGAAGGCAGGACATTATGAGAATGATGAAGCCTCCGTAGAGATTATGATTCGTTCCTCCAGGTCTGTAGTGGAGGATCTGCTGCAGTTTGGGGCAGATTTCCAAAAGGATGAGAATGGGGAGCTGGTGTTTACTAGAGAGGGCCATTCAGAGAAAAGGATCATATTTCACAAGGATGTGACAGGAAAAGATTACCAGAACACTTTTAGCCCAGGCAAAGAGACGATCAACATTATGCTGCTGGAGCATACGTCTATGATCGATATTATTGAGTAAAATAATGTATGCTATGGGGCTGTGGTTCAGAGACAGGATGGAAGTCTGGAAGCCATCGAGGCGGATTACACCGTTATGGCTACGGGAGGGATCGGCGGATTGTACCGACATTCTACCAATTTCCGCCATCTGACAGGAGACGCACTTGCAGTCGCAGTCCGCCACAAGATTGCACTGAAGGATATTTCCTATGTACAGATTCACCCGACCACACTGTACGCGGATGAGGAGAGAAGCTTTCTGATCTCTGAGTCTGTGCGGGGAGAAGGGAGCGGTGCTGCGGGATAAAAACGGAGAGCGCTTTGTCAATGAACTTCTTCCAAGGGATCTGCTGACAAAAGCCATTTTAGAACAGATGGAAAAAGATGGAACAGAGTTTGTCTGGGAGGATCTGCGCACCATACCCGAAAATGAGCTGAACCGCCATTTCCCAATATTGTTGAACACTGCGGGAAATGGGCTATGATGTAACAAAGGAATGTATACCAGTAGTTCCGGCTCAGCATTATTTTATGGGAGGAATTAAAGTCAGCCATGAAAGCCGAACGTCCATGGAACAGCTTTATGCGGTAGGCGAGACTGCCTGCAACGGTGTCCATGGAAAAAATCGTCTGGCCAGCAATTCTCTTTGGAAAGTCTTGTATTTGCAAAGCGGGCGGCTCTCGATATGACGGAGCATTTGGGAGAGGTAAAAAGAAACATCCATCTGTTTGAAACATTGGATATGAGCCAGTATAAGGATTTATCCGGATTATATAAACGTATCACGAATTGGTGAAAATGAGATTAAAGGAGAAGAAAGATGTACGATCGGGTAACTTTAAAATTAAATGTGGATCCACTGATTTTAAGCGCACTGCGCGAGGATATTACAAGCGAGGATGTGTCGGCAAACAGCATTATGAAAAGCCTCAGGCCGGAGAGGTGGATCTGATCTGCAAGCAGGATGGCATTATCTGCGGCCTGCAGGTCTTTGAACGTGTATTTGCCCTTTTAGATGACAGCACAAGAGTTGAATTTTTTGCAGAGGATGGAGACGAAGTAAAGAACGGCCAGCTGCTTGCAAAGGTTTACGGCGATATCCGCGTACTTTTGTGTGGGGAGCGCACGGCTCTCAATTATCTTCAGAGAATGAGCGGCATTGCCACATATACCCATTCAGTAGCAGCGTTATTAAAGGGGACTAAGACGAAGCTTCTGGATACAAGAAAGACAACACCGAATAACCGCATTTTTGAGAAATATTCGGTTCGTGTAGGCGGTGGAAATAACCACAGATATAATCTTTCCGACGGCGTATTGCTGAAGGACAACCATATCGGAGCAGCAGGAGGCGTGGCAGAGGCTGTGAAATGGCAAAGGAGTACGCTCCCTTTGTGCGGAAAATTGAGGTAGAGGTAGAGACTCTGGACATGGTAAAGGAGGCCGTTGAGGCAGGTGCAGATATTATTATGCTGGATAACATGAGCCATGAACAGATGAAGGAAGCCATGGAATATATTGACGGACGAGCTGAGGTGGAGGTGTCCGGAAATGTGACAAAAGAGAACATTTCACGCCTGACCGATCTTGGTGTGGATTATATTTCCAGCGGAGCATTGACGCATTCTGCACCGATTCTGGATATTTCACTGAAAAATCTTCACGCAGTCTAAAGAAGAGAGGGACAGGAATGAACGGTACAGAAAGACGGGAACAGATTCTGGTATACTGAAAAACAGCGAAAAACCGGTTCCGGGCGTGGAGCTGGCCAGAATCCTTCATGTGAGCCGTCAGGTAATTGTGCAGGATATGGCGCTTCTGCGTGCCAATGGAGTGGAAATCCTCTCTACGAACCGCGGATATGTGACGGCAGAGGAGCACAGCTGCAGCCGCGTATTTAAGGTGATCCATACGGAGAAGCAGGTTGAAGAGGAACTGAATCTGTATGTGGACTTTGGCGGGAAGGTAGAGGATGTATTCGTATACCACAAGGTTTACGGTGTCATCCGGGCAGATATGAATATCAAATCCAGAATGGATGTAAAGCGGTATCTGCAGGATATTTCTGAGGGAAAATCCACTCAGCTGATGAAGCTCACATCGAATTACCATTATCACACCATTTCTGCCGAGCGTGAGGAGATTCTGGATATGATACAGGAGGAGCTGGAAAAACGGGGGTTTCTGGCAAAGCTTCAGGATTATGAACCGGTGGATTTCTGGGGAACATCAGAAGAAGCTTAGTGTGAAATGTAAAAACTCAAAGTACTTGGGACTAGCCCACGGGCCTGTGGTTTGGTATAATATTCCTATGAATGAAAACACGGAGGAGTTACAGATGAAGGTTTTTGTTAAAAATGGAACGATTGTATCAGAAACGGGGCAGTATCAGGGCGATCTCTGCATAGAAAACGGAGTTATTTCACAGATTGGCACCCATTTAGAGCCGGCGTCGGAAGAAGAAGCCCAGGTGATTGACGCGGCGGGAAAATATGTGCTTCCCGGAGGCGTAGATGTTCATACCCATATGGACCTTTTAGCCGGATCCAGCCGGGCTGTGGATGATTTTACGATGGCACCGTAGCTGCAGCCTGCGGAGGCACCACCTCTATTGTGGATCATATGGCCTTTGGGCCGGCCGGCTGCCCTCTTCATCATCAGCTGAATGAATATCACGGGCTGGCAGATCATAAGGCAGTGATCGACTATGGGTTTCACGGTACCTGCCAGCATGTGAATGAAGAGATCCTGAACGAGTTAGAGGACATGATGAAGGACGGCGTTCCCAGCGTAAAGGTATATCTGACCTATGATTTTAAGATTGATGACGACGGAGTGCTTCAGGTATTAAAGAAAATGAAGCAGCTGGGGGGCGTGACTGCATTTCACTGTGAAAACCATGCGGTTGTGCAGTTCTTAAGAGGAAAGCTGGTATCAGAGGGCAATACGGCACCCATTTACCACGCCAAGAGCCGCCCCAATCTGGCAGAGGCAGAGGCAGTGCGCCGGGTGCTTTATCTGGCAAAGCTGGCTGGAGATGCGCCGGTGTATATTGTCCACTTATCCTGTAAGGAAAGTCTGGAGGCAGTAAAAGAGGCCAGAGCAGAGGGACAGAAAAATATTTTTGTGGAGACCTGTACACAGTACCTGGTTCTGACAGAGGAGCGGTATCTGGATGAGGATGGATTAAAATATATAATGTCACCGCCTCTGCGCACAAAGGAGGACTGTGAAGCACTGTGGAAGGGCATTGCAGAGGGTGAGATCCAAGCAGTGGCTACGGATCACTGTCCGTTTAATTACGGAAAGGAAAAGCAGCTTGGAAAGGATGACTTTACCAAATGCCCCAATGGAGCGCCGGGAGTGGAAGAACGCATGATCCTTCTGTTTTCCGAGGGTGTTATGACGGGAAAGATCAGTCTGGAAAAGCTGGTGGAAATTGCCTGTACACAGCCTTCAAGAATCTACGGCGTGTATCCGAAAAAAGGCTGCCTGCAGCCCGGAGCGGATGGTGACCTGCTGATTTTAGACCCTTCAAAGGAATGGGTGCTGACTCACAGCCATATGCACAGTGCAGTGGACTATACTGCCTATGAAGGAATGAAGATAAGAGGTTCAATTGAACTGGTAATGCAGAGGGGAAATATAATTGTAAAAGATAACCATTTTTTGGGAAAACAGGGAGACGGCCATTTTATTTTCAGAAAACCGCTTTCGCTGTGTGAATAAGGAAAAACCGAGCGCTGCCGCCATGAAAGGATGGTCTGGCAGCGCTTTTGGCAATTTATTAGGGAGAAAAACGGCTGTTGTCTGAATTTAATATTTTCCAATATTCCTCTTTCATTTCACATGATTTTGTAGTAGTATAGTACACGGCACTATATCTAGTGGTTTTTCCAGATGAGAAAGGAATAAACCGGGGGTGCTTATTATTATGAGATAAAATGACAGATATAAGCGAGGGATCGGGATGAGTGTTGACGTTAAGACAAATGTGATTAAGAGAAATGGGGAAGAGGTAGACTTTAATTCCCAGAAGATCATAAATGCGGTTCACAAAGCAAACGAAGAGGTAGACCGGCTTCATCAGATGAATGACTATCAGATTATCGCCATTGCAGATAATATTGCAAATAAGGTGAATGAATCCACTCATGCAGTGAATGTAGAGGATATTCAGGATATGGTGGAAACCGGGATCATGGCCATGAGAGGCTATGAGGTGGCACAGAAGTATGTGCGCTACCGCTATAAGAGAGAGCTGACCCGTAAGTCCAACACCACAGATAACGGGATCCTGTCCCTGTTAGACAATATCAATGAAGAGGTCAATCAGGAGAATTCGAATAAGAACCCAGTGATCAATTCTACGCAGAGAGATTATATGGCAGGAGAAGTCAGCAAGGATTTATCCCGCCGTGTGCTGCTGCCGGAGATCGTGAGAGCCCATGAGGAGGGTATCATCCATTTCCATGATACCGACTATTTTGCACAGAAGGAGCACAACTGCGACCTGATCAATCTGGAGGATATGCTCCAGAATGGTACAGTGATCAGTGAGACCATGATCGAGAAGCCGCACAGCTTTTCTTTACTGCTTGCAACGTAACCACACAGATCGTTGCTCAGGTTGCAAGCAACCAGTACGGCGGCCAGTCCTTTACGCTGGCCCATCTGGCTCCCGTTTGTGGATATCAGCCGTCAGAAGCTGCGTAAAAACGTGATCGAGGAGCGCAAGGAGTGCGGAGAATCCTTAGATGAGGCAATTATCTCAAAGGTAACGGAGCGCAGGCTGAGAGATGAGGTACGCAGCGGAATCCAGACCATTCAGTACCAGCTTATTACCCTGATGACCTGTAACGGACAGGCTCCGTTTGTCACGGTATTTATGTATCTGGACGAGGTTCCGGAGGGACAGACAAGGGATGACCTTGCCATGATCATCGAAGAGGTTCTGATCCAGAGAATGCAGGGCGTAAAAATGAAAAGGGTGTCTGGATCACTCCGGCCTTCCCGAAGCTGATCTACGTTCTGGATGAAGATAACATTACAGAGGATTCCAAATACTGGGGACTCACAGAGCTGGCTGCAAAATGTACAGCAAAACGCATGGTTCCAGACTATATTTCTGCAAAGATCATGAAGGAATTAAAACAGGGGGATGTATACCCCTGCATGGGCTGCCGTTCCTTTTTGACCGTTGAGGATTCCCAGAGAAATGCAGATGGAAGCCACAAATACTACGGCCGTTTCAATCAGGGTGTTGTTACCATCAACCTGGTGGATGTAGCCTGTTCCAGCGAGGGCGATATGGATGAATTCTGGAAGATTCTGGATGAACGTCTGGAGCTGTGCCACAGAGCCCTCAGATGCCGTCATGAGCGCCTGCTGGGCACGATTTCCGATGTGGCGCCGATTCTCTGGCAGAACGGCGCTCTGGCCCGCCTGAAAAAGGGAGAAAAGATTGACCGTCTGCTCTTTGACGGCTATTCTACCATTTCTCTGGGCTATGCGGGCCTGTATGAAATGTGTATGAGGATGCTGGGCAAGTCCCATACCGATCCGGAGGCCAGACCCTTTGCACTGAAGGTAATGAAGCGTCTCAATGACAAGTGCAGGGAGTGGAAGGAGGCAGAGCATATCAGCTATTCCGTATACGGTACGCCTATGGAATCCACGACCTATAAGTTTTCCAAGTGCCTCCAGAAGCGTTTCGGAATCATTCCGGGCGTAACGGATAAAAATTATATTACAAACAGCTATCATGTCCATGTATCGGAGCAGATTGATGCATTCAGCAAGCTGAAATTTGAGGCAGAGTTCCAGAAGCTGTCGCCGGGCGGTGCGGTAAGCTATGTGGAAGTCCCAAATATGCAGAACAACATTCCGGCTGTTTTATCTGTGATGAAGTTTATTTATAATAATATCATGTATGCGGAGCTGAATACAAAGAGCGATTACTGCGAATGCTGCGGCTATGACGGAGAAATGGCAATCAAGGAGGATGAATCCGGAAAGCTTATCTGGGAGTGCCCTAACTGTGGGAATCAGGATCAGAACCATATGTTTGTAGCACGAAGAACCTGCGGTTATATCGGAACCCAGTTCTGGAACCAGGGACGGACTCAGGAGATCAGAGACAGGGTGCTTCATCTGTAAGCGTTTTTGGGCCGGTCCGAAAGGAGAGCAGGATGAATTACGGAAATATTAAGGAATGTGATATTGCAAACGGTCCAGGGGTCCGGGTCAGCCTCTTTGTATCCGGCTGCAGGCATCACTGTAAAGGCTGCTTTAATGCAGAAACCTGGGATTTTGGATACGGAAAACCGTTTACAGAGGAAACCGGCAGAGAGATTCTCAGGCTGCTGGAACCGTCCTATATCCAGGGTTTCACCGTTTTGGGCGGAGAACCTTTTGAGCCGGAGAACCAGCCGGCTGTGGCAGAGCTTTTAAAGCAGATCCGAATGGTATATCCGCAGAAGGATATCTGGTGCTACAGCGGTTATCTTTATGATTCAGATATGCAGCCGGGAGGCAGGGTATACACAGAACATACGCAGGAGATTTTAAAATGTCTGGATGTGCTGGTGGACGGTGAATTTGTGGAAGCAGAGAAGGATCTGACCCTGGTATTTCGGGGGAGCAGCAATCAGAGGCTTCTGAAGCTGAAAGACGGAATTGCCTGCGGAAACTGGCCGTAAGTATGAAATTTTTATGAAATAACAGGGGTGCAGCCAAGGCTTTCTTGCATAATTCATCAAATTGAATTATAATGAAAATCAACCTGGCAGCGCCCCTGTATTGTAATCGGTGCTGTCTTTCTGGAAAGGAGAAGCAGTATGAAGAGACGTTTTGAGTAATGGCAATGGCCGCTGTATTGAGCGCAGCTTTGGCAGTTCCGGCTTATGCGGGTACATGGAAATATGTAAATGATCAGTGGAAGTATCAGCGGGGTGCGAATAAGTTTGCCTACAATGAATGGATTCAGGATAAGGGAAAGTATTATTATCTGGACAATGACGGTTATGTGACAACGGGCTGGCAGCAGATAGAGGGCCAGTGGTATCATATGGACAGCACAGGAGCCATGGAAACCGGCTGGTTTAAAGACAGTGACAGCGGAAAATGGTACTATCTGTATCCAAGCGGTGTAATGGCGGTTAATACAGTAATTGATGGAAGAACCATTGGAACAGACGGAGTGTGGGTACCGGAGGAAGGGGCGGTAGAGCCCTCTGACAGCGCTGATCTGTCTACCCAGCAGTTGGTTCAAAATATGGAAGGAATTTCCACAAAGGGATATTCGATCCTCACATCGGCCAGAACCGGAGGCGGGGAGCGCTGGGATAATGCGGTCCGGCTGAAGGGAAAAGGAAGCCATGTAATCTGCAATACCAACGGGGAATATCGGCTTTTATACGGTTCCTTCGGCCCATCGTCTTCTCAGTTTGACAGCGGCCTTATGGCCAGAGTGACTGTTTATGGGGATAACGATCAGGTGCTTTATACCTCTTCGGATATTCATCACAATGAGAAGGTAACCTACTTTGGAGTAGATGTCTCCGGACAGAACCAGATCAGAGTAGAGGTTTCCCTATCAAAAGATAACGGGTATGATGATCCTGTGATTCTGTTTAATGGGCTGGCTTTATACAAATAGAAACATAAGATAATAAACTGCCGCAGTCAGAAGGCGATTCTTCAGGCATATGTCCTGGATGCGCGTTCTGGCTGCGGCAGTTTTCAGTTTATAGATTTATTTTCGGCCTTTTAACAGAGATAACAGTTCCGGTAAACGCATCAACCTCACTTAATTCTCCGGTGTAGGTAACAGTAACCGTGTCACCGTTTTTTACATCAGAGAGCCCTTCAGGCGTTGCGTCAAAGGACAGGACAAAGGATGTGCCCTCGCTGTCGGTTATGTTAAACATAAAATCCTTGATTTCATCAATGGTGCCTGTAATGGATGAGGTCTTGACATCCGTATCAGCGGAGGAAGCTTCAGCAGAAGGGTATCTGCGGACTCAGAAACTTGTGGAAACGGTTTCTTCTGCGGAAGAAACCGGCTGAGAAGAGGGCTGGGCCCCGCATCCGGTTGCCAAAATAAGGGAAACGGCTGCTGCTGCGAATAAATTTCTTTTTCATAATAAACCTCCATAAGTATATGCAATATATTTTTCAGTACATATGCTTAGACGGGAGGCGGGTGAGAAAGTTGCAGAGAGAAAGTTATTTTTTATTGTGCATTTTAAACAAAAAGTGAAAATGTAATGTGAGGGGGGAAGATGGAAAAAACCATATAAAATATAAATTATATGCTCGATTGGAAATTTTAGAACATTAAAAAAATTGTGATAATATACAAAAAATAATGAAATAATGAATGGATATTGATATGAATGATAATGGGTGTTACAATCGTAACAACTTAATAAATAAAACATTTAACGTTGATGAGCTCAAAAAGCCAGCCGTTTCGGTTGGCTTTTTTTTGTTTTTTGTGCACAAAGCGTTGAGTGTAGAATTTATCAGATTCAGAAAAGTGTCTGCCGGCAAATCACTTTTTTGAATAAAATGTTTTCGAAAACAAAGCGCAACCAGAAAATGTAGATTCTGCAGATGCAGAGGAAAGAGGAAATGAACTTATGAAAAAGAGCTTATTTACCAGCATATTGATCACACATTATTGAAGGCGGTTTCTTCCTGGGAAGATATTCATAAATTATGTGAAGAGGCAGTTGCGCATGGAATGGCATCTGTCTGTATTCCGCCATCCTATATCAAGAGAGTACATGAGGTATATGGTGATAAGCTGAATATCTGTACAGTAATTGGTTTCCCCCTGGGATACAATACCACAGAAGTGAAACGGTCAGAAGTGGAGCAGGCAATTGCAGAGGGAGCCAAAGAAGTAGACATGGTTGTAAATCTGGGAGATGTAAAAAATGGAGATTTTGACCGTGTAACAGAAGAAATTGCTACTCTGAAACGTGCAGCAGGAGACAAGATCTTAAAGGTAATTATTGAAACCTGTTATCTGACAGAAGAAGAAAAGATTCGTCTTTGCAGGTGTGTGGCAGACGGAGGAGCAGATTATATCGAGACATCTACCGGATTTGGTACTGCAGGAGCAAAGATTGAAGATATCCGTCTTTTTAAAGAGAATCTTCCAAAAGATAAGGATGTAAAGATGAAGGCAGCCGGAGGCGTGAGAACCAGAGAAGATCTGGAACTGTTTTAGAAGAGGGATGCGAGCGGATTGGAACCAGTTCTGCAATTAAGATACTGGAAGACGGCGAAAATAATAACGGGGCTTACTAATTAGAGTTCAGATTGAGAAAGGAGAAGGATCATGAAAAAACGATGAAAAAAATAGGTGCAGCATTATTAGCAGCGATGATGGTTATGTCAGTAACAGGATGTTCTCAGGGCGGTAATACAGCAGGTACTTCAGCTGCAGGAGAAGGTGCTTCCGGTGCGGGTGCTGAGATTGCGATGATCGCAGATGGCGGAAGCATTGATGACCAGGGATTTAACCAGGGAACATATGAAGGCGTAAAACAGTATGGTGAGGAAAAAGGAATTTCTTACAAATATTATAAACCGGTAGAAAAGACAACAGATGCATATTTGTCAGCCATGGAATTGGCAATCGAAGGCGGAGCAAAAATTATTGTAGCACCCGGCTTTCGGTTTACGGAGGCAATGTATGTAGCGCAGGATACATGGCCGGATCTTAAATTTGTTCTTCTGGATGGAGTTCCTTCCAGCAATGGAGATACAAAGATTGGTGAAAATACAGTAGGTATTCAGTATGCAGAGGAACAGGCCGGTTTTCTGGCCGGCTATGCAGCGGTTGTAGAAGGGTACAAAAAACTTGGCTTTATGGGAGGCGTTGCAACTCCGGCAGTTGTACGTTACGGATACGGTTTTATCCAGGGAGCTGAGGCTGCTGCAAAGGAAATGGGTGTGAGTGATGTACAGATGAATTACTATTATACAGGTACATTTGATGCTACTCCAGAAACTCAGACACTGGCAGCAACCTGGTATCAGAATGGAACAGAGATTATTTTTGCATGTGGATCCGGTGTTGGTCAGTCTGTTATGGCAGCAGCTGATGCTTCTGCATCCGGCAAGTCTATTGGCGTAGATATTGACTGGGCAGGAGAATCTGAGACAGTTGTTACTTCTGCTATGAAATCTTTAAGCGGTACAGTATATCAGATGCTGGAGAAGTTCTACAGCGACAGTTTCCCGGGCGGAAGAACATTATGATGGACGCATCCAACAAGGGTGTGGAACTTCCGATGGAAACCTCAGATTTGAGAAGTTTGATCAGGCTAAGTATGATGAGGTTTATGGAAAACTGGCAGATGGCACATTTAAGCCGCTCCGCGATGTAAATGAAGAGGGAACTTCCTATACACTGGATCAGATTTCTGACGGAACAATCGAGGTAACCGAAGTAAAATAAAGAGTATTCAGCTAGTGGGATGCCGGGAGAATGAATATGGAATATGTAATTGAAATGTTGGGAATCCGAAAGGAATTCCAGGAATTGTTGCAAATGATAATGTAACACTTCAGCTAAAACGTGGTGAAATTCATGCATTACTGGGAGAGAACGGTGCAGGAAAATCAACATTGATGAGCGTACTGTTTGGTATGTATCAGCCAGAAGCCGGTGAGATACGCAAGAATGGACAGGTTGTACATATAAAGAATCCCAACGACGCAAATAAGCTGGGAATTGGTATGGTTCATCAGCATTTTAAGCTGGTTCATAACTTTACGGTTCTGGAGAATGTAATTCTGGGTGTGGAAACCACCCAGAAGGGGCTTCTGAAAATGGATGAGGCCCGCAAAAAGGTAGTAAGCCTGTCGGAAAATATGGGCTGAAGATTGATCCAGACGCATTGATTTCTGATATTACAGTAGGTATGCAGCAGAGAGTAGAGATTTTAAAGATGCTGTATCGTGATAATGAAATATTGATTTTTGATGAACCAACCGCTGTTCTGACTCCTCAGGAGATTGATGAGCTGATCAAGGTTATGAAGAATCTGGCAGCAGAAGGCAAGTCGATCCTGTTTATTACCCATAAACTCAATGAGATAAAAGAGGCCGCTAACCGCTGTACAGTACTGCGAAAAGGAAGATATGTAGGTACGATTGACGTTGCTTCCACCACCAAAGAAGAAATGTCTGAAATGATGGTGGGAAGAAAAGTAAATTTACAGATTGATAAGGGAGACTATAATCCGGGTGAATGTGTGCTGGCTGTAGAAGACTTAAGCGTAAAGAATCATTTTACAGGAAAGCTGTCTGTCAATCATGTATCGTTTGATGTAAAGGCAGGAGAAATTGTCTGTATTGCAGGAATTGACGGAAACGGACAAAGTGAACTTGTATATGCTCTTACAGGACTGACACCGACTGAGAGCGGATCGATTCACTTGAAAGGTCAGGATTTTACTCACATGAGTATCAGAGAGCGCAATACTCATGGACTTGGACATATCCCGGAAGACCGTCATAAACACGGATTGGTTCTGGACTATGATCTGGCATATAATACGGTACTCCAGAGTTGAAAAAAAGTTCCAAAATCATGGTTTCTTAAGAGCGGAGATTTACAGCTATGCAGACGGACTGATTCAGTCGTTTGATATCCGCTGCGGACAGGGAGGTAAGACCATCTCCAGAAGTATGTCCGGAGGCAATCAGCAGAAGATCATTATTGCAAGAGAGATTGACCGTAATCCGGATCTTTTAATCGCTGTGCAGCCTACAAGAGGTCTGGATGTAGGTGCGATCGAATACATCCATAAGCAGTTAGTCGCGCAGAAGAAGGCGGGAAAAGGGGTTCTTCTGGTATCCCTGGAACTGGATGAGGTTATGAGTATCAGTGACCGTATTCTGGTAATGTATGAAGGTGAGATCGTTGCCGATTTAAAACCGGAGGATGTAACGGTACAGGAACTGGGACTCTATATGGCAGGGTCCAAAAGGAGGGCATAGAACGTGAAAAGAAAATCTCTTCCATCCGGCGTTTCCAGTTTTCTGGCGTCTGTTATGGCAATTCTTCTGGGCGGTCTGTCAAACTTAAAGAACATGGGGCAGGTACCAAAACCTTTGATCATGACAGGTTTATCTGTGGATTTGCCAGTAAGACCGGACTTTTCAATATCGGAGCATCCGGTCAGTTTATTGTTGGGGCATTCGCGGCAGTGTTTGTAGGTGTACGTTTTACATTTTTACCGGGTGCTCTTCACTGGATCGTAGCTCTTTTAGCAGCGATTCTGGCTGGTGCTTTATGGGGAATGGTTCCTGGTATTTTAAAAGCAACAAGAAACGTAAATGTGGTAATTGGATGTATCATGATGAATTATATTGGAATGTATTCTGTGAATGCTCTGGTGAGTGCGTTCATTTATGATCCGCTGCAGAGTCAGTCTCTTCCGGTAGACGCAGATGCAATTCTTCCAAAGATGGGAATGGATATGATCTTCCGCTATAATAACCGTCCATCCAGTGCTAATGCGGGAATTCTGATTGCAATTCTGTCAGGTGTTGCAATTTGGGTCATCCTCAAAAGACTGTGTTTGGTTATGAATTGAAAGCTTGCGGCTATAACAGTGAAGCAGGCCGTTATGCAGGTATGAATGAAAAGAAAAATGTGATTTCTTCTATGGCAATTGCAGGTGCTCTGGCTGGTCTGGGCGGCGGTTTGCTTTACCTTGCAGGTTCCGGAAACGGAATTCAGGTAGTAGATACGCTGGCAGCAGAAGGCTTTAACGGTATTCCGGTAGCGCTGCTTGCTATGAATAATCCAATCGGTATTATCTTCTCCGGTATTTTTATCGCATACTTAAAGGTGGGCGGAGATCAGATGCAGCTGTATAATTTCGTTCCTGAGGTTATCGATATTATTATTTCTGTAATTATCTATTTCAGTGCATTTGCGTTGGTATTCAGGGGTGTAGTCAGCAAGGTATTCTCGGGGAAAAAGACGGATACGGCAGATAAGACGGCGTGAAAGGAGAAGTGACATGAGTTTATTATATTTTGGTTCAACAAATGATGCTTTTTTTATTCCGCTGCTGATCGTTGCACTGGGAGGAATGTTCTGTGAGCGAAGCGGTGTTATCAACATTGCTCTGGAGGGCATCATGGTGCTGGGCGGATTTGCCGGGATTCTGTTTATCAATCTGTTTCAAGGTGTACTTCCCGGACAGCCGATTTTGCTGATTGCACTCCTGATTTCTATGGTGACCGGAATGGTGGTATCTCTGGTTCATGCATATGCCTCTGTAAATATGAAGGCAAATCAGAGTATCAGCGGTACAGCAATCAATATGTTCGCTCCGGCATTTGCTATTTTTGTTGCCAGAGTAATCCGCAATGTGCAGCAGATTCCGTTTGAGAATCAGTTCCGAATTGAAAAATACCGGTTTTGGGAGATATTCCGGTGATAGGAGGAATGTTTTTCCAGAATGCCTATATTACTACTTATCTGGGAATTCTGATTCTGGTGGTTTCCTGTGTAGTTCTGTATAAAACAAGATTTGGACTTCGTCTGCGTTCCTGTGGTGAACATCCGCAGGCAGCAGCATCTGTGGGAATCAGCGTTTATAAAATGCGTTATATGGGTGTACTGATTTCAGGCGCGTTAGCTGGTATTGGCGGACTGGTATACATCATTCCTACTTCTACCAGTTTCAATGCATCTGTATCAGGATATGGATTCCTGGCCCTGGCTGTTTTGATCTTCGGTCAGTGGAAACCTGGAAAGATCCTTTAGCAGCTCTGTTTTGGTATCATGAAGACCATATCTTCTGCATACTCAGGAATTCCGATTCTTGCAGATTTTGGCATTCCAAGCAGTATTTATAAAATGATTCCATATTTGGCAACCCTGATTGTTCTGGCACTCAATACGAAGGGATCCCAGGCGCCAAAGGCATCCGGTGTTCCTTATGATAAAGGTGCGAGATAACACAGACTGTATTTATATGAACAGGAGGATAATAATATGCCGTTTTTAAATGAGGAAGGAAAACAGTATCATATAAATTGTAAGGAAGGGATGTGGGTCGTTATGTGCTGCTTCCTGGAGATCCATTCCGTACAGATGTGATCGCATCTATGTTTGATGATGCAAAACTGGTGGCTCACAACAGGGAGTGTAAAACCTGGACTGGAACATTGAACGGAGAAAAGGTATCTGTTACTTCTACTGGTATGGGCAGCCCGTCTACAGCAATCGTAGTAGAAGAACTGATTCGTTGCGGTGCAGATACGTTTATTCGCGTGGAACTTCCGGGCGTGTGTGTCCCGCCTCCCAGGATATGTCTTTAAATGGTGTGATCAACACTGCAGCAGTACGGGATGAAGGGACAACGATTTCTTACGTTCCTCTGGCTTATCCGGCAGTGGCTGACCGTCATGTAGTAGATGCACTCGCCAGAGCAGCTAAAAAGCTGGGTTATAATTTTGCAGAGGGTATTACCCATTCGAAAGATGCATTTTATGCGGAGATTGAGCCGGATAATATGCCCAACAGCGACTATGTAAAATCCCGCTGGCAGGCGTGGGAACGCTCGAATGTAATGTGTTCTGAGATGGAGGCTGCTGCGATTTTCATCGTTTCTTCCATCAGAAACTGCCGTGCATCTGCCGTTATGGCGTACAAGAAAGTAAACCTCCAGGCTGCGATGGAAACAGCAATTGAGGGTCTGCGGATTTTAATTGAAGAAGACAAGAAGCTGGGGAGGTAACGATGGAACGGTTGCTGATTAAAAATATTCGGTACCTTTATTGTATGGATGAAGAGGATACATTTCTGGAGAATGCAGACATTTATATAGAAGGAAATGTGATCAAAAAAATCGGGACGAAGCTGGATGTGCCTGCTGATGGGGTAAAAGTGATAGACGGAACTGGGAAGCTGGCACTTCCTGGATTTATCAATACCCATCATCATTTTATCAGAATATTACCAGAAATATTCCGATCATGCAGAAGGGAAATCTTTTGGGCTGGCTTCTTTACTCATACGGAGCATGGGAAAATATGGAAGAAGAGGACGTAAAGGCGGCAGCACGTCTGGCTACAGCAGAGCTCCTGATGACAGGATGTACCACATCTATGGACTTTATGTATTTCTTCCCCCATGGAAAACATGATTTAATGGATGCAGAATTTGAGGCCGTAAAAGAGCTGGGACTGCGGTTTCACGGATTCCGTGGCTGTATGCCTGTAATGGAGGGAAACCTGCCTGCAGAAATGAAGGAACGGCTGGGGATTGATGCCGGGAGTCTGGTGGAGTCCTATGATGATATTCTGATTCATGTGACAGAACATTTCAAAAATACCATGATGACAGCCGTTTTTCCATGAGCCGCGTAGGCGTAGGCCCTACTACTGTGGTATTTGAGAATCCGGAATTTATGAAAGAATTGAAGAAGATGGCAGATAATCGCGGCGGTTTGTGTCATACTCATCTTCATCCAAGACCAGATGAGATCAAAAAGTGTGGAGAGCTGTATAATTGCAGACCTCATCAGTGGTTGGAGGAAATCGGCTGGATCGATAAAAATGTATCTTTGCCCATATCAGCCGTCATAATGCAGAAGAACTGGATATTGTAGCGAGAAACGGCGCGTCTGTGACCCAGTCGCCGTCCTGTCATATGAGACTGGGATACCCGATTGCTCCGGCACTGGAAGCGAGAGACCGGGGGATTCCCGTAAGTATCGGTGTAGACGGCGGAGCCAGCAACGACAGCGGAGATATGCTGGGAGAGCTGAGAACCATGCTTTATGTTCACCGGATTGACGGCGGACATCCAGGCTATGGACCGGAGCGGTGGATCAATGCAAAAGAAGTAATTGAGATGGCAACGGTAAACGGTGCAAAATGTCTGAACAGGGATGACATTGGTATGCTGAAAGAGGGAATGGCAGCCGATCTTGTACTGTTTTCCATGATACAGCCGGGGTATGCCGGAGCATTGACAGATCCAAGGGGAGCACTGCTGTACTGTGGAAATAATCATCTGGCAGACACAACCATCGTGAATGGAAATGTGTTAATCGAGAATGGCATATTCCTGGCAGGAGATTTAAATCAGATTGTAGAGGATGCCAATCGTTCAACAGCAAGGATATTAAAGCTTGTGAAGGATAAGACAGGCATTGACTATCGTATGGAGGCGTAGGCATCATGGAGACAGGCAGAAACAGAACAGAGACAGTGCGGTTTCCTAAGCGGATTGGTATGATCGTTCCTTCCTCTAATACTGTAGTAGAACCAATATGCAGCCGTATTTTTTCGGTATGGAGGATGTAGTTACCGTTCATTATTCCAGACTGGAGGTCGTAAATGTTTCTCTGGATGATAACTCTACCAGACAATTTGCTGTGGATACGATGCTTCGGGCAGCCGATCAGCTTGCTCAGGCCAAGGTAGATGCGATTATCTGGAACGGAACGGCAGGAAGCTGGCTGGGAATTGAGCGTGACAGAGATGTGCCAGAAGATTGAAGAAAAACCAAGATTCCCATGAGCACAGCGTCTATGGGGCTGGTAGGAAGTTATCAGGATTTTGATATAAAGCGTCTGCATCTTGTGACACCTTATATTAAAGAAATGAATGACGCAATTATTCGGGAGTATGAGAAGCTGGGGCTTACAGCAGCAGGAGTGACCGGCCTTGGAATCACGGAAAATACAGAGATAGGCAGTGTCACGAAGGAACAGCTGGAGACCCTGTGCTGCAGCACAGGCGCAGGCCATGGCGAGGGGATTGCAGTTGTCTGTACGAACCTGGCTGCTGCTGGAGAGCGGACTTGATCGAAAACGGTCAGGAGCGGTTGTGTTTGATTCCGTAACCGCAGCTGTTCGGGAGGCATTGAAGTTGTGTGGGTTAGAAAAATTGTCCTTCCAGGGATGGGGAAAGCTGCTGGACGTATAAGCTAAGATGGAGGAAACAACTATGGCATTAAATATGGAAACAAATTATTGTGGATTCCGCTGTGAAAATCCATTCATTCTGGCTTCTTCTCCCGTTAGTGCGACAGGAGAGATGATCTGCAGAGCATTTGAAGAAGGATGGGCTGGAGCAGTTACAAAGCATCTCTTTTCTTCAGGATGAGTTGAATTTAAGCTTGTCTCCCAGAATGCTTCCTATTTCTGCTTCCGGAGCAAAAGGCGTTACCGGCATGGGGAATATCGACTTTGTTATGGACAAGTGTGTAGACGCAGCATTTGCAGACTTTGCGAAAGTGAAGGAACGGTATCCGGAAAAGATGCTGATTATCAGTGTAAAGGCTCAATATGTAGAAGCGGATTGGAAAACGCTGGCCAGAAAGGCCCAGAATGCCGGAGCAGATGCGTTGGAGCTTTTCTGTCCTGTATTGACAGCGAAGGCGTGATGATCTGCCAGGAAAGAGCTGATGCAGCAGGTAATTCGCTGGGTAAAAGAAGAAGTTCAGATCCCGGTGATAGCCAAACTGTCAATTCATGTCAATGATATTGGAAAAATGGCTCTGTATGCGGCTGAAGCCGGAGCAGATGCAGTGACCGGAATCAATTCTATTCATGGAATCGGTCCTCTGAATCCGGAACGTATGGTACATATTCCAGATATAATGGACAAAGCGCCCATGGGATTGTCTGGAGCGTTCATTAAACCTATGGCTCAGCATTGTATTTATAAAATGGCTCTTGCTGCAAAAGAAAAGCCGTTTGGTATTTCAGCAGTTGGAGGAATCACAGATGGAAAGGATGCATTAGAGTATCTGTGTCTGGGCGCTGACACACTGCAGAGCGCAACAGCAGTTATGTATAAAGGCTATGGCATAATCAGGCAGATGATTTCTTATCTGGAAAAATTTATGATGGAAAAAGGATATCAGTCTCTGGATGAGTTCCGTGGATATTCTTTGAATCACATGGCTTCTGCGGCAAGAAATCTGTCTTTAAAAGCAGCAGCTGGCAGCTTTAGTGGATCCAGATAAATGAATTGGGTGCGGAAATGTGCGTCTCCTGCAGTGACGGCGGAAAGCAGGCAATTCAGCTGGAGACCAGTCTAAGAAAAGCTTTGGTCTGCACGGAGAAATGTACGGGATGCGGACTTTGCCAAATCGTGTGTCCTACAGGTGCGATTCAGATGGTACCCACAGAGCGATAAGTGAAGGAAAAAGGAGAAAAATGGAATGAGGAAATTCAAGCGAATATTCTTGATCGTTATGGATTCTTTTGGTGCGGGAAATGCTCATGACGCAAAAGCATATGGAGATGAAGGCGCCGATACAATGGGACATATTGCAGAATATGGGCCAGTGGAACATTCCAAACCTTCAGAAGCTGGGACTTGCTAATCTCCATCCGCTGAAAGGAGTAGAGCCGGCTGTAAAACCGTTAGGCTACTACGCCTTGCTGAATGAAAAAAGCCGTGGAAAGGACACCATGACCGGACATTGGGAGATGATGGGAATTCAGACTGCAAAACCGTTTGTCACATTTTCAGAGACAGGGTTTCCAGAGGAACTGGTTAAAGAATTAGAACAGCGTACCGGTCATAAAGTGATCGGAAATAAGAGTGCCAGTGGAACAGAGATTCTGGATGAACTGGCAGAAGAAGAGATTGCAACAGGTCATATGATCGTCTATACATCTGCAGATTCTGTGCTTCAGATTTGCGGAAATGAAGAAACATTTGATCTGGAAGAACTTTACCGCTGCTGTGAAATTGCCAGAGAAATTACACTTAAAGATGAGTGGAAGGTGGGCCGTGTGATAGCCAGGCCTTATGTGGAAAGAAACGCGGAGAATTTAAGCGTACCAGTAATCGAAAGGATTATGCTTTAAAGCCTTCCGAAAAACAGCTTTGGACGCATTGAAGGAGAATGGTCTGTCAGTGATTGCTGTGGGAAAGATCCATGATATTTTTGATGGAGAAGGAATCACACAAACGTATCATTCAGACAGCTCTGTTCATGGAATGCAGCAGACAGCGGATATTATGGAACATAGTGAATTTGAAGGATTATGTTTTGTGAATCTTGTAGATTTTGATGCAGTATGGGGGCATCGCAGAAACCCGGAAGGATATGCAAAAGAAGTGGAGCAGTTTGATGAAAAGCTGGGAGAATTGCTGGAACTGATGGGAGATGAGGATCTGCTGATGATTACGGCAGATCATGGAAATGACCCGACTTATCAGGAACTGATCATACCAGAGAACAGGTACCGCTGCTTCTTTATGCAAAAGATCTGAAGGGTGCAGGAACATTAAATGAGGCAGATTCTTTGCGGCAATAGGGCTACGATTGCAGAAAATTTCAATGTAAGGATGCCGGATGGAACCATTGGAGAATCAATGCTGGATCAGATTCAATAGATCTATTTTGAAAGGTTTAGGAGTGAGTATATAAATGGATATGCTCACTACCTTTTTGTTATGATTTTTCATACATTTGGGACTAGCCGTCACATCAGTGTACTGATACAATACATTTAAGACAAAGACAGTAAAAAGAATGAAAAGATCAGGAGTTTTGAAAGATTCAGTCAAACCACGAAATTGTAGTGCCAAATGAAGATTTACCCTTTAAGATGTTTTTATTTGAAGGGGAGAAGGGAAATTATTTCCGGGATAAACACTGGCATCGCTCCATTGAAATTTTTATGGTGTTTGAGGGCCATTTAAAATTCTATTTGAATGATTTGGAACAGGAGCTGAATCCAGGTGAGTTTGTTCTGGTGAATTCAAATGAGATACATGCCATTGATTCACCGGAGCCAAACAAAACAGTAGTGATACAGATTCCATTAAAAACATTTTCTGATTATTTTACCGGAGAGCAGTACATTCGATTTACACATGAATCAAAAAAGCAGGATGTCCAGGTCGTGGATCTGATCCGGGAAATGTTTGCTGCATACGGGAAAAAAGAGACGGGATATGATATGCGGGTAAAAAGCGGATATTATATGCTGTTATATATGCTTGTTTCTGTTTACCGTGAATTGGACGTAAAAGATGAATTGCTGAAACAAAACAGAAAATTAAATAAACTTACTCCCATTACGAATTATATGAAAGAACATTATCAGGAGGAGCTGTCATTGGAAGCGCTGGCTGAGGTGTTTGATATACTCCTGCATATATTTCAAGAATGTTTCAAAAATATGCAGGCATCAATTATAAGGATTATCTGCAGGGAGTACGTGTAGAATATGCGTTTACGGAACTGAGCCGGACGGAGCATACGGTCAGTGAAGTGGCCTTTCACCATGGATTTCCAAGCAGCAGGGCTTTTGCAAAGGCATTTCAAAAGAAATACGGGATGCTTCCAAGCGAGTATCTGCGGAGAAAAACAGAATCGTCCCATTCATCGGAACAGATATAAAAAAGACAAAAAAGTGCAGTTGTATGGATAAATAAAAGGTCGATAAGATAAAAGGAAGCTGTTATCATGGTCTTAACAGAAAACATTCTAATAAGAAAGGAGACAATGATGCAGATTCAGAATATAAATGAGAAATCATTTAAAAAGTACGGTAAAATTCTGACGGGATATCATGTGGACGGAATCCTGGCAGAAATGGAGCATACGCCTCTGACAAGAGAAGTCATATATGTTCCGTCTGTGGAAGAAATGGAGGCTCTGCCTGATGCAGAGGAGATGAAAACCGCGGATTTGGCGGCCTTCCAATTCAAATCGGATATTGCAATGGTGATAACAGAAAGCTGAACGGGCTGGAATATCATCGTTCTTCTGAAATTAATATTGCAGTAAACAACCTTGTTCTGCTCCTTGGACGGGAGCAGGATATTGAAGCAGACGATACATATGACACTTCTCGCGTGGAGGCTTTTTTTGTACCTGCAGGTACGGTGATTGAGGTTATGCAACAACACTTCACTATGCGCCATGTACGGCAGAGGGTGAAAATGGTTTCCGATGTGTGGTCGTACTTCCGAAGGGAACGAATACGGAGCTGGATTTTGCAGCAGGGGCAGAGGGAGAGGACAGACTGCTTGCTGCCAAAAACAAATGGCTGATCGCACATGAGGAAGCTGGGATTGTAGGTGCATTCTGCGGCTTAAAGGGTGAAAATGTAACAGTTTAAAATAATAAGAAGGTGGGTACATACAATGAATAACATGCCAGAATTGAAAATCGGTGTTGTTGCAGTGAGCAGAGATTGTTTCCCGGAGAGTCTGTCTGTCAGCAGAAGAGAGGCTTTGATAAAAGCATACAGGGAAAAATATGGGGATAGGGATATTTATGAATGTCCAATCTGTATCGTAGAAAGTGAGATCCACATGGTGCAGGCCCTGGAAGATATCAAGGCTGCCGGCTGCAATGCGCTTGTTGTTTATCTTGGAAACTTCGGACCGGAGATTTCTGAGACACTGCTTGCAAAACATTTTGACGGACCGAAGATGTTTGTGGCTGCGGCAGAGGAGCGTGGGGACAACCTGATTCAGGGAAGAGGAGATGCCTACTGCGGCATGCTCAATGCAAGCTATAACTTAAAACTGAGAAATATAAAAGCATATATTCCGGAGTATCCCATCTGGAACAGCTGAAGAATGTGCAGATATGATCGCAGAGTTCCGTCCGGTTGCAAAAGCAGTGATCGCATTGAATGATTTGAAAATTATCAGCTTTGGACCGCGTCCGTTAAATTTCCTCGCATGTAATGCACCGATCCAGCAGCTGTACAATCTGGGAGTTGAGATCGAAGAAAACTCAGAGCTGGATTTATTTGAGGCGTTCAACAAGCATGCAGGAGATGAGCGGATCCCGGCCGTTGTAAAAGAGATGGAAGAGGAGCTTGGCGCCGGAAATAAGAAGCCGGAGATCCTTGAAAAGCTGGCACAGTATGAGCTTACCTTAAAGGACTGGATTGAGGAGCACGGAGGGTACCGCAAATATGTGGCAATTGCAGGAAAGTGCTGGCCGGCATTCCAGACACAGTTCGGATTTGTGCCATGCTATGTAAACAGCCGTCTGACAGCTCAGGGAATCCCGGTATCCTGTGAGGTAGATATTTACGGAGCCTTGAGTGAATTGATCGGAACCGTTGTCAGCGAAGATGCGGTAACCCTCCTTGATATCAATAATAATGTGCCGGCAGATATGTATAAAGAAGAAATCGAAGGCAAGTTCCCATATACACAGAAAGATACATTTATGGGATTCCACTGTGGAAATACGCCGTCTGAAAAACTGTCCTTCTGTGAAATGAAATATCAGCTGATCATGGCACAAGTTCTCTTCCGGAAGAGGTGACACAGGGAACCTTAGAGGGAGATATCGCACCGGGAAATATTACGTTCTTCCGTCTGCAGAGCACGGCAGACTGCAAGCTCAGAGCCTATATTGCACAGGGAGAGGTTCTTCCTGTTGCAACACGTTCCTTCGGATCCATTGGTGTATTTGCAATTCCGGAAATGGGAAGATTTTACCGTCATGTACTGATTGAAAAGAATTTCCCACATCATGGTGCAGTTGCATTTGGAAACCATGGAAAGGCTTTGTTTGAGGTATTTAAGTATATTGGGGTTCCTGTTGAGGAAATCGGTTATAACCAGCCTGCGGGAGTAAGATATCCTACAGAGAATCCGTGGAAATAAAGGGAGAGAAACATGTTATATATAGGCATTGACCTTGGAACATCAGCAGTGAAATTGCTGCTGATGGATGAGAACGGAACCATTCATAAGATCGTATCAAGAGAATATCCATTGTATTTTCCGCATCCAGGCTGGTCCGAGCAAAATCCTCAGGACTGGTTTGAAAAAACTATGGAGGGAATGAAAGAGCTGACAGCAGAGTGTGACAGAACACAGATTGCAGGAATCGGATTTGGCGGCCAGATGCACGGACTGGTGGTTCTGGACGAGATGGATCAGGTGATCCGCCCTGCGATTCTCTGGAATGACGGAAGAACAGCGAAGGAAACAGAGTATCTCAATGAAGTAATCGGAAAAGAAGCATTATCTAAATATACAGCAAATATCGCATTTGCAGGCTTTACCGCACCGAAGATTCTCTGGGTGAAAGAAAATGAGCCGGAAAATTTTTCCCGTATCAGCAAAATTATGCTGCCCAAGGATTATCTGGCATATATGCTTACGGGAATCCATTGTACGGATTATTCTGACGCTTCAGGGATGCTGCTTTTGGATGTGGAGCATAAATGCTGGTCCAGAGAAATGATGGATATTTGCGGAGTGAAAGAAGAACAGCTTCCGCAATTGTTTGAAAGCTATGAAGTGGTTGGTTTATTGAAGAAAGAAATTGCAGACAGGCTGGGGCTTACGGAAGCGGTGAGGGTCGTAGCAGGAGCCGGAGACAACGCAGCGGCTGCTGTGGGGACTGGAACCGTCGGAGAGGGAAAATGCAATATTTCACTTGGAACTTCCGGAACTATTTTCATTTCCAGTAAAAAATTCGGAGTGGATGAACACAATGCACTGCATTCCTTTGCTCATGCAGATGGAAGCTTCCATCTGATGGGATGTATGCTCAGCGCTGCTTCCTGCAATAAGTGGTGGATGGATGAAATTTTAAAGACAACAGAGTATTAAAGAGAGCAGGACAGTATTACAAAACTGGGTGAAAATCATGTTTACTATCTGCCCTATTTGATGGGAGAACGTTCCCCTCACAATGATCCCAAAGCAAGAGCCGCTTTTATCGGAATGACCATGGATACAGCAAGAGAGGACATGACACAGGCTGTTTTGGAAGGTGTGGCATTTGGACTCAAAGATTCTCTGGAAGTGGCCAGAAGTCTGGGGATTCAGATTGAGCGTACCAAAATCTGCGGCGGCGGGGCAAAGAGTCTGCTGTGGAAGAAAATTATCGCGAATGTAATGAATCTGAAGGTCGATGTGATTGAAAGCGAAGAAGGCCCCGGATATGGGGGCGCTATGCTGGCAGCAGTCGGCTGCGGGGAATTTGAAACGGTGGAAGAAGCGGCAGAGAAGCTGGTGAAGATTGTTGATACCGTTGAGCCGGAGACTGGGTTGGTGGAAAAATACGAAAAGCGGTATCAGGTATTTAAGCAGATTTATCCTGCAATGAAGGGATTGTTTCAGTTGGGGATGTAAAAGGCCCGCGTTCCGTAAAGAGGGCGTGGAATATCAGGGAGTGAGCATAGGAAGGGGATGCTCACTCCTTTTTATACTAAGAAGCTATATGAATTCAGGTTAGAAAAACTGCAGTTTTAAATTGGTATTCGGAAAGATATGCAAGTCCCCATTCCTTTTTTACTGTTGATTTTTAAATGTGCTTCCGGGCCGTATTTCATAACCAGACGGCTGTTTACATTAGTAAGACCAATGTTGTCGCTGTCGGGATTGTCTATTCTTTTATAGAGTGCTGTGATTGCCTGGCGGTCCATTCCCACACCTGTGTCAATGATGGAAACGATCAGATGATTTTTTCGTCTTACAATACGAAGCTTGATAAAACCTGAATCATCTAAGGGCTTGATGCCGTGGTACAGGCTGTTTTCAATCAGGGGCTGTAAAATCAGCCGCATTATGGGAAGATTTTCAAGGGTTTCTTCGTATTCATAGTACAAAATATATTTGTCTTCATAGCGGCAGCGTTGAATACTGTCATATTTTTTCAGATAGTCAATCTCATCTTTTAAAGTCACCATAGAATGTGGATTCTGGAGGGAATATTTGAGAATATCTGACAGGGCTTGGATCATCTGATTCATGGCTGTGGGTTGCCCGGTATATTCTAACGCCTTGAAATCCAGAGTTTGCAGGGTGTTAAAGAGAAAATTGGGATTGATCTGCAGCTGAAGTGCCTTCATCTCCGCCAATTTCTGTTTCTGATCCTTTAGGGCCAGCTGATTTTTTAGGAAGGTCTGGTTTAAGAACAGCTGGACAATGTTGTTGAGTACCAGATCATACTCATCTCTGAGAAAGTCAGGTTTTTCCTGGCGGAATACACCGCGCTCTGCATCAGAGAATAGATTTACAAAGTAGTCGATTTGCTGAAAATTTTTTCGTGTGATGGTAAAGGCAATCCATAGGGATACAAAAACCATTGCAGCCAGTACCATGAGCAACTGCAGCAGGAGCGGATAAAAATCGCGATAATAATTGGAGTAGCTGATACAGGCGGCAATATAGGTATCACAGTCTGCTGGTATCATTCGAGTATAGCAGGAACCATTGCTGAAAGGAAGCCAGCCTTCAAAGGGGGACAGAGAAACAGAGGAGAGCTTATTTGCAAGAAGGCCGCGATCTTCATGGGTAAAATGTTTTGTTTTCCCTGCTTCTAGGAGAAAATTTCCATTCTGATCCAGGATAAAGAAAGAATCTAACTGGGAACTGGTGGTTATCAGTTGTTTGAGCTGTTCCTCATAAATATTGACCATTACTACGCCGCGAAACATATTTAATTTCTTGAAGTAGGTAAGTACAGGAATCGGTTCTGCATAGGAGTATTGGTGCATCTGTCTGCGTTCCAGCCATTGGTCTTTATCCGAAGAGTCATAGGAATCCTTCCAGCTTAAGTCGGAAAACCGGGATAATTTTACAATTCCTCCTGTGTCTGAGGTAAGAATAGAATCATAATCGTCCAGATAATAATATACGGAGGCAATATAAGGGGCATTGTTGGTGAGCGAGGTAAAATTGGAAAGGATGCTGTTGGTAAGAACTACATCCAGATAATTCGCTTTCTCATGAGAAAGGAAATTTCTCAGGGAAATAGAGAGCCTTGGATTGCGCGCCAGAATATCATACTGGGTAGCGGCAGTATCCATAACCAGAGAATTATTGTCCTTGGCCGCCTGAGCGGAGCGCTTTGCATTGGATTGAATCTCCTGTTTCTTTTCCTGAATGACAAAAAATAAAAAAAGAAAACCATTAAAAGAGGAGCGTAATAATGGCAAAATAGTAAAAAAAACAGTTAATAAAATTGCGTTTTCTCATGGGAATCAATGTCCTTTATTTTTCGTTGCGTTTTTCTGTAACTCCGCTGCAGTTACGATATTGTGTAGGAGTCATTTTGAAATACTGGTGGAAGGCTCTGGAGAAATTCTTTGGATTATCATATCCTACTCTGTAAGCAATTTCATACTGCTTGAAATGGATGTCCTTTAACATATTGGCAGCATGTTCCATACGGCTTTTGAGAAGATAATCGGAGAAGCTAAGAGCCGAGTGATCTTTCATCAGCCGAGAAAGATAATTGGGGCTTAGAGATACCAGACGGGCCGCCTGCTCTAAGCTGGCAGTTTGGTATTCCTGATCCAGATAGCTGGTAACAGTGTTGATAATTTTTCGTAGTAACTTAAATTTTCCTCTTCAGGTTGTGCCAGTCCTTTTTCCATGTCCAGAGTTTCCCGAATTCTGGTGAGGCAGTCAGAGAGATCCTCATATTTCACAGGCTTTAAAAGATAATCGGAAACCCCGTTTTTCATGGCTTGACGGGCATAGTTAAAATCCTGATAACCGCTGAAAAATACCATTTTTACGGGCTTTTTTGGCAGAAGCAACCGGGACAGCTCCAGACCATCCATAATGGGCATCCGTATATCGGAGAGAACCAGATCTACTGGATTTTCCATGGCGAAATCCAAGGCCTCTTTTCCATTAGAACAAACTGCAGCGATTTCAAATCCCAGCTGATTCCATGGGAAGAGATTGGCCAGTCCGCTTCGTATTTTCGCTTCGTCGTCTGCAATGATTACTTGGTACATAGATCGTGTCCTTTCTTAAACAAAATGTGTGTTTTGAAAACAAGCTTTTGAAGGAGCTGTATAGCCGAGGTATTGTGTAATTATATTATATAAAATCTTCACAGAAAAATCATCTGTAAAACATTTTTTGAACCATAGATCGTGGTTCAGGAAGAAAAATCATAGAAAATGATACCGATTAGGATGTTTGGTTAAACAGAGATACCTTTTGTTAAGCTTAGTTTCTTAACAGAAGTGTTTTTTTTATGTACAATAAAGGCAGTCAAATGAGGAAGAGACAAAATGTAAACAAAGCGTGAAAGCAAATATGGGAGGTATGGCAACATGAAACATGGAAAAAAGCTTACAGGTCTTGTGATGGCGGGGATAATGACGGCTGGTGTTCTTACAGGTTGTACCAATGAACCGTCGGCAAACACTGCTTCTGATACCAAAACGGAAGATCAGAGTGCGAAGAGTGAGACTGCTTCTCAAGAGCAGATTACACTGCGTTTTATGTGGTGGGGCGGCGATGAGAGAAATGAGGCAACGCTGGCAGTAATTGACCAGTACCAGAAGCTTCATCCCGAGATCAAAATTGAGGCTGAGAGATGAACTCAGATCAGGGTTACATTGATAAGGTTTCTACCATGCTGGCAAACGGTACTGCACCGGATATTATGCAGCAGAATGTGGATTCTTTGCCGGATTTTGTGTCAAGAGGTGATTTCTTTGTGGATTTTTATGAGTACAAGGATATTTTTGATACATCCGGTTTTGATAAAAACTTTATTGATCAGTTTGGTACATTTGATGGAAAGCTGTTAGCACTTCCAACCGGTATGTCCTGTCTGGCAACTGTGGCTAACACAGAGGCTGCGGATGTCTGTGGTGTGGATCTGTCAAAACAGATCACATGGGAGTATGTTAGAGGACGGCAAGAGCTTCATGCAGAAAATCCAGAGTACTACTATATGAACGTAGATACCCATATTTTATGTGAGTATGTACTGCGGCCTTATCTTCGTCAGAAAACAGGAAATTCCTTTATTATCGACAGTGAAAAGAAGCTTGGATTTACAAGGGATGAACTCGTAGAGGCTCTTACATACATTAAGGATTGCTATGATTGGGGTGTATTTGAGCCTGCTGAGGACAGTGCTACATTTAAAGGACAGATTCATACGAATCCAAAATGGATGAATGGAAAGTTTGTATTCGGTTATGGTGCATCCTCTAACATTAATTTGCTGATGGATGCTATTTCTGAAGCGGAGTGTACGGTTGTGCAGATGCCAATGGCAGATGACCGCATTAATGATGGTTTCTTTGCAGATACGCCACAGTATATGACCGTAAATAAGAATTCGCCCCATGCAAAAGAGGCCGTGGAATTCTTAAACTACTTCTATAATAATGAAACTGCCCAGGAGACATTAAAGGATGTAAGAAGTATTCCGCCAACTACAACTGGCAGAAGCTTATGTGCAGATAAGGGGCTGTTAGATGAGACTGTGGTAAAGGCTGTCGATTTGTCTGCAGGATTAAATGGAAAGAGTGACAAGGGGTATACCACAAGTGCCGAGGTTTACGCGATTCAGGAGGAAATAGTAGAAAGCATTGCTTACGGACAGAGCACTCCTGAAGAGGCAGCTGATAATGCCATTGAACTCTTAAAGATTATCTGAGTGCTTTGGATTAACAGTAAAAGCAGCAACGGAAATATGAGATAAAAAGGATCTGCAGGCGGCTCGGGTATCATTCCGGGCCGTTTCAGGGATAAGGAGGACAAGATGGCAAAAAAAGGCGCAAAGTCAGGATCCATGCACGGAGGCTGGACCAAACGGAATAAGATTGGATTCATGTATGTGAGTATCTGGATATTCGGATTTCTGTTATTCCAGCTGTATCCATTTATTTGCTCCCTGGTGTATTCATTTACAGATTATGATATTTTCAGCAAGCCGGAATTTGTGGGTTGCTAATTATATAAAGCTTTTTACGAAAGATAAGGAATTTTGGAATTCACTAATTGTTACTTTGAAATATACGTTCATTACAGTACCTGGAAAGGTTGTACTTGCTCTGATCATTGCAGTAATCTTAAATAAAAATTTAAAGGGATTAATTTTATTCGTACAGTATATTATATTCCGTCCCTGCTCAGCGGTTCCGTAGCTGTGGCCATTGTGTGGAAGGTGCTGTTTATGAACGATGGTTTGTAAATAGTCTTCTGGGCTGTTTTAATATTGAACCAGTGAAATGGCTGGGGACACCAGATATGGCGTTAGTTACCATATGTATGCTGGAGATCTGGCAGTTCGGTTCCTCCATGGTATTGTTTCTTTCAGCCTTAAAACAGGTTCCGCAGTCACTTTACGAGGCTGCCAGAATTGATGGGGCATCCAAACCGAGAATGTTTTTCAAGATCACCCTCCCTATGATTACCTCCATCGCATTTTTCAATATTATTATGCAGCTGATTACTGCCCTGCAGAATTTCACCTCTGCTTTTGTAGTTACGAACGGAGGACCAAACAAAGGTACCTACGTTCTGGGTATGAAGTTGTATACAGATGCTTTTAAATATTTCAAGATGGGATATGCATGTGCCAACTTCCTGGATTCTGTTCATTGTGATCCTGATCATGACGGCAGTGCTGTTTGCTACTCAAAGAAGTGGGTTTATTATGATAATTAGGAGGAAGCCATGAGAGAGAA